>ERZ1032473.1-NODE-1-length-390166-cov-85.365845_pt1 | contig 390166 bp, 304 predicted proteins | sample MGYA00518734_ERZ1032473 | MGnify/ENA primary metagenome ERZ1032473 (study PRJEB33719, sample SAMN04261339) | wastewater metagenome | biome: periurban shantytown; feature: human; material: feces | host: Homo sapiens | place: Peru: Lima | collected 2013-01-23 ...
TGGCCGAAGAACACGGCAACTGGCCGGAAAACTGGAACAAGTTCGCCGATGTGGCACTGACCACCGAAGGTTGGCTGCTCTATGGTCATACGCACCAGGACGTTCCCGACGGCACCGATCCACTCAGCGTGAATGTGGGGCTTGATGCGTGGGGTTTCAAGCCCGTCAGCGAACAGCAGATCCTTGAATGGTTTGTTGCGTAGCCTATTTTCGCTAGTTGGCTTGTTTGTGGCACTCGACCTCCGAAACGCGAAGTACAAGCGTTGGAATTCTAACGCTTGTACTCGCCATAATCGGCAAACGGTGCCACCAATAAGCCAACAAGCATTTTTAGGAGGGCTTTTGCGAAGAACCAGAGCCAGTATGCCCGGTCAGTATCGGCCCCAACCGCATCCCGGTAGAATAAGGCGACATGAAGGGAGCAAATATGGGTAAACGAGTAGCACTGGGGATCTGCATGGTGGCGGCACTGGCGAGCACAGCCTATGGCGCGCATGTGTGGGCGGCGCATTCGGGTACGAGTTTTTGGATGATGTGGATTGTCATCGCATGCCTATTCATGGTTGCCGGCCTTGCAGTATGGTTCGGCTGGTGGAAGGCACTGCCGAAAGTGGTGCGCCGGGTATGCGCCGTGGTGCTTTGCACGGGTCTTATCTGTTTTGGTGCGGTCGAAGGTTGGGTAATCAGCGGCATGCGCGCCGCTGGTGAACCGGGATTGGATTATGTGATCGTACTTGGCGCGCAGGTGCATAAGACCCGTCCGAGCCTGGTGTTGCAGTATCGGCTTGATAAGGCCATCGACTATCTTGAGTCCAACCCGAACACCATATGCATTGTGTCCGGTGGCAAGGGCGCGAACGAGCCGTTCCCCGAGGCGCAGGGCATGGCCGAATACCTGGAACGGCATGGCATCGCTGCATCGCGCATCATCAGGGAGTCCAAGTCGAAAGACACCAGGCAGAATATCGCCAACAGCCGCAGGCTCATGACGAAGCGCAATGCGAGCATCGGCATCATCACCAGCGATTTCCATGTGGCGCGCGCCATGCAGATCGCACGCGACCAGGGGCTGGCAAACGCACAGGGCATCGCCTCCGGTTCGCCTGGCGACATGCTGGTGAACAATATGCTGCGCGAGTTCTTCGCCGAACTGAAATATCTGGTGAAACGCTAGGATTCGACGATCCTCGTTTCCGCCAGCTCTTTATCATCCACATGCCCCTCGTATAGGAAACAGTTCAGCGTTTCGCCGGGCGCGAGGGAAAGCGTTTCGGTAGCCATGCGTTCCAGTCCCTTATGCTCATAAAACCCGTAGTCGCAGGTGGTGTCGGTGAAGAGGAAATATTCGCTGACACCGATCGCCTGGAACCAGTCGAGCATATGGGCGAACAGCCGACCGCCGACACCATGCCCTTTGGCTTCGGGCGAGACGAGGAACAACGCGATTTCAGCCTGGTAGGTTTTGCCCACGGTGCGTGTGAGCGTCCGATCGGCGTGCAGTATGCCCAGCTGTTCGCACAGCCCGTTTCTGCCTGCCCCACTTGCCAGCATGGGCAATGCCAGGCGTGCCTGCCTCAGGCGGTGCCGCAGCACTTGCGCACGCGTCACGTTCATGGGAACGGATCCGAGTATCACGCCAAGCACCCGCCCGTTTTGTTCGGCTACTGCGGCATGCGTGGCTCGCGCCAGGCAGTCGTGCGCGTCGATGGCGGCAAGACGCCATGCCGTGCTGTGACGACGTGCACGATCAGCCGGCTCATGGCCGCCAGTATCCCCATCCGCCTGATCCGCATACCATGTTTGGCGAATCAGCTCCACCAATGCGGGGTAGTCGGCTCGTCTGAGCCGGCGAATATAAACCTCATCGGCCTGCATATCCCGCAGTCCTCACTTCATAAGCTCGTCGGTGTCCATCACGATGGTGACGGGCCCGTCGTTGGCGATATCCACGCGCATATGCGCACCAAAACGCCCTTCCTTCACGTCCAGACCTTCGGCACGCAGCGCGTCGTTGAACCGCAGCCACACCTGCTTGGCATGGTCGGGGGCGCCTGCCTTGACGAAGCTGGGACGATTGCCCTTGCGCACGTCGGCGAACAGCGTGAACTGCGAGATGGACAGAATCGAACCGCCGACACTGCCGATAGACAGGTTCATCTTGCCGTTCTCATCCTCGAACACGCGCAGGTTGGCGATCTTATGCACGAGCCACGCAATCTGCTCGTCGCCGTCCGTATCACTCACCCCAACAAGCAGCACATACCCCTGGCCTATGGTTTGCGGCTCGAATGTCAGATCCCGTTTCCCCGTCTCTTCATCAAGCACATCCACCGAACCGTGACTCACCCGCTGCAATACGATTCTCATTCGTTCTCCTTCACCTAGCCGAACGCTTATATCCTACGCGCCGGGCCTCATACCGTTTCGGCGCGCCGTGAACCACAAATCAGGGTCGCAGTGCGCCGTGGCATGCCCCATGGTGCCCGAACCGATATTGCAATGGTCTGAATTTCCCGTGTCATTGCAACCTCGCAATCCATAAGATGACATCTTCGTTGACGCTTGCCATCATAGTCCGCAATGTTTGGCATGTTGCGAACGGTTGCGGCACAACCACGCATGGAATACGGCAAAGGGCTGGGATCTCGTATTACGATCCCAGCCCTTGACGCTAGACAACCGTCAGGCCAACAGGCCTACACGGTACACCGGCATAAGCCGTTAACGGCTCACTCGCCGTCCTTGGCGCTCAGCTCGTCGGCCACGGCTGCAGCGGCGGAAGCGGCCTCGACGGACTCCTCTTCCTCTTCTTCAGCGGCGTTGCCCAGGAAGTCGGACAGGTCGACGACTTCGCCGTCGGCGGTGAACTTCACTGCGCGCATACCGGCAAGCAGACCCTTGGAACGGGCGACTTCCTGCACGGCGGAGCCAAGCTGGCCGTTACGCATGATGGCCTGGATGAAGGCGTTCGGATCCATGCCGTACTGCTGGGCGATGGAAGCGAGGAAGTTGAACACGTCGGCCTGAGAGACCTGCACGTCCAGCTTCTCAGCCAGAGCATCGAGCACCATCTGGTCGCGCAGTTCCTTCTCGACGGCTTCCTCGGCCTCGGCCTTCTGCTCCTTGGTGGCCTTCTTCGGATCGGCGGTCACGTTCTTGAGCTGCTGCTCAATCATGTTGGCCTTCACACCCTTCGGCACCGGAATCTCCAGGCCCTCTTCGAGCTTGGCGATGAAGGCGTCGCGAGCCTCAGTGGCCTGGCGACCCTTGGCGTCCTGAGCGGCGGCCTTGCGGATGTCGGCCTTGAGCTCGTCCAGGGTGTCGAACTCGGAGGCTTCCTGAGCGAACTCGTCGTCGAGCTCCGGCAGCTCCTCAGCCTTGACGGAGTTGACCTTGACCTTGATCTGAGCCTTCTGGCCCTCGTGCTCGCCCGCTTCCAAGGTGCCTTCGAAGGTGGTCTCCTCGCCGGCGGACAGGCCGTCAAGAGCCTCATCCAGGCCGTCAAGCATGGTGTTGGAGCCGAGCTCGTAGCTCACGCCTTCCTGGGAGTCGACGGATTCGCCGTCGATCTCGGCGTTCAGGTCGATGTTGGCGAAGTCGCCCTTGGCGGCCGGGCGATCGACGCTCACCAGGGTGCCGAAGCGCTGACGCAGAGCCTCAAGGCGCTTGTCGACGTCCTCGTCCTTGATTTCCGGAGCGGCGATGGCGATCTCCATGCCTTCGATCTCCGGCAGGTCGAACTCAGGGCGACGCTCGACGGTGGCGGTGAACTTCAGCTTCTTCTCGTCCTTGGCGGATTCCGGAATGTCGACGACATCGAACTCCGGCTCGGCCATCGGGCGGATCTTCTTCTCTTCCAGGGCCTTGGAGTACAGCTCCGGAACGGCGCCGTTGACAGCCTCGCCAGCGACGGCACCAAAGCCGAAACGCTGCTCGACGAGCTTGCCGGGAACATGGCCCTTACGGAAACCGGGGATGTTCACTTCCTTGGCGATGTTCTTACGGGCTTCATCCAGATACGGGTCGAACTCTTCCTGGTCGACGGTAATGGTGAGCTTTACCTTGGTGGGTTCGAGGTTACGAACGCTGATCTTCACGCTAAACGCTCCTGCAAAGTCGTGTTTGTTCTTTTTTGCCGTTAGGCACAACTCTCATACTATAGCGTGGCTTAAGGACGCTGCGATAAGCCGCACCTGCCAGTCGCGCGCGCCCTGCCTGGTAAGGAACTCGGCAACGTCACGCCGTTCCGGATTATCCGTCCAGCATAGATTCTTGAGAATCTGCGGTTTGAGAAGCACGTCGGCGGGAGTTGACGTGTCTTCGGCGATCTGGTTCAAGGCGCGTCTGGCCTTTTTCAGGGTCTCCGCGCGTTTCGGGTGGCGCGTGGACCATACGCGCATCGATTTGGGCGCATTCGCTTCGGCACCGTCCTTGTCGGGCGATGACGGCATCACAGGCAGTTCGGATTCCGGCAAGGCGAGCGCCTCCTGAATCTCGTGTTTCCATACGGACGGCTTGATTGCGCGTTGAATCGGCGCATACCGTTCGAACATCTTGTCCTGCTCGCCGCCGGTCTGAATACGCACACGCTCGTTCAACGAGCGAATGGCACGGAATTCCCGGGCGTTATGCGGCTTCTTCAACGCCGCCTCGATAATCGCCTGGTCGGATAGCAGCAGCGTCGGCGCGATGTCGTGCTGGCTGGCGAGCTCATCCCTCTTGGTCCAGAGCGCTCGTGCCACGGCAAGCGCCCTGCGGTCGCCTTTGAGCATGGTGATACGCGAGATCCGCAGCCAGGGCACGGGGTGTACATGGCGGGGTTTGCCCGATGTGCCTTCGGCGAGGATATGGCGGAACTCCTCCTCGGCCCATTCCTCCTTGCCGCTGGCCTTCAGATCGGCCCGCATCTTACGCTCCAATTCGATGAGCAGTTCCACATCCAATGCCGCATAGTTGCGCCAGTCACGCGGCAGCGGCCTGTACGACCAGTCGGCTGCGGAATGCTCTTTGGCGAGCGTGATGCCCAGATACCGTTCGGTGACGGCCGCCAGGCCGAAACGGCTCAGCCCGAGCATGCGTGCCGCCATTTCGGTGTCGAACAGGCGTTGCGGTGTCATGCCGATTTGCGCAAAGCCCGGAAGGTCCATCATGGCGTCGTGAATAATCCACGTCGCATCGCCCACCGCACGGTTGAACCTGCCCCAATCGGCTCCGGAGGCAGTCAACGCGATCGGGTCGAACAGGAAGATTCCCGCCCCCTCGCGTTTGAACTGCACCAGCCAATCCTCATGCCCATAGCGGAATCCCGAAGCCCGTTCGGCGTCGGCCGCCAAGGACCCGGATGCCGCGGCAAGCTCATCGCATGCGTCGTTGAACCCTTCCACGGTGTCGATCACATCGGGCACTCCCCCGCGTGGTTCGGACTGCAACCGTGGCTCATGCATAATTTCGCTCAACGCGTGATTCTCCTTCACCGCGAACGGTGGATTTTAGAAATTCGGCCCATGTCTCCACACAGGCACCAGGGTCGAATCCGCATGCGGGTGGAATCGCTGGCGTGTAGGAGACACGTATCTCACAGCCTGCAAACGTATCAGCACCCTGCGAACCAAACGCCGTGTTCTGCGTGATGCTCACCGTGCCGTCGACGCTGTCCGGCACCACATCGCCCAGATACTCGCACATATCCTCCCAATACATGGATGGTGCAAGACCGTCGTTTTCGCTGGATTCGAGGGGCAGCTGCGCAAAGCACACGCATCGCCACCTGCTGTTCCATTCCTCGTAGAACCTTCGGCCGTACAACAGCATGATCCAGCCATTTGCCTGCTGACGGTGACGATGGGAATACGCGTCGCTGGCCTCGATGCCAAGCGCGACGCCGATGCCGTAATCGGCCAGAGTGGAGGGAACGGGGATTTCTCGATAATGGACGCCGGGCACAGTGCGCATGGCGCGGACGGATTCCACAGCGCGCCAGACCTCATCCGGCACGCCTTGTGGGCGAGGCGGCAGATGCGCTTGCGAATCCTGAGCCCGCGGAGCGATCCCCTCAGGAAAAGAGAAAATCTCGGCCATGCTTCTAGGCTACGTGCCGGAATGCCGTTCGGCGCGGATTGACGCGCGGTCGCATTGTTTTTTGTCGTGACGCGACCGGTAAAAGGCGGTAGTTGCACGCCGTTCGCGCCAGCGCCTACCACTATGTGGCTGGCGGCGCGAACGGCTCCCGCAGAACCGGGCAAAACGATTAGTATACGACGAAGCCGTGCGCCTTGAACTGGTCGGCCACACGCTTGCGCATGGCCTCGTTCGGCCCCTTCTGGTTCTCCAGCGGGTAGTCGATGCGCAGCTCATGCCATTTCGGCCGGCCAAGCTGATGGAACGGCAGCACGTCGATATGCTCCACCGCGTCTCCGAAGCTCTCGCAGATCCTTGCCACGTTCTCGACGTTCTCCTCGCTGGAGGTGAGCCCCGGAACCAGTACGAAACGCACCCAGATCTTCTTGCCGGCCTTGGCCAGGCGCTGCCCGAAGTCGATGGTCGGCTGCAGTACGCCGCCTGTCACCTTGTGGTAGGTCTCCTCGTCACCGGATTTGACATCCAGCAGACACAGATCGATATCGTCAAGCATCTCGTCCGTGTAATTCGTGTTCAGGAAGCCGGAGGTATCGAGGCAGGTATGCACGCCCATCTGCTTGGCCGCATGGAATACGCGAGAGACGAATGCCGGCTGCATCATCGACTCGCCGCCGGAGAACGTGATGCCGCCGCCGGTCGCCTTGAACAGGTCGGCGTAACGGTCGATCTTCTTGATCATCGCCTCCAAATACACCGGCTTGCCGTCACGCATCTTCCACGTGTCGGGATTCTGGCAATATTGGCAGCGCAGCGGGCAGCCGCTCATGAACACCGTCATGCGCGTGCCTGGACCGTCCACGGATGTGTTGATGTCCCATGAGTGCACGAAGCCGATGTCACCGGTCTTCAACGCATGCAGCCTGTCCCTTCTGTCGAGGCCGATCGGCGATTCGAATCCGGAAAGGCCTCCCATCAGGGTTTGGGACGCATATTCCTTCGATTCGCGAAGCATATGACGTGTGGTACTGCGGAATTGCGAGGTTTCGGGCATCGTTGCGCTCCTTGGTCATCCTTGGATGGGTTTGTACGTATCACAAGCAGAGGGGCGGAACTCATCCAGCTCCGCCCCTCGCTATCGCCGCTGAGCGGCGTCATCGGCTATTATGCCAGCCAACGAATCAGTCGACCACTGCACCCTGGTGGAAGGTACGGCTGATCACGTCGAGCTGCTGCTCCTTGGTGAGCTTGACGAAGTTCACCGCGTAGCCGGAGACGCGCACGGTCAGGTGCGGGTACTTCTCCGGATGCTCGACGGCATCCTCAAGCTGCTCCTTGCGCAGCACGTTGATGTTGGCGTGGTACAGGCCATGGCCGTTGCCGGCGTCCAGAATGCCCACGAGGTTGGTGATGCGCTCGTTCTCGTCGCGACCCAGACCGTCAGGGGTGATGGTGTTGGTCAGCGAAATGCCGTCAAGGGCGTCGTTGTAGTCGATCTTGCCGACGGAGAACATGGACGGCAGCATGCCGTGGGAGTCCATGCCGTTCTCCGGGTTGGCGCCCGGAGCGTACGGGGTGCCCTTCTTGTGGCCGGACGGGAAGGCGCCGGTGGCCTTGCCGTATTCCACGTTGGAGGTGATGGTCAGGATGGACTGGGTCGGGACGGCGCCACGGTAGACGGGCAGGCGCTTGACCTGGCCCATCACGGTGGAGACGACCCACTTGGCGATGTCGTCGGCACGGTCGTCATCGTTGCCGTAAACCGGGAACTCGCCTTCGGTGCGGTAGCCGACGATCAGATCGTCGTCCGCGCCTTCGACGTATTCGTTCTCGTGGCCCGGAGTGGTCTTGGCGTCCTTGTTGTAGATCGGGTAGACCTTGGCGTACTTGCATGCGGACAGGGAGTCGGCCGCGATGGACAGGCCGGACATGCCGCAGCCGAGGGTGCGGTAGACCTCCTTGTCGTGCAGAGCCATCTCGATGGACTCGTATGCGTACTTATCGTGCATGTAATGGATGATGTTCAGCGCCATCACGTAGGTCTCGGACAGCCATTCGAGAGCCTTCTCGTAGTTGGCCTTGACCTTCTCATAGTCCAGGGTGCCGTCGGCTTCCGGCTTGATCGGATCGATCACGCCCTTGTCGATGACCTGCATGCCGGTCATCTCGTCGCGGCCGCCGTTGATGGCGTACAGCAGCGCCTTGGCGGAGTTCACACGAGCGGCGAAGAACTGCATCTGCTTGCCCACGCGCATCGGGGAGACGCAGCATGCGATGGCGGCGTCATCGCCCCAGTGGGAGCGGATTTCCTTGTCGGACTCGTACTGGATTGCCGAGGTGTCGATGGAGATCTTGGCGCAGAAGCGCTTGTAGGCTTCCGGCAGCTTCGGATCCCAGAAGATGGTGATGTTCGGTTCCGGGCCGGGTCCAAGATGCTCAAGGGTCAGGGTGTTGAGCAGGCGGAACGAGGTCTTGGTGACCAGGGTACGGCCGTCGTCGCCGAAACCGGCGTCGGACCAGGTCGCCCAGTACGGATCGCCGGAGAAGATGGCGTCGTAGTCCTTGGTACGCAGGAAGCGCACGATGCGCAGCTTCATGACCAGGTTGTCGATAAGCTCCTGAGCGCCTTCCTCAGTGAGCTTGCCGGCCTTCATATCACGCTCGATGTAGATGTCGAAGAAGTCGGAGACGCGGCCGAACGACATGGCGGCACCGTCCTGGCTCTTGACGGAGGCGAGGTAGCCCATGTAGGTCCACTGCACGGCCTCCTGGGCGGTCTGCGCCGGGCGGGACAGATCCAGGCCATACTCGTTGCCGAGGCTGATGAGCTGCTTGAGGGCCTTGATCTGCTCGTCATGCTCTTCGCGGAAGCGGATCCAGTGCTCGATCTCCGGCTCGGTGAAGTCGTTGCGGTACGGGATGGAGTCCTTGTCGCGCTGCTTGAACTTGATCAGGGCGTTGACGCCGTACAGGGCCACACGACGGTAGTCACCGATGATACGGCCACGGCCGTAGGCATCCGGCAGGCCGGTGAGGATCTTGTTGTGACGAGCGACCTTGATTTGCTTGGTGTACACGCCGAAGACGCCGTCATTGTGGGTCTTGCGGTACTTGGTGAAGATCTTCTTGATCTGCGGATCGGGCTCCTTGCCCGCCTCGCGGATGGCCTGCTCGACCATACGCCAGCCACCGTTCGGCATCATGGCACGCTTGCAGGGAACGTCGGTCTGCAGGCCGACGATTACATTGTCGACCTCGGGGGAATCGATGTAGCCGGCCGGGAAGGCGTCGATGCCCGCAGGGGTGTGGGTGTCCACATCGTACACACGCTGCTTGCGTTCGACGGCCAGATAGTTGTCGTCCAGATACTTCCACAGATGCTTGGTCTTCTCGGTAGCGTTGGCGAGGAACGATTCGTCGCCTTCGTACGGGGTGTAGTTCTTCTGGATGAAGTCGCGGACATCGATGTCCGACTGCCAGTTGCCACCCGTGAAGCCATCCCACGCCGTTGCGTTCAGTTCTTCCTGGGTAGGTGCAGATGCTTCGACTGTTACCATATCCACTCCTTGGTGTTGCTTAGAGGCGGCACTCCTGTATGCCGCGCCACTCCACTAGTGTAGTGGCTTGCCGAGGATGAACCCCTGAGAAACGAAGTGAGCTATCTCACATTTCGTTTCTTGATGGCAGGATTGGTCTCTCCCCCCAGGCCGCCGCAGCACCCGCGAATAGCAACGTGCGGGAATCCGGTTTCGCCCGGTCCCCGCACGTTACAGGTGATGTTCGATATATGGGATGCCGTTTCCCGCAGTCGGCGTATCAGTCGGCACCGCCGGACCAGTTGCGATCCTGCTCCTCCCAACGACGATTGCGCTCATGCACGATCTTCCACGCGTTCATGGCGTCCTCACGGCTTTCGTAAGGCCCCATGCGCCTGTCGATCGGAGAGAGCGGGCCGAGCTCGGGCTCGCCGGTGACCATGTTGAAATACCACTTCTTGTCACTCATGTGTTGCTCCTGCATTACTCCCTGAACGCGCTGGTGATGGGAAGCCTACGGTCTCGCCCGAAGGCCAACGCTGTCACCTTCGGGCCAAGCGGATATTGGCGGCGCTTCCATTCGGCGCGATCCACCAGTCGCATCACCGTATCCACGGTCGCCTCGTCGAATCCGTCGGCAAGCAGATCGGCACGCCCATGCGCCTTCTCGATGTACGCGGCAAGCACCTTATCGAGCAACGCGTATTCAGGCAGCGAATCCGAATCCTTCTGCCCGGGGCGCAACTCCGCGGAAGGCGCCTTCTCGATCGAGTTGACAGGGATCATCACGCCGTTCTTCAGGGGAACACCGGCACCGCCCTGTTCGTTGCCCACGATCTTCAGACCGCCGATGCCCATGCCCTCGGCCGCAGCCCTGTTACGCCAGCGGGACAGCTCCCATACACGGGTCTTGAGCAGATCCTTGATCGGCGCATAGCCGCCCACGGCATCACCGTAGATGGTGGAATAGCCGCACGCCAGCTCGGATTTGTTGCCGGTGGCGACCGCCAGCAGACCTTTCGAGTTGGAATACGCCATGACGATCACACCGCGGATGCGGGCCTGCAGATTCTCGGCGGCAACCCCATCGAGATGCAGTTGATGCTGATAGGCGGTGAACAGCGGCTCGATGGGCTGGATGTCGTAATGCGCACCAAGGTTCTCCGCCAGGTCGGCGGCATCGTCCTTGGAGCCATCAGATGAATACATGCTCGGCATGGAGATGCCATGCACGTTGCCGCCGCCGCAGGCGTCCGCCGCCATGGCCGCCACCAGGGCCGAGTCGATGCCACCGGACAGGCCGAGCGTCACACCGGTGAAATGGTTCTTGGCCATGTAGTCCTTCAGGCCGAGCACGCAAGCGGTGTACACTTCCTCGTCCGGATCGAGCTTGTCCACGATGGTGCTCGCGAGCTGCTTGTCCGCAGCCGTATTGAGGTTGATGTACGACAGATTCTCCATGAACATCGGCGAACGCTCCAGCAGCGTGCCGTCGGCATCGACCACGAAGCTGCCACCGTCGAAGACGAGATCGTCCTGGCCTCCCACCTGGTTGACGTAGATCAGCGGTGCGCCGACCTCGGCCGCACGGCGCTGCGCCAAGGCGAGACGAGTGTCGGTCTTGCCTTCTTCATATGGCGAGCCGTTGATGGTCAGCAGCACGTCGATGCCGCGTTCCGCAAGCTCCGCGACAGGACCGCCGTCCTGCCAGATGTCCTCGCAGATCGCAACGCCGACGTTGACGCCGTCGATGTCGAGCACTACGGACTTGTCGCCCGGGGTGAAGATGCGGAACTCGTCGAACACACCGTAGTTCGGCAGGAAATGCTTGTCGTAACCGGCCCACACCACGCCGTCATGCAATACGACGAGACGGTTGAGGGGTTTGCCGTGTTCGCGGTCGGTGCCGACGGTGCCGACGACCACAAACAGATCACCCAACCCGTCCGCCTCGAGCTCGGTGGCGAGCCAATTGGCCTTGTTCCATGCGGCGGTGCGGAATGTAGCGCGCAGGGCAAGATCCTCGATGGGATAGCCGGTGAGCGTCATCTCGGGGAACGCCACCACCCTTGCATGGTTGGAGGCGGCGATGCGTGCGTACTGGAGCACCTTTTCGGCGTTGCCGTCAAGGTCTCCTACGCAGGTGTCGATCTGTGCGAGTGCGAAGCGAATATCAGTCATGCTTGTAAGTCTACGTCTACCTCATCTGATTGGGCGCTGCGATTACGCGATGCGACGAAACTTCAGGCGAGTTCCTCGAGCAGGCGCAGCGCAGCGTTGACATAGAATTCCACGCCGGCCTGCAATGCCTCGTCGAAGCCGACGAACTGCGGGCTGTGCCAGTCATGGTGATCAGGCGTGCCGTTCGAGCCGATGAATGCGAACACCGGGCGGGTCACCTTGGCGAATTCGGAGAAGTCCTCGCCCGCCATGGACGGGTGGATCGGTTGGAGATCGGCATAATCGGACACATCGACGGCCACCGCCTTGGCCAAATCCGGGTCGGAGACCATCGGATCCTGGAAGTCGTCCCAGTCGACGTCGGCGGTGATGCCGTAGCCCGCCGCGATGGATTCGACCTGCTGGCGGAACCGACGTTCGGCGAGTTGGCCGTCCTCCTTGTAGAAGTATCGCACCGTGCCCATGAATCCGGCTTCGGCGGGCACCACATTCCACACGTCGCCGCCATGCACCTCGGTGATGGAAAGCACCAGCGGGTGGAACGGGCTGGCGTTGCGGCTCACGATGGTCTGCAAACTCAGAATCATGGAGGCGAGCGCCTCCAGCGGGCCGGTGCCCATATGCGGGTAGCCGGCGTGGGTGCCTTCGGCGTGCAGGTTCACGTGGAATTCGACGCATCCGGCCATCATCGGCTCCACGCCGACGGCGATCTGGCCGGGGGCATAGTCGGGGTTGTTGTGGGTGCCGATGATGGCGTCCACGTCGTCGACGGCACCGGATTTGATCACATAGCTCGCGCCGCGCCCGGTTTCCTCGGCGGGCTGGAACAGGATCTTGATCGACCCGGCGATACGGTCGCGGTGTGCGGCCAGCCAGAAGGCCGCGCCCAGCAAGAAGCTCATATGCAGGTCGTGCCCGCAGCCATGCATCACGCCGTCATTGGCGGATTTGAAGTCAAGGTCGGTGTTCTCCTGGATGGGCAGGCCGTCGATGTCGGCTCGCAGGGCGATGCGCGGGCCGGGCTTGGTTCCCTCGATCAGGCCGACGAGGCCGGTCTGCAGCGGGGTGTCGAGCACTTCGATGCCGTGGGCGCGCAGCTGGTCGGCAAGATAGGCCGTGGTGGAGGTCTCCTTGAAGCTGCGTTCGGGGTGCTCGTGTAGGTAATGGCGGATCGCGATGAGTTCTGGGGTGATTTCGATATGTTCGCTCATGCCTGAACATTGTAGGCGCGGCAGGCGTTGTTCCAGCCGTGTTTCCCCGCACTGGGCCTATACGCATATCGGATAGCCGGCTATGGGGCATGGAGGCTATGCCCATCCATGCTGCGGAACTTGCACAGGTCATAAGTAATTCCGATAAGCCCACGCCGTGTCATCGCGGAGCCTCCGCCTATATTGGAATCCTGTTGGATCGCGTCTGAGAGAACGCGACATGGTATTTGCATTGGAATGAGAGAGGAACTCAATATGCGCAACAAGAAGATCATCGGCGCCCTGCTCGCCGTCACCGCCATCGCATCGTTCGGCCTGTCGGGCTGCGGCAGCTCCAATGGGGCGGCCTCCAAGGAAAACGACAAGACCATCACCGTGGCCGCCTCCCCCACCCCGCACGCGGAGATCCTGAACAAGGCCGTCAAGCCGCTCGTCGAAAAGGACGGCTACAAGCTGGTGGTCAAGGAGTTCACCGACTACGTGCAGCCGAACACCGCCACCGAGGAGGGCGAGGTCGACGCCAACTACTTCCAGCACAAGCCGTATCTCGACAACTTCAACAAGGAGAAGGGCACCCATCTGGCGTCCGTTGCCGGCATCCACTTCGAACCGTTCGGCCTCTATCCGGGCAAGACCAAGACGCTTGACGCGCTTGCCGACGGCGCTACCGTGGCCGTGCCGAACGATGCCACCAACGAGGCCCGCGCACTGCTGCTGCTGCAGGATGCCGGTCTGATCGAGTTGAAGAACCCGAAGGACATCAACGCCACCACAAAGGACATCACCTCCAATCCGAAGAACCTGAAGTTCAAGGAGCTTGAGGCCGCCGTCGTACCGACCGTCATCAAGGATGTCGACATCGCGGCCTTGAACGGCAACTACGCCATCCAAGCGGGCTTCGACCCGACCAAGGACACGCTGGCCACCGAAAAGGCCGGTGGTCTGGCGGCCAAGACCTACCAGAACATCCTGGTGGTCAAGGAAGGCAACGAGAACACCGACAAGACCAAGGAGCTTAAGAAGGCCCTGAAGTCCAGCGAGGTTCGCGACTACATCACCAAGAACTACAAGGGCGCCGTGGTTCCGGTCTTCTGATCCGCATGCCCGGCAATATCTGAATTCAATGCCGCAGGATACCATGTCCTGCGGCATTCCTGTATAACGACAAGGGACACATATGATTCACATCGAGCATCTGCATAAGAGCTATGGCAGCGGTGCCGAAGCGCACGAGGTGCTGCACGACATCAACCTGAGCATCGACTCGGGTGAGGTCTTCGGCATTCTGGGCTCTTCCGGCGCTGGAAAATCCACGCTGGTACGCTGCATCAACCTGCTGGAACGCCCCACTTCCGGCAACGTGCTGATCGACGGCAAGGACATCACCGGAACCACCGGCAAGGCGCTGGCCGAAGTCCGGTCCAACATCGGCATGATCTTCCAGAACTTCAGCCTGTTCCAACAGCGCACCATACTGCGCAACGTCACGTTCCCGCTGGAACTGAACCATACGCCGAAGGCCAAGCGGGAGGAACGCGCCAGGTATCTGCTTGATCTGGTCGGCCTGGGCGATTTCGCCGACCGCTACCCCAGCCAGCTGTCCGGCGGCCAGCAGCAGCGCGTCGCCATCGCCCGCGCATTAGCGAACAATCCTTCCATCATGCTGTGCGACGAGGCTACCAGCGCCCTCGATTCCACCACCACCGCGCAGATTCTCGATCTGTTGCGCCGCATCAACCGCGAGCTTAACGTCACACTGGTCATCATCACGCATTCGCTGTCCGTGGCACGCAATATCTGCGATCGTGTCGCCATGATCGACGGCGGTCGCATCGTGGAAATGGGAGACACCGAACAGCTGTTCGCCAACCCGCAAAGCGATATTCTCAAAACGCTTATCGCGGACGCCGCAATCGAAAACCACCGCCACCATGACGACGCAACCGAAACCACAGCTACAGAGAAGGAGCAGCAGGCATGAATGCCCTTGCACAGTTTTTTGCCGAATACAGCGATCTGCTTATCGAAGGCGTGCGCGACACCATCGTCATGACCGCCGTGGCAACGCTGCTCGCATATGTGATCGGCCTGCCGATCGGCGTGCTGCTCATCACCTCCGCTAAAAAAGGCATTCGTCCGAACGCTCCGCTGAACACCGTGCTCGGATGGATCGTCAATATCGTCAGGTCGGTGCCGTTCATCATTCTGCTGGTCGCCCTGATCCCGCTCACCCGTCTCATCGTCGGCACCTCGCTTGGCGTGCCCGGCGCAATCGTGCCGTTGGTCATCACCGCCGCGCCATTTGTGGCGCGCGTGGTCGAACAGTCGCTTGCCGAAGTCGACGGAAGCCTGGTCGAAGCCGCGCAGAGCTTCGGCGCCAGCAACACGCAGGTCGTGTTCAAGGTGCTGTTGTTCGAAAGCCTGCCTTCGCTGATCCGCGGTGCCGCGTTGACGTTCATCACCCTGTTCGGGTTCTCCGCCATGGCCGGTACGGTCGGCGCGGGCGGCCTGGGCGATATCGCCATCCGTTACGGCTACCAGCGCTACCAGTACGATGTGATGCTTGCCGCGGTGATTCTGTGCGTGGTGCTGGTGCAGATCGCGCAGACCATCGGCGACGTGGTGGCCAACCATATCGACCACCATGAGCGCTGAGCAGCTGCCGAAAGCACATTCGTCGCTCCCTGCGGCATCGCACTTCTTGCAAAGCCGTGTGACGTATACCGAACGTATATTCGGTACGCATCACACGGCTTGATTCGTTTATAGAGCCGGCAGCCGCCCATGCCACACAGAATCGACGTGATTGCTCCCGGCTACGCGCTCGACGTGGACGATTGTACGGTACCCGCGGCCGGAAACACCATCAGCCTGGTGATGTGCAGCCGCCCATCCGTACAATGAGGTATGGCATAAGCATTCGATCGTGAAAGGCGAGTTCATGACTTCGACCGACATTAAGGCCGCTTTCTTCGACATCGATGGCACACTGACCAGCTTTACAACACATGTTGTTCCAGAATCGACCATCGAGGCATTGCGTCTGCTGCGCGACGGCGGCGTGAAACTGTTCATCTGCTCGGGGCGAGCGCCGGGCATTATGAATATCGTGCTCGATACCATCCCGGTGAAGTTCGACGGCATCGTCGGGCTTAACGGCCAGTACTGCGTCGACGACAACGGATTCCTCGACAAGCGTCCCCTTGCCGAAGCGGATGTCACCGTCATTCTCGACTGGCTGACCGCACACCCGGACGTGGTCTCGGATTTCTGCGAATCCGATTACGTCTATTTCAACCATTCCAACGAGATTCTGGACGCCACCTGGCGAAGCCTGGGCAAAACCGCGCCCAAGGTCTACTTCGCCGATCCGCACGAACGCACGAAAACGCATGAGACGTTCCAGATCAGCCCATACATCGACGAGAAAACGGAAGCCGAACTCGTTGGCATGTGCCCCAACGTGCGTGGCGTGCGCTGGCACCCAGACTTCGTGGACCTGATTGCGGGCGACGGCGGCAAGGCGAAGGGCATCGAACGATTCCTGGAACATTACGGTTGGGATCGCAGCCAGACGATCTCCTTCGGCGACGGCGGCAACGACGTGGACATGCTGGAATACACGGGTATCGGCGTGGCCATGGGCAACGCCACCGAGGCTCCGAAGAACGTAGCCGATTATGTGACCGACGATGTGGACCATGACGGCATCATGAACGCGCTCAAGCATTTCGGCATACTCTGACGCGCTATGGTCCCGACGGCACATGCCACCGGGAGAGCACACGGATATACGAAAAAACGGTGTCGGGTCTGCGGGCTTCCCTAATCGCCCAGCAGACCCGGCACCGTTTTTCAATCAGCATCCGACCGCCCTGCCCGCCGCAGCATGCACCGCACTTGCAGCGGGGTTCGGCATGGCCTTTCTCCTAATGGGTCTCCCCCATTGCGATCGCCGTAGCCGAATCCTCGTTCTTCACGGCGGCTTCGATCGCATATTCCAACGCCTTGGCCATATCGTGCAACGGCATGCACGGCGTGCCATTGGGTTTGCCAACCACCTGCTGCGGCGCGAACGGCACATGAATGAATCCGCCACGAATGCCGGGAAAACGCCGATCCAACAGGTAGAGCATGTTGTACATCACGCTGTTGCACACGTAGGTGCCGGCCGTATACGACACGAACGCCGGCAGATTGTGGGCACGCACGTTACCGACCATGGCCTTGACAGGAACCGTGGCGAAATAGGCGGTGTCGCCATCCGTACGCAGCGGGGTGCCAAGCGGCTGCTCGCCGTCATTATCGGGAATGCGCGCCTCGGCAAGATTGATGGCCACCTGTTCCACGGTGAGCGTACTGCGACCACCCGCCTGCCCAACACTGATGACGATGTCGGGATGTTCGCGTTCCAACGCCTGTTCGATGGCGACAGCGCTGCGCGTGAACGCGGTGGGAATCTCCTGTTTGACGATCCTGGCACCCGCGATCTCGCCGGGCAGCAGCTTCACCGCCTCATACGCCGGATTGACGGTCTCGCCGCCGAAAGGGTCGAATCCTGTTACCAATACCGTTGCCATATTTGTCTCCTTAAAACATTGAGGTGCGGTTGATTGTTTGAGTGTGATTGCCGTCGATGCGCTTGACTGCCGCGCCGGTCAACTTGCGATGAGCATGTACACGATCTGCACGCTGATCATGACCAGCGCCGGCAGTATCTGATTCCTGATCACGCCCATGCGATCCTTCATCTCAAGCAACGCGACCGGTACGATGTTGAAGTTCGCGGCCATCGGCGTAAGCAACGTACCGCAATAGCCGCAGGTGAGCGCCAGCACACCCACGACCGCGGGATTGGCTCCGAAGGCGAGCACGAACGGGGCGCCGATGCCGCCTACCAGGGCGGTGACGATTGCGGCTGCGAAGATGATGAGAATTGCATCAAGCTTCAACGCAAAACCGACAATTACAATTAATATGCCTAATAACACTAGGTAGTCCAATAGCCCGATTCCTTTCTGCGAAGATGAGAAAACGATTGCGACTCGACAAAAACAGCCGAGGTGACGATCGGAGCTGAGGGATACCGCCAACTTTACATGGTTCGCCAACGCCGAACGCCGCAAACCGTCAAAATATCGCTCTATGCGCTATTGCACTCCCCATACGCGGCAAACATCGCAGTCTCTGCCGCCGCATGGCGGCAGCCGATAGAACCGTTAACGTTCCAGCAGCTTGTGGATACGGTCGGTCAACTCACGACGCGCCGACGAACGCAGGGAGGGGAACGCCCGAAGCAGACGAATCTGCTGGCGGCTCAGCGCACGGCGCACATGTTCCCTGGTAAGCCTATCCAACGCCGCGGCCTCGCCCTTGCGCCCAACCGCCCGAATATCAAGAATCGTATCGTCGATGCGGTCGCGGGCCTGGTCAAGACGATCCCGCGCGGAACGCTGCGCCTGCGCGAAACGCTGTTCCATACGCACATTCGCCTCGGCCATATCGCTATTCGCCTTGTCGATCGCCTCCAAACGACCGGCCTTGACATCCTCGCCAAGCCGCGCGAGCCTATTGTCCATATCGGCCATGCTCATGGTGCTGATCAGCCAATCGACGAAAGCCACAGCCAGCAGGCCCCAAGCCGCGATGTGCAGCCAAGGCTGCGGCATGGCGGCAGTGAGATGCGCGAGCCAGGGTTGCACAACCAGCTTGATCAGCGTGGCTCCAGCACCGAACGCCAGAAAGCCGTTCAGATAGACACGGCCATTGACGTTGAACGGCTTATCGGTGTAATCCCAAAGCCGAATGCGGAACAGACGCTCATATTGCCATGACACCACATATTCCAAAGTGCAGGCGATAACGCCACTACCAAGAAACAAGGCCACCGGATTGGTCACATCATGCAGCAGCAGAATGACCAGCAGCGCGCCGTTGCCGTAAATCGGGCAGATCGGGCCATTCAACGCCCCTCGATCCACCCACTTGTGTTTCAGCACCAGATTAAGCCCGGTCTCCCATACCCAGCCGATGCACGAGTAGCACATCCACCACAGCACCACCTGTTCCGCAAGATTCAGCAAATCCATGCGCCCATCCTACGCCTACACCTGCGCCTTGCAGCCCGGCACACAGGAATCCAGCCCGCCCGGTCTCAAGCCCATGAGACACTTAGAACTATGACTACCATCATCATGCGCACCTCCGAAGGTGATATCAGAATCAACCTGTTCGACGATAAGGCCCCGAACACCGTGGCTAACTTCCTCGGCCTCGCCACCGGCGAAAAGCAGTGGATCGACCCGATGAGCGGCCAGCCTTCCAACGAGCCGTTCTACAACGGCCTGACCTTCCACCGCATCATTAAGGACTTCATGATTCAGGGCGGTTGCCCGCTGGGCACCGGCACCGGCGGCCCCGGCTACGAGTTCGACGACGAAATCGACCCGAGCCTGAAGTTCGATCACCCGTACCTGCTGGCCATGGCGAATGCCGGACTGCGTCGCGGCCGCGACGGCCAGATCCACGGCACCAACGGCTCCCAGTTCTTCATCACCACCGTGCCGACCCCGTGGCTGGACGGCCACCACACCATCTTCGGCGAGGTCGCCGATGACGAGTCCAAGGCCGTGGTCGACAAGCTCGAAGCCGTCTCCACCGACCGCATGGACCGCCCGACCGAACCGGTGGGCATCGTCTCCGTCGAAGTGGTGAAGTGATTCGCACCGCCTGATCGAAGGCATATGACCATATGGAAAAGCGACCCTCAATAGGGTCGCTTTTCCATATGCGGCAACATGTCGCTACTTCATCTTGCGTAGCCGCGGCTCGGCGGACTCCTTGGCGCCGGTGAGACGGTACACGTCGAACACGCCTTCGATCTTGCGCACGGCGGCAAGCAGCGTGTTCAGATGTTGCGGGTCAGCCATTTCGAAGCTGAACTGGCTGGTGGCCACACGGTCGGAACCGGTGGAGATCGAACCGGAGATGATGTTCACGCCATGATCCGAAAGCACACGGGTCACGTCGGACAGCAGGTTGCGCCTGTCAAGCGCTTCCACCTGGATCTTGACCATGAACACGCCCTGCGTGCTGGTCCATTCGACTTCGACCACGCGTTCCGGCTGGCGATTCTTCAAATCAATCATGTTCTGGCAGTCGGCGCGATGCACGGAAACACCCTGGTTGCGCGTGATGAATCCGACGATCTTATCCCCCGGCACCGGCATGCAGCAACGGGCGAGCTTGACCCACACGTCGCCCACGCCCTTGACGGACACACCGCTGGAGCCCGTGCGCTTGACGCGGCTTTCGACCGGCTTGAGCGGCAGCACCTCCTGCTCGATCTCCTCGTCGACTTCGTCGGCTCCCGCATCCTTGACCAGATGGGAGATGACGTTCTGCGTGGAGATCTGACCGTCGCCGATGGCCGCGAATAGACCATCCGCGTTCGGGAAGTTGAGTTCGTCGGCAACACCGACCAGCGCCTCCGTAGTGAGCAGCGCGTTAATCGGCAGGTTGCGCTTGCGCATGGCGCGCGTCAGCTCGTCGCGCCCCTCCTCGATGGCTTCGGAACGACGTTCCTTGCTGAACCACTGGCGGATCTTGTTACGTGCCTTCGGGCTCTTGGCGAAGCTCAGCCAATCGCGCGACGGGCCGGTGGTGTCGGACTTCGAGGTCAGGATCTCGACCGTGTCGCCGTTCTCAAGCTTGGTGTCGAGTGGCACCAGGCGTCCGTTAACGCGGGCACCCATGGTACGGTGGCCCACTTCGGTGTGCACGGCGTACGCGAAATCGACCGGCGTGGCCTGCGCAGGCAGGGAGACAATCTTGCCCTTCGGCGTGAACACGTACACTTCGGCCGAACCGAGATCCTCCTTAAGGGAGCCGAGGAACTCGTTGGAATCCGGCGTTTCGCTGGTCCAATCGGCCAGCTGCTGTATCCACTTGAGGTTATCCGCCTCGCTGATGTCCTGGCTTTCGCCGCGCTTGCGGTCGGAGCTGTCCGGGGAGCTCAACGCACGACCCGCCTGGCCGTTCTCCTTGTACTTCCAATGGGCGGCGATGCCGAATTCGGCGCGCCTGTGCATATCCCACGTACGGATCTGAATCTCCACCGGCTTGCCGCCAGGACCCACCACCGTGGTGTGCAGGCTCTGGTACATGTTGAGCTTCGGCATGGCGATGTAATCCTTGAAACGCCCCGGAACCGGGCTCCAGCGCGCATGCACGGCACCCAGCGCCGCATAGCAGTCCTGGATCGAATCGACGATGATGCGCACGCCCACCAAGTCGTAGATGTTGGCGAAATCATGCCCGCGCACGATCATCTTCTGATAGATGGAGAAGTAGTCCTTCGGGCGTCCCGTCACGTACGCCTTGATGTTCTGCTCGTCCAGATCCTCGTTGATCTCGGCGAGGATCTGCTTGAGATACACGTCGCGCTGCCCTGCACGGCGGGCGACCAACACCACGATCTCGTTGTAGATCTTCGGATAGATGGTTTTGAAGCTCAGTTCCTCAAGCTCGGTCTTGATGGCGTTCATGCCGAGACGATTGGCCAGTGGCGCGTACACATCGAGCGTCTCGTGCGCTTTCCTGACCGCGCCGGACGTCTTCACGTAACGCCAAGTACGTGCGTTGTGCACGCGGTCGGCGAGCTTGACGACGAGCACGCGCACGTCACGACTCATGGCCACGACCATTTTGCGGATGGTTTCGGCCTGTGCGGAATCACCGTATTCCATCTTGGAAAGCTTGGTCACGCCGTCCACCAGGCCGGTGACGGTGTCGCCAAATTCGGCGCGGCATTCGTCAAGCGTGTAATCGGTGTCTTCGACGGTGTCGTGCAGCAGGCCGGCGGCCACCACGCGCGGCCCCATGCCCAGATCGGCGAGGATCTGCGCGACCGCGAGCGGATGAATGATGTACGGTTCGCCGGATTTGCGCCGTTGCGAGGAGTGTTGGATGACGGCACGCTTATAGGCGCGTTCGAGGATCGTCATATCCTCGCCTGGATGATGCATCATGCATGCCTGCATGATGGGCAGCAACGGGTTTACGGGGTCGGAGCTGACCTCGCAGCCCAGTTTTCTCGCGGAATCGAACTCCATGTCGTCGTCTTCCATACTTGCCTCTCCAACGCTTGCAGTATTACACGCGAACGTCTCCACGTTATCACCGCTTGCCCGCTGACCCGCTTTCGACGCGGCGGGTAAGCTGATGCGTCATGCTTTGATTCCGGTGGATCCGAAGCCTCGTTCCGCACGATCCGACCCCGGCAGCGTTTCAGCCGGAATGAATCTGGCTTCCACGTAGCGCTGGATGACCAGCTGCGCGATACGGTCGCCGATTTCGAAATGCGCGGTATGCTCCGGATCGAGGTTGATCAGCGGCACCTTGATCTCGCCACGGTACCCGGCATCAATGGTTCCCGGGGCGTTGAGCACCGTGATGCCCTGCTTGACGGCCAGACCGCTGCGGGGATGTACCAGCGCCACGTACCCCGCCGGCAGCGCGATGGCGACGCCGGTGGGTACCAGTCTGCGTTCGAACGGTTTCAGGTCGAATGACTCGGCGGCTCTCAGGTCGGCGCCGGCATCTCCGGCATGTGCGTAGTGCAACTGCACCAGTTCCGCCGGTTGACCTCCGTTCACGGCCTTGATGAGAACCTCAGTGTTCTCCGGCTCGTTGTAGGTTTCGTCGAACGACATCAGGCGGCGCATTCCTTGCAGACGGGACCATCCTCGGTGGTGTGGTCCAGCTGGCTGCGATGCTTCACCAGGAAGCATTCGGAGCAGATGAACTCGTCGCCCTGCATCGGGATCACCGTCACGGAGGAGTCCTCGTTGCTCAGATCGGCACCGGGCAGCTCGTAATCCTCGGCAATGGCGTTCTCGTCGTCATCAAGATCGTTCGCGGAGTTCTGCGAGCTCTTGCCCAACGCCTGCAGCGACTCCTCATCCTCGTCCTTATTGCGGGGGAAATCGTAATCCTGAGCCATCACATTTCCTTTCTTCGGTCCAAGCGACACACACTCAGTGTCGGGTCTACTCCCGTAGAGGATACACGAAAAGAAATGCTCGTAAAGTTCGACACGTGGGGCATACTTAAAATACTTAAAAGAAGTGCATAAGTTTTAGCGGAAAGTGGTGTGCGCATGGCTGATAATTCGCCTAGGGGCGCCCGTCTGGACCATGTCTCCGACGCAGGTGACCTGGTATTCGTCGCGGGCGGCGAGAAGTTCCTCGTCACGGTGGACGAAAAACTGGAACGAGCCATCCTCGAAGCCAAGCAGATTCGCTTGGAAGCGTTGGGGCAACAGCAGCCCAAGACCCACGACACGCTGCCGATTTCGAAGATCCAGCAGTTGATTCGCGCCGGTTTCACCCCTTCGGAGGTGGCCGAACAATACAACCTCAACGAGGCTTTGGTCCGAAGGTTCTCCTCCTCGGTGCAGACCGAAAAACAGTATGCCATCGAACAGTTCAAACGTGTTCCGGCACCGAAGGAAAGCCGTGCGCACACGGTGGAGGATCTGATCACGCTCGCCATCAGCGAGTCGCATATCGAACGCGACACGCTTGCATGGAGCGCGACACGCCGCGGGCATGAACCGTGGCATATCTTCGCCGATTTCATGATCTCCGGCGAACAGCTGCGCGCCGAGTGGACGTGGAACATGCACGACAATTCCGTGGTGAACCTCAACGACATCGCGAAGCGGATCATGGAGGAGCATCGCATCGTCGACCGCTCCCCCAATATCATCTTCGACGAGACGGTTCCGTTGGAGGACATGGCGTCCGCGCATACGGAGGAATCGGATTCCCCCTCGCCGACGATTCCGCTGATCACCGAACGTGTGAACGGCACGCAACGTCTTGCGGTGGACACTGTGGCGCACACCGCGCAAACCGCCGAAGCCATGGCGAACGAGAGCAGCGAATCGAACGACGACGGTGCCGGGAACGCCGTCGAACAGGGCGACTCCCCCGAAGGCAACACCGAGAATGACGCAACCGGCGACGACACGGGCGCAGCCGACGGCGACAACGGCCAGAACGGTCAGGACAGCCAGAGCGACCAGAGCGGGAACGCGAATGAAGCGCAGACCGGCGACGCATCCGAACAGCACGAAGGCGGCCAGAATGTGCCTGAGACCCGCAGCATCACGTCAGAACAGGCGATCGCCGCGCAGGACACGATGGATACGGATGAAACGCCGCGCGTAGCCAAAACAGTACGCGCGAAACGCCGTTCAGGCCGTTCTGCGGTGCCCAGCTGGGATGAGATCCTCTTCGGCGATTGACGATAGGCGGGGAACGCCCCAAGCCCCTATGCGAACGCTCCGGTGAATTCCTCACCGGAGCGTTCGCATGTTTGCCGGCCCGTCAGTGCCGCCGTAACGGCACGATCAGGCCACGTCCACGATGCAGGGGATATCCATCTCCATCATGGTCTGCGATCCATGCACGCTGGGCAGGTGCGTGGCCTTATCCGCCTGGGTGCGTGAATCGACGATCGTGACCTCGTCGACCGCCTGCACGATCACATCGCCGAGCATCGGTTCCACACGCTCGCTCACCGTGCCGAACAATCCGTCGGCCATCGCCTGGGCCTTGGTACGGACCAGCGCCCTATCCTCCAGGAAATCACGCCACCTTTCTGCCACAGCCTCCGGATTGTCATCCGCATACAGCATCACCGCACGCGGCTCGCCGCCCACGAAACGGACCCCCTGCTGCAATACCGGCTCGCATGCGATGTCGATACGCTTGGACGGATCGGCGTTCACCATGCCATGGTCGGCGGTGATCACAATCAGCGTGCCCTTCGGGGCCTCCCTGGCGAGCAACGCCAGCTGAGCATCGATATGTTCAAACGCGGCGATCCACTTGTCGCTATCCCAGCCGCTGCTGTGGCCGACCTTGTCCGCATCGCGGATGTACAGATACGACAATCCCGGCTTACGTGCGGCTTCGGCGGCCGCCCTGACCCGTTCGCGCGGTGTGACGTTGGCAATGTACTTGCTACCGCGCAACGCGGCCTCGCTCAGCGGCGACCCTTTGAACTTCGCCAGACCCGAACTTGTGACGCGCACGCCTTGCGCGGTCAATGCCTCGAAGATGGTGTCCTGGCGCTGCAGGTCATGCGGGTCGATGATGGGCACGACCGGACCGTTCGTTTTCGGCGCGAGCGGATCCTTGAATTGGATGAGCTGGATGAGCCTATCCCGCGCAGGCGCGAGCTGCGTGTACCCGGCCATGGCCGTCAGCCCCGGGCAGGTGCCCGTGCCGAACGTACCCATGGCCGCCGTGGTTGTGCTGGGCGCGCAAGTGGAGATCGGACGACGGTTCGCCTCATCCTTCATCAACGAACGCAGATACGGCGCATGCCCGATGCGGTCGGTGAGATTCCAGAAGCCAAGCCCATCCACCAGCACCACGATGGCGGAGCGCACGTCGGGGAACCCCAACGCATGCTGCAGGCTCTTCGGGTCATCGTGCACCGCCGTGGGCACGGGATGCCCGATGGCACTGGACAGGGCAGGCAGGATGGAAGACAGATGCAACGCTCCTCCGCGCTCCCCTTCCTGCGGCAGATGATCACCATACGTCGCTGTGGGCACCAGCCCCAGCAGTTCTTTTCTTTCCGGCATTTCCATGATGCCCCCATCGTAAACCTCACCCCCCAACCGGCAATCCGTTACCGGACCGGCTGAGGGGTGAACAATCGATTCATATCAAGGGCTCCGGGCCACTACGTTTCCACGCCCGGCTCCGGAACCCTCATGGCGTCACTTGCGACCGTTGCCGATGGTCTTCATCATACCTACGGCCTGCTTCACGGTGACGGTCGGCACGTAGGCGCGCACCACCGCCAGACCGATCTGCGCAAGCTTCGCCGAATCGCGGTAACACACGTACACGGGTTCCTCGGCGGGCTGGAACTTGCGCTTGAAGTTGAACAGCGAACGGAAGCCGTACGCCGGTTCCATAAGGTTGGCGACCAGCTGCAGGCCATGCTGCAGGATGACCATGCCCTCGCTGGTGTTGCCGTTCTCATCGATGTTGTCGCGCTCCGGGTTCATGCCGGCGAGCGGCGCGGCGGACAGGCTCATGAATTCGACGGCGTTCTGCGGATCGGCTTCGCCTTCATCGTGCAGACGCTGGGCCATGCGGGCGATGAGGAACTCCATGATGCCGTTCGGACTGTCGGTGCGGTGACGCATGAAGTCCAACGTCCAACCGATCAGACGGCCATCGCGCCAGGTCGGCATCCAGCTGGTGACGCCGAGTACGCGGCCGTTCTCGTCGATGGCGTACAGCAGCTTGACGCGCGGATCGCGCAACTCCTCCACACCGCCGAGGGTGAACTTCATTTCGGGCAGCGCCTTGCCGGATGTCCATTCGTCAGAGATGTCCTCGATCTGCTCGCGCACATCGAACGGCGCGTCGGCGAAGCTGGAATACACGTCGGTGATGCCCTCGCGCTTGGCCTTGTTGATGGCCGTGCGGATGTCCTGCCACTTCTTGCCGGTGGTCTTCCAGCTGCGCGGGTCGACGACCATCTCGCCGCCGACCTCGATGGAATGCCAGCCGAACTTGAGGAGGAAGTCACGCTGTTCGCGGTGCACGCTGTAGAACACGGGGGTGAGCGACTGCATGGCACAGTAGGAGGAGAACTCCTTCAGGTCGTTCTCCCATTCGGCGGGGTCTCCGAACGGGCCGGTACAGGTCAGCGCAATGCCGTTGACGGTACGGTATGCCACGGCGGAACGCTTGGACGGCGACAGCCAGTACTGGTTGCCTTCCCACGTGGCCATGAAGCTCATGGATTCGCCGCCAAGCTCGACCAGACGACCGGTACGTTCGCGGACGGCTTCGTTCTCTTGAGTGGCGTCCTTCATCCAACGCAGCATCACGACGAGCACGACCAGCCAGAACACCAGGCCGACACCCTGGAACACCACGGATGCGAGCAGGGTCTTGGGCCCGAAGCTCAGACCGGAGAAGTGCAGGAAGCCGATGGGCAGGAAGCGGCCCGGCAGTTCGGCAAGCAGACTTTCCATGGTGACCGCTGGCTTGAAGGAGTTCGGGCTGGCCATGCCGTAGATGAGGAACAGCCCGGCGCAAGCGAGGAACGCGATGACCATGGCACACAAACCGTGCGCCAGACGATGCCAGCCGACAGCGATGTTGAATTGGCTCATCGACATGATCAGCGCGACGGCGAACAACAACGACGGCAGCGCAGTGGCGATGCAGGCGAACATCGCGCCGTGACGAACCAGCGCGGAGAAGCCGCCGTCGGAGAACGTCAGCGGGATGAACAGGTAGTAGACCACCGCGACGAACACCTGCAGGATGTCGACGACCACGGTGCCGATCGCCGCGAAGCGACGGCCACGGTACACGCCCCAGGCGAGCACCAGCATCACCGCGGTGGGCAAAAGGGAGCGCAGCACACCTCCGGGCATGAAGACGCGCAGCAGATCGAGCTGAAGGAAGCAACCCTGTTTGGTGTTATTGGCCAGGCAGTCGGCGAGCATGACATTATCGACGGAATCGGGACTCATGAGCAAGCCGAGCGTGCTCAACGGGCCGGCATGGTTGGGCGAGGTGATCGCGGTAAGCGGCCCCAAGGCCATGATGGCCGAGATCGCGCCGAAGATTCGACGACTTTCCAATACGGGGACGAACTGCCACGGGCACATGCCGCCGGAGGCTTCGGCTTTGTTCTTGGACGGGAAGGACTTGCGCTTGGGCGCTCCGGCACACACGCGACCGATGATCTGTCCGATCAACGCGGCGGCGAGCACGCAATAGTCACCGGGGTTGCCACCATACAACAGCATCACCAGAATGGCGATGTAACCAAGCAGTCTGATACGACGGCGCATCAGAGTATCGCTGTAGGCGCTGGCCGCCATGAGTGCACCGATGACCAGTACCACCGGGCTGAGCGTGAACTGCTGGCGGGTGATGAATCCGACATCCTGATAGGCCAGGCCGATGCCGTAACACAGGCCGATGCCGACGACCAGACCGCCGAGGGCGCTCACCAGCGCCACCACGACGGTACGCACAACGCCCATACGCGATTCGGCGACGGCCAGCACGAAGATGATCAGCAACGCGCAGCCGAACATTTGCAGCACGCCTCGGGTCAGAATCAGCGAAACCAGCAGCTTGCCGATGTTGAAGTCGGCGATGGTGGTGTTGAGGTAACGCAACGGCAACCTGTGACCGAAACATGCCAGAATGATCCACAGGACGATGTTGATCGCCACGAACACCGCCGTGGTGATGGTGGCGAAATTATGGTTCTTGTTCCATTGCTTGGCATCGCCCCACAGCATGGTCCAAGGTGTTGATGGCCTTGGTTTCTTCACTTCCTTGGTTTCACCGCTCACGGCAGCACCTCCAATGATTCATATTCGTTGATGGCTTTCGTCATTTTGCCCAGTCCGCTCATGTCGGCGAACCAGTCGATGGTCGGCTTGAGCACCGCCTGCACCGCATGCCAGTCATGGGCGCTGTCAGGCACCTTGATTTTGGTGACCGTCATGCCTGCTTGAATGCCGGCCTTCGCGTTTGTTTCCAGATTGGTGAGCGATTGGTGGTCGAGAGCGCCGGATCCGAGGATCATGACCTGATCGCTGGGCGCATGCTCCTTGATGGCGTTTGCCGGGATCTGCGCCTCATAGGCGGCCTTGTTGCCATTGAAATACTCGGAGACCATATGTTCGACGCTGCCACTGGTCGGTTGCAGTTCGCCACCTACCGCCATGATCAGCGAGTACTGTTCCGCATGGCGCGGCCCCAGCTGCGTGGCACAGGTTCCACCTTGTGAGAAGCCGCCGATGGCCCACCGCTGGTCGGATACGGGCAGATTCTTCTTCGCCCAGTCGACCACGTCCTTGGTCAGGTAGGTTTCCGCCTTGCCTTGCGACGTGTCGGCACACAGGCTGTTGTTGGAGTTCGACCCGTTCTGGTCCGGGGAGATGACGATCGGTGCCAATCCGTCATGTTTGGAAGCGTATTCGTCAAGCATGCCCTTGATATGGCTGGCTTGGAAGAAACGCCCCGGACTACCCGGCTGCCCAGCCATGAGTTCCATCACCGGCAACTCCGGCGGCTCGGCGCTCAACGCCGCCGGCGGCAGGTAGACCATGGCGTCACGGACCTTGAAACCGGATTTCGCGGCGGGAATGGACGCGTCGTAGATGCGCCCCTCCTTCGGGGTCATGGGCATTTTGCCCTCGGCGGCAAGCTTCTTCCACTCCTTGACGCTCATCGTGCTCTTACGCAGTTTGGCCGACGACAATCTCGAATACCCCGTATAGCCGAACAGGCTGCCGATGGTTGGGAACTCCTCATAGATCGCGTCCACGTGAATGCAGGTGGCGAACAGCGCCACCACGACAGCCACGGAGGCGAGTGCACGCTTCCAGCGGCGCAGAAACACGATTCCGCAGATCAGCAGCGCCATCATCGCACAACCGATCGCCACGGCGCGAATCACCTTGGCTCCCATTTCGACGCCGAACACCACGAACACGTCGGAGCACAGCCAGGTCAGCAGGTATCCGATCGCACCGCCGGCCACCGTGGCAATCAACGTGATGATGACCCGTTTACGTTCTCCCTCCTTGATAAGGAACGCAAGAACCGCAATCATCCCTGCTATGGTGAGTATCCAGAACATCCATGGCAACGCACCGCTGACCAGCGAGCATTCCATAACGGGTTTCAGCCAAGGTTGATTGAGCATTGCTTCTCTTTCCTTTCGTGATGGCCATATACACCGTAACCAACTACGTACGAAACAACGCCCCGCGGCTTGGCACGAAATCCGCAGCATCATCCCGCGGCATCACGTTTTTCGATTGTATGCCGCATGACAACGGTATCCATCGTTCTGTCGAACGATATCCGGCGTCATCGAACGATATGCGGACGATATACAGGCGGCAAACCGCGGCGGCGGTGAAGACGCTAAAATGGAGCGAGTTTGCAAAATCCAAGGAGTCTCATGGCATCACATCGTAAGGCAGCCGCGCCGGCATACGATCCGCGCACAGTGAAAGAGAACATCGTCGAGACGCCGTTGAACGAGGAGATGAGCAAATCATTCCTCGAATACGCGTACTCCGTGATCTACGCCCGCGCACTCCCCGATGCCCGCGATGGCATGAAGCCCGTACAGCGGCGCATCGTCTACCAGATGGGCCAGATGAACCTGAACCCGGACCGTCCGTACATGAAGTCGGCGCGCGTAGTGGGAGAAGTGATGGGCAAGCTCCACCCGCACGGCGATTCAGCCATCTACGAAGCCATGGTCCGACTGGCACAGCCGTTCGCCATGAGACTGCCGCTCGTGGACGGTCACGGCAATTTCGGCTCGCTGGACGACGGCCCGGCGGCATCCCGTTACACCGAAGCCCGACTCGCCCCCGCGGCGCTCGGCATGAACGCCGATATCGACGAGGACACCGTCGACTTCACACCAAACTACGACAACAAGCTCAAAGAACCCACCGTACTTCCAGCAGCCATCCCGAACCTGCTGGTCAACGGCGGCTCCGGCATCGCCGTGGGCATGGCCACGAACCTCGCCACGCATAATCTCGGCGAGGTCGTGAACGCCGCGAAGTATCTGATGGCGCACCCGGACGCCACGCTTGAGGAGCTGATGCGCTACGTGCCCGGCCCGGATTGGCCGACCGGCGGCATGATCATCGGACGCGACGGCATCCGCGAGGCATACGCTTCCGGACGCGGCACGCTTTCCACTCGCGCCACCACGCATATCGAACATGTGACCGCACGCAAACAAGCCATCGTGGTGACCGAACTGCCCTACATGGTGGGCCCGGAGAAGGTGCTCGAACGCATCTCCGAGGGCGTGAAGAATCATAAGCTCGAAGGCATTTCCGGCGCGATCGACCTGAGCGACCGCCATAACGGCACCCGTTTGGTGATCGAGCTGAAAACCGGGTTCGACCCGCACGCCGTGCTCGTGCAGCTGCTCAAGCACACCCCGTTGCAGGATAATTTCGCCATGAACAACGTGGCGTTAGTCAATGGGCGACCGCACACCATGGGGCTTAAGGAGATGCTCCAGGTGTGGATCAACCACCGACGTGTAGTGATCAGGCGTCGCAGCGAATTCCGCCGGACGAAGGCACTGGAGCGACTGCATCTGGTCGAGGGGCTGTTGCTGGCGCTGATCGACATCGATGAGGTGATCCAAGTCATCCGCTCCTCCGAAAACGCGGATGCCGCCAAAACACGGTTGATGGCCGTATTCGACCTGGACGACATCCAGGCGCAGTATATTCTCGACCTGCGTCTGCGCAGACTGACCAAGATGAGCCGCATCGAACTGGAATCCGAACGCGATGATCTGCACAAGCGCATCGAGGAACTCGAGCGCATCCTGGCGTCCGACAAGGCGCTCGACCGGGTCGTGGTCGATGAGATGGACGGGGCCGTGGCCGAATACGGAACGCCGCGCCGCACCGTGCTGCTGGACACCGACGCCGAAGGCAACCTCGCCCCGGTTGTGGCCGAAGGCATGACCGGCGTCTCCGCTTCGGCGCTCGAAGCCGTCAAATCCGCTAACACGGTGTCATCCGCCGCTGCGGATGTGGCGGCGGCGAAGAAGGCCGGCGAGCAAAGCATGGCTTTGGAAATCGAAGACGAGCCCTGCACGGTGATGATGAGCGCCACCGGACTGATCGCACGGGCCACGCCGGAAGCACTGAGCATGTTCCGGTCACGTTCCGTTTCCGGTGAACGTGCCACCGACGACCAGATCGTCTCCATCTTCCGCACCACCACACGCGCCACCTATGCGCTGATCACATCGGCCGGACGGCTGGTGCTCGCGCAGGTGGCCGATCTGCCGGTCGTACCCGCTACGAACACACTCAGTCTGAGCAGCGGGGTGAAGGCGGATGAGCTGATCGGGCAGACGGAAAGCACCGACCCGATTCGCGGCGAGCATGTCGTCACCGCAATCGCCATGGAGCCCGTTTCGAAAAAGCATTCCGATGACGCGACGAATAGCGACACGACCGAGCCGCAGGCATTGCCGCCATTGGCCATCGGCACGCGCGCGGGCGTGGTGAAACGCTGGAACCGCGAAGCCCCGACCACCATGGATTCCTGGTCGGTAATCGACCTGAAGGATGGCGATGAGATCGTATTCGCCGCAATCGCCCGCGACGAAGATCGACTGGTGTTCATCTCCACGGATTCCTCACTACTGACCTTCGAGGCGAAGAATGTACGCCCGCAGGGCCGCACGGCCGGAGGCATGGCGGGCATCAAGCTTGCGGAAGGCTGCAAGGTTGCCGCATTCAATGTAGTCGCAGCCGACAAGGTCGCCTGGACCTATGAGGAAGGCGATAACGGACTGACTTCGGCGTCCGGCGCCGTGGTGCTTACCGTGGCCGGCGATTCCGACGCGCTGCCGGGAACCGAAAACGGCGCAGCCAAGGTGACCCCGTTCGAAATGTACCCGACCAAGGGACGTGCCACCGGCGGTGTACGCTCGCAGCGATTCCTCAAGGGGCAGAACACGCTGATCTTCGCCTGGGTGGGCGATTACCCGGTGCATGCCTCCACCGAGACAGGTTCGCCGGTGGAGCTTCCTGAACCGGACATGCGCCGCGACGGCTCGGGAACCGAGCTGGACTCCCCCATCTCCTTCGCAGGGTAGTCACACGCCGTCTGCGTGCCTGAACGACAAGCGGGGTCTTCCACCTTCCGATGGGAGACCCCGCTTGTCTGTATGGGAACGAATCGGCTACTTGCCGTCACTGAAGTAGTTGATCACTTCGGTCGCGGAGCCGTACGCGGACTGCGCGCCCAGCTTGGTGGCCGCATATGCGGAAACGTAGGAGCCCATCTGCGCGGACTGCAGCAGCGTATAGCCAGCCGCCAATCCGGCGAGCACGGTTCCCATGAAGGAATCAATGCAGCCGGTGGCGTCCACGGACTTGACCTGCACCGCAGACACGCGATGCCAGTTGCCGTTCTCAATCACAATCGAACCGGATGCGCCGAGCGTGACCACCACGCGGTCGAAACCGTAATCCTCGAAACGGGACACCGCGTCGAACCAGTCGATGGTGGAGACGTCTTCATCCGGCATGCCCAGCAACTGGGCCACCTCATGCTGGCTGACCAGCAGAATATCCACGGCTTCAATAAGCTCATGGGGCAATTCGTCGATGAACGGCGAATCGTTGAGCAGCACCGTGACACCGGCCTCATGACCGGTCTGCGCCGCCGCGATGACCGTGGCCAAAGGGCTTTCCAGGCACAGGCCCAACACCTTGGCCTCGGAGATCACATCCTGATGCGACTGCACGTACCCCGCACTGACCTTCGCGTTCGAACCCGGCGAATACACGATGGTGTTCTTGCCTTCCGGATCCACGGTGATGATGGTGGTACCGCTCACACCTTCCTCATGCAGGATCTCGGCGGTGTCGACACCGGCCTCATCCAACTTACGCAGCAGGAAGTTCGCGTTATCGTCTTCGCCCACGGCACCCAGCATGCACACCTGTGCGCCGAGACGCGCCGCCGCGGACGCCTGATTGGAGCCCTTGCCGCCAGGCAGAATCTTGAGGCTGCCGCCGCTGACCGTCTCACCCGGTGCCGGCAAGTGCTTCGCCGCAACCGTGTAATCAGCGTTCATGGAGCCGACGACAACGATGGATCCTCGTGCGCCTTCCAGTGAACGTAATCGTTCCCGAATGGCCACGGGCATCTGTTCGCGCTCTTCACTCTCTTCAAGCATGCGCTTCAGCATAGTAGCCTACCCGCCCAAACGCCATTTTTCTCACATCAGAACACACGAAAATCGTGTTGGCATAAGGCTCAAAACACTGCTATCGCAACGGCTCGTCACTTATTTTGATGAATGAACCAACAATCCGCGAGACCCTGGCACAACACGTTTCGAGCCTTACCGACCGACGATATCCGTCAGATCGTCACCGAAAGACGGCTTTCGGCGTTCTCGCTCACGCGTTCCACCGTGATCCGTTCCGCAATCTGCCCTTTCAAGCGCCCCACATGGGAGATGATGCCGATGTCACGACCGCGGGCAATGCCTCGCAGCACATCCATCACATCGTCCAGGAACTCATCGGACAACGTGCCGAACCCCTCATCGATGAACAGCGTATCCATCGAGACCCCGCCGTTCTCGGCTTGGATGACATCGGCAAGCGCCAACGCCAACGCCAACGAGACGAAGAAGGTTTCACCGCCGGACAACGTGCTGGGCTCGGTGGCGATGTCGGTACGCCTGTCGAGCACCTCGATGGGCAGACCCGTTTTGCCTCCGGCCCGCCCTTCATGATCGCCAAGACGCAACTCGTAGATTCCTCCACGGATGTCTTTGAGCAGCTCGTTGGCACGGTCAAGCACATCGCGGAAACGTTCGGTGACGGCATAGGTGATGAGCGACACCTTGTGCGCCGCAGGCGAATTTCTATCCCCCATGGCAAGCAGGGCCATGGTACGGATCGGCGCATAGGAGACCATGGCCTGCCGCCAGTCGGACGCCACAACGCGCAACTGGCTCGCATAGCGCCGACGTTCGGCGTCAAGCGTTGCCGCGGTGCTCTGCAAGCGCATGGCCTCGTCACGCCGCAGTCTGGACGCTTCCAACGCTTCGGCAGTGCGCTCGATGCTGTATTGGCCGCCGATGGCCTTCCAGGCATGCCGTTGCCGTGTCAGCTCGTCGTCGGCACGTTCCAGTTCGCCCTGCGCCGCGGCATGATTCCGCTTATAGGAGTCGATGCGCTGCTTGAGCTGTTGTATGCTTCGTTCGTCAAGTGCGGCATGGCATGCTGCGTCAAGGTCCGCGAATGCGCTCGATGCGAGCTTTTCCCGCAATGCGCGCGCGATGGTGCCGCGTTGCTGGTTCAGCGTCTCGTTATGCGCCGTAAGTTCGGTGATGCGCGTTTCGATGGCATTGCGTTCCTTGAGCTTCTGCTCGATCTGCTGCGCACGCCGCTCCTGGCGCTGTGCTTCGGCAAGGCGCCGCTCGGCCCGCTCGCGTTCCTGTTCCACGCTTTGCGCTGTAATGCCCTCCGCTCTTTCGGCGGCCTGCTCCAACGCCTGTCGGGCCGCTGCGCATTGCGCCTGCACCGCCACGCAATCCTGCTTGGCCCGGTCCAATTCGTTCTTGAACGCACGACGTTGTTCCCTGCTGCGTTTGAGCTTCCCGTATTCATCACGTAACGGTTCGAGCTTCTGCAATGCGCGCTTCGCTTCGGCGAGCCGATTTTCGGCTTCCAAAACGTCGCATCCACCGCTGGCTTCATGCTCCGCTTCGATGTTCTGCCCGAGTTCGGCTAATGCAATGCGTGCTTCGCCCAGTTCGCCCGCACGTCGTTCCGCCTGCACCTTCAACGCGTCGATGCCGGCTTTGGTGGGAGTCTGTTCGGGCTGCTGCGCGGGATGCGGATGCTCTCTGCTGCCGCACACCGGGCATGGCTCGCCGTCATGCAGCTCCTGAACGTACCGGGCGGCACCTGCGGCATACAGCTGCCGCTGCGCCCGCTCATACGCCGCAACGGCATCCTCGTGGGAACGTTCCAATGCCTTGACCGTGGCTTCGGCCCTGTCTCGTTCTGGCAGCAGCGTCTCGTGGCGTTGCGCATGCTCCAATAGTTCACGTGCGCGATTGACGGTTTCGGTAAGCTGCCCTTGTGCCCCAAGCCTGGTGGCGATCTCGTCCAGTTGCTGTTCGAGCCGGCTTTCCTCGGGGAATTGGCCGATTGCCCGCTGTGCGTGTTCCAGCTTGCCTTGGCATTGTCGCCAGGCTGTTTCCGCCTTCTGCAACACATGCTGCGCCTGCTGCATCTGACCGACCAGTTTGCCATGGGTTTGCGCGATTTCCATCTCACGTTCGGCCGCCTGAGCGACGCCGGCGGCCTGCAACGCCTGGGCGTGATCGCGATTGAGGCTGTCAAGGCTCTCATATTGGTCCAGTTCCGCCTGCAGCCGTTCGCGATCCCGCACATTGCTTGCGATCAGCTCGTCCTGCCGTTTGCGGTCCCGGGCGAGATCCATGATGGGGTTTGCCTGCATGGCCTGCTCCACACGTTGCTCATCACGCTTGTTCTCCTGTTCGAGAGCGTTCAGCTCTTCCATCCGCACCTGCGCGGACCGCAGATCCCCTTGCGCCTTGCGCACCGCGTTGGCGGTATCGTTTCGCCGTTGGGATTCCCGCCATGCACTGTCCGCTTCGGCAAACTGCGTTTCGGCCTTTGTGACCAACGTCTGTGCGTCGCTTCGCACGGATTCCAGCGTGCCATCGAGTCGTGCCACGATCTGATCGGCGCTGTAGGCTGGCTCGTCGATGTCGCCGGCCTCGTTCAAACCCCACCGGGCATCATCGCCGAACGGCATGGCCTCCGGTTGCGCGGCATCCGAAGCCGCCGTAAGGTCGCTCGAACCGCCATCGATGTCACGATACGCGTTCAACGCCTCACGGATACGCCCAGCATTCGCCTGATTGTCGCGGATCGCGGCGGCAAGGTCATGCCGCTGTTCGTCGACACGCCTGCCGTACTGCTGCCGCATGACGTTCAGCTGGTTTTGAATGTCCTCATATTCCTGCGCGCAGAACAGATCCTTGACCAGTTCGGTCCGCTGTTCCGGTCTCATCCGCAGAAACTCGGCGAACTGGCCTTGCGCAAGCATGATGGTTTTGGAGAACTGGCTACGGTTCAATCCCAACAACCCCGTCACCTCGACGGACACTTCGCTCACCTTGGAGGTGATGGCCTCGGCACGCGCCGGCATGTCGAAGAACGCATAGTATCGTTCCGCTTCCCGACCGTTTTCGGCGTTTTGTGGCACTTCGTCTATCAGCGAGCGAAACTCCGCCTCATAGTCACCGGCGATTCGCATCATGTTCGCCTTGGACTTTTCGCTGGTGAAACCTTCACTACGAGCCTTCGCACGCGGGTATTCCGGGGAACGATACACCTTGTAGTAGCGGCCGCCCTCCTCGAAGATCAGATCCACATATGTCTTCTCCGCTGTGCCATCAAGGAAACGGGAACGCAACCGCTGCTTGTCTCCGGCACCGTTGCGTCCCTCGGTGTTGCCGGAGATGTTGCCATACAACGCAAAGGTGATGCAGTCGAGAATCGTGGTCTTGCCGGCGCCCGTCTCGCCGTCGATCAGGAACATGTGCGATCGCGTCAACGCCGCGAAATCGATCGAGAATTCGCCCTTATACGGCCCTACGCCCTGAAATTTCAATCCGATCAGCTTCATCGACCGCTCTCCTTATCCGCATGCTTGACGTTGGCATCCTCGCTCTTCCCTGCCGATCCGGCATGTTCGGCACCGTTGGAACGCACCGCCTCCACGGCTGTTCTCAGCACCTCACACTCATCGTCACGAACCTCACGCCCCAGTGAATAACGCACGAAACCGGCCAGCACATCCATCTCGTCGACCGCCGAGCGCATGTCGGCCATCACATGGGCGGGAACCGACGATCGCCTGTCGTATACGGGGTTCTTCTCCAGCGCATGCGCGTATCTCGCATCTATTTTCTGGTAGAGCCCGTGTGGGTATTCCTGCAGATGGACGGTGATGGACACCCAGTCGTCGCCGTACGCATCGGCCAACGGGCCGAGCACTTTGTCCAGATCGCCTTCGATTCGGGCGAATGCCGGTTCGCCCGATGCCACGTCAACAACACGAACATCGCCAAGCGCATTGCCTCCCGTTTTCGGCGCGCTGGCGGCATCCACATCAAGCAACACCACGCTTTTACCGTTTCCCTCGACCGGCGGCGTACGGCTTTCGGAAAACGAATAGGCCAGCAGCGAACCGCTGTAGCGTGCCTGAGGGGTGCGTGACTGGTGGAATATCGATTCATCGGAATCGGATTGGGCGATGGTGACGCTCTGTGGCCTGTGCAAATGCCCCAGGGCAAGATAGTCGAGCCCGCTGTTCGAGAACAATGCCGCGGGAACACTGTCCACGCCGCCCACGCTGATATTGCGTTCCGAATCGCAAGATTGGGCACCGGAAACGAAGGCATGCGCCATGAGTATCGCGGCCAGCGCAGGCCTCCTGCGACGGCGTTCGGCCAGATCGTTGACAATCAGTTGCATAGCCGCCTTCATCACGCCCTCGTGCGACCGGGCGATGCGAGCATGCCCGTCTTCGTCGCGTTCCTGCTCCCCATACGCGCCCAATGCGCCGCCGCGCTCATCAAGCATGCTCTGCAGCACCGGCCGCGACAGGTCGGGATCGAGATATGGCAGCGCATACACAGCCAGTTGTTCGCCGCCTATGCCGATCAGCACAGGCTCGTCGATAGTCTCGATATCGCAGCGCATATGCACGTTCGGCCGCATCAGCGCGGCACCAGTGCCCAGACGATCCGCCGAATCGTGATTGCCTGGCGTGAAGATGATCTCCAACGGGTGACCGTTGACCTCCATTCGACCAAGCATGGCGAATATATCGTTGAACAGGCGCACCGCTTCGGTTGAAGGACGTGGCGAGTCGTAGACGTCGCCCGCCACGCATAGCACGTCCACATGCTCGCTGTCGATGAGATTCGCCAGCCATTGCAGCGCCTTGCGCTGGTATTCAAGCAGGTCGACGCCTTTGAACCGTCGACCGATATGCCAATCGGACGTATGCAGTACCCGTATCATTCGTTTCCTTCGTTTTTCGTCTGTATACCATGCCATGGTTGCCGTCCGCTCAGCCATACAGCCGCATGCCTTGCGGACAGGGGGTGAACCCGCCTATGTGGAGTAACCGGACAAAATCGTTCCGTCGGGTCAGTGGCATGCCGTTCATCTCGTGGAAGGTTATGCTCCCGCTCGGCTGCCTGCGCAGCATGTTGCCCAGTTCGCTGCAGGCATGCCTCAGCAATGCCTCGTCTTCGGTGAAGGTCTGGATGCGATGCGAGCGCGGCATGGCGAACAGTACCGGCGATCCGTGTGCCAATACCGTGATGCATCCTGCACGGCGCGCAGGCTTGACGGCATGACCAGGCCCGGAACGCGGCGCCGCCATCCCATCCGTTTTGCCACGGTCTTCTGGCTGATTCGATTGCGGCCATGCGATCGCCGCGCCCGATAGATTGGCCGGGTCGGTCGCGTCCAGCGCCACACATGAACCGTCGTCCCATGCGTGGGAGCGCAAGGCGTCCACAGTGCCCGTATCGGCGAATTGTGCGGCGCCGAATCCTTCGACGAACATGCCGCGCGCTACCGTTCCGCGCTCTTCCATACGCTTCAGCACCGGGTATATTGCGGAGAAGCCTCCGGCAACGGGCTGGACTTCGAGCAGTGGCGCCGCTACAACGCCATACCTGTCCAGCAATGATTCGACCAGTGCGATGGCGTGGCGTTCAGGACCGTCCGGACCATGGGCGGCGTCTTCGTCACCGTATGCATTGCGTGGCGTTCCGATCAGCGACCACAGGCCGGTCATGCATGCCGGGGTCGAACCGTGCGCCCGCGTGTGTGCCAGTGTGCGCGCCCGCCTTCGCGGGGAAGCCGCCGAGGATAGTCGCGCCCCTTGTATCAGAGCCCGTACCGGCATGAATGAACTGTTCGTAACCTCACCCTGCCATACCAGAAGCCATAATGCTTGTTCGAAGCGATGCTCATCCCATACGGGAGGCAGCAATTCACCAGTGATGCTGTCCACCTCTTCTGGAGCATGGCGTTGCCAGAGCGCTTTGACGGCGGCGGACAGCTGCCGAGCGTGGAATGCGCCTCCACCGCCAAGCACCATGCGAATCGCCTGTATCACGGTGCGCGGCTCGTTTTCGGATACATCCGCTTCATTGGTGGAGTCGAAGGATTCGGTGGCCTCAGGCGTATTCTTCCCGGTATCCGCATGCACAGTCAGGCTACCGTCCGTTAGCCCTGCCAGCAGCGGCGAATCCTGCGGGTAGAATGCGATTCGTCCGGTCTCCAGGGCGTCGCCGGCACCGGATTTGCCGCCTACCCACACAACATCGCCGCTGGCCAGCAATTCGTCAAGCAACTGCGGCTGATACCCGTTCACCCGTGCAGGGAAAACTGCGGATTCCCAGACCGACGCATTCAGATACACGCCTTCCAGCTGTTCAATCACGCGCATGAGCCCCTCTGCACCGTAATGATGTTCGCCGCCGACCGACCCCACACCTTGCCGGGCAAGCAGAAACGACTGGTATTCGCGTTGCCCGACCGGTTTGACGGCCTTACGAGCCTTAGCCAGTGACAACGTACGAATACGGCGGAACACTTCGCGATGCAGCCATTGATACGCCTGCCCCGCTCGCCCAGTATCGGATTCGTCTTCCCCGCCGTGCTCAGCTTGGGTGAAATGGCCTCGCAGCACTTCCCCCTTGGCGTACATATCGTTAAGCATCCTCACACCTTGTTCCGCGTCAAGCCCCAGATCCGCAATCATGCGGTCGGCGGTGAACGGACCATGTGTTTTGGCGTAGCGCGCCACCCTTCCAGGCACGTCGTCTTCCGGCAGATCGTTCCAGAACGTTCTGCCGGCAAGTTCCCCCTCCACCTGCGCGATCACCTCGCCGTCGAGCAGCGACGGCATATTCGCATCGCCAAGCAGCCGTTCCAATACCTCCGGATCCATGGACAGCAGCCGGCTGCTGCGTTCCGCCTGCGGAACATCGTACTGATACATGACGGAACCGACGAACCCGAACAGCAGGTCTTCCGCGAACGGCGACGGGACTTGCGTAACCGTTTCGCTTATGGCTATCGCGCCGGCATTCAGTCCGTCCATGACCTTGCGTAACGCCGGCAGGTCGTAGACGTCCTGCAGACATTCGCGTGCGGTTTCCAGCAGCAGCGGAAAATTCCTTTGGGTTCGCGCCGCGTTGAGCAGCTGAGCCGCCCGCAGCCGCTGCTGCCATAACGGCACGCGCCTGCCGGGGCTTGTTCTGGGCAGGAACAGCGACCGTGCCGCGCATTCGCGGAATCGCGCCATATACAGTACCGTCTCGCCGATCTGGGTCTCGATAATGTGCTGCAGCTCGTCCACGTCGAAAAGCAGCAACTGACGCATCGGCAGTTCGCCGTACCCGTCCGGCATCCGCATGACGATACCGTCATCGGTGGTATACGCCTGGCAGTCGAAACCGTGTCTCTGCCGAATTCGCGCGGCAATGGCCATGGCCCATGGCGCATGCACCCTTTTGCCGTATGGCGCATGGATGACGATCCGCCAATCCTCGCTTTCGTCCTTGCATCGTTCGACAACCACATGCTTGTCGCCGGGAACAGTACCCGTGGCGTGTACCTGGTCGGCGATGATGGCCGCCATATTCCCGATGGCGTTATCGTCGAGCCCGTCATGGCGCAGGCGCTCAACGATGTCGACGGCGAAATCCGGACCGTCGCCACGTTCATGGCACCCGGCAGTCCCACCAGTATGATTGCGCAACCCCTGCGCCAGACTAGTGAGGAATCTGCCCTGAGCAAGGCCGAAACCGTAGTCACGACCGTCACCTTCCCCATGCCAGAACGGCAGGCGCGCGGTGCGGCCGGGTGCGGGGACGACCACCACACGGTCACGTGTGATCTCCTGAATCTGCCAGGATGAGGTGCCCAAGGTGATCACGTCGCCGACGCGCGACTCGTACACCATCTCCTCGTCCAATTCGCCCACTTTGCGCGGACCCGTACCGGACTCGCCTTCGGGAAGCACCACCGTGTACATGCCGCGGTCGGGAATGGTGCCGCCGCTGGTCACCGCAAGACGCTGTGCCCCTGGCCGAGCCGAGATGAGACCGGCTTCCTCGTTGTACTGCAGCGGCGGGCGGAATGCGGAGAACTCCTCGCTGTTGTACGCGCCGGTCATCATGCCCATCACCGAGTCGAACATGTCTCTGTCCAGATCACGGAAGGGCGCGGCCTTGCGCACTTGCGCATACCATTCGTCCGGGTCGAGATCGTCCATCGCGGCGGCCGCCACGGTTTGCTGGGCCAGCACATCCAGCGGGTTGCCGGGAATGTGCAGCGGCTCAAGATCGCCCGCCGTCATGCTTTCGACGCTGGCCGCGACGCCGATGATCTGCCTGCGGGTAACCGGGTAGAACAGGGCGTGCGATACCCCGCCGACCTTATGATCGGCACGCCCCACCCGCTGCAGGCCGGACGAAACCGACAACGGCGGCGCGATCTGGATCACCAGATCGACCGAACCCATATCGATGCCTAGCTCCAGGCTGGACGTGGCGACAACGCAACGCAGACGCCCCTGCTTCAGATCCTCTTCGATCTGCTTGCGCCTGTCTTTGGAAACGGAACCGTGGTGGGCCATGGCGATGACGTCGCCGCCCTCATGTGCTCCCACGAGCATGGTGGTCGAGCCGACGACGGAATCGTAATGCCTGGCGAATCCTTCACGGCCTTCGGGCGAATCCGGTTCGCGATGCCGCGAGGCCCGCAGCTCCGCATACAGGTCGTTAAGCCGTGCGGTGAGTTTTTCCGCAAGACCACGGGAATTCACGAACACCAGTGTGGTGGTGTGCTCAAGCACCTCGTCCAGCACGCTACGCTCGATGGCCGGCCATACCGAACCTCCCGTAGCACTGGTGTCGAGCATGTTCGTTAGCGGCTCAACGACTTTCAGCTCCATATTCGGCCGCACACCAGGATCGACGACGTGCACGGGCCGCTCACCGCCGAGAAAACGCGCCACTTCGCCGACAGGATTGACTGTGGCGGACAATCCTATGCGTTGCGCCGGGCATTCGGTCAGCCTGTCCAAGCGTTCCAGACTCACAGCGAGATGTGCACCGCGCTTGGTGCCGGCCAGGGCATGTACCTCGTCCACGATCACGGTGGTGACGGTGGATAGGATTCGCCGCGCTTTGGAGGTAAGCAGCAGAAACAACGATTCCGGAGTGGTCACGAGAATATCCGGCGGATGATTGACAATTCTGCGGCGTTCCTGCGGCGTGGTGTCGCCGCTTCTGGTGGCCACGGCGATCTCCGGCACCTCGCCATGCAATTTGGCGTATCGTTGCCGAATGCCGTCAAGCGGTGCCTCAAGATTCTTCGCAACATCCACGCCCAATGCCTTCAACGGCGAAATGTACAGCACGGTGACGCCGTGAACACTTGTGCCGGCTCTCCCGGCTTTGCCCCCATCGGGATTCCTCTCGGACGACCGCACTGCCTTGGCCGCCATCAACTGGTCAATCGCCGACAGGAACGCGCACAGGGTCTTTCCAGAACCGGTAGGCGCGACGACAAGCGTGTTCTGCCCCGAACCGATGACCGGCCATGCCTGATTCTGCGCTTCGGTGGGTGTACCGAACGCATCGGCGAACCATGCTGCGACGGGCTCCGAAAACAGATTCAGACATTCGTACATATGTTCGATTATGGCATTACGTTCAGATATCGCCGGAACCGTTACGCATACAACGATGCCCACGGTTTCACCGTGGGCATGTCATACAGTACAACGCCGCTAAACGACGGGAATCGTCAGGCGCTTAACGCGCTGCCGCACTTGCGACGCAACGACTCATGCATGATCACCATGACCGCCAGGCAGGCCAGCAGGAACCACGGGAACAATGCGACGCTGATGTTCTGCGCCAGCAGGCCGAACAGCGGCGGCATCAGCATGGAACCAGTGTAGGCGAACGCCATCTGCATGCCGACGATGGCCTGCGACTTGTCCTCGCCGAAATAGTCCGGCGTGGAGTGGATGGCGCACGGGTAGATGGGCGCGCAGCCGAGCCCTACCAGCATAAGCCCGGCGATGGTGCCGGCATGTGCGGGAAGCGGGACGAACAGTACGATCAGACCGAGGAACATGACGCTCTGGCCGATACGAATCATGATCGGATCACCGAAGCGCATGGTCAAAAAGCCGCTGAGCACACGCCCTACGGTAATGCCGATGCCGAAGAAACTGGCCCACATGGCCGCCGTGGTCTTGTCAATGCCGTTACCGAGCACCATGTAGCTGCTGGCCCAGAGCATGGCGGTCTGTTCGGCGGCGCAATAGCAGAAGAACATCATCAGGATCTCCTTGGCGCCGCGAATGCGCAGAACCCCACGGATGCCCAGTGGCTTTCGTGCAGCGGGAACGGATTCGGCGGATTCGCCGGATTGTCCGCTATGCTCGGCAACAGTGGCTTTGCGCTGCTTCCATAACGGCAGGCTGGCGATAAGCAGTGCGGTGAGCACAATCTGAATGATGGAGATGTATCGGTATCCCCAGCCCCAGCCTTGACCATGACCGAGCGCATACCCCATAACATACGGGCCGGTGAGCATACCCAGGCCCCACATGGCGTGCAGCCAGCTCATATGCTTGCTCTCATAGTGGATGGCGACATAGTTGTTCAGGGCCGCGTCCACACCGCCCGCACCCAGGCCATAGGGAATGGCGAAGGCCATGAGCACCCAGTAGTTCGGCGCGATGGAGAAGCCTGCGAGCGCGGCGGCGGTAAGACCGACGGAGACCGCAGTGACCTTGCCTGCGCCGAAGCGCAATGTCATGCGGTCGGAAAGCAACGCGGAGACGATGGTGCCCGCGGAGATGACCATGGAAATGCCGCCCGCCCACGACAGCGGCGCACCGAGGTCCTGGCTCATGGATGGCCATGCCGCCCCCAGCATCGCGTCAGGTAATCCCAAGCTGATGAATGCGACATAGATGACCGCAAGCAGCAGACTTGCCATGCGTTCTCCTATCCTTTCCCAAGCAAATCAAACCGACTTATTATATCGGTGCGTCTGCCCTGGAGTAGAGACCGAACCGATCGTGGATCGATCGTGGATCGTAGGCATGCCCTCCCTCCAAACACCCCACCAATGGATCAGTATGGTTCCCATCCCATCAAACGACAATCACGAAAGGAACCGCCATGGAGGAAATCATTATGAAAGTAGACGCCTCGATCCTGTTCAGAATGGACAACGGGCTGAATACGGCTGTATATCGATGACAGCACCGATTGCATTGCACTTGCACAGGCGAATCTTCAACGCATGTTCGGCTGACATGCCTTACCGGCATGGTGGTTCGGCTTACGCCGCCGATGGTTGTATCCTGGTCCTGATTTCGACTCGTGGAAGGGGCACAGGCATGAACGACGTTGCGCACACGCCAAGGAAAGTCATCAATGTCGTCGGGGCGGCAATCGTCCGCAATGGGAAGGTGCTCTGCGCCAGGCGTGGCGAAGGCAGGTCCTTGGCCGGGTATTGGGAGTTCCCCGGCGGCAAGATCGAAGCGCATGAAACCGCACGCGAGGCGTTGCATCGTGAGATCGAAGAGGAGCTGCTCTGTGAGGTCGAGGTTGCCGACGAGGTGTGCACGTCCTCCTATGACTATGATTTCGGAACCGTCATACTCACCACGTTCGTCTGCCATCTCATCAGCGGCACGCCGCGATTGACGGAACACCGCGAGATCCGGTGGGCCCTTCCCGCCGATATGCCCGGGCTGGACTGGGCGCCGGCCGACCGGGATGCCGTTCGGCGCATCGCCACCATGGATCTTGCAAGAAAGTAAGCTCCCCATGCAATTCGAGACCACGCATTCGGATACCGAACTCGCTCCCTCCGATTCCCTGCTTGAGGATGTAACCTCCGGTCTCATCCATGGCAATGCCGGCGCCCCAGGCACGTTTTCTCCGAAACTTATCTCGAACCAGCTTCATGACACCATGGGAACAGCGTTGAGCAACGAGCTGCAATACAGCGATTCCTTTGATATGTCCGTCGCTTTCGTCAGTTCCGAAGCGTTGAAATCGCTGTTCCAACCATTTCTGGATCATTGCCAGCATGGCGGCGCCAGCAGGCTGATCACCTCCACCAAAAACATGTGGAACGAGCCCAAGGCGTTCTGGGAACTTCTTCGCATCAAGAACGAAGCGCATGTCGACGTGCGGATCTGGGAAGGCCATGATCAGAATCCCCACAACAGGGCGTTCCATCCAAAGGGCTATATCTTCGCCCGTCACATGAAGGACGGCAAACCCTATTTCAACGTGTACGTCGGCAGTTCGAATCTGACTCCCCCGGCTCTGGTGTCGCAACGGGAATGGAACCTGAAGGTGTCGTCTTCCGGAGACGGCACGCTGATCGATCAGTTCCGCAACGAGATCGCCTCCCAGGTCGATGAGTCGATTCCGCTCACCGAGGATTGGATCAAGCACTACGAGGAGGATTTCAAGAAGTACGCGCCTGCACGCAAGCAGATTCTGCAGTCCATCGCCAAGCAGACCATCGAGCCCAATCGCATGCAACGTGAGACATTGGCGAATCTGCGCAGGCTTCGAGCCGAAGGCGAGCATCGCGCAATCGTCATCTCCGCCACCGGCACCGGCAAGACCTATCTTTCGGCGTTCGATGTCAAGCAGTTCCATCCGAAACGGATGCTGTACATCGCACATCGCGAGGAGATCCTCATCAAGGCGCGAGAATCCTATCGCAAGGTGCTTGGATGCGACGAGTCTGAACTCGGCGTTCTTTCAGGCAACAGCAAGCAGGGCGACCGCAAATACGTGTTCGCCATGGTGAATACGCTGTCCAATCCCGAGACACTGGCTTCGTTCGGCAAGGAGCATTTCGACTACATTCTCATCGACGAGGCCCACCACGTTTCCGCCGCAAGCTACCGTCGGATCATCGACTATTTCACACCGGATTTCATGCTTGGCATGACCGCGACACCGGAACGTACCGATGGCGTGAACATCTTCGAAATGTTCGGTTATAACGTCGCCTATGAGATCAGGCTCCAGCAGGCGTTGGACGAGGATATGCTCTGCCCGTTCCACTACTATGGCATCGCCGAATATCTGGGGGCGGTGGATAACGACCAAGCTTCCGAAGGCATTCTGTTGGACAATGGCCTGAATTCCGGGAACAGGGATCAGCTGACCTATGAGATCGGCCAGCTTACCAATGCCAAACGAGTCGACTACATCATCGATCAGCTCCGCAAGTACACGCCTTACCGTCAGGATCTGACCGGACTGGTGTTCTGCAGCCGGCAGGATGAGGCCGAACGGCTGTCGGCGTTGTTCAACGAACGCTACTACGAGTACAAGGAGCGCCATTACCGGACCCGCGCCATTACCGGCAAGAATTCGGATGAGGAACGCAGGCAGGCCGTCAAGGATCTTGAGGAGAACAGACTCGACTACATCTTCACCGTCGACCTGTTCAATGAGGGCGTGGACGTTCCGGCGATCAACCAGATCGTCATGCTACGCAACACCAAGTCCAGCATCGTGTTCACCCAACAGCTTGGTCGAGGCCTGCGCAAGTTCGCCTATAAGGACAGCGTCACCGTCATCGATTTCATCGGCAACTACGCCAATAACTTCCTTATTCCCGTCGCGCTGTATGGCAGAAAGGGCAATCCTCATAAGAATATCGCATCCCGTACCAGTATCGGGTTAAGTTCCATCAGCTTCGACCGTATCTCACGGGAACGTATTCTCAAGGCCCTCGACACAGCCGACTGGTCCAATATGAAACGGCTTTCCGAAGAATACCGGCAGATTCGTTTCCAGATCGGGCGCATACCCATGCTTACCGATGTATATGCCCATGACCCCTCGCTGCCCGGCATGCTCGCATTGCGCCGCAGCAGCGGCAAAGGGCAGAAAGGCAAAGGCGGCAGCATCCTCACCGCCTCGTATCTGGAATTCGTGCGGGCCTGCGAGCGCAGTCTGGCCGGCAAACGGAACGCCGATTCGCAATCCTTCGCCAATATGCTTGAACCGACGTCCCCTGTCGAAGACGGGATACTGAAGATGGCCACGGAACTGCTGCTCCCCGGCGTCCGTCCGCATGAGCTGGTGATTTTGGATAGACTCTGCCGCTTTGGCAACGAGCGCTTGGGAGACACACTTCCTTGGAAGCCAGTGTCGGCCATGCCGGCTTCTGCACTCAGACAGGCGATCCGCGACGATTTCGCCGCAGCCGACGATTCCGACGCGCAATGGGAATCCGCGCTGAAGGTATTGGACTACTCCTATTTCACTCAGCAGAACATGAAGCGATTCGGCGACGTTCCGTTGATTGCCCGAAGCGCCAACGGCGATATTTCATTAAGCGAGCCGTTCGTAGGTCTGCTGCAGGGCAACAGCACGTTCCGTCTGTTTTTCGCCGATACGCTGCGAACCGGACTGCTCAACTGCCGGGACCTGTTCCGCGATGTGAAGGATCAGCGGCTGGATTTCGAGCATGGTTTTGTATATGGGCATCGGTACACGCTGACCGACATCGAACGGCTGTGCGGATGGATGAAGGAAGTCAACGGCCAGAACGTCGGCGGATACTTATGCCATACGGCAACCGGCACCATGCCCATTCTCGTCAAATACGAGGCAAGCCAGTACGAGGACCGGTTCCTCAACACGCAGGAGATGGACTGGTATAGCAAGAACAATCGTCTCTTGAATTCCCCGGAATTCAAATGGTTGCAAAAGGATGCCGACACCACGCATTGGGATGAGACGCATTTCGTGCCGCTGTTCGTTATGCGCAAGCAGGAGGAGGCCGATAAGAAATACTATTATCTCGGCCATGTCGCTTCGATCTCGAACATGCGCGCAGTGCAGAAGCCCGGGGCCAGTGGCGACGATACCGTCAATGTGGTGCTCTCGACCTTACGGCTGCATAAGCCGCTGGACCCTGAGTTCTACAAGTACCTGACAGGCCGGATCGAATAGTCCCAGCTGTGCAGGGCACCTCCCCCTCAGCTTCTCCACAGTTCGTCATCAAGAGGCCACTCGTTCACCGTGCAGCCGTTCAGATGCATGGACTGTTCCTGCATCAGCGGCGCGGGCTTGCCTGCACCGGCACAGGTGGTCTCATTATCGATATGCCCTAGAGCATGGCCGACCTCGTGGTTGATCACCATGGTGCGGTAGCGTGCGAGATTGCCGCCGGCTTCCATCCAGTTGCCGATGCCGCCGTTCCACCGGTCGAGGTTGATGATGACGTTATCCCCCACACGGCAGCTGTATTCGGCGCTGCATCCGGAGTCGAACGTCTGCATGTATTTCGCTTCGGAAAGCACCACGGTGAAGTTGCATGCGTCGCCGTCGCCTTTGACGAAGGTGGCTCCGGCACGCGGCCAGCCACGCGGATCGTTGAGCACGCGGGACACGGTGTTGGCGAAACCGTCCAAAGCGCCCACATTGCCTTTGCCGGCAATGCAGTAGGTGTATTGCGTAACGGGTTTGCCGCTGTTGTGCGCCGTTTCGTCCGCTTTGGCCTTGATCGTCGCGGACTCGTCATCGCTGATCGAGGCGGCGAGCGCTTCGACCTGCCGCTTTGTCTCATCCGTTGAGGAGCTTGATGTATCGGACTGTTCCGGAGTTTTCTTCGCCGAACTGTTCTCTGCCGTGGTTTTCCCCGCCGTGGTTTTCTTCGTCGCTTTTGCAGATGGCGATTGCTTGGTCTTACTGGTTTGGGCGCTCACCACCGTGCCGGCTTTGTCTGCCTGTGCACTGCGATTCGCGTGCACTGATACAGCCACGATAACAACCACGATCAGTACAACGGCTGCTATGCCTGAAAACACGACGGTTCTGCGGATGCGGAACACTTGTTTCGCATCCAGGTTCGATGAGGCGTTGGGATTCAGGGCGCTTACCACAATTCGCCAGCACTTTGCGATTGCACTGCCTGCAGTGCGCGTGCCACGCACGATGAGGCCGCCTGCGCTGCCGCATGCACGTCTGGCCGCTTCCGGGATTCTTCGCCGTGCCGTTGCCGCGTGTTTAAGCGCCGTGCCTTTTGCGGCTCTTCCCTCGCCTTCGCTCTTATCGACGTTGCCGTTATCTTGCAACACCATGTTCCAATCTGTCGCTCTCTCAACCAACACCCCAGTATATGCGAGCAACGCGCATATTGTCGAAGGCACTTATTCGAAAGGACAATCGTTGCCTCACAGGGTGCGGGCAGCATGGCGCCGCACCTGCAAAAAGCAAATTCCCCGGAGCCATAAGACCCCAGGGAAATGAGGGAAAAAGAAACGGAAAGAAACCGGCTTCAACTAGGTATTCAGCCAAAGGAGATGAGAGAACTTTGAATTATCCATGTCTCCACCGGCTCCTTTCCAGTCTTGCGATCACTGCGAACCACATGACTACAAACTTTATATTATTCGACATTTTTACTTGTTTTGTCGTTTTGAGGATGATTTGCTCTCAGCGAACCTCATCCTTTCGGTTGACTCCCCTCGCCGGCTCCCTTCGACCAGCGCAGGTTGTAGCCTTTACCAGTGCAGGAAAGGTGGCTATGGGCAGCATATCTCATGAACACATCGACGCCCGGCATGACGCCGAGGAGCTCAGCGACTACGTCAACAACGGCTGGCTGAGAACGGGAGAATTCGACGGTCCGACAATTCTATGGAATCATCTGATCCGCGAGGCTTCGGAGCACGATGCCGAGAACCGCAACGACGCGCCCGTCGCTCCCCTATCCGACGCGGACAACGTCATCGGCATGCCCATGCAATGGTATTTCGACTCCATCGCCGCCATTGTTCCCACAGCGGAACGGACCGAAACCGGCGTGGAAATGCCACGCGCCGACATGCCGACCTTCCATCTTGACTCGCAGGCGCTTTCCGGCGTCGACGCCGTGGTCGGCAACGCGCTGGTCAGCACACGCTGGGTCGACGCCGTGGGCAACCTCGCCAAGGCCTTGGAAATGACGGCGAAATTCGTAGGCAACGTGGCGGATCGAGACAACGAAGGATTCGACTACCTTAAGGATCTGATCCAGAACGTACGGGTCTACATGGACGCCGTGGCCTGCAACGCCGACCCGATGACCGGCGAACAGGCGCTACGCATGATCACCACGGTCGCCTGCAACGATGATTTTCGCCTCAACGCCATGCAAATGGTGGAATTGCTGTCTTGCAGCCTATCGTTCGCCCAATGGGACGACACCCGCATGTTCGCCTATGATGCGTTGAACAAGGCGGTAGCGTCAATGGCCGAATTCTCAAGCCGATCCACACAGACAAGCGGGCAGACCGGCACTGTCGACGCAGCCGACGATATCAAGCTCAGCGCCGCGGATCTCGACAATCTCGTTTCACTCGACCCCTCATTGCTCACGGAACGGGAGCTGGCCGCAACCGCATGCCACCAATTCGACCATGCCGTACAATTCCTCCGTCACGATCTGATGCGCATCAGCGGAGATGCGGAAGCCGCCGACGCCTTCCTGCGCGAGCACAATACCATCGAACCGCTCGCCGACACCTATGCCGCACGCCTTATCGCCTCCGAACGCTGGGAGGATCTCATCGACTTCACCAATCGGGTGGAGCAGGCCAACGCGAACCAAAGCATGGTGATGTTCCCCGAAGAGGTCGTCCCCTACGAATGGGAGACGCTGCGTGAAGCGGCTCTGGAAGCGTTGGGACGCGGCGACGAACTGGTGGCGATATACCGCAGCCGGCTTGAGGACAATTACGACCCGAACACCGAGCTCAACCAATACAAGCTCGACCTATGGCTTAACCGCGCAGACAATCAATAAGACTCCGCACAGCCTTATTGCAACGAAGGCTCCGGATACGGCCAAGCCGACACCGAAGCCTCCATCGCAGCCGTTCCCGTGCACAAGTCGATTCATGCACCGGCGACCGGCCGCCCGATTCTGCAACCGGATCAGGTATCGATCTTGGAACGGTCGAAGTCGTCGGCGTTTTCCACGATGAACGCCTTGCGCGGCGGAACATCGTCGCCCATGAGCAGACTGAAGATCTCGCTGGCCTGCTCGGCATCCTCCATGCGAATACGACGGAGCATGCGCGTGCGCGGATCCATGGTGGTATCCGCCAACTGGTCGGCGTCCATCTCGCCCAGGCCCTTGTACCGCTGGATATCGTCGTTATACCCGATATGTTTGCGATCGAGTTCGGCCAGCTTGCCGGCAAGCTCATCATCGGAATACGTGTAGATGAACTCGCCCTTATGCGAACCGGTCAACGCGATGCGATGCAGCGGCGGCACTGCGGCATACACATACCCGTTCTCGATCAGCGGTCGCATGTACCGATAGAACAGCGTAAGCAGCAGAATACGGATATGGGCGCCATCCACATCGGCATCGGTCATCATGATGACCTTGTGGTAGCGCGACTGTTCGATATCGAAGCTTTGCCCCGAACCGGCACCCACCACTTGAATGATGGCCGCGCATTCCTTATTCGACAGCATCTGCGTGATCGAGGCCTTCTGCACATTCAGAATCTTGCCTCGAATCGGCAAAAGCGCCTGGAATCCCGCATTGCGGGCGGCTTTGGCGGTGCCAAGCGCGGAATCGCCCTCCACGATGAACAGTTCGGCCACATCATCATTGCCCGGCTGGCAGTCGGAAAGCTTGGCCGGCATGGACGCCGATTCCAATGCGTTCTTGCGACGTGTGACCTCTTTGGCCTTACGGGACTGCACGCGGGCATGCATTTCGCCGACGATCTTCTCCAGCACACGGTTGGATTGCTCCTTATACCCGCGCTTGGATCCGGTGATCATCTCGCCGAACTGCTTATCGCTCATGCGCGTGACAATCGGCTTGACCTGCGCGGTGCCGAGCACATCCTTCGTCTGCCCCTGGAACTGCGGTTCCGCAATACGCACGGTGACCACGGCCACCAGACCGGCCATGATGTCGTCGCGCTCAACCTTCATATTGGAATCCTTGAGATTCACCTTGAGCTTGCGTGCGTTCGCTTCGACCGCCTTGCGGATCTGCCTGGTAACGGAGTTCATCAGACCGTCCACATGCGTGCCGCCGCCCGGAGTCTCGATGATGTTGACGAAGCTGCGCATCACCGTGTCGTAGCCATTCACCCATCGCAGTGCGATATCCACACCGCAGGTACGCGTGATCTTCTCCGCATGCAGTTCGCCGTTCGCGCCGACCGCCTGGGTCTCCTCCTCGTAGGTGCCTTCACCCTGAATACGCCAGATGTCGCTGACAGGCTCGCCTTTGGACAGATAATCGACGAAATCCTTGACACCGCCATTGTGGAGGAACTCGGCCACACGCGGGTGATCGACCTGTGTGCCGAACGCGCCGTCCGCAATGGTTTCGGCCTCGTTCAAGGCAAGATCCTCATCGCCCTGAGTCTGCGCGGAATCGGATTCGCCGACGGTCGAAGCGGCATCGGCTGTCACGGTCTCGCCGGCGCCGGCTCCTTCCGGCACCGAAGTCATCTCATGATCCGGTTCGCCGGGAGCCGGCTCCTGCGCAATATTCTCATCGATAACGGTGATCTTCAGCCCCGGCACCAGAAAACTGGTCTGGCGGACACGGTCGACAAGCTGCTCATACGAAAATTCGGCGGTTTTGTTGAAAATTTCAGGATCCGCCCAGTACCGGATGCGTGTGCCGGTTCTCTTCGGCGGCACCTTGCCGATAATATCCAGCTCGGTGGGCTTGTTCTTGCGTGTGCGCTTGAACGGGGCATCCGGCGAAGGGTGTTCCGGGTCGGCATCGGTATAGACGCCGGGATGACCCTGATGGAACGCCATATGATAGGTTTTGCCATCACGGTCGACCTCTATGTCGAGTCGGGAGCTCAAAGCATTGACCACCGACGAACCGACGCCATGCAGACCACCGACCGCATTATATGAGGAATTGCCGAATTTTGCACCGGCATGCAGCTTGGTCAGTACGACCTCAACACCGGAAAGCTTCGTCTTCGGTTCCTTGTCGACGGGGATGCCTCGACCGTTGTCGGCCACGGTGATGGAGCCGTCCGTATGCAATGTGACGACGATGGCATTGCAGAATCCTGCCAACGCCTCATCCACGGCATTGTCGATGATCTCCCACAGGCAATGCATAAGCCCCTGGGAATCCGTGGTACCGATGTACATGCCCGGACGCTTGCGTACCGCGTCGAGCCCTTCGAGAACGGTAAGATCCTTTGCGCCGTAATCCTCTTTAGCCATGTGCCTCTTCCACTAGTTGCCAATCCATACCACGACAAAAAGCTTCCCCAAGGCTGAAGCCTCGGGGAAGCGGCATCGTCACTGATCGAGGAAGTCGCGCAGCGTCTGCGAACGAGACGGGTGGCGCAGCTTCGACATGGTCTTCGACTCGATCTGACGGATACGTTCACGGGTCACACCGTACACGCGACCGATATCGTCCAGCGTCTTCGGCTGGCCGTCCTCCAGACCGTAACGCATCTTGATCACACCGGACTCGCGGGGAGACAGCGTCTCAAGCACCTGCTTGAACTGATCCTGCAGCAGCGAGAAGGCCACGGCGTCGGACGGCGCGATGGCGTCGGTGTCTTCGATCAGATCGCCGAATTCGGAATCGCCGTCCTCGCCAAGCGGGGTGTGAAGCGAAATCGGCTCACGACCGTACTTCTGCACCTCCTGCACCTTCTCGACCGGCATATCCAGCTCACGCGCCAGCTCATCAGGCGTGGGTTCGCGGCCAAGATCCTGCAGCATCTGCCGCTGCACACGCGACAGCTTGTTGATGACCTCGACCATGTGCACAGGCACACGAATGGTGCGAGCCTGATCGGCCATGGCTCGGGTGATGGCCTGACGGATCCACCATGTGGCATAGGTGGAGAACTTGAAGCCCTTCTTCCAGTCGAACTTCTCGACGGCGCGAATCAGGCCCAGGTTGCCTTCCTGGATCAGATCGAGGAACAGCATGCCACGGCCGGTGTAGCGCTTGGCCAGCGACACCACCAGTCGAAGATTGGCCTCCAGCAGGTGGTCCTTGGCCTTCTTGCCATCGTTGGCCGCCCACTTGAGCTCGCGCTTACGCTTGAAGTCCATCGTGTCGCCTTCGGTATCCAGCAGATGCTGGGCGTATAGGCCGGCCTCGATGCGCTCGGATAGGTCGACTTCCTGTTCGGCGTTCAGCAGGCTGACACGGCCGATCTGCTTGAGGTAATCCTTCACCGGGTCGGCGGTGGCACCGGCGGTGACGACGCGGCGCTTCGGGTTGCCGATCTTGCCGCGGCGACGGCGAGGCTTCACGTCCTCGTCATCGTCATCATCATCGCTGACGACGAACGCGCCCTTCTGCTTGCTGATGTCCGGGGCATCGGACTTATCGTCCTCCTCCTCATCGTCGTCGTCATCATCGTCGTCGTAGTCGTCATCGTCATCGTCCGACTCGCCGTTGATGCCGTCGAGATCGTCCACATCATCGACGTCAAGGTCCTCGTCCTTGGCGTCGTCCAGATCGGCGTCCTCATCGAACTCGTCGACTTCGTCAAGATCCTCCTCGGACCTCTTCTTGGTCTTGGAGTTCTTCGTGCTCTTGGTGGCAGCGGACTTCTTCCTGACGCTGCCCGTTCCTTCGCCAGACTTGGCGGTCTTCTTAGCCGTGGTCTTCTTAGCCGCGGCAGTCTTGCGCGTGGCACTGGCTTTTTTGGCGGAAACGGCCTTGGCCTCGTCCTGTACCTGTTCGGTGTTCTCAGCGGCCGTTGTGCTCTTGGTAGCCAAACTATCCCTCCTCGCGGAATACCCGCCCCGCCTCGTATACCATATAGACACACTTCTGGCAAGGGCAAATCGTCAACTATGTGAGTAAACCACCTGATAGGGACGATTATTCCCGAACACGCGCAAGAACCCGCGATTTCAGACGAATCCGCAGCTGCGTAATCCCATCATCCACCACAGCAAGCCGGGTACAGCCCATTGCTCACCGACTTCAGGACAATCGCGGCAAGCGAGCATTCCTCGTCTATGGCAAGGCAGCTGAGCGCATAATCCTCCGCTCTGCTATCCCCGGTCCACCACAATATATATGAGATGATCGCCAGTGGCTGAACCTTCATGGGCTCGGGCATCACCTTGGCCATGGCGGCGAGCATAAGCACCGCGGTGCGGCATCGGTCGCGGTCGGGGCCGTCGCGATCGTCGAACTCGGCGGACAGCGCCTTATGCACGGCCATCACCACATGCCCGGCATGGGGCGTTCGGACAATATCCATCAGCATCTGCGGGTCACGCATGGTGGAGTCGCCGACAACCGAAAGAATCAACGCATCACGCATCGCAAGGACCTCGTTGATGCCGACCGCCAACGGAAGCATCACCTCGTCAAGGTCGATCATGCCCTGGTCGAGCCTGCACAGCCATACCTGCAGCGGTTCCCTCATCCAATCGCCGTCCGCACGGCTCGGCCCATACTGGCGACGTCCCTGCTGCAATCGCTTACGCATCTCATCGGCCACATGCTCGCAGACGGGTTCCAAGGCGTCGAAGAATTCCTCGCAGGCAGCCCTGTCCGCCGATGGCACACTGCCCTCGCCTTCGCCATGCCGGCAACGATTTTCCACGTTGCGCTCCTCGAGCACACGTCCTGCACTATCCGCATCACCGTGCCCGTCTGCGCGATCATTCGTTTGTCCAGCTGCCGATTCCATACGGTTCGTTGTCATGTCATCCTCCTCGATGCCGTTGCCGCCGCCGTCTTCCATAGCGGCGTGCATACAGTATGGCCCGCCCGCGCATGGAGCGCACGCAGGACAGGAGGCTGTGGTCGACACGCCATGAGCCATTGGAAATACGGGAAATACGGTGAAGGATGCCATTCGTAGTGCGATGAGGATACCGTAGATGGCATGTGCAAAACTGACGCCGATCGTTCGAACATCGAATCCCGCATCGTCTCCCTGGTGGACAAATGGTCCGCCATGCCCATGGAAGCCGAGATGCCCGAGGCCTGCCGCCATGTCGTGGATGCTGTCTCACGGCAGGCGACATCCAGCAGCGAAGGTGGCAAAAGACTGCGCGCGCTGCTGATGCTCGCCGCCTACGATGCGTTCGACGGCCATGCCGATACGCGCAACGCCATGCTCGACGTCGCCTGCGCGCTTGAGGTGTTCCAGACCGCCGCCCTGGTGCATGACGACATCATCGACGATTCCGACCTGCGCCGTGGCAAGCCGAGTGCTCACCGCGCGTTGGAGACCGATACGGGAAGCCCTGCCATCGGCCGTGGACTTGGGCTTATGCTCGGCGATCTGTTGGCCACGGTGTGCATCGACATCGTCAACGAGGCCGCTGCCCTGCTCCCCCATGCCACGGCATTGACGTCGGCGTTTCTGAATATGCAGCGCGAAGTCGAAATCGGTCAGATTCTCGATCTGGCCGTGGAACAGGCACCATTGCAGGACGCCGAAGCGCTGGCGAACGCCTCGCTGAATGTGTTCCGCTGGAAAACCGCCAGCTACACCACCATCGCACCCATCGAGCTGGCGCTGTTGGGCAGCGGCGCCGCCCCCGGGCAGGCTCGCGAGCGCGCGCTGGCCATCGGCAAACCGCTCGGCCTTGCGTTCCAGCTTGAAGACGATCTTATCGATGTGATTGGTTCAAGCCGTGCCACCGGCAAGCCGGTGGGCGGCGATATTCGTGAAGGCAAACGCACCGTGCTGCTGGCCGATGCCATTGCGCATGCCGACTGCGCGGCGCGGGACGAGCTGATCGCCATGTTCGAGGCCTCGTCGCGCAGCGAATCGGATGTGAGCCGCGCCATCGGTCTGTTCCAGTCCACCGGTGCCGTCGAACGTTCCCGCCAACGCATCGGGGCCCTATGGGATGAGTCGGTACAGGCCATTCGCGAGTGCAAACTGGAGCAAAACCACGAGACGGCTCTTCTCGAAACGTGCGCGCGCTTCGTCCCGGACATCGCCAAAAGCTAGAATGTCTGTCAGAATTGACGTACGGACTCTTCTCATATCAAGGATTTGACGATAAGACATGAGCGAAGATGCATCACCCCAAGGCCAGCTGATCGACGGCCGCTACCATGTTGTGCGCGAAATCGCACAGGGAGGCATGGCGACGGTATACGAGGCGATCGACGAACGACTGAACCGCACGGTTGCGCTGAAAGTGATGCATACGCAGTTGGCGCAGGGCGCGCATCGCGAACAGTTCATCGAACGGTTCCGCAGGGAGGCGCAGTCGGCGGCGCAGATCGCCAATCCTCATATCGTGCAGGTGTATGACACCGGCGAATTCAATGGTCTTGCCTATCTGGTGATGGAATACGTGCATGGCGTGAATCTGCGCTATGAAATGAATCAGCAGGGGACCTTCACCGTGCGCGAGACGCTGCGCATCATCGGCGAGACCCTCGAGGGGCTTGCCGCGGCGCATCAGGTCCATGTGGTGCATCGCGACATCAAACCCGAGAACATCATGCTGAACGATCGCGGCCGTGTGCAGATCACCGATTTCGGTCTGGCCAAAGTGGCGTCGGCGGCCACGCTCTCGTCCACCGGCATGCTGCTGGGCACCGCCGCCTATCTGCCTCCGGAGACCATCGAGCACAATGAGGCGACGCCTCAGGGCGACCTGTATGCCGTGGGGATCATGGCATGGGAGATGCTGACCGGCTCGGTGCCGTTCATTTCCGACAATCCGGTGACGCTGGTGTTCAAGCATGTGCATGAGGATGTGCCGTCCGTGGCGTTACAATGCCCCGGCATCGATCCGGCGGTCGCCCGGTTCATCGGGCATCTCACCCAGCGATCCGTGCAGGCCCGCCCGGCGGACGCGGGTGCTGCGCTGCTCGAGCTCAAACAGTTGTGTACTTCGCTTGAGCCGAATGCATGGATGTATCGCAAGCCATCTTCGACCACCGATACGGCACAGACCGGCACGGCACCCGTGCCCGCCCCACCGGCACCTCCCGTACAGGCGCGATCCGAGGAATCCGTGCCTGACGCGACGACCTCGCCGATGCGTCCGAACGCCACCACGCCCATTAGCGAGGGGTCCACGCAGGTGCTGAACGCACCGGATCGAAGCGATGGCACGGCAACCGCCACAACCGCCATGCCCGCCAACGGCAACGGCGCATCGAAGGAAACCCCCGCCGCTTCCTCGAAGCGCGGGAGGAAAGCGCTGATCATCGCCGTCATCTCACTGGTCGTAGCCGTAGCGTGTGCGGGCGGCGCATGGTGGTATTTCCTGGGGCCGGGAAGCTACTGGAAGATCCCCAAGCCGGCCGATGTGACCTGCAATGCGGATTCGGCATGCTCCTTGGAAGGCGCCTCCTGGAAGCAGTATGAGCGCGTGTTGAAGAATGCCGGCATCCCCTACAGCGCCACCAAGGACTACAGCGATACCGTCGATGAGGGGCATGTGATCTCGGCCACGGTGGCAGGCTCTCCCGTCGCGGTCGACAGCCATGTGAGCATGCGACAGCAGCAGAAGGTGAATGTCGTGGTTTCCAAAGGCATGCGCATGTCGACGATTCCCGACGATATTCTCGATACCGCCAGCGCCAACGGCAAAAGCCCGCTGGAAGCGCTGAAACATGCCGGATTCACCAATATCAAACATGACACCGGCAAAGACGAGTATTCACTGACCGCCCCCGAAGGCACGGCATTGTCCATCACCCCGGAGCCAGGCACCACGCTCAAGCACAACGCAAAGGTTACCGTCTCGTTGAGCAAGGGGCCCATGCCGGTGACCATGCCGGATATTGCAGGCCGCGCGAAGGACGAAGCGTCGCGGGCACTTGACGATCTGAAATTGAAGGCGACGTTCACCGAGGAATTCAGCGATACCGTTGCCGCCGGCGAAGTAATCTCGACATCCGTGCCCAAGGACACGCAACTGCACTGGGGCGATGCCGTGGAGGTCACGGTCTCCAAGGGCCCGGAAACCGTGACACTGCCGAATGTGGTTGGCAAAACGTACGATGAGGCCAGCGCAATGCTGAAGGCGCTTGGCTTGGATGTGAAGAAATCAGCGCCGTTGGGCGATCTGACGCATGTCGTTCGTCTGCAAAGCCCCAGTGCAGGCGAGCAGGTGCGCGTGCGCGACAGCGACGGCAACAAAACCGTGGTGACGCTGACCGTCGTCTGATGCGACGGCTTTTGCAACGTCTCCACATATAGTCTCCACATATAGTCAAGGGGATACGAGCCTTTCTTCGCTCGTATCCCCTTGGCTCAACCGGCAGTTTCAGCCCCGCGCCATGGCCGCGGAATTATTCCTGCGGCTGCTGGCTCTCGGCTTTAGCGGCCTCTTCCTTCAACCGCGCCTTGACCTTCTGCGCGTATTCGGGAACATATTCCTGTCCGCTCATCTTCCGAATCGCCTCGCTGACGGCATCGGTCAACGAACGCAGATCATCATGCGTGATCTCATCGGCGGATTTTCTCTCCACCGTAATCGGCTTGCCATACAGCACCTGGGTCTTGCCCTTCTTCGGAATGACCGTACCCACGGGCTGCAGCTTGTCCGAGCCGATAATCGCCACGGGAATAATCGGGCAACCGGTTTCCAACGCCAGTCGCGCGGCACCGGTGTGCCCCTTGTACAAGCGTCCGTCAGGGCTGCGCGTGCCCTCGATATGGATACCGAACAGATGACCGTCTTCGATGATCTCCCGCGCATGCTCCAACGCGCCCAGCGATTTGTTGCCACCGGAACGGTCCACGGGAAACACGCCTACCGAAGTGAACCACCACTTCTTGAACTTGCCCTTGAGCCCCTTGCCCTCAAAGTATTCGGCCTTACCCATAAAATGCACCATACGCGGGCACGTGATCGGAATCAGCGCGTCGTCGATGACGGCCAGATGATTCGCCGCGATAATCGCTCCGCCTTCACGAGGGACGTTCTCCAAACCGGTAACGGCCGGGCCAAGGCGATGCCGGGCGATGAAACCGAATCCGTTCACAAAAAACCAATACAGCACTTGGCGTTCCTTCCATTCGATGCTCACCGTGGTTTACAGTGGTACATATGACTGACCTTAACAATACCAATGCGGGTGACGAGCGGCCACAACACACGCCGGATGGCGAGAACCAGCCGAACGATCTGGACGCCGCTTGGGCGGCATTCGAAGCCGAGCATCAGGATGATCTGAACGATGTGGCCGAATCCCGTAACGCGAAGCGTTTCGAAAAGCATGCGCAGCGCAAGGAGAAGGAGGCGCTGCTGAGCGTCGACGATCTGACCGCGGATTCGTTCGCAAAGACCGGCGCCTCTCACGGCCCGCGCGACTTCACCGGTTCCAGCTGGCTGGATGCCGATGACGTAATGGATCGGTATGGTGACGATTTCGTGCCGCCGAATCCGAAGATCGGTCGAGTGCGTTTCTCAAAACTTGTGTTCTGGATTCTGCTGGTCGCCGGCATTCTTGGCGCCATCGCCTCCGTGTTCCTTCCCGCATATACCGGTGTTCTGGGCGTCATCGCCGGCATTTGCGTAATCGTGGGTGGTGCGGGACTGCTTGCGCAGCATAAGGGCTTTTCCCAGACGAGAACCGATTATTTCGATGACGGTGCGCGCGTATAACGTCGGCCGCTCCTCCGTCCACTTCCATGGCGGTATACAGAGCAGCACCTGAATTGCACCGGAACGAATGATGGGGTTGCCTCCAGTTGGAGACAACCCCATCATTGCTATTGGTCATCCGCGGTTTGTCGCACCATACCGCATGCTTACGCGATACCGGCGTGGCGGATGCGGCGCTCAGCCCTTAACCGACTGCGCCGTTGCGATCCACTTGTTCAGCAGCGCCTCGGCCTTGCCCGAATCCACGGACTCCTCGGCAATGGCGTAAGCCGCCTTGAACCGTTCAGCAAGCGTGCCATCAGCGGGCACCTGATGACCGTCCGCCACAATGGCGGATGCGGCATTGAGCAATGCCGTGGAACGGAACGGAACGTCCTTGCCTGCAAGAAGATCGCGCATGGCCTGGGCGTTGACCGCCGGCTTGCCGCCCTTCAGATCCTCTATGGTGATCTTGGCAAGGCCGAGTTCCACAGTCGGATCGAATTCGGTTTCGCTGACCTTGCCGTTTCCAAACTCCCATACGGAGATCGGCCCGGTCGGTGCCATCTCGTCCAATCCTTCGCTGGAGGTGTAGACCATGCCGGTCTGCCCGTTCGCCGCGTAGACTGCGGCCATGATGGGGCTCATGGCACGATTGGCGCAACCGATGGCCATATGCTTCGGATTGGCCGGATTGGTGAGCGGACCGAGCACGTTGAACACGCAAGGCACACCCAATGCCGCGCGAATCGGTCCGACGAAGCGCATGGCGGGGTGGAACACACGTGCGAAGGCGAAAGCGATGCCGCATTCGTTGCCGACCCGAGCCACCTGTTCCGCGGTGAGATCAAGTGGCAGACCAAGCTCCTCGAAGCAGTCGGCGGTGCCGCATTCGGAGGACGCGGCACGATTGCCATGCTTAACCACCTTGACGCCGGTCGCCGCGGCAATCACCGCTCCCATGGATGACAGATTCACCGTGGAGGCGCCGTCGCCACCAGTGCCCACGATATCGGTGGTCTCCCCTTCGATATTCAGCGGCACCGCATGCGAGACCATGGCCTTGGCCGCGCCACGCACTTCGTCGGCGGTCAATCCCAACTGCTGCTGGGTGGCAAGCACCGCGCCCACGGCAGCCGGATTGGCGTTACCGTTCATGAGGTCATCGACGAACCACTCGGATTCCTCCGCGCTCAGGTGGTCCCCTCCGACCAGCTTGGCGAGAATCGACTTCCATGTGATTTCGGCCATAATGCCCTCCTTGGCGCTCCAATACGCCTGTTGTGTGATTTGTCGCCTAATTGTAACGATTCGGCATTTCCGCGCCGATGAACGTCCGCATCACGAACACCGCCCCTGCCGGTAATGTCAGGGCAATCCATGGCAATCCATCAGGAAGACGGTTTCGTCGATATTACAGTGGCAATCACTGCCCATCAGTCGATTCGAAAGGGCCATGCCATGAACAATGTACTGTGCTTCGGTGATTCCAATACGTTCGGTACCAACCCGGCGAAACCTGGAACAAGGGCACCCCTTCAACATACGCTGGACGGGACGTTTAGCCAAGCTTCTAGGACCGGAATGGCGTGTAATCGAGGAGGGCATGGGTGGACGCACCTCAAGTATTCGACAACCCTTTGGAGCCGCACCGTTCCGGGTTGGAGGCGCTTCCGATCATATTGCAATCACACTGCCGTTCGCCACACAGCTCGGCACTGCCTATCGTGATTCGCTTGTGCCGTCACTGGTTTCTGGCGGTAATTCCGTCGATGTCATCGAACAGTGGGCATCCATGTTGCCGGAATGTGCGCGCTCCCAGGGGTTCACTGTGGCGTAGAGCATGCACAGTCGAATTGAGGGCTGCACCCATTTCAATGGGTGCAGCCCTCAACGCAATCGACAGGTTATCGGAATCGGCCCGATAGCTTGATCACTGCTCGTTCTGGCCGTGGCACATCTTGTACTTGCGACCGGAACCGCAGGGGCACGGAGCGTTCTTGCCGGTGCCGGGGAACGTACGGCCGTCGGCCCACGGGGTCTTCAGCTCTTCGCTCTTCGGCTGCTTGCTGGCTGGAACCTTGCCTTCGGCGTGGCTGACGGGGGCCGGACCGACGATGACCGGATTGCCGTCCTCGTCGCGGGTGACCTCGTCGCCGTCCTCGTCGGGGCCTTCCGCCTCGGTATCGGCGGAAGCGGATGACGCGATGCCGAGCTCGGCCTGGGTGGCGTTCACGGCCGCATCCTCATCGGCTTCGGATTCAAGATCCTCGGTTTCGGCGACCTGCTGGATATCCACATGGAAGAGCAGCTGCACGGTCTCCTCCTTGATCGCCTCGATCATGGAGTTGTACATCTGGTAGCCTTCGCGCTGGTATTCGACCAGCGGATCGCGCTGACCCATGCCACGCAGACCGATACCGTCCTTGAGGTAGTCCATCTCGTACAGGTGTTCACGCCACTTGCGGTCGAGCACGGCAAGCACCACACGGCGTTCAAGCTGGCGCAGACCTTCGCCGCCCAGCTTGTCTTCGAAGCCGGAATACGCTGCGTCGGCGTCGGCGACGATCACGTCGCGCACCGCTTCGGCGGCCTTCTCGCCCTTCTTGCCTTCGGCGGCCTTCTTGGCCTCCTCGACGGTCACGTCGATCGGAATCACGCTGTTCAATGCCTTGAACAGACCTTCCCAATCCCACTCGGCAGGCTTGTCGGAACTGTTGTTCGCACCCTTGACGTAGCTCATCACGGTGTCGGAGATGAAGCGCAGGATGTCGTCGTGGATGTCTTCGCCCTTGAGCACCGCCTGACGCTCGGCGTAGATGACGGTACGCTGCTTGTTCATCACATCGTCGTACTTCAACACGTTCTTACGAATCTCGAAGTTCTGCGATTCGCGGGCCTTTTGCGCGGTACGCACGCCCTTCGACACGCTCTTGGCCGCAATCGGCTCGCCCTCGGGCAGGCCCTTGGCCATGACGCGAGCGACCAGCTGCGTATTGAACAGACGCATCAGATCGTCTTCGAGAGACAGGTAGAAGCGGGATTCGCCCGGATCGCCCTGGCGGCCGGAACGACCACGCAGCTGGTTGTCGATACGACGGGATTCATGGCGTTCGGTGCCGAGCACGTACAGACCGCCCAGATCGACGACCTCCTGGTGTTCGTCCTTGACCTGCTCCTTGATCTCGGCCAGTACGCCCGGCCAACGCTTCTCGTACTCGTCGGGGGTGTCCTCCGGGGAGTAGCCGTCAGCCTTGAGTTTGGCATCCGCGAGGAATTCGACGTTGCCGCCGAGCATGATATCGGTACCACGGCCTGCCATGTTGGTGGCCACGGTGACGGCGCCCTTGCGGCCGGCGACTGCCACGACGGCGGCTTCCCTGTCATGCTGCTTCGCGTTGAGCACCTGGTGCGGAATCTTGGCCACATCAAGCAGCGTGGACACGACTTCGGAGCTTTCGACGCTTGCGGTACCCAGCAGCACCGGCTGGCCTGCGGCATGGCGCTTGGCCACGTCCTTGACGATGGCGGCAAGCTTTTCCTTCTTGGTGCGGAAGATGAGATCCTCCTGGTCGATGCGCTGCATCGGCTTGTTGGTGGGGATCGGCAGCACGCCCAGCTTATAGGTGCTCATGAACTCGGCGGCCTCGGTCTCTGCGGTACCGGTCATGCCTGCGAGCTTGTCGTACATACGGAAGTAGTTCTGCAGGGTGATGGTGGCGAAGGTCTGGTTCTCGGCCTTGACCTCCACGCCTTCCTTGGCTTCGATGGCCTGGTGCAGACCCTCGTTGTAGCGGCGGCCCGGCAGCACACGGCCGGTATGCTCGTCGACGATAAGCACCTCGCCATGGGTGACAACGTAGTCACGGTCACGCAGGAAGAGCTCCTTGGCCTTGATGGCGTTGTTCAGATAGCCGATCAGGGCGGTGTTGTTCGGCTCGTACAGGTTGTCGATGCCCAGGAAGTCCTCGACCTTGGTGATGCCCGGATCGAGAATGCCGACGACCTTCTTCTTCTCGTCGACCTCGTAGTCCTCGTCGCGGGTCAGCTTGACGACCAGCTTGGCGAACTCGCGGTACCAGCGGGTGACGTCGCCCTCGGCCGGCCCGGAGATGATAAGCGGGGTACGCGCCTCATCGATAAGAATGGAATCGACCTCATCGACGATGGCGTAATGATGGCCGCGCTGCACCAGATCGGCCTTCTCCCACGCCATGTTGTCACGCAGATAATCGAAGCCGAACTCGTTGTTGGTGCCGTAGGTGATGTCGGCATTGTACTGCTTGCGGCGCTCCGGCGGCTTCTGATTGGTGATGATGCAGCCGACGCTCATGCCCAGGAAACGGTAGATGCGCCCCATGATCTCGCTCTGGTAGCTGGCCAGATAGTCGTTCACGGTGACCACATGCACGCCCTTGCCCTCCAAGGCGTTCAGATAGCTCGGCAGGGTGGCGACCAAGGTCTTGCCTTCGCCCGTCTTCATTTCGGCGATGTTCCCCCAGTGCAGGGCCGCGCCGCCCATGAGCTGCACATCGAAATGGCGCTGCCCGAGAACGCGCTTAGAAGCCTCGCGCACCGTTGCGAATGCCTCCGGCATGAGTTCATCCAGGCTCTTGCCATTCTCCAGCTGCTGCTTGAACTTAGCGGTCTGCCCCTTGAGTTCTTCGTCCGAAAGCGCTGAGATCTCATCTTCAAGAGCGTTCACGGCCTTGGCGACACCCTCAAGCTTCTTGATCTGACGGCCTTCGCCCATGCGCAGTGCCTTATCGACAATATCTACCACGTTCTGCTCCTGTGTCGGTCGCGATATTCCATGCCCGTGCGGCATTCTCTGCCATGATGTGCGGGCACACTGCCAGTTATCTTACGCGACATTGCCGATAACAGCGCCATTGCCGCGCCAAATAACAGACAATCGGTCATGAGTTGGGGCCCACACCGTATGCGGACGGCGCGGGCCCCAACTTCATCGACTCATGATTGATGATGAGTGATCGTCAGTTCACATGCTCCGGGGTGTCGATCTCGAACACACCGTAGCTCCAGCCGTGACGATGGTAGACGACGGACGGACGACCGGTCTCCTTGTTCACGAACAGGAAGAAATCATGGCCGATCAGTTCCATCTCATACAGCGCCTCATCAATGGTCATCGGCTCGGCGATGTGCAGCTTACGGCGAATCACGATCGGGGTATCGCCAACCTGGACTTCGACGGATTCGCCGGGGCCAAGATCGGAAGCGACGGCTGCTGCGGGGCTGTTCTCGACATCCTCGTGGACCTCTTCCTCAGCAGCTGCAGGCTCCGGCTCGATGACACCCAGATCAACCGGGACCGGGTTCTCGTAGCCACGACGATGGTCCTTGCGACGATCGCGGGTACGGCGCAGACGCAGGGTCAGCTTGTCGAGCGCCATGTCAAGTGCGCTGAACTCGTCCGCGGAGGAAGCCTCCGCACGCACCACGGTGCTGCCTGCGATAATGGTGATTTCCACGCGCTTGGCGGTATCGGCCTGGCGCGGGTTGCCTTCATGCGACAGCACAATCTGGGCACGCTGCGCATCGGGGGCGATAGCGGTCACACGATTCATCTTGCTCTCAACGACATCACGGAACCTTTGCTTGATCTGAGTGTGACGTCCGGTAATGACGATTTCCATGTGGACCTCCTAGTAAACTCAAGCGGCATTACCCGCTATTTGCGTTCCAGCCGTGTCTTCACTGACCGGGTACGTTTTATTGTAAACGAGCTTTTGGGAAACAGCGGGAGCAAACCGCATAAATGTCTATGAATTTCCTTGGTTTTTTATATTCAAAAATGCTGGTATAGTTGTGTGTTTGAGACCTCTTGATGGCCGCGACCGGGCATGCTTTGCATGCGTGGTTGAGGAACTTCCGGGCTCCATAGAGCACGATGGCGGATAACGTCCGCCCAGGGTGACCTGAGAGATAGCGCAACAGAGAATAGACCGCCTTTCGGCTTCGGCCGGAAGGTAAGGGTGAAACGGCGGCGTAAGAGACCACCGGGTCCCTGGTAACAGTGGACCGCATGGCAAGCCTCATCGGGAGCAAGGCCAAACAGATGGCGGTAAGGGCTGCTCGCTCGTGCCATCGGGTAGGCTGCTAGAGCCCAGCGGCAACGTTGGGTCGAGATGGATGGCCATCCGTGTGCCCAGCACACGACAGAACCCGGGGTATAAGAGGTCTCACTTATTTTGCTTTTATTGATCTCTGTCATGTCAGCGTTGATATTGTTGCAAAGCGCGGCCTGGACTTGGTCAGGCTCACGCCTCGTGCTTCCGCCCGCACACGACACGCCGCGACACACCGGAGTCAGTCATCTAACAGCTCATGCGCGACACGCCGCAGCGTGTCGGCGTCATGGCCTTTGCGCCCTCCCGCAGACCAAAACCGCCGCAGGCGAACCTGCCTGTCCAGTCCACGCGTCTTCCTGGCCGTAACCCGACCAAGCTCCCACGCAGCCTCTTCAAAGGCTCCCTGCGCCGCAACCTCGCTGACGACCCTGCGTGCGATAGAATCCGCCACACCTTTGCGTCGCAGTTCCATCGCCGCGCCCCGACTGCCCATCATGCGGTTCACGCAGTACCTGACCACCGAACGTGCATATGCCTCGTCATCAAGCAAGCCCAATTCGATCAGACGCTCGATCACATCATCGACTGTCCGATCCTCATACCCTTTGTCAAGCAATCTGCGGCGCAGCGTCTGCATGGAGCGAGCCGATGCATCTAACAGGCGGAACGCCGCCTCGCGGCATGCGTCGAAATTCCGCGGATCGAAATCCTCGTTGTCGGTCGCGTGGCGCACACGACTTGCATGGCCTGCATATTTCACGCCACGGCATGCGGATTGGCCGGCATCGCCGACGGCGGAGGAATCCGGTTTCGTGTACCGTTCCTCCATGCCGTCGGAGATTGGATGCTGCTTCAGGAAATCCTGGGCCGAAATCATCGCCGATCAGGCCTTAGCCGTGGACTTGGTCTTAGCCGATCCGGCTTGCTTCGCTCCGGTGGACTTCGGATCGGCGTTCTTTTCGCTGGCGGACACGGACTCGACGTTCTTGTCGGCTTCGGCCGCGGCCTTGGTCGCATCGTCTTCGGCGAATTGGTCCATCGGGTCGATCAGACCGAACTCCACCTTAACCTTATTCTCGATTTCCTCGGTGATGGCGGGGTTGTCTTTGAGGAAGTTGCGCACATTCTCACGCCCCTGGCCAAGCTGATCACCCTCATAGGTGAACCAGGAGCCGGACTTCTTCACCACGCCCACCTGAATGGCCATATCCAGTGCGGAGCCCTCGCGGGAGATGCCCTCGCCGTAGAGCATGTCGAATTCGGCGGACTTGAACGGCGGGGCCATCTTGTTCTTCACCACCTTGACGCGGGTACGGTTGCCGACCGCCTCGTCGCCGTTCTTGATGGTCTGGATTCTGCGGATATCAAGACGGACCGAAGAATAGAACTTCAGCGCCTTGCCGCCGGTGGTGGTCTCGGGGCTGCCGAAGAAAACGCCGATCTTTTCACGCAACTGGTTGATGAAAATGGCCGTGGTACCGGCCTGCGCCAACGCACCGGTCATCTTGCGCAATGCCTGGCTCATCAGTCGAGCCTGCAAACCGACATGGCTGTCTCCCATGTCTCCCTCGATCTCCGCCTTCGGAACCAGCGCCGCGACGGAATCGATCACGATGACGTCCAATGCGCCCGAGCGAATGAGCATATCGGCGATCTCCAAAGCCTGCTCGCCGTTATCAGGCTGCGACACGATCAGTGAATCGGTGTCGACGCCGAGCTTACGCGCGTACACCGGGTCGAGCGCATGCTCGGCGTCGATGAACGCCGCCACTCCCCCGGCCTTCTGCGCGTTGGCCACGACGTGCAGCGCCAGCGTGGTCTTACCGGACGATTCCGGTCCGTAGACCTCGACGATGCGCCCCTTGGGCAGACCGCCGATGCCAAGCGCCATATCCAAGGCGAGGGAGCCGGTGGGGATGACCTCCACATTCTGTTCCGGCCTGTCGCCCAGTCTCATTGCGGAGCCCTTGCCGAAGCTCTTCTCCACCTGCGCCAATGCAGTGTCAAGAGCGGCCTTGCGCCTTGGATCAAGCTCATGCTTCGCCTGATCGGCGCCGGTGTTCTGTGCCATGGTGTTCTCCTTCAAGAATCAGTTGACGAACATGCCTTCACGGTATAAGCCCGCCGCGCAGCCGGTCAAGATACATCAACCCCTGTGGTCGACACACCCTCGCATCCCATGCGGCTTGGCGAGGCCCCGATAGTGGCAACGTCTTCATGCCGTCATCGCGAGCGCCTGCAGCAGGCGAGCGCGATATTCGCTGTGGATAACTATACCCCATATGCGAACATTTGTTCGAATCCTTCCGCCGTCGGCCACAAAACGCCTATCATTCCGCGACCGTTCCGGCGCGTTGCCCGGCAGAGCGCGCCATACGCCAACGAGTGCACGAACCATGCCGCACGTATCCGCCGACAGCCCTACTTCGCCGGCATAGGAGGCGCATTATGATCCCTCCCCCAACGTTTGGAATCCGGAATGTCCATCTGATCGCACAGCACATTCCACACCACACGCGGTTCAAGCCCCGCATGCAACGCCTCGATCACCGTCATGTCGTCCAGTCTCGTCAACTGCTGATCCTGCGCCAACGCCCTGCCATAGCTGCGTCCGAACACCTCTTCGAGCAGCTGCCAAAATTCCCGTTCCTGCATGAGCCCTCAGTGTACGCCGCCGCAGCGATGCGAATGCCTTGCACGCGCCGACGCCGGATGATCGCCTGCATCAGCTGCGAAGTTCCATACAAAAAGGGCCCACAGCATACGGCTATGAGCCCTCTCCCGCAAGTACAGCGCATATGCGATTGGCTAACACGCTGTGCCGGCGATTACAGCACGTGCTGCAGGAAGTCCTTGAACCTGGGTTCGGTCGGGTTGTCGATGATCTCGGGACCGCCCTGTTCCACCACAACGCCGCCATCCATGAATACGATCTGGTCGGCGACCTCGCGGGCGAAGCCGATCTCATGCGTGACAACGATCATGGTCATGCCATCACGGGCAAGGCCGAGCATAACGTTCAGCACTTCGCCCACCAATTCGGGGTCGAGTGCCGATGTCGGCTCGTCGAAGAGCATGATCTCCGGCTTCATGGCCAGCGCGCGGGCGATGGCCACACGCTGCTGCTGACCACCCGACAGCTGTGAGGGGTAGTAGTCCAGCCGCTCTCCCAGTCCGACGCGCTCAAGCTCGTGGATGGCGAGTTCCTTGGCCTCCTGCTTGCCCATATGCTGCACATGCACCGGGGCCTCCATCACGTTTTCCAACGCCGTCATGTGCGGGAACAGGTTGAAGCGCTGGAACACCATGCCGAGTTTGGCCCGTTGAGCGGCCACTTCCTTGTCGTTCAGGGTCTGCAGCACACGCTGCCCGTTCTTCTCGACATACTTGTAGCCGATCATCTCGCCGTCGACGTCGATCTCGCCGCCGGTCAGCGTCTCCAACTGGTTGATCAGACGCAGCAGCGTGGACTTGCCCGAACCGGAAGGTCCGAGAATCACGGTGACGCTGCCTGGTTCGACGGTCATATCCACGCCTTTAAGCACGTGCAGATCGCCGAACGCCTTATGCACTTGAATGGCCTTCACCGCGGGGACGGCCTTGGGATTGTCTTTCGTTGTATTGCTCATCATCGCTCCCCTCACGCGGTCATTCCCGTGAACACGGCTTCGTTGTGCTTGTTGACATCGTCTTTCGGTTCGCCCGCGGTTTTGCCCGGAAGCGGTGCGCGCTTGCCACGTGCACCGATGGGACGCGCGTCAAAGCCCTTGCCGAAATGCTTTTCCAACCTGGATTGGATCACCATCAGGATGGAGGTGATCACCAAATACCAGATGCACGCCACGATCAGCAGCGGAATCGGCTTGTACAGACGGGTCGAAATGGCGGTGGTGGCGAACTGCAGCTCCAACGTGAACGGCACTGCGTTGACCAGCGACGTGGTCTTCAGCATACCGATGAATTCATTACCGGTCGGCGGAATGATGATGCGCATGGCCTGTGGAAGAATGATGCGGCGCATGATAAGCGTGCGCTTCATGCCAAGAGCCTTTGCAGCCTCCGTCTGGCCCGGGTCGACCGCTTCAAGGCCGGCACGTACGATTTCCGCCAGGTAGGCGGCCTCGTTCAATGCCAGACCCAGCCAGGCCGCGTTGAACGCGGTGATGACGGACTGCGAATCGATGCTCCAGAATTCCACGGAGGTGAACGGGATGCCAATGCCGATACGCGGCACCAGAACAGCGAACAGACCCCAGAACACCAACTGCGTATACACTGGGGTTCCACGGAAGAACCAGATGTAGAACCAGCTGACGCCACGCAGCACCGGGTTGATGGATTTGCGCATGATGGCAAGCAGCACGGCCAGGACAATGGCGATGGCCATGGAGATCACCGTGAGCAGCAACGTGTATTTGATGCCTTCAAGCACATTCTCGTTGAACAGGTATTTCCATACGATGTGCCATTCGAAACGCGGATTGGTAATCAGCCCCTGCACCAGCATCGCAGCGAATAACGCGACGACGATCGCGGCCACGACCGGACCGGTTCTCCGTACCGGCAACGCCTTGATGCGATTGGGAATGTCGAGGTTCTCGCCATCGACCTGCTTGTTCGCCATGCTTCCTGCCTTCCTTGCCCTATATCCGTACCGGATCAGTCGAGATCGGTCGGGTTGACCTCGGCCTTGTCAAGAGCGCCGGACTCGACGCCCCAATGCTTGAGGATCTTCATATACGTACCATCGTCCATAAGCTTCTGCACGGCTTTCTGCACGGCGGCGTCCATCTTGGTGTTGCCCTTCTGGATGGCGATGCCCTCCTTGACGACACCGACATCCTTGCCGAGCGCCTCAAGGCCGTCAGTCTGGGCGATCGCATAGCCGGCCACGGGCGAATCGGCATAGAACGTATCGGCCTTGCCGGTAGCCACTGCCGTAGCGGCCTCGGCCTGGCGCTTGTAGGAAACGACCTCGGCGTTCTTCTTGCCATCGGCCTTGCACTGCTTGGCGATCTTGTTCGCCTCGTCCTCCTGCACGGTGCCGGTCTGCACGGCGATCTTATTGCCGCACAGGTCGGAGGAATCGATCTTCTTCGGATTGCCCTTCTGCACGGTCCACGTGGAGCCGGCGCGGTAGTAGCTCACGAAATCGACGGAATCCATACGCTCTTTGGTGATGGTCATGGCGGTGATGCCCAGATCGTACTTGGTGCCGACGGACGGAACGATGGTGTCGAACATGGAGGACACGATCTTGGTCTTCAAGCCCAGGACCTTGCCGATGGCCTTGGAAAGATCGACATCGTAGCCGGTCGGCGTCTTGCCGTCCTCGGCGAGGAATTCGGCCGGGGCATACGACAGTTCCATGCCCACGGAAAGCTCGCCGCTCTTGACGGTGTTGCCCTCGACGAGCTTGGCCAGCTCGTCGTCCTTTGCGATGGAGCTCACATCGTAACCGGTGGTGGCGGTCTTGGAATCGCCGGACCCGGAATCCGCGGTATCGGTGGTGCCGCAGGCCGCCACGGAAACCATCATGGCCGCGCTCAGCATGGCGGCGGTCAGCGCCTTCAACCTATTCATTGTCATTATGCCTGTCTTTCTCTGGTGTTCTCTTCTGCGCATTACACACAATGTCAACCTATGTCAGTATCGCCAATGGGCACGATAATCGTTCGAAATCGTCCATTTTCCGTTTCCCTGCCCGGTAAAAACGGCGGGAAGCCCCGAAGATATCGAGGCTTCCCGGAATGACGCCACGCTCCGATCAGTCGTTCACATCGGTCGGGTTGATCTCGGACTTGTCGATGGCCCCGGACTCGACGCCCCAATGCTTGAGGATCTTCATATACGTACCGTCATCGATGAGCTTCTGCAATGCCTTCTGCACCGCCTGCGCCGTGGCGGTATCGCCCTTCTTGACCGCGACGGCCTCCTTGGCCATGCCCGTAGCCTTGCCCAGGGTCTCAAGCTGACCATCGGTCTGGGCGATCGCATAGCCGGCAACCGCGGAATCGGCGTATGAGACATCGGCCTTGCCCGTGGTCACATTGGTGGTCACATCGGTCTGCAGCTTATTCGACAGCACGTCGATGGCCTTCTTGCCGTCCGCCTTGCACTGCTCGTTAAGCTTGTTGACTTCCTCCTCCTGAATGGTGGCGGTCTGCACGGTAACCTTCAAACCGCATACGTCGGACACGTCGACCTTGTTCGGATTGCCCTTACGCACCACCCATGCGGATCCGGACTTGAAGATGGTGACGAAGTCAACGGCCTTCAGACGCTCCGGCGTGATGGTGAAGGACGAGATGCCGATATCGTATTTGGCGCCGACAGACGGGATGATGGAATCGAAATTCGCGTTCTGCGGGTCGGCGGTCAAACCGAATTCCTTCGCCATGGCCTTGACGAGATCGACGTCGAATCCGACCGGGGTCTTGCCATCCGCGGCCAGGAACTCCGCCGGCGGGTACGACAGATCCATACCGACGGTGAACTTACCGTCTTTGGTAACGGATTCCGGAAGCAGCTTGGCAATGGATTCATCCTTGGCGACAGAGCTGACGTCATAGCCTTCGATGCTGGCGGAACCGGATGCTTTGCCGCTTGCATCCGAATCATCAGTGGTGCCGCAGGCCGCTGCGGAAAGCAGCATAGCCGCGCTCAATGTCAGCGCCATGGCGGCCTTGATACGTGTGAATGGCATAACAACCTCTCTCATCTCTGTAGGCCCACATCTATCGGGCCTGGCATAAGTACAACCTAGGCATAGTTTGCTACGAGTCCGTTAAACCGTTCATAGTGCGAATCGTGAACCTACGACAATGGGGCCCGCCCAAGCGGCCCCATGTCACACGTGTATGGCCCACAACCGTGGACGAAATGACGTTTATGCAGCCATATCGAGACGATCTGCCACCATGCGCAGCAACTGCGCGGTGCTTACGCCCAGTGCCTCGGCGATGGAGCTCAGCAGCTCGGAACTGGCCTCCTTCTGCCCACGTTCCACCTCGGAAAGATAGCCGAGCGACACACCGGCCTTCTCGCTGACCTCACGCAGGGTCTTATGGTCGCGGGAACGCAGATCGCGCAATACCAGGCCGATGGCCCCGCGCAACGACAGGGTGTCTTCCTGATGTTCCGTGAGCTTGGCTTCGGCATGCGCCACAGCCTGGGTGCCGGATTCCTCGTCGCGCCACATGCGGCGGCGCATTTCCGCAGCCTCGTCCTTCGCCTTCTTGGCCGCACGGGCCTTCATTACCTGCTGCTGAGCCAGTACTACGGCGCGGCGCTGAGCCGGCGTCAATTCCCGCATGCGGGCAGCGCCGGGCTTTACCATCGGCGCCGCGATCTTCATTCCATCCACGGTTGCGTTCTGACGAATCTGAGTCATCGTTTCCATTATCCAGTCCCCTTTGCATTCCATGAGGCTGTTCACTGTCCATCTACTCCAACAGCGAACAGGGGGCGTTTTATTCCACGGTAGGCATTGTGAGCTGCGTCACAATCTGCAGCACATGCCGTACCACGCCCTCGCGCACCTGTTCGCGTGATCCGCCTAAACGCAGCTCAAAGGCCACTGCATGCCAGCCATTGCCCATGTTCCGCCATGCCCCCGTGCCATCCGCGACCACGGTCGTATGCTTGGGCAGCGGCAAACGGGTCGGTTCGGGCAGGCCACTCGCCATGGCATCGGGCACGGCGACACCCACATAAGCAAGTCCGGCGGGCTTGTCGCCGTCCGGTCCGGGCCCGGCGACACCGGTGGTCGACAGGCCGACGACACCACCATGGTATTGGGGCTGATCGTACAGTCGCGCGGCGCAGGAGGCCATCTGCCGTGCGACTTCGGGATGCACGGCGCCCTCACGTTCGAGCAGGCCGCGGTCAACGCCGAGAACCGACGCCTTCGCCTGAACGTCATAGGTGACCGCAGAGCCCAGAAACACCATGGATGCGCCGGGGATACGAACCAGCGCATCGGCAAGCAGCCCGCCGGTCAATGATTCGGCACAGGCGATCTTAAGCCCTTTGGACTCGTAATCGTGCAGAATCGCGGCGGCGGGCTGCTGGTATGGGAAGGATTGGATTTCGCTCATGGGAACGACTTTAGTCGTTCGCCGCCTTGCGTGATCCGATGAACGTGTTGTACAGGTAGATGCCACCGGAATACAGGCAAAGCACCAAAGCAACGTACAACATGACATAGGTGACGACGTAGTACACGTTCACCCAGGCGGCGGCTGCATGCTGGGGGCCGCCGATCTGAGCGGGAATCAGCAGCATGGCAAGACCGATGCACTGGAACAGCGTCTTCAGCTTGCCGGGCCATGCGGCGGCGATCACCTTGCCGCCGGGACGTTCCATGACGAAGAAACGCATCACGGTGATGCCGATTTCGCGGATCAGGAACAGAATGGTGGCCCACCAGGGGAATTCGGCGAATACGGAGGCGACGACAAGCGTGCCACAGGTCATGAGCTTGTCGGCGATGGGATCCATCAGTTTACCGAGTTCGGTCACCTGATTGTATTTGCGGGCCATCCAACCGTCGAGCTTATCGGTGCACGCGGCGATGATGAAGATGATCGCCGCCGCCCAGCGCATGGAAGTGCTGTGCGTACCCCATGCACCGGCCGCAATGTACAGTCCGAGGAACACCACGACCAGCACGATGCGGCAGTAGGTCACCAGATTCGGCGGAGCGTTCCAGCCGTCCAACAGCGAGTTTTTTCTTGATTGGGTGCTTTGTTCTTCAGCCATATCCCACACGTTACCCTCTGTGCTCTACCGCGCGCATCGCCACCGTCAGGCTTCGCCGTCGGAGTCGGTGGCCTTGGACGGGGTGATGCTGTCGGTCTCTCCGCGAATAAAGGCGAGCACGGACGGCAGGTCGTCGGGCTGCACCAGCACCTCGCGCGCCTTCGACCCTTCGGAGGGCCCGACTACGCCGCGGGACTCCAGCAGATCCATCAAACGCCCGGCCTTGGCAAAGCCCACCCTGAGCTTGCGCTGCAGCATGGAAGTGGAGCCGAACTGCGTGGTGACGACCAGTTCGGCGGCCTGCAGCAGCACGTCCATATCGCCGCCGATCTCCTCGTCCGGTTCAAGCGCCTTCTTTTCGGCCTGGGCCGCCATCTGCTCGATGTCTTCGCGATACTTCGGCTTGCGCTGGGTGCGCACGAATTCCACGGCCTTGCGGATCTCGGATTCGTTCACCCACGATCCCTGCACACGAATCGGCTTGGCCGACCCCATCGGCAGGAACAAGCCGTCGCCTTGACCGATCAGCGTCTCGGCGCCGGTGGTGTCGAGAATGACTCGCGAATCGGTGGCGGACGACGTGGTGAACGCAAGCCTGGACGGGATATTGGCCTTGATCAGACCGGTGACCACGTCGACGGATGGACGCTGCGTGGCGAGCACCAGATGCACACCGGCCGCACGGGCGAGCTGGGTGATGCGCTGGATGGAGCTTTCGACATCGTTCTTCGCCACCATCATCAGATCGGCCATCTCGTCGACGACCACCAGAATGTACGGATATGGTGCGACCTTGCGTTTGGAACCGGCCGGGGCATGCACCTTGCCGGCGCGCACCGCCTCGTTGAAGTCCTTGACATGACGGAAACCGAAGAACTCCAGGTCGGAATACCTGGAATCCATCTCCTTGACCACCCATTCCAATGCCTGCGCCGCCTTCTTCGGATCGGTGATGATTGGCGTGAGCAGGTGGGGAATGCCGGCATAGGCGGACAGTTCGACGCGCTTCGGGTCGACAAGAATAAGCCGTACCTGCTCGGGTGTCGCACGCATGATGATCGAGGTCAGCATCGAGTTGACGAAGCTGGACTTACCGGAGCCGGTGGCGCCCGCCACCAGAAGATGCGGCATCTTGGTCAGGTCCGCGGTAACGAAATGGCCTTCCACATCCTTGCCGATGCCGGAGAGCATCGGATTCGGATCGCTGACGACTTTCTCGCTGCGCAGCACGTCGCCCAGGCATACGATCTCTCGATCCTCGTTCGGGATCTCGATGCCGATGGCGGACTTGCCGGGGATCGGAGACAGGATACGCACGTCGGAACTGGCCACGGCGTAGGCGATATTGCGCCGAAGATTGGTGACCTTCTCGACCTTGACGCCCGGGCCGAGCTCGACCTCGTACTGGGTGACGGAAGGGCCGCGCAGAAAACCGACGACCTTGGCGTCGACCTTGAACTGCTGGAATGTGGACGTCAACGCGCGAATCACACGATCGTTGGACGGGGTTCGCGCGGCGTGGGGCTTGCCCTTGGCGAGGATGTCGAGGCTGGGCAGCTGGTATGGCGGCTCGGCGCCTTCGACGGCGGGCGCATTCTCGTTGTCGGATTCGTCTGCCGGAGCCAGCACCGCATGTTCACCGGAGTCCGCCCCATATGCGCCGGAACCGGCGCCCAGGGCAAGTGTCTGGGAAGGCGCGGCGGGAGGAGCCGGAGGTTCGGGATTCTCCGCCATCGGTGCCCACGGATCGGAGGCGCCATCATCCTCGGATGGCACTGCGGCGGTCTCGTTGTCCGATGCCTCCGTATGCTCTGCAGGTGGCATCGGCGGCGTCGGCGGCGTCGCAAATGACGTTACCGTGGCAGGCATCATGCCGGATGGCATGACCTGGGTGGTACCGCGCTCGTCATCCAACGACGTCTCCGCCGCCTGACCGTGGCGCGATGCCGCTTGGGTGAACGGATCGTCGCCCTGATACGAGTCAAGCGAAGTATCTTCCTCGTGGTGCCTGTTACGCGAGAAGAACCGCGAGATCCTTTTCAGCAGATTGGGCTCGGCGTTATCGTCTTCGTCATCCTCATCGTCGGTACCGTCGTGCGCGGGAACACCATCCGCAAATTCGAGGGTGCCGTCGCCAAGTCGTACTTCGTTGGGGAATTGCTCGTCGCCGCCGGTCGCCTTGACCTGGGCGGCATCGCCACGGAATTTGGCCACAATATTGCGGCAGATATCCGGTATGTCCTCAACGTGGATCCTGGCGACCAACAGCACTGCGAATATGCCGATGATCACGAACACCACCACGGCGAAGGTCTCGGACAACCCCCAGGCGAGCGGCGTGCCGACGACATACCCGACCAGGCCTCCGGCATGCTGCATCGCCTCGATGTCGAATCCGTCGGCCTGCGAGGCGAGCTCCACGTCGAGAATCGAACACACGACCCAGAACAGCACCGTCAACCCAATAACCACGCGTGGATTGCCCGATCCGCGCCCGGAATGGCGCATCAGCCGAATCGCAACGGCGAAGAGGAACACCGGGAGGATAACACTCATTAGCCCGAAGGCGCCGGATGCAAGCGAGTGGAGGAATCTGCCAAGCGGCCCCTGCACACGGAACCATTCGGAGGCGCAGAACAGCACGCCCAGCACCACCATGACAAAGCACGATCCATCACGCCGGTACGCCGGATCGTACTCCCCCGTTCCCGTCAACGCACGTATGCCGGCGCCGCAGGCACGAGGGACCGCCAGCAGAATCGACTGCCACAACGGTTCCTCTTCCTCATACTCGTCGGTCTGCGCCTTAGCCGACGATGCTTTGGTGGACGAGCCCTTGGCCGTGCTTTTCCTGCTCTTCGATGATGATGCTGTTCTTGCCATAACGTGTCAGATTCTACCCACCAATACGCCCATATCAGGCGCTCCCCTACGATTCGAACACTTTGTCCAAGTTACCCGGCCACGTGCCGGCTTACGTAGGTTTCTCGTCTATCGCCTACGGATTTACGCGATGTCGCCCAGATGATGCTGCGTATAGGCATCGGCCTGCGCGTCGATGGCATCATAATCGCCGGCATCCGCATGATCGATGATCGCCATCGCATTGTCCACCAAAGCCGGGTTGAGCGCCTGCAGCCAGTGAATACGCGGATCACGACCGAACCATCCCATCTGTTTGCGCGCCAGACGCTTGGTCTTCTGCGCCACATCGGCCCACGCATCCCGCTCATCCCATAAGCCATCGAGCAGATCGAACATCTGCTGATAGCCCAGTGCACGGGAAGCGGTCAGACCCATATGCGGGCGAAGCCTACGCGCCTCATCCAGGAAACCAGCCTCGCGCATCTGCGCGGTGCGGATATCGATGCGCCTGTCAAGGTCGGCGCGATCAAGATCAAGACCGATCTGCACGCTCGCCACGACATAGCGGTACCGGGGCAACGTCGCGGAATACGGGCGTCCCGTCAGTTCGATGACCTCAAGGGCCCGGATGGTACGACGCGGATTACGCGGATCCATCCGCGCCGCCGCCTGCGGGTCCTTGGCACGAAGCTCCTCGAACAACACTCCGGCGCCCTCCTCGCGTTCACGACGTTCAAGCCGCTCGCGAATCGTCGGATCCGTACCGGGAAACGATATGTCATCGATCGCGGCACGGGCATACAGTCCCGAGCCACCGACAAGAATCGGGCGGATGCCGCGGGATTGCAGCTCCGCGATGGCCCTGCGGGCAAGCTGCTGGAATCGCGCCACCGTCATCGTATCGTCGGGGTCGATGATGTCGATAAGATGATGCGGCACGGCAGCCTGCTCCTCGGCCGTCGGCTTGGCCGTGCCGATATCCATGCCGCGATACATCTGATAGGCATCGGCATTGACGATCTCCGCACGCTCGCCACGTTCGGCCAGACGCCTGGCGATAGCGATGCCCAGACCGGTTTTGCCCGAAGCCGTAGGCCCGACAATGGAGACCACACGCGCAGCTCGCCCACCTTCGCCAAGCATGACGTTGCCTGCGGACGCCAAGGGTTCAGTGACGGACGGCATAGGTCTGCCCCGCCTTCGGATCGGGATCGGCGATAAGATTATGCCTGCCTGCATGGGTGACGGTGGCAGTGACGAAATCACCGACCTGAGGCGTCGGTTCGCCCTCCGGCACGCCGACATGCACCAGCACGCCGGTACGTTCACGGCCGGTTACGCGATGCGTGGCGGAATCCTTCTTACCGGGTGTTCCGGTCACCATCACCTCAACGTCACGGCCTTCGAAGGTCTTGAGATTCTCCTCGGTGATGCGCTCCTGCAATGCGACAAGACGATCGAAACGATCCTGCACCACATCATGCGGAAGCTGCTCCATCTGCGCGGCCGGGGTTCCAGGACGCGGCGAATAGATGAACGTGAACGCGGACGAGAAGCGAGCCTCTTCCACCACGTGCAACGTCTCCTGGAAATCCTCCTCGGTCTCGCCGGGAAAACCGACGATGATATCGGTGGAAATCTGCGCGTCCGGCATGGCCTGACGGATCTTGCGCAGAATATCAAGGAACTTGGCGGAGCGGTACGAGCGGCGCATGGCACGCAGGATCCGATCGGAACCGGATTGCAATGGGAAATGCAGCTGATGCATCACATTCGGAGTCTCGGCCATCGCAGCGATCACGTCATCGGTGAAGGCCGCCGGATGCGGCGACGTGAACCTCACCCGTTCCAGCCCCTCGATATCGCCGCAGGCGCGCAACAGCTTCGAGAACGCGAAACGGTCGCCGATACCGTAGCCGAAGGAATTCACGTTCTGCCCCAGCAGCGTGATCTCCTTGGCCCCCTCATCCACACATTGACGGATCTCGGCGAGAATGTCGCCGGGACGACGATCATGCTCCTTGCCACGGGTGGTGGGCACGATGCAGAACGTACACGTATTATTGCAGCCGACGGAAATGGCGACCCAGCTCGACACCTTGGACGCACGATCCGTGGGCAGCTGGCTCGGGAAATAGTTCAGATCCTCCTGCACCTTCACCTGCGCATGCCCCTGGATGCGGGCCTGGTCAAGCAGCTGCGGCAGGGACCCGATGTTCTTGGTGCCGAACACCGCATCGACCCACGGGGCCTTCTTCGCGATCTTCTCCCGATCGAGCTGCGCCATGCACCCGCCGACCGCGATCTGCAGATTCGGACGTTCGCGCTTCATATTGGCCCACAGGCCGATGGTGCCATACATACGCTCGGCTGCATTCTCACGCACCGCGCAGGTATTCATCACGATCAGATCGATGTCATGGTCGAGATACTGCTCCTCGGTGGCGGGAACGTAACCCGCCTGCTCCAGCACGCCGGCGATACGTTCGGAATCGTGCACATTCATCTGGCATCCAAGCGTATGCACATAGAACACGCCTTTGCCGCGTGCGGGGACAGAGTCGGCATTGCCTTCGGCCAGCTTCGAGGCGCGCTCCGCCTCGGTCATCATGTCTTCGTTCATAGTGCCCAACTGTATCGGCGTGGCATGACCCGTTCAGCAATATCACAGGTTCGCATGGTCGGGTCGGCTATATTGGGAAACGTGATACTTGATCGACACAGCAGATTCAAAACATCCGATATCAGCGCGCAGCTGAAGATGCTCGACTCTTCCGCTGGAAAGTTCAGCATCGAAGACATCACCGAATTCATCAACCTGATGCAGCTGTATGAGGGAGCGATGTATGAGGTAAGCACCAAGCTGGAGATTCTCGACGACGAGTTCCAGGTGCGGTTCAGCCACGATCCAATCCACCACATGGAACGCCGGCTGAAATCCATCAAATCGATCATCGGCAAGCTGAAAAGGCGCGACCTGCCGATCACCGTCGAATCCGTACGCGACAATCTCTTCGATGTCGCCGGTATTCGAGTGATCTGCAACTACCGTGACGACGTGTACTCGGTATCGAACTACCTGTCGTCGCAGTCCGACATCCAGGTGCTGCGCGTCAAGGACTATATCAAGAACCCCAAGCAGAACGGATACCGCTCGCTGCATGTGATCTACGCCACCCCGGTGTTCCTCTCCTCCGGCGAGCATTACATGCCGGTGGAGGTCCAGTTCCGCACGATCGCGATGGACTACTGGGCGAGCCTGGAGCATGCGTTGCGTTACAAGAGCGACCTGCCGGACACCAAACTGGCCGAGCATTCGCAGACGCTGCTGGATTGCGCCCGCAGCCTGCAGAACATCGAAGTGCAGATGCAGAACATCCACCGCGATATCAACGGTGCGCCGCGTGTCGAGGAGACGCCTCGCACGACAGCGTGAGAGCGCCGGAGGTTCGCATGCCTACTACCGGAAACGATCAGGATCGTGAACGGCGGCGTGCGAGCCGTTCGACGGGCGCTTGGGCGAGCATGGTGCCCGCAAAGATGAGAGCGCATCCAAGATAGCCGCGCGGGGTCATCACCTCGCCAAGGATGATTGCGCCGCCAAGCGCCGAAAAGAACGATTCCAACGACATGAGCATCGCGCCTCGCGTCGGAGGCACGAACTGCTGGCCTATGACCTGCAAGGTATAGGCCACGCCCACCGAGCCGACGCCCGCATATACCACCGCAAGCCACGCCTGCCCGGCACCGGACCAGTCCACCGACCCCTCCATGAGCGTGCCGATCCAACTCAACACCGCTGTGGTGGCGGTCTGGAAGAACGAAATCGTGAGCGCGTCCAGATCCCTGCCGAACGTATCGATGACAAGAATATGCGCGGCGAACAGCACCGCGCTACCCAGCAATACCAGATCCGCCAAGGTGATGGATCCGAATCCATCGGTGATGCACAGCAGATAGAAACCGAATACCGCGAGCACGACGCTCACTATGACATTGGCGTGGATGCGTCTGCGCAACACCATGAATGCCAGCAACGGCACCATGACAATGTACAGGGCCGTGATGAAGCCGGAGCGCCCGGCCGAACGGCAGTACAGCACGCCGTATTGCTGGGTCGTGCTGGCGGTGAACAGCACCAGACCGCAGATGATGCCAACCACAACGGGATTGCCGAGGCAGGATGGCATTGCAATCGCCCTGCCATCCCCCAGCGTGATCGTGGGAGCCTTGCCAGAGACGAGGACACGAGAGGAGCCCGATGCGGAATGTTGACGCATGCGGAGAGCCACAAGCAATGGAACCAACGACAATGCCCCCAACGTGAACCGCGTGGCGTTGAAGAACAACGGCGACATGGAATCCATGCCTTGGACCTGCGAAACGAACGCAAGTCCCCAGATCAATGCCGTCAATATCAGGCAACCCATGCCGGCTATCTCTTTCTTCTGCATAAGTCACCACCGTAAACGCAACCGTAGGGAACGAAAAAGGTCTGACCGAAATACGGTCAGACCTAATTACTGTACAATCACACGCTATTTGCCAAATAATTTGCCTGCGCGCAGGCTGTTTCGCAGCTCCACGCGCAAAGCATGCAACGAAGAGACCACATAAAAAACATGCAACGCGTGCGTCCTCAAGGCGCACAACACGAAGACGTATCGACATACGTCGAGTGTTGCGCAACGAAGAGACCGCACAAAAAACACGCAACGCGTGCGTCCTCAAGGCGCACAACACGAAGACGTATCGACATACGTCGAGTGTTGCGCAACGAAGAGACCGCACAAAAAACACGCAACGCGTGCGTCCTCAAGGCGCACAACACGAAGACGTATCGACATACGTCAAGTGTTGTGCAACGAAGAGGACGCTCCGTTGCGTGTTTTTTACTCGCGGTTGCCGAGAAGCTGAAGAATATACAAGAACATGTTCACGAAGTCGAGATACAGGTTCAGGGCGCAGAGGATGGAGATCTTCTTGATCATTTCGGGGTCTTGACCGGAGTATTGGGCGAAGATGGCGCGGGTCTGCTGGGCGTCGTAGACGGTGAAGCCGGCGAAGAGAATCAGGCCGATGGCGGAGACGAGCATGAGGGTGGTCTGGCCGGGGGCGAAGATCATGAGGAGCACTTCGGCGATGATGAGGACGATGAGGCCGACGCCCAGAATGGGGCCCGCCTTCAGCAGATCGACCTTGGTGGTCATGCCGAGCATGGTGAGGGCGAAGAAGAAGCCGGCGCACAGTGCGAGGGCGATGCCGATGGTGCCGAGGTCATAGACGGCGAAGATCACGCTGAGTGAGAAGCCCATGAGCGCCGCGTAGATGTAGAACATGACGCGCGCGGTGGAGGTTTTCATCTTGGTGATGCGTGCGCCGAGGGCGATGGCGAGCACGATTTCGATGACCAGCGGGGCGAAAACGCCGATGATGCCGGTTTTTGCGATGAAGGCGATGTACAGGCCGGTCATTTGGGTGACGATGGCCACGACTGCGGTGACGAGCAGGCCGATGGTCATTTCACCGTAGGAGCGGGTGACGGAGGAATGGTACGCCTTGGCGTATTCCTGCTGGCGTTCGGCGGACATCGAAGCGCCTACGCCTGCGGCACCACCCTGCGTGTATTGGGTGTACTGGTAATTCGCCTGCGGCTGGACGGGCTGCTGGCTGTAGTTCATCTGATTGTTGTAGTCGGCGGTGTTGTATTGGGGATTGCCGAGATTGGTGTTGCGGGGTTCCTGACCAAAAGCCATGATCGCTCCTTTGTCGTACGTACGGCTCCCAGTCTACCCAACAACCTTGGAGTAGTCTCAAAGCGAAGAATATGCAATGGCGGATGCGGCCAGGGACCAGGTGAGGGCCCTTCGCAACGACTTGAATAATCAACAGCTTGCGGATGCGATAGCCGCGGAGGCTCACGACACCCTCGCCCATTCCCTGTCGCTGATGGCACTGAACGCAAGCGCCCTGCAGGCGCAGTCCCTCAAGCTTCAGGAATCCGCGGCACAATTGGGTTCCAATGCGAATACCGACGACTTTATCGAACAGATCGATTCGATAAGACGAAGGACGCAGGATATTCGCAAACAGGCGGCCGGCGACAAGTTGTGCATAGGCCGCGTGCAGATGGCGCGCTTGGTGGAACGCGCCGATCTTCCGCCTTTGCCCTGATAAGAGCGGCACGACCATTCCGGTTACATGCGCCGTCTACAATGGGGCGAGTTGTGGTTCGCGATGCAAAAAGGGGAAACGATATGGCGATCAGCGCAACCGAGAAACCGCTCAGCAGAGTATTCATGTCGGACTACCGGTTCACCATTCCGTCGTTCCAACGTGCATACACGTGGCAGGCGGAGAATATTCTGCAATTGGTCTGCGATCTGCAGGATGCGAGCGCTTCGGCGAATACGCCGTATTTTCTGGGTTCGCTGATTCTGGTAAGAAACGGCGACTGCAAGTATCAGGTCATCGACGGCCAGCAGCGTCTTATTTCCTTGTCGATCATCATCGCGGTGCTTCGCGAGCTGGAAACCGACCCGGTATTGCTTGAGGAGCTTGACGAGCTGATTTTGGAGCCGGGCAATAAGCTGCGCGGCATCACCGCCGAGCCACGTCTTCGGCTCCGCGACCGCGATGCCGAATTCTTCCGCAGCTATGTGCAGGAAGGCGACTTGGAGGGACTGTTCGATCTTCGGGAGGGCGACTTCGAGACGCGCGCCCAATACAATATTTCGACCAATGCACGTCAGGTGTTCGACGAACTCGCCAAACTCGATGACGATGACCGTCATCGCTTCGCCTCGTATCTGGTCAATCAGGTCACGTTGGTCATTGTGACCACCGACGATCTGGCCGGTGCGCACCGTATTTTCGATGTGATGAACATGCGCGGCGTGCCGCTGACCGCATCCGATGTGTTCAAGGCGAAGGTGGTGGCTGCGCTTTCCCCGGCGGCACGGAATGTGTACGCCGCTCGCTGGGATGACATTATGGATCCGATTGGCGACGATGCCCAGGTGCTGGAGGAGTTCTTCTCGGATCTGCATCTTGTTGTTTCGCATAAGCCCATGTGCACGCAGCTGCTGGAGGAATTCCGCAAGGATGTGCTCAGCCCGTATATCAACGAGCAGCATGTTATTTCGTTCATCGATGAACTGCTTGCACCATATGCCATGGCCTGGCGCGTGATTGACCAGCCGACCGACAGCACGCTGCCGGATGATGTGGTCAGGCAGCTCGTACTGCTCAACGACTACCCTACCAGCGATTGGAAAACCGTTGCCATGTGGGCGCTGGTGCATTCCATTGGCAATCTGGGCAACGCCGATGTCGAGATCGTCACCGGTTCGCCTACCCGTGGCGAAACGGAAGACAAGCAGACGAACCGCGAGCCGATACGCATGCATGATGGCACACGTCTGAGAACGATTCTGCAGGCGTTGGAACGTGTGACCGGCGTCGACAGTCTGAACAGGCAAAGCCCGCTGGTGCGCCGGACGCGCATGGCCAATGCGATTCGTGGGCTTGACCGCGGGTATACGATGCCGCAGAACAAGGGCTTTCTTATTACCGACGAGGATCGCAGGTCGGCATTGGCGCATTTGCGCGGCGAATTGCAGACCAATCCGAAAATGAACCGCCTGCTGTTGATTCGTGCGAACGAGCAGCTGGCGGGCGGGCGCATCACACGCCCACGCAGCCTGAATGCTATGCCGATTCTGCCTGACCGTGTCGCCAAGGATTCACCGTTTGCCGCTTGGCCGGAATCAGTGCGCGATTTCTGGTCGGCTCGTATCGGCAATCTGGCGCTGACCCAAGCCAACGAGCAGCAGCTCACACCGCTTCAGACGTTCAAGGAACGTCGCGACCGCATGCTGATGTCCGCCAGTTCGAAACGGTTCCCATTGACCGAACAGCTTGCGCATATTGACGGCTGCACGGCGAAGACGCTGCAATGGCGCCAGGATGAGACGATACGGCTGATCGCCGAATTCTGGAATATCCGCTATGACGAGGGCAATACCGATCTGTCGGTTCTCGATGAGCAGCAGTTGACCCACGGTTCTTCGTCCAGAACGCCGAATGCGAAGCGTGTGACCATCGCGCAGGTGCTGGCATCAGGCTTGCTGATCGCCGGCGAAACGCTGGTGTGGGAGCGTCCACGTAAGGGCGAGCGCTGGGTTGCAACCGTAACGGATGACGGCAGGCTCCGCTTGGAGGACGGTAACGAGTATTCCTCCCCCACCGCCGCCGCGCGTGCGGTCGGCGGAGCCAGCGCAGGACTGAGCGTGTGGAAGCGCACGTCCGATGGATGCAAGCTGAGCGAGATCTGGAAGACCTACCGCATGCAAAAGCGGTGACTCAGCGATATTCGGTGACGACGGACTGTGAAGCGGAATCCATCGGGCTTCCGCATGCCGCATTATTCCGATACCGCAACGGCGTGATATGCATGATGTGACGGAATGTGCGTGTGAAATAGCTCGTCGATGAGAATCCTGTGCGGGAGGCGATGGTCGCGATAGGCAGCTGCGTAGCCGTCAGCAAGTTGGCGGCGGAACGAACACGCACATCATTGACGAATTCGATTGGGGTCTGGTTGAGCAGCTCGCGGAAGATCGCCGCGCAGGCGGTGCGCCCGACCGCCCCGGACTCGGCGATCTGCTCCAACGTGATCTGCCGCGTATACTGCCGTCGCACGAAATCGCACATCATGCCGAGCGCGATGACATGCGAATGCCGCACGGAAGGAACCGTCATGCCGTTGTTTCCTCTGTCTCGCGCAGCCATGGTCAGTTCGCGGATCATCTGGTAAAAACAGCTCAGCACGGTCAATGATTCCATGTCGTCAGACAATGCCATGGTTCCCGCCATAGGCGGCAAGTCGTCGCGTTTGGTATGGTCCAATCGACCGAATTTCACATTATGGAGCCGCATAATCTGTTCGATGACAGCTCCACCATGCCCGCCATCGGAACGGAACACCGCATATGGGAAAGCATCGTCCTTCGCCAGCGATGCGATGAATCGTTCATATACCTCCGCGGATGCGCACATGCGTGCCGGATTCAGCAGTACGCATGAGAATTCACAATCGGTGCCATCCTTGGTGAATCCGTAGTGCAGCTGACGCGAGTTGACGAAAATCGCCTGTCCCTCGTCAATCCGTATGGTCTTGCCATTCACGAAATACCACATATGGCCACGGATCACATAGGTGAATTCAAAGTCGATGTGCCAGTGGCATTCCGCCCGCATATTCGGGTATTGGCTCAGCAGCGAATGCTCGGTGAACGAGAAAAACATCGGCGCATCATAGCGCACAATCTCCGCACCGTTGGGCAGACGCCCCCACTCGGCGGTCGGTACGATCCCCTGCGGGTATGATTCCTTCAAATCCATCTGCTCCATACGCACACCGCTGCCCAATCGGTAGATAGTGACAATTTCTCGCAAGATATTACAACAAAACCGTGTGTCATCGTGGAATCGTGACATTACATGGAACATGTAAGTCAAACGTTTGACAAGGTCGAACTACCTGCCGAGCATGAAAGGAACACTATGATGACCGACTCGAACATCCAACCGGCGAAGGACGAATGGGAGCGTATGCTGTCCGGCGAGCTATATGTTGCGGACAATCCGAAGCAGCATGAAATGAACATGCGCAAACGCCGCCTGGTGCAGGCCATCAACACGTCGGCATACGACGCCTTCGAAGAGCGCGACAGGCTGTTCCACGAACTGTTCGGCTCGCTCGGCAAGGGCGCGTTCCTCGAACCGCCATTCAACTGCGACTACGGGTGCAACACCTATATCGGCGACAACTTCTACGCCAACATGGACTGCATCTTCCTTGACGTGGCGCGGATCACCATCGGCGATCGCGTGTTCTTCGGGCCGCGCGTAGGCCTGTACACCCCGTATCATCCCATCGACGCGGCGGTACGCGCATCCGGGCCGGAAGGTGCACGCCCGATCACCATCGGCAATGACGTATGGTTCGGCGGCAATGTGGTCGTCGGCCCCGGCGTGACCATCGGCAACGATGTGGTGATCGGCGCCGGCTCCGTAGTGGTCAAGGATATCCCGTCCCATTCGGTGGCCGTGGGCAACCCATGCCATGTGATCCGCGAGATCACGGACGACGACCGCACCTATTGGCAGACCAAGGCCGCGGAGTACCGGGCATGGAAGGATTCAATCAACGCATGATGCCCAGACGCATGTTCCTGCGTCAGGTACTGACGCTGGCCCTGCCGATCGCCTTCCAGCAGCTTATGCTGTCGCTATCGTCCTGCGCCGACACGTTGATGGTGACGGCCGTCGGACAGGACGAGCTCTCGGCGGTTTCGCTTGCCACGCAGTTCCAGTTCATCTTCAGTCTATTCCTTGCCGCGCTGACACTCAGTATGAGCGTGCTTGTCGCACAATACTGGGGTGCGGGCGATACGGACGCCGTCGAACGGGTGCTGGCCTTCATCATGCTGTATGCAAGCCTGCTGTCACTGGTGTTCTTCGCCGCCACCCTGCTACTGCCTTACCAGCTGATGTCGGTGATGACGAACGATGCCGCATTGACGGCCATCGGCGCCCAGTATCTAAGAATCTCGTCGGTATCGTACCTGTTCATCGGGCTGTCGCAGATCTACCTGTGCCTGATGAAGAACGTCGGCGCGGCGGTAACGGGCATGATGGTCAGTACCGTCGGCGTGGCCGTGCATATCGTGATGAATGCCGTGCTGATCTACGGTTGGATGGGCATGCCGAAGCTTGGGGTTCTTGGCGCGGCCGCTTCCACGGTGCTTTCGCGCGCAATCGAGCTGACATGGTCCGTCATAGCTGCCCGTCACAGCGGGCGCCCACGTATGCGATTGCGGATGATGCTGCACCCGGATGTGCCGTTGCAAAAGGATTTCTGGCGCTACAGCCTGCCGGTGCTCGGCAACGAGCTGGTATGGGGATGCGGTTTCACCATGTATACCGTGATCATGGGGCATCTTGGTGCCGACGCGGTGGCCGCCAATTCCGTAGCCAACATCGTCAAGGATCTGCTGGTGTGTCTAAGCCTTGGGCTGGGTAATGCCGGCGGCATTCTTGTCGGCAATCTTCTGGGGCGCAACGCCTTCGACCAGGCGAGAATCATGGGAGACCGGCTCTGCAAGCTGGTCGCGCTGGTGGGTGGCGGCACTGGACTGCTCATCATTGCGGCGCGGCCGTTGGCGTTGCGGTGGGCTGGCCTGACGCCGCAGGCGACGCACTACCTGTCGATCATGCTGTTCATCTGCGCGTATTACGCGGCATGCGGGTGCATGACCAATCTGACCATCGCCGGCATTTTCCCCGCTGGCGGGGATGCAAGATTCGGCTTTGTCTGCGATGCGATTGTCATGTGGCTTATCGTCGTGCCGGTTGGATTGTTGGCCGCCTTCGTGCTGAAGCTGCCGGTGCTGGCGGTATACGCGCTGCTTAACACCGACGAGTGCATCAAGCTGGTGCCTGCGTTGATCCATTACCGTAAATACCGCTGGGTCAGAAATGTGACGCGCTCCGCCAAGAACCGGTGAAGAATCAGGCTGATTATGCGGCGTACGACCAGTCGGTAACGGCTTCGATGTTGTTGCCATCCGGGTCAAGCACGAACGCGGCATAGTAGCCAGGATGGTAGGCGCGAGGGCCTGGTTCGCCGTTATCGGTGCCGCCTGCGGCAATGGCGGCGGCGTAGAAGTCGCGTACGGCCTGCTCACTGTTCGCACGAAAAGCGATATGTGTTGGGACCGGCCGTTGGGCTGGATTTTCCATCGGCGAAACATAGAAGTCGGAACGTGGGGTACCATCATCGACGCCGAACCCGATGGTCGGCTCGTGATGGGCTTTGGGAATGTAGCCGAGTGGCGCCAAGGCCTTTGTGTAGAACGCGATGCTGCGTTTCGCGTCCGAGGCGTGGAGCGTGATGTGGTCGAGCATGCCTCCACTCTAGTCCCGGTATACGAAACTGGCTGGAACCTTGCGATTCCAGCCAGTTCGTCATGGTGTCGAGTTCCGAGCAACGCAGCCGACGCTCCGTCCTTCGACTATAAGGATGGCTCCGGCGGGCGGAAGCCCGCAGGGCTTCCGCTTATTCCGCCTCGCGCGCTGATCTGCTAAGCGGATCAGCATGGTAAATAGACAAAGACGCGTGTGTCTTCTAGGCGCACCGAAGGAAGGCGTACAAAAGTACGTCGACTGAGAAGCAACGACGAAGACACTCCGTCTTTGTCTATTTCATCAGGTTGCGTAGCACGTACTGGAGGATGCCGCCGTTGCGGTAGTAGTCCGCTTCACCGGGGGTGTCGATGCGCACGACCGCGTCGAATTCGGTCTTGGCGCCATCCGTATGGGTGGCGGTGACATGGACCGTCTTCGGCGTGGAACCGTTATTGAGCTCCTCGACGCCGTCGATGTCGTACGTTTCGGTGCCGTCGAGACCGAGGCTTTCGTAGGATTCGCCTTCGGGGAATTGCAACGGCAGCACGCCCATGCCGATGAGGTTGGAACGGTGGATGCGCTCGAAGCTTTCGGTGATGACCGCCTTGACACCAAGCATGACCGTGCCCTTGGCCGCCCAGTCGCGGGAGGAGCCGGTGCCGTACTCCTTGCCGGCGAGTACGACCAGCGGCACATCATGGTCGATGTAATCGCGCGACGCTTCGAAGATAGTGGTCGGCTTGCCTTCCAGGAAATCGTAGGTGAAACCGCCGGGGGTGACTTCTTCACCGACGGAGGCGAGCAGCTGGTTGCGCAGGCGGATGTTGCCGAAGGTGCCGCGGACCATGACCTCGTGGTTGCCTCGGCGAGATCCGTAGGAGTTGAAGTTCTTCGGTTCGACGCCGCGATCGGTCAGGTACTTGCCCGCAGGGCTGGTGGCCTTGAACGCGCCAGCCGGCGAAATATGGTCGGTGGTCACGGAGTCGCCGAGCAGTGCGAGCACGCGGGCGCCGTGGATGTTCTCGACCGGATCTGGGGTGGCTTTCATACCGTCGAAGAAGGTCTGCTTGCGCACGTAGGTGGACTGCTCGTCCCAGACAAACAGCTCGCCTTCCGGCACGTCAAGTCCCTTCCAGCGGCGGTCGCCTTCGAATACGGAGGCGTAGTCCTTGAGGAACATCTCACGGCTGACGGTGCCGTTCACCACGGCTTCGACCTCGGCATTGGTAGGCCAGATGTCCTTCAGATACACGTCGTTGCCGTCCGCATCGGTACCGAGCGGCTGGGTTTCGAAGTCGAAGTCCATGGTGCCGGCGAGCGCGTAGGCGATGACCAGCGGCGGGGATGCTAGGTAGTTCATCTTGACGTCGGGGCTGATGCGGCCTTCGAAGTTGCGGTTGCCGGAGAGTACGGAGGTGACGGTCAGGTCGTTGGCGTTGATGGCTTCGGAGATCTCGGGCAGCAGCGGACCGGAGTTGCCGATGCAGGTGGCGCAGCCGAAGCCGACGAGCTGGTATCCGAGCGCGTCGAGGTCGTCCTGCAGGCCGGCGGCCTTGAGGTAGTCGGCTACGACTTGGGAGCCGGGGGCGAGCGAGGTCTTGACCCACGGCTTCGGCTTTAATCCCTTGGCGTGCGCGTTGCGGGCGATGAGGCCGGCGGCGATCATGACGGACGGGTTGGAGGTGTTGGTGCAGGAGGTGATGGAGGCGATGGCCACGTCGCCGTTCGTGATGTCGAAGTCGCCACGGAAGTCGGTGGAGACGGAGACCGGCTCCTGCACGGTTTTGTCGGTTTCGTAGGCCGGCAGTGTGGCTGCGAACTTCTCCTTGGATTCGGAGAGCTTGATGCGGTCCTGCGGGCGCTTCGGGCCGGCGATGGACGGCACGACAGAGCCGAGGTCCAGTTCGAGGTATTCGGAGTACTGCGGTTCCACGTAGTTCGGGTCGGTGGTGTCGCCCCACAGCTTGTTGGCCTTGGCGTAGGCTTCGACAAGGGCGATCTGCTCTTCGGAGCGGCCGGTCAGGCGCAGGTAGTCGAGCGTGACGCCGTCGATGGGGAAGATGCCGCAGGTGGAGCCGAATTCCGGGCCCATGTTGCCGATGGTGGCACGGTTGGCCAGCGGCACGGAGGCGATGCCGTCACCGTAGAATTCGACGAACTTGCCGACTACGCCGTGCTGGCGGAGCATGTCGGTGATGGTGAGCACCACGTCGGTGGCGGTGACGCCTTCCGGGATGGAGCCGGTGAGTTTGAAGCCGACGACGCGCGGCACGAGCATGGAGATCGGCTGGCCGAGCATGGCTGCCTCGGCTTCGATGCCGCCTACGCCCCAACCGAGCACGCCCAGTCCGTTGACGGTGGTGGTGTGCGAGTCGGTGCCCACGCAGGAGTCGAGATAGGCAAGCTCATGCCCGTTCTCTCTGGCCTTGGTCATGACGACCTTGGCGAGGTATTCGATGTTGACCTGGTGGATGATACCGGTTCCCGGCGGCACCACGCGGAAGTTGCGGAACGCCTGCTGGCCCCAGCGCAGGAACTGGTAGCGTTCGCCGTTGCGCTGGTATTCGATGTCCATGTTCTGTTCGACGGCATCGGCGACGCCGTACTTGTCGATCTGCACGGAGTGGTCGATCACCATGTCGGACTGGACCTGCGGGTTGATGACCTCCGGGTCTCCCCCGAGTTCCTTGACCGCATCACGCATGGTGGCGAGATCGACGATGCACGGCACGCCGGTGAAGTCCTGCATGACCACACGCGACGGCGTGAACTGGATCTCATGGCTCGGCTGAGCGTTCGGATCCCATTCGAGCAGCGCCTTGACGTGATCATCGGTGATGTTGGCGCCGTCGATGTTGCGCACCAGATTCTCGACGAGGACCTTCAACGAGTAGGGCAGATGGTCGATGCCGGGAAGATTCGCAATGTTGTAGTAGTCGTAATCCTTGCCAGCCACGGTCAAAGTCGTCAGCTGATCATCAGTCAAGGACATATTCCCTCCGATGCGATAAGCGGTGGTACACGCTCGTGTGATACCTCCGTCGATATAACACTTCGAATGGTACGGCCACGTTACTTCGCTTCTGGCGTGTCGGTTTGAGATGTGAGACAATGCGCAGCCTGCCATATCGACTCGCACATATGAAAAATCGTGTGGGAGCATAAGCCGCTCCCACACGATTTACGCAAAGGAAAGGGAAAATCGTCAGCCCTTTGCAGCCTTCCTGGCCTGCCTGCGCATGGCAAGCACGCGAGCCGTTCCCACGCAGAGAAGGAAGATGGCGATGGAAACGGCAAGCACGACCAACGTGGCCATCAGCGTGGAGCCACGCGGCACGATCAGCGCGAAGAAATGCCTGACGAACGGAATGGCCACACCGGCCGCACCGATAACCGTAAAGCCCAGCACCATAAGGCCACGCCAGCCGGTAAGCGGCTGGGCCACACGTGCCAGCACGAGAATGCCCAGCACGAACAGGATGATGGCGTTCAGCGCACGCAGCTGGGTAAGGTCGGCGGCATTCGCCATATCCCAGTGCATGATGCCCGGCAGCAGCCATGTGGACAGCAGAACGGACAATGCGACTGCGATGCCACCCGGCAGGGCGAATAGCACCACGCGTTTGAGGAAACCGGGGATGTAGCGGCGTGTGTTCGGTGCGAGCGCCAGGATGAACGCCGGAACGCCGATGGTCAGGGCCCCCAGGTAGGTGATGTGGCGTGGCAGATACGGGAACGGGATCTGCGTGAGCACCACGCCGAGCGAGATCAACGCCGAATACACGGTTTTGACGAGGAATAGGCTGGCAACGCGTTCCATATTGGCCATGACCTGGCGTCCTCGTGCCACCACGTCGGGCAGGTGCGAGAATTTCGAATCGACCAGCACGACCTGCGCGATGGACTTGGTGGCAGGCGCGGCATTGCCCATGGCGATGCCCAGATCGGCTTCCTTCAACGCCAGTGCGTCGTTCACGCCGTCGCCGGTCATGGCGACCACATGGTCGTCCTTGTGCAGGGCCTGCACCACGGCCTTCTTCTGATTGGGCAGTACACGACCCAGCACATCCACGTTCTGCAGCACCTTGGCCAGTTCGTCGATGTCGTCGGGCAATTCGCGCGCATCCATGTACACGGGTTCACGATCGCCGGTGAGCTTGACCTTGCGGGCTATCGCGCCGACGGTCACCGGATTGTCGCCGGAGATGATGCGGCAGCGCACGCCCTGCTCGCGGAACCATTGGAGTGTGGATTCGGCGTCGGAGCGGATGCGTTCGGAGCACAACACCAATGCCACCGGTCTGGCTGTGGCGTCAAGTCGCGGGTTTTCGGCGAAATCCTCGGCTGGCTGGCCGGAACGATGGGCGATCAGCAGCACGCGGTTGCCTTCGTTGGCGTTCTCGGTAACCATGTCGAGTACATTCCCGTAGTCGCCGTTCAATGCGGAGATGATGACCTCGGGGGCACCCATATACCATGTGCCGGTATGAGAGACGATGGCGCTCCACTTGCGCGCCGATGAGAACGGCACGCGCGCCTGGACCGTACCGCCCGCGAACCCTTCGCGACCGAGCCCTTCGAGCACGGCCTTGCCGGTACCGTTCGGCTGCTCCTCGTTCGACAGGTCGAACAAGGCCTGCTTGGCGTTCGATTCATCCTCATCGTCATCGAGCATCCGCAGCTCGTTGAACGCGATGCCACCGTCGGTGATGGTGCCGGTCTTATCAAGGTTCAGGCAGTCGACGCGCGCCAGCGTCTCCACCGATTCGAGCTCCTGCACCAGCGTGTTCTTGCGCGCAAGGCGCATGGCCGCAACCGCGAAGTTCAATGATGTTAGCAGCACCAGGCCTTCCGGAATCATGCCCACCACGCCGGCCACGGCGGAAACCACGGCCTGCCGCCATTGGCCGGTGGCCAGAGCATGCGACCAGCCGCCGACCGCGTTCATCTGCGACCAGACAAGCAGCACGCACAACGGCACCACGATGAAGGTCATGACCTTCAGGATCGTGTTGATGCCCTTGTTCAAATCCGAGGTGGTCTTCTTGAACACCTTGGCTTCGGCGGTGATCTTCGCCGCATAGGAATGCTCTCCCACGGCAGTGACCCTGATCAGCGCCATGCCGGACACCGCGGTGGAACCGGAATACACGTCGTTTCCGGCCTTCTTGCGTACCGTACGGGATTCGCCGGTCAGCATCGACTCGTCGAGTTCCAATCCCCACGTCTCGACGATGGTGCCGTCGGCCGGCACCTGTTCGCCGGAACGGATCCACAGCAGATCGTCAAGCACGATGTCGTCGTGCGGCACCTCCATATCCGCGCCGTCGCGGTGCACCAGATAGTCCGACGCCACCAGGATGGACAGCTTGTCCAAAGTGCGTTTGGATTTCAATTCGGTGACGATGCCGATGCCCGTGTTCACGATGATCACGACACCGAAAACGGCGTCCTTCCATGAGCCGGTGAGCAGCACCAGTACCATGGCACCGAGGATGATGCCGTTGAACAGGGTGAATACGTTGGCACGGATGATGTCCACGATTGAACGCGACGATGATGTCTTCACCGCGTTGCCGCGCCCATCCGCCTGACGTTCGGCGACGTCTTGTTTGCTCAAGCCAGGCTCGTCCAAGCTTGGCATGGTCACGGTTGTTGCAGATTCCATGTGCTCTACCCTACTCCGGTATCCAACACCTGCATTCGTCCGGTGGAATGATGTCGCGCAAACGGATTCGACACGACATCACCCCACCGAGTGCAATGCTTTGCAACAAGGCCGCGGCAACTCGCTTGCCTGGCCTGTCAGTGCTTCAGCGTGGTGACCATCATGTTCCGTGCGTGCGGCCGGTCGTTAACCACCAGCATGGTCGCCTTGTCGATTGGCATGGCGTCGGTAGCACGATCATTGATGGTGAGCGCAGCCGCGAACAAGCGCGTATCGGCTGGCGTACGTATGGGATTGATGAGCATGACGGGAATTCCGGCATGCCGGGCTGACTGCAGGGCGGCTGCCCAACCCTGCTTGTCCTGGGATGCATCGATTCCGCTGATAGCGATAACCGTCACCTGCCTCGACACCAGATCCCTCACGGCCTGCTGGGCGCCGGCCACCGGTCTGGCGGTATCGCGCAACGACACATACGATGCCTTCAATCCAGCCGAATCGTAGGCATCCAGCACCAGATCATCAGCCGATGCAGTGTATGAGCCGACCAGACCAATGGATACGTCGCCCCGTTCCACGCCACTTGACTGCACCGAAGAATCGCCGGCACGGTCATCGCCCACCGCGGCACCGGCCGGGGCGCAGGAGACGGTGGATGCCAGCATCAACGCCGCCAGCACGAGGCCGATGCACCTCGCCAATGATCGTATATCTCTAGCCATGGGTCGCAGTCAGGCGCGGCGGAACAACGCCACCGTCTCGACATGATGGGTCATCGGGTAGATGTCGTAGGCGTGGATGTCCGCCAGCTCATATCCAAGCCCGGTAATCGTGGCGGTATCGCGGGCAAGACTGGTGCAATCGCATGCGATATAGACGATCGAACGCGCACCGGCCTCGGCGATCTGCCGGCAGACCTTGGCATGCGCCCCGGCGCGAGGCGGATCGAGCACCACGACATCCGGATGAGCCAGATGGGCGGGAACATGGGCGAGCGTACGCGACACATCACCGCAACGCACGTCCACATCGTTCAAGCCCAAAGCACGCAGATTGCGCTGCTGGCTCTTCACCGCCGCATCACCGCCTTCGACGCTGAACATACGCGTGCGTTCGGCGATCATGGTCGCCAGCGGAAGCGTGAACAGGCCGGAACCGGAATACAGATCCCACAGCACGGCCGAAACGGCACCATCCATTTCACCACGCACCAGATCGATGACATGATTGGCCAAGGCGATCGGCGCCTGACGGTGCACCTGCCAGAAACCATTGGCATCCACCATGTAGGAGAATTCGCGCCCGGCCACCGTAACCCGTTCCGTAAGCTGGCGGGTTCCGGCCTGCAACTCGCCGTCCACCAGCACCGCATAGTTGCTGCCGATATCGCTATGATCGCTCTCCCCCACAGCCTGACGCGGCTCGGGAACGGACAGGCGAATCTGCGACCCCGGTTCGAACCCGCCATCCCAGATTCCATTCGCCGCCGCCACATCAAGCAATGCGTTCGTAGCCAACGGCATGGTGGTCAACGGCACACGCACATGCGTTCCACGCCGACGCATGGACGGTTTGCCGTTGTCGTCCGCAATCATTTCGATGCGGGTACGCCAATGCAATCCGCCTAGCTCCTCATCGCCGTCGGCACGGCTGATAGGCACGGTCACGTCCACGTGACCAAGACGTTTCATCTGCTCGCTGATCGTCACCGCTTTCCAGGTAAGCTGCCCCGGCAGGGAGACATGCACCAGGTCGGCGCCGCCTACGCCCCCGCCCATGGCCAGGGGCCCGGCAAGAGCCCACGCGGGTTCCATGCGATCGTCGCTGGCCTGCACGACCTCGACCACTTCGCCCGTCCAGAAACGCTCGTCACGATCATGCGGCTCATCAAGCTCGATACGCACCAGCTCGCCCGGCAACGCGAAGCGCACGAATACCACGCGCCCATCGATATGAGCCACGCAACGGCCCTGATCGGCATATCGTTCGATACGAACCTCAGCCTGCATTGTTTATTCGTCCTTTACTGTCGTTACTGTGTCGATGGTCGAATCGCCGTTTTCCGCCTGTCCGGCATGCGCCTTGGCGATCCTATGCCTGTGCATCGGCGTGGCGATGATGAGATAGCTCACCCAGATGGCGAGCGCCCAGAACGGAATGCCCATAAGCAGCCGGGCCACGCCCAGCGCCGCCACATTGTTGGTCAGGTACAACGGAACCTGAACGGCAAGACGCAGCAGGAACAGCGCCATCCATAGCCAGGTGATGACGGTGTAGGCCTTTTTCAACGCCTTGTCGCCGGTCCAGTCCTCGAACCATGCCTTGAAATGTTCGGTCGGCAGTTGACGGATGAATTCGATGACCACGCCCAAGGCGGGAACCTTGGCGATCAACGATACGCCCAGCACGGTGGCATATATTGCATTGGTAAGGAAGCCGAACATGTAGTAGTCGCGGGCCTCGTGGGATTTCCACGCCCAGATCAGGCAGATGCCCACGGCTACCAGACCGCTCAAGGCACCCATCACGGACTGGCGTTGCAGCAGCCGAAGAACCACTTGAGCCAGGGCCAGGGCCGCGGAGACACCAATGGTGAGATCGAGGTTCTGGGTGACGACGAACAGTACTACGAACACGACACCGGGAAGCATGGATTCCACCACGCCGCGTACGCCGCCGATGGCTGCAATGACGGAGAAGTCGTCGCCTTCACCGGCGGTGGCGAGCGCTTTGAGACCGGTGCCGCTGCTGGAGGGTCTGCGTTCTGCCATATTCAGCGGACTTCGGAGAACATCGGACCGCGCGACAGCGTGGTCTTGACTTCCGTCTGCTGATCCTGGGACAGCGGACCGTCAGGGCGGTTCGGGATGTCTTTGAGATGCTCCTTGCCTTCGCCCTGTTCCGTTTCACCGGATGCGGCGGCAGCGGCCTTGCGCTCGCCTGGCGTAACCGGCTGATGCATGGGGATCGGGTCTCGTGGGGCAAGCGGCTCCTCGCCACGTTCGACCACGATGTTGGAGAAGAATTCGTTGAGCTTCTTGGTTTCTTCGTTATCCGGGTCGCTTGCCGCGGTGCCGGAGAAGATGCCGCGCAGCATCCAGCGTGGCCCGTCCACGCCGACGATGCGGGTGAGCACCGTCTTGCCGCCGGACACCTCGACCGGCAGAAGGATCTCGGTGCCGAACACGCCATCCACGGCCTTGGCCTTCGGATTGGCGGCGAGGAAGTCCTCACGCCAGTCCTCCCACAGTCCCATGGTCTTGGGCGCGGCATAGGCCTCCACCTCAAGGCTGGAGTTGTAGTAGGTGGTGGTGGATCCGAGCACGGCACGGGTGGCGCGGGACGCCTTGATGCGCAGCTCGATATGCTGCAGGAACGGCAGATAGTATGCGCCCAGATCAAGATATTCGTCGTAGTCGGGAACGTTCTCGTCGTTCACGTCCCACGGCCCGCGCTCGTCGCCGCGGCCTTCGTAGTCGCTGGCGGCTTCGGGCAGCGCTGCGGCGGCGGTATGCTGGGCAAGCTCGCTGTCGGCTTTGGCCGCCGCGTTCGCCGCCTTGGCGGCTTTGACGTCTTCGTCCTCCACCTTGGCCTCGGCCTTATCGGCCTTGTTCTTCTTCTTGCCGAATCCGAATAGTCCCATGGGGTTCCTCATTTCGATGCGTGTGTAACCGTTGATAAGACTAGCACCTGACGCTGCGAACGTGCCGTGCGGCCTCATTCGTGGCGCCAGGTGCCGTTCTCACTGATGCGATGCGCCATGTTTGCAGTGGCGCTAGGCCAGTTCAGAACTCGTAGGTGATGGTCAACGGCGCATGGTCGGACCATCGGGTGTCGTAGCTGGGTGCCTTGTCGATGTCGAACGAAACGGCGGTTTCGGCCAATGCCGGAGTGGCGAACTGATAGTCGAGCCTCCAGCCGACGTTGTTGTCGAAGGCTCGGCCACGCTGGCTCCACCAGGTGTACGGGCCTTGGATGTCGCCGGCGAGACGGCGCGTCACATCCACGAAGCCGTACTCCCCCAGCCAACGGTCCACGTAGGCACGCTCCTCGGGCAGGAAGCCGGCATGCTTCTCGTTGGCTTTGGCGTTCTTGATGTCGGCCGACGTGTGTGCGATGTTGAAATCGCCGCACAGTAGGGCCTGTCGTCCGCCATCGGCGGCTTCGTCGCGCAGCTCGCCCATCCGGTTCAGCATGGTGTCGAGGAAGCGGTATTTCTGCTCCATCTTCACCGGGTCATCGGTATTGCCCGCATGCACGTACACGCACACCACGGTGAGCAGGTTGCCCGCCGGAGTGGTGATGTCGTTTTCGATCCAACGCCCGGAATCCACATCCTGTGTCAATCCCGGCAGGCCGTAACGTCTGGCGGTCACGTCCAGATCGGTGAGCAGTGCGACGCCGGCGCGTCCCTTCACCCGGCATACCTCGTTGGTGCGGTCCAGACGATCCTGACTGTCGATGGCCCCCGCTGTGGTGTATTCGAAGGCGAATTCGTCGAAGATGGGGTCGATTTCGGATTGTGGTGCACGCACTTCCTGCATGCACCACACATTCGGCGTATGCTGTGCTGCCCAGGTTTCGATGCCTTTGCGCTTGGCCGCGCGGATACCGTTGACATTCGAGGTGGTGATAGTGATGCTCATAGCGACCAGCGTAACCGCAATACGGGAGAACATACGAAACGGAAGGCCGCTTCCCCTGGGAAACAGCCTTCCGTTGCAGAATCGTTCGCTATCCGCAGACCCGCGATCAGTCCAGACCGAGCTGGAGCTTGCCGCCGGGGATGGCGTCGAGCAGATCACGCGTGTACTGCTGCTTCGGGTGGTCGAACACCTCGTCGGTGGTGGCATGCTCGACCAGCTTGCCCTTCTGCATCACAACCACTTCGTCGGCGATCTGACGGACCACGGCCAGATCGTGGGTGATGAACAGGTAGCTCAGCCCCTTTTCGGCCTGCAGGTCGTTGAGCAGGCGCAGCACCTGGTCCTGCACCAGCACGTCCAAAGCAGACACAGCCTCGTCGCAAACGATCACGTCGGGGTCGAGCGCCATGGCACGTGCGATGGCGATGCGCTGACGCTGGCCGCCGGATAGCTCGTTCGGGTAACGCCCCATCACGGATTCCGGCAGTTCCACCATGTCGAGCAGTTCGCGCACGCGCTTGACACGGCTCTTCTTGTCGCCGATGCCGTGGATGCGCAGCGGTTCCTCGATGGAACGATAGATCGAATACATGGGGTCGAGCGAACCGTAGGGGTTCTGGAACACCGGCTGCACGTGGCGACGGAAGTCAAGCAGTTCCTTGCCCTTGAACCCGGAGATGTCCTTGCCTTCATAGGTGACCGTGCCGGACGTCGGTTCGAGCAGTTTGAGCACCATATTGGCCACGGTGGATTTGCCGGAGCCGGATTCGCCCACGATGGCCAGCGTGCTGCCGCGTTTGACGGAGAAGGACACATCGTCGACGGCCTTGAACATCTCCTTCTTGCGCGGAAGCTTGAATTCCTTGGTCAGATGGTCGACGGTGATGATCGTCTCGCTCGTTTCGAGCTTCTGCTCGCCCACCACGTGATGCTCAAGCAGTGCGTCGGCGTTCTCGCCGTGCTCCTTGGCGGAGATGATGCGCTGGGATGCCAGCGAAGGGGCGGCTGCGACCAGACGCTTGGTATACGGGTGCTGCGGATGCTGCAGTACTTCCAGCGACGGACCGGATTCGACGACCTGGCCCTTGTACATGACCACGATATGCTGGGCGCGCTCGGCGGCCAATCCCAGATCGTGGGTGATGAACAGCACGGCGGTGCCGAGCGAATCGGTGAGCATGTGCAGGTGGTCGAGGATCTTCTTCTGCACGGTCACGTCGAGTGCAGAGGTCGGTTCGTCGGCGATAAGCAGCTCCGGTCGGCAGGCCAGACCGATGGCGATCAGCGCACGCTGGCGCATGCCGCCGGAGAACTCGTGCGGGTACTGGCGGGCACGAGTCGCGGCATCGGGCAGACCGGCTTCGGACAGCAGACCGGCGATACGGTCGTCCATGGTCGACCCGGTGACGTGCTTCTTGGCGATATCCCAAGCGGTGTCGTTCTTCACACCGGCCTTGATCAGATCGTCGGCCACACGCCAACGCGTTTCGGAACCGGGGACCCACTCCTCCTTGAAATACGCGAGGGAGCGTTCCGCGGCCTCGCCGGTGATGCCTGCCTCGGCGATCGCGGCCTTGGCCTCATCGAGCAGCGCCGGCAGTTCGGCGGACGAGATGAAGGTCTCGTCGTCGTTGTTCTTGACATCGACCTCGTCACCGGCAAGGGCCTTGGCCAACTTGGAACGCTTCTCGTGGGAGATGTCCATGTTGTTGGCGGCCAGTGCCTCCTTCACCTGGGTGCCGATGCGCCACACCGGGTTGAGGTTGCTCATCGGGTCCTGCGGCACAAGACCCATCTTGGAGCCGCGCAGCTTATCGAAATCCTTCTGCTTCAGACCGACGAGCTCCTGCCCGTCGAGCTTGATGGAGCCGCCGACCACATGGCCGGTGCCGGGCAGCAGTCCGAGCACGCTCATGGCCGAAGTTGATTTGCCGGAACCGGATTCGCCTACGATGGCGACCCACTGCCCCGGGTAGACGGAGAAGGAGACATCGCGTACCGCATGGACTGCACGGTTCCTGTCGGTGGTGAAGTCGATGGCAAGATCCTTCACCTCAAGCAGAGGACCCTGCTCCTTCTGCATGGCAACGAGCTTGGATTCGTTGTTTTCCATTGTTTCTCCTCCTTGCTCAGAGCGTACGGCTCTTCGGGTCAAGGGCATCCTTCACCGCATCGCCCATCATGATGAACGACAGCACGGTGATGGCCAATGCCGCGGACGGGTAGAACAGCACCATCGGGTTCGTCATCAGGCTGGTCTGCGCCTGGGAGATGTCGCCGCCCCAGCTGACGGTGGTGCTCGGCAGACCGACGCCAAGGAAGCTCAGCGTGGCTTCGAGCACGATGTAGGTGGCCAGCGAGGTGGTGCCGATCACGATGATCGGAGCCAGCGAATTCGGCAGAATATGGCGGAACAGATTGCGCATCGGCGATGAGCCCAAAGCGGTGGATGCGGTGTTGAACTCAAGGTTCTTCGCTTCCATCACGGCACCACGAGCGATGCGTGCGGTGGATGTCCAGCCGAACAACGCCATAACGAGCACGATCTTCCAGATCGAGCTGTTGGTCTTGAACATTTGCAGCACGACGATCGCGCCAAGCAGAATCGGCAGTGCCAGGAAGATGTCGGTCAAACGGCTCAGCACGGAGTCGATCCAGCCGCCGAAGAAGCCGGCGATGGCGCCGATGATCGTGCCCAGAAGCACCACAAGGATGGTGGCGCACAGGCCGACGCTCAGCGAGGTGCGGGTGCCATAGACGACACGGGTGTACACGTCGCAGCCCTGGAAGTCGAAGCCCATGGGGTGACCGGCGGAAGCCGGGGCCAGGGAGTTCTCCAACGTGCAGTAGTTCGGGTTCTGCTTGGTGAACAGGGCGGGGAACAGCGCCACGATCACGATGAAGACGATGAGCAGGCCGGAGATGATGAACATCGGGTTCCTGCGCAGCGTGCGCCATGCATCGGCCCACATGCTGCTGGCCGGTGCGTTCTCGTCAACCTTGTCGACGTCCTGCAACGGGGTCTCGTCCAGAGGGGCGACGTAACGCTCCTGACCGGGAAGGGTGGTCATATCAGTCATATTTCCTTGGATCTCCTTTCCTGATCAGGCGTAGCGGATACGCGGATCGAGTGCCGCGTACAGCAGATCGACGATAAGATTGCAGACCACGAAGATCAGCATGAGCAGCGTCACGATGGACACCACGAGGTTGCCTTCGCCCTTGAGGATGCTCTGGTAGGTCAGCCAGCCGATGCCGTGGATGTTGAAGATGGTCTCGGAGATCATGGCGCCACCCATAAGAGCCGCGATGTCCTGGCCAAGGTAGGTGACCACCGGGATCAGGGAGTTGCGCAGCACGTGGCGCAGCATGACCTGCCTGTTGCTCATGCCCTTGGCACGTGCGGTGCGCACGTAGTCCTCGGCGATATTCGAGGAAATCTCGGAACGGGTGAGACGGATGATGTATGCCATCGATACCGATCCGAGCACCATGGCCGGCATCAGCAGGTCGATGAAGGTCGGGTCGTTACCTGCGGTGACCGGCAGAATGCTCCATTTGACGCCAAGGAAGTACTGGCCAAGGAAGCCGGTGACGAAGGTCGGCACGGAGATGAGCAGCAGGGAGACGATCAGGATGACGGTGTCGTACCACTTGCCCTTCTTCAGGCCGGAGATGACGCCGAAGACGACGCCGAAGATCGCTTCGAACACGAAGGCCATGATCGCCAGCTTGATGGTGACGGGGAATGCGCGTCCGATCTCGTCGATGACGAGCTGCCCGGAGAAGGTCTTGCCGAAGTCAAGCGTCAGTGCGTTCTTCAGGAAGATGAAATACTGGACGATGAACGGCTTGTCCAGGTTGTATTCGGCTCGGATCTGAGCCGCAACAGCCGGATTGACGGGTTTGTCGCCGAACATCGCCTTTACGGGATCGCCGGGCAGGGCAAAGACGAGGGCATATACCAGTAACGTCGTGCCGAGAACCACGGGGATCACCTGCAGCACGCGGCGCAGAAGATACTTGCCCATAGAAACTCCTTATTCCACGACCATTCGCACGCCGCCCGGCATCGTTCGACCATAAGGCGGCTATCTCATGCATGGTCATTAAATACTGTGACAGTCTACCCCATGCACTGACTTGGCCCCGAGACGTCCAGAAAGCGGTCAGCAAACGATCAGAAAATGACCAGAAAAGACAGTCGACGAATAAAGAAAAAGGAGCGAGGGCTTTCAGGCCTTCGCTCCTTCATCCCGATCAGAGAAGAACGATCACTTCTTGGTCATCTTCTCGTAGGTCGGCAGGTTCTGCCAGTTCATGGCGAAACCGCTCTTCACGTTCTTGGAAGCGACACCGCGGGCGTTCTCATTGTAGAGCGGGAAGGCCGGCAGCTCCTTGAGCAGAAGCTCCTCGGACTGCTGGTACAGCTTGTTGGCAGCATCGGCGTCGGTGGTGGCGTAGGCCTTGTCGAGCATGGCGTCGAACTCGGGGTTCTTGTAATCGCCATCGTTGGAGCCGTTGCCGTCCGCAGCCTTCGAATCGAAGATCTGGAACAGGTAGTTCTCGGCGGACGGGTAATCCGGCTGCCAGCCGGTGCGGAAGGCGCCGGTCATCTTGCGGTTGGTGACGGCGTCACGGAACTCGTTGAAGGTCGGCATCGGGTTGGTGGCGGCCACTTCGGAGCCCAGCGTGTTGTTGATGGAGTTGACGACGGCCTTGTAGATCGGCTCATGGCCGCCATCGGCGTTGTAGGAGAAGGTGAGCTTGCCGGTGAACTTGGAGATGGCGTCGGCCTTCTTCCACAGTTCCTTGGCCTTGGCCTTGTTGTACTTGAGCGCCTCGTTGCCCTTCAGGCTCTTGGAGTAGCCCGGGGTCATCGGGGAGGTGAAGTCAAGGGTCGGGGTGCCGGTGCCGGAAAGCACCTTGTCGGTGATGGCGGAACGGTCGATGGCCATGGAGATGGCCTGGCGACGCAGCTGGCCTTCCTCGGTGTTGGTCTGGAAGTGCTCGAGGCTGGCGGGGATGGTGAAGGTCTGGATCGTGGAGCCGGCCTTGTTGTAGGCCTGCACCTTGGAATCCTTCTCAAAGGTCTTGGTCTGGGCCGCCGGAATGGATTCCATCACGTCGAGGTTGCCAGCCTGAATATCGGAGTAGGCGGCGACGTCGGAGGTGTAGACCTTGAAGGTCACGCCATCGTTCTGGACCTTGCGGTTACCGGTGTAGCTCGCGTTCTTGAGCATGCCGATTTCCTTGTTGTGGTCCCAGTGATCGAACACGTACGGACCGGTGCAGCCGTCCTTCGGGTTCTGGCCGAAGTCCTTGGCCGCCTGAGCGGACTTGAAGAAGGAGTCCGGCAGCGGGGCGAACGCGGTGTAGCCCACCTTCAGCGGGAACACGGAGTCGGGCTGGCTCAGGGTGACGGTGAAGGTCTTGTCGTCGACGACCTTCAGGCCGGAAAGCTGCTCGGTGCCCTTGAGGCCGCTGGTCTTCTGCAGATCGTCGTAGCCGGCGATGGTGTTGAAGAAGGAGGAGCAGATCATGGCGTTCTTGGCGTTGGCGGCATAGCTCCATGCCTTGGTGAAGTTCTCCGCCTTCACGGTCTGGCCGTTGGCGAACTTCCAGTCCTTCAGCTTGATGGTGTACTGGGTTGCGTCGCCGTTCGGAGTGATGGAATCGGCGATCTCGTTGCTCGGGTTGCCCTTGGCATCGAAGGACACCAGACGGGCGAACAGCAGGTCGGCCGGCTTGCCGCCGCCGGTCTCGTTGATGTTGCTGGGGATCAGGTTCTTCTGAGGTTCGGAATTGTACGCAGTGATGATATTGCTGTCAGAGCTGGAGCTGCTGGAACCGCAGCCACTCAGCATCATCGCGGCGGCACACACCACAGCTGCGACAGTCAATGCCTTGTTCTTCATATATTTCTCCTATTTGATGGGCCGCTTTAACGGCACCCGTGAATATCAAAGGGGCGGATGCGGCATCACACGGACGCCTGGCATCAAGCCCCTTTGACATGTGCTCACCATTGTGGCCCACGTCGCAGACAGCCGTGCGCAAGCCCGCCATTCCCGTGCGAAGTCCACATACTTCGCACGGCAGCATCCGCAGGTTTGCGCCATAAGCGTAAAACCTGCGACTCTTACATGGCTTATGCGCGTTATGCGCGAGGAAACGCCTGACGATACCGCGCGGCGAGCTGTTCAATGGACACATGCGTATACCGCTGTGTCGTCTTCAGCGAGGAATGCCCTAGCATCTCCTGCACTTCACGCAGATCCGCTCCCCCATCCAGCAGATGCGTAGCAGCCGAGTGTCGTAAAGCGTGCGGGCCGACATCCGGCACACCGGCCCTCCGCGCCGCGTCATGCACCACGCGCCGTGCCATGCGCTGATCCAGTCTCCGTCCGCGCATGCCGAGGAACAGCGCCCGCATGGCGTCATCAGCGTCACCATCCGTACGCTGCATGCCCGAACACGATTCCAGCACGCTTGGCCGCCCATGCTTCAACCATGCTTCCACGGCATGCGCCGCCGGCAGGCCGAACGGCACCACCCGCTGCTTATTTCCCTTGCCCGTCACCTTGACGGTACGGTTGGAGAAATCGACATCGGCTATATCAAGTCCCACCAGCTCGGCGACGCGAATGCCCGTGGCATAAAGCAGCTCGAGTATCGCCGCATCGCGCAACGCCTTCGGGTCGTCGGGACTTTGCGCCGCGGTCTCGTCCTCCCTGTCCATAAGCCGCTCGGCCTGATCCTCGGACAGCACCGTGGGCAGGGTGTCGGCGATCTTCGGCGTCTTCAGCGCGCTAGCCGGATTCGTGCGGATAATGCCATGCTCGTAGCCCCAGGAGAAGAAGCATCGCACCGCCACCACGCCTCGCGCCATGCTGCTGCGCTCGTGGGACGGGGAACGTTGGCCCATCCAACCGCGCAAATCGTCGATGGTGATTTCGTCGAGGGCTTCGATGCCCTGCGATTCCAGATACGTCAAGCAGTCGAGCACATCGGTACGGTAGGACTTCAACGTGTTCCCGCTCAACCCCCGGTTCGCCCCCAAATAGGTTTCGAATTCCCGGATATGCTTTTCGAACGTACAATCGGCCATATCACGCCACACTACCCGAATACTTCCCCTTGTATAGACTTGACTTGACATAGGTAAGGCATTCGTCACCATGGGATGACCGAGAAAAGCGAGGGATCATGGCCAGACACGGCAGGCAGCATATCGAACAGCATGAATCAGATGGCAACGCCGTAGTGGCGAGCGCGATCGATCTGGTCAAGACCTACGGTGCCGACGACGCCCAGGTCCGGGCGCTCGACCACCTCAGCGTCGATTTCGCCCGTGGCGAAATGACCGCGATCATGGGTCCGTCCGGTTCCGGCAAATCCACGCTGATGCATTGCATGGCCGGCCTCGACCAGCCGACTTCGGGCAAGGTCATGGTCGAAGGTCTTGAGGTCTCCTCGATGAACCAGCGTCAACTCACCCGGTTCCGCCGCGAGCAGATCGGGTTCATCTTCCAGTCGTTCAATCTGGTGCCGACGTTGTCGGCCGAGGAGAACATCCTGCTGCCGTTGCAGATCGCGAAGAAACCCATCGACCGCGCATGGTTCGACAAGGTGGTGAGTGTGGTCGGACTGCAGCAAAGACTTTCCCACCGTCCGAGCCAGCTTTCCGGCGGCCAACAGCAGCGTGTGGCCTGCGCCCGCGCGATCATGGCCCGGCCGAGCGTGATCTTCGCGGACGAGCCGACCGGCAATCTCGATTCGCGCACCAGCCGTGAGGTGTTGGGCTTTCTCAAGCATTCCGTACACGAATACGGGCAGACCATTGTGATGGTGACGCATGATCCGCGCGCCGCCTCGTATGCGGATCGCGTGCTGGTGCTTGCGGATGGCCGTATCACTCAGGATCTCAGGCATCCCACCTATCAGGAGATCCTGAAGGTGTTCGCCTCGGACGACGACGTGAATGCCGATGCCATGGATTACGGCGCCGAGGATTCCAAGAGCGCGGACGGCAAGGAGAATGCGCGGATCGCCGGAACGCAGGTCGAGACGCATGACGCCGATGCCCACGAGTCCAATATCGAACCGACCAGTAACGTCGATGTGCCGGCCCTGGTCTCCCCCAAGCTGTCCATTCCCAAGGCGGAGCCCTTCGACGCCCGCATCGGCGGAAACGGGGCCGCCGCATGATCCGCGTAGGTTTGCGCGACGCACGCGCCCATTTCTCACGATTCCTTCTGTCGATCATCGCCATCGCCCTTGGTGTCTCGTTCGTGGTCGGATCGTTCTGCTTCCGTGAGATGCTGAACAATCAGGTCGACGAGATGATGGCGACCAACGCCGACCACGATGTGTACGTGCGCGGCAGCGAGGAACAGCATGATGACGAAACCACGTCGACGGATTCGGATTCCGACACCTCCACCGCAACGTACAACATGATCGACACCTCCCTGACGACCACCATCAGCAAGGTGAATGGCGTAAAGGATGCCACCGCCGACACGTCCGTCAGCGGCGTACTCACGCTGGTGGGCAAGGACGGCAATGCGGTTTCCAGCGGCATGTCCGGCGTCACCGTCGCCATCAACGGCAAGGCATGGCGTTCGGCGCATCTCGAACACGGCGACTGGCCGAAGAACCGGCATGAGATCGCCCTCCACACGTTCGCGCTCGAACAGTCGGGGCTTGGCATCGGCGATACCACGACGCTCGTCTACCCCTCCGGCCCGGAGGACGTGAAGATCGTGGGATCGTTCTCCACCGATTCCTCGCAGGCCGGCGCCCTGCTCATCGCCGTGCCCGGCAATGTGGTCAAGGACCTCTACGAGCAGAACAGCGGCCAGAGCGGGCAGACGCAGAACATCGGCGTCTACGGCTCCGCCAACGGCGGCTCGCCGCTTACCGCCTCCCAGCAGCAGGAACTCGCCGATCGCATCAACAAGGCGCTCCCCCGCTCATCCAAGGCCCATGCGATCACCGGCGACCAGATGCGTGACGAAAGCTCCAAAAGCAGCAAGGAGATGTTGGGATTCATCCAGCCGTTGATTCTGATCTTCGCAGTGATCGCACTGTTCGTCGGATCGTTCATCATCGCCAACACCTTCTCGATGATCGTACGTGAATCCATGCGCGGATACGCGCTGCTCCGATCGATCGGCGCTTCCAGCGGGCAGGTATTCCTTACGGTGATCATCCAGGCGCTGATACTGGGTCTGGTCGGGTCGGTCGCCGGCATCGCGCTCGGCTGGGGCATGGTCAAAGGCATCGCGGCCCTGCTGGCGCAACTGGGCACACCGATGACGGGATCGGTTACACCGACCCCCAACGATATGCTTGTCGGACTTGTGGTCGGCATCGTGGTCGCGGTGATCGGCGCTGTGCTGCCGGCTCGCAGAGCCGCGTTGGCACCGCCGATCCAGGCGATGAACGAAACCGTCAACCCGGAGCCTTCCGTCGCCCCGCGCGCCATCGCCGGCGTCATCATCACGCTGATCGGCGCGCTCTCATGGATACTGTGCTGGCGTATCGGCGCGGCAGACGGCAAGGAGCCGACATCCGTTGCTGCGGTGAATGCGCTGGCCGATGCGCTCGGCACCGGCTGGATGCTCGGCATCGGCGCGGCATGCGTGGTCATCGGCATGATCATGGTCGGCCCCGCGTTGGTGGAAACGGCGAGCGTGGTGCTCGGCTGGATTCCGTCGCTGCTGTTCCCTGTTGCCGGACGTCTGGCGATGCGCAACCTGTCGCGCCAGAAGCGCCGCACGTCCAATACCTCCGCCGCGCTATTCGTGGGCGTGGCCATCGTCAGTTGCCTTGGCGTGGTCGCCTCGTCCGTGAACGCATCCGTGGCCGGCATTATCGACAGCGGTTTGAAAACCGACTACATCGTCTCGTCGACCAACGGGCAGATCCCCGATAAGGCCGTCAACGACATCAAAGGCATCAAGGATGTGAAATCCGTGTCGGTGAGCCGCATGATGATGAACGCCAAGTTCGATGGCGAAACGGCTTTGGCATTCGCCGAACAGCCCACCGTGTTCTCCGACGTGATGGATCCCGTGGCCACGCAGGGCAATGCCGACAAGGCGTTGCGCCGCGGCGAACTGGTCGTAGGCGAAAAGCTCGCTAAGGATCGGGATTGGAAGATCGGCGACAAGGTCACCGTCACCTGCAAACGCGTGGTGGTTGATCAGGAGGCCACGGCGAAGGCCCAGGCCGATTATCAGGCGCAGGTGCAGGCCAAGGTGCAATCGTTGCAGACCGAAGCGCAGACCCTGCTTGCCGCCGGCGACCAGGCCGGTGCCAAGGCCAAGGCCGATGAGGCCCAACAGGCGGTGGCCGACGCGCAGAATGTCGACCCGGCCACACTGGTCAAGACCAAGGATGAGCCGACCAAGGCCGTCAGGCGTATCGGCGCGATCATCTCCAATTCCGTGTATCGCACGGCGGTGTTCATGAACGACGAACAGGCGGAGAATCTGACGAACAAGGAGGCGCTGTTCACCATCATGGTGTTCGTCACCGCACGGCACGGCTCCGATGTAGCCGGACTGCGCGGCAAGATCCTCAAGCAGACGAAGCCCTACTATGTGCTGACGGTGCAGGATCACGACGAATACAAGTCCACGGTGAGCTCGCTGGTCGATCAGATGCTGATCGTGCTATACGCGCTGCTGGCATTGTCGATCATCATCGCGATCTTCGGCATCGTGAACACGTTGGCCCTAAGCGTTTCGGAACGCACACGTGAGATCGGCCTGTTGCGCGCCATCGGCACATCCAAGGCGAAGATCCGTGGCATGCTGGCCATAGAGGCGGCGCTGATCTCCGTCCTCGGCACCGTTATCGGCCTGGTGGTGGGAACCGCTGCCGGCGTGGTGATCCAACAGACCTATAAGGCAAGTGGCATGGAGCAGCTGGCGATTCCTTGGGGACAACTCGGCGTGTTCCTGCTACTGTCGATAGGTATAGGCGTTCTCGCCTCGCTGCCTCCTTCGCGCCGTGCGTTGAAGGCACCCGTGCTGGACGCCGTCGCTTCGGAGTAAGGAGGCTCCCTATGGCTTTACCTCGCGAAATCCCTACCGGCGCACGCATCGTGGTGCGTGTGATCGAGGGGGTGGACCCTACGGATGGTCGAACCAAATTCCGCGATTACGTGGGGCATGTGGAATCATGGAACGGTTATACGCTCGATCTGATGCGTGATGCCGCTGCCAATGGTTCGCGCCCGGCGCAACGCGTCCGAATCGAGGCGGACACCATCGCCCGTCTGAAACCGGTTCCCGAACGGCCGCATGCGGTGCGGGAGAAGAAATAGCATCCAACCAATACTTGATGGGGCCGGCTCCTTGACTATCAGGGAGCCGGCCCCATCAGGTTTGTGTTCGCGACGGAACACGTTCCGCGACTCTGCCGTCACATCGCGTGGATACGGAACCGTACCCGATGCGCATCAATGAAACCGGTGATGGCCTCGCCACGGCATGCGGATTCCAGCAATGCCCGCTGCCAGTCCTGTTCGGGAATGGCCAGTTCGCCTTCGGGGAATTCGCGGGCGCTCTTGTAGTCGCGGAACGGCTGGCCTTCGGCGAAGAACTCGCCCATCGCGCTCTCGTCGCCGTCACGCAACGCATCGGCCACCGCGGTCAGACGCGACGCCATGCTGCGCAACAGCTGCTCGACATTGACCCGGTCCTCCTCCACCATGGCGCGGGTACGATTGGGGTCGGTGAGCGCCACACGCGTCATATCACGCCACGACCCAGCCGCAAGCGCCGCGGCGATATTGCGATCGTGATTATCGACCAGCTCGTTGATCAGCGAAGTGGCCACCACATGCGGCATATGGCTGATCAGTCCGGCCGCACGATCATGCGTGTCGCTGTCCAGCACGATCAAACGGCTGCCGCAGTCGTTGACGATAAGCTCGGCGATGGTGAGGAAACGCCGGTATGCCGTGGTCGGTCTGACGGTGATCGCCCATAATGCGCCGTCGTACAGATGCGGATCGGCGGCCGCCCATCCAGACAGTTCGTTGCCGGCCATGGGGTGCGCGCCCACATAGCACTCCCCCAGTCCGGCCTGTTCGACCTGGCTGAGTACCATGCCTTTGACACTGCCGACATCGGTGAGCGTGATCCCCGGATGCTCGTCCAGCAGAGGCTTAAGCTCGCCTAGAATCCGCGGCATGGCTTTCAGCGGGTTGCACAGCACCAGCGCCTGCGGCTCGAACGCGACAAGCTCTGCCAGGGTATTCACACAATGGATGCCTTCGGCTTGTGCCGCAGCATACGGGTGCGGCCGGTGATTCCAGGCCGTCACCTCCACGCCGTTGGCGTTGAGTCTGCGCGCCAGCGATCCGCCGATCAATCCCAGTCCGATGATGCCGACCTTCTCTACCACAGCAATTCCCTTCTCGCGTTCTGTGCCGTCTGCCAATCCGATGTCGAAGCCGAGGAGTCCAACCGAACACCGCCTTCGGGCAGCATCCACGAGTCGACCGGAGGATTCGGCCGCTCCCTGCGCGGGTAGACGGCGATGGTTTTCGCCCAGTCGCCATGCTCGGCCACTTCCACCAGCATACGGCGGAATCGCGGTTCCCAAGGCGCGGCATCCAAGGTGATGATGAAGCTGTATGTGCCGTCATGGCCTTTGATGGGTCGGGAGATGAGACTGGTCATGTTCAATCCGCAATCACGTAGCACATCAAGCAGATTGGCCACCACACCAGGTCCCGTGGCAAGCGGTATGAAGGTGATCACGGTTTCGAATTCGCGTTCGCGCGTGCGGGCCACGTAGTCCAGCACGTCACCACGCGGTGCGATGACGAGAAAATCGGTATGCGCCCCATCGAAATCCTCCACATGCTCCTCGAGGATTTCCAACCCGTACAGATCGCCGCAGATATGCGGACCGAGAGCCACATTGCCCGGCTTGAGGTCACGGCACGCGGCCGCATTCGACGAAGCCTGTGCGGGGTGCAGACGATGCCGTTCGATGAACCGTTTGCACTGCGCGAGCCCGTGCGGATGGGCACTGACGGAAGCGCCGTCGATGCCGATTTGCGATGTTCCCGGCGTGACGAAGGCGTCGAATGAAACATTGATGCCGACTCGGGCAAGACCGGCGGCATCATGGGCGTCGATCAGGGCGTCAAGATTGGGCATCACATACCCTTCAACGTTGTTCTCCCATGCGATCACGCCCCAGGATTCGCCGGATTGCACCGATGCCATGATGCTCGACACGTCTGGCGCGGCCACGAGCTCCGGCTCGTCGATGCCATACTGCGTTTTCAGGCAATGCCCGGCTTCGATGGCCGCCTGATGGGTAAAGGTGCCTTCCGGCCCAAGATAGGTCAGCTTCATATGCGTCATACGCATCACCGTAGCGTGTGCCCGCCCGGCATGCCGGCATTGTTCCGTTTTGGTTCCGGCGACGTCCTGGCCGGGTCGTCTTCCACATGCGCTTCGACGGCACCCATGCTATGCCCGCGACGTATGCTGCGAGGCCACCGTGTACTCCTTGCGCGCCGGCATCGTGAACCATGATCGCGGCAGGAACAGCATGACGACCTGCACAACGACCAACCCGTACAGCCATATGTAGCCTACGTTTTGACTGAAGAACGGCACTTCTCCGGAAAAACCGACCGGCGTAAGAGCGCTGCCGTTTACGCCGCAGATGGCGATGCCCCACGCCATGGTGGAGGATGCGATCAGATGCGCGCCGATGCCGACGGCACCCATGCGCGAGCGTGCGCACCAGGTGGAGATGACAAGAATGAGGAAGGCGATCACCAGACCGTAGGGAATGTTCATGGATGCGCCCATGCGATGCGCAAGCGTGCCAATGCCTGCGCTTGCCGCACCGGCCAGCAGGGTGATGAGCATCTGCACGAATGGGCGTTGACGATGCGACCATGGTTTGAGGGACTCGTTGTTCTTGCGACTCATACTCATAATGTGTGACTCTACCGCGCCTTTCTGGGAACGTAAAAGCCCCCTTCCCCTATGGAAGAAGGAGGCTTATGCCCGTAGCGGAACGATTGTGGCCCCGGCGTTGTTCTGGCGAGCCGTTAAGCGGGAGACCCATTGGGCCTCCCGTAGGCGAAGCGCGCGGGTTTCAGGCCCGGGAAGCGTCAGAACAACGCCATGGACTCACTTATTATTCTGAGCGTTGTTCTGGCGACGCTGCTTGGCGCGCCACTTGTACCAATCCTCACGGTTCAGAATGATCTTGCGCACGCGGATGGATTCCGGGGTGACTTCCACGCACTCGTCCTCGTTGGCGAAGTCCAGGGACTCCTCGAGGCTCATCTTGATCGGCGGGGTCAGGGTTTCCAGCACGTCGGCGGTGGCGGAACGCATGTTGGTCATATGCTTGGCCAGTGTGATGTTCACGTCCAGCTCGTCGGGCTTGTTGTTCACGCCCACGACCTGGCCTTCGTACACCGGGGACTGCGGATCGACGAAGAAGTTGCCGCGTGCCTGCAAACGCTGCATGGCGTACGGGGTGGCGACGCCCTGACGGTCGGACACCATGGAGCCGTTCTGGCGGATGGTGATGGGGCCGGCCCACGGTGCATAGCCTGCGGAGATGGACGAGGAGATGCCGGTGCCGCGGGTTGCGGACAGCAGTGCGGTGCGGAAGCCGATCAGGCCGCGGGACGGCACGGTGAACTGCAGGCGGACCCAGCCGGAGCCATGGTTGGTCATGTTGTCCATGCGGCCCTTGCGATCGGCCATAAGCTGGGTGACGGCGCCCATGTACTCTTCCGGCACGTCGATGGTGGTGTTTTCCATAGGCTCGTTGATCGTGCCGTCGATGGTCTTGGTAACCACCTGCGGGCGGCCTACGGTCAGCTCGTAGCCTTCACGGCGCATCTGCTCGGCGAGCACGGCCAGGGCGAGTTCGCCACGGCCCTGGACTTCCCAGGCGTCCGGACGGTCGGTCGGCAGCACCTTGATGGACACGTTGCCGATGAGCTCGCGGTCCAGACGATCCTTGATCATGCGGGCGGTGAGCTTGTGGTCCTTGCCTTCGGTGCCGGCCAGCGGGGAGTCGTTGATGCCGAAGGTCATGGAGATGGCCGGATCGTCGACGTGGATAAGCGGCAGCGGCTTCGGGTTGCTGGGGTCGACGATGGTTTCGCCGATCATGATGTCGTTCACGCCGGCAACGGCGACGATGTCGCCGGGGCCTGCGGATTCAACCGGGATGCGCTCCAGGCCCTGCGTACGCAGCAGCTCGGAGACGCGGAAGTTCTCGATGGAGCCGTCCACGCGGCTCAGGCCGTAGGTCTTGCCCTTCTCCAGGGTGCCGTTGTAGATGCGGACCAGGCCGAGTCGGCCGAGGAAGTCGGAGGAGTCGATGTTGGCGACATGGGCCTGCAGCGGCTCGCCCTCTTCGTATTCCGGAGCCGGAATGGTGGAGATGATGGTCTCGAACAGCGGCTCGAGGTTGTCGTTGTCCGGCAGGCCGCCGTCCTCGGGCTGGTTGGTGGAGGCGTAACCGGCCTTGGCCGCGCAGTAGATGACCGGCATTTCAAGCAGCTGATCGAGGTCGAGCTCGATACCTTCGTGCTGCACGTCGTCGGCCAGGCCGAGCAGCAGGTCGGAGGTTTCGCCGACGACTTCGGAGATGCGGGCGTCGGGGCGATCGACCTTGTTCACGCACAGGATGACCGGCAGCTTGGCTTCCAGGGCCTTGCGCAGCACGAAGCGGGTCTGCGGCAGCGGGCCTTCGGAGGCGTCGACCAGCAGCACCACGCCGTCGACCATGGAGATGCCGCGCTCGACCTCACCGCCGAAATCGGCGTGGCCGGGGGTGTCGATGATGTTGAGGGTGATGCCGTCCGGGCAGCCGTACTTGGCGGCCATCGGGCCGGTGTATTCCACTGCGGTGTTCTTGGCGAGAATGGTGATGCCCTTCTCGCGTTCCAGATCGTTGGAATCCATCACACGATCCGGCACTTCCTCACGCTCGTTGAACACGTGGGACTGCTGAAGCATGGCATTGACCAGCGTGGTCTTGCCGTGATCGACGTGTGCCACAATAGCTACATTTCGAATATCGCCGCGAACCGCCATCGAAACCTCTCTTAGTAATTGCTGTTCTGTTGCGTAATGCGTAATGTTCGGTACGTGATTGGTTATCTATCTGCACTTACACATAAACCGAGCCAATACTAGCGAGGTAATGCGACAGCGTCCGTGCGGACTACTTGGTTCCGGGCTTTGTGCGCCGTTCGCGCCCCGCATGTTCGAGGGAGGTTCCGATTGACCGATCGTGTTGAGGATGGCCGTCATGGCGTACGGCTCCGGATGGCGGCGAGCGTCGATTTCGATGGCGATGACGACTTGTTGCTGCTCGGCTTCCATGGGTTCGGCAATGACGAGCATGAGATGATCCGCATCATCGACGCGTTGTATGCGGGTACGGAACGTGAACCGAACTACATATCGTTCCGCGGCACGTATGACAGGCCGTTCATCGGTAACAGCTACTGGTATCCGGATGGTTGCGGGGTGGCGGAACGTCGGCGCGAATGCACTCGCGTGGGCGAGGCGGTGGTGAAGCTGCTGCGCTCCCCTGTCTACGACCGCTTCCGCAAGGTACTGATCGGTTTCTCCCAAGGCGGGTACCTGTCGTATCGCATGGTGTTGGAGCACCCTGATGTGTTCGATGCCGCGGTGCTTATGAGTCCTTCGTTCAAGGGCGAAGAGGATGCGAAGACCATAGAGGGCTCCACCTGGTTCGCATTGTGTTATGGGGATGGGGATCATACGATTCCCGCAAGCGACCAGCGTAATGCGCGTGAGGTGCTCGCGCGTACCGGCAGACTGTTCCACCACGTATGCCCGGGGTTGGGCCACGGTATCAATGACGAGGAAATCGCGGCGTTGCATTCGTGGCTATTCGGCGCCGATCGGGCATAGAACAGCGTCGTAATGCCGCGACAGCATACCTGAATGCAAGTTGCCCGCCGAATGATCCCCATCGTTCGGCGGGCAACTTATGGACATCGACGATCGCCGGCAACTCACCGAGCGTCCGTGGACCCGGCAGAAGGCGTGGCGAACGTGTGGGTGAGCGACTTGCAGGATTCCTCAATGGCTGCCGCCACACGGTTGATCTGATCGGGTTTAAGCGGCTCGCGGAAGGTCATGCGCAACGCCGATTTCGCCACGGACTCGTCGAATCCCATGGCCAGCAGCGTGCCGGGCGCCTCGTGGCGGCCAAGCGCGCATGCCGAACCCGACGAACAGGCGATGCCGTGCGCGTCCAGATCCACCAGTAGCGCCTCGCCGGTCAAACCGGGAAACAGGAACGACGCATGCCCCGGAAGCCTGCGCTCCGCATCCCCGGTCAGCATGGCCTTCGGCTCGACGCGCAGCACGGCGTCGATCAGTCTGTCACGCGACGAGACCAGCGCCCGATACTGGCTTGCCATCCGCTCGTTCGACTCATGCAAAGCGATGGCGAGCGCCACCGCCCCGGCCACGTTCTGCGTGCCCGATCGCAGTCCGCGTTCCTGCCCGCCACCGGAAAGCAGCGGCTCGATCGGTACACGTCCACGCAACAGCAGTGCGCCGAGCCCTTTGGGAGTGCCGAATTTATGCCCGGATATGCTCAGCGCGTCCACGTTCCAGTCACGCATGCGGATGGGAATCTGCCCGGCCGCCTGCACGGCGTCGACATGGACGGGCACGCCGTGCCGGTGTGCGATGCGCGCGATCTCGTCGGCGGGTTCGATGGTGCCGACCTCGTTGTTGGCGAGCATGACGGAAACCAGCAATGTGCGGTTGGTCAGGTCGATGGAGGATCCGCTGTCGGTATGGCGGTCGGCCTTGTTGCCCGGTGCAGGTTCCAGATCGCCTTGCGCCAGCTCGCGTTCCAGCGCGGCCGTATCGATATGCGCCTGACCGTCCACCGGAATGCGCACGACCTCCACGCCGAACCATTGTTCCAGCCATTGCGCCGATTGCGTGACGGCCGGATGTTCGATTGCGGAGATGATGACGCGCGGGCGCACCGATTCCCCGTACTTCTCGTGCAATGCCCGCATGCGGGCCATGGTGATGCCTTTGATGGCAAGATTGTCGGATTCCGTGCCTCCTGAGGTGAAGATCACATCATCCGGACGCGCACCCAGGTTGGCCGCCAGCGAGGCTCGTGCCGCGTCAAGCGCCCGCGCAGCGGTTTTGCCGGGCTGGTGCACGCTCAGCGGGTTCGCGTACGCGTCGGTCAAAAACGGCATCATCGCTTCGATGACGCTGCGCCGCACCGGTTCGGTGGAGGCGGCGTCCAAGTACAGCTCGCCCTGTGTTTTCCCCGTGCTCATCACGCCCAGTCCAATCCCAAGTCGATGCTGCGCACGCTGTGTGTCAAGGCGCCTACGGAGATCACGTCCACGCCCGTGGCCGCGACCGAGGGAACCCGTTCCAATGTCATGGTGCCGCTGGCCTCCACGATCGCACGCCCGCCGATCAGATCCACTCCCCTGCGGGTGTCGTCCAGGGAGAAATTGTCGAGCATGATGGTGTCCGCACCGCCTGCGAGCGCCTGCGGAATCTGGTCGAGCCGATCGACCTCCACCTCGATATGCGTCGTGTGCCCCACCTGCTCGCGGATGTGCCGGATCGCACCGGACAGGTCGATGCCCTGCTCGGCGAGCGCGGCCACATGATTGTCCTTGACCATCACCGCGTCGGAAAGCCCATAACGGTGGTTGTGCCCGCCGCCGCAGACGACCGCGTATTTTTCGAACGCACGCAGTCCGGGAGTGGTTTTGCGCGTATCGACGATACGGGTACGTGCGTAGGCGTGCGGGGCACGGTAGCCGGGCAACTGTTCCGCCTGCGCCACGGCGCTCACAAACGCAGAGGTCATGGTGGCGATGCCGCTCATGCGCTGGGTGAAGTTCAGGGCGACGCGTTCCGCGGTAAGCAGGTCACGCACCGGCCCGCGCACGGTGGCAAGCGCCTGGCCAGACTCGAAACGTTCCCCGTCCGCGATATGCGGCGTGACTTCGATGGTTGGATTCTGCGCGGCGAATGCCGCGGCGAACACGTCGACGCCGCTCATCACGCCCTGTTCACGGGCGGTGAGCCGAGCCTCGCCCTGCGCCTGCGCGGGAATCGTGGTTTCGCAGGTGATGTCGCCGTTGGGCGCATCCTCGGCGAGCGCGGCTTCCACGGCGTTGCGGATGACCTGACGGGTCAGCATGGTGTTCCTTTCATACGGTAGGCGATGGAATGGGCGATGGTCGGATTGTGCTCGGCATAGTCGCTGCGCGTATGCGCACCGCGCGACTCGCACCGGTTCAGCGCGGCAATGGCCTCGACGTACCCGACGGTAAGCAGATTGCGGTTCTCCATCCGGGTGACCAGATCCGCATATGCGGTCGGCTCGGCATTCACAGCCGTATCGTTCACTACAGCACCGTTCACCACAGCACCATTCGCCATGGCAAGCGCATCGGACAGGTTGCCGACCGCGGCGTTCAACCCGTCATGTTCGCGGATCACGCCCACATGCTCCCACATCTCGCGCTCGATGCGCTCGCGACCCCATACGCTCGCGGCATCGACCGCACCCGCCGCGCCCGGCATATCGAGTTCCATGGGGTTCTGGGCGACCGGCAGGCCGATGATCTCGCTGTCGGTAAAGGATTCCGGCTGCCATACGGTGCCGTTCTCGTCACGTACTGCGGCCAGACCGGCACGCCTGCCATAGACGAGTCCTTCGAGCAATGAGTTGGAGGCGAGCCTGTTCGCCCCCTGCACGCCGGTGCGGGCGCATTCGCCGGCCGCATACAGACCGGGGATGCTGGTGCGTCCGAACAGGTCGGTACGGATGCCGCCCATCCAGTAGTGCGCGGCCGGGGCCACGGGGATCGGCTCCTTGCTCCAGTCGAAGCCGAGGGAGCGCGTATAGGCGTCGATGGTCGGGAAGCGGCGGCGTAGGAATGCCGCCAGATCCGGGGTCTCCTTGGCCATGGGCGAGACGTCGAGCATGACCGGCCTGCCGCCCTGCGCCTGCATGATGCGGAAGTTGGCTCGGGCCACCACGTCACGCGGCGCGAGTTCGGCCTTGGGATCGATGTCGGTCATGAAGCGGTGGCCGTGTTCGTCGAGCAATATCGCGCCTTCGCCGCGCACGGCTTCGGAGACGAGGAAGTGTTCGCCGATGGCCATGGCGGTGGGGTGGAACTGATAGAACTCCAAATCGGCCACCTGGGCTCCGGCACGTAATGCGGCGGCCAGTCCGTCGCCGGTGGCCACGGCCGGATTGGTGGTGTATGGGTAGAGTCTTCCGGCGCCACCTGTGGCGAGGATGACACGCGTGGCATCGATTGCATGCGTTTCGGCGTTGCCGTCAACATCACGCTCCACCAGCCGCACGCCGGCGATATGGCCGTCACGCACGATCAGATCGCTGAGAAACGCATGTTCGAGCACGTGGATGCGCGGGTTGTCACGCACCATGGCACTCACATCCACTTCGAGCACCTTACCGGTGGCGTCTCCCCCGGCGTGCACCACGCGGGAACGGCAGTGCGCGGCTTCGAGCCCACGCAGCACCGACCCGTCGTCGCCACGATCCACATGCCACCCGGCGGCGATGAGTTCGCGCACGCGGCGTGCGCCCTCATCGGTGAGCACATCCACGGCTGTCCGGTCGCACAGACCATGACCGGCCGCCATGGTGTCGGCGGTGTGCAACTGCGGGTCGTCGTCGCTGAAGATGGCGCATGCCACACCGCCCTGGGCGTGGTAGGTGTTGGATTCCACGAGTTCGTCCTTGCATACGAGCAGCACGTCGTCGGCCGCTTCGCGGTCCAATCCGGTAACCTGCGCACGCCCGTAGGAGGCGAGTCCCTCCGCCCCCACGCGCCGATCCCCCGCTGCGGCGAGCGCCGCGGACAGTCCGGCGATGCCGGCTCCGATCACAACGATCACGGGTGCACCTCCAGCATGCGCTGCAGGGCGATCTTGGCGTCGCGCGCGGTGTTCTCGTCCACGGTGATGCGGTTGACGATATTGCCCTGTTCGATGTTCTCCAGCGCCCAGGCGAGGTAGGCCGGGTGGATGCGGTACATGGTGGAGCACGGGCAGACCACCGGGTCGAGGCAGAACACGGTTTTGTCGGGGTATTGCGCGGCAAGACGGTTCACCAGGTTGATTTCGGTGCCTACGGCGATGGCGGAGCCGGCGGGCGCGTTGGCGATTTCCTTGACGATGTAGGCGGTGGAGCCGGTACCGTCGGCGGCGTCGACCACGTCCATCGCGCATTCGGGGTGCACGATGACCTTTACACCGGGGTATGCCTTGCGGGCGCGGTCGATCTGTTCGACGGTGAAACGCTGGTGCACGGAGCAGAAGCCCTTCCACAGAATCATCTTGGCGCCCGCGTATACGGACGGGTCCGCCGAGCCGCCTGCCGGCTTGAACGGATCCCATAACGGCATCTCCTCCAACGGGATGCCCATGGCGCGCGCGGTGTTGCGGCCCAGATGCTGGTCGGGGAAGAACAGGACGCGCTTGCCTCGGGCGAAGGCCCATTCGAGTACGGCGTGCGCGTTGGAGGAGGTGCACACGATGCCGCCGTTGCGCCCGCAGAACGCCTTCAGCGCGGCGGAGGAATTCATGTAGGTGACGGGCACGATCTGCTGGCGGCCGTCCGAGTCGGGCTTGGTGCCGCAGATCTCGCCGAGCTGGCTCCAGCAGTCCTCGACCTGGTCGATGTTGGCCATATCGGCCATGGAGCAGCCTGCGGACAGGTTCGGCAGGGTCACGCTCTGTTCGGGCGTGGAGAGGATGTCGGCGGTTTCGGCCATGAAGTGCACGCCGCAGAAGACGATGTGGTCGGCGTCGGGGCGTTCGGTGGCGTTCTTGGCGAGTTGGAAGGAGTCGCCTATGAAGTCGGCGTGGCCGATGATCTCATCGCGCTGGTAGAAGTGGCCTAGAATCAGCAGTTTCTTGCCCAGGCGGGCTTTGGCCGCCGTGATGCGCTCCTGCAGTTCCTCGTCGGAGGCGTTGCGGTATTCCTCGGGCAGCACCTGCTGGCGTGGCGCGTTGTTCGGCAGCGGGTCGAACATGGATGCGCCCGGCCCGTAGCTTGGTTTGGTGGTGTCGAAATGCCACGGATCCTGGGTAAGTCCTGCGTCGCAGGTGCTTTGTGCGCCGAGCTTGGCGATGATCTCGTCGACGGACGGTGCGGTGAGTGGTGCAGTCATGCTGCGTTCCTTTCATTGTGGTTGTTCACGATATTGACGGCATGGGTGTTCAAGTGCCCGGATGCCGAAGTGCGGTATTGCGCTATGCGCATGATGCGCGTATGGCGGACGGTCACGACGTTGTCAGCGCCGACAGCGCGTCATCGTGTTGTTGTGATGATTGTCCCGGCATTTCCGTGGGCGGAAGGAGGAAAGCGTTGTCCGCCGTATCGCCGCGCCGATAGCGGTATACGGCGGCCGGACGGCTGCGTCCCACATGGCGTTTGCGCCCGGTGTCTTCCAAGTGCCCCGAGGCGAGCATCTTCCTGCGGAAGTTCGCCAGGTCGAGCGGCTGGCCGCCTACGGCCTCGTATACGTCGTGCAGTTGGGCCAGGGTGAATTCCTCGCCTACGAGTTTGGTGGCGATGTCCGGGTACTCGAGTTTGCTGCGCGAGCGCCACAGGGCGTAGTCGATGATGCGACGATGGTCGAAGGCCAGCTCGGGCAGTTCGTCCGCGGGGAACCATTTGACGTTGTCCACTTCGGCGAAGTCCTTGGTCTCGGCCTCGCCCACAAGCGCCCAGTACACGATGGAGACCATGGGCAGCCCTCCGCTGGAACGGGCCGGATCGCCGAAGGTGTACAGCTGCTCCAGGTATTTCGGGTGCAGTTCGGTGGTGGATTCCAGAGCCTTGAACGCCGATTCCTCCAAGGAGTGCCCCACGCGCAGATCGCCGCCGGGCAGCGCCCACGCGCCCATGAAGGGCTGTTTGACGCGGCGCACCAGCGGCAGCCATAGGCGGCTGCGCCCGCTGACTGCGCTGTCTTCATGCGGGCCAAGCGCCAGGATGACCACGGAGACGCCTATCTGCGGCTGTGCCAGCCGCCTCTCCGAAACGTTGCCGATGCCCATCATCGTTCCTTTCGCAGCGAGGTCGTTCCCCGCTGCGAACACAGCGTACCACCATTTATAGTCACACTGACCATAAATAGTGTCGTTATGACTGAGCCAGCATCCGCCGACCGGCTTTAGCGCTTCTTGAAGAACCGGAACAACTGGCTCTGGCGAATGGTCGCACCGGCGATCATGGCGGCCGCAACCGCACCGGCAGCCATCGCCAGCGGCGCACGCACCGCCCCCAACAGCACGCCGCCCGGATCGGAGCTGACCATGCGCGCGCAATATGCGCCCAGCAACGCGCACGAGCACAACACCACACCGAGCAACGCGCCCGTCTGGCATCCTTTCGAATAGACGCCGCTACTGCTCCAACTTCGCGTAGAATCCACGCTCCTATGCCACGAATGGACGCAGGAGCGTCGTCATACCTACGGCAAGCAACGTGAAGACTGCACCGACCGGCCCCAGCCACATCAGGCCAAGATGGTCGTTGACCAGCCCGCCAACCGCCGAGCCGAGCGCAATGCCGATATTGAACGCCATGGAGTTAAGCGATGCTGCCAGATTGAGCGAACCTGGGTGGGATTGCGCGGCGACATCCATGTACAGCACCTGCGATGCGGAATTCTGCAGGTACATGAGCATGCCGAGCACCACCAGCAGCACCGCGCCGTACACCGGCACCCAGTGCGCGATAACCAGCGAGGCAAGCAGCACGGTGTGCAGGCAGTAGATCGGACGGATATGCGTCATCGGCTCCACTCCCCTGCCCCGGTCGGCCAGCCTGCCGCCGTACAGGTTGCTCCACAGGCAGGCCGCGCCGAAGACCACCAGCCCGAAGCTCAGGAAGCGTTCCGGCACATGCACTTCGTCGCGCATGATCGGCGTGAGATAGGTGTAGAACACGTAGCTTGCGGCCGCACCGAACATCACACAGGCCACACCCAGCTGGATGCGACGGTCGAAGAACAGCCTGAACTGCGGCAGGAAACCGATTGTGACGATATGGCTGTTACGCGGCAGCACCGCGATCATCAGCACCATCAGCGCGGCGGTGAGCACACATACCAGAATGAACGCCCAACGCCATCCAAAGGCATTGGCCACCCATGTGCCGACCGGCACGCCCGCCACGGAGGCAATGGAGAATCCGGAGAACACCCATGCGATGAACTTCGTGCGGTACCGTTCGGTCGTCACATCCGGCGCGTAGGTCATGGCGATGGCCACAAGGGTGCCGGATACCAACGCGATCATAATGCGGGCGACCAGCAGCACCGGGTAGTTCGGGGCGAGAGCGCACAGCACATTGCCGGCAAGGAATATGCCGACCAGTATCAAATGCGTGGCAAATCGTGGGAATCGCGCGGACAGGGCCGAGCCGAGCGGCGTGGCCGGTGCGTAGACAAGCGCGAACAGCGAGACCAGATTGCCTACTGTCACCTCTGAGACCTTCAATCCCGTGGCGATGTCGGGCAGGATGCCGACCATGATGAATTCGCTCATGCCCAGCGCGAAGCTCAATGCGATCAGCGTGACCACCGGCAGGTTGAAGAACCCGCCGTCGCGCTGGGTGGTGTTTTCCGTATGTTTCCGCGCCTTATCTGTCTGCGTCATCCGTATGCGTGCTCTTATGAATCCACGATGCCGGCCCGTTGCCGTCCGACCTGTCAATCATTCTACATTCGGCCTACGGCATAATGCGGCGCATACCGAAAGGCCGGCCATCGGACGCTCCGACAGCCGGCCTTCGCCTTCGCGTTCATGAAACCGCTCGCGTGCGGTCAGGCGACGATCCCTTCCGCCACCAGCTCGCGCGCCACCTCTCGGTACTCCTTGCTGGTCTTGTGCCCGGGCGAGTAGAACGTGATCGGCGCCGCGGCCACGGTGGAATCCGGCAGTTTGATGGAACGGGAGATCACCGTGTGGAAGACCTTCTCCTGGAATGCCTCGTAGATGCGCTGCATGACCTCCTCGCAGTGCAGGGTCTTGGTGAACATGGTCACCAGCACGCCGTATACCTCAAGGCTCGGGTTGATGCGGCTCTGCACTTTTTTGATGGATTGCATGAGCAGCGCCACACCGCGCAGGGCGAAGAACTCGGCAGCGACGGGGATGATGACGCCATCCGCCGCAGTCAATGCGTTCACGGTGAGCAAACCGAGCGATGGCTGGCAGTCGATGATGATGACGTCGTATTCGTCCTTCAACGGGCGCAGCACGCTGGCGAGCACCTGTTCGCGCCCGACCTCGGTGACCAGCTGCACTTCCGCAGCGGACAGGTCAATATTGGCGGGAATGACGTCGAGATTCTCGAAGTTCGTATGCTGCACGACATCGTGCGGGTCGACGTCAGGATCGAACAGCGCGGTGTAGATCGTGTTCTCCACAGTGTTGGCGTTGATACCCAAGCCAACGGTTGCAGCGCCCTGAGGGTCGAAATCGACGATCAGGCAACGGCGTCCGTATTGGCTCAACGCACCGGCGATATTGATGGAACTGGTGGTTTTGCCGACGCCGCCCTTCTGATTGCACATGGCAATAACCCGTGCCGGGCCGTGGTGTTCCAGCGGCTCAGGAGCGGGAAAAGTTTCATAATCGCGTCCAAGCAAATCCGTAGGCATACCCCCCACTCTATCAAACCTCCACCAAACGTCGGGGAAATCACGCGCCTCTTGACACAACATCACGCCGCATACGGTATTTCCGTGTGATTCACGCGCACTCGCCGGCGGTTCGCCGTAACCGCGGCATCGTTGTCATGCCGGGTTGCCGACGATCAGCGGGCACGCGGATGCGCGGTAAGATACGTTTCGATCAGATTCTCCGGGCTCACATGCGTATAGATCTGCGTGGTGGTGACGCTTGCATGCCCCAGCAGCTCCTGCACGGTGCGCACGTCGGCACCGCCCTGGATAAGATGCGTGGCGAAGGAGTGCCGCAGGGTGTGCGGATGCAGGGGCTTGCCGATATGGGCTCGCTTGCCCGCCTGGTTCACCACCTCCCACACCGATTGCCTTGACATACGCTGGCCACGCTTGTTGAGGAACACCGCGCTGCGCTCGGGGGCCTTGTTCTTCGCGCATCCCTCCAACAGCGAACGCCCCTCGTCCAGGTAGCGCGTCATGGCAGCACAGGCGTACTCCCCCACTGGAACCAACCGTTGCTTCGACCCCTTGCCCAGCAGCCGCGCCACGCGTTCGTTCAGATCGATATCGTTCAGATCCGTACCCACCGCCTCCGACACGCGGCACCCGGTGGCATACATGAACTCCAGCAGCGCCTTGTCGCGCATCAGCACCGCATGGGGAACATCCATCACGCAACCGGGTGCGGGAACGGGAGCACAGTCCAGCAACCGCGCCACTTCGTCCACGGTGAGCACGTCGGGCAGTGTGCTTGCCCCCTTCGGTGCCTTGACCGCGGCCGATACGTCGTCGGCCACGGCATGCTGGGCAAGGGCGAAACGGTGGAACTCATGGATGGAGGCGAGATTGCGGGCCTTGGAACGCGCGCTCGCGCCATGGGAGTCCAGATGCGCGATGTATTCCTCCACGTGGTTGCGGGATATGCTGGCGGGTTCCGTAATCCCCGCTTTCCTCAGCCAAGCGCAGTACCGGTCAAGATCGGACGTGTATGCCGTGACCGTTGCCTTCGACAGGCCGCGTTCCACATCGATGTGGGCGATGAACTGTGTTTCCAGACATGTAAGGGCATCGGTCTGACTCATGCCGACCATTGTATGCCGGTCCATGCCGACAAAGGCGGATCGGCGCAGACGCCGAGCATACGCCATGTGTGCACAACGCCTATGAAAACAAGAAACCCCGCCGATGTGGCGGGGTTTGCAAAACCTGTACGGCTTATACGGCTCAGGCGTTGACCGGAGCGTTCACGTCGGCCGGCAGAGCCTTCTTGGCTTCGGCGACGATGGCCTTGAAGGTCTCCGGGTCGCTCACGGCAAGCTCGGCAAGGGCGCGACGATCCAGTTCGATGCCGGCAAGGTGCAGGCCCTGGATGAAGCGGTTGTAGGTGATGCCCTCAGCGCGGACGGCGGCGTTGATGCGCTGGATCCACAGCTTGCGGAAATCACCCTTGCGAGCCTTGCGGTCGCGGAAGTTGTAGTTAAAGGAGTGGAGCAGCTGTTCCTTGGCCTTACGATACAGGCGGGAACGCTGGCCACGGTAGCCGGAAGCCCTTTCGAGAACGACGCGACGCTTCTTGTGAGCATTTACTGCGCGCTTCACACGTGCCATATGTTTTCCTTCGCTTTCTTAAAGATTCGTAAAAAGGGTTATTTCACTTGCTCAGCATGCGGTTGAGCTTCTTGGACTGCGGGCCCGCGAGAACCTGATCGGCCTTCAGTGCACGACGCTTGCGAGCGGACTTGTGCTCAAGGTTGTGGCGCATGGCGCTGCCGGCCTGCATCAGCTTGCCCGTGCCGGTACGGCGGACGCGCTTGGAAGCGGCGGAATTACTTTTCATCTTCGGCATTGCTGCCCTCCTTGTTGATGTGCTTCTTGCTGGAAGTCTTAGAAATCGAGGCCTGCGCTTCGGCTGCGGCCTGGGCCTGAGCCTCCTGCTTGGCAGCGAGACGTGCCGCCTGACGAGCCTGACGTTCGGCGCGGGATTCTGCGCCGCGACGACGCTGCTCGGACTGGGTGTGCACCTTCTTGCCCTTAGGCGCCAGCACCATGATGATGTTGCGGCCTTCCTGCTTCGGCTGGGACTCGATGGTGCCGTACTCCTCCACCTCTGCGGCGAGACGCTGCAGCAGCTCGACGCCGCCGATCGGACGAGACTGTTCACGGCCACGCAGCATGATGGTGACCTTGACCTTGTCACCGCCGTTGAGGAAGCGGGTGACATGCCCCTTCTTCACATCGAAGTCATGGTCATCGATCTTCAGACGGAAACGAATTTCCTTGACTTCTGCGGTGTTCTGATTGCGGCGTGCCTCACGAGCCTTGATCTTCTCGTTGTACTTGTACTTGCCGTAATCGATGAGCTTGGCAACCGGAGGCTTTGCATTGGGCGCCACCTCGACGAGATCGAGGTTCGCTTCCTTCGCAAGGTTCAGTGCGACCGAGGTCGCGATAACGCCCACCTGTTCGCCCTTAGGACCGATCAGGCGCACCTGCGAGACGCGAATCTCGTCATTAATGCGTGGTTCGTCGCTGATGATGACTCCAATCCTCTGTATTTCCTTCACGAGGCTCACTTGGAATACTTCAGCGTTCGGTTTCACGGCATGCCATCGACGTTCTAACGCTAGAACGCATTGGCACTCTCATTCCCCAATCTCGCGCATTGCACGGGAGGAATCGCCTTGAACCCGAAACCCTGAAAGGTTCCCAGGTGGGGTTGCCCCGCTTTCTTGATTTCTCAAGCCAAGGGTTCAGTGTACCACTGGGCTTGACAAACAGGCGCCCGCGTGTCTTGTACGATCGGGCGCCTGCTACGCCTTACTTTTTGCTACTTCTCGTCGCTTCTGCCTGCATCAGATTTGTCCCAGCAGCTCATGCCGCCGGCGCCGCCGCTATCGCGGAACGCGATGCAGTGCTTCTCGCCATCCGGGGTGTCCACGATCACATACCGGTAGCTGGAACTGTCGCTGCCGCCATAGCCGTTGCTGCCGGTATGCCATTTGCCGTCCTTAAGATCCAATGCATTACCTGTGTTCGCATTGTCGCGCTTACCGCCTTTGATCTCGATGCTGCATCCGCCCAACGGCAGACAGACCATCACCGCCAAGGCAGCAGCCACGATACACTTGAACCCACGTGTTCCAATCATCATGCCCATGTGCCTATCGCACCCTATGCGATCGCGATAACATCCGGCTTGGAACCATCGTGTACGAAGTACACGTCGTACCAGGTCAGGAACGAGTACACGGTCCAGATCTTGCGACGGTCGTCGGTTTTGCCGGCGTAATTGTCGTCGATCATCCGGAGCAAAGCATCCTGATCGAAGAACTTGCTCACATAATCACGCTCGAACACGGAACGCACGTACTTGTAGAACTTCTCCTCGCGCAGCCACTTCTTGATCGGCACGGGGAATCCCAGCTTCTCGCGGTCGTACCATTCCTTCGGCAGGTGGCGGCCGGCGGCCTGACGGAACGCGTACTTGGTGTTCTCATCGGTGATCAGGTATTTGGTCGGCACCTGCTCGGCCACCGCCATCAGCTCCTTGTCGAGCAGCGGCACGCGCAGCTCCAGGGAATGGGCCATGGTCATCTTGTCGGCCTTGAGCAGAATGTCGCCCGGCATCCACTGGTGCATGTCGAGATACTGCTTCTTCTTCAGTTCGCTCAGTCCCTTGCCTTCCACACGCGCATAGGTCTTGTCGACGATGCTCTGCACGCTAGGCGCATTACGGTATTCGGGGTTGAGCAATTTGTCGGACTCAGATTCCTCGAACACGCGCGCCTGGCCGATGAAGCTCTCCTCCGCAGGCGCCAGATTCGCATACATATGCCATGCGCCATGGAAGGTCTTGCCCTTGCACCACTGCGCGATGGCATGGCGGGCACCTGCGGGCAGATGACCGAGCCAACGCGTCAGCACCTTGATCGGCTTGAACTTGGTGTGCACGCCGTAATCGATATATCCGGCGAACAGTTCGTCGGCGCCCTCGCCGCTGAGCACGACTTTGACATCCTTCGCCGCCAATGCCGACAGGAAATACAGCGGCACGCAGCTCGGGTTGGAATCCGGCTCATCCAAATGCCACTGGATGCGCGGAAATGCAGCGAACGCCTCCTCGTCGGTCAACGCCTCGGCGGTGTTGTTCAGGTCGATGAGTTTGGCAAGTTCTCCGGCCTGCTGGGATTCGTTGTACGTCCCCTTGCCGAAGCCGATGGAATACGTGTGCTCGGGGCGTGCGACCGCGGCCACATAGCTCGAATCCACGCCGCTGGACAGGAACGAGCCGACCTCCACGTCGGCGATCTGGTGGGCCTTGACCGAATCGCATACCGTACGGTCGATGGTGTCCACCAGCGGATCGAGCTTGGTGGAGGATTCGCGGAAATGCTCGTCGTAGTATTCGTGAATGCTCATCTTGCCGTCGCGGTAGGTGAAATAATGGCCTTCCGGCAGCTTGAACACGCCCTTGAAGAAGGTCTCGCCGATGGCCGGGTATTGGAAGGTCATGTACGGCTTGAGCGCCTTCTCGTTGAGCTCCTTGACGAAGTCAGGGTGCTGCAGCAGGCTCTTGATCTCCGAAGCATACATGAACGTGCCGTTCATCTTGGCATAGTAGAAGGGCTTGATGCCGAAATGATCGCGGGCGCCGAACAGTTCGCGCTTGGTCCTGTCCCAGATCACGAAGGTGAACATGCCTCGAATCTTCTGCAGCAGTTCCACGCCCCACTCCTCGTAGCCATGCAGCAGCACCTCGGTGTCGCTTTTGGTGGTGAAGGTGTGGCCGGCCTCGATAAGCTGTTCGCGAAGCGGCTGATAGTTGTAGATCTCACCGTTGAAGGTGATGACAAGAGAACCGTCCTCGTTATAGATCGGCTGCTTGCCGCCACCCAGATCGATGATGCTCAGTCGGCGGTGCCCCAGCGCCGCATGCTCGTCGATGTAATGCCCCTCGCTGTCCGGTCCACGATGCGCGATGATATCGGTCATGCGCTTGAGCACCGGGCACTTGGTATCGATGGGCATATCGTTGACGAATCCAGCGATTCCACACATAAAGGCTGTCTGTCCCTTTCTTCTTGGAAAAACCATGCACCACAGTAGCAAGATGTTTGTATCGAATATGTGGCGAATCGACCGACGTTGCGGAAAGCGTTTTCCGCCAGGGCCAGCCGGGCCGGGCGCACGATTAGACTATGGGGGCATGACTGACAAAACGACATCATGTGTGATCTTCGGAGCCGGCGAATACTACGACGAAACGCCGAGGATTCCCCACGACGCCTTTGTCGTGGCGGCAGACGGGGGGCTTGATCACACGCGCCAGCTGGGGATCGATGCGAACGTGATCGTAGGCGATTTCGATTCGCTGCAAGGCAGACCGCCGCAGCTAGGCGACCATACCATCGCTCTGCCGCCCGAGAAGGATGACCCGGATATGCTCTCCGCATTGAAAATCGGGTGGCTTCACGGGGCCAGAACATTCCATATCTATGGTGCGCTCGGCGGAAGGATCGACCACACAATCTCGAACATCCAGCTTATGGCGCTGCTTGCACGCCATGGCGGCACCGGTTTCCTGCATGGCGACGGCACGACCATCACCGCCATCTGCGACGGCGAGCTTTCCTTCCCTGCCAACGAGGTAAAACCCGGGCGCATGGTATCCGTGTTCTCGCATTCCGACATCTCGACCGGGGTAAGCGAGCCGGGACTCAAATACCAGCTGGTCGACGCCACCATGAGCAATATCCATGTCAATGGTGTCAGCAACGAGTTTCTTGATGGCCAGCCCGCCAAAATCATCGTCAGGCACGGCACACTCATCGTCACGTTCCCCGCCGAGGCACCGCTGCCCACCGTGACGCGACTGCATGAATTCACCGGCGACCTGGGGGCGCTCAACACCGAGGTATCGGCCGTGCTGCACACCGGCCACGAGAACGCACAACGCCTTTGACGGCATATCCGCCCCTTCCGCCGAGGGCTGCGCATGCCGCCAAGTACAAGGGCTGGGCACGCTCACATGGGCGGTGTCCGATATAAGTACAAATGATTTCGTTTTCATTGCCCTTAGTACAGGTAAGGCACTACAGTGGGAAACGTTGGTAAAACCATGGCTCGGCATGCATAACACCATGCTTGGCCTTCCCAAAGGGAGAATTACATGACAGTTAAGATTGGTATCAACGGCTTCGGTCGTATCGGTCGTCTCGCCTTCCGCCGCATCTTCGAGCTGCAGGCTCGCGGTGGCCAGGCCGGCGACATCGAAGTTGCCGCCATCAACGATCTGACCACCCCGGCAACTCTCGCCTACCTGCTGAAGTACGACAGCACCCACGGCACCTTCCGTCACGACGACGGCACGCCGGTCGACGTCAAGGCCACCGAGGATTCCATCATCGTCGACGGCAAGGAATACAAGGTCTACGCCGAGAAGGACGCCAACAACATCCCGTGGGTCAAGAACGACGGTGTCGAGTACGTGCTCGAGTGCACCGGCTTCTACACCTCCGCCGAGAAGTCCCAGGCTCACATCAACGCCGGCGCCAAGAAGGTCCTGATCTCCGCCCCGGCCAAGGACGACGTCACCCCGACCGTCGTGTTCGGCGTGAACCATGACATCCTGAAGGCTTCCGACGTGATCGTCTCCGCCGGTTCCTGCACCACCAACTCCATGGCCGCCATGGTCAAGCTGCTGGACGAGAAGTTCGGCATCAAGGCTGGCTTCATGACCACCATCCACGCCTACACCGGCACCCAGATGCTGCTGGACGGCCCGCGTGGCACCAAGACCGGCCGCAACCTGCGCGCCGCCGCCATCAACACCATCGCTCACTCCACCGGCGCCGCCAAGGCCATCGGCAAGGTCGTTCCGTCCGTGAACGGCAAGCTGCAGGGCCATGCCCAGCGCATCCAGGTTCCGGACGGCTCCGTCACCGAGCTGACCACCGTCCTGAACAAGGAGACCACCGCCGACGAGATCAACGAGGCCTTCAAGGCTGCCTTCGCTGATTGCGAGTACTACGGCTACAACGACGAGGGCATCGTGTCCTCCGACATCCTGGGCGACACCCACGGTGGCGTGTTCGATCCGACCCAGACCGACGTCAACACCGTTGATGGCGTGACCATGGCTCGCACCGTCTCCTTCTACGACAACGAGTACGGCTTCACCTCCAACATGATCCGTACCCTGCTGTACTTCGCTGAGATCTCCGAGTGAATAGGCGCGGAGTGATCCGCACTAGTTCATAACGAACTCATCGACAGACCCTCGCCGTATGGCGGGGGTCTTTTTTATGGTCACTCCCCACGGTTGTCCGATTCCCGAGAATCGGTCAACCAGCCTTCCCATCATCACCGCCCGATGTCCGATTCGCCCGAATCGGACAAGCAAAGGATTCCCCTCACGTTACGGATGCCCAATTCCATCGAAACTGTCGTGGCAGGTTCTATGATGGGCGCCATGAGCAAGAAAAAACACGAGAAGGGCGCAGGCTCGACCCCGGCGACCGTGCAACTGGAAAAGGCCGGCATCGCATTCACAACCTACGAATACGAGCATTCCAACGACCACATGGATGACGGGTACGGCGTCGAGGCCGCAAAGAAACTCGGATTCGACGAGCATCAGGTGTTCAAAACCCTGATGGCCGATACCGGTTCCGAACGCGTGGTGGGCGTGGTGCCGGTAAGCGGGCATATGGATCTGAAGGCGCTGGCAGCGGCGGTCGGCGCGAAAAAAGCCTCCATGGCCGACCCGAAGGTCGCCATGCGCGAATCGGGATATGTGGTCGGCGGCATCTCCCCGCTCGGGCAGCGCACGAAGCATAAGACCGTATTGGACGACAGCGCTCTGCAATTCGATAAGATTCTGTTGTCGGGTGGCAAACGAGGATTCTCCGTAGGGCTGAACCCGCACGATCTGCTGAAGGTACTGGATGGCATTGCCGCGCCAATCGGCACATGGTGACGAAAAGCGGCACCACCTTCGTACTGCCGACATATGTGGCTAGGCTCGGGCGATGCCCCGGTCTGGCCACATTGCGATTCGGTAGCGTAGCCAAATCCGATGGCCATCCGAAAACCGCTACGCCTATGGGGCTCTGCGCGTAGCCGAATCCGGATGGGAAGCGGAAGTGGGTGCGAAGGGAATGCTTAGCGCAGCCGAATCCGGATGGGAACCGGAGAAGGCCACGGCGAGGGCCGATTAGCGCGAGGTCTGGCGGCGCAGTTCGGCGGGCAGCACGAAATGCATGTTCTCCTTGATGGTTTCCACGGATTCCATACCCGTATACCCCATGCCACGCAGCGCATCGATCACGCCCTGCACATACATCTCCGGCACGGATGCCCCCGAGGAAACCCCCACTGCCTCCACGCCTTCGAACCATGCCGGGTCGAGTTCGCTGGCATCGTCCACACGATGCGCCTTACCGCATGCCCCCGTCTTCGCCGGAGCATCCGCGGCGCTGAACCGGGCGTCGAGCCCTTCCTGCCCCACTTCCATCAATCGCACGGAATTCGAGGAGTTGGCCGAGCCTACGATCACCACGCAATCGGATTGTTCGGCAACCAGTTTGACCGCCGCCTGACGATTCGATGTCGCATAGCAGATATCCGAGCTGGGCGGCATTTCAATCCAGGGGAACCTCGCGCGCAACGCCGCGATGGTGTCGGCGGTCTCATCCACGCTTAACGTGGTCTGCGTCAGCAACACCAGTTTGGTTTCCGGCTGGAAGTCGAGTTTGGCCACATCGCCCTCATGCTCGATCAGATGCACATGCTCCGGGCTCTCCCCCACCACGCCAACGGCTTCGTCATGGCCAAGATGCCCGATATAGACGATCTCATACCCCTCGCGCACGAAGCGCAGCACCTCGCGATGCACCTTGCCCACCAGCGGGCAGGTGGCGTCGATCACGTTCAGACCGCGCCGTTTCGCCTCGTTCTTGACCAATGGGGAGACGCCGTGCGCGGAAAACACCACCGGCGTATGCGCCCGAGCGGCTTCGTCGGGAATCTCATCAAGCTCCTCGACGAACACCGCACCCTGCGAGGCAAGCTCCTCGACCACATGACGGTTGTGTACGATCTGCCGACGCACATACACCGGCGGCAGACCATGACTGTCGTGACTGTCGCCGGAACCGGCGGATTTCACAATGGTCTGCACCGTAAGTATCGCCCTATCCACGCCAGCGCAAAACCCACGCGGATCGGCCAGAATAATGCGTTTGCCCATATCGCCTGCCTCCCTTTGCACAGCAAATCCCACCCAAGCATAGCCGACCGGCTGCGACTGCGCATGCCCATGCGCTATTGAACAGCCAAAGGAGCAGCGGCGCCGAATCCGAGTTTTACTAGAAATGCATATGTATGTTCCCATCGCGCTACACTAGAGGTATAATATTATGTGTTAGCGGTAACAACCGTTGTACATCAACACTATGGGAGTGTGAATTATGGCAAAGAACCTTTCCCCTCGTACCGGCCAGCAGTACTCGATCGCATGCGGCGATTGGAAGGCCGTCGTCACCGAACTCGGCGGAACGCTGCGCGAGCTCACCTACCGTGGCCGCAACGTCATCGTCCCGCTCGGTCCCGATGATCCCGTCACCTGCTGCCAGGGGCAGATGCTGATTCCGTTCCCGAACCGTATCGAGGCAGGCACCTACACCTTCGAAGGCGTCACCTACGAACTGCCCATCGACGAGCATGAGCGCAACAACGCCATCCACGGCTACGGCTACCGCTCGTTCTGGAAGCTCGAAGCGCTCACCGAGACCTCCGTCACCCAGTCCTGGCGCGCGCCGTACCTGCTGGGCTACCCGTTCGACGTCACCGTCACCGCAACACACGAACTGACCGATGAGGGTATGACCGTCACCATCAGCGCGACCAACAACGGCGACATCAACGCCCCGTGGGCCGTGGCGCTCCACCCGTGGCTGGACAACGGCTTCAACGGCTACGGCGATGAGATCGACGGCCATAACGCACAGTGCATCCTGCAGGTCCCCGCCAAGACGCATGTGACCGTCAACGAAAACCTCATCCCGACCGGCACCGAACCGGTGGACGGCACCAAGTACGATCTGCGCAAGCCGACCCTGCTGACCAACCAGCCCTTCGACGACGCATGGACCGACGTGGAGCATGATGCGGACGGCAAGACCACCGCCACCTTCACCCGCCCCGACGGATTGACCGTCACCGTCGGCGGCGACGAGACGATCACCTCCTTCCAGGTGTGCACCGGCACCGGCTTCCCCGCGGAAAAGCACCCGGCCGGCACCGCCGTGGAACCGCAGACCGCCTACGCAAACGCCTTCAACACCGGCAACGAGCTCATCACCATCAAGCCCGGCGAGACCAGCACCACCAAGATCTTCCTGGGAGCGGAACTGGCCTGATACACCACGCCACGCCAAACCGTGCCGCTCGGAACGTGCCGGTCGGTTGATCTGATCGCCGATCCGACCGGCACGGCGATCGACTGGATAATGAAACGGTTATTTGCCAAGGTCTATCGGTCATGGCATAATGCCTAAGGCTTATTTTTATTACTGAAAAGGAGTCCAATCATGGGCATGCGTGGACGTAAGCGCAAGGATCGTCGTAAGAAGGCCGCCAACCACGGCAAGCGCCCGAACGCCTGATCCTGTCGAAAAGACGTAGAAACCCTCCCGAATCATACGGTTCGGGAGGGTTTCGTTTTTTCTACAGCCGTATCCGCCAAGCAGACATGCAAGCTCATTCAGCCCTGCCGGCCGCGCGAATCATGCTGGATCGCAGATCCATGGCGAATCGCACCGCCTCATGGCAGATCGGACGGCGCATGGAGCACCGGGGATGCGTTACCTGTCTTCTTCCTCGCAGCAACGATCAAGCGTGGCCTTCAGACGGGCCATCAGGCAGGCGGGCGCGGCCTGCGGCCTCAGATAGCTGCGCAGCGCGTCGATCATCGCCCGCTCATGCGCATCACAGCACACCCTGGGATCGAAATACTCGCCGGAGGCGAAATAGTCGCCGCCGCTGGCGGTGATATGCACCTCCGTATGGCTCACCACACCATCCGCACCGGCACGGGTGATGGAGATATGCCGTTCGATGGCAGGCAGACGTCTGCCCCCCTGGGCTTCACTTTGCTGAGGCGATTCACAACAACAACACATGGTTCTCTCTCCTACTCCTTCGTATTATCGTTGTCTATCTGCGGTTTGCCGGCGTTCTTCGCTGGTTTGCCGGCGTTCTTCGCTGGTTTGCCGGCGTTCTTCGCTGGGGGCAGGGCTTTGCGTGCAGAGGCACCGGCAAGATAGCCCCGTTCCCTCGCATATGTGGCCAGCTCATGTTTCAGCTGCGTGCGGGCACGGTTCAAACGGCTCATCACCGTACCGATTTTCACCCCCTGCTCCTCGGCCACCTGGTTGTATGACTTACCGTCGATCGCGGCATCGATGAACACCTGGCGACGCTCGGGCGACAGCTTGGCGAGCGCCGCCATGATCTCTTCGGGCGCGAATGCGTCAAGATATTCCTCCTCGGCGGATTTCAACCCGTCGGACGAATGCCCGGACGCGGAATAGATGTCCCAGTCGTCGTATTCGCCGGAGGAATCGTTGGCACGCTGCGGACGGCGCTTGGCTTTGGCGTATTGGTTGAAGAAGGCGTTACGTTCGATGGTGGTCATCCATGCTTCGAAGTTCGTTCCGGGTTTGAAGGACTCGAACGCCTTGAACCCCTTCTCGAACGTATCCTGTACCAGATCCTGCGCGTCATCGGGGTTGTTGGTCAGCTTCATCGCCTGACGATACAGCGCATCGACCGCAGGCATGGCAAGCCGTTCAAAGCGCTCTCGCTTCTGCGTCAGGGTTTCGCCGTCAGTATTCGTCACGAAATCCATTGTAATCCTCAGTTTTTTATCAGGTTCCGCCATCACAATAAAGGGCGGAAAGACTCTGCAAAAGGACACCTATGACTTTGACGCTTAACTCCGCCGCCGCTGTTCTCTCTGAGCATAATCTGCTCAGAGAGATAATCAATGGAGACAGCTGGCAGCTTGACACCGCGCATATCGACGGCGTCGACACCCCCTTCACGAACCTCACCTATGACACCAGAACCGTCGCCCCCAACACCCTGCTGGTATGCAAGGGACGGTTCAGGCCGGAATTCCTCGACGGCATCGAAGAGCGCGGCCTGGCCGCCTATGTTGCGGAAAGCGACCTTTCCTCCCACACCACCAAACCCGGTCTGATCGTCAACGACGCACGCAAGGCATTAAGCCTGCTTGCCGCCGCGTTCTACGACCACCCGGAGCGAGACCTCACCGTAATCGGCATCACCGGCACCAAAGGCAAAACCACCACCGCCTATTTCACCCAGTCCATCCTCAATACGTACAGTGCCGGACGCTGCGCCCTGTTCTCCTCGGTCGACAACTGCCTTGACGGCCACACCTATGCCGAATCGGACCTCACCACGCCCGAATCGCTCGACGCGTTCCGCATGATGCGCCAGGCCGTGGATAACGGCATGAAATACCTGGTCATGGAGGTCAGCTCCCAGGCCTACAAGGTCAACCGCGTATACGGCCTCACCTTCGACGTGGCCGCATTCCTCAACATCTCACCCGATCACATCAGCCCGATCGAACACCCCACGCTTGAGGACTACCTGTATTGCAAGCGCCAGATCATCGCCAACAGCCGCACGCTGGTGCTCGGCTCGGAGTGCAGGCATATCGGGCTGCTGCGCGAGGACGCCGCCGTACATCAGGTGCCGGTCAGCGAATTCGGCGTGCTCGACGCCATGCCCCGGGACGGAGCCGACGACCAGACCTGCGCATGGCCTGCGGACGGCACGCACCGCGCCTACCGGATGCGCCTGGACGGCAACGACCTGGGCGAATTCAGCCTTGATCTCGATGGGGATTTCAATTACAAGAACGCCCTGGCCGCGATCGCCATCGCCCATGCCGCCGGCGTGCCCGCCGATTGCGAGGCGTTGCGCGCATTGGAGCACACCAAGGTGCCGGGGCGCATGATGCAGTACCGCGATGAACGCACCAGCACCATCGCCATCGTCGATTACGCGCACAACTACGATTCCGTGGTCAAGCTGCTCGATTACGTGTCGACCCGCTACGGCGAGCGAAACCCGCGCATCACCCTGGTCGCCGGATCGGCCGGCAACAAGGCGATCGACCGGCGTGAGGGCATCGTCAAGGCCGCACAGGACCGTATCAGCCGTTTCGTGTTCACCGCGGAAGACACCGACACCGAACCGTATGAGGATATCTGCCGCGATATGGCCGATCATGTCACCAACAGCCATGTGACGTCCGATACGATCATCGACCGTACGCAGGCGATCGCCTCGGCATTGCATGAGGCGCAGGAGGACAAGGATCGCACCGATGTGGTGCTGGTCATCGGCAAAGGGCATGAACGTTGGATCAAGGACCTCAACAGGCATGTGCCCTACGAAGGTGATGATTGTGTAGTGGAGCGGCTGTTGCAATAACCGCTGGGGTACGATGGTGGGGATTCTGTTTCCGAAGGAAAGTCGAAGCGATTCCCCTATGGCATTCACGAACGTATCGTTCACCCTGTTCAGTGCGGTCGAGCTGCTGAAGCGGCATCATCTACTCCGCGAGATCATCACACCCGACCGCTGGACCCTTGATGTGGCGGATCTGCCCGGAGCAAACACCCCGATCCCCACCATCACCTACGACACGCGCAAGGTGTCGCAGGGGACGATGCTGTTCGTCAAGGGACGGTTCAAGCCGGAATTCCTCGATGGCATCGACACCAAGGGACTGTACGCCTACGTGGCCGAAGAGGATCATTCCGACCGCACCCATGCCATCGGCGTTATCGTCAACGACGTGCATAAGGCCATGAGCCTGCTTTCCGCTTCGTTCTATGGCTTGCCGCAACACGAGCTGACCGTGGTGGGCATCACCGGCACCAAGGGCAAAACCACCACCGCGTTCCTTGCCCAAGCCATTCTCAACGAGTACTCCCAAGGCAGGTGCGCGTTGTTCTCCTCGGTGAATCTTTGCCTTGACGGGCACACCATGCTGCCATCCAAACTCACCACGCCCGAGTCGCTCGATTCGTTCCGCATGATGCGCCAGGCCGTGGATAACGGCATGAAATACCTGGTCATGGAGGTCAGCTCCCAGGCCTACAAGGTCAACCGCGTATACGGCCTCACCTTCGACGTGGCCGCATTCCTCAACATCTCGCCGGACCACATCAGCCCGATCGAACACCCCACGTTCGAGGATTATTTCCATTGCAAGCGCCAGATCATCGCCAACAGCCGCGCACTGGTGCTCGGCGCCGATTGCGACCACCATGATCTGCTACGCGAAGACGCCAAGGCGGCCGGCATCGACGTCACCGAATTCGCCATGGAGGGCGACGCACAGGTCGTCACACGGCTTGACCCGAACAACAAGGAAGGCTTCATCGCCACCATCAGCGACGGCGAGCGCAGCGTCACGCTGGAGCCCATGGCGTTGGACATGACCGGCGAGTTCAATATCGTCAACGCCGCGGCGGCCATCGCCATCGCGCACAGGGCGGGCGTGCCGGCAAGCAGTCAGGCCATGTACGCCGTGCAGAACGTGCAGGTGCCCGGTCGCATGGAGCGCATCAGGGGCGGCGACAATCTGCTGGTCTATGTCGATTTCGCGCACAACTATATTTCCGTCAAATCGCTGGTCGATGAGATCGAACGCGTCTACGGCGAGCGCAATCCGCGCATCACCCTGGTATCCGGAACGACGGGCGGCAAGGCGATCGACCGGCGCGAGGGCATCGTCAAGGGTGCGCTCGGACGCGTGGAATCCTTCATCTTCACGCTTGACGACCCCAATTTCGAAGATCCGACCGATATCGCACGGCAGATGCAATCGTATGTGACCGACCCCGCGGCGCAGACGCAGATCGTCATGCCCCGTGAGGATGCCGTCGCCAAGGCCATCGCCGACGCCCGCGAGCATAACGACCGGTTCAACGTCGTGTTGGTCATCGGCAAGGGCGATGAGACGCGTAACATCATCAACGGCAAGCCGGTGCCGTACGAGGGCGATAGCGTCGTCGTGCGCCGCGTGCTGGGCGAATAATCGATGCGACCGCACGACATGGGCAAGAACAATGGGCAAGAACATAGGTAAGGTGACATTCATGACAAGATTCCAACCGATTCTGCTTGGCAGCGATATCAACGTGTACGGCATGGCCAGGGCGTTCCACGAGGAGTACGGCATCGTCTCCGACGCATACGCGTATTTCCAGCTCAGCCCTACGAAATTCAGCAAGATCGTCAATGTGCATATTGTCGACGATTTCAACAATTTCGTGACCTTCCGCGATTTCATGCTCGATCTGGGCAAACGCATGAAGGCCGAGGACCCGGATCGAGTGCTGCTGCTCATCCCCTGCGGCGATGTGTATGCGAATCTGCTCAGCCAGTGCGGCGACGATCTGCGCAAGTATTTCGTCTACAACACGCTGGATATCAACCTGTCGCGCCGTCTGGCGTACAAATCCACGTTCTATCAGATCTGCGAGCAGTACGATCTTCCCCACCCGAAGACGAAGACCGTCACCGCCGATGAGGTCAAGGCCGGCGAATACCGGAATCTACCGTTCAGCTACCCGGTGGCCATGAAGCCCGCCAATTCCGTGGAATGGCTGAACATCGACTTCGAAGGCCGCCGCAAAGCCTATATCTTCAACGATCCGGCCGAACTGGAGACGATCATCAAGCGTGCCTATGCCGCAGGCTATACCTCGGAAATGGTGATTCAGGACTTCATTCCGGGCGACGATTCGCGCATGCGCGTGCTCAACGCGTATGTGGATCAGCATCACCGCGCGCGCATGATGTTCCTCGGCCACCCGCTGCTGGAGGACCCCTCCCCCGTCGCCGCCGGCAACTACGCGGCCATCCTGCCCGACTACAACGAGGGCGTGTTCCGCCGTATCAAGGCGTTCCTTGAGGATATCGGCTATGAGGGCGTGGCGAACTTCGATATGAAGTACGACGAGCGCGACGGCGAATACAAGCTGTTCGAGATCAATCTGCGCCAGGGGCGTTCCAGCTATTTCGTGACGTTGAACGGCTTCAACCTGGCCAAGTACTTCGTCGACGACCTGGTGGAGGACACCCCGTTCGACGGCAACACGCTGTTCGGCCGCGGCTCCAAGCTGTGGCTCGAGATCCCGAAGTCGATCTTCCTAGATTATGTGGCCGAAGGCCCCGACAAGGAGGCCGGTCGCAGGATGCTCGCCTCCGGCGACTGGGGCACCACGCTGGAGTATTCCAAGGATATGAACCCGTTGCGCTGGGCCATGATCCGCCACATGTTCTCCATCTACAAGAAGAGCTACGCCAAATACTTCACCAAGAAGGGCGAATTGAAGTGAAACGACCGTTCTTTGCCGTTTTGGGCGGCATGGGCACGCTGGCCACGGAAAGCTATATCCGCCTGGTCAACGCCGCCACGCATGCGCATAGCGATCAGGAGTACCTGGACTATGTGGTGTTCAACGACGCATCCGTTCCCGACCGTACCGCGTTCATCGTCGGCGAGTCGGATGACGACCCCTTCCCCGTCATCGCGGACGATATCGACAAGGCTTCCGCGATGGGCGCAAGCTTCATCGTGCTGACCTGCAATACCGCGCATTATTTCCACGACCGCTTCCAGGCGCTTACCGACGTGCCGATCCTGCATATGCCGCGCGAAGCCGTGAAGCGTCTGTCGCAGCTGTACCCGGCAGGCCGTACCACGCGCGTCGGCTTCCTTGGCACGGTGGGGTCGCGCGCTTCGGGCGTGTACAAGCATGCCGTCGAGGAAGCCGGCTATACCTTCGTGGAGCCGGACGACGCGTTGCAGGCCCGCATCACCTCGCTGATCTACGACGATGTGAAAGGCAGCGGCGAGTTGAATCTCAACCGGTATGAATCCGTGCTGCGCGACATGCTCGACCCTGCCGGACCATGCGCCTGCGATGCGCTGATCCTCGGGTGCACCGAGCTGAGCGTGCTCAACGAGGCGTTCCCACTGCCCCAGTTGCCCGTCATCGACGCGCAGGCCGTGCTGGTGGACGTGACCGTGGAGCGTGCCAAGGCGCTGCGCAGCTAGCCTGGCAGCCGTCCACACGCCACACGCACGCATCGCATAGGCAAAAGGAAGACCGGGCGCGCACAGCATAACCGCTGTTCGCGCCCGGTCTTCGCGTATCCGCCTTCCGCGGCTATCGCCCGTCTACGCTTCCACGCTTCACTCTTCGGCCGACTGCTCGCCGTCAACATCTTCCACACCGTTGTCTACGGTGTCTTCGGCATCATTGCGCTCGTCCGGTTCGACGGTGGCCTGGTGGATGCTCATGGCCTTCTCCATAACAGGGCTGGCATGTTCCTTCAGCATGGCACGCGCGTCGCCGGCGGTGACGAAGCTGCCGCAGATCAGCACGCCATGGCCGTACCCCACGCCCAGCTCATCGTCGGCATCGACCAGATTGACGGCGGTCTGGATGGCATCCGGCAGATTCGGCTCCTTGATCACACGATCGGCACCGAACACGTCGATGGCGATCTTCTCCAGCTCGTCGGCCGGCATCACGCGATCACGCCATGAGTTCTCGGTCACCACGATCTGGCTGAGCACCGGTTCGAGAACACCCAGGTACTGTTCGACCTGCTTGTCGGCCATCATGGCCACCACGCCGACCAGCTGCTCGAAACTGTAGTTCTCTTCGATCGCTGCCCTCAACGATTCCGCGGCATTGATGTTATGCCCGCCGTCAAGGATGATGGTCGGCGAGGTACGGATCTGTTCGATGCGGCCGGGAATCTTGACTCCGCTCAACGCCTCGGCCACCAGATCGCCATCCAATGCGCCCGACGTGGGGATCACGGCCTCGCATGCGGCGAGCGCAGCGAGCGCGTTATGCGCCTGATGTTCGCCGAATTTGGCGATGGGCACTTCGGTGTAGGTGCCCAGCGGCGTGTTCAGCGTGGCCACCTGGCCGCCGACAGCCGGCAGACGATCGCTTACCGTCATCTCATAGCCGTCACGTACCAGTGTGGCGTGATTGCGTTCCGCGGCCTCCTCGATGATCGGCATGACATCGTCCTCATGCGGCTGGCGGCCGATCACCGCCGTGCAACCGGGCTTGATGATGCCGACTTTCTCCTCGGCGATCTGTTCGACGGTGTCTCCCAGCCATTTCATATGGTCCATATCGATCGGCCCGATGATGGCCGCGTCGGCGTTCAGCACGTTCGTGGCGTCCCACGCGCCGCCCATGCCGACCTCCACGATCGCCACATCGACCGGCGCGTCGGCGAATTTCCAGATCGCCATGGCGGTGAGCACTTCGAAGAAGCTCATGCGGGGCTTGCCCTGCTGCTCCATCTTGGCGTCCACCAGCGCGACATAATCCTTGATCTGGTCCCATGCGTCGATGAAATCGTCGTCGCTGAGCTCCTGGCCGTCGATGGCGATGCGCTCGTTCACCTTCTCCAGGTGCGGAGAGGTGTACAGGCCGGTACGCAGGCCATATGCACGGCAGATGGCCTCGGCCATGCGCGCCGTGGATCCCTTGCCGTTGGTGCCGGTGACGTGGATCACGCGGAAGGACTGCTCCGGATGCCCCAGCACGTCCAGCATGAGATTCATGCGGTCAAGGTCAAGGTTGGTGGTGTTGTGCTCCGGCGGGCGGCTCATGATATCGCGTTCCACGTCGTGAATGGATTCGCTGTTTCTGTTCGGATGCTCGAAAGACATGACTTCCTCTCAATACGTACAAACCTTTCATATTCTATTGCACTTTACGAGCCGAGTGGCATTGCGTTCCGGACTGAATGCGGCCGCCTTGGAAAACACCCCGTATGCCGCTGCGTGGTGGACTACGATGGGACGGTAGTGCCGCTGGGCCTTTCGAAAACAAGGCCCGTGCGCGGCGCGGGCAGCACAACATCACAATTCCAAGGATGACCAAGGAGCGAGTATGGGTGAAGTGATCACCGAAAAGGACAAGGAATACGAGGCGCAGGAGCGTGCCGCCGCGCCGGGCGACGATCAGGCCATGGCCGACCGTGTGAACAATCGGTCGCTGCGCCCGAATTCCGACGCGTTCCGCGAGTTCATGAAGTCCGGCTGGGCCGACGAGGATCCGGATATCAAGCCGTTGGAATCCTCCAAGTTCACCCCCGCCCGCCGTGCGACGCTCGGCAAGGCCTTCGCCGGCGAGCGCCTGGTGATTCCGGCCGGCCAGCCGAAGGTGCGCAACAACGACTGCGACTACATGTTCCGCCCGGACAGCACGTTCGCGTATTACACGGGTCTTGGAACCGACTATGAGGCGGGCGCCGTGCTGGTGCTCAACCCCGTCGACCCGGATTCACCCGAGGCGAAGGCCGGAGCGACCCATGTGCCGGAACTGTTCGTGGCACCGCGCGCCGACAATTCCACCGCCGATTTCTTCATGAACGCGCATTACGGCGAATACTGGGTGGGCCCGCGCGCCGGCCTGGTGGAGATGCAGGCGATGACCGGCATCGAAACGCATGACATCGCGCAGCTGGCCGATGCGCTGAGCAAGGATGTCGGCACCGAGGCCGGCGCCGTGCGCGTGCGCGTTGTGAGCGAGACCGATCCGCAGATCACCGCGCTGGTGAACGAGGTGCGCAAGGCCAACGGGTTCGCCGATCCCGATGCCAATGCGGCGGATGACGACAAGCTGCGCGAGTTCACCTCCGAGGCCCGCATGTGCAAGGATTCCTATGAGGTAGGCGAGATGCGCAAGACCATCAGCGCCACCAAGGCGGGCTTCGACCGTCTGCTGGCCACGCTGCCGGAGGCGCTTGACAAGACGCGCAGCGAACGTGTTCTGGAAGGCGCGTTCAATTCCGTGTCCCGCGAACTGGGCAATACGGTCGGTTACGATTCGATCGTCGCCTCCGGCCCGCACGCCCCGATCCTGCATTGGATGCGCAATACCGGCGTGGTGAGGAACGGCGACCTGCTGCTGGTGGACGCCGGCGTGGAAGTCGATTCCCTGTATACCGCCGACATCACCCGCACCTTCCCGACGAACGGCAGGTTCACCGATCTGCAGAAGCGTCTGTACCAGGCCGTGCTTGATTCCCAGCAGGCCGGTTTCGAAGCCGCGAAGGTGGGTGCCACGTATAGCGACATCCATCACGCCTGCATGCGCGTGATCGCCGAGAGGCTGCACGAGTGGGGTCTGCTGCCGGTGAGCGTGGAGGAATCGCTCTCCCCCGAAGGCCAGCAGCATCGCCGTTGGCTCGCCTGCGGCGTGGCCCACCATCTGGGCCTGGATGTGCATGATTGCGCGCAGGCACGCTTCGAGTCGTATCAGGGTGCCGAAATCCGCCCGGGCATGATCTTCACCATCGAGCCCGGCCTGTACTTCCGCGCGGACGATCTGCTGATTCCGCCGGAGTACCGTGGCATCGGCATTCGTATCGAGGATGATGTGCTCATGACCGAGCATGGCCCGGAATGGCTGTCCGCCGGCATTCCGAAGCAGATCGACGATGTCGAGGAATGGATGGCCGATATGGCCGCCAAGGGGCGCAAGGCCTGATATGACCACGCCGCAGTTCATTCTCGACCTATGCAGGAAAATAGACCACGCTGAGCCGTCAAACGTACAGCCCAGCGGGCTGTGCGTAGGCGAAGTGAGCAGCTACGCTGCGAAGGATCGTGGACCGGAAAGGAACGCACTATGACCACGCCGCAGTTCATTCTCGACCTACGCAGGAAAATAGACCACGATCTATTGTGGCTCATGGGCGTGTCCGGCTATGTGCAGGACGCCCAGGGCCGCGTGCTGCTGGGCAGACGCTCCGATACCGGCGAATGGGCCATGGTGTACGGCATCAACGAGCCTGGCGAGGAGCCTGCCGACACCGTGGCCCGCGAGGTCAAGGAGGAGACCGGCGTCGACGTGATCGTCACCGATCTGGTGTCGGTGAAATCGTCGCGGAAGATCCTCACCTATGCGAACGGCGACAACACCATGTACATGGATCACCTGTTCCTGTGCAGGCCCGATCCGAACGGCAACACGGAACCGTTCGTGGGCGATGACGAAAGCCTTGAGGTGGGATGGTTCTCCCCTGATGCGCTGCCCGAGCCGCTGGCCGCCACTACGGTGGAGCGCATGGGTTACGTGCATGACTATCTCAGGCATAAGGCGGACGGAGACGCTCACGCCCAGTTCGCCTTCCGTGGCGTGATCCGCTGATTGACGGTTGCGCCGCCCCGCATGTAGTACGGGCGGCACAACCGCAGCATGGTTATTGGCCAAACAATAATGGCCTGATATATGCCACAACGGCGCTTCCGATGGAATGACCATCGGAAGCGCCGTTGTGGTATTCGGCTTGCTGTTACGCGGCCGATCCGCCTACCGCTGGGCGGCAAGCAGGTCATGCAGCTTGGCGCGGTGCTCGCGCTGCTTGACCGGGTCGGGCAGCGGCAGCGAGGCCAGCAGCTTCTGCGTGTAGGGGTTCTGCGGGCGTTCGATGATGTCGTCCGCATCGCCGTGCTCCACGATCTTGCCCTTGTGCATCACCATGATGCGGTCGGCAAGCATGTCCACCACGGCCAGGTCGTGCGTGATGAACAGGCAGGCGAAACCGATTTCGGCCTGCAGTCTCTTGAACAGTTCAAGCACCTTGGCCTGCACCGACACGTCCAATGCGGAAGTCGGCTCATCGGCGATGAGCAGACTCGGCTTCAGCGCCAATCCTCGCGCCAGGGAGGCGCGCTGGCGCTGGCCGCCGGAAAGCTCATGCGGGTAACGGTCCATGTACACGCGCGGCAGCTGCACCATTTCCAGCAAATCGCCCACATAGTTCTTCGCCTCGGCTACGGAACCGAACTTGTGGTGCACCAGCAGGGGTTCCGCCACGTTCTCGGCGATGGTCATCAGCGGGTCGAACGAGGATCCCGGGTCCTGGAACACGAATCCGATGTCGGCGCGCTTGGCCTTGAAATCGCGCTCCTTCACGCCGTTCATCTCCACGCCCAGCACGTTGAGCGAACCGCCGGTGACCTTCTGCAGGCCGGCGATGGCACGGCCCGTGGTCGACTTGCCGGAACCGGATTCGCCCACCAGTCCGAGCACTTCGGAACGGTGGATCTCGAAGTCGATGCCGTCCACAGCCTTGAAGTCGGGCTGCATAAGGTGACCGGGGTAGGTGATGCTCAGATTCCGCGCCTTGACGGCGAGCGGTTCGTCATGCCAGTCGGTTTTGCGTTCGATCGGATTGCCTTTGCGGTCCCGCACCACGAGATGCTGCCCGATGCGCGGCACGGCGGCCAACAGACGCTGCGTGTACTCGTGCTGCGGCTTGTAGAAGATCTGTTCCACGGGCCCTTGCTCGACCACGTGGCCGCGGTACATCACCACGACCTCGTCGGCGATATCGGCGACCACGCCCATGTTGTGGGTGATGATGAGCACCGATGCGCCGAATTCGTCACGTGCCAGACGCAGCAGGTCGAGGATTTCGGCCTGGACCGTCACGTCCAGCGCGGTGGTCGGCTCATCGGCCAGGATCAGACCGGGGTTCAGCACCAACGCCATGGCGATGACGATGCGCTGCTTCTGACCGCCGGAGAACTGATGCGGATAATAGTCCACACGGGTTTCGGCGTCCGGGATGCCGACCTTCTTCAGAATGTCGATGGCCTTGGCGCGAAGCTCCTTCTTGTCCTTCATACCGTGGGCGCGCAGGCCTTCCTCAATCTGCCAGCCGATGGTATACACCGGATTGAGCACCGAGTTCGGCTCCTGGAATACCATGGCCGCCTGGCTGCCGCGCATCGTGCGCAGCTGCTCTCCGGACAGCGACAGCACGTCGAGCGTGCCGGTATCCTCACGGTTCGACAGGTATATCGCGCCGGAGGTGGTGGCGGTTTCGGGCAGCAGCTTGATGATGGAACGCGCGGTCACGGATTTGCCGGAACCGGATTCGCCGACCACGCCGACCACGGTCTTGCGCGGAATGGTGAAGTTCACATCCTCGACTGCCTTGATCGAGCCGGCATCCGTCATGAAGGAGACCGACAGGTCCTTGATATTGGCGAGATCGCCCTGCTGGGCATTGTGCTGCGTGTGTTGCGCCTGTTGTGTCATGGCGTTCACTCCTCTCCCCTGTTGCCCGTATCGCCTTCGCCGGTCCATTCCGAAGCACGGAACGCCTCGTCAAGGTCGGTGACGGTCGCCACCGGCTTTGCCGCGATCGGGTTGCCGGCCGCGTCCAGTTCGGCGATGACCTCGTTGCGTGCGGAAATGTTTTCCTTCTTGTCGACGGAGGTGTCTTCGATCGAGCCGACGACCTCGCCCGCGGACTTGCGTGCGCGCAGGCGCGGATCGGCAAGATCGTTGAGCGATTCGCCGACCAGCGTGATGCCCAGCACGACAAGCACGATGGCCAGGCCCGGGAACACGGCGGTCCACCAGATGCCTGCCGTCACGTCGGACACGGAACGGTTGAGATCGTAGCCCCATTCGGCGGCCGCGGTCGGTTCGATGCCGAAGCCCAGGAAGCCTAGGCCGGCCAGCGTCAGGATGGCTTCGGACGAGTTCAGCGTCAGGATCACAGGCAGGGTTCGTGTGGAGTTCTTGAACAGATGCTTGGTCATGATGCGCCATGTGGAGGCGCCCACCACACGGGCGGATTCGATGTACGCGGATTCCTTGATGCGGATCACTTCGGCGCGGATTGTACGGAAATACTGCGGAATGTACACCACGGTGATGGAGATGCCCGAAGCGAGGATGCCGCTCCACAGCCCCGACTGGCCGTGGGAGATCATGATGGCCATAAGGATGGCGAGCAGCAGCGACGGGAAGGAGTAGATGGCGTCGGCGATCATCACCAGCACGCGATCGACCCAGCCGCCGAAGTAGCCGGATACCAGGCCGAGCAGCACGCCGGCGAAGATGGACAGCAGCACGGCCACGATGATGGCGATGATGGCGGTTCTGGTACCCCAGACCACACGGCTGAACACGTCGAAGCCGCCGGCCGTGGTGCCCCAGATGTGCTTGGCCGAAGGTGCCGCCTGCGCGGGGAACGAGCCGCTGGCGTCCTTGATCTGCGCATGCCCGTAAGGGGCGATGACCGGCGCGAACAGCGCGACGATCAGGAAGAACGCGCACAGCACCAGACCAGTGACGAGCATGCCCTTCTGCCAGCCGACCGCGACACGCAGCTGTTTGACGATCGGCAGCTTCGCCCAGGCCGACTTTCTGCGCAGCCGGAGATTCCCGAGGCGTTCGTCGCCGGAGATGGCGGTTTTGGTTGCATTTGCCTGAGCCATGTCAGTACCTCACTCTCGGGTCGATGAGCGCGGCGATCACGTCGACGATGAAGTTGACGACGGCCACGATGATGGCGATGAGGATCACGATGCCCTGCACGGCCACGAAGTCACGCGCCTTGAGGTACTGCGACAGCATGAAGCCCAGCCCCTTCCATTCGAAGGTGGTTTCCGTGAGCACCGCGCCGGCGAGCATCATGGCGATCTGCATGCCCATCACGGTGATGATCGGGATAAGCGCCGGACGCCACGCATGCTTGTTGAGCAGACGCTTCTCGGACACGCCACGGGATCGCGCGGCCTCCACATACCCGGAGTTGAAGGTGGAAATCACGTTGGTGCGTACCAAGCGGATGAACACGCCTGCGGTCAGCAGGCCCAGGGCCAGGGCCGGCAGTACCGCGTGGCGCAGCACGTCGGCGAGCACGTTCATGTCGCCGAGCTGCAGCGCATCGATGATGTAGAAGCCCGTGGGGGAAACCAGTCGGGAGAACTGCATCTCGGTGGCCAGCGAGGAACGACCGGAGGCGGGCAGCGCATTAAGCCAGATGGCGAAGATAAGCTTCAAGATCAGGCCAAGGAAGAACACCGGGGTGGCGTAGCACAGGATGGCGAAGGTACGGATGCCGGCGTCGGCGGCATGGTCGCGCCTGCGGGCGGCGACTCGACCCAGCCCGATGCCGACGACAAGCGCCACGATAAGCGCCAGGAACGCCAGTTCGAAGGTGGCGGAGCCATAGCGCGCCAGAATGGAGACGACCGGCTGGTTGTCGGTCATGGTGGTGCCGAGATTGCCGTGCAGCAGATTGCCCAGATACTCGAAGTATTGCACGATAAGCGGCTTGTCGTAGCCGGCCGCGTGAATGCGCGCCTGCAGCTCCTGCGGGGTGAGTCGGCCGCCGAGCGCGGCGGAGATGGGGTCGCCGGTGGCGCGCATCACGAAGAACACCACGGTGACGAGAATGAAAACGGTTGGGATGATAAGCAGGAACCTGGTCAGGACGAAACGGAAGAATCCGCCTGACAATCGGTTCTTTTTGGCTTCTTTCGGCTTGCCTGCCTGGTCGGCGGTTGCCGGAGCTGCTGTAGCTGACACGCTCAAGCTCCTTTATGTAGGGCCAATATTGGATTGTGCGATGTGTTGATGCGATTACGACAATGCTGGGAGACGGGCAGAGGCTGTTCGTCTCCCAGCATTCGCTTCGCTGGCAGCGGGCTGTGGCGCAGAACCCTGCGGGGACACCACGGCATCCGCTTGGAATATGGCTTCGCCCGGCTTGACCGGGCGAAGCCGTTCGATCACTTGGTGATGGAGGCGTAGCGGAAGCGGAAGGATGCGTCGAGCACAACGCCCTTCACGCTGGTGCCGGTCACGGCGGTCTGCGCACCCTGCAGCAGCGGGATGGTGGACAGGTCGTCGGTTTCCTTCTCCTGAATCTCCTTCAGGAGGTTCTCGCGGACGGACTCGTCCTTCTCGCCGGCCTGCTTGACGATCAGATCGTTGATCTCCTTGTTGGAGTAGCCGTTGTTGACGAAGTTGCCGTCACGGAAGAACGGGGACAGATAGTTGTCCGGGTCGGAGTAGTCCGGGAACCAGCCGAGCTGGTAGACCGGGTAGGAGCCGTCGGAATCCTCGGTGACCACACGGTCCTTGTTGAACTGGGTCCATTCGGTGGACTGCAGATCGACCTTGAACAGGCCGCTGGATTCCAGCTGGGACTTGATGGCGGCGTACTCGTCGGCGGAGCTGGAGCCGTAGTGATCCGGGTTGTACTGCAGCTTGAGGTCGACCGGGGTCTTCACGCCGGCGTCGGAGAGAACCTTCTTGGCCTTGTCGGTGCTGGGCTTGCCGTTGCCGTCGCCATAGGCGCTCTTCAGGGTGTCGGAGTGGGAGGTCAGGCCGTCCGGGATGAAGGAGTACATCGGGGTGTAGGTGTTCTTGTAGACCTTGGAGGCCAGCTCGTCGCGGTCGATGAGGTTGGCGACGGCCTGGCGCACGGCCTTGGCCTTGGCTGCGTTCGGTTCGCTGGTCTTCTCGCCGTAGGGCTGGATCCTGAAGTTGAAGGTGAGGAAGCGCTCTTCGCCGCCCGGGCCGGTGACGACCTTGACCTTCTTGTCCTTGGACAGGTCGGAGATGTCGGTCGGGGTCAGGGAACGGTAGGCCACGTCGATCTGCCCCTGCTGCACGGCCATCTTCAGGTTGGACGCGTCGGCATAGTACTTGACCTGCACGGCATCGTTCTTGGCCGGGGTCAGACCCTTGTAGGAGTCGTTCTTGGCATAGGCCAGGGCCTCGTTGAGCTTGAAGGAGGTCAGCTTGTACGGACCGGCGAAGGCGTTGTCCTTGACGATGGTGTCGGCGTCGGTCAGCTTGCTGTCGGAGAAGGACTCCTCATCGACGATCGGGCCTGCCGGGGAGGACAGCACCTGCTTGAGGGTGACGTCGTACGGCACGGAATCGGTGAACACCACGGTGGTGTCGTCCTTGGCCTTGACGTCGGTGATGTTGGCGAGCAGCGATGACGGACCGTTCTCGTCGTTGATCTTCTTGACGCGGTCGAAGGAGAACTTCACATCGGAGGAGGTCAGGTCGTGGCCGTTGGCGAATTTCAGACCGGACTTCAGCTTGACGGTGAACTGGGTGCCGTCGGAGTTCCAGGTGCCGTCGTCGGCGGCGATATCGGCGCTCAGCTCGGAAGTGTTGTAGTCCTGTGCGTACAGGAACGGGAATACCTGAATCTGCGCGGCGTAGGAGCCGTTGTCGTAGGAGCCTGCCGGATCAAGGCTGGTGATCTTGTCGGTAGTGCCGATGGTGATGGCATTGCCTGCCGTGGCATCGTCCTTTACGCCGCCGCATGCGGCAAGCGATGCGATGGCGGCCACGGATACGGCGGCAGCCATAATCTTCTTAGCATTCATGAGGGATACCTCTCTCTATCTCCCGCGCCGCCCTAAATGGCGCAGGCTGTGGGCTAACGTAACCACCTAATGTTTCTTTGCCGTTTCACCTGAAGAGAACGCCTGCCGGGAATCGGCCGGATTATAAGGCATTGCAACGTTTTGACGCGATATGCCATCATTGACGAAGCGTCCACAATATGAAACGACGCCATCGGAGCGGCATTGCCGCCGCCGACCAGCGACACGCCATGCGGGTATGGCTTGCATCTTTGTATTAACTGCGTTAATATCTTAATCAAGTTCAGATTCAAGGATGAGAGAACAGACTCAAGGAGGTGTCAGCCATGGCAAGCCCCACCATCAACGCAGCATCACAGGCAGGAATCGCCGAAACCAACCGCTCCCGCATCATGCGACACCTCTACCGCAACGGCGTCAGCTCACGCGCGCAAATCGCCACAGCCCTCGGCCTCACCCCAGCAGCCATCACCAAAATCACCGCACAACTCATCGAAGCGCACGCCATCGAAGAAACCGGCGACCTCGACGGCAAGAAAAACCGTCGCTCCATCGGCCTGGCACTCGACACAGCACACTTCCACGTCATCGGCGTCAAATTCGCACGCTCCCTCGTACAAATCGGCGTCTTCGACCTCACCGGCAACCAATCCAGCCTCACCACACTCCCCTACGTATCAAACGACACCATCGGCGAAACCATCGCCACCGTGCACAGCACCATCGAACAGCTCCTGCACGAAGACCCCACCATCGTGGCCATCGGCATGGCCGTCCCCGGCCCCTACCTGCGCAACAACGGCCACACCGCCGTCGTATCCTCCATGCAAGGCTGGCGCGCCATCAACTTCATCGACGAATTCGCCAACAGCTTCACCGTCCCCGTCTTCATCGAACAAGACGCCCGCGCAGGCGTACTCGCCAACTCCCTCTTCGACCCCAACAGCAACGGCGAACCCAACCTCGCCTACTACCTCGTCGGCGAAGGCGTAGGCCTCGGCGTCATCGACCACGGACGCATCATCAACGGCGCCCTCGGCACCGCCACCGAAATCGGCCACGTCTCCATCGACGTCAACGGCAAACCCTGCGACTGCGGCAACATCGGCTGTCTGGAATGCTACTGCTCCACCCCAGCCATCCACCAAATGCTCATCGACAACGGCACCATCGTCAACGGCGCAGACGGTATGAGCCACACCGAAGCATGCCGCGCACTCTTCGCACTCGCACACCACGGCGACGAAGCAGCACTCGCCATGATCCGCACCATCGGCACCTACATCGGCTACGGCTGCCTCATCATCTTCAACACATTCAACCCGCACACCATCGTCATCGGAGACATTGTCTCCGAAGCAGGCCAACCCCTACTCGACGAAATCAAACGAACCGTCAGGCAACGAGCCATACCGGAAATCTACGAATCCACCACCATACGGCTCACCACCATGCCCACGGATGCCACAGTCCTAGGCGCAGCGGCCGTGGCAATCAACTACCTGCTCGACCACCCATCAGATTTTTTCAGCTTCAACTAGCGAAAAACACCACAATCCACCACAACGGAAGGAACCCATCATGACCAAGCCAATCGTGCTCTCCCTCGGCGAACTGCTCTGGGACATGCTCCCCACCGGCAAGCGCGCAGGCGGCGCCCCCGTCAACTTCGCCTACCACGCCATGAAGAACGGCGCCGAAGGCTACTCCATCAGCGCCGTCGGCGAAGACGAACTCGGCGACGAACTGCTGGCCGAAACCGCCAAGGCAGGCATCCACGCCGTCATCCAACGCAACGCATGGCCCACCTCCACCGTCGAAGTCGAACTGCGCAACGGCATCCCGGAGTACACCATCATCAAGGGCGTTGCATGGGACCACATCCTCTACACCCGTCAGCTCATCGACATCGTGCAGCAGGCCGACGCCATCTGCTACGGCACCCTGGCCCTGCGCTCCCCCGAATCCCACGCCACCATCACCGAACTGCTCAAGCACGCCAAGCCCGAAGCAATGAAGTTCTTCGACATCAACCTGCGCGGCGACCACTACTCCAAGGAACTCATCGAAGAACTGCTCGGCTACGCCACCGTATTCAAGATCAACGACGAAGAGCTCCTGCTCCTGCGCGACATGTTCGACATCCGCGGCACCTCCGGTGAAGACGCATGCCACTGGTTCATGGACAAGTTCGACCTCGACTACGTGATCCTGACCGCCGGCGCCGCCTACTCCACCATCATCTCCAAGAAGGGCGAAACCTCCACCGTCGACACTGCGCGCGTGGAAGTAGTCGACACCGTTGGCGCAGGCGACTCCTTCTCCGGCACGTTCACCGCACGCATCCTGCAGGGCGATTCCCTGGTCGAAGCGCACCGCAAGGCCGTGAACACCTCCGCCTTCGTATGCACCCAGAACGGCGCATGGCCGGAGTACCCGGAGCAGATCCCGGATTACCTCGCCGCAGCCGGCAAGTAATCCCCCACTTCCTTTCTTTTTCATCACCTCTTTCCGCGAAAACGCCCGTTGCAACTTCCGCAGCGGGCGTTTTCGTATCATGGGCTTTGTATTCCGGTATTCCCCGGTATTCCCCGGTATGACCAGACGCCCGTATGACATGTTCGACACACTCAAGGCACCGCTTACTCGGACTGTTGCTGTACCCCCGGTATGACCAGACGTCCGTATGACATGTTCGACACACTCAAGGCCGTTCGGCCAAGCCTACGGTCTCACATGCCATACGGACGTCTTTGCTTCCCCACAAAAGCATCTATCGCTTCACGGCTCAGCAGCCAAGCCTACGGTCTCACGCATCATACGGAAGCCCCTGTTCCTCCTACACAATCGGCAGATTGAGGAACGCCCAAACCACCGACGCTCAGAGCACCGTCACCGTCTACAGTTTGAGGAGTTCATAAACTACCGATGGTGAGACGGCTGTCACCGTCGGTAGTTGGGGAATACCGCGAAACGTATTGTCGCTACTTGCGAACGTGCCTGCGCAATGGCTTCAACTGGAACACCTCATCCGATTGCTCCGCCACCGCCGGACTATGCGTCACGATGATCACACACTTGCCCTCATCGTGAGCGAGCGCACGGAAAATCGCCATAATGTCATCCTGCGTAGCCATATCAAGATTGCCCGTCGGTTCATCAGCCAGCACGACCCTCGGCCCATAGCTCAACGCCCGAGCAATGGCGACGCGCTGCTGCTCGCCGCCGGACAGATGCAGAATACGCTCCTTGGCATATTCCTCCGGCAACCTCACCTTATGCAACAACTCCAGCACAATCTCACGCTTCGGGCGCTCGAAACGCATACCGGATGCCTCCATGGACAACACGATGTTCTCCTCCACCGTCAACGCCGGCAGCAGATTGAAACTCTGGAAAATCACGCCAATATCATGACTGCGGAAACGATAACGGTTCAACGTGGACAGATCCCTGCCGTCATAAAGCACACGCCCCGCCGTCGGCAGCGTCAAACCGGACAACAGCGACAACACCGTGGTCTTGCCCGCACCCGAAGGGCCGGTAATGGCAACCAGCCTACCCGGACGGAACCCACGGCTCAGATCATCCACAACCTTCTTGCCGCCCTTCGTATACGAATACGTGACATGATCAAGCGCAAGAATCGCACCAGCTTCGGTTTCATTAGTCATATCAAGTCCTTTCATAACCCACATAGAAAGCGTTCAGGAACGGTCGGCAAGAATCTGCAACGGCTCATAGCGAACAATCGCCACCACGCCGACCAGCGCGGAAACCAACGTAAGCGCAACACCAATCAGCACCAGCTCGCCAATGATCTTGAAATTAACCGTGGCATTCACCGTGCTCACATACTCCACGGCCCTGCTCAAACCACGCTGGCCACGCTGCGCGGACTGACCATTCGGCTTCTGATCAGGCTGGCCGGATTGGCTATCGGACTGAGCCTGCCGATCCGAACCATCCGAAGAACCGGACGAACCATTCGGACCACCACCCTGCCCAGGAGCCCCCGGCACATCGGCATCACGCCCGAACTGCGCCTGTTGGCTGGAAGCCTGCGACTCCTGGCTGGAAATCTGCTGCGCCAACAACTGATTGGACACCGGCACCGACGCCGCCGCACCACCAGCCACACCAATCGCAATACCAGCCATAGTGACAATCAGCAACTCGATCACGAACTGCGCCACCACCTTCGCCTTGGTAATGCCAATCGCCGTCAGCACGCCGATCTCATACTTGCGCTCGCGGATATTGAACAGGTTGATCACAATAAGCACCGCGGCACCGACCGCAAGCACAATGATCAGCAGCGTCAGTGCGAACTTGGCAAGATTGTCAAGCGGCACAAGACTGGATTCGTAATTCTCCACGTCGGCGGACGAAACCTTATGATTCGCATCAAGCCCCGCCTTCTTCACATCGGACACAAACGTCTCATAGTCGCTCTTGCTGCCCAGCACATAAGCGAAACTCAACTGAGTGCGCGAAGCGGAGGTCTGCGTGGACGAATCAGCCGCATCAGACGAATCCGTAGATAATCCAAGCTTCTTCAACGTGCTGACGGATGTGTAAATGGCATTATCCGGATCGGAAGACGTGCCGCCCATCGGACCATGAGAGCCGGTATCCGCAGACGTACTGTTCTTATAGATGCCGACAACAGTGAGCTTGTACGTAGTGTCACTGCCGCTCAGATCCTCAACGGTGACGGTGCTGCCGACCTTCAGACCATTGAACTTGGCAAGCGCCTGGGAAATAATCACCTGACCATCCGAACCGGAGCCATAGCCGAACACCTTGCCGCTGGCCATAGTGAAACTCCCGTTGGGGGCATTGGACACCGCGGCATCGGAAGAGAAACCGACCAACGAGAAATCGCCGGATGTCATCCCGCCGAAGCCGCCACCCTGACCACCGGGCATCCCCTCACCGCCATGGGAATCGGACGCACCCTGAGCGGCGGAATGGGACGCCGAAGAGTTCTTCTCGCTATTGGAAGTGGACGTCTCCACCGGCTGGAAACCATCGGTGGCATTCACCGACGTGGTCTGCGTATAGTACGTTGTCACCGGAACACTGGAAGCCTTGGCGTACTTCCTATATTCGGCAAGAGTCAACGAACTCTGGTCGAGTGCCTTGCGCATGGCATCCTTATCCGGCTTGCCATCGCTTGACGAAGACTGCGACGACTGGGCCGCGCTCATCATCTTATCGCGGTCCATATCGATAGTCGCGGTGACGGTGGTCGAGCTCAGCCCCGTCTCCCGCGCATTCTGCGCCGCATTGCGGATGGCGAGCCCCACAGTGGCCGCGGCGGCTATCACCGCGACGATAACAACGATAAGTATGTTGCGCCCGGCATTGCGTACAACCGATCTCCAGGCATTCTTCAACACGAACATACAGGTCCCTTGGCATGGTCATGTGGCGAACCCCATGTTCGCCGCGTCATGCCCCAGCATGCTCCTGCCGAGTTGCCGTTGCCTAGCAATACTCTGGCCTCAAGCTCCAAAGTTCTTGAATGTTCGCTGGAAGCGGAAACTTATCGTACTGCTACACAGTATGACGGGACTTCCGCATGATGCGTTCGACACACTCAAGGCGTCGCTTACGCGGACTGTTGCTGTACCCCCGGTATGACCAGACGTCCGTATGACATGTTCGACACACTCAAGGCCGTTCGGCCAAGCCTACGGTCTCACATGCCATACGGACGTCTTTGCTTCCCCACAAAAGCATCTATCGCTTCACGGCTCAGCAGCCAAGCCTACGGTCGGATCATCATACGGAAGCCCCTGTTCCTCCTACACAATCGGCAGATTGAGGAACACCCAAACCACCGACGCTCAGAGGGGTGCCAGCGTCGGTAGTTTGCAAGGAGCTGAACTAGGCGGTGGGAAGGCAGCTTGGGCCGAACAGGATCTTGATCTCGGCAAACAAACTGGTGTCACGCTTCACCCGGAACCGGTCGCCGAACGTCATCACCTCGGCGTTACCTTTGGCATCCATAACCGCAAGCTTCACCTCGCAATACCCCGGATGATTCGTCAGCACATGCCCCAGCTGCATCATATGCCGCCGATCCAGCGCAGCCTGCGGCAGGGTAATAATCACCGGCCGTTCGTCCGCCGCCTCCAACGTAGGCACCTGCATTTCGGTGGCGCGCATGCTCACCGTCTCGTCGCGCAGTTCCACCATGCCCCGGATCTGCACCACCTGATCGACGGTAAGCTCGGCGGCCGCCGCCTCATACACCTTGCCGAAGAACATGCACTGAATCGAGCTTTCCAGATCCTCGACGGTCACAATCGCCCACGCATTGCCACGCTTGGACACGCGGCGGTCCACGTTGGTGACCAGACCGGCGATGGTCACCTGCTGGCCCTCGCCCATGGTCTTGGCCCTGTCGATCAGATGCGCGATCGACATCTCACGCAACCCGGCAAGCACAGCCGTCATACCGGACAGCGGATGGTCGGACACATACAGGCCCAGCATCTCGCGTTCGAAATTCAGCTTGGTCTTCTTATCCCACTCCTCCACATCGGGCACGGTGACGGAAGCGTCGCCCATCACATCCTGTTCGTCGGCATCATCCATGTCGCTGAACAGATCAAACTGGCCTTCGGCCTCCTTGCGCTTCAAACCCACCACCGATTCGATAGCGGTTTCGTGAATCTGATACAGCGCACGACGATTCGGATCAATCGAATCGAACGCGCCGGCCTTGATCAGCGATTCCACCAAACGACGGTTCAACGCGCTGAGCGGCACACGACGCACGAAGTCCATGAAGTCCACGAACTTGCCGCGCTTGCCCTCACGCTCGGCGATGATGTCGGCCACGGCCTTATCACCCACGTTGCGGATGGCGCCCAAACCGAAGCGCACCACGTCGCCCACAGCGGAGTAGGCGTACACGGATTCATTCACATCCGGCGACAGCACCTGGATGCCCATGCGCCTAGCCTCGCCCAAGTACAACGCGGTCTTGTCCTTGTTGTCCTTGGTGCCCTGCAGCAACGCGGCCATGAACTCGACCGGGTAATGCGTCTTCAGATACGCCGTCCAATACGAGATCAAACCGTATGCGGCGGAATGCGCCTTGTTGAACGCATAGCCGGAGAACGGCACGAGCACATCCCACACGGCCTGCGCGGCCTCTTCGGAATACCCGTGCTCCTTCATGCCCTGGAAGAACGGGATCTTCTCCTTGGCCAGCACCTCCGGCTTCTTCTTGCCCATGGCTCGGCGCAGCACGTCTGCCTTGCCCAGCGAATAGCCCGCCAGGATTCGCGCCGCCGACTGCACCTGCTCCTGGTACACGATCAGACCGTACGTCTCGTCGAGCACCTGCTTGAGCGGCTCCTCCAGCTCCGGGTGGATCGGCTCGATCTTCTGCAATCCGTTCTTACGCTTCGCATAGTTGTTATGCGAATCCATATCCATCGGGCCCGGGCGGTACAACGCGATCAGTGCGGAAATATCGTTGAAGTTATCGGGCTTCAACGATTTGAGCAGCGCACGCATGCCGTCGGAATCAAGCTGGAACACGCCCAGAGTGTCGCCACGCGCCAACAGCTGGTAGGTTTCCTTGTCGTCCAGCGGAATCTTGGTGTAGTCCACCGGGTCCTTGCCGTTGGCCACGATGTTCTTCAACGTGTCCTGGATGACCGTCAAGTTGGACAGGCCAAGGAAATCCATCTTGACCAGACCCAGCGTTTCGCACGTATGGTATTCGAACGTGGTGGTGACGGTGTTATCCACGCGCTGCAGCAGCGGCGAAGTATCGGTGATCGGCTCGCTACCCATGATGGTGGCGCAGGCGTGCACACCGGTCTGGCGGATCAGCCCCTCGATGGTCTTCGCCTTGTCGATGATCTTGTGCGCGTCCGGATCGGACTCATACAGTTCGCGGAACTCACGCGCCTCGGCATAATGCTTCGACGTGGGATCGAAGATCTCCTTCAGGCTCGCGTCCTTGCCGTTCTTGCTCGGCGGCAGCGCCTTGGTGACCTTGTCGCCCATGGCAAAGTCGTAGCCCATGATGCGTGCGGAATCCTTCAACGCCTGCTTGGTTTTGATCACACCGTAGATCACGCACTGCGCCACCTTGTCGCGGCCGTACTTCTCGCCGCAGTAGTCGATGACGTGCAGACGCCCCTCCGGGTCGAAATCGACATCGATATCAGGCAGCGACACACGTTCCGGGTTCAGGAAGCGTTCGAAGATCAGACCATGCTTCAACGGGTCGAGTTCGGTGATGCCCATGGCATAGGCCACCATCGAACCTGCCGCGGAGCCACGCCCCGGCCCCACCATGATGCCGTGGTCCTTCGCCCACTGGATGTAGTCGGCCACCACCAGGAAGTAGCCGCAGAACTGCATCTGGCAGATCACACCGCACTCGTAGTCGGCCTGCTTGGACACCTCCTCCGGCACATTGTTGTCGTACCGGCGTTCCAGGCCTTCCTCCACCTTCTTCAGGAAGAGCGACGCCTCATCCCAGCCTTCGGGGCAGTCGAACTGCGGCATGAACGCGCCGTCCTCGTGATCGTCGAACATCACGTTGCACCGTTCGGCAATTTCCAGCGTGTTGTCGCATGCCCCCGGGAATTCCTTGAAGATCTCGCGCATCTCCTCGGCGGGCTTCAGGTAGTAGCCTGTGCCGTCGAATTTGAAACGGTTAGGATCGTCCAGATGACTGCCGGAGTTGATGCACAACATGGCGTCCTGCGCCTCCGCATCCTCGGCGTGCACGTAGTGGGAATCGTTCGTGGCCAGCAGCGGTGCATCGAGCTTCTTGGCGATTTCGAGCAGACCGGGGATATTGCGGTTTTCGATGGTCAGCCCATGGTCCATGATCTCGATGAAGAAATTGTCTTTGCCGAAAATGTCCTGCAATTCGCCTGCCGCACGCAGTGCCTCGTCAAACTGGCCCAGCGCAAGCCTGGTCTGGATGATGCCGGACGGGCAGCCGGACCCGCAGATCACACCCTTGGAATAGGTGGAAAGCACCTCTTTATCCATACGCGGGTAGCGTTGCACGCGGCCTTCAAGGTTGGCTACGGAACTGGCTTTGATGAGGTTCACCAAGCCCTCGTCGTTCTCCGCCCACAACGTCAGGTGGGTGATCAGACCGCCGCCGGACACGTCGTCGCGCCGCTGGGCTTCGGTGCCCCAATGCACGCGGCTTTTATCCTGACGGGCGGTTTCCGGCGTCACATACGCTTCGATGCCGATAATCGGCTTGACGCCAACTTTGACGCAGTTGGTATACATCTCGTAGGCGCCATGCATGTTGCCGTGATCGGTGATGCCAACTGCCGGCATACTGAGATCGGCCGCGTATTTCGCCAATTCGGGGATTTTCGACGCGCCGTCCAGCAGCGAATAATGCGTGTGATTGTGCAGATGTACGAAGTTTCCCGAATCAGACATACTCTCTAATGTACCGCATGCATTGATTTACATGCACTGATTTACATGCACTGATTGAGTGCGCAACCGATTGGACTGGCGTCCAACGGCAACTCTTTCTCAATCTGCCGACGCTCACACGTCTCTTACCGTCGGCAGATTGAGGAACACCCAAACTACCGACACTGCGAGGAGGCTGAGCATCGGCGGTTTGGGGAAGATGCCCGTGCTATACGAGCCGTATCAGCAGATTCAGCGGACTCTGCGACCGTGCGTCAGCGGGCAGGGGCTTCGCCATTATCGGCGTGCCGCGCCCGCATGGCGTCCAGCGCATGCGCAAGATCGGCCGGGTACGAGCTGGTCACCGTGGTCCACACATGTGTGCGTGGATGGCGGAACTCCAGCTGCATGGCGTGCAGCCACTGGCGTTCGATGTTCAGATCCTCGGCAAGCACCGGGTTCGCGCCATACATGTGGTCGCCCACCAGCGGATGCCCGATGGACGAAAAATGCACGCGGATCTGATGCGTGCGCCCTGTTTCCAAATTCACTTTGACCAGGGTGGCCTCGCTGCCGAAGCGCTCCATCACATCCCAATGCGTGATGGCCGGCTTGCCGGCAGGCGTAACGCAGAACCGGAAATCGGAGACCTTCGCACGCCCGATCGGCGCTTCGATGGTCGCCCTGTCTTCTTTGAGATTGCCTTGCACGAGCGCATGGTAGGTTTTGACCACCTCATGCTCGGCGAACTGCCGGCGCATCTCCACATAGGCCAGATCGGATTTGCATACCAGCATCAGGCCGGATGTACCCACGTCAAGCCGGGAGACAATGCCCTGCCTGCCTGCGGCACCATACGCGGTGATATGCACGCCGCGATCGAGCAGGCTGCCCAGCACGGTCGGACCCGTCCAGCCTACGGATGCGTGCGCGGCCACGCCGACCGGCTTGTCGACCACGACCACGTCGTCGTCCTCGTACACGATCGCCATATCGTTGGCGATGGGTTCCGGCTCCTTGCGTTCCTCGACCAGGTCGATCTCCACGACCTCCCCCGCCTGAAGCGTAGTGGATTTGGTGATCTCGCGATCGAGCACACGCACCTGACCGGTGTCGATCAGCGTGGCGGCCTTGGACCGTGAAACACCAAGCATCTTGGAGACGGCCACATCGAAACGTGCGCCGACAAGCGCATCTGGAGCTGGAACCACACGACTCATTGAGCCTTACTTCCCTGTTCGCTTGATTCGAGTTCGGACGGTGCAGACGATGCTGCCGACGCCGATGCCGACGCTTCCGCGGAGGCGACGGCATCGGCCGACTGCGCTTCGTCGGAAAACGGCACGTTCACCAGAATCATCGCTACAATGGCCACGCCGGCGACGGTGAGGAAAATATCGGCAACATTGCCCACGGACCATCCGTAATCGATGAAATCCACGACCTTGCCGTTCAAGAACCCATCCGCATAGCTCACGCGATCGACGAGATTGCCGAGCGCTCCCGCAAAAGCGCAACCGAGCGTCGCGGCCCATGCCTTGGACGTGGTACGCAGGCCGAGCACCACGATGACCACGCAAGCCACCATGGCGAGTATGGAAATCACCCAGGTGAAGTTCGATCCCAGGCCCAGCGAAGCGCCCGGATTGCGCACCAGTGTGAACGACAGCAGACCGTCGATGACTCGCATCGACTGGCCGCTTGACAATGCGGACAATGCCCACAGCTTGCTGATCTGATCAAGCAGCAGGGCCACCGCCGCCACGCACACAAAGACGGCCACGCACACGCGTGGCCGTCCCGCTAGAGTCTTGCCACTCACTGGCCAGGCTGCTCGATCTTGTCGTAGTTGTTGCTATCGGACACCTGCTGCTGCAGGTTGTTCAGGAAGTCGGTCAGGCGAGCACGATACTCGGTCTCGAACTGCTTGAGCCCCTGAATGTTGCCTTCGATGACCTTGGACTGGTGGGTGAGGTTGTCACGCACCTGCTGAGCGTATTCGTCGGCTGCGGTACGAGTCTGCTGATCGTACTCGGAGGCACGCCTCTGAACCTGGGCCTCGTATTCGTCGGCTGCGGTACGAGTCTGCTGATCGTACTCGGAGGCACGCCTCTGAACCTGGGCCTCGTATTCGTCGGCCTCGTTGTGCTTGCCGCTCAGGTAGGTGTCGGCATCCTGACGGGTCTTCTCGGAATAGGCGTCGGCCTCGGCGCGCGTGGTCTGCGAATAGGCGTCGGCATCGTTGCGGGTCTTCGCGCTGTAGGCGTCGGCCTCGGCATGGGTGCGCTTGTTGTATTCGTCGGCCTCGCCATGCGAATGGTTGGAGTACTCGTTGGCCTTGGCGATCAATGCGTCATACTCACGCTGGCTTTCCTCGGCCAGCTCCTGAGCCTTGGCCTTGCCCTTGTCGACATACTGATCATGCAGCTGCATGGCCAGGGAGAGCATTGCCGTGGCGCGTTCGGCCTCGTTACCGCCGCTTGCGGCGGCGCCGGCGATCTTCTGCAGGGAGCCGGTTTCGGTGCTCGGCTCGACCTTGGACAGCTGTTCGCGCAGCTGTTCTTCGCGCTTCTGGGATTCCTGAAGCTTCTTGGCGAGATCCCCGGCCTGAGCCTGAAGCTGCTGGCCTTGAGCCTGAAGCTGCTGGTTGTTGGCCTGGAACTGCTCCAGCTGGCCGCGCAGCTGTTCGCTCTGGGCGCGGAACTGATCGCGCTCCTGCTGGACTGCTGCGATCTGCTGGGCCACGGCGTCCTGATTGCCGGAAGCCTGTGCCGCCTGTGCGGTGAGCTGGTCGATCTGGGCGTTCAGCTGATCGACCTGGCCCTTCAGCTGCTCATTGCTGGAGGCAAGCGTGCGGTTCGCCTCTTCGGTTTCGGAGAGCTTTGCGGTGGCCTCGTTCAGCTTGGCGGTCAGAACATCGTTGTCGTTGTTGGAGGACGCAGCCGCAGCGACGCTCTTCAGTTCGGTATTCTCGTTCTGCAGCTGCTGCACCTGTGCAGTAAGATCGGAGATCTTCGTGTTCAGCGACGAGACTTCCGGGCCAAGAGCCTGGGTGGACTGGCCGCCAGCGACAGCCTGCTTACCAAGAGCTTCAATGGTCTCGGTGACCTGATCAAGGAACTCGTCGACCTCGTCAGCGTTATACCCTTCCTTGAAGCGCACGAGCTGGAAACGATGTTCCCTGATGTCCTTCGGCGTCAACAGAACCATAAAATTACACCTCGATTCAAGGCCGTGTATGCCTCGGTTACGTTGATAACATTTTCGACCTTACCACGTAACACGGTCTCATGTGGGCAGAACGGCGATTATTCAAGCCCTTTTGGCTTGTCTTGACCTGTCGTTGGCCTGTCAGATCAGCACTCGTAGCACGACGAGCAGGAAGTACAGCACCATAAAGCTGACATCCAATCCGATGGCACCCATGCGGATCGGCGGAATGTAGCGCCTCAGCCATCGCAGCGGAGGCTCGGTCGCCATGTACACGGCGTTGATGAGCTCAGCCACGAATCCTCTTGGATACCAGCGTGGGAAGAGTATCGAGGCCCAGTCCAGCAGCATGCGGATGAACAGCACCGCAAGGTATGCGTCGATTGCAAAGTTGATGATGCGCAGCAACAGATAAATCAGCATAAGCCCACCGTATCAAGGAATGCGGGCATTACGCCCGGAACGTACTGGCCGGCCGTTTGTGCAACGGCCGCATATGATTCGGACGCCCGGAACAGCCATGGCTCCGGACGCCCCTATCGATTCCGTGTGTGTTTCGCGGCCTATCCGCGCCACGGCGTCGATGCAGTCAGGCGATAGCCTGCCGGTTCAGCTGGCGAACAGGCTTCGTGCGGAATCCGCGGAAGACGCCTCCTCGACCTTGATGTTCACCTGGGCTGGGCTCAGCAGGAACACGCGCGGGGTCACACGCTCCATGGAGCCGTGCACGCCGAACACCACGCCGGCGGAGAAGTCCACGATACGGTAGGCGATCGGTTCCGCCACACCGGTCAGGTTGAGCACCACGGGAATGCCGTCGCGGATGGCGCGGCCCACCATCTGCGCATCCTCATAGGTCTTTGGATGGATGGTGGTGATACGGCTCATCTTGCCGGGGAAAGGAGTGGTTCGGGACGAGGTCGACTGCTGGGATGCCGGCGCAGCAGCAGGCATCGGCGTCACGGAGTGGTCGGAGTCGAACGTGCCTTCGGCTGCCGGCGCGGGCGTCTCCTCCACTGCGAAATCATCATCGTCCGCCACATCGGACATGCCGAGGTAGGACATCGCGTTCTTCATAAACCCTGCCATACAAGGTTCCTTTCCTTAAATTTTTCAGGCCTTCGTCAGCGAAGAAAATCCGGAATATCCAAATCGTCGCCCAGGTCGGCAGAATACGAAGGATTCTGGGGCTGCGGGGTTTCGCCCGGCGCTGGAGCAAACGTGAACGGGGACTGCTGAGGGGCGGCCTGTTGCGGAGCCGCCTGCTGGGGTGCCGCCTGGGCCGGTTCGGCTGCGGGAGCGGACTGCGCGGCAGGAGCAGGTTCGGCCTTGGGTTCAGCCGCAGGTGCCGTTGCGGGAGCGGACTGCGCCGCCTGTGCGGCACGTTCCTCGGCGGTGGGCTTGTTGGAGTCGAAGCCTGCCGCGATAACGGTGATGCGCACTTCGTCGCCATAGGCGTCGTCGAGGGCAAGACCCCAGATGATCTGCGCTTCGGGGTGAATGGCCTTGCGCACGAGCTCCACGGCAGCGGAGGCTTCCTGCAGGCCGATATCGGTCGGGCCGGCAACGTTGATCAGTGCACCGTGGGCGCCTTCGATGCTTTCCTCCAGCAGCGGCGAGCTGATGGCCAGCTCGGCGGCCTGGGTGGCGCGATCCTCGCCCCGCGCGGAACCGATGCCGAACAGTGCGGTGCCGGCGCCACGCAGAATGGCGGTGACATCGGAGAAATCAACGTGAATGTAGGAGTTGGAGGTAATGAGGTCGGTAATGCCCTGCACGCCGGACAGCAGTGCGCCGTCGGCGGTCTTGAACGCATCCATGATGGTGATGGAGCGGTCGGACAGTTCAAGCAGGCGATCGTTCGGAATGACGATGAGCGCGTCGACTTCCTGACGCAGGTTCTCGATGCCGAATTTGGCGGAGGCGGCACGCTGCGGGCCTTCGAAGGAGAACGGACGGGTGACCACGGCGATGGTGAGGGCCCCCTGCTGGTGAGCCGCACGGGCGACGATCGGGCTTGCGCCGGTACCGGTGCCGCCGCCCTCACCGCAGGTGACGAACACCATATCGGCGCCCTTCAGCGCCTCTTCGATATCGGACTGATGGTCCTGTGCGGCCTTGGCGCCCTTCTCCGGGTCGGCGCCTGCGCCGAGCCCACGGCTGGTCTGGTCGGACAGGGAGATCTTGACGTCGGCGTCCGAGCGAAGCAGATCCTTGGCATCGGTGTTGATAGCCACAAATTCAACGTTTTGCAGACCTTCAGCGATCATGCGGTTTACGGCGTTACCACCTGCACCACCGACACCGACAACCTTGATATTGGTCTTGTCGTTCAACTCAGTCTGGGCGTTCTCGCTCACGTTTGGCTCCTGTCCTTACACGGTTACGCATAACTCTAGCGCAGGGCACGCCCGTTTCGGGCGTTTTTTTCAAGTGTATGCATACATTATCAGGTGATTTTCAGGTTTCTGGTTCTCCGCGTCGCCTGCACCGCGTGTTCCCCTCGTGGCCCCGTGGTCGGTTCCTTGATCCAAGCCCCTAATAGCCTGCATCCATGGGGTCGTCGCCGAACAGCGTTTCCCGTTCCTCATGGGTGGTGGTTCGGGACTCCAGCCAGCCGTACGGCACATGCACCTTCTTGGCGAAACGCACGCGACCGCGAGGCTTGTCCACCACACGCTGCGGGAACACCATGTTCGGATCGAGCCGGCCGATCTCGCGGCGCACATCGTCAAGCGACTCGCATTCCATGAACGCCTTGCGCGTGGAACCGCCCACGGGGAAGCCCTTCAGATACCACGCGACGTGCTTGCGCAGATCGTGCACGGCCATGCGCTCGTCGCCGTCGTAGAAGCGGGTCAGCAGTTCGGCATGACGTTCGATCACCGCACAGACCTCGCCCAGTGTGGGGTTGATCCGCTGCGTGGAGCCTTCGAACGCATGCTTGATGTCGGCGAACAGCCACGGGCGGCCCTGGCAGCCACGGCCGATGGCCACGCCGTCGCAACCGGTCTGGTCGATCATGGCCAGCGCATCGTCCGCACCCCAGATATCGCCGTTGCCGAACACGGGGATGTCAAGCTCCTGCTTCAATTCGGCGATGCGGGTCCAATCGGAATGCCCGCCATAGTATTCGGCGGTGGTGCGGGCGTGCAGCGTCACGGCGGCGCACCCCTCCTCCTGGGCGATATGCCCGGCCTGAAGGAACGTCTCATGCTCATGGTCGATGCCGACGCGGAATTTCGCCGTTACGGGAATATTCGCCGCAGAGCATACCTTCACCACGCGGCTGATGATCTCCTGCAGCAGGTCGGTTTTCCATGGCAGCGCGGATCCGCCGCCACGACGGGTGACCTTGGGCACCGGGCAGCCGAAGTTCAGATCGACATGATCGGCCATGTTCTCATCGACCACGATCTTCGCCGCCTGCTCCACAATGGCCGGGTTCACGCCGTACAGCTGCAGCGAGCGCACCCGCTCGCTCGGGTCGAAGCGGCATAGGCGCAACGCCTTGGGGTTGCGTGCGACCAGTGCGCGTGCGGTGATCATCTCCGCAACGTACAGGCCGCTGGGTCCGTACTGTTCGCACAGCACACGGAATGGCCAGTTCGTCACCCCGGCCATGGGCGAAAGCACCACGGGCGTGGGCACGTCGATGTTGCCGAGTTTCACCGGCGCGATCCGGTGCGAAGCGGCATGCTGCGAATGCTGCGGCGAACAGGGGTTCTCCCCTACTCGGCAGCCTTCATGCACGTCGATTGTTTCTTCGTTGGTTGCCACGATTCGATACGACTCCAATAGGGCCTTATCGGTTCCATATGGTCCGATAAGGCCCCGGTACGGTTGTGTGTTTCGGTATGCCTGACGATTTCAGCCCGCCATCAGTCCGTTATCAGTACAGACCGCCGGCTTCGGCGATGTGGACGGAATCCGGCCATGCCTCGCCGCCCATTTCGACCGGCATCTGCGGCACGCTGACGCGCTTTTCGCCGATGCGCTCGGCAACGTAGTCGGCCACCTTGTCGAGGCTGACGCGCTCCTGCTGCATGGTGTCGCGTTCGCGGATGGTGACGGCCTGATCGTCCAGGGTGTCGAAGTCCACGGTGACGCACAGCGGGGTGCCGATCTCGTCTTCACGGCGGTAGCGGCGGCCGATGGCGCCTGCCTCGTCGTAGTCGATCATCCACTCGTGCTGGCGCAGATCGGCGGCGAGCTTCTGTGCCACGTTCTGCAGGTCGGGCTTCTTGCTCAACGGCAGCACGGCGGCCTTGACCGGAGCCAGGCGCGGGTCGAGGTGCAGCACGGTGCGCTTGTCGACGCCGCCCTTGGTGTTCGGCGCCTCGTCGACGTCGTAGGCGTCGACCAGGAAGCACATGAGAGAACGGGTCAGGCCGGCGGCCGGCTCGATGACGTACGGCACGTACTTTTCGCCGGTGGCCTGGTTGAAGTAGCTCAGATCCTCGCCGGAGTGCTTGGCATGAGCGGATAGGTCGAAGTCGGTGCGGTTGGCCACGCCTTCGAGCTCGCCCCAGTCGGAGCCTTGGAAGCCGAACTTGTATTCGATGTCGACGGTGCGCTTCGAATAGTGGGCGAGCTTCTCCTTCGGGTGCTCGTAGTGGCGCAGATTCTCCGGCTTGACGCCCAGGTCGAGATACCACTGGGTGCGTGCGTCGATCCAGTACTGGTGCCAGGCTTCGTCCTCACCGGGCTTGACGAAGAATTCCATCTCCATCTGCTCGAACTCGCGGGTGCGGAAGATGAAGTTGCCCGGGGTGATCTCGTTACGGAAGGACTTGCCCATGTTGGCGATGCCGAACGGCGGCTTCTTACGGGAGGAGGTCATGACGTTCTTGAAGTCCACGAAGATGCCCTGTGCGGTTTCGGGGCGCAGGTAGTGCAGGGAGTTCTCGTCTTCGACCGGACCAAGATGGGTGCGCAGCATCATATTGAAGTCGCGCGGTTCGGTCCACTTGCCACGGGTGCCGCAGTCGGGGCAGGCGATGTCGGCCATGCCGTTTTCGGGCAGCTTGTCGCCATGCTTCTCGGCGTAGCTTTCCTCAAGCTTGTCGGAACGCTGGCGCTTATGGCAGTTGAGGCATTCCACCAGCGGATCGTTGAAGACGGCCACGTGGCCGGATGCGACCCACACGGGGGTCGGCAGGATGATGGAGGTATCCACGCCCACCACGTCGCCACGGGTGACGACCATGGAACGCCACCATTCGCGCTTGATGTTGTCCTTCAGCGCAACGCCGAGAGGGCCATAATCCCAGGCGGAACGGGTTCCACCGTAGATTTCGCCGGCGGGGAACACGAAGCCGCGACGCTTGGCAAGGGATACTACTTCATCGAGTTTGGACTGAGCCACAATGCACCTTCTGGTTCGAACGGTTTGGGGTCTATACAAGCGCACAGCCTACCGTTATGCGCTGACTTCTGCACGCCGTGACGGCGACGGAAAAATCCCCAAACCACCGGCGGTGAAAGGAGGATAAGCGCCGGCGGTTTGGGGAATGGGTTGAGAGGCGGAAGAAGCTACGAATCAGCCGTTTGCCTTGTTCTCGGCGGCGGAGCCGCTGAGCATCATCGACCAGATGTTGCATTCGAGCACCACGCTGTTCTTGGTGTCGTCGCCATCCTTGTCGATGCTGTAGGTCACGGTGTTCGGCACAGCGATACGCTCGATCTTCTGCACCGCGTCGACGAACGCGCGCATGGAGTCGTAGCTGCCGGAAGCGGTGATGGTCAATGGCACTTCGACCAGATGACCGGCCACGATGCTTTTCTGCGCCTGCGCCGGCAATGCCGCCTCGACCGCATCGTCGAAGGTGACGGACTTGATGGTCACGCCGGTTCCCGCCGCAGCCTGGTCGATCGAGGTGATGAAGGCCGACTGGTCGAAGTTCTCCGGCAGCTGCGCCTGCAGCTGCTTCAGACGCGCCCGCTGGATGGTCATGGTTTCGCTGGCGATCATCAGCTGGTCGATCTTCTTCTGCGTCTTCTCGTTCTGCGCTTCGATCTGCGCGGTCTGCTCGTCGGCGTTGTGGATCTTGTCAAGGCAAGGCGAGACGGCCGCCATCCATGTGATGAGGATGACCAGCACGATGCCTACGGCAAAGCCGATCCACGCAATTCTATGCTTGTTGAGGTTCATGATTATTGCTCACTCTCCGTTGAATCGTTTCCGTTGCCGCGTCAGTTGGACGAGCTTGACGTGCTGGAATTGGACGTGCCGTTCGACGCGCTGGCGTTGCCCGCCTCGGTGCCGCTTGCGGTCCTGGTCAGGTTCTCGCGCAGCTGCTTGAGCAATGCGCGGTGGGAGTTGTCGGCGCCTGCGGAGTTGTCGCCGCGCGAGGTGGTGTTGTCCGTCAGATCGATGGACACGCTGCCGGTGTAGGTGTACCCCTGGTCGCTGTCGGAACCGTTGGTGATGGAGCTGACGTCGCCGGTCATATACCCGTTGATGTGCGAGAAGTTCGAGATGAACGCCTCGGCGGACACGAAGTCGGGCGACTGCACGGTGAAGTCGATCGAGATCACGCCCTTGGACGCCCACACGGAGGAGGTGTTGTCGCCAGTGGACGACGAGAAGCTCTGGTTGTCGCCGCCCAGCTGGTATTCGCTGAGCTTGAGGTTGGTGTATTTGCCGTTCGCGGGCAATGCGCCGTTGAGTCCGTCCGCCACCTTGTACCAGTCGATTTCGTCGTACAGCATGGAGACGCGAGCCACCTGGCTGTCGGCCAGCAAGTTCAGGGTGTCTTCCACGTCCTTGTATTTGGCGCGCTGCTTCTGCAGTGCGATGGAATGCTCCTGCGCCTTGTCGGTGCGGTGGTTGGCGAAGCCGACCTGTGCCATCATCACGCCGCTGACCACGATCGCGGCGATCAGCACTGCGGCCAGTACGTAGGCGAGCAGGTATTTGATGGCGCGATCGCGATTCAGGGCGATGATCGATTTCGGCATGAGGTTGGCGCGCATGACCCACTGGTCGGGCGTCTCCGCCTTGCCGCTGCGCTTGCTGCTGCCCCGGCTCAGCGCCTGGCCGATGTCGGAGAAGTCCATCGACAGAATCGAGGTCTTCTCCACGCCGCCTTCGTCGCCGCCGCGCTTGCCACGCTGATTCTTGGCCGACTTCTGCGCTTTCGTCTTGGCTTTGGAACTGCTGGTGCGCCAGGTCTTTTCTCCCCTGTCCCTGCTCATCGTGCCCTCTTTCCGATTACGAGTCCGAGCATTGCGGCCATATCGGTCGCATGCATCATGATGTCCTGTTTTCTGACTTCCTTGGTCAGCTTGAATTTCTCGAATGGGTCGCCGATGCGCACTACTTTGCCGGTGGAACTGGCGAGCACGGACGGGAAGCCTTCGAGCTGCGAGCCGACGCCGGTGAGGATGATGCCTTCGATGATGCTGCCCTCGTGGTCGGTGCTGTAGTAGTTCAGGGTGTTGCGGATGCCGACGATGAGCTGGGCCGCGGTTTCTCGAATGACTTCCTCGGCTTTTTCGAGGCGTTCGTCGCCGACCACGTTCTGCAGGCCGAGACGCTGCTTGATCTGTTCGGCGTCTTCGAACGAGATGTTGAGCGCGTTGGCCACGGCATCGGTCAGATCGTCGGTGCCGGATGGCACGACGCGCAGGTATGCGGGCTTGCCGTGGTCGAGCACGATCACGTCGGTGCTGTTGCTGCCCACGTTCACCACGGCTTCGAGCTTTTCCTGGCTTGGGTCGCCGAACAGTCGCGACAATGCGAACGGCGCCGCGTCCACGGAGGTGACGACGAATCCGGCGTCTTCGATGACACGCGCGGTTTTCTCCAATCCGGCGCGAAGTGTGGCGACGATCAGCCCGTGCAGCTGCTGCCCCTGGTCGCCTTCCTCCAGCGACAGCGGCACGAAGTCCAGTACGGATTCCTCCGCCGGCAGCGGGATCATGCTTTTGGCCTGGAACGGCAGCGTGGCACGCAGGTCGTCGAGCGCCATGTACGGGAAGTCGGCTTCGCGGAAGACCATGCGGCGGCTGGAGTACAGCAGCGCGGTGTCTTCGCGTGGGTATTTGAACCGCTTGACGAGTGTTTCCAGCAGGCCTTTGACGGTGGTTTCGTCCACCACTTCGCCGTCGACCACGGTGCCGTTGGGCAGCGGGAAGACCTGGAAATGCTTGATGGTGGGGTGCGCCGAATAGGGGTCGGCAATGACCGCCGCGCGTATGGCGTCGTTGGACAACGCCAGTATCGAGATAGCTCTCATGGACTCTCCTCTTGTTGTGGGCTCTAGGCGAGGCCCGAAATCTGCAGATACCAGTTGGCGATGAGCGCACCGGCGTAGATGCCGATCCATGCGCCGATCACCATGGACGGGCCGAAGGGTATGCCGCCGCGCAGCTTGACCTTGTGCAGGGCGAGCAGCACGATGCTGATGATTCCTCCGACGAAGAACGCGGCGAATGCGCCGACGATGAGCTGCGGCCAGCCGAGCCAGCCGAGCGTCAAGCCGATGAGCACGGCGAGTTTGATGTCGCCGCCGCCCATGCCGCCTGCCCAGACGAGTGCGAGCAGCAGGTAGAATGCGCCGAGCACCACCGCGCCGATAAGCGCGTGCACCATGCGCATCCAATCGCCGGTAAGCAGCGAGGCCAGTGCGAGCAGCACCGCGGTGATGCCCAGGCTCGGGTAGATGATGACGTTCAGAATGAGATGGTGGTCAAGGTCGATGAACGCCACCACGATCGACACCGCGGCGAAGAACAGCAGTGCGGGCAGCGCCCACGGCTCGTAGAGGCCGAACACCGCCCCGGCCATAACTGCGGCGAAGGCCACGCCGGTCAGGCTTTCGACCAGCGGGTAGCGCACGGCGATGGGCTCCTTGCAATGGCGGCATTTCGCGCCGAGCACCAGCCAGGAGACGACGGGGATGTTGTCGTACCATGCGATCTGCGCCTTACAGTTGGGGCAGAAGCTGCGTTTGGGGTTCACGATGCTGATGTGGTTGGGTACGCGCCAGATCACCACGTTGAGGAACGAGCCGATGATGGCGCCGATCACCAGCGCGGCGACCATCACCACCACGGCGGTGGTGGTGTCGAGCAGCAGATGCGGTTGCGTGTTCATGCGATCACCAGCCCGTATACGTGGCGCCGATTTCCTTGGAGGTCACGTATCCCTTGTATTGGGAGGCTTCGTGCGTGGTGACGACAGTGCCGCCGCTGGAGCCGCCGGAGCTGCCGCCACCGCTTGGGCCGCTGGAATCCCATTGCACGGCCGCGTTCCACACCTGCGATTTGATGGAGCGGTCGAGGTAGTCGGTGGACGAGCCGCAGGCGGCCATGCGAACGTCCGGTTTGCCGTCGGTGCGCGCGTAGGCGGAGACGCCGCCGATCTTATCGCCGGGGTAGACCTCGGTCAGGCATTGGCCGTTGGCCTGGAAGGTGCCTTTGTCGCTCTTGTTGGAGGCCTTGGCGTTGTAGCGCGTGAAGGTCGTTGCGGCGCCCTCGTTGTCGGTGAGTTTGATCTTGTCGCCGTCAATGACGAAGTACTTCTTCGCGCCGTTTACGCTCTTCCAGATCTTGGTCGGCGTGCCGGAACCGTCGGTGGAGGTGTTCTCGTCGTATTCGGCGTGGTCGTCCGGCGCGGCCTCGTTGTGGTCGGCGGCACTGCAGTAGTCCGTGACATGCAGGTCGGAGTCCTGCTGTGCAGGGTTGCCGGTCAGTGCTTTCTTGTAGCAGTACGGGTTGAAATCGCCGGATTTCACATGGCAGGTGTCGGTGTAGGTGTCGGTGCCGTCCGCGGAGGTGGACAGGCAGAACCCGGAGGTCTCGTTCACCAGCTGCTGGGTGGCGGCTCCGGCTTCGCCGGCCTGGCCGAAGGATGCGGTGGCGTTCTCCATATCGCCAGCCACGTCGAACCATGCGGTTACGTCGGCGGCATAGCTCCATTTCGAAGTGCCAAGGAAGCGGACTTGCAGGTTGGCGAAGTCATCGATGTTGGATGCCCAGTGGCCGCCGCTCAGATACCGAATATCCTGCCCGGGGTTCACGCTGGTCGAAACCTCCAGCACCTGAAAGCGGGTCTTCTTCTGCTTCTGCACGCCGCCTACCGAGAAGCCCTGCGATTCGGGCAGGCTGCCGTCGTAGGCCGCGGCCTGATCCTGCACGGAGGAGAGTTCGTTGAAATACCCGGCGTTGATGAATCCGTTGTAGAACGCCCACTTCTGGTACAGGTTGAGCGTGCTGTTGGGGTCGCGCTTCTCCTTCTGCTGCGGCCCGTCGTCACCGGTGTTGGTGTAGTAGTCGGCCTGGCCGGCGATGTTCACGCCGTAGGAGGTGCCGCATTTCTGCAGGGTGGCCGGAGCCGCGATGCCACCTCCGATATTGGAGCTGCTGATGTCTGCGCCGGTGACGCATAGCGACATGTCGGAGCTGGGGCGGATGGTGTTGTCCGTCCAATACACCCATGTGTTGAGCTTGGAGTATGTGCCGTTGGCCTTGCACTGTTCGGTGTAGCGTACAGCGCTGTCGCTGCTGGTGGTCTTATGCGCCTGCGGGATGATGACCAGCGCGGAGCCGACCTGCGGCATGCCGGTGGGGTCGACCATCTGGTCCAGGGTCTCGGCCTTGTCGACCACCTTGGTGGTGGCCAGCATGCAGGTCTGGTTCACCGGGTTCATCACGCTGGAGGGCGAAATGGGATCGGAACCACCCGAGGTTCCCGAACCGTTGGCGTATTTGACTTCGCCGGTCGGGTTCTTGTCGGTGTCGAAGTCGGGCTTGGCGATGATCTTCCATGTGGGCTGGTTGTCCATACGCCCGTTGTATGGGGCGGCGGCGTAGAAGCCCATGCCGACGCGGCCGCCGCCACCGGATGGGGTGGGCGGCGTGGGCGGCGGGGTGACGCTGCTCTGCTGTTCGAACTTGTAGACGGCTCGCATGGAGCGCAGCGGATTGGATTCGCTGCCAGTGCGCCCGTTCGGGTAGCGGTTGATGTAGCCGTAGGATTTGGCCACCGCGTATTTCACGCCACTTAGGCCGCTGGTGGTGGTGATCTGGTTGGTGCCGCTGGCGTCGGGGTCGCCGTCGAAGTAGGCGATCTCCACTTTGTACGACATGTTCGCCGGCACGTAGGCGATGGTGCTGGCGTTGGCGGTGCCCGCATTCACGGCGACGTTGTTGAGCAGTACGGTGCCGCCCGCGGTTTTGGTGAACTGTTCGTCTTTGGCGGCCGCGCCCTTGTCGGCGACGGTGGTGGGCAGTAGCGCGGAGGCGCTGCCGCCGGCTTCGGCCTCGCGCAGGAAGCTCAATGCGGCTTCGAGCCCGGATTCGGCGGCGTAGCCGGCCTGGGCGTTGGCCCTGTTGTTCTTGTAGGGCAATGCCTGGGCGAGCAGGATGCTCAATACCAGTGCGGAGGTGGCGAGCACCACCATCACGAACATGATGGCCATGAGCATGGCGGCGCCCTGCTCCCCCACGCAGGCGTTGAGGCGTGCGCGGTGGCGTTTGTTCAATGTTGCCCAAAGCTGCGAATGCTTCATGGTTGCTTCCTCTCCCCAGCCGTCAGGCGGTGGCGTTCATGGCGTCGAACATGGAGAACATCGGCATGTACAGGCCGAGCACCATGAAGCCGACCACCACGCCAAGCACCAGGATCATCAATGGTTCGAGCAGCGAGGTGAGCTGCTTGGCCATGGATTGCGCTTCCTCGTCGTAGGCTTTGCCTGCGCTGGCGAGCATCTGGTCGATGGCGCCGGAATCCTCGCCGATGGAGACCATTTGGGTGAGCATAGTGGGGAACACGTTTTCGCTGGCCATACTGTCGGAGAGGCGGTAGCCACGTTCCACCAGGTTGGAGACGCGTTTGGAGGCGGTGTCGAGCACATAGTTGCCGGAGGTGGAGCCCACGATGTCGAGGGCGTTGAGAATCGGCACGCCGGAGGCGAGCATGGAAGAGAAGTTGTTGCAGAAGCGTGCCAGGGCCACGTTGGTGTTGAGCTTGCCAAATACCGGCGCCTTGAGCAGGAACGGCTCCCACCAGGAACGGATGAAGTCCTTGTTGCGGTTGCGCCGCCAGAATATGAAGAATGCGATAAGCCCCACGATGACCAGCGGAATGGCCACGGGGGCGACTTTGCCCATGGCCACCATGATCTGCGTGATGAGCGGCAGGGTGGCGTTCATGGATTTGTACATGTTGTCGAACATGGGGACGATGGTGAGCAGCATCACGGCCACCAGCGCCAGGGCGATGCACAATACGACCACCGGGTAGGCGAGGGCGGATTTGATCTGGCCCTGCAGGCGCACGTCCGCTTCGAAGCTGTCGGCCACGGTGATAAGCGATTTGTCGAGGAAGCCGCCGGTTTCGCCGGCGCGCACCATGTACACCATGACGGGCGGGAAGATGTCGTTCTCGTTTTCCTCCATGGCCTGGGAGAAGGATGAGCCGGCTTCGATCTTGGCGGCGCATTCCGCCAGTGCGGTGCGCAGCTTCTCGTTGCGGGTCTGTTCGATGACGATGTTCAGCGCGCGGATGAGCGAGACGCCTGCCGAGACCATGGTGGCGAGCTGGCGCGAGGTGACGGCGAAGTCCTTTTTGGAGGGCAGTTTGGCCAGGCCCTTGATTTCGATGTTCTTGTTGAGGCCGGTACCTGCGGAGAGGTTCACCAGTTCGGTGGGGATGGCACCCATCTGGGTGATGCGCGCCACGGCCTGATCGCGCGAGTTGGCTTCGATGGTGCCTTTCATCTGCTTGGAACCGTCGAGCGAGATGCCCTTATACTTCCACTTCTGCGTGGTGTTCTGCTGCATTGGCGCTTGTGCCTGTGCCTGTGCCATGGATTCCCCTCAATTACCGAATGGCGTACATAATATTTTCGTGAATATGAGTAAGGTGCCGAAGGCATCACTTGCCTCCGACACCTTACTCATAACCAGTAATTCACAAGATCAGTTATGTGTGATGCTGCCAGTTGCAGAATCGTAGGTATAGGTCTTGCAGCTCGAATCGTTATTGTTCGATCCTTCGATTTGGTAAGTAGTGCCATTTGGCTTAATGGTAAGAGTCACGCCATCAGAAACGGTGACTTCATTACCATCAGAAATATCGCACTTGGTAGCGCCCGGACCGCAAGTAGTAGTAATAGTAGCCGGAACTTTCCCACCATTATTGGTCATAATGGTCTCCATAACAATGGAAGCATTCTTCACATCCGACTCGGTAGCAGAGTTCCAGGCGGCCTTGCGCTGGTTCAGGTAGATCGGGATGGCCACGGCGGCAAGGATGCCGATGATGATGACCACGACAAGCAGCTCGACGAGGGTGAAGCCCTTTTCACCGTTGGCGCGACGCTTCAGTGCATTCTGCACACTCTTCATATTGGATTCTTCCCTCCAATTCAGCGGAGAGTGGCTGCAACCTCATGTCCCACACAACAGACATTTCCAACCAGTGCTTCCCCCACGGAATACCTATTGGAATCGCAACCAATCTCCTGTTGCCGAACGCCCATCTGCGGACTTCCGGCACCTTGCCCTGCCCTTATGGGCAACGCCTCAGTCTTGTGAACTGATGGCTCCTATAGTACGTCGTTATGCAACCGTTGTCAAACCAAGAAACCCAATATTTGCACCACATCTGTTGATTAACGCGTTTAATTCCTGCAAACGATGGTATTACAGAATCTTTACTTTATTTCATCAACTAATGCATTACCGATCATGCACTCCGCTTTTTCGCACGCATACCCCCGTCGCAACCCCCGTCGTTACAAGGTCTGCGCCACGGCCACAAAACGTTAACGCCGTTTATGTTTATGAAAACACAAAAACAAATCCATGACCATCGCCGCTTCCGCCAGCCTGCCGGCTCCCCGAAAATCCCCTCTGCACCATGTGTCCGCATCATGAATCCCGCGTGTCGCACGCCATCGCCGCTTCCTCCACATACCTCTCCATATGCGGCATACCTATATATAAAGCTCCTCAACCAGCCGCACCCGGCACGTGTGGCAGCAACAGGCCCCGCGCCCGCCACCAGCCAGCGGCAGACACGGGGCCCCGAAAACGCTCCGGGCACTACAGCCGAGAACTTGCCCACAGTGCACACGGCCCGGCCCACACCGCTCAGCTGCACACCGAAAAATCCGGCGTGGGGTTCGTGGCCTTCACATTACGTGCGGTGAACGTGGTGGTCACATTCGAAGTGATCGGCTTGCCGCCCGAATACGAGCCGGCTACCGGCGAGAAGGTCAGCACCTTCTTCGTGCCGTCCAGGCTGAACATCTGCGCGCCGAACAAGGAATCGTCCGACGTGACACTACTGCTCGACGAATGGTTCATCAGCGAACCGAGCGCCACATTCGAACTCCACGAAGCCGCCCCGGCATCCTTGGTCTTAAGCACCAGCTTGCCATAGGTGTTCACCGTGCCGTTCGCCCACGTGGCCTCATCGTATTGCAGCACCACGCAGCGCTGCTTGCCGGCGGTCTCGCCCGGCATAAGCATGGTGACCTGCTGCGCCGCATCATCGTATTCCATGGCGGAGGCATAGCGCACATACCGGTCGATGCGCTGCGTGGCCGTGGCGATCTCGGACGCCGACCTGGTGCGGATCGCATCCGTGGTGGTGGTGTGCAGGAACTGGATGATGGACGTGAGGAAGATGCCGGAAATCATCATGAAGATGAACATCGCCACCATCAGCTCCACCATGCTTACGCCACGCTCGCCCCGCCGCGCGGGGAATACGGTACGCCGACCAGCGCCACAGCCTGCTCGAAGCCCACGCCGCATCCGGCGCACAACACCGCTCATACCCGCTTCGCATTCCCTATTCATCGTCACCGCTTCCCCGTTTCCTTCACACGCCTGACGGCTTGGCTTTTGCTCTGGCATCATGGCACCGATCACACAATCAGCTTCCAGTCGGCATTCACGTCAAGCACCGTGGACGTGGTGTAGACGCAGGTCTTGTTCTTGGTCAGGTTATCCGGCCAGGTCACGCCCACAACCACGCGGATCACAGGAACATAGGTGCTGGTGGAACCGGACTTGAACGCCTTGGTGACCGGCTTGGTGGGCGTCCACACATCACCCGAGGCGTCGCCGCCGTTCACATAGTCCAGGCCGTGATTGGGAAGCCCCCATGCGCTGGCCGTCTTGACCTGCATGGTGCCGGAAAGCCGGTAGGCCTTCTCCACCACCGTATACACCGTGAACTCGGACTGCTTGAAATCCTTGCCGGTGGTGGTACGAGCCGGATGGATGTATGTATCGGAGGAGTCGGCCGTGGCGGCCCAGCCCAGATCCTTCAGTTGCGTGGTGACGGCGCCGTTGGAAGTGAAGGCACCGGCCTTCTGCAATGCCGTATAGGCGTCGTCCACTCTGGACTCGCCCATACCTTTGGTCAGCTCGTCGAAGTACGAATCGGAATTCACCGAGGCGATCTGCGCCTGCACGCGCTCCACACCATCGTCGCCCAGCGAGACGGCGGTGGAACGCATCTGCTGCGCGTACGATGTGCGAATCGCCGTCACCGCGAACTGCGCCGCCGCCAAGCCGACCAGGCTCAGCACCAGCACGGCCACAATGGTCTCCACCAACGTGAAGCCCCGTTCGCCTCGTTTCGGCATGCGCCCAGCCAGCATCACGCCTTCGGCCCCGCCTTCCTGCGGGGAGCCGACGCCTCTTCTGCGCCCCATATTCAGCCCTTCCACGCTGACGCCCGCCCATCAGTGGGCACGCGATCATAAGACCTGACAACACAACCACGCATTATCACTCTTTGCTTGACTATACCACGATACCGTGCCAACGTTTTCAAGGCAGAAGACGTCTCACAAACCGTGCTGTATTAGGTTTTTCCAGATTCATCCTTTACAATGACTACGAAAGTCTGCAATTTTTTTGCATACGTTACAGTCCGCGGCTCCGGCAAGCACGGAAGCTCCGAAACCGCGGACGAACAAGCCCCACAGTGGCGTGCGGGGCGGGGAGGAGGAGCCATGAGCATGAGTGACGCCGCAGGAGCTCTGTTCAATTTCAGACGGAAAAACAAAGACGAAGACGACACCGCGCCGCACGTCAGCACCGGCGACATCCCACAGGTGTTCGCACCGACGCCCACCGGAGCCGTGCCACGGCACGCCGCCGAAAACATGACGCTGCCCGAGCCGGAAATGCCCGAAGACGGCGACGAGGAAATGGACGAGGAAACCGAACGCGCCAAGGCGCTGGCCCTGGCGCAAAGCCTGAGCTTCCCCTTCGTGGACCTCAACGAATACCAGATCGACGACAGCGTGATGAAACTCGTGCCCGATGACCTGTGCCGCCGCAACAACCTGCTGCCGCTGTCCATCATCAACGGGCGACTCACCATCGCCATGGCCGACCCGAAGAACTTCTCCGCCATCGACGACGTCTCCGCCATCACCGGCATGCCCGTCATCGCCATGGTGGCCATGCCATCCCAAGTGCAGGAATCCATCAACCGACACCTGCGCGCCAACGCCGAGCTTGACGAGATCTCGCATGAGGTCGCCGTCACCGCCAAAAAGGAAATCGACCTCGAAAAGGACGATGCCGAAGCGTCATCGCCCGTTGCACGATTCGTCACCCTGCTCATCAACCAGGCCATCGACGACCACTGCTCCGATATCCACATCGAACCGCAGGAGGACGGCCTGCTCGTCCGCTACCGCATCGACGGCGTACTGCACGTGTTCCAGCGGGCACCCCGCGCCATGACCGCCGGCGTGATCAGCCGCATCAAGGTGATGTCCGACATGGACATCGGCGAGCGCCGCAAGCCACAGGACGGCCGCATCACCGTCAAGCACAACGGCGAGAAGGTCGATCTGCGTGTGGCCGCACTGCCGACCGTGTGGGGCGAGAAAATCGTCATGCGAATCCTCAGCACCCCGGCAGGCAACCTGAAGGTGGCGGATCTGAACTTCAGCAAACGCAACTTCGAAGTGTATTCCAAAGCGTATTCGCGCCCATACGGCATGGTGCTGGTCACCGGTCCGACCGGTTCGGGTAAATCCACCACCCTGTACGCCACACTGGGCGACGTGGCCAAGCCGGAGATCAACATCATCACCGTCGAAGACCCTGTGGAATTTCGCATGAGGGGCATCAACCAGGTGCAGGTGAACAACAAGGCCGGCATGACCTTCGCTGCGGCACTGCGTTCCATTCTGCGAGCCGACCCCGATGTGGTACTCATCGGCGAGATCCGTGACGCCGAAACGGCGAACATCGCCATCGAAGCCTCGCTGACCGGCCATTTGGTGCTTTCCACCCTGCACACCAACGATGCGCCGAGCGCCGTAACCCGTTTGACGGAGATGGGCGTGGAACCGTTCCTGGTGAGCTCGTCGCTGGCCGCCGTGATGGCGCAACGACTGGCGCGACGCCTATGCAAGAAATGCTGCAAGGCCGACCAGGCCACACCGGTGGAACTCAAGCTGATGGGCGTGCCGTACAAGCCGGGCGACCCGTTGCCGACCGTGTACCGCCCCGTGGGGTGCCGTGAATGCTCCAACACCGGGTATCGCGGGCGCGTGGCCATCCAGCAGGTGATGGGCGTGGACGCGACAATGGAGGACATGATCGCCAAGGGCGCCACCTCGCTGGATATTCAGGCCGCGGCCGAAGCCGCAGGCATGACCAGTCTGCGTGACGACGGCTGGCAGAAGGTGCTGGAAGGCATCACCTCCGTGGACGAGGTGCTGCGCGTCACCGTGTGACAGCGTGGACAATGCCGTGCCACCGATTTCGTGGTTGTGACCGGCGGCACGGCACACGTGCATGCACGTGCATGCACGTTCATGCACACTGTACCCGCGCTCATCGGGCGGCCGCCCAACGGCCAATGCGCCGGGGCGCCGCTCCCCCAAGATTTTCAACGAAGAAAGCAATCGAGATTAAGGACAACACATGACTGATGCGGCAGAGCAGGCCGAGTGGGATTCGGACAATGGCTCATATCTGGCCGGGTTGAAAGGCGTGACCATTCCCGGCACCGCCCCCTCGCTCAACGAATCGCACAAACGCGGTCGCCACGGCTCATCCGAAGACGCGTTGCGAGCCAACGCATCCGACATGATGGGCATCTTCGAATCACTGAACGGCAAACCAGCCGTGCAAATGACCGTCGAATCGATCGTCCCGGCAAAACCGGCCCCGAAAGCCGAAGGCGACGACGCAGAGAACGCCGACAATGCCAATCAGACGGCACGCGGCAACGAAGACGAACACAGGAAAGCCAACGGCGCAACCGTAGCCTCGCCCGCAGCCGCCCAGCACCAGCCGACCCCACGCCAGTCCGCCCCGAGCCAAGTCGACGCCACAGCACACGGCGACGGCAACAAACGCCACACCAAACCCTGGTTCTCCAAACCGGCACCCTCCACGCCCGTACAGCGCCCCGCGCCATTCCCCGAAACCCAAAAGCCCCCCATGACGCCGGTCGAAGACTATTACACCATGCCCGAAAACACGTTCGAAGAGCAACAAGACGAGCCATTGACGGCGCGCATGCCCGAACTCGACCCCGAATTCACGCGCGACACCGGCACAACACCGAAAATCCCATTGAACAGCATTCCCTCACCGCTGCCCGTCACCGATTTCGTAGTGCCGGAAACCACCGGCTCCGACAAAGACGCCATCCCGCCGCAACGGCTGGAAAAAGCCCGGCTCGTAGAGGAAACCCTACGCGCCGAACACCCCGACGCAGACGACGAGTTCGTAGCCGCCATCCGCCAGCTCGTGGAATTGAACGCCTCCGATCTGCACCTGGTGATCAACGACCCTCCCATGCTGCGCGTGGACGGCAAACTCCAGCCTGCCAAAGACCTGAGCGTGTGGAACAAAGACCACACCTTCGCCGCCGTGCAGACCATGACCAACGATCTGGAACTCGAACGCTTCAAAGACGACCTGGAACTCGACATCTCGTTCTCCATCGGCGACCTGCTACGCTTCCGCGTAAATGTATACCGCGACCGCCTGGGCATCTGCGCCGCGCTACGAACCATCCCCACCGAAATCAAAACCGCGAAGCAGCTCGACCTCGACCCGCGCATCGCCGACCTGGCCATGTTGCCGCGCGGCCTGGTGCTCGTATGCGGCCCGACCGGCTCCGGAAAGTCGACCACCTTGGCCGCGATCGTAGACAAGGCGAACGCGGAACGCGCCGACCACATCATCACCATCGAAGACCCGATCGAATTCGTACACCAGCACAAGCGCTGCGTAATGAGCCAGCGCGAAGTGGGCACCGACACGAAAAGCTTCGCCGAAGCGCTGAAGCGAGCGCTTCGCGAAGACCCTGACATCATCGAAGTAGGTGAGCTTCGAGACCTGGAGACCATCTCCACCGCATTGACCGCAGTGGAAACCGGCCACCTGGTGTTCGCCACCCTGCACACGCAGGACGCAGGCTCCACCGTGGACCGTCTGATCGACGTATACCCGGAGAACCAGCAGCAGCAGATCCGCGTGCAGGTGGCGTCCACACTGCGCGCCGTGGTCGTGCAGACCCTACTGCCCCGCGCCAGCGGGCATGGCCGAGTGCCCGCCACCGAAGTGATGCTCAACACCCCGGCCGTGGCGGCACTGATCCGCGGCGGCAAAGCCCATCAGATCCGCACGGTGCTGCAATCCGGCGAAAAGGAAGGCATGCACACGCTCGACCAGGATCTGGCGCGCCTGGTGAACAAGGGCACCGTGAAATACGAGGACGCCCTCGCCAAAGTGCAGGTGCTTGAGGAGTTCGAGAAGATGGCCGGCGCCCGATCCGTGTTCTAGAGGCGGCTGAGCCGGAATCCGGAGACGCTTTTCTTTCTTCCGTAACCGCCCCAAGGGTGTGAAGCAGACAAACGGCTTCACACCCTTCTGTTTTGAGCAATCCGATCAGAGCGAACGACGGCAACAGCCGATCGAATTGAGGGAGGAGACGGGTCACTCCCCTCTCTGGCGAGTTCGGTAGGGGTTTTGAGGTTCCGTAGGCGGTTACCTCCGGAACCAAGACATAAAAACGGCCTGATAAAGCGGATTCCGCAACCGTTTTCCGGCACCGACCACCTACGGAACGCAAAAACCACCTACGGAATCCCGGACTACAGCTGTTCATACCATTCGTGCTCATCTTCACGCGGCGGCACACCGATCCGCCGCAAAAACAAGCGAGCCACCACGACCGCATGAAAGAAGAACGACCTGGGATAGACTGGGCAGGCATGGATGCTCTGAGGGGGCACAATCCAAAAGAGCGCAATCCGAGGAAACGCCTAGGGAAGAGTGATTACAGAAAAGGGGCTGACGCAGGATGATATTCTACGATGCCAACCGACGTGGTTCGCGCATTGCAGCGAGGATTCTCATCGCGCTGCTGATCGTGGCCGGAGGCATTGGCATTGCCGGTCGCGGGCAGATTTCCAGCGGCGAGCTGGCAGACATTCGCACCGTGATCGAATCCGCGAAATCCACACGCGCCACCGCAGCGGCAAGTATGGATTTCGCGCAAGGCACCATGCATGCCAACGATTTCCAAAGCACCATCACGTCCACTCGCCGAGCCGTTGCCGATTATGACCAGTTGGCCGCGAGCGCCAGTCTCACGCGTTTCACTTCGGATTCGCCATTCGCCCAGTTCGTCTTCACCCCGCGAGCCACCCTGCTGGGCACCGTCGACAGGCTCAACAACGCCGCGAATACCATGCAAACGCAAACAGCCGCGCTTATCGACGCCATGGAAACCAGTTTCGCCAACGATTTCCGCACCGATGGCGGGCATTGGATGGTACAGGTCGACGACCCAGCCGCCATCAACGAACTCGTTTCCCGCTATGGCAAGCAGCGTTCATACCAGACCTTGCAGGAGCATCTCGATGATCTGAAAAGCCTGTACAACCTGGAGCAGCGGGTGCGCCAACAGGTGGCGGATGCCATAGCCGCCGTGCATGCGGGCGAGACGAACGCGGCGCAGATTGCCGTGCCGACCGAAGCGGGCGCGATGGATGCCGCCGGGTGGCTGGGCACGGCGCAATCGGTGGCGTCCACCTTGGGCGTGCAGGTCAAACAGACCAGCGTATATGGCTGCCCCGGCGCCGACGACAACGGAGACAACAACGCCGACATGGTGATCGGCTTCTTCTGTGGCGGCTCGCAAGCCAGCCGCAACGAGGTGAACATGCTGACCACGCACCCGGAGTGGCCTGCGGTGGAGCGCAGTCCGCTGCTGGTCGACTACACGAAGCATGAGCTGGCGCATCGTTCGATCATGATTGTGTGCGGCACCACCGAGCCTGAGATCGCCGCGAACCGGACGGAGGCGGTGACCAATTCGTATGCGGTGCAGTTTCTTGGTGCCAGCCGCGAGCGCATCGCTGGCAGTCAGCAGGGTTTGGCCGCGTATGCGATGGACGCGCAGAGCGACCAGATCGCGCAGTCCATTCACAACGGCACCTGTGCGTGAGCCACGCGGTGTCAATGCTTTTACCAGCATCGCGCCGCCATGTCAATGCCCTTGGTCAATACCCTTGTATACGTTGAAAACCGTATTTGTACATGCAGGGGGGCTTCCCGCACGCGCGGGAGGCTGAGATAGGCGAACGCCTGACCCTTTGAACCTGTTGGTTAGGACCAACGTAGGGAGCAGCGCAATGAGTGACAGCTCATACACTGACGGCACAGCAGCCGTTTCCGCGATTTCCGCAACAGACCCGATTCGCGAGCGCATCGCACAGGCGGTGAACGACGTACGTTCCACCACGCCGCTGGCGCAGTCGTTCACGAATTTCGTCACCATCAACCTGGTGGCGAACGCCCAGCTTGCCGCTGGCGGCACCGCGGCCATGAGCTTTCTGCCGGACGATATCGTGGATACCGCGAAGATCGCCGGTTCGACATACATCAACGTGGGCACGCTGCTGCCGTTCTACAAGGACGCGCTGGCGGACATCGCCCCGAAACTGCAGTATTTGGGCAAGCCGTGGGTGCTTGACCCGGTGGCCGCGGGCATCGGCAAGACCCGCACCGCCATCCTGCAGTCCTTCAAGGCCGCTCCCCCGACAGTGATTCGCGGCAACGCCAGCGAGATCATCGCCTTGGATGCCATGTGGGAGCTTGGCGCGAACGACGGCGCTGAAGGCGAGACCACCCGCCCTGCCGGAGTGGAAGCCGTGGACGAGGTGGAGGCCGCCGTGGATGCCGCCAAACGACTGGCACGCTATCTTGCACAGCATGCCGCTGGCGGCAAGGGCGCGGTCGCCGTATCCGGCGCATCCGATCTGGTGACCGATGGCGAGACCGTATACCGTTTGCCCGGCGGCAGCGCGATGATGACGAAGATCACCGGAGCCGGCTGCTCGCTTGGCGGCGTGACCGCCACCTACCTGGCCGTGGCGGAACCACTGACCGCCTCCATCGCGGCATCGCTGCTGTACAACCGTGCCAGCGAGATCGCCGAACGTGAGTCCAACGGCCCGGGCTCCTTCCAGGTCGCGTTCCTCGACGCATTGTGGAACGTCACCGCAGAACAGGTGGCTCAGTCCGAGATTCTGATTGGCTGACCGTCGAAGCGGCTTCCACACGTATCAAGCCGCTTGCCAGACGGGTATGCACGCAGCATTTGGCGCATACCGTCATGCTCCCGTGCCGAAACACACGCCAAGCCCGTGGACCGGCTTTCCGTGCAGCAGCGCGGCGCATACAGATACCCGTAACGCGCGGCGAAATCCATCCATACTTTCCTTCCATATCAAGCTATAAGGGGACACCAATGAGCAATAATTTCCCATACGCATCCATGCGCGGCTGTTTCGATCTGAGCGCCTACTTCGTCGTAGGCCCGGAGGATTGCAAGGGCCGACCGGTCACCGACGTGGTGGACGACGCCCTGCGTGGCGGCGCCACCTTCATCCAGCTGCGCGCCAAGAAGATGGACGCCAAGGAACTTACCGAAACCGCACGCGACATCGCGCAGATCATCGAAGACAACAATAAGTCCGACACGGTGCCGTTCGTAATCGACGACCGCGTGGACGTGGTCTGGCAGGCTCGCAACAAGGGCATCAAAGTGGACGGCGTGCATATCGGCCAGACCGATATGGAACCGCGCGAAGCCCGCGCGCTGCTCGGCGAGGACGCCATCGTCGGCCTGTCCGCGGAAACCGAAAGCCTGGTCAAGCTCATCAACGAACTGCCGGCAGGCTGCATCGACTACATCGGCGCCGGCCCGCTGCACGTCTCCACCACCAAGCCCGAAGCCTCCGTGGGCGGCAACGACGGCTCCGGCCACACGCTTGACGAGGAACAGATCAACACCATCTGCGCGGCAAGCGATTTCCCCGTCGTGGTCGGCGGCGGCGTGCACGCCGACGATATGGAGATGCTGGCCTCCACCGACGCTGCCGGCTGGTTCGTGGTGTCCGCCATTGCAGGCGCGGACGATCCGGAAGCCGCCACCCGTGAGATGGTGACGCGCTGGAAGGCCGTGCGCGGCGACAGGAGACACGGCTACGCGCAACGCCCGGCAGCCGTTGCAGAGAACGCCAGCCAGCAGCCGGCACAGCCCGCCGCAAAGAAGTTCACCAACGCCAAGGAGGCCAAGGCCGCCTCCAAGCTAGCCAAGCAGCAGCGCGTGGACATCGCGGCCCGCGGCTGCACCCAGCGCGACAAGGCGCATATCCGCAAGACCACGCCGATCCATTTCGAAAACCAGTTCGGCACCTACGATCTGGAAGTGCCGTACACCGAGATCAAACTGTCCGACACCCCCGGCGTCGGCCCGAACCCGCCATTCAAGGATTACAACACGGAAGGCCCCAAGTGCGATCCGAAGGAAGGCCTGGCGCCGCTTCGTCTCGACTGGATCCGTGACCGTGGCGACGTGGAGGAATACGAAGGTCGCCGCCGCAATCTCGAGGATGACGGCAAGCGCGCCATCAAGCGCGGCAAGGCATCCAAGGAGTGGCGCGGCCGCCAGCACAAGCCCATGCGCGCCAAGGACCATCCGGTGACGCAGATGTGGTATGCACGCCACAACATCATCACCCCGGAAATGCGCTACGTGGCCGAACGCGAGCATTGCAGCGTGGAGCTTGTGCGCTCCGAACTGGCCGCAGGCCGCGCGGTGATGCCGTGCAACATCAACCACCCCGAAGCCGAGCCGATGATCATCGGTGCCAAGTTCCTCACCAAGCTCAACGCGAACATGGGCAATTCGGCCGTCACCTCGTCCATCGACGAAGAGGTGGAGAAACTCACCTGGGCGACCAAGTGGGGCGCCGACACCGTGATGGACCTTTCGACCGGCAACGACATCCACACCACGCGTGAGTGGATTCTGCGCAACTCCCCCGTCCCGATCGGCACCGTGCCGATGTACCAGGCGCTGGAAAAGGTGGAGGACGACGCGTCCAAGCTGAGCTGGGAGCTGTTCCGCGACACCGTGATCGAACAGTGCGAGCAGGGCGTGGACTACATGACGATCCATGCCGGCGTGCTCATGCGCTACGTGCCGCTGACCGCCAACCGCATGACCGGCATCGTCTCGCGCGGCGGTTCGATCATGGCCGAATGGTGCCTGCAGCATCATCAGGAAAGCTTCCTGTACACGCATTTCGACGAACTGTGCGACATCTTCGCCAAATACGATGTGGCGTTCTCACTGGGCGACGGCCTGCGCCCCGGTTCGCTCGCGGACGCGAACGACCAGGCGCAGCTGGCCGAACTCATGACGCTGGGCGAACTCACCAAGCGCGCCTGGGCCAAGGACGTGCAGGTCATGATCGAAGGACCGGGCCATATCCCGTTCGACACCGTGCGCATGAACATCGAGATGGAAAAGGCCATCTGCAACGATGCGCCGTTCTACACGCTCGGCCCGCTCACCACCGACACCGCCCCCGGCTACGACCACATCACCTCCGCCATCGGCGGCGTGGAGATCGCACGCTACGGCACCGCCATGCTGTGCTACGTCACACCGAAGGAACACCTCGGCCTGCCGAACAAGGACGATGTGAAACAGGGCGTGATCGCCTACAAGATCGCCTGCCATGCGGCCGACATCGCCAAGCACCACCCACACGCCATGGACCGCGACAACGCGATGAGCAAGGCACGCTTCGAATTCCGCTGGCTCGACCAGTTCAACCTGAGCTACGACCCGGACACCGCCATCGCCTACCATGACGAGACGCTGCCCGCCGAGCCCGCGAAGATGGCGCATTTCTGCTCCATGTGCGGCCCGAAGTTCTGCTCCATGGCCATCTCGCAGAACATTCGCAAGAAGTTCGGAGACGCGGCCGCGCAGGAAAGGCTCGTGGCCGAAGCCCGGCAGGACTGAGCGACTGCGAGTAGGCTGAAAGCAGAGAACCACACACCAAGGAGACATGAATGGAACACACGACATTGCAACCGGTACTCGCCATCGCCGGATCGGATTCGTCCGGCGGCGCAGGCATTCAGGCCGATCTGAAGACCATGCTGGCCAACGGCGTATTCGGCATGAGCGCCATCACCGCACTCACCGCGCAGAACACCACCGGCGTGCGTTCCATTCAAGACACCGAACCGTCGATCCTCGCCGATCAGATCGATGCGGTGTTCGACGATATTCCACCGGTCGCGGTGAAGATCGGCATGGTCTCCTCGGTGGATCTCATCAACGCCATCGCCGATCGCCTCACCGCCCATCACGCCACCAACGTGGTGCTCGACCCGGTTATGGTGGCCACCTCGGGCGCAAAGCTCATCAGCGACGACGCCATCGACGCGCTCACAAGCCGCCTGTTCCCCCTCGCCACGGTGATCACACCGAACATTCCGGAAACCTGTGCGCTGACCGGACTGGATATCGACGATGCGGCAGGCATGGAACGTGCCGCGCTGGCGCTCACCCGGCAGTATGGCTGCGCCTCGCTGGTCAAAGGCGGGCACAACACGAACGACGCGAACGACGTGCTGGCGCAGACCGACGGCACCATCACCTGGTTCGAAGGCAAGCGCGTGGACAATCCGAACACGCACGGCACCGGCTGCACGCTGAGCTCCGCCATCGCCTCGCATCTGGCGCTTGGCGAAACGCTGCCCGAAGCCATCCGCAGCGCCAAGGCGTACCTGACCGGCGCGTTGAACGCGCAGCTTGACCTGGGCCACGGCTCCGGACCGATGGATCACGCCTGGCATTGGCGCTGAGCGCCGGGCCCGCCGAGACCCAAACGCACGCGCCAATACGCCGCTATCCGTACAAACCGTAAGCAACATCTACGAGAAACGAGGAACATCATGCCCCTTGACCGCAATGCCGAAAAGCAGGAAGTGCCGGTCGATCCGAAAACCGGCAAGCCGTACATCAACACGCTGGCGGCCGTCGCCATCAGCCCGGCCGGCGCAAGCCCGGAGAAATCCACCTACGTGTCGCAGGCGGTGGATGTGATTCGACAGTCCGGCCTGCCGAATGAGACGAACGCCATGTTCACCAACATCGAAGGCGACATCGACGATGTGCTCAAGGTGATTCGTGACGCGACGATGAAGCTCGCCGGTCAGGGCTACCGCACCGACGTGGTGATCCGCCTCGACATCCGCCCTGGATTCGAAGGACAGATCCACGCCAAGCAGGAGCTAGTGAACGAAATCCTGGGCGATAAGCAGGACTGACGCTCTCGAAGAATACGAATGCGCCGGCGAACGGAATCCATGCCGTTCGCCGGCGCATTCGTATATATGGCACATCGATGCGGATGCATACGTGGGTGTGGGAAGAGACGGAATCTCAATGATTCCGTCCGACTTGACATGTCACCCGATCTGCCATGAGCACGCTGCCCACAGCCGCGAGCTTACCACACATGGCAGGGAACGGCGGTATGGGGGAAAGCCTCGGAGCGCACCGAAATGCGTATTTCCGCCACTCCCCTATCCCGCGCTATTCACTCAGGCCGTACTCTTCGGCGATCACCTTCCACAGGTCATCCGCGGCCTTGTCCACGGTGTCGTTGACGATGACCACATCGAATTCATTCTCGGCTGCAAGCTCCACCTTGGCGGTTTCCAACCGCTTGGCCTGCTGTTCGGCGGTTTCGGTACCGCGACCGATCAGGCGACGCTTCAGCTCTTCGAACGACGGCGGCGCGATGAACACCGTCACCACATCAAGCCCAAGCTCGGTGGCACGTTCGCGGACACGCCTGGCGCCTTGCAGATCGATTTCCAGCAGCGTGGGAACGTTCCTGCTCAAATGCTCCTTCACCGGTTCCAGAGGCGTGCCGTAATGGGCCATACCGTGCACCACGGCGGTTTCCAGGAACTTGCCGTCGCGTTCGCCGGCCACAAACTCGTCTTCCGTCATGAACCAATAGTTCACGCCATCCTGCTCGCCGGGTCGCGGATCGCGGGTGGTGGCGGACACCGACACCCAGATTTCGGGATGGTCGGCCAGCAGCTTCTGCTCCACCGTGCCCTTGCCGACCGCGGTGGGCCCGCTGAGCACGATAAGACGTCCGTTCGTCACTGCTTATACCTCCATGGTTTCGTCTTCGGCTTCCATCATGGCCTGGCGCACGTCGAACGCAATGGCTTCGGTAGCCGCTGCAAGATCGGCGATGTCAGGCCCTTTGGTAGCGATGGAACGCGACACGGTGACCAGCACGTTGCCATGCGTTCCCTTGAACAGGGTTTTCAGATCCTGAGCCTCGGCCCCCTGCCAGCCGTAGCCCGGGGAAAGGATCGGACCGGTGAAATGCGCCGGATTGACACCGGTCTGCTCGATCCACTGCCCTACGGTCGCACCCACGATCAGACCAACGGACCCCATGCCCTCATGCTCGGCATTATGCTTCTGCGCGGCGGCGGCAATGCCATACGCCACGGTCTGCCCCTTGTAGGAGCCGCCTTGGCGAATGGCGCTTTGTACGCTGCGCCCCTCCTCGTTCGAGGTCAGCGAAGCGATGAACACACCACTGCCGTTGTCAAGGGCATCGTCGATCAGGCCACGTAGCGAACGCTCACCGTAATACGGCAGCAGCGTGATCGCATCGGCCTTCATCGGCGCACCAGGCTTGAAATACGCGTCGGCGATGGCGGAGATGGTGGTGGAAAGACCTCCATGCACGCAATCCACGATGGTGATCACACCCATCTGCCGTGCCGCGTAGAGCAGTCGTTCCAATACGGCAAAACCTTTGGAACCGTACCGTTCGAACATGGGCATCTGGAATTTGACGGCGGCGGCGCGGCCGTTCGCGGCCTGCAGCATGCGCATCGAGAACATCTCCGCGCCGTTCGCGTCAACGTTGTAGCCCCAGTCCGTCAGGAGTCTGCGATGCGGGTCAATGCCAACGCACAACGGACCGTACTTGCTCATGGAGTTGTGCAGACGCAGGCCGAAATTGGAGCGTTCCGCACGAAGCTGATCCTCGTGGCTGCTGGCAATGACGTCGTTCATCTCAGTGTCCTTCGTTTTCCAGGGCGAACAACTGCTGTGCGTGTTCCTGAATGCTCATCACCTGGTAATCGTTGCGCTTGACCGCGTCGATGGCGAGCAGCACGGCGTTGAATTCGGTGATGGTGGTGAACTGCGGCAGATCCGCGGCGATGGCGGCGGCACGAATCGAATAGCCGTCCGCACGAGATCCGCGCGAGTTCGGGGTGTTGAGAATCATGTCGATCTCGCCCTCTTCGATGAGCTGAACCACGTTCTTGCCCACGGAGCCTTCGGCATGCTTGATGACCACCGGATCGTCCGGGGCGGAGTCAACACGGCCGGAGATCTTGTCCACGATCTTCGATTCGATGCCATAGCGGCGCAGCACGGAAGCGGTGCCCTCGGTCGCCCAGATCTTGAATCCGAGCTCTTCCAGGCGCACGGCGATCAGCGGCAGCTGACGCTTGTCGGAATCGTTCACGGAGACGAACACGTTGCCTTCGGTCGGCAGGCCGCCATCGTATGCGGCGAGCTGGCTCTTGGCGAAGGCGTGCGGAACGTCGCGGTCGAAGCCCATGACCTCGCCGGTGGAACGCATTTCGGGTCCGAGCAGCACGTCGACGGTCTTGCCCAGCGGCGTGCGGAAACGCTTGAACGGCAGCACGGATTCCTTGACCGCGATCTGCTGGCCGGGGTGGAAGTCGCCGCCGTCGCCCTTCGGCAGCAGCAGGCCGTTGGCACGCTGCTGGGCGATGGTCTCGCCGGCCATGATGCGTGCAGCGGCCTTGGCCAGCGGAACGCCGGTGGCCTTGGACGCGAACGGCACGGTACGGGAGGCGCGCGGATTGGCTTCGATCACATACAGCGTGTTGGCCATGAAGGCGTACTGCACGTTGATCAGACCCTGCACGTTGCAGCCCTTGGCGATGGCATAGGTGCCTTCGCGCAGGCGACGGATCTGGTCGACGGACAGCGTGTTCGGGGGCAGGGTGCAGGCGGCGTCGCCGGAATGCACGCCGGCCTCCTCGATATGCTCCATGATGCCGCCGATGTACAGTTCCTCGCCGTCGAACAGCGCGTCGACGTCGATTTCGATGGCGTCCTGCAGGAACTTGTCGATCAGCAGCGGGCTGGGCAGACGGCCGGAGACCACGGTATCGGCCTTGGCCTCGTCGAGCGCGCGCTCCACGTACTTCTCAAGCTGGGCGTTGTCGTACACGATCTCCATGCCGCGGCCGCCGAGCACGTAGCTCGGGCGCACAAGCACCGGGTAACCGATGGAATGCGCGGCCTCCTGGGCCTCTTCAAGGCTCAGCGCGGTGCCGTAGCGCGGCGCGTTCATCTTGGCCTTCTTGAGTACTTCGCCGAAGAGCTCACGGTTCTCGGCCAGATCGATGGCTTCCGGGGTGGTGCCCAAAATCGGCACGCCGGCGGCCTTCAGACGTGCTGCGAGCGACAGCGGGGTCTGACCGCCGAGCTGCACGATCACGCCCTTGACCGGGCCCATCTTCTTCTCGGCCTCGTAGATCTCGAGCACGTCTTCGAAGGTGAGCGGCTCGAAGTACAGACGGTCGGAGATGTCGTAATCGGTGGACACGGTCTCGGGGTTGCAGTTGACCATGATCGTGTCGTAGTCCTTGCCGAGCTCCTGCACCGCATGCACGCAGGTGTAGTCGAACTCGATGCCCTGGCCGATGCGGTTCGGGCCGGAGCCGAGGATGATGACGGCTTCGCGTTCGCGCGGCTTGACTTCGGTCTCGTCGGCGTAGCAGGAGTAGTAGTACGGCGTGGCGGCGTCGAATTCGGCGGCGCAGGTGTCGACGGTCTTGTAGACCGGGCGCAGGCCGTAGGTCCAGCGCAGCTCGCGGATGGTGTTCTCGCCTTCGTCGCCCAGGTGGCGCAGGTGTGCGATCTGCAGATCGGACAGACCGGCGAGCTTGGCCTTCTTCAGCAGCTTCGGGGTCAGTGCCTCGGCGTCGCGCACGGTGAGCGCGGTCTGGTTGATCAGCGTGAACTGCTTGAGGAACCACGGGTCGATCTTGGTGGTGGCATACAGCTGGTCGATGGTCGCGCCGCCCCAGATGGCGCGCATGAGCTGCAGGTAGCGGTTCTCGGTCGGCACCTTGATGGCTTCAAGCAGCTCGTTCACCTCGTCGGCGGACGGCTTGTCGCCATCCCAGTTGAAGCCCATGTGGCGCTTGTCGATGGACCGCATGGCCTTGCCCAGGGATTCCTGGAAGTTGCCGCCCAAAGCCATGGCCTCGCCCACGGACTTCATGGAAGTGGTCAGGGTGGGGTCGGCGCCCGGGAACTTTTCGAAGGCGAAACGCGGCACCTTGGTGACCACGTAGTCGATGGTCGGCTCGAAGGATGCCGGGGTGGACTGGGTGATGTCGTTCTGGATCTCGTCCAGCGTGTAGCCGAGAGCCAGCTTGGTGGCGATCTTGGCGATCGGGAAGCCGGTGGCCTTGGACGCCAGTGCGGAGGAACGGGACACACGCGGGTTCATCTCGATGACGATGATGCGGCCGGTCTTCGGGTGGATGGCGAACTGGATGTTGCAGCCGCCGGTGTCGACGCCCACACCGCGGATGATGGCGATGCCGATGTCGCGCAGCTTCTGGTATTCGCGGTCGGTCAGGGTGAAGCACGGGGCCACGGTGATGGAGTCGCCGGTGTGAACGCCGACCGGATCGACGTTTTCGATCGGGCAGACGACCACGACGTTGTCGTTGCGGTCGCGCATGAGCTCAAGCTCGAATTCCTTCCAGCCTTCGATGCCCTCCTCGATCAGCACCTCGTCGGTCGGCGAATAGTGGATGCCGGCGCCGGCGATGCGGTGCAGCTCCTCCTCGTCATGCGCGATGCCGGAGCCTAGGCCGCCCATGGTGAAGCTCGGGCGAACGACCAGCGGGTAGCCGAATTCCTCGGCGATCTTGTCGACTTCGGCCAGGGAATGCGCGATCTGCGAGCGTGCGGACTCCGCGCCTGCCTTCTCGACGACCTTCTTGAACAGTTCACGGTCCTCGCCGCGGTCGATGGCGTCAAGGGACGCGCCGATCAGCTCGACGTTGTACTTCTTGAGCACGCCGGCCTCGCCCAGCGCCATGGCGGCGTTCAAAGCCGTCTGCCCGCCCAGGGTCGGCAGCAATGCGTCCGGGCGTTCCTTGGCGATGATGCGTTCAAGGATCGGCGTGGCGATCGGCTCGATGTAGGTGGCGTCGGCCATCTCCGGGTCGGTCATGATGGTGGCCGGGTTGGAGTTGACCAGGATGACGCGAATGCCTTCCTCGCGGAGAACGCGGCACGCCTGAGTACCTGAATAATCGAACTCCGCAGCCTGACCGATCACGATCGGGCCGGAACCGATTACCATCACGGATTTGATGTCGGTGCGCTTCGGCATGTCACTTACCTTCCTTGGAATTCTTCATCAGTTCAACGAAACGATCAAACAGGTATGCCGCGTCGTGCGGGCCGGCGGCGGCTTCGGGGTGGTACTGCACGGAGAACGCGGGAATGTCCACGCACTGCAGACCCTCCACCACATTGTCATTCAGATCGATATGCGAGACGAACACCTTGCCGTACTTGCCGTTCTCGAACGGGGCGTCGACGGTCTGGCCGATCGGGGCATCGACCGCGAAGCCGTGATTGTGCGCGGTGATCTCGATCTTGCCGGTAGTCATGTCCTTCACCGGCTGGTTGATGCCACGGTGGCCGAACTTCAGCTTGTAGGTGCCGAAGCCGAGTGCGCGGCCAAGCAGCTGGTTGCCGAAGCAGATGCCGAAGAACGGGTAACCGGCGTCGAGCACCTTGCGTAGCAGTTCGACTTCGGGGCCGGCCTGTTCCGGGTCGCCCGGGCCGTTGGAGAAGAACACGCCGTCGGGATTGAGCTCCTGCAGCTGTTCGAACGTGATATTGGAGGGGACGACGTGCACACGGCAGCCGCGCTCCGCCATACGATGCGGAGTCATGGCCTTGATGCCCAGATCGACGGCGGCCACGGTGTACAGCGGCTCCTTGCCTTCGAACTCGCCGCACGGCTCGATGGTGTACGCCTCCTTGGTGCTGACCTCCTCATACAGGCTCAGCCCCTGCATCTGCGCGGTGGCCTTCACATCCGCCAGGAACTCGTCCAGTTCCTTGACCTTGCCCTTGGCGTCCAGCAACGCCTCACCGGAGAACACACCGGCGCGCATCACACCGGCGGAACGCAGGTGACGCACCAGCTTACGGGTGTCGATGCCGCTGATACCCACGATGCCCTGCTTCGTCAGATCATCGTCGAGGCTGCCTTCGGCACGCCAGTTGCTCACGTTCGGGCTGGGATCGCGGACCACATAGCCGGCGACCCAGATGCGGGCGGATTCGGGATCCTCGCTGTTCACACCGGTATCGCCGATATGCGGGAAGGTCTGCACCACAATCTGACGGTCGTAGCTCGGATCGGTAAGAGTCTCCTGATAGCCGGTCATGGCAGTGGCGAACACGATCTCGCCGGTCGTCTTGCCTTCGGCCCCGTAAGGCTCGCCTACATATACCTGACCATCTTCCAGAACGAGAATGGCCTCATTCTGGTCACAGATTGGTTTGTCGCTCACCGCGCAACCCCCTTATTCTCATTCGGGTTATTCAAGCCAAGAGTAACGTTCATCACGAATCCACACGCCGACCGGGCGTATTACCTGACTACTTCGATTCTCTCACGCTTGTATCGTTCTATGCCCTGTGCGCCCATAGAACGAAACCCGATACCACATTTGTCACATCTCATAAGAACGCCCCCCGTGCAATAACGGGAGGCGTTCAACAAATATCAATCCAACGGCTTCTCGTGAGCCGTGCATACAGCGGACAGCAGTCCGTGAATGAAAGCGGGCGATTCGCCGTCGCACAATGTCTTCGCAAGGCCGAGAGCCTCATCGATGGCCACCCTGTCGGGCACCTCATCGTTATACATGATCTCCCATGCGGCAATGCGCAGAATATTGCGATCGACAACGCCCATACGACTGATCTTCCAACCAGTGGAGCATTCATCGAGCTTTTCGTCGATATCGCGACGATGCTCGGCAACGCCACGAACGATTTCGATGGCGTATTCCGGCAACGGCGTCTGTGCGCCGGGAACCGCAATGCGCTCCTCAAGAAGGGAAAGAATATCCTGCCCCTTCTCATCCGCTTCATACAACGTATTCAGAGCCCTCTTACGAGCAGTGGAACGTGCCATACAGCCGTCAGTCCTTTACCTTGGTCGTAACTTGGTGATCGATAATCCGATAACTCAGTTTTCGCGGCCGAGGTAGGAGCCGTCGGTGGTGTTGACCTTCACGCGCTCACCCTCGTTGATGAACAGCGGGACCTGGATCTCGGCGCCGGTCTCGACGGTGGCGGGCTTGGTGCCGGCGTTGGAGCGGTTGCCCTGCAGGCCCGGCTCGGTGTGGGTGACGGTCAGGATGACGGAAGCCGGCAGTTCGACGGACAGCGGGGTGCCGTCATGGAAGGACACGATGCAGTCGGTGCCCTCAAGCAGGAACTTGCTGTCGACCAGGGTCTTCGGAACCATGATCTGATCGTAGGTGGTCATATCCATGAACACGTAGTTGTCGCCGTCCTCATAGGAGTACTGGAGCGTACGGTTGTCCACGGTCTCGAACTCCATCTTCATGCCGGCGTTGAAGGTCTTATCGACGATCTTGCCGCTCAGCACGTTCTTGATGGTGGTACGCACGAAAGCGGGGCCCTTGCCCGGCTTGACGTGCTGGAACTTCAGGACGGTCCACAGCTGGCCGTCAAGGTTCAGAACAGAGCCGTTCTTGATGTCATTGGTAGTCTGTGCCACGTTTACTCACCTATACTGTTGGTCCTCAAGGGCAAAACCCTAAAAATTGCCTTGGCTATTATGCCACCACCCCTAGAACACCTTTGTTACGCCTCGTTATGCGATTCGCCGACCCCGTTCGGCCCACCGTGTTACCCCCCTCTCCCCCACCTATCGTCGGCACACCGAGGAACGCCCAAACCACCGACGGTGAGAGAGCCACCAGCGTCAACAGTTTGGGAAAGAGACACCATCTTCCCAAACTGTCGACGGTGACTCCCCTCCCACCGTCAACAGCTTGAGGAATGCCCAAACTATCGATGGTGAGAGGACCATCAGCGTCGGCAGATTGGGAACCGATGGGAACAGGAAGCAAAGCGGCACTCTTTTCAGAGAACAATCAGCAAATACCATCGACACCCCCAGCAAGACCACACACAATCCGCGGGGTGATGCATGACGCTATTAGCGAACAATTGCCCAGACCAACGACGAGTCTGCTACCACTTGGACCACTGCGAAGGCGACCATTATGAGACCACTACGACCGCATTCACGCGCAAACGCAACAGCGAATGCAACAGGCACCCCATTCACGCGCAAACGCATCATCACCATCGCCGCCGCAGCCACGGCAGTGGCGATCATCATCGCCATGTTCCCCCTTGGCGGCACCGCCAAGATCGGCGAAGCCATCGAACGCAATCGGATCGAACGCCTAAACGCCACAATCACCAACATCTACACCACCGCATACCAGCAGGACGCCGACGCCACGCTCATCACGAACCGAGACAAGGCCACCGCCACACTGGACGATCCGTTCACCGCAGTCAACCCCTACGGCACCAACACCACATCGATGTACGTGTACTTCACCACAAGCGAAGCCACCAGCGTCTCCTACACCGTGCACGCCGAAGGGTACCCGGATTTCACCGCAACCGCCAACCAGGGCATGGACTACGCCACCACCCATGAGTTCATCGTGCTCGGTCTTATTCCAAAGACGACCAACACCATCACGCTGAAACTCACCGATGCCAGCGGCTCCACCGTGGCGACCGGGCAGATCACCTGCAAAGGCCCGAAGCTCCTCGGCGACGAGGAAATCCAACTCGAACAGAAACGAACGCCCACTTCGGCCGCGACACAAAGCGTGGGCAACGGATTGTATGCAATCCTCGGCAACGATTCCAACGACCAGGACTTCATGTACTACTACGACGTCAATGGCGTGATCCGCGGCGAGATCCCGGTGAAATACTACCGTTCGCACCGGTTGCTGTTCGACGATAACGGCCTGATGTGGTTCTCGGCATCCACGCACACCATGGTCGGCATGAACAGGCTCGGCAAGCTGGAGAAGATCCTCGACCTGGACGACCAGTTCATTCTCCACCACGATTACGTGCTCGACTCCGATGGCAATCTGGTGCTGCTCGCCACCGATCTGACGCGATCGGACCACGCGGTGCAGGATCAGGTGGTCAAGCTCGACACCGCCACCGGCAAAACCACGCTGCTGCTCGATCTGGGCACGATGTTCCCCGACTACAAATCCACGACCACGCATTCGGGCATCGACGAATCCGATACAAGCGCCAAAGGCCGTTGGGATTGGATCCATTGCAACACCATCCAGCTGTTGGACGACGGTTCGGCGATTCTTTCGGCACGCGAAACGTCCACGATCATCAAAGTGGCGGATATCGAAGGAACACCGAAACTGCAATATATGATCGGCGAGCCGAGCGTGTGGAACGGCACACAGTACACAGCATCCTTCCTCACCAAGAACGGCGATTTCGGCGATACCGGCGGCCAGCATTCCGTAACCTACAGCACCGATGATTCGCTGGAAAGCGGCAGCTACTATCTCACACTGTTCGACAACAGCTTCGGATATGCGATGACCCGCCCCGATTATGACTGGACCACGATCAAGGGGTTGAGCACTTCGCAAAGCGCCACCGATGCGGACTCTCGGTCCCACCTGCGCAAGTACCTGGTGAACGAGAACGACGGCACGTACACCGAGGTGAATTCCTTCAAGGTGCCCTATTCCCCCTATGTCAGCTCCGTGCAGGAGATCGATGACGACCTGAACCTGGTGGATTCGGGCATGCAGGGCCTGTTCGGCATCTACGATTCGGACGGCACCTTGCAGGCGCAGTATGCGATGAAGCTCGCCACCTCGTACATCTACCGCGTGTACCTGTACGACTTCCAGGGCTTCTACTTCACGTAGCGTGCGAGCCGGGCTGGCTTGGGTAGGTTTCCATTGCGCCCATTGCGCCCATTGCACCCAACCAGCCCGATTTTCCTATGCCCGCGAATCAGCCCGACCAGCCCGATATGTCGCAAAACCGCATGGATCCCGGCGCACCTGCCATAGCGGAGCACCGGGATTACAAGAAAAGCCGCCATTTCTGGCGGCTTTCATTCGTGGAGCTGCGGGGAATTGAACCCCGGTCCGATGACCGTACCCTCAGTCTTCTACGTGCGTAGTCTGCTGGCCAAGATGGCGATTTTTCTGCCCCCAACGATGTCGCAGACAACTGTTGGCGAGCATATCTACAGTACGAGTCCCCTACCAGCCCTGTGGCTCAACTGGTAGAGCAAGTCTTCTAAACGACGCTCAGCATCCTCCCAAAGACGAGGAGGAGTGAACGGAGCGGCTGCTCACTGGTTAATCCTGGCGCGAAGCTCAGGCAGCGAGAGCGAACTCAGTGCGGTTAGATTTAGCACTTATTCTTTTGCAGGGGGCATCGCGAGCGGACCCTGCGTTCTCGGCACGCTTCCCTGCGACGAACAGGTCACCGTCGAAACCGATCAGCCCCAATCTTGAATTATCAAACCCCGGTTGTGAACCGGACTTTTCAGAGTACACCCGATCAGCGACTCATGCAATCCGCTGTAGGCATAACGGCGCATCCGGCAGATTCGGCAGTTCAACGGTTCAGCGCAGCACCGGATGATACGGCGACGACACATCGACCTGCTTCTTGTCGCCGATCACGTTCGGATCAGAAAGAATCTTATCGACATCCGCCTTCTTCAATTCGATATTCGACGAATCACCCCACACCACGGAATGCTCGCCGTCGTTCAACTCGGTGGTCACCGAATCCTGGGTTTTCGCAGTTACCTTGGTGATCTGCCTGCGCATCGACTCCGGCAGGGAGTCAAGTACCTTCACCGCTTCCTTGACGGAACGGTTCCTCACACTGGATTCGATATCGCCGACCTCGATAACGGGAATGCCCACGCTGTCGCTTTTCGAAATGACGTTCAGTACACGGTATTGCGCATCGACCGCCGCAACGGTGCCGCTCGGGGTCTTTAGCATGGCCGCCGGGCGCTGGGTCGTCAACGATATGGCAAGCCCATGCGGGAATTCCCTCGACACTTTGGCATCGAAAACGCCAGGGATACCCTTGGCCTGCGAGGCGATCTTCGATGTATCCACCAACAGCAGCGACCGGTCGACCTGTTCCACGGCAAGGCTGCGCACCTCCGCTTCGGACACCCAACCGTTAAGCCCGTCAACGCTGATCTGTGTGGCGTCGAGCTTCAGCACCGGTGAGAAGAACAGCAGCCAGCCGAGACCGATCACCGCGAGCACGCTTACCAACGCGATAAGAATCCGCACGATGATAATGCGCGCATTCACCCGCTTGCGCTCCTTGGCCCTGGCGGTGAAATCCACGACCTTCGGTCGGGCTGCCATGCCGAATGTGCCGGCGCTCTCCCGCAACGTCTTGGCGACAAGATCTTCGCTGGCGAGTTTTCTGGCATCGACGAAGGAGCCCGGCTCGCTTCGGCTTGCCCGGCCATTCACCGTTCCGGTATGCGATTCCACCGTACGTTTGGCGGCACCGCCTGAAACGCTACGCCGCTGGCCTGACGGCATTATGCCGCCTGACGACCGGGCGCTTCTTGACGTTCCGCCGTTCGCCGCCGACTTGTATGGGCTGCGTTTTCTCGGTTTGCTTACGGATCCGGGAACGCTTCCGGCCGACGCGGCGGCTTTCCTCGTAGTGCCCTTCGCGGCGACGTTCCGTGCCGCGCCCGCATTCGACGCTTTGCCGCCGGATTTCGCGCTCGACCGCTGCTTGGTGCCGCCGACCCTGCGCAACTGGGTGCGGGTGCTCGGCTTGATGGGATGCTTGGGCTGTTGCCTGCCGTTTGCGGCATTCTCCGTCTTAGCGGTTTGCCGTTCCTTGCCCGTAAGGGTGCGTGGCTTGCGTCCCTGATGGTCGGGGCCCGAGCGAACCACCCTTCCCGTCATCACTCACACCCTTCGCGGTGCGCTTCCAGCGCATGCAGCATGACCGGCCCCATGTCGGTGATGTCGCCGGCGCCCACGGTGAAGATCACATCGCCATGATGCGCACGCATCACCATCATCTGGGCCGCCACACGCATGTCTTCCTGAGCGCTGAATTCGACGCCCTGCATGCCCTTGGCCTCGCGCACGATGCTCAGCGGGCCGACTCCGGGGAAATCCTCCTGCTTCTCGCGTGCGGGGAACACGCCGGTGACGATGACATCGTCGGCCTTGGCGAGCGCTTCGGCGAACTCATGGGCGAAGAACTTCGTACGGGAGAACAGGTGCGGTTGGAACAGCACACGAATGGTGCTGTCCGGGTAGCGGCGGCGAGCCGCATCCAGCAGGGCCGCGATCTCGGTGGGATGGTGCGCGTAATCGTCGACCACCGTGACCTGCTTGACGGTGCCACGCACCTGGAAACGACGCGCGGCGCCAAGGAACCCGGTGATGGCCTTGGCGGCTTCGTCCGCATCGACCCCCAGCAGCATGGCGGCGGTGAGTGCGGCGGCGGCATTACGCGCGTTATGGATGCCCGGCACGGACAGTTCCACCGGAATATCACGGGGCTGATCGCCTGCGATACCGGCCGGCATACGCAGTGTGAACCGTTCCACGCCGCTTCCGGCGCTCTCCTGTTCCGACACGATATGCACGTAGGCCGCACCGTTCAGGTTCAAACCGTTCGGATCGGCGGTTCCGTAAGCCACGGCCTTGGATGCCACCTCGGCCGGCATGGCGTCGAGCACGGCGAGCGCATCGGCGTCATCCGCGCAAAGCACCACATGGCCCACCGCGTGGCTTGCATGACGCACGAATGCGGCACGGTAATGGGCTTCGTCGCCGTAATGGTCGAGATGATCGGCCTCGCAATTGGTGATGATGGCGATCTGTGGACGGTATTTGTCGAAGCTGCCGTCGGATTCGTCGGCTTCGGCCACCAGCACGTCGCCTGCGCCAACGTGGCCGCCGTCAAGGGTCGAACCGTCCGCGCCCTGGATGGAACCGCCGATGGCATAGCTTGGGTCCTTGCCTGTCTGCACGAGAACATGCGACAGCATCGAGCTGGTCGTGGTCTTGCCATGCGCACCGGCAACGGTTACCGCACGGCACCCGTTCATCAGCAGTGCGAGAATATCGCTGCGATGCACGATGCGGGCACCACGCTGGGCCGCTGCGACGATTTCGGGATTGCTTGGCTTGATGGCGCTGGAATACACGACGGTGTCCGCATCGGCCACGTTTTCGGCCTTCTGCCCGAACTGCACGGTGATGCCCAGGGATTCCAGACGATCGGTTTTGGCGCTGCGCTCACGATCGGAGCCGTCGACCGCAACGCCTCGTTCATGAAGCATCTCGGCAAGAACGCTCATGCCTGCGCCTCCGATGCCGATGAAATGAGTACGTCCCAATACCTCGATGCGTTCATCGGCATCGAATGCTGCGGTGGCAGGGGTAAGGGTGATGGTTGCAGTCACGACAACGCTCCTTGTTGGATTGATTCGACTGTGTTTCATTATGAACCATGGCGCACCCGCCCGAGGCGAGCAGTCCACGGTTCATGCGGTAGGTTCACACGGTATGGCGATCCGCCAAGTCAAGAATGCGGCGTGCCATGGTATCGGCCGCGTCACGAATACCGTACTCCCATGCTTTGCCGCCCATCGCCCGCAGCGCATCCGTGTCGTTCAGCAGCGCGGGGATGTGCTTACGCACCCATGCGGGGGTCAGCTCGGCATCGTCGACCATCATGCCGCCGCCGGCTTCCACTACGGGCTGCGCGTTGAATCGCTGCTCGCCATTGCCAATGGGAAGCGGCACATATACGGCGGGCAGGCCAAGCGCGGTGAGTTCCGCAACGGTTCCAGCACCGGACCGGCAGATGATCAGATCGGCGCAGGCGAAGGCCAGGTCGATACGCTCCAGATATTCGGCGACATGATAATCGCCCTCGTCGGCGGACTGCGGCCCGATGCCGGCAAGATGCCCTTCGCCGGCGTTCACCTTCACCAGATTGCGCACCTCGTCAGCCTTGCCGCGGCCGGTCAGATGCACGATCTGTGCGACGGACAATATGTCTTTGGATGCCGCGGCCACCGCCCGGTTGAGACTGACCGCACCCAGCGAACCGCCGGTCACCAGCACAAGCGGGCGCCTCGAATCAACGCCAAGCTCCTGGGCTGCGCGCTCACGTGCCTGTTCACGATTGGATTCAAGTTCGGCGGCCAGCTTGGCGATGACGGGGCGCAATGGCAGCCCGACCCGTTCGATGGTTCCCTGCTTGCCGACTTTCAGCCCCGTCGACTCGTATACGGTGCCGACAAAATCGGCATACCTGGCACCCAGTTTGTTGGCCATGCCAGCGCGGGCGTTCTGTTCATGGATCACCACGGGGATACCCATCGTATGCGCCACGGAATATGCCGGCGCCGACGCATAGCCGCCGAATCCGACGACCACATCGGCCTCGCGCCGCTCCAGAATCGCACGCGTCTTGGCGCATTCCCTACGCCAGCGTGCAGGGAATTGGAACGCCGCCTTGTTAAGCCGCCTGGGGAACGGCACCTTTTCTATGGTGTCGAGCTCATAGCCCGCGGCTGGAACAAGATCCTTCTCCAAGCCAACCTCGGTTCCAAGCGCACTCACCTTGGCCTCAGGATCAAGCCTGACAATGGCGTCAGCTACAGCAAGCAACGGGTTGACATGACCGGCGGTCCCACCGCCCGCAAGAACAATCTTTTTCATAATCTCCGAGCATAGTCCGTGAACTAAACGCGTTGCGACGCGGCCTTGACCTGCGGCTGCTGGCGCATCATGCTGATGGCCACGCCGGATATCATCAGGCACATGATCATGGACGAGCCACCCGCCGAAACGAATGGCATCGGTACGCCGAACACGGGGAACACGCCGACCACAACGCCGATATTGACCATGGCCTGCCCCACAAGCCATGTGGCGATGCACATCAGCACCACCGAACTGTAGCTTTGCCTGACCTGTATCGCGCTGAACACCAGGCACCAGCCGAGCACCATGAACACCAGAATCACCATGGCCGCGCCGATGAACCCGGTTTCCTCGCCGATGATGGCGAAAATGAAATCGTTATGCGCGGCAGGCAGATAATTCCACTTTTCACGGGAATTACCCAGGCCGACGCCGAACAGCCCACCGGATGCGATGGCGTAGCGGGCATGCGTGGACTGATAGCAGATGCCTTGCGCGTCCTCGGCGGAACAGGTCGAATATGCCGCAAGAATACGGTCAAGACGATTGCGGCTCGTCATGACCAACATCAGCACCACCGCCCCCAATCCGCCGATCATGCCGAGCATCCATTTGCCCGGGAAGCCCGAAGTGAGGAACGCCACCAGACCGATGAACACCACGATAAGCGCCGTGCCCAGATCCTTGCCTGCAAGAATCAGCACCAGCAGCGCAATGTATACGATGCCCGAGGGGATGTATACCAGGATGCCCTTGTCCTTATAGCGTTTGTTCGCCACGGACAATGCCGACGGCAGCCATATGCATAATGCGAATTTCACGAATTCGGCAGGCTGCAAGGTAACCGGTCCGAGCTGGATCCAGCCGTTGTTGCCATATTGGCCCACGCCTAGGGACGACAGCGTCAACGCCTGCAGAAGACCCGATCCAAGCACCGCGAAAAAGCCGAGCTTACGATACCAGTTCACCGGCACGAACGAGCAGAATATGCCCGTTGCCAGGCCGATCACGCAGAACACGCCCTGGCTCATGGATGAGACGAAGGGTGATTTCCCGGCTGATGCCGCGGTGACCGCCGAACTGGAGAACACCATGATGACGCCGAATATGCTCAGCCCCAGCACCGCCATACGGAATCCGTGGTAGCACCACAACGGATTGAACAGGCTGTTGATACCGAAGCCCTGGCGTTTCACATTGTCGACGCCCGTCTTAGCCGTATTCGAGTCGAAGAAATCCACCGGTGCCGCATGCTGCGACACTTTGCCCGAGGACGACGCCCTACGTGATTTCTTCGGCTCGGGCTTTGACGATTCAGTGCGCGTCACGACCCACCACCCACTGCTGCGCAGCCTGAGCGAATTTGTCGCCACGATCCGCATACGACTTGAATTGGTCGAAGGATGCGCAGGCCGGCGCCATGAGCACCACATCCCCGGGCTGAGCCATCCGACCGGCCTCCTGCACGGCACGTTCCATCACCTGTTCGTTCGGGGTCGAGGGGTCGATGACCGCCAATGGGATCTGCGGGGCCTGCGAGGCGAACGCCTCAAGCATAGGCGCCTGATCGGTGCCGATGATGACCGCGCCTCTCAACGCCTTGGATTGGGACGCCACCAGATCCTCGAAACGGCTGCCCTTGGCAAGACCGCCTGCGATCCATACCACGCTGCCCTGCGCGAAGCTGGAAATGGACGCCTTCACCGCATGGGCGTTGGTCGCTTTGGAATCGTCCACGAAGCGGATGACGTTGCCATGCTCATCGGGTGCCGTAGCGGCCACGGTGGCGATGCGATGGCCTCCGGGGGCGAAGGACTTCAATGCCTCCAACGCCTTGCCGCTATCCACGCCAAGGCCCAAAGCCAGCGCAAGGGCGGTCAGCGCGTCGGCGAGCAGATGCGGGTAGATGGTGCCGTCCGGCTCCGCCAGATGGGTGAATTCGCCGACAGGGGCAAGACGATTCGGCTTGCCGAACTCGCCCGAGGCCACACCGCTCATATCCACGATCCAGCCGTCTGTCACACCGATCTGCCCGGCTTGCGGAGCACCGAGAGTGAAGCCGATTCTACGGCATCCTTCCGCCGTTTCGGCCTCATTCGCCTTGGCTGTGACCACCGCATCGTCGGCGTTGTATACAAGTGCACGCTTCACACGATGGAAGACCTTGGCCTTGTCTGCGGCGTAGTTCTCGCGCCCGCCATGCCAGTCAAGATGATCGTCGGCGATATTGGTGATCGCGGCGCAGTCGAGTTCCAGCGAATCGGTGAAATGCATCTGGAAGGAGCTCAGTTCCACGCACAGCGCGTCATGCTTCGGATTGGTGGCGCATCGCGACAGGCTCATAGACATGTTGCCGGAGGCGATGTTGCCCGCGGTCGGAGCGTCAAGCCCGCATGCGCTCAGCATGGCCGAGGTCATCTCCGTGGTGGAGGTTTTGCCGTTGGTGCCGGTGATGCCGATCCATGGCGCCGGCTTGCCGGTACGTTCGTTGGCCACACGCAGCTGCCAGGCGAATTCCACTTCGCTCATCACGGGGATGCCGCGCTTGGCTGCCTCGAGAATGAACGGGGTTCGGGGATTGAACACCGGCGACGCCATCACGTAATCGATCTCGTCCCAATTCACCTCGTCAAAGGAGTGCAGGTCGGCGGTCGGCTTTCGCTCGTCCACGCCGATCACGCGGGCTCCCCGCTCGGCAAGCACTTCGGCCAGCGAGGTGCCGGAAACCCCGAGACCGGCAATCAGCACTGTTGCATTGGTGAAATCCATTATCGCTCCTTCAAATACTCAAATACCCCTGATACGTGCGCTATTCAACGGTTTCAGCCGAACAGCAGGCCGGACCTGGCGGCCCAGTCACCGTAGAACAGCACCAGGGCGATCACCACGAATATCAATTCGATGATCCAGAACCGTACAACAACCTTTGATTCCTGCCATCCCAACAGTTCGAAATGGTGGTGGATCGGAGCCATCTTGAATACACGCTTGTGCGTCATCTTGAAGTAGCCCACCTGGATCACGTCGCTCATCGCCTCGATGACGAACAGGCCGCCAAGGATGACGGCAAGCACTTCGGTGTGCGTGGCGATGGACAGTGCCGCGAACAGGCCGCCCAATGCCAGGGACCCGGTGTCGCCCATGAAGATCGACGCGGGATTCGTGTTGTACCACAGGAATCCAAGGCAGGCCACCGCGGCGCATACCGCGATGATGGTCAGATCGAGCGGATCGGAAACGGCATAGGCGAATCCGCCATGATCGGCCCCCTTCAGATGGTAGCTTTCCCAGAAGGCGATGACGGCGAAGCCGACGAAGGCGATCATGGACGAGCCTGCAGCAAGACCATCCAGCCCATCGGTCAGGTTGACGGCATTGCTCCACGCCGCCATCAGGAAGTTCACCCAAATGACGAACAGGACAATGGCGATCACCCTACCGGCGAATTCGAAACTGATGAACGGCTTTTCCACGAAGCTGATGCCCGCCTGCGCACTGGCGAAACCGGATTTGGTCGGGACCATCAAAGACAGCACCGCGTAGATGGTGGCGAAAATGAACTGCCCGATGAATTTGCCGCGAACGGTCAGGCCCTCGCTCTGCTTTTTACGCACCTTGGCGAAATCGTCGATGAACCCGAGCAGACCCATGGACAGCATGGCGAACAACACCAGCACCGCCGAAGGAGATGGCGTTTCGCCGCTCCGGCAGTAGCGGTAGGTCGCGCTGGCAAGCCAGCCGAGCAGGATAGCCAGGTTGATGACCACACCGCCAAGCGTGGGCGTGCCGCGCTTGACCTGATGGGATTGCGGGCCGTCCTGGCGAATGTACTGACCGTAATGCAGGCGATGCACCAGTCGGATGAGCAGCGGGGTACCCACAATCGTGACGATGAACGATACCAGGATTCCAATGATGAGCGCGATCACGTAAACGTCTCTTTTCCCTCTATGTTCCTATTGCGTTATTTCTCGTCTGCCGACCAACGTTCGGCAAGCGTGCTCAGGCCGGATGCGTGCGAACCTTTCAGCAGCACCACCGTACCTTCATGTTCGCGGGCGATGCGCACGATCATGTCGTCCGCCTGCGCGGCACTATGCGCCCATTCCACGGCCATGGCGCCATCGGCGTTCTTCGCGCCTTGCGCCAGCTCACCTGCCAGGGCGTCGAGCGCCTGATCGGTTGGACTGCCCACGGCCACTACCTCGTCGATGCCATGTTCGGCCGCATAGGCGCCGATGGAACGATGCAGCTGTTTTTCGTCGCCGCCAAGCTCGAGCATCGCGCCGAGCACGGCCACACGGTATTGCGCCCCCTCGGACCAGCGCGCAAGCCCATCCAACCCGGCATGCATCGAATCGGGGTTCGCGTTGAAGGAGTCATCGATCAGCGTGAATCGCGCGCCGCCACGTTCGACGGTGGAGACCGCCATACGGTGGGGGCTGATATGACGCTGCTCCCCCAACACCCTGGCGATGTCCTCCAACGGCATGCCCAGCCGGTGAGCCACCATTGCGGCGGCTAACGCGTTCATCACGTTATGGGCGCCCGGAATCGCCAGAGCGACCTGTGACTGTTCGCCGTCGCCGGCGACCATGGTGAAGGACGCCCTGTCGAAGCTGTCGGTGACGATGTCGCACGCATGCAGAGCATCCCGCCCGGCATTGGACTCGTCGATGCCGAAACGCAGCACTTCGCCCGGAGCCACTGCCGACATGGCCTCCACATGCTCGTCGTCGGTGTTGAGCATGGCGATGCCGGTGGGCAGCAGGCCGCGCACGATTTCGGTCTTGGCCTGTGCGATGCGCTCCACGGAGCCGAACTCCCCCAAGTGCGCCACACCGACTTTGAGCACCACCGCGATATCGGGAGGCGCAATGGTGGTCAGATGCGCGATCTCGCCAACATGATTCGCACCCATTTCGGCTACGAAATAGCGCGTATGCTCGCTAACCGTCAAGGCGGTAAGCGGCAGCCCGATCTCGTTGTTGAACGATCCGACCGGGGCCACGGTCGGCCCCAACGTGGAGAGCAGGGCCTTGGTCAGATCCTTGGTGGTGGTTTTGCCTACCGATCCGGTGATGCCGATGATGGTGAACGGCTCGCCGCTGGCACGACGGCGCGCAATATTGGCCTTGGCCAGATCGCCCAATGCCGTGACGGTGTTGTCCACCACGATCTGCGGCACTGCGGCGCCCGGAACCTCATGGTTCACAATCGCGGCGACCGCGCCCTGGTCCGCAACCGACGCCACATAGTCATGGCCGTCGACGCGCTCCCCCTGAATCGCCACGAATACGCTGCCGTCCTCGACTTGCCGCGAATCGCTCACGGCATGCAGTGCAACAGCCCCCTCGGGCACGCCGTTGGCACCTTCCACCAGTCGGCCTGCAACGGCCTCGGCCACCTCGCCGATGGTCATCGGCATCATCATGCTTGTCACTTTCAGATCCTCGTCTTTCCGTGTTCTCGTCTGTATCGGCTCATAATCCGCTCATAGCGCAGGGCGAGTTGCCCTAATGCAATTCCTTGGCCATGCGCAGGGCGCTGCGAATATTCGTACGGTGCACGCCGGCCGCCAGAACCATGGCTATGGCAAGCGACAGCCGCTGCTCGTCCTCCTGATCGAGCGTTCCGGCCGCCTGACGCGCCAACGCGTCCGATTCCAACGTTCGTACCGTCACCTTGATGGGGTTTTCGGTTTTGAATCCGTATTCGTCCTGCAGGCGTTCGATGAACGCCTGATCCGCATTGGGAGGCACCGGCTGCATGGAGCCGAGCACGTCCACGTTCACGGCCTGCATGCCGTGTGCCGCCACGGTAAGGTCGTCCAACGAGACCGCGACCGCGGCAACGCCGTCCTCGCTGCACACCGCTAGGGAACGTTGCACGTCAAGCATATTCAGCGGATAGTTGAGATTCAGATCCCGTTCCAGGGAATACGATCCGGCTACGCTCAGCATGCCCACGGGGTTGCCGAGCATATGCAGGAAACGCGTCAGCTGGGTGACGACCGCGGCGTTCTGCCGTGCCGTGCTGCCGCAGACCGCGAACACCGCCAGCATGGAGGAGGGATTGCCTGCCATACGCGACGTGAGCAATCCCAGCTGCTGCGGTGTGGGATTGGCATAGAGCACCGGCAGGTCGGCTTCCGTCAACAGGTTTTCTCTGGCGGAGGGGGGAACCAGTGCCGCGTAGGCGCCTCGGGCTCGGGCTCGGTGCAGCTTGTCGGCATCGATGTCGTCGCCGAAGATCACCAGCGCCCCCGGGGTCACCGATTCCACATCGTTTGCCAGCGAGGTGATGGTGACGCCGGATGCGAAGGCGGGCACAAGATCCCAACCGTAATGCTCCACTAATTGCCCGAGCGTGGTCCGTTGCATGATGGACTCATTTACCGCACTCATATTCTGGCCTTCCGATTCTCATCAAGCACATCACCATTCCACTGGAATAGCATCGGTGCGTGCCGGCGAATTCGGCACATCGTACTTCTGCATAAGGAATTCACCTATCTTCGCAAACAGCTTACCCGACGTGGTGCCGCCGTATGAACCGTCCGGATCCTGCATGACCACGGTGACGATGAACCTTGGGTCATTGGCGGGAATGATGCCGGCGAAATCGGCGATGATCGAGCTGAGGCTGCCGTCGTTTCCGACCACTTCGGCGGTACCCGACTTGACCACCACACGATACCCGTTGACGCCGGCCACGTCCTTATATTCCTCCAATGCCGATTCCATGGCGTTCCTGACCTGGTTCGCGATCTTCTCATCCAGCACCCTGGCGGCGGAACGATTCAGCATGTCCACGGGCTTGCCGTTCTTGTCGGTGACGGATTTGATCAGCGACTGCTGCCGGTTCACGCCTTTGTTGGCGATGACGGAGACGACTCGGCTGAGCTGAAGCGCGTTCACCGTGTACCCCTGCCCGAACAGCACGGTGTTTTTGGTTCGTCCGTCCCACGAGCTCGGCGTGCCCAGCACACCGCGCGATTCGCCGGGAAGGTTCAGCCCCGTGGCCTGGCCTATGCCGAATTTGGTGAGCATGTCGTAGCGCTGCTGGCTGGTCAGTTTCTCGGCCGCCATGACCATGCCGGAATTCGAGGAGTTCTGCAGAATGCCAGCCAATGTCCACCGCTTGTCCGGATGGTAGACGGCGTCATGGAACTTCTGCCCTTCCGACGTGTATTCGTAGGGCACGGTGAAATGGTCGTCGATCTTATGCACACCGTTCTGCAGGATTGCGGCCAGGGCCGGCACCTTGCCGATCGATCCGGGTTCGAAGGTCTGGGATACGGCACGCGACGCGCTGGCTTTGGCCTCGCTGGACCCCGCCTGGATGGCGTCGCTGTCCTCCAAGGCGAGAATCTCGCCGGTAAGGGCGTCCTCGACCACCGCAATGCCCCATTTGGCATGGCTGGAGGCGACCCCTTCGGTCAGCACCCTCTTGACATACCAGTCCACATCCGAGTCGATGGTAAGGGTCACGTCGCTGCCGTCCTGCGCCGCCTTGGTCTTGCTGACGGTTCCGGGGATCACCTCGCCGCCGTTGCCGCGCTGGTACACGGTATAGCCGTCGGTGCCGCTGAGCTGTTTGTTCAGCGTAAGTTCAAGGCCGGAGGCGCCGCTGCCGTCATCGTTGACGCCGCCGAGCAACGCACCGATCAACGTGTTCTCCGCATACACGCGCTGGCTGCTCAACTCGCCGTAGACGATGCCGCCGAGGTTCAGTTTGTCGATGGCGCGCTTCACCTGGGGCGTAACGTCCTTTTTCAAAATCACGTACTGGTTGGTGCCGTTCAGATCGGCTCCCAGTTCCATCGCATCCATGTCCAGCAACGGCGCGAGCAGACGTGCAACGGCCGCCGCACCGCTCACACCGACCGGTTTTCCATCGATGGAATGGCAATACCCTAAAGCCTTGGCCTGTTTGGTGCCGCAGTCGACCGGCGTGAACGAAGTGGCTGCGTCGGGAACGCCGATGATGTTGTATCGTTCCACGCTCTGAGCGAGCACGGTACCGTTGGAGGCGAGGATACGGCCGCGTTTGGCACTGACGACCACTTTGGAGGTACGCGAATTCGTGGCAGCCTCGGCGGTGGCCTGACCGTCGAGCAATTGCACCTGAATGAGTTTGCCGAAGCATGTGCACGCCACGATGACCAGAATCATGCCGACCGCTATGCAACGGGCCGCAAACGCGTCGATGCCACGAGCACGAAACCAGTCGCGAACACGATGCGCCATTACTGCTGACCGCCCTTCTTATAGCCATTCAGATCGATCGATACCGACCCCTGCTGGGGAACCATGCCCATATCGGTCGCCTTCTGCGGCAATGAGGCTTGAAGCTGGTTCAGTTTGGCCTGATCGTCCTGCACGTCCTGCGTCAGATGACTGATGGAAACCTCCAGATTGGAGGATTCGAAGGAGTTCTGCACCATCTGCGTACGAAGCAACAAGGCGGCGACCAATGTGGCGGCCAGAAACACCACGGCCACCACCACATGCATGGCTGGCGCCCTGCGACTGCCGACCCATGCGATGATGCGGTCGAATCTGCGTTTCGCGCCAGCGCCCTGCTCGGAGCTTTTGCCGCCCTGCACGACACGAAGCTCAGGTCGGGCTGCCGGTCTGATGTCAGGCGACGCCTTCTTCGTGGATGGGGCAGATGAGGAACGAATCGTACGTGCTGCGGCCATCTCAGATGCCCTTCCCTTGAGCGTGACGGGCACGCAACGCCTTGCCTGGCAGCGCGACCCGTTCCACGAACTGATGACGAATATCCTCAGGCAGCGGCCTGGTAAGTTCCACGGCACGCAACCGTACGGAAGCCGAACGCGGATTGCTTGCGATCTCCTGCTCATCGGCCTTGACCGCGCCCCTGGTCAACTCCTTGAAGAACGGCATGGCTTCGGGCGGCACAATCGGCATATTCGCCGGCACACGAGCCGTAAGCCCTTGAGCCATAAAGGATTTGACGGTTTTATCCTCCAACGAGTGGTACGATTCGACCACGATGCGCCCGCCCTTATTCAGTTTCAGCGCGATCTGCGGCAACGTGCCGGCAAGCTTGTCGAGTTCGCCGTTCACTTCGATGCGCAACGCCTGGAATACGCGCTTGGCCGGATTGCCGGCAGGGCGATGCGCCTTCGGAATCACCTCATCGACCAGCTCATTGAGTTCGGCGGACGTGGTAAGCGGCCCCTCCTGGGTACGACGGGCCACAATGCGGCGGGCGATGGGTCGGGCGAACCGTTCCTCGCCATACACCTTGAAGATGCGGGCCAAATCCCGTTCATCGTATTCCGCCAGCACCTGTTCGGCTGTCAACGCCTGGCTGACATCCATACGCATGTCCAGCGGAGCGTCATGGGAGTAGGAGAATCCACGTTCCGTCTCGTCGATCTGCAGACTCGACAATCCCAAATCCATGAACGCGGCATCGACATGGTGAATGCCGTTATCATCCAGAGCACGGGTGAACTCGTCGAACGGCGCATGCACGGGAATGAACCTGTCGGCAAGCCCTTCGGCTTTCATACGTTCCATGGCGAGCGCCAAAGCCTCGGCGTCACGGTCGATGCCGACCAGACGCGCCTGCGGTGCCGCCTTCAGGAAAGCGGTGGCGTGACCGGCAAGCCCCAACGTGCAATCCACTATGATCGGCGACTGTTTGCGCGATAGACCGCCTGTGACCAGACGAACGCAGTCTTCGAGCAGCACCGGCTGATGGATGGTGGAAACGTCACGATTGTCCATTGTCATCAGAATTCCACCTCCGGCAGCACATCATCGGCAATATCCGCATAGTTCTGTTCCGTATTGGCCAAGTACTCTTCCCAAGCCCTTCGATTCCAGATTTCAGCGCGCGTTCCCACACCGATCACTACAATGTCGTCGCCAAGATCGGCATAATCGCGCAGTATCTGCGGCACGAGCACACGCCCCTGCCTGTCCGGCGTCTGATCGCTGGCACCGGATAGGAACACGCGCAGATATTCACGTGCGGCCTTGTTCACCATCGATGTCCGTTGAATCTGCATGGCGATACGGCGAAATTCCATTCCCGGCAGCAGGTACACGCAATGTTCCTGGCCACGTGCCATGACCAGGCCGCTACCGAACTGCGAGCGCATTTTCGCCGGCAGGGCCATTCGCCCTTTAGCGTCGATTTTCGGAGTGTACGTACCCAGCAGCAGTGGCGGAAGCCCTGCCGCCGTTTCGCCAGCCATAGGGGCGATCGGAGTGGCCTCCACTGATTCTTCAGCCACTACGCCCACCTCCCTGACAACGACATTGGATAGTTTCACTCACGCACTGTGCCCCACTTTACCCCACCTCTCCCCATTCCTCCCCACAGTGTTGCCCTTTTAGGACATTTCGACGCATAAAAGACACACTTGCCGTTTCCGCCTGCCGTAGACGGCGTTATCGGTATGCGGCCAATCTCTTACGTATTCCTTATATATATATGCAGGAAACCCCATATGACACATGCGCACCGTGCGATGTTCCTGCCGTGGCCCCGCCTTGCCGGCAGTGAAAATGACCGAGGGGCGGAGTACATTGGAACGTCTGAGTTTTCACGCATCGTGAGGGGACGGAAACTAACAGATGTCGACCTATGCCTCGCAACTTGAGGAAGAACAGCGCGCGGTCACCCGCGCCTACAATCGTCTGGACGCATTGCGTGCGGAGACGAAACAGCGCCTTGATGTGGTCAGGGCGGCCGGTTCCCACGGCTCGCCCACACAGCGCACCGAACGGGATTCCTTCGCCACCATGTACGAGGATCGTCTCATACAGCTGCGCGGCGTGGAGGATCGCCTGGTGTTCGGGCGTCTTGATAACGCGAAGAACGACCGCCTGTACATCGGGCGCATCGGGTTGACCGACGAACAGCACACACCCATGCTGATCGATTGGCGAGCCGAGGCCGCCCGCCCGTTCTATGAGGCAACGCCGTCGCATCATGGCGATATCGTGATGCGACGCCACATCACCTTGCACCTGCGCGACGTGGTGGCGTTGGAGGATGAGGTGCTGGACATCCATTCACAGTCCGTCGACAAAGCCTCCACCTCCGGAACACTTACCGGCGAGGGCGCCTTGCTGGCTTCGCTCAGTTCCCGTCGTACCGGCAAGATGACCGATATCGTCGCCACGATTCAAGGCGAGCAGGACGCGATCATCCGTTCGCCTCTCAATCGTGCCGTAGTGGTGCAGGGCGGCCCGGGCACCGGCAAGACCGCCGTCGCATTGCATCGCGCCGCATACCTGCTGTACACGCACCGCCGCACGCTTTCCAGATCCGGTGTGCTTGTCGTCGGCCCGAGCTCGGCCTTCCTGCATTACATCGATCAGGTACTGCCTTCGCTTGGCGAGACAGGTGTGGTGAGCCGTACCATCGCCGATCTGATTCCCGGCGTGGTCGCCACCGCCGTGGATACGCCGCAGGTCGCCTATATCAAGGGCGATCGGCGTATGGTGGCAGCGATTCGCAACGCGGTGGCCGACCGCGAGCGCGTTCCCGCGAATCTGCCGGTCGTGCACATCAACGGCATCGACGTCCCCATGCTGCCTTCCGACGTCGAGCAGGCGCTCGGCGACGCCAAGCGCACTCATCAACCGCATAACAAGGCGCGTGAGACCTTTGTCAAATCCATGCTGTCCGCCATGCGCATGCGGTACGAGGAGCAGCTGGACTACACGCCAGACCAGGATGAGCTGTATCGCACGGTCTCGCTGCTGCGCATGAACGACAAGGTTCGTGTGGCGTTGAATCTGGCTTGGCTGCCGATGACCGCGCAATGGATGCTTGACGACATGTTCTCCAAGCCGCATAAGCTGCGTCGCTACGCCCCGTGGCTCAGCGACGAGCAGGTGAAGGCGCTGACCCGCGAGAAGGGCGCGCCGCTGACCCGTTCCGACATTGCACTGCTGGACGAGGCGATGCAGCTGCTGGGCGAGGACCCGAAGGTGGAGGCACGCCGCAAGCGCCTCGAGGCGAAACATGACGAGGAGATCCAGTTCGCCAAGGATACGCTTGCCCAGAACGGCATCGGCAACGGCATCGTCACCTCGCAGATGCTGCTGGACAACATCAACGGCAGCTCCCCCGAAGACACCGCCCAGCGTGCGGCCAACGATCGCGAATGGACGTACGGGCATATCGTGGTGGATGAGGCTCAGGAGCTGACCGCCATGGATTGGCGTATGCTGATGCGCCGCTGCCCGTCTCGTTCGTTCACCATCGTGGGCGATGTCGCGCAGACATCGGCATTGGGCGGCACACGCTCCTGGTCGAAGACCATGAATCGTCTGTTCGGGCATGGGCACTGGGATGTGAACGAGCTGACCATCGACTATCGCAATCCGCAGGAGGTTTCCCAGCTTGCTTCCGATTTCGCTGCCAAGCAGGGTCTGTACATCTCCACCGTGCACGCCGTGCGCGGCATTCCGGATTCCGTCCGGCGCATCACCGTGCAGGATCGGGACGCGCTGTTCGACGCCGTGGCCGATACCACCGCACGGTTCGCCGGCGAATTCGTCGCCCAGGACGGCACCGGCCGTGTGGCCGTTATCGGCCCGAAGCAGTTGTTGGGTCAATTGGAGGACCGTGTATATGCCAGGCTGGAGCATGAGCTTGGCACGGAGGAGGCCCGCCGTCTGCGCGCCCAGGATTCCTGGGATTGCCAGATCATGGTAAGCGATACCGAAACGGTGAAGGGTCTCGAATATGATGCCGTTGTAGTGGTTGAACCGGCGCTCATCGATCAGGAGGCGCCGAGTCGTCTGGTGTCGGCGGCCGACCTTTATGTGGCCATGACCCGTCCGACCCAGCGTCTGGCCATTGTTCGGACATCGCTGGACGAACGGGAACTCGAACTCTAAGGTGGGAAGCATGCCTCAAGCACTGTTATTGGAAAACATCCATCCCGACGCAGCCAAGTCGCTGCGCGATCACGGATTCACCGTCACCACCATGAAGGGCGCTTTGAGCGAGGATGAGCTCATCGAAGCGCTTGATGGCGTCGATCTGCTTGGCGTGAGATCCAAGACGACCGTCACGCGGAAGGTCATCGACGCACGACCGAACCTCAGCGCCATCGGCTGCTTCTGCATCGGCACCAATCAGGTCGATCTCGACTATGCCGGCACGCATGGCATCGCCGTGTTCAACGCACCGTATTCGAACACCCGCTCCGTGGTGGAGCTGGTCATCGGTGACATCATCTGCCTGCTGCGCCGTATTCCGGCACATACACATCATATGAAGCACGGCATGTGGGATAAGTCCGCCAGCGGCTCCCACGAGGTCCGCGGCAAGACCTTGGGCATCATCGGCTACGGCAATATCGGCTCGCAGCTTTCGGTGCTGGCCGAGGCGCTCGGCATGCGCGTGATGTTCTACGATCTGGAGGAAAAGCTCGCCCTGGGCAACGCCCAACGTTGCGAAACCCTGAACGAGCTGCTGGAACAGTCCGACATCGTGACGCTTCACGTGGACGGCCGCAAGTCCAATACCGGTTTCTTCGGTGAGGACCAGTTCGCGCATATGAAGCAGGATTCCATCTTCCTGAACCTGTCCCGCGGCTTCGTCGCCGATCTGGGCGCATTGAAGCAGCATCTGGATTCCGGCCATATCGCCGGTGCCGCCGTGGACGTGTTCCCCGTCGAGCCGAAGAAGACCGGCGACCCGTTCGAAACCGCCCTGGCCGACGAAGACAACATGATCCTGACCCCGCATATCGGCGGTTCCACGCTGGAGGCTCAGGAGTCCATCGGCCACTTCGTTTCGCAGCGACTCGAAGACTACTGGGAGAAGGGTTCCACGTCCCTGTCGGTGAATATGCCTCAGATCAATCTGAGCGAGAATCGCGGCGTGGCGCGCATCGCCCACCTGCATTCGAATCTGCCCGGCGTGCTGGCCCGCGTGAACCATGTGCTCAGCGAGGAGAACATCAACATCGCCGCACAGGCTCTGGGCACCGAGGGCGAACTCGGCTATGTGGTCACCGACGTGGCACAGCGCCCGAGCCGCGAGACGCTTGAGGCCCTGCGCTCCATCGAAGGCACCATCCGCATGCGCGTGATCAGCTGACACGGCATCTATCGCACGGCAATGGCCCGTCTCCCCTACTGTGGGGAGACGGGCCATTTACTGTTGCCGACACGTGCGATCCTCCGTACCGGCATATCAGTTGCGCGGATTGCCGAACCAATAGCTGTAGATATTCGAGAAATTGCGGTTGCCGTAGCTGGAGCATTCGTCGCCCTCGCCGTCACCGGCCTCGAGCGCCGCCTTATTGGGCTGATACGGCGTGTAGATGTACAGCAGCGCCGTCGCCTTGTTACGGATGTAGACATCCGAGGTTCCGCATGCCTTGTTCGGATTGTAGAGAATCGGAGTGAGCTTTCCCGACTGGTATCCGTAGTCGTCCTCATGCTTGACGTAATACTGGTACCGTTTCGCCGCACCGAACACCTGTTTGAAGAACCCGGCGTATTGCGGATCGCAGCTGTCGTCGTCGGGGCAGCTTAATCCCATGGCCGATTTGAGCTGGAAATCGCTCGGATCGGTGGCGGTGACAAGATGCTGTTCCTTCTGCAGTACGGTAAGCAGCACCTTCTGACTCACCTTGCAGGCACGCCCCGATTTCTCGATGATCGCGGCTGCGCTTTCCTTCGCCGCCCCCTGGTACTTGCCGCACAGATCGTCGGCCTTCTGCGTCTGCGTGTCGAACCGCATCGAAGCGATGGCCCCGCCCTTGGATTCCAGAAAGGCTTGGATTTCGGCCTCGCTCATGGCGTTGCCGTTGAAGAACTGGCCGTCCGAGATGATGTTGCCGGGATCGAAGTTGTATTGCTGCGACAGTTCCAGCTGACGCGCCTCGGCGACCTGCAGATCGTTGTACCAGCGCAGGAAGTGGACAAGCCCCGTCACCAGTGCCACCACCACGACCACTACGACCGTGCCGATGGAGACGATTCTGAAGCGTTTGGCGAAACCCGCTCTTTTCCAGCGCTGTGTCAGTGTGACCCTTTTTCTGCGTTTGCGTCCCTTCGGCACCGATCCCCTGCCGCGTGCCGCACCCGTCTTCGAACCTGTCTTCTTCTTGCGTGTATCTGCCATCCGTTCCACCTTGGCACAAGACCGCTCCGAATCGGCGACCGTCTTGGATTCGGAACCGAATACTCACAAACAACGGGAAGCCTCCGGGGTGGGGACTTCCCGTTGTTCTCTACTGCGGTGCCACCGCCATGCGTTTGCCTATACTCGCATGTTCACAGCTTCGGCAGGTACTTCTTCAGCTCGAACGGTGTGACCTGACGGTTGTATTCATGCCATTCCTGACGCTTGTTGGCCAGGAAATACTCGAATACGTGCTCGCCGAGCACATCGGCCACGAAGTCGGACTTCTCCATGATCTCCAGTGCTTCGCCGAGTGAAGTGGGCAACGGCTCGATGCCCATGGCCTGGCGTTCGGCGTCGGTGAACTCCCATACATCGTCGCTGGTGGGCTCGCCCAGCTGCATCTGCTTGTCGATGCCGTCGAGGCCGGCAGCCAGCAGCACCGAATACGCAAGATACGGATTGGCCACCGGGTCGAGCGCACGGAACTCCATACGCGCGGAGTTGCCCTTGCCCGGCTTGTACTGCGGGATGCGCAGCAGTGCGGAACGGTTGTTATGGCCCCAGCAGATGTAGCTCGGCGCCTCGTTGCCGCCCCACAGACGCTTGTACGAGTTCACGTACTGGTCGGTCACCGCGCAGATCTCGGCGGCATGGGCGAGAATGCCTGCGGCGAACTGACGCGCCGTAAGGGACATGTTGAATTCCTGGCCGGCCTCGTAGAAGGCGTTGGAATCCCCCTCGAACAGGCTCAGATGCGTGTGCATGCCGGATCCCGGGGCGTCGGCTAGGGGCTTGGGCATGAAGCTGGCATGGATGCCGCGTTCCAGCGAGATCTCCTTGACGACGGTGCGGAAGGTCATGATGTTGTCGGCCGTGGTGAGTGCGTCCGCATAACGCAGATCGATCTCGTTCTGGCCTGGCCCACCCTCATGGTGGGAGTATTCCACCGAGATGCCCATCTGTTCGAGCATATTCACGGTGGCGCGGCGGAAGTCCATGCCTGGGCTGCGCGGCACATGGTCGAAGTAGCCGCCCTCGTCGATGGGCTTGGGTGTCTGCGACCAGTCGTTCTGGCTTTCGAACAGGTAGAATTCGATCTCCGGGTGAACGTAGAAGGTGAACCCCTTCTCCTTCGCCTTGGCGAGCGCACGTTTGAGCACGTGGCGCGGATCGCCGAGGCTTGGCTCCCCGTCAGGGGTCAGCACGTCGCAGAACATGCGGGCGGTGCCCTGTGGGCCTCCTCGCCACGGCAGAATCTGGAACGTCGAGGGATCGGGCTTGACGATCATGTCGTCTTCGGAGACGCGGGTCATGCCCTCGATGGCAGAACCGTCGAAACCGAGCCCCTCCTCGAATGCCGCTTCAAGTTCCGCAGGTGCGATGGCCACTGATTTCAGTGTGCCGAGCACGTCGGTGAACCATAACCGAATGAAGCGCACGTCACGTTCTTCGACTGTGCGCAGAGCAAACTCCTGCTGCTTATCCATAGTGCCCTATGGTTCCATGTGCGTGTTACGAACATCGTTAACACAAGTCGTGTATTCGTTTCCCGCCACTACACCGGCGGCCGCCCGACTCCCCCGTCTTCACCCCGTACGAATTGCCAACGATTGCATCGCAATCCGACTCGTCCACCGGGCCCGCACCGGCCATCAGGAGCGAAAAACTGATGTAGCATACTGGTCGTGAGCGATAACACCAGTGATAACACCGTAGTCAGATCAAGTGCCGACCATCCCGTTGTAGACGTCAGATCATGGAAGCAGGCAGCGACGGCCGAGCAGCGGGCCCGGGCGGGGCTCGAAGCCCGCAGCCGTGTGCCGCTATCAAGCCATGCCAAATGGCAGGTCCGCGCCAACCGGCGCGGCGTCATCGGCCTGCTTGAGGAGCAGTCGCATCAACGTGTGCAATCGCTGATCCCATTGCGCTACTACCGCATGAGCGCCTCCGCGTTCACGTTCTACCGGGGAACCGCGCTGATCATGGCCAACGATCTGGCGTCAACGCCGGTGACCGGCATACCCGTGCAATGCGTGGGAGACGCGCATATCGGCAACTTCGGCATGTTCTACAGCCCGTCGCGCCGACTGGTGTTCGATATCAACGATTTCGACGAAACCACCACCGGCCCCTGGGAATGGGATATCAAGCGCCTCGCTGTTTCCGTCGAGATCTGCGGGCGTGCGAACAAGCTCAGCCCCACAGCCTGCCATAACGCGGTGGCACGATGCGTGCACACCTATCGCGAGCGCATCGAACAGTATTCCCACATGAACTATCTCGATATGTGGTACGACCATCTGGATGTTCAGGAGTCGCTGGATCGCTATGAATACACGCAAAACGGCAAACGTAATCGTACGCTGCGCGACGCCGCCGCGAAAGCGCTGATGAAGGATTCCAACAGCGCTGCGGCGAAACTGACCTACCTGGATGGCGACAAGCTGCGGTTCAAGTCGAAGCCGCCGGCATTGGTGCCGATCGCAGAATTGCAGGATTACGCCGATCTGGAAACCATGCAGTCCAGGCTGGAAGCGCTGATGAACGATTACCGGCACAGCCTCTACCAGGATCGCCGTCATGTGTTCGACCAATATCGCTACCACGACACCGCGCGCAAGGTGGTGGGCGTAGGCTCGGTCGGCACCCGGGCGTGGGTCTCGATTCTGACGGGGCGTGATCTTGACGATCCGCTGATGCTGCAGATGAAGGAAGCCACCGAATCGGTGTTGGAACGCTTCGTGGGGCATTCCCCCTATGCGACCCACGGCGAACGTGTGGTGCAGGGACAGAAGCTCATCCAATCGACCGCCGATGTGCTGCTCGGATGGGCAAAATTCAGCGAGGGAAACGCCAAACGACGCGACTACTACGTTCGTCAACTGTGGAATGGCAAGGGATCGATCGATATCGATCATCTCAACGAATTCACCTTGAGCGATCTGTCCCGTATGTGCGCTCGATGCCTGGCGCATGCCCATGCACGCACCGGCGATAGTATCGCGATCTCCAGTTACTTGGGGCGTACCGACGAATTCGACAGGGCCATCACCTCGTTCGCCGACTCGTATGCCGATCAGAACGACGAGGATTACGCCTTGTTCCGTTCGCTTATCGATTCGGGCGAGCTTCCCTGCAGCAAGAAATAGCCTCCCGTACCATCAGGTACCGCCGCAGCATGCGCGAAAAAGCGAAAGGCGTATCGCTTGGGTTCATGCCCCAGACGATACGCCTTGTTCATGGCAACGGGAAGGATGCCGCTCAGCGCGCCACTTCAAGCGCCTCTTCAAGGGTGAAGGCGCGAGCGTACAGCGACTTGCCCAGAATGGCGGAGTCAACGCCGATTTCGGCAAGCTGCTTGATATTGCGCAGATCGTCGAGCTTGGAAATGCCGCCGGATGCAGTGACCTTCGCATCGGTGCGTTCGGCCACTTCGCGCAGCAGCTCGATATTCGGACCGCTCATCATGCCATCGCGGGAGACATCGGTGACCACATAACGCGAGCAGCCGACGGAATCAAGGAACGCCATGGTCTCGAACAGGTCGCCGCCTTCCTTCACCCAACCGCGGGCGGCAAGCGTGTGCCCTCGCACATCAAGGCCGACCGCCACGCGATCGCCGTACTTCTTGATGACCGAAGCGGTCCAGTCCGGATTCTCCAGAGCGGCGGTGCCGATGTTCACTCGGGCGGCGCCGGCCTCCAATGCGGCTTCCAGCGAGGCGTCGTCACGCACGCCACCGGACATCTCGATGTTCACCGCGCTACCCAGCTCATGCACGATGGCACGCAGCTGATCACGGTTGTCACCGGTACCGAAGGCGGCGTCCAGATCGACCAGATGGATCCACTGCGCGCCGGATTCGACCCACGTGCGAGCGGCTTCCAACGGGGAGCCGTAATCGGTTTCCGAACCGGACTCACCCTGACGCAGACGCACGGCCTTGCCGTCACGAACGTCCACCGCGGGCAGAAGAGTAAGCGACATGATGTTCTCCTTATATAGCATTTATAGCGTTATGTCCTATTGACGTTTCCGGCGATCAGAACGTGTCGATCCAGTTCTTCAGCAGCTGCGCGCCGGCATCACCCGACTTCTCGGGGTGGAACTGCGTGGCGGACAAAGCTCCACGCTCGTATGCCGCGACGAAGCGACTCCGGCCGTATTCGCACCATGTCACCTGCTGATGAGCGCTCAACTCGATGTCGAAACCGGCCAGATCCAGCTCTCGCGCCTCATGCGCGGCGCAGGAATGCACGAAGTAGAATCGTTCCGATTCGATTCCCTTCAACAGCTGCGATCCCTTGGCGGCCTCAACCGTGTCCCAACCCATATGCGGCACCACATCGGCATCCAGCGGGTCGACACTGCCACCGATCAGGCCGATGCCGGGAGCATCGGCACCATGCTCGCGACCAAGCTCGAACATCACCTGTTCGCCGACGCACACGCCAAGCACCGGGCGGCCGGCACGAAGACGATCGAGAATCACCCTGTCGCCGTCCACCGCCTTCAGCCCTTCCATGCATGCGGCGAACGCGCCCACGCCAGGCACCACCAGACCGTCCGCCTCCATGGCCTGACGGTAATCGGATGTCAACGTGGTATCGACACCCAGACGGGCCATCGCACGAACCATGGAACGTACATTGCCGAAACCATAATCGAATACAACTGCCGTGGTCATTGTCTCCCCTTTGCTTGTCTTCTATTGGATGCTCGCGCCGCGAACGCTGCCGCCTTTGCCGGGGCGAGTGTGCTTGGCGATTACCTGCATGGCCGACGCATGGTCGAAACGCCCCGCATCGATCACTTCGAATCCCTGCTCCTTGAGCTGCGCCGCAGTGGTGATACCCAGCATCAGGTCCTCCACAAAACGCGGCGTGGAATTGAACAGGATAGGCGGAGCCAGCGTAGGACCGGCCTTGCCGCCGGCATACATGGTGACTTCAAGCTTGTCCGCACGGTTCACGCCGAGAATCACCGACATGCCGGAAACCACGGTGGTGATGTCCTTGGCGGCAGCCTCCGGCGAATCGCCGTCGAGATTGTTCAACATGGCCACAGCACCCTGATTCGACCCTATGCAATCCGCGGAGATATCGGACAGCTGGCAGAATGCGGCCAACAGTTCAGCCGACGCGATCCGGGTGATCAGCGCCGCCCTTTTGGCCTTATTGCCAAGCAGGCCGGCCAGCTCATCCTCGAATCCCACGGACGGGTCGAGCTCCGAAGCGTCATCGGGAACATCGATGGTCTCCATGTCGATGCCGTCGTCCGCATTGGGTGCGGCAACGCCACTCGTTCCGTTTGCGTCACCGGCTGTGCTGGAATCTTCCTGTTGCGCGGAATCGTCTGACTGTGCGAATTCCTTCTCGAAATCGGACATGGCCGCTTCGAGCTCCGCATCGGAGAACGATGGCTCGTTCGAATCGGGATTCATGCCGTTCTTGTCTTCGGGCATATCGGACATCACAGTGCGCCCTTGGTGCTGGGAATGCCGTCCACACGAGGATCCGGCTCGACGGCGAAGCGCAACGCACGCGCCAATGCCTTGAATTCGGCTTCGGCGATATGGTGGGGGTCGCGCCCGGCAAGCACCTGCATATGCAGGCAGATACCGGCATGCATGGCAATGGATTCCATCACGTGACGTACCAGTGAACCGGTGAAATGACCGCCGATCATGCAGTATTCAAAGCCTTCGGGCTCCCCGGAGCACACGCAGTACGGGCGCCCGGAAATATCGACCACGGCTTTGGCGAGCGCTTCGTCCAGCGGCACGGTGGCGTCGGCGAACCGACGGACGCCTCGTTTATCGCCCAATGCCTGCTTCAACGCCTCGCCGAATACGATCGCGGTGTCCTCCACCGTATGATGCGCATCGATGTCGGTGTCGCCATGGGCATGAATGGTCAGGTCGATCAGCGAATGCTTGCCCAGTGCGGTCATCATATGGTTGTAGAACGGCACGGACGTATCGATATCGGTTTTGCCGGTACCGTCAAGGTTGAGTTCAAGTTCGATATGCGATTCGCTGGTTTCGCGAACGATGCGTGCGGTTCTTGCCATATTGCACTCCTTACGGCAGACTGTATTCTTCGACCGGTTCCTTGCGTCGGTGCCGGCCTGTTCTACCACGTATCCACCATGTAGAACTTACACATATATTCATGGTGCGGGGCTCAGGCTCCTGCCCGCGCCCCGCACCCGTTGCGTTTACTCCGCCTCCACTATACGCAGCACTTCGGTAAGCGCCGTGCGGAAACGCTCCATCTCCTCGTCGGTGCCCATGCACACGCGCAGCCAGCCGTCCGGCCCCACTACGCGGATAAGCACGCCACGCTTGAGCAGCTCGTCGAATATGGCCTCGCGCTTATCAAACGAACCGCCGAACAACAGGAAGTTCGATTCGGACTGGGCCACGGCAAGCGGCTTGCCCTGGTAGGTCTGCGTCTTAAGCCATGCCGCGGTGGTCTCGCGCGTCTGGCGCAGATGCTCCACACGGCTCAGCTGCTCGTCGGTATGTTCGAAGGCGGCCAGAGCAGCGGCCTGCGTGACCGCGCTCAGGTGGTACGGCATGCGCACGATGCGTACGCAGTCGATGATGCCCTTGGACGCGGCAAGATAGCCCACGCGCGCGCCGGCGAAGGCGAAGGCCTTACTCATGGTGCGCGAGACGGCCAGATTCGGATGGTCCTTGATCAGGGTGACGGCACTGGGGGTACCGGGATTGCGGAACTCCACATAGGCCTCATCGATAACGACGACGGGGTGGACGCCTTCGGCGGCGCCTGTCACTTCGGCGGATTCGCATACTGCGAGTACACGCTCGATATCGGCCATCGGCAACGGCGTGCCGGTGGGGTTGTTCGGGCTGGTCAACAGCACCATGGACGGTTTGACGGCCTTGATCTGCTCGATCAGCGCGTCGACGTTCAGCGTGAAGTCGGCGTTACGATGCGCCAGCTGCCAACCGGTGAACGTGTCGCGGGCGTATTCGGGGTACATGGAGTACGTGGGGTCAGCACCGAGCGCCACGCGTCCCGGCCCTCCGAAGGCCTGGAACAGCTGCAGCATGATCTCGTTGGATCCGTTGGCCCCCCACAGCTCATCCACATCGAGGCGCACGCCGGATTCACGTTCCAGATAGTCGCTGAACGCCTGGCGAAGTTCGATATGCTCACGATCCGGGTAACGATTCAGCGTGGGCGCGATGTCCAGCACACGCTTGGCGATGGCCTCGCATACGGCCTGATCGGGCGCATACGGGTTCTCGTTGACGTTCAGGCATACCGGCACATCAAGCTGCGGGGCGCCGTAAGGCTCCTCGCCGATCAGATCATTGCGCAGCGGCAGGTTGGAGGGGATGGAGCTCATCGCAGACCGGCTTTCTTCTCCTGTTCGACGATGGTTTCCTTATTGTACGGATCGTCGATGAAACGGCTGAGCACACACTCGCCATGGGCGGGCAGGTCCTCGGAAACGGCGAACGCGTTGATGCGTGCGGCGATGGCCTTCAGCCCCTGCTCGTCATATTCGATGACTTCGACGGGCTTCATGAAGGTGTGCACGCCAAGACCGGCGGCGAAGCGCGCAGTGCCACCGGTAGGCAGCACGTGGTTCGAGCCGGACATGTAATCGCCCAGCGGAACCGGGGAATACGGTCCGCGGAAGATGGCTCCGGCGTTCTTGATGCGCGGCACCACGGCGTCCGCGTCGGCGGTCTGAATCTCCAAGTGCTCGGCCGCGTAGGCATTGGCCGCATCGATGGACTGGTCGAGGCCATCGGTCAGCACGATGGCGGACTGGGTGCCGGACAGGCTGGTGTGCACGCGTTCGGCGTGCTCGGTACGCGGCACGCGGTAGTTCAGATTCTCCTGGACCTTGTCCGCGATATCGGTGGAGTCGGTGAACAGCACGGAACCGGCAAGCTCATCATGCTCGGCCTGGCCGATCAGATCGGCGGCCAGCAGACTCGGATTGGCGGTCTTATCGGCGATGATGCCGATTTCGGTCGGTCCGGCGACGGCGTCGATGCCCACGAAGCCGGAGACCAGGGACTTGGCGGTGGCCACGAAGATGTTGCCCGGACCGGTGATCTTATCAACCGGATCGCACAGGATCTCGCCATCCTGCGGTTCGCTGCCCTTGGCACCATAGGCGAACATGGCGATGGCCTGTGCACCGCCCACGGCATATACTTCTTCAACGCCGAGGATCGCGCATGTGGCCAGAATCGTCTTGTTCGGCAGGCCGTCCGGGTCTCCCTTGCTCGGCGGGGTCGCGATGGCGAGGGATTCCACGCCAGCGGCCTGTGCGGGAACGGTGTTCATGATCACAGAGGAGGGATATACGGCCTTGCCGCCCGGCACATACAGACCGACGCGCTGAATCGGCACCCAGCGTTCGGCCACACGAGCGCCATCAGCCAGATCCGTATAGAAGTCCTTCGGCACCTGGCTCTTCGCCACGGCGCGGGCGCGGCGCACGGATTCCTCGATAGCGGCGCGGACTTCAGGGTCAAGCGTTTCCAGAGCGTTCTTCATCGCTTCTGCGGGAACGCGAAGATGAGTGGGGCGCACGCCATCGAACTTCTCGCCGAAGTCGCGCAATGCGGCGGCACCGCGAGCCTTCACATCGTCGAGAATCGGGCGTACCAGGTCAGTGGCTTCGGAAGTGCCCATTGCGGCACGCGGCATCGCGGCCAGCAGTTCGGCACGGGAGAGGTTCTTGCCCCTAAGGTCAATGATTCGCATAATGTTTTCGCTCATAGCTCCCCAGTGTATGTTCTCTTCGTGACCGGGGAACGTCATTGTCTCACTAAAACCCAAATCGTGAGACAGATGGGAATCTTGGGAGCGGAAATGTTGGAATCATGCGGTTATAGGGATATATGCGGGAAACGGTATGCGGGCGTTGCCGCAGCCGCAGAAAAGGTGCATGCAATATTCCCGTAATGTCTTGCGTCCGTGGTTCGCCCCGATTACGTGGATGGGATGTCTCGTCATGCCGATGGGTGCCGAATCGCCTCGCCGTTACGCATTACGACATTATGCCGCCGGGTGCCGAATGAGATCGCGTTCGATCCAGACCATGATCAGGTCGGCAAGCCGCCGGATCTCTTCATCCGTCAGTTCTCTGCCACGTGGGATATGGTGCCATTTCTCAATGCATCCCCGGCAGCATGTGGCGGTGGCATGTTGGGCCGTGAACACCGGATGCCCACGCCAGGGCGTCTGTTTGCCGTCCTTCACGGGATTGGCGGCACCAACTCGTGAACGCAACAGTTCGCAGGCATGGCGATCAATGGTTGTCTTGCCTTTTGACCGGGCGTAGGCTCTGTCTTTGTCGGACAGGACGAATTTCGAACGGAACGTCGAATATGAGAGTCGTTCCATCGTCTTTTCGATCCATATGCGTTCGTCCATGGTTTCCATGCTAGTTGCGCCATGCCGGTTCCAAGAAACTCATTGCCATGCCGAAAACCATGACGTGTTCTTCCACCGATCGCTCGCAACCGTTGCAGCGTCTCTCCCCCGTTATGTCATCGTTCGCGATTGCATCGGCACGACGCGGACCTAGCGAAAAACGAATGACCCCCTTGGGATTTCCCAAGGGGGTCATTCAGAACGCTAGTTCACAGCGTGTCAATCATGCTGATGATGGAAATCAGGCGATGATCTTGGTGACACGGCCGGAGCCGACGGTGTGGCCGCCTTCACGCACAGCGAAGGTCAGGCCTTCCTCCATTGCGATGGGCTGAATCAGCTCAACGGTGAAGGTGGCGTGATCGCCAGGCTGAACCATCTCGACGCCTTCCGGCAGCTCGATGACGCCGGTGACGTCGGTGGTGCGGAAGTAGAACTGCGGACGGTAGTTGGAGAAGAACGGCGAGTGACGGCCGCCTTCGTCCTTGGTCAGCACGTAGACTTCGCCCTCGAACTTGGTGTGCGGGGTGACGGAGCCCGGAGCAGCCACAACCTGACCACGCTCGACATCGGTACGGTTGATGCCGCGGAGCAGCAGACCGGTGTTATCGCCAGCCTCGCACTCGTCCATCTGCTTGTGGAAGGTCTCGATGGAGGTGACGGTGGTGGTCTGGGTCGGACGGATGCCGACGATCTCGACGTTGGAGTTGACCGGGAGCTTACCACGCTCGACACGGCCGGTCACCACGGTGCCACGGCCGGAGATGGTGAACACATCTTCGATCGGCATCAGGAACGGCTTGTCCAGATCGTGAGTCGGGGTCGGGATGTACTCGTCGACAGCCTTCATGAGGTCCTTGACGGACTCAACCCACTTCTCGTGATCCGGAGCGTCGTCGTGCAGCGCGCCGTAAGCGGAGGTGTGGATGACCGGGCAATCGCGATCGAAGCCGTTCTCGTCGAGGAGGTCACGGACCTCTTCCTCAACGAGCTCGATGAGCTCTTCGTCGTCGACCATATCGCACTTGTTCAGAGCGACGAGGATGCGCGGCACGCCCACCTGACGAGCGAGCAGCACGTGCTCGCGGGTCTGAGCCATCGGGCCGTCGGTGGCGGCCACAACGAGGATAGCGCCATCCATCTGGGCAGCGCCGGTGATCATGTTCTTCACGAAGTCGGCGTGGCCCGGGCAGTCGACGTGAGCGTAGTGACGCTTCTCGGTCTGGTACTCGATGTGGGCGATGTTGATGGTGATACCACGAGCGGCCTCTTCCGGAGCGGAATCGATCTGGTTGAAGTCGTACTCCGGGTTGACATCCGGGTATTCCTCGTGCAGGACCTTGGAGATAGCGGCGGTCAGGGTAGTCTTACCGTGATCGACGTGGCCAATGGTACCAATGTTAACGTGCGGCTTAGTACGCTCGTACTTTTCCTTTGCCATTACTTTGTCCTCCTGGACGTTTCGTAGGTTTACTGGGTTTCTGGGTTGTGCCACATTGATGAGCCAGAACCCAGTCAGCGATACAAGATATTACCGCTGACTGGAGACTGGCGCCACCTCACGCGTGGCAACGTGTGTCACTCTCCGCGCTGAGCCTTGATGATCTCTTCGGAGACGCTCTTCGGCACCTCGGCGTAGGAGTCCATCTGCATGGTGAACATTGCACGGCCCTGGGTCTTGGAACGCAGATCGCCGATGTAGCCGAACATCTCGGACAGCGGGACCTTGGCGTCGATGACCTTGACACCGGTGGCGTCGGACATCTGGGAGATGCTGCCACGACGCTGGTTCAGATCGCCGATGACTTCGCCCATGTACTCTTCCGGGGTACGGACTTCGACGGCCATGATCGGCTCGAGGATGACCGGCTTGGCCTTCGGAGCGGCTTCCTTGAAGCACATGGAGCCTGCGAGCTTGAAGGCCATTTCGGAGGAATCGACCGGGTGCATCTGACCGTCGGTGACGGTGGCCTTGACGCCCACAACCGGGAAGCCGGCGAGAATACCGGATTCCATGGCTTCCTTGACGCCAGCCTCGATGGACGGGATGAATTCCTGGGAGATGTGGCCGCCAGTGACGGCGTTCTCGAACTCGAAGGTCTTGCCGTCGGTGGTCTCGAGCGGCTCGAAGTTCATCAGGACCTTTGCGAACTGGCCGGAACCACCAGTCTGCTTCTTGTGGGTGTAGCCCTGGTCCATAACGGCCTTGCGGATGGTCTCGCGGTAGGCAACCTGCGGCTTGCCCTGGTTGCACTCCACCTTGAACTCACGACGCATACGGTCGACGATGATGTCGAGCTGGAGCTCGCCCATACCTGCGATCAGGGTCTGGCCGGACTCTTCGTCGGTGGTGACCTGGAAGGTCGGATCCTCTTCGGAAAGCTTCGCCAGAGCGATGCCCATCTTCTCCTGATCGGCCTTGGTCTTCGGCTCCACGGCGACCTGGATCACCGGATCCGGGAAGGTCATGGAGTTCAGGGAGATCGGAGCGTCCATGGCGCACAGGGTGTCGCCGGTGGTGACGTTCTTCAGGCCCACGAAGGTGTAGATGTTACCGGCCGAAGCCTCATCCACCGGGTTCTCCTTGTCGGCGTGCATCTGGAAGATCTTGCCGACGCGTTCCTTCTTGCCACGGGTGGAGTCGAGCACGGAATCACCCTGCTTGACGGCACCGGAGTAGACACGCACGAACACGAGCTTGCCATAGAACGGGTGGGTGGAGATCTTGAAGACCAGAGCCGAGAACGGATCGGACTTCAGCGGCTTGCGGTCGATCTCGATGGACTCATCCTGCGGGTCGTAACCCTGGATGGCCGGCACGTCCTCCGGGCTCGGCAGGTAGTCAACCACGCCGTCGAGCATCGGCTGGACGCCCTTATCCTTGAACGCGGAACCGCAGAAGACCGGGAAGGCTTCCTTGTTGATGGTCAGCTTGCGGACAGCGGCGCGGATCTCTTCCTTGGTGATCTCCTCGCCACCGAAGAACTTCTCCATCAGGGCGTCGTCGGTTTCGGCAACGGCCTCGATCAGGGCGTTGTGGTACTCCTCGGCCTTGTCCTTCAGGTCGTCCGGGATCTCGGTGGTGTCGTACTTGGCGCCGAGCTCCTCGGTGCCGTTCCACACGTAGGCCTGCATCTCAACCAGGTCGACAACGCCGGTGAAGTCGTTCTCAGCGCCGATCGGCAGCTGCATCACGAGCGGGGTTGCACCCAGCTTGTCCTTGATGGTGTCGACGGAGTAGTAGAAGTTCGCGCCCAGCTTATCCATCTTGTTGATGAAGCAGATACGTGGAACACCGTACTTATCGGCCTGACGCCACACGGTTTCGGACTGCGGCTCCACACCTTCCTTGCCATCGAACACGGCGACGGCGCCATCGAGCACGCGCAGGGAACGTTCCACCTCGGCCGTGAAGTCCACGTGGCCAGGGGTATCGATGATGTTGATCTGGAACTTGTCCTTGGTGTCGTGGGACTGGCGGTGCCAGAAGCAGGTGGTAGCGGCGGACTGGATGGTGATACCACGCTCCTGCTCCTGCTCCATGAAGTCCATGGTGGAAGCGCCGTCGTGGGTCTCGCCGATCTTGTAGTTCTTGCCGGTGTAGAACAGAATACGCTCGGTAGTGGTGGTCTTACCGGCATCGATGTGAGCCATGATGCCGATGTTGCGGACGTGATGAAGGTCCGAAAGCACCTCTTCAGCCATTTTTATTCCTTAACTTTCTAAAGGTCCGAGTGATTACCAGCGGTAGTGGGCGAAGGCCTTGTTGGCCTCGGCCATCTTGTGGGTGTCCTCGCGACGCTTCACGGAAGCGCCCAGGCCGTTGGAAGCGTCGAGAATCTCGTTGGCGAGACGCTCGGCCATGGTCTTCTCGCGACGAGCACGGGAGAAGTCGGTCAGCCAGCGCAGGGACAGAGTGTTCGCACGAGCGGGCTTGACCTCGACCGGCACCTGGTAGGTAGCGCCACCGACACGGCGGGAGCGAACCTCGAGGGACGGGCGGATGTTGTCGAGGGCGCGCTTGAGCACGGCCACGGGCTCCTGCTCGGTCTTTTCCTTGACCATATCGAGAGCGGAGTACACGATGTCCTCAGCGATCGACTTCTTGCCGTCGAGGAGGATCTTGTTGATGAGCTGTGCCACAACGGTGGAGCCGTAAATCGGATCCGGCAGCAGCTGATGCTTCTTGGAAGGTCCTTTACGTGACATATCTCTTACTTCGCCTTCTTTGCTCCGTACAGGGAACGACCCTGCTTGCGGTCCTTAACGCCCTGGGTATCGAGTGCGCCACGCACGATGTGGTAACGCACGCCCGGCAGATCCTTCACACGGCCGCCGCGCACGAGCACGATGGAGTGCTCCTGCAGGTTGTGGCCCTCACCCGGGATGTAAGCGGTGACTTCGATGCCGGAGGAAAGACGCACACGGGCGACCTTACGCAGAGCGGAGTTCGGCTTCTTCGGGGTGGTGGTGTAGACACGGGTGCACACGCCGCGACGCAGCGGGCTGCCCTTCAGCGCCAAAGTCTTGGACTTCTTCGGCTTCGGCGAACGTCCCTTACGGACGAGCTGTTCAATAGTAGGCAACTTGAATTCTCCGATTCAGTGGTTCTTCTTACCTGTGAGGCCGCCGCACCGCAACCACACTCTTCCACTGCGCGGGCGTACCCGCATCGGAAAAGATAGCCACTGTTCACCGGCCCGATGACCCGATCCTCTCTTGCCACGGCATTGCTGCCTGCAATCCAAACGATTCTCGGGATATCCCAACCAACCTGCCTGTTACATAAGGCATGCCGTTGGCACACACGAATTACAACTATACGGCATCGATGGACAAAACCATCGTTCGCCGTGTCGCAAGCAGGAACTTGTGGTAGCTGCCACGATGCACCCCTCACAGTCAGCCATAAACTGCTGCATGACGGCCGGAATCGATTCATTTCCGGAAATGGCTACACTGACCGGCTCTCCCCGCAGCCAAGTATGAGCCACTCCCAAAAATAGCCACGACAGCACCTTCCCCGGCAAGGCCGAGCATGGGTCGCAGCCGAAAACAGCCACGCAGACAGGCTACCCAGCGAATCCAAGCACACACCGCATCCGCATACGGCTACGCTGCCGTCCCCTCAGCGAAGCCAAATACGGGTCGCGATCGGAAATGGCTGTCGCCGCAGGAACAGACCGGCATGCCGGTACGCAGCACCACGCCATGCGATACGACAGCGCATACAACACAAAGGCGCCCCGGCCATAACCTCTGCCGGGGCGCCTTCCTGACATTCAGCCCATCATTCCTTCTCCGAATGCCCGCGCCACCTTGCGCGACACCGGGAATCAATCACCTCGTTTCAACGGCCCAGCTTCTTTGCTGATTTCCCTGCCGTTTTCGTTCATGCAATCTTCAGTTATTTCGAAGGCGTTGCGCTTGTACCTCACGGCCATGGCGCTTCGTTGCGATCTGACGAATTCTCGACCAGTCAGCAACTCCGGCCTTCAGTTACAGTATACATCAATACGAACACGAAACACGGCATACAAGAGACATAAACCCTTTTATTTTCAACGACGCAAACCCGCACATCACAACGAACAGAATCTAACTTTTTTACGATTTTCACCATCAGAAACGAACATCCGACAGCATCCGACACGATAATCCGAAACACACGAACAACGGCACATGCCATGGCAAGCACCCGGTCGAAGCGACCTCGCGGCCACACGCAACACGCCGATGAGCGCGAATGGGAAAAACCGTGTATAGTAATCATTCGTTGTGCGAAACGGTTCGCCGTTCACATGAACATGGTGGATATAGCTCAGTTGGTAGAGCATCTGATTGTGGTTCAGAAGGTCGCGCGTTCGAGCCGCGTTATCCACCCCACGAAAGCCCTTCCCATGCGGAAGGGCTTTTTCATATCCAATTGACCACGGGAAGGAACATCATGCTGCACTTCGAAAACGACTACTCCCAGGTCGCGCACCCAGCCGTACTCAACGAGCTCAGCGCCATCAGCACCGGCTCCTACCCCGGCTATGGCAGCGATACCGTCTGCGAGCAGGCCAAAGCCAAGATTCGCACGGCCTGCGGCAAGCCTGACGCCGATGTCTGGTTCCTGGTCGGCGGCACACAGACCAACCAAGTGGTCATCGACGCCATCACGCCGTCATACGCCGGCGTGGTCGCCGTCGAATCCGGTCATCCGAATGTGCACGAGGCCGGCGCCATCGAGTATTCCGGCCACAAAGTGCTGACGCTCCCCCACCACAACGGGCTGATGGACGCCACGGAACTCGACGAGTTCTGCGCAACGTTCTACGCTGACGGCAACTACGAGCACATGGTGTTCCCCGGCTGCGTCTATGTATCGCAATCCAGCGAATACGGAACCGTGTATTCCAAAGAGCATCTGCGCGCCATCGCCGACGTGGCGCATAAATACGATATGCCGCTGTTCGTGGACGGGGCACGACTCGGCTATGCGCTTACCGCCACCGGCTGCGACATGACCTTGGGCGATCTGGCCGACATCGCCGACGTATTCTATATCGGAGGCACCAAGGTGGGTGCCATGTTCGGCGAAGCGGTCGTGTTCACGAAGCACAACACGCCAAGGCATTTCCTGACCACCATCAAACAGCATGGCGCATTGCTTGCCAAGGGCTTCCTGCTGGGCGCCCAGTTCGACGCGCTGTTCACCGACGACCTGTATTTCCGCATCGCCCGCAACGCCAACGAATGCGCCGATCGCATCCGCAAGGCCCTGCAGGAGAAGGGGTATACGCTGACCTTCGACGCCCCCACCAACCAGATCTTCGTCACGCTGGACGAACCGACGCGTACGCGTCTGGAGCAGCATGTGCTGCTCGGCTTCACGGAAAAGGCCGATGACGCCCATACGGTGATGCGCATCTGCACCAGCTGGGCGACCACGCCCGAGCAGACCGATCAGCTCATCGATCTGCTATAGCCTCGCGTTCCATGGCCACGAAGGCCTTCACACTGGAGCACACGGAATAACATTGCGCCGTATGCCGCGCATAGCGGGCGCCCCATTCGGCACGTTCCCGGGGATGCTCGATCCACCAGTCGATACGTGCCGCGAGCGCCGTGGCATCACGCACGGGGAAACGCGATTGGTCAAGCAATGCGAAGTGGCTTGCTGCCGACAGATTCGACACTGCGATAACCGGTACCAGCCCGCAGGCCATGGCTTCGATGACGCTGATGGATTCGATATCCGCGATGGAGCAGTGCACGAGCAGATCGCCCGAACGAAGCAGATCGGGCATGTCGGCGTTGCGATGAAAGCCGATATGCGCCGGACGTTGCAGTCTGCGCCCTGCCTGAACCTTCAGGTAATGCCGCAGCGGACCGGTTCCGGCGATGACGAGTTCGATGTCGTCGGCATGCCTGCTACGCTCAATCGCCTTAATCAGGGTGATATGGTCTTTTTCATGGGTCAGTCTGCCTGATGCGATGATGCGGAACGGCTTGTCTCCCCTTTCGGCTCCGCTTTCAGGCATGCCGGTGGTAAATCGCGGCGAATACCCGTTTGAGATGACATGCAGCTTCGCCGTATAGCCGTTTGCGCGCAATAGATGCGCCGTCATATCGGTAGGCACGTGAATGTGGCGGATATCGTGATACAGCCAATGATCGAACAGCCGGTAGATCAGATGCGGCAAACCCGGAATGTAGCGCAACGGGCCTGCGGAGTACAGCACATTCTCCGGCTGAACGTGATACCCGGCGGTTACGGGTATGCCCATTCGTCTGGCGACCGCCGCGGCTCGCCGACCGAATGCGAAAGGCATGTAGATATGCACCACATCCGCTCCGCTGAACGCGCTACGGAACAGGGCATCGCTGGGCTGGGCGAACTGCATCTGCTGCTTTGCCGCGACCCAGGAGACCAGCGGCACATGATGGACGCGAGCAGCATATACGGGAGCACCGACGCCCACCAATCGCACGGTATGCCCTTGCCGTTCCAGCTCCTGCGCCCATTGCAGCGCCGAATTCGACGTGCCGTTGCCCTGGTTGCCTATCGAATCCACCACCATTGCGATGATAAGCGAGTCGGCTTCCTGGTCCTGCTGTTGCGCGGCGTTATGCATGGCCTTCCTCACCGTCTGCCACACTGTTTGCCGCCCACGCCCGGCCTACCATCCGGACCCCATGGCCCTTTCCGCTGTTCGTGCAGCCACTCAAGCTGATGCTTCATGGCCACCAGCATGATATGCGCGTCCTCCAGCCCAAGATGGCGTTCGTTCTGATCGGCCTGCAGGGCCCCTTGCCGCTTGGCGTAAGCGTCCAAGGTATTGTCCCCGTAAGGGTGTTCGGGCGTTTCCACAGAGCCTGGATCCCATTGCCGGCTCATCGGCATCGTATCGACGATCACGATGCCGCCGGCGCGGTAGGCTTCGGCATATCCGGTGACGTTGAGCATGAAGAACCCATGCTCGAAGGTCGCGTTATGCGCCACATATGGCTGCTGGACAAGGCGTTGCAGCAATCCCGACTGTGCTTCGGGCCACTCGTCGAATATGCGGCAGCCGCTGGCCGCGCCGCGTTCGCGGACATCGATGCCGGTGAGCTTGGCGATGAACGGGTTGCCCACCTCGGCATTCGCGTCGGTAACGCCAAAGCTCAGCCGCGACTGCCCATAGGCACAACCCGGCGTGTAGCTCGACTGCTCATAGGTGTATTCGCTCGGGAAATCCGCAGGGCGCGCAGACATCATGTTCATGTATTCGAAACCGACATCGATGATGTAGTCCCTGGCCGGATCCGTTCCCGTTGTTTCGATATCGATGCCCATCACCGTGTCGATGCCGCGCCCGGGAAGGTACGCGTTACGCCAGTCGTTCGCGGATTTGCGCGGCGAGCGGTTCGCCGCCTTGCCTTGAGCGGCATCGTCAATGCCGGACAGACTGGCTTGCGCCATAAGCGTGGACGAGGCCGCATGTTGGGCACGTTCGGCTTTGCGACGTTCGGCGCGCTCGTTCAGAATGTCGGCCGTTCGATCCTGAATGTCTTCGACGTCGAGGCCTGCGGGGAAATGCCCTCCCGGCTCGGGAGCCCCCAGCACCACGGCCGTGCCTCGCCCTTGGCGTTTGCGCGAGACCTTCCACAGATGCCGCCGTTCACCGGCGTGCAGCAACAGGTTGATTTCGTCGTTCAGCCGACGATTGGCATAGGCAAGCGCGCGAGGCAACCGATATGAGCTGAGATGCCTGTCGAAATCGGTCATGAACGAACTGTTGCATTGGGCGATGATCGGCTCCAGTCGATCGCGCGTCATGTAGTCGTTCCGCAGGCCGTCGTGGATTCGCTGTGCGCTCAGCGTCTCGACCGAATCACCCGATGCAAGGCATCCGATGCCCTGGGCCAGGTCAAGCGAACCCACCCACTGCCAGTCAATGACGTTCCCATCGGCGTCCTTGGGCATGGCGAGACTCCATTGCCCGATATCGTCGCGCGCCTCGTTCTGCCAGCTCATGCCGCATTCGACCATGGTCACAGTTCGAAACCGAGTTCCTTGGCGGCTTCAGTGGGTACGGGGTCCTCGCACCAGAAGTCCTCCAGGTTCTCGTAGGTGGTCAGCGAACGGATCTCGGCCTTGTCGATATACAGTTCACCGCTCAGATGGTCGGTCTCATGTTGGAAGATGCGAGCCGGCCAACCATGCATGCGCTCCTTATGGTGCACCCCGTTCTCGTCATCCCATTCGGCGTCGATATCAAGCCAGCGCTTGCGTACGGCCTGATACCCGTCGAAGCTCAGGCATCCCTCGTAGAAGCTGCGGGTCTCGGTGCCGACGGGCGTATACACGGGGTTGATGATCACATGGAACGGCAGTTCGCCGATCTCACGGGGATCGTCCTCATCGTCACGAATATGATCCTCCAATACGGCCAGCGCCAGTCCAAGGCCGATCTGCGTGGCGGCAAGCCCCACGCCGGGAGCTTCCAGCATGGTGGTGCGCATCGCGTCGATGAGCTTGGCCAACGTATGCTTGGACAGCTGCCCGGTATATGCGGCGGTCTGCTGTCTCAATACCGGTTCGCCGGCTTGGACGATGGGCAGGATATGCTCCTTGCCTCCGGTCTTGATGAGATGCTCGACATCGCGGTTGAGTTCGAGGTCGACCTTGCTGTTCTTGCCGAACATAGGGTTCCTTTCCGTTTCGGCTGATGATCTTACGGGGATGGCTTACAGGGATGACTTACAGGGCGAGCTCATCGGCGACGATCTTCGCCAGGCGATCGCAGACCTCATCGGCCTGCTGCTGGGTGGCGGCCTCGGCCATCACGCGCACCAGCGGCTCGGTACCGGACGGACGCAGCAGCACGCGACCGGTCTCGCCGAGCATGGCCTCTTCCTTCCTGACGGCCTCCAGCACCACGGGGTTGGTCTTTGCCGCAAGCTTATCGACATTGGGCACATTGACCAGCGTCTGCGGCAGCTGGGGGAAGTCCGCGGCAAGTTCCTTGAGGCTCTTGCCGGACTTCACCACCTCGTTGCACAGAGTGAGGGCCGTCAGGGTGCCGTCGCCGGTAGTGGCGAATTCACGGTTGATGACATGGCCGGACTGTTCGCCGCCAAGCGTATAGCCGCCCCTGAGCATCTCCTCGAGCACATAGCGGTCGCCCACGTTGGTCTGCACCGTGGCGATGCCCATATCCTTCAGAGCCAGTTTCAGTCCAAGGTTGCTCATCACCGTGACAACCAGCGTATCGTGGGCGAGCTTGCCTTCACGCTTCTTGGACCGTGCCAGGATGCCCATGATCTGATCGCCGTTGACCATGTTGCCGTCCTCGTCCACAGCCAGGCATCGATCGGCGTCGCCGTCGAAGGCCACACCAAGATCGGCATCGGATGCCTTGACCACGGCCTGCAACTGCTCGGGGTGGGTGGATCCGGCGTTCTTGTTGATGTTGTAGCCGTCCGGCGATGCATTGATCACAATGACGTCGGCACCGGCGCGGCGCAAAGCCTCGGGAGCCACGACAGAAGTGGCGCCGTTGGCGCAATCGGCCACGACCTTCAGCCCCTTCAGCGGCGTGGCTTGGGGCTTGCCGGCCTCGATCGGCGCGACGGCCGACACCAGATGGTCGATATACAGGTTGGTGGCGGTCACCGTGTCGTGGCTGACACGCCCCACACCGGCTCCGGTCGGGCGTTCCCAATCCTTGCCGAGCACGGCCTCGATCTCGTCTTCCTTGCTGTCGGGCAGCTTGAAACCGCCACGGGCGAAGAATTTAATGCCATTGTCGGGCATGGGATTGTGGGAGGCGGAGATCACCGCTCCCATCTCGACATTGAGCACGGAGGTCAGGAAGGCCACGCCCGGAGTGGGGATGATGCCGGCATCGATCACGTCGAATCCGCCGGCACTCATACCCGCGGACAGTGCGGAAGCGAGAAAATCGCCGGACACTCGCGTATCCCTGCCGACCAATGCACGGCGACGACCTTCCGGCTGCCCCTCCTTGGCTTCGCTATCCCCCAGCACGCGTACGGCGGCATCGCCCAGATCCAACGCCAGCTGCGCGGTCAAGTCCCTATTCGCCAATCCTCGAACGCCATCGGTTCCAAACATGTTCGGCATGAGTATTCAGTCCTTGCTATCTGAAGTTTTCTTTCCGCGCACTATCGTACTCAACGGGGTTCACCATCGCGCCCGTACCGGTACATTTCTGGTTCATTTTCACAATCACCATGCGGACGGCGTCGACGCACCGCAAACCCCGCCGCATGAAATACGCGCCGCGTCTACCGCTTTGTACTGCGCACGCGAATAACACCGGCACCTTAAAACGCAAAATCCGTACCCATGTAGCGAACTCACCCCAATTTATCTATACAAACCGCCTTCATATGTCTATCTTATAACCACGAACGCAAACTACGTTCGCGTCAACGAAAAGGAAGTTGCAATGTCTGATATGCATTTCAGCACCACCGCCAGCTCCACTTGCTGCGGCAACGACACCCGCGATGCCGACCGCCTGGGCAGCGTGGAGATCAACCCGCTCTTCGCACGCCCGAAGGAGGCCCGTTCCTTCCCGAAGAACCGCATCCCCGATACGGGCAGCCTGCCGGAAACCGCCTACCAGGTGGTGCATGACGACGCCATGCTCGACGGCAACGCCCGCCTGAATCTCGCCACATTCGTCGGCACCTGGATGGACGACTACGCCAACCGCATCTACATGGAAGCGGCCGACAAGAACATGATCGACAAGGACGAATACCCGAAGACCGCCGAAATCGAGGACCGCTGCTGGCGCATGCTGGCCGACCTGTGGAACAACCCCGACATCGACCACGCCATCGGCACATCCACCATCGGTTCGTCCGAAGCCTGCATGCTCGGCGGCCTGGCTCTCAAGCGCCGCTGGGTCAAGGCCCGCAAGGCCGCAGGCCTGCCCACCGACAAGCCGAATCTAGTGATGAGCAGCGCCGTGCAGGTCTGCTGGGAGAAGTTCTGCAACTACTTCGACGTGGAGCCCCGCTTCGTGCCGATCAGCGAAGAGCACAAGGTGCTGGACGGATACGATCTGGACAAATACGTCGATGAAAACACCATCGGCGTCGTCGCCATCATGGGTGTCACCTATACGGGCATGTACGAGCCTGTCCAGCACATCTCCGATGCGCTCGACCGCATCCAGGAGAAAACCGGACTGAACATCCACATCCATGTCGACGCCGCTTCGGGCGGCATGATCGCCCCGTTCATCCAGCCCGACCTCGCCTGGGACTTCCGCGTCAAGCGCGTGGTATCCATCAGCACCTCAGGCCATAAATACGGCTTGGTCTACCCCGGCCTCGGCTGGGTCGTATGGCGCTCCACCGCCGACCTGCCGGAAAGCCTGGTGTTCAAGGTCAGTTATCTTGGCGGCGAAATGCCCACCTTCGCCCTGAACTTCTCCCGTCCGGGCGCCCAGGTGCTGCTGCAGTACTACATGTTCCTGCGCCTCGGCGTCGAAGGGTACCGCCGCGTGCAGCAGGCGTCGCATGATGTGGCGAAATACCTATCGTCCGAGATCGCCGCCATGGACGATTTCACACTGTGGAACGACGGCTCCGATATTCCGGTCTTCGCCTGGATGCTCAAGGACAAGCCGGGCCGCAAGTGGAACCTGTACGATCTGCAGGATCGCCTGCGCATGAAGGGATGGCTGGTGCCGGCATATCCGATGCCGGTCGATCTGACCGATGTGACCGTGCAACGCATCGTGGTGCGCAACGGGTTCAGCCATGATCTGGCCAAATCGTTCCTTAAGGATCTCAAGGCCTGCGTAGCATATCTCGACAATTTGCAGGCGCCGATGCCGTCCGAGGCGCACGTCTCCGGATTCCATCACTGATAGGCTCCGGCGCCCCGGAACGGTTCCCGCGCTTCTCCTCCCTCTACTGGCGGGAATTCTTCCGGGGCGCCTTTTCCCGCATCGTATTGAAACATCCGTTTTATGGTTAACCATCCAATGCATCAATCGTTCTTTCCCAAAACCACAACTTTCATGAAAGCTGGCTGCAATGAGCATTCATATCAAAACGCCGCGTTCCATCGTTGCGCACACTACCGGCGCGGCGGGGCACCGGGAATCTGGGGCAAATCGGATCACAGCGACTCCCCCAACGACTTCAGGCACCAACGTGGCGCCATCACCGGTCCCGTTACGAGCGCAGACCCAAACGCATAGCGGCGGCAAGACACTCATGTCGATCGGCCAGCTCGCCATACTGACCGTCGTAGCCGTCGCCTCACTCCGGTCACTGCCCGCAATGGCGGATTACGGCCTGGCCTCGGTACTGCTCTATCTGATTCCCGCAGTGTTCTTCCTCGTGCCCACGGCACTGGTCTCCGCCGAACTCGCCACCGGCTGGAAAGGTGGCGTATACGTATGGGTGCGCGAAGCCTTCGGCAATCGCGCTGGATTCGTGGCCATCTGGCTGCAGTGGATCCAGAACGTGGTGTGGTACCCGATTCAGATCTCCTTTATCGCAGTAAGCCTGTCGTACGTATTCGGTTCCGGCTCGCTGGGCAACAACGGCGTATACGTGGCCGTGGTGATCATCGTGCTGTATTGGATTTCCACACTGGTCGCCCTGCGGGGCGGCAACCTGTTCGCCAAAGTCGGGTCGATCTGCGGGCTGATCGGCACCCTGCTGCCAGCCGCGCTGCTCATCATACTGGGTATCGTCTGGCTGTGCGCAGGCGAACCGATGCACACCTCGCTGCACGCTTCGGCACTGTTGCCGCCATGGACCGGCGTCTCCTCCATCGTGCTTATCGTATCGAACGTGCTTGCCTACGCCGGCATGGAGGTCAACGCCGTACATGCCAACGATATGAAGGATCCGGGGCGTGAATTCCCCCGCGCCACGGTGCTGTCCACCGTACTGATCCTGTTGGTGCTCGTGCTGCCGACCCTGTCCATCGCCTTCGCGGTGCCTCATAGGGAACTTGGCCTGATCGACGGCATCAATCTGGCGTTCAAGGAGTTCTTCGACCACTTCGGCATGGACTGGGGCGTGCCCGTTATCTCCCTGCTTATCGCACTGGGCGCCTTCTCCTCGGTCATCACCTGGATCGCAGGACCCTCACGCGGCCTGCTTGCCGCAGCACGCACCGGCCTGATGCCGCCCATGCTGCAGAAGCGCAATGCCGCCGGCGTGCAGGAGGGCATTCTGCTGGCGCAGGGCGTCATCGTCACCATACTCGCATTGCTGTTCGTGCTCATCCCGAACGGCAACACCGCGTTCGCCACGCTGGTGGACATGGCCACCGCACTGTATCTGATGATGTACATGATGATGTTCGCCGCGGCGATCCGCCTGCGTATCTCCCATCCGGAGGTCGTACGCACCTACCGCGTTCCGGCTTTGAACTGGATCGCAGGCATCGGCTTCGTGGCCGCAGCAGCCGCATTCGTGCTCGCCTTCGTGCGCCCGGCCGGATTCAGCGGCATGTCATCGCTCGGCTACGCGCTGCTGGTCGCATTGGTCGTGGCGGCGCTTGGCGTTCCCCCGCTGATCATGTATGCGCTGCGCCGCACCGATTGGGATCTGCGTTCGGACCGGGACAAACGCGATTCCTCCAGCATCCTGGTCAATCCAACGAAGTGAGCCGCCTATGAACATTATCGTGCGCCGATAACGCACCGATCTTCATCATTTCTCCTACTATGCGGGGGCGTGCGCCGGGTTTCCGGCGCACGCCCCCGCATATTCCATCGTCACGGTCCGGCGGCTCACAGAGCCATGCCCATCACCAGCATCAACGGGTAGAGCACATAGAACACCCACTTGGCCCACGCATGCCTATAGCCCAGCTCATCACGGCGATAATGCAGGAACGCCACGCCCACGGCAGGAGCAATGAACGACACCGCGCCCATAAGACCGGCCGTGATCATCATGGTGTTCTCATGCCTGTTCATCAGGTAGAACACCAGAACAAACGCCAAGGTAATCGCACCGACATTCATAACGCCCTGCCGCAAGCCGATATGCAGCATCAGATTCCACAGCAGTCCGACAATGGCAAGCATGACCATCAGCACATACTGCATGCCCCTCTCATAGCGGCGCTTAACCCAGTCGAACGCGGCCATCACAATCAGCGCAATCAGCAGGCCGAACACCGGATTCTGCGAATTCACATCGACATACTTGCCGGACGTTACCTTGTCGTAAGGAACCTCGCACGCCAGAGCCAGCACCAGCAGCTGCAGCAGATACAGCCAACGATTATGCGTATGGCGATACCCGTCGAACAGCAGCCACGCATAGATGGGAATGGCACACCAGGACACGATCTCGCAGATCATGGCGACGCTCAACGCCGTCATATCCTTGGTGATGTCCCCGAACACAGCGGGAACCACCGTGACGCTCGCCACGGACAGGAACATGAAGATGGCGCCGATCACCTTAAGATTGAACACCGTCAACCCGCGTCGCTTCGGCCTACGATGCCCGATGAGCTCGGTGCTGTCCGTTTTCGTATCCTGCTGTTTCATTACAGTCCTCTCGTTCGTAGCCATATAGGCCGGCTATATGCTGTGCTTCACTGTGGCCGACTACCGACGCCCCAAGACGAATTCCAGCATCGCATCATAATCGGCGCCCCTGCACGACAGCGCAGCGCGCTCACAGGTCAGGGCATCGTCGGAAGGTGAGATCTCCGTATTGAAATAGATGCCGTCAATGCCGGCGTTGGCAGCACCACCGATATCGCTGGTAGCGTCATTGCCCACCATCACCACCTGATCGGCGGCAATCCCCTCACGCTGCAGGGCTCGTTCGAAGAACTCGGCAGCGGGCTTGCGCACCCCCTCCTCGCTGGAGATCAGTACATCATCCAACGCCTTGTCCAATCCCAGCAATGCCAGTTCGGGGCGTGTAAAGCACGATTGTGCGTTGCTGACCAGCACAGTACGCATCCCGGCATCATGCAGCCTATCCAGCATGGCCATTACGCCGGGGTACAGGCGGATCAGATTCGTCGAGGCACGGCGGAACACGCGTCCCATATCACGAGCCATCCGCTCGTCGGCCGACACACCGCGGTCGGACAGCATCCGCTGGTAGACGGAAACATAGTCGGGCTCATAGCAGCGATCCGACTCATGGCCTTCCATAACCTGAGCCAGCCCCTCGTCGAACGCCCGCTTCACGCCGTCGGCACTCGCATACTCGGCGCCGGCATCACGCAACGCCTCATACAGGGCATTCCAGGCCCTCGGGGAATCCTCATCGGTACGAATATCGATCAGGGTGCCATATAGATCGAAGAATACCGCCTTATATTGCTTGGTCATCAGACCTCCCTCTTGTCCAGATTGACAATGATCGTGCGGCCACATGGAAGCCGGCATCGTTCAGTACGCAGGCTCCGGATCCGGCCTGCGCATCGCACCGGCCACTAATCGCATAGCGGTCGCTGGTCGAATCCAGCATGCACCGCCAGAGCGGCGAAACCGATTCCGTATCACCGCCGCATTGGGCCACGGTCCGGTTCATCACCGTCAACGGCATCACATGCTCGCGCACATCCGGATTAACCAGCACCGCATGACGCCCGACCAGAAACGCGATCATGGAGCTTTCCGTGGGAACGACCGTTCGTGCAGCGTCGAACCACGCGGGGTCATCGGCACGCATGGCGATGAGATCGGCGTAGTACCTCACCAGCCCTTGCATATCCGAGGCGCGTCGCCAATCAAGTTCGTTGATTCTGCTGCCGGAGTCGAAGGAATTGTCGTCGCCGTATTTGGTACGCGCGAATTCCTCACCGGAGAGCATGAACGGCAGCCCGGCGGACGTGGCGATGATCCCCGCCGCGAGCAGGTTCGCGTTCAGTACCTCCTGTGCGCAGGTACTGCCCTGAAGCACGTCATCGTACATGGTGCTGTCGGGCAGATGGTTCGCCCCGTTGCCCCGCATACTGATGCTGAGTTTGTCCCATAGCGTCAGGTCGTCATGCGCGGAAACATATTGGATGATCTGCCCCGCCTCGCCTTCACGCGCCATGGCATGCCGATGGGCGTCCACGGCATCGAGCACCGCCTGACGGTTCTGCTGCGCGGCACCGTTCACGTAGCCGGGCTGGTCACGGTAGAACACATGCCCTTTGATCGTGTCGCGCGTGGTGTCGCAGAAATGCCCGATACGCGAATCCAGCCGCGGCAGCGCCTGCTTGTCGGCCAGTACCGTGCCCGGCAACGGAGCGGACTGCCCCGCGGCCCAAGGTTCGCCGTACATCAGAATCGAGCGGCCGTTCGGCAACGCGTCAAGCGACGCGCGAATCCGGCGCATGGTTTCCACGTCGATCAGGCCCATCAGATCGAAACGGAAACCGTCCAGATGGTATTCGCTCGCCCAGTAGGTCACCGATTCGACCATGAACCTGCGGAACATCTCATGCTCGGTGGCCATATCGCAGCCGCAACCCGAACCGTTCGCGAATGCGCCGTCGTCCGTACGCCGGCAGAAATAGCCGGGAACCACACGCTCGAACCAATTGTCGGTGGTGTACATGTGGTTATACACCACGTCCATCACCACTGTGATGCCGGCCGCATGCAACGCCTGGACCATGGCCTTGCATTCGCGGATGCGCACCGCGCCATCATACGGATTCGTGGAGTAGGAACCTTCGGGAACGTTGTAGTTGACCGGATCGTACCCCCAGTTGTACCCGCCTGTGCGTGTCTCGTCGACGGAACCGTAGTCGTAGAACGGCAGCAGCTGCACCACGGTGATGCCAAGGTTCTTCAGGTATTCGACGCATGTGGGGAACGCGCCTTCCCCGTTCAACGTGGTGCCCGAATCGGTGAAGGCGAGGTATTTGCCGCGGTGCTCCGCGGGAACGCCGCTGGATTGCGCATTGCTGAAATCGCCGATATGCGTCTCCCAGATCACGTCCGAGGAAATCGGGGTCGTGGGGCGCCTATCCGCATCCCAGCCGTCGGGATCGGTACGCGACAGATCAACCACCATGCTGCGACGGCCGTTGGCGCCCGCCACGCGGGCCCAGGGGTCGGCGCTGCGAGTCACGGAGCCGTCCGCGAATTCAATGAGATAGTCATAGTAGACGCCGTGCACGGCACTGGGAACGGCCTGCACCCAGGCGCCGTCGGATTCGTAATGCATCGGGTATTCGCCCAGCATGCCACTGCCGGGCTCGGCGTCGGTGCCATGTGCGAACAGCCGAAGCGTCACATGGCTTGCCGTAGGTGCCCAGAGCGCAAATTGAGCGCCATCGTTGCAAACGGTGGCGCCCAATTGACGCTCCAAACACAACGGATATGGTTCTGTTGCGTTAGTGAGCGACATGAATGCTTATCCCTTCACGGAACCGGACATCGATTCCTGGTAGAAGCGCTGCATCACGATGAACAGGATGGCGATCGGAATGGAGATCACGACCGCTGCCGCTGCGAAGCGGGCGAACCAGTTCTGGATGTATTCCTTCTGCAGCATGAGCCACAGGCCCAATGCCACGGTGTAGTTGGACTGCGTGCGGCAGATTACCTTGGCCATGACAAAGTCGAGCCACGGGGTCAGGAAGCCGATGATGGCCTGGTAAACGATCATGGGCTTGCAGATCGGGATGATGATCTTGTAGAACACCTGGAAACGGGTGCAGCCGTCGAGCAGGGCGGCCTCGTCCAACGAGGTCGGGATGGTGTCCATATAGCCCTTCATCACGTAGAATCCGGCACCGGAACCGGCGGAGTACACGAGAATCAGCGCCACGGTGGTCATAGTGCCGCTCGACAGGCCCAAGGCCTTCAGGATGAAGTAAATGGCGGTGACGGCCATGATTCCCGGGAACATGCCGAGAATCAGCACGACGTTCATGAAGGTCTTACGCACACGGAAACGCATACGGCTCATACAGTACGCCACGGCGAGCACGAAGATCACAGAGATCACGCAGGTGAAGCAGGCGATGATGAACGTGGTGCCGAACATCTTCGGGAAGTCCAGCACATTGCGGTCGGTGAACAGCACCTTGTAGTTGTCCAGCGTCCACTCTTTCGGGAAGAAGGAGCTGGTGTACGGGGCGGTGTTCTTGTTGAACGACTCCGCGAACACCCACACGATCGGGACAAGCCAGATGACGGCCAGAACGGCCAGGAACAGGTGTGAGAACACGTCGCCTGTGATGCGGCGGATCTTCTGGTCGTGCAGAAGGCCGTGGCTTTCCACTTTGGCTACGGAATGCTTGTTGCTCATCGGAATGCCTCCTCGTTCTTATAGGAGCCGGAATTGCGGTAGGTAATCAGCGAGACGATGGCCAACACAATGAAGGTCATGATGCCGATCACGGCACCGAGGTTGTAGTCCTGCTTATCCACGGTCAGCTTGTACAGCCAGGTGATAAGCAGATCGGTGGAGCCTGCGGAATCGCCCAGCGGGGTAGGATCGCCGCCGGACAGCAGGTAGATGACGTTGAAGTTGTTCACATTGCCGGTGAAGGTGGTGATCAGATACGGAGTGAGCACGAAGATGATGTACGGCATGGTGATCTTGGTGAAGATCTGCCACCAGTTGGCACCGTCGATCTTCGCCGCTTCGTACTGGTCGGCCGGAATGTTCTGCAGAATACCGGTGATCTGCATGATGGTGTACGGGATGCCGACCCACAGGTTGATGATGATCACGGTGACGCGGGCCCATGTGGCGTCGGTGAAGAACGGCAGCGGGCCGTCAATCCAACCCCACGTCTGCAGCATGCGGTTCACCGCACCCTGCGGCTGGAGCATGGTGTGCATGACCAGCAGGGACACGAACTGCGGAACGGCGATGGACATGGAGAAGCAGGCACGCCAGAAACCCTTGCAATGGGTGGTCTTGCGGTTGATGATCATGGCCACGAACATGCCGAGGAAGAAGTTCAGGAAGGTGGCGAAGAAGGCCCAGACCAAGGTCCACACCAGCACGCGTCCGAACAGTGCGGCGTTAACGGTGCCGCCGCTGTTGGAGAAGACCTTGGCGAAGTTCTCAAAGCCGACCCAGTGGAACAGCACGAGGTGCTTGTGGTCGTAGCTGGTGAATGCCATGGAGATCATGAAGATCAACGGAAGCACAGTGAACACGGCGATGCCCAGCGTGGGCAGGAACATCAGCAGGACGTGAGCCTTGGCGTCAAGCAGCTCACGGACATCGTCCATGAAGCTCGGAGACTTGCCGTTCTCTTCGAGCAGCACCTGGGACTTGTACGCGGCGCGCACGGACATGACCCACAGGCCGATGAAGGCGGCGGTGATGACCAGGGCAGCGACGCCGTACAGCAGGATGACCACGGAACGGTCAGGCTCGGTGTAGACCCAGAAGCCGTCGACCAGCTTCTTGCCGCCCGCATTGGTACCCAAGGTCAGCAGCTTGGAAAGATAGTCCACGCCGTTGGCGGCCATGAACACGAAGTACGCGATTTCCAGCACCAGCATGGCAATGCCCTTGACATACTGCTTGCGCACGATATTGCCAAGGCCAAACACCACTGCGGAAAGCTTGGTGAACAGGTCACCCCGCTGGAACGCCGCCTTTACCGTGTAAGGCGACGGGGAAACATAGTCGGCGCCCTGCTTCCGGAGGCGCTTCATCTCCCGTGGGGAAAGAGTTGTTGCTGTCATTTCGACTGCCCTCTCGTGATGAATGATAAAGATAAAAAAGCTTTGCTTCCGGACAGGGAAGGAGAATTGAAAAACCTTGCCCGGGAATGCAAAGCTTGGAGGAGGAGTGAGCCACTGTGCAGAGTGGTGAGAAGCACCGCGACTCGAAATGCTTCCCCATGTGCCGGGCGGCCGGCGGGATTTGGCAGTACCGGCCACCCTGCACTCTTCAGTTATCGGATTATTGGATTACCGAGGATTTCATTCAGCGATCTTGCCACCGGCCTGCTTGACCCAATCCTGGTACTTGGCGACGGCGTTGTCCTTGGTGATTTCCTTGTTGATCAGGGCCTTGCCGAAGGTCTCGGCCGGGGTCCACCAATCGTTCATGCCGGACAGACCGGACTGCAGGAGGGCGGTGTTGGCCATGGTGTCAGCCTGGGCCTTGGCTGCGATGTCGTCGACGGTCAAGTCGGACAGGGACTTGTCGGTCGGCGGGATGGCGCGCATCTCGTAGTGCAGCTTCTGGGCTTCGGTGGAGCCGAGGTAAGCGGCGAACTGGGCGGCGGCCTTCGGATTCTTGGCATTCGGGTTGTAGGCGGCGGCCTTGGTGGCGGCGAAGGACTTCATCTGCTTCTTCTGGCCGTTCACGGTGAAGGTCGGCAGGGAGGTGGCGGCATAGTTGTCCCCGAGGGCATCCTTCACGTCCTGAGCGGACCAAGTGCCGGAGAACAGCACGTCGGCGGAGCCATCCTTGATGGCGGCAAGGCCGGAAGCGCCATCGTCGTTGGAGAAGTTCGGGTTGGCGACCACGTCAGCCAGGTAAGCGGTGACATCGCCACCGTCCTTCGGGAAGACCATGCCCGCGTCGGCATCATTGCCCTTCTCACCGAACAGGCTCAGGCCGTCATAGAATCCATTGACGTACCAGGAGTTGGACATCGGGAAGGTGACCTTGGCCTTGGCCAGGATGGAATCGAAGTCCTTGGCCTCGTCCTCGGTAATCTTGGACTTGTTGTAGTACATGAACCACGTGTTGTCGGTGTACGGCACGCCGTAGATCTTGCCGTCGGTGCCGGTGACGGAGTTGACCTCGAGGTCGCCGTTCTGCTCCTTCACCTGCTTCTCGGCGTCGGTGCCCAGCTGGCCGATGGCCTTGGCGTCCATCAGAACGCCCAGCTGATCAGATGCGAACATGTAGACATCGGCCGCGGCGGACGGATCGGTGCTGACCTGCTTGGACGCGTCGCCTTCGGAGACCACGTCATTCTTCCACGTGATCTTGTACTCCGGGTGAGCCTTGGCGAAGTTCTCTTCGACCTTGCCCAGCCAGTTGGTGTCCTTGGCCTGATCCTCCTGCGGAGCCCACACGCTCAGCGTGACGGCCTCGGTGGAGCCGTTGGACTGTGCGCCGCTATTGTTGCTGGAACCGCAAGCGGCGAGCGGCAGAAGCATAGCGGCAGCCGCAGTCAAACCGATAGCCTTAGTCCAATTGATCTTCATCGATCTCCCTTTCTTTATGCACCCCGACGATGAGGATGCAATCACCTGTGTTGATGTTCGGATTCCCTACCCCCGCAAAAACGTTTGCAGCGAAGTGTTACCTTGCATCATCAATTAGCAATATACCACTGTTTTGCAAACGATGCCACGCCGACGCTACACTGTGCCATAAATAACCATTCGTTAACTAGGTTTTATAAGGAAACAAATGCAAGATAACGTATGCATCCACAGCCCGAAATGGCTTGAAACTGCGGTATTTTACGAGATCTACCCGCAAAGCTTCCAAGACAGCAATGCCGATGGCATCGGTGACATTCCGGGCATCATTCAGCGTCTCGACTATATCCACAATCTGGGATGCAACGCCCTGTGGATCAATCCGTGCTTCGATTCCCCCTTCAAGGACGCGGGCTACGACGTACGCGATTACACCATGGTCGCCCCTCGCTACGGCACCAACGACGATCTGGTGGCGCTGTTCGACGAGGCCCATAAGCGCGGCATGCACGTGCTGCTCGACCTCGTCCCCGGCCATACCAGCGAGGAACACGCCTGGTTCAAGGCCAGCGCACAGCCCGACGAGCACGACCGCACGGTAGGCGGCGAATCCGTTTCCGAACGGTATATCTGGACGAACATGTGGATCGCCAACGGCGACGGCCTGCCGTTCATCGGAGGCGAGGCGGAGCGCGACGGCACCTATATTCTGAACTTCTTCAAATGCCAGCCTGCACTCAATTACGGTTTCGCCCACCCGAAACGCGAATGGCAGAAGCCCGCGCTCGGTCCTGACCCCACCGCCACCTGCGACGCCATGATCGACGTGATGCGCTTCTGGCTTTCCCGTGGCGCTGACGGGTTCCGCGTAGACATGGCAGACAGCCTGGTCAAGCAGGACGACGACGGCAAGCCGTTCACCATCAAGACCTGGCAATATATATTCTCCAAGATCCGACCCGAATTCCCGCAGGCGGCGTTCGTCTCAGAATGGGGCCGACCCTACGAGTCCCTGAAGGCGGGATTCGACATGGACTTCTACCTCGACTGGCGGTGGGACGGCAACCCCAACGGCTACAATATGCTGCTGCGCAATACCGACACCCCCTTATGCCATGATAACGATGTCAGCTACTTCAATGCCGACAGCGGCACTGCGATCAGCGACTTCCTGGACCAATACGTGCCCCAAGTGCGCGATGCCGAACGTTATCATGGCCTGTTCAATCTCATCACCTGCAATCACGACACGCTCCGCACCGCACAGCGACTGACCGAGCGAGAACGCAAGCTTGCTTATGCCACACTGCTGATGCTGCCCGGCGCACCATTCATCTACTATGGCGACGAACTCGGCATGCGCTACCGCCCTCTCCCCTCCAAGGAGGGCGGATACACCCGCACCGGCAGCCGCACCCCCATGCAATGGGATGACGGGGCCAATCTCGGCTTCTCCCAGGCAGCCGCCGAAGCGCTGTACCTGCCGGTGGACCCCGCCGAAGACGCGCCAACCGTTGAACGGGCCATGGCGAACAAGGATTCGCTATGGCATACCATCCGGTCGGTGCTTACGCTGCGTGCAGACGAACCGGCATTGCATGCGTACTCCGGTTTCGACGTGCTCCACGGCGAGGGCCGAGCATTCGCTTTCAGTCGATCCCGCGGGGATGAACGCATCGTCATCGCCGTCAATCCAGGGCGAGGCACCGAGCAAGTGCCAGTCGAAGGGCTGCAGGGCGAAACACTGTTCGCCATCGGCGGACCGACTTTCAATGCCGACGGAGGGATTATGCTTCCCGCACAATCCTTCATTGTGCTGAAATAACAGGATATTGCCTAAACAAGCGGCGGGGTCCATCCGGTTCCCAAAGGAATCGGATGGACCCCGCCGCTTGGTATCAGCTGTTGTCAGCTCACAGACTCTCGTTGTACTTGCGTACCTTCAGCGTGCGGCGAGAACCATCGAGGTTCTCGGTGATAATACGCTTGAATGCACGATCGGCGTCCGCATGCCCGGCCAACCAGGTCTCCCCCAGCTCCACCAGCTTGGCGGGATCGGCATAGGACGGGTACAGTCCTACCAGCAGCGCCTCGGCCATATGGTAGGTCTTGTTCTCCCATATCCAGTCGGCGACCTCGAAGTACCGCTCGGCATACGGATCAGCCAGATCGGCACGCGGCGTACCAGCGAAACCACCGGCGATGGATTCAAGCTGCATATTGGTCAGATCGGCATTATGCAAAGCCTGATCCCACGCCCATGCCTTGGCCTCGGCAGTGCCCGCAGTGGCGCGGGCGCCAAGCGCGAATTCACGGTTCTCGGTGGTCTCACGCTTCGCCAACTCGGCATCGATATATGCCTGGTCGATCGCGTTCACCTCGCTCAGGGCGCTGACGATGGTCCAACGCATGTTGTTGTCGATCTCAAGACCCTCAAGGGCGATGGACCCGTCAAGCAGTCCCTTGGCATTGGCCACGAACGCCTCATCGCCTTCCTTGCCGTACCCAAGGTATGCGGTGACCAGCTGGAACTGGTTGTCGGAGCCGGCCTCGGCATTGTTCGCCAACGACCAGAGCTCATCGGCGACCTGCCTCAGCACCGCATCACGGGAAGCCGGAGCGACATAATGGTGCGCGGCAGTGCTCATGCAGGCCAACGCATAACGGAATGTGGTCGATTCGGTTTCGCTGGCCAGCAGGCGCAGCGTCATGGCGACGAAACGCTCTGCCGGGAACTCGCCGTCACGCGTCATATCCCAGAAGGCAAGCCAGATGACCGCGCGGGCCAGGGCGTCATCGAAGCGCTGCAGATTATGCTCGGCGAAGGCAAGGCTCTCCTCGTCGAAACGGATCTTGGTATAGGTCAGGTCATCATCGTTGACCAGCAGCACCGCCGGGCGCTCCTTGCCGGCCACGCCTTCGACGACGGTGGTTTCGCCGTCCACATCCAGCTCGACGCGATCGGTGCGCACGATCCTGCCGGTGGCCTTGTCCTCGTTGTAGAAGCCCAACGCCAGGCGATGCGGGCGCAGCACCGGGTAGTCAGCCGGAGCGGTCTGGGTCAGGGTGACGCCGGTCAGCTTGCCGTCTTCGGATTCGACATGCGCGGCGATGGTGTTGATGCTGGACTCCTCCAGCCACTTGGCGCTCCATGCCTTCAGATCGCGACCGGATGTGATCTCAAGTTCGTCGAGCAGATCGGACAGCGTGGCGTTGGAATAGGCATGCTTGTCGAGATAGCTGTGAATGCCTTCGAAGAACTTGTCACGACCAACATAGGCCACCAGCTGCTTAAGCACGGACGCGCCCTTGGCATAGGTGATGCCATCGAAGTTCACGTACGTATCGTTGAGATCGTTGATCGGGGCGACAATCGGATGCGTGGTGTGCAGCTGGTCCTGACGCAGACCCCAGCTCTTCTCGCCGGAGCAGAACGTGGCCCACGCGTCCTTCCATTCGGTGGCCTCGGCAGTGGCCAGGGTGGAGGTGAATTCGGCGAAGGACTCGTTGAGCCACAGATCGTTCCACCACTTCATGGTCACATAATCGCCGAACCACATGTGGGCAAGCTCATGCAGCACCGTGACCACACGGCGTTCCGCATAGGCATCGGTCACCTTGGACTCGAACACATACTGGTCGCGGATGGTGACCATGCCGATGTTCTCCATGGCGCCGGCATTGTATTCCGGCACGTAGATCTGGTCGTACTTGGCATACGGGTACGGCACGCCCCAGGTCTTGGCATAGAAGGCGAAGCCCTTCTTGGTGATGTCGAACAGATAGTCGACATCCTTCTCGAAGGCCTTGGCGAGCGCCTGACGGCAATACATGGCCATCGGCACGGTACGGCCGTCCTCGTTGCTGTATTCGGTATGCCATTCGGCATACGGACCGGCGCAGATGGCGGTGAGATAGGAGCTCATGACCGGAGTGCTTTCGAAGCTCCAGCGCTTCGTGCCCTCATTGGCATGATCGCCCATCGTGCCGTCCTGCGTGGTGCGGTCCAGCGTCTCGACCGAGCATACCGGCATATTGGACGTGACGATCCAGGACTGCGGGGCGACCACGGTGAAATCGAAAATGGCCTTCAGATCAGGCTGGTCGAACACCGTGTACACGCGGCGAGCATCCGGCACCTCGAACTGGGAGTACAGGTAGATGTTGCCGTCGGAAGGATCGACGGAACGGTGCAGACCCTCGCCGGTATTGGAATAACGGCATAGCGCCTTGACTATGACCTCGTTGTTCTCCTGAAGGCCGTCCAGCTCGATGCGGTCGTCGACAAACACCTTGGCCGGGTCGAGTGCAACGCCATTGAGCTCCACGGATTCAACCTCATCGGCGATAAGATCGAGGAACGTGGAGGAACCGGCCTTAGCCCCGAAGCTGATTCGGGTGACGCTACCGAAGGTCTTGCCTCCAACGGTCAGATCGAGATCGACGTAATAGTGGATGGGTGCTTCCACAATGGCCTTGCGTTCTTCGGCCTCGACACGGGTGAGGTTTGATCCGGGCATGCGACTCCTTTGTTATCTCTCTGTTCTGCGACTTATGCGCAGACGAAGCGGCATAACCGGATCGTCCGGTTATGCCGCTTCATTGCATTACTGACGTCTAGCTTACGTAGACCCCATGTCTTGCGCATTTCCCCTACCGAAGGAATACGCAAGAGAGGAAACGAAAAAGCGTCTTGACGCAGCATGCACTGCGCCAAGACGCGTAAACCCGCTATGGATATACGGTTTATGCCTGTAGGATCAGTCGCGGCCGATCAGCATGGCGTCATCCACATCCGTGGCGATGTCGGCCACAACCGGCACGATCATCGGCTTGCGGTGCAGCTGGCGCGCAACCCAGCTGCCCAGGGTGCGACGCATGATCTGCTGCAGCTTGTGCGTGTCCTTCGTGCCCGTCATCATCGCATCGTTCAACTGTTCGATGATCTGATGACGCACCTTGTCGAATTCGCTTTCGTCTTCGGCCACGGCGTTCAGGTAGATCTTCGGACCGGACACCACCTCGCGGGCATCGGTATCGACCACCACAAAGCTGGAGACGAAGCCCTCGGTACCGAGAATACGACGCTTCTCCAGCTCCTCGTCGGTCAGTTCGCCGACCGAATCGCCATCGACGTACACGTAGCCGCACGGCACGGAACCAACGACCGCCGCCTTGCCGTGGTACAGGTCCACCACGTCGCCGTCCTCGGCAAGCACCACGTTCTGCGGATCGACACCGGTCTTGACGGCGATCAGGCCGTTGGCGACCAGGTGGCGGTTCTCACCGTGGATCGGCATGGCGCACTTCGGCTTGACGATGTTGTACATGTACAGCAGTTCGCCCTCGTTGCAGTGGCCGGACACGTGCACGGCGGCGTTGTCGCGGTTGACGACCTTCGCGCCGAGTTGCACCAGCTTGTTGATGACCTTGTACACGCCATGCTCGTTGCCCGGGATCAGGGAGCTGGCAAGAATGACGGTATCGAACTCGTTGATGTGGATATCGCGGTGGTTGCCGTCGGCGATGCGCCCAAGAGCGGCCATCGGCTCGCCCTGCGAACCGGTGCACATGTAGACGAGCTTGTCGTCCTGGATGTCGTTGGCCTGCTTGAGATCCACCACGGTGTCTTCGGGGATGTGCAGGTAGCCGAGATCCGCCGCGATGGACATGTTGCGTACCATCGAACGGCCGACGAATACGACCTTGCGACCGTACTTGTGCGCGGCGTCGACCACCTGCTGCACGCGGTGCACATGGCTGGAGAAGCTGGCGACGATGATCTTGCGCGTAGCCTGGGCAAACGCCTGGTCAAGAGCCGGACCGATGGAGGTCTCCGGCTTGACGAAGCCGGGAACCTCGGCGTTCGTGGAATCCATCATCAGCAGATCCACGCCCTTTTCGCCGATCTTGCCGAATTCGACCAGATCGGTGATGCGATGGTCCAGCGGCAGCTGGTCAAGCTTGATATCGCCGGTATCGATCAGGGAGCCGGCCGGCGTCTTGACGTATACGGCCAACGCATCCGGAATGGAATGCGTGACGTTGACGAATTCAAGGTCGAACGGGCCGGCCTTGAGCTTGTCACGCCCGGTGACCTCGACCTTCGTCGGGTTGATGTGGTGCTCCTTGCACTTTGCCTCCGCAAAGGCAAGGGTGAGCTTGGAGCCGATCAGCGGGATATCCGGGCGAAGCCTAAGCAGGTACGGCACGCCGCCGATATGATCCTCATGACCATGTGTAAGCACCAGCGCCTCGACCTTGTCGAGACGATCCTTGATATAGCTGAAATCGGGAAGAATCAGATCGACGCCGGGCTGCTCCTCCTCCGGGAAGAGCACACCGCAGTCGATGAGCAGCAGGTGGCCGTTGTATTCGACCACGTTCATGTTGCGCCCGATCTCGCCCAGACCGCCGAGTGGCGTGATGCGCATCGAGCCCTTGCGATACTTCGGCGGGGCGATCAGCACCGCGTCCTGCTGGGGTGCGGTGGCCTGCGGTGCGCTCTTCGTGTTGCGACCACGGGTTCTCGACGCAGCACCACGGCGAGAGGTGCTCTTCTGGGACTGCGTGCCGTTGCTCTTGCGCGACGCCGAACCGCGGCGACGCGTGCTTTTCGTTGTTTTCTTTTCTTGTGCCATACTGAGGGACTATTCCTTATTTATTGAAGTGCTCCCGTACTCTTACGGGAGCGACAGTTGGAATCGTCCGGCTGTGCACGGCGAAACTCGAGGGATTGCCTCACAGCAATCCGGCGGCTAGCATGCCCGCCTTCGCTTTCTCGAGCTGTGCAGCATCCGGACCGATATTCGGCAGACGCATGGTGGTGCTGTCCAGTACGCCGCGCACCTTCAACGCGGCCTTGGCCATAACGGCCTGATAGCCATCACCGTTCATGGAATGGACAAGCGGCGCAAGTCGATTGGCCAGACGCTGCGCCTCATGAATATCGCCACGATCGAACGCATCGACCAAATCGGCCATCGGGCCAGAGGCCACATGTGCGATCACGGAGATAATGCCCACCGCACCGATGGAGAGGAACGGCAGGAACAGGCCGTCATCGCCGGAATACCAGGCAAGCCCGGTACGCTGCTGCTTCTCGACGGCCGCAGCCAGATCGCCGGTGGCGTCCTTGACCGCCACAACATGATCCAACTCGGCGAGACGGTCATACGTCTCGACCTTGACTTTCAGACCGGTGCGGGAAGGCACGTCATATACGATGATCGGCTTATCCGTATTCTCGTCCACGGCCTTGTAGTGGCCGACAACACCGGCCTGGCTCGGACGGGAATAATACGGCATGACCACGAGCACCGCATCGGCGCCCGCCTCCTGGGTCTGTTCCACCATGCGCACGGTGTGTGCGGTGTCGTTGGAGCCTGCGCCGGAAATCACCGGCACATCCACGACTTCCTTGACCGCGCGAACGAGGTCAACCTTCTCATCCATGTGAGTGACAGGCGATTCACCGGTCGTGCCGTTGACGACCAAGCCGTCTGCGCCATCCGCGACAAGCTGCTTGGCCAGTTTCTGCGCCGCTTCGAAATCGACGTCGCCATTGGGCTTCATCGGGGTAATCATCGCAGGAAGGATACGGCCGAACGGAGCCGGGTTCAAAAGGTGCATGTCACTCTCACTCATAGTTGACACGGTACTTCCCGCCACGGACTCTTGAAACCGTTTCGAGCATAAAAGTCACATTATGGAAATGTTTGTCCAGTGTCGCATGTTTCCCAAGCCACCGACACTCACTGGCACCTCACCGTCGGTAGTTTTGGGAGAAACACAAACTACCGCCGCTCAGACATAGCTCACCGTCAACAGTTTGGGAGGGGGGAGCCGAATAGGGACAGAACCGGAGAAAGAGCGGACACGAAAACCGGAGAACAAGCAGGATCAAGACCGAAGATAAGAGAATAAGACAACGCCGGAAATACGGAAGCAGGCGCGAAACCTGAGATAAGGGAACGGGTCCGAAACTTGAAATCAGGAGACGGACCCGAAACGGAAGAAGGATCGCGATCACAGATCAAGGAAATTATCGAGGCCGATGGTCAGACCGGCGGGAGCGTCAGCAGCGAGCTTGCGCACGGCCAGCAGCACGCCCGGCATGAAGGAACCGCGGTCGAAGCTGTCGGCGCGAATCGTCAGCTGTTCGCCGGCATTGCCGAACAGCACCTCCTCATGGGCGTTCAGGCCGCGCAGACGTACGGCGTGCACATGGATGCCGTCGACCACCTGCCCACGGGAGCCGCCATCGGTTTCGGTGTTGTCCGGCACTTCGCCCAGGCCGGCGGCCTTGCGCGCCTCTGCGATGCCGTGCGCGGTGTGGATGGCGGTGCCGGACGGTGCGTCCACCTTGTTCGGATGATGCAGTTCGATGACCTCGGCGGATTCGAAGTATTTGGCGGCCTTGGTGGCGAAATAGTCGGCGAGCACCGCGGAGATGGCGAAGTTCGGCGCGATGAACACCTTCTGCGTGTCGGGGCGCGGACCGTCCGCGATGGCCTTGCGTACCTGAGCGAGCTTCTCATCGGTCCAACCGGTGGTACCGACCACGATATCCACGCCCTGTGCGATCAGCGCGAGCACGTTGCCCAAGCTGACGGACGGCACGGTGAATTCCACGACCACATCGGTATTAGCCGGTTCGATACGCGTAAGATCGTCGCCCGCATCAAGCGCGAGCGCCAGCTGCATGTCTTCCGCGCCGTTCACCGCGTCGATCACATGCGAGCCCATACGTCCTTTGGCGCCTACGACCGAAACCTGAATCATGTTGTCTCCTTACCTATGCGAAGGGCGGGAACCTGCACATGGAAGGTTCCCGCCCGAATTCCCGTCATAATGCGTATGCGTCCGAGATTAGCCGCGTTTGCGGACGATGGCCCAGCCGAGCAATGCGAACGGAATCGAGCACAGCACGAAGACCCATGGCAGCATAAGGCTGGTATTCGGCGTGGCATGGTCGAGCACGATGCCGGTGATCATGGAGCCGAAGGACGCGCCCACGGTGCCCGCGGTGGAAACCCATGACAGGCCTTCGGTCAACGATTCCTCGGGCACGGTCTCCTTCATCACCAGATTGCCGGAGGCGAATACCGGGGAAATGGTCAGACCGGTCAGGATCTCCACCAGTCCCATGACAATCAGATTGCCCATGCAGGCGTGGATGATCACGAATCCGACGGTCATGGCGGACAGGAACATCACCATGTGCGCCCACCGTGACCCGCTAAGCTCCCGGGAGCCGAATGCGAGCGCACCGATGCATGAGCCGACCGCCAGCATGGCGAGCTGCACGCCGAGCACGGAATCGAGGTGCAGCGACTTCATCACGGCGGTCATGGAGGTGTCGAACGCGGTGAAGCTCATGTTGAAGACGACGAATACGAGCAGCAGCGGGATCACACCGGCATAGGTAAGCACGTTGCGTTTCTTCGCTGCGTCGCCGTTCTTCAGCTGCTGAAGACTGAGCCTGTCCGCGTTCGCGGCATGGAAGTTCCTGTCGCCTGCTTGAGCGGCGTCCACCTCGATGACATGGACCACGAGCGGCTGCGTGTTGTGCAGGGCGAAGAAGATGGTGCCGCCGATGGCGCTGGCTGCGGTCGGCACGAAGAGCTGCGAGACCGGGTGCACGGATGCCGCGAGGAATGCGGCGAGAATCGGCCCGAAGATGAACACGACCTCGTCGATGGCGGATTCCAATGCATAGGCGGTGTTGAGCAGCTCGTTGTTGCCGGTGCGGTCGAGCACATACGCCCAACGGGTGCGCACCAACGCCCCGAAGGAGAATTGGGTCAGTCCCATGACGATGGCCAACAGGAACAGCAGTGGGATGGGCACACGGACCAGAGCCGCGAATGCGAAGCCCAGCATGGCGACGATCTGCACGGCGAGTACGATCCTGCCGATCCTGCGCTGGCCGAACTTGTCGAACAGGCGCGCGTACAGCGGGGTGACGGCCGCAGTGGCAAGCACGTAGGCGGCACTCATGACGCCGGCGATCGTCCAATTGTCGTACAGGTGGTTCAGGGCGAGAATGATGCCCAACCCCATCATCGACATCGGCAGACGCGCCAATGCGCCCGACGCGCAGAACGCTTTTGCTCCGGGAATGGCGAACAATGCCGCGTACGGCGAGCGTCGTTTGCCGGAAGTCTCCGGCCCACCGCCTGATCGGATGCTCTGCGGCGTAGTTGTGGTGTCTGCCATCAGGCCTTCACCCGCCCACGGTAGATGAACATATCGCCGAACAACGGCTCTTTGCCGTCGACGACGGGCGTGCCTGCCAGCCGCTGCGCGATGCGTTCCAGTCCCTTGTGGTCGTAGAAGCTCACATCGCAATCGGAATCGGTATGCAGATAGAATGCATCCACGTCCCAGGCGGCCAGGTACCGCTGCATGCGATCCCAAAGCCCTCCTCCCACGCCGCAGCCGCGCACGTCAGGATTGACCACGAACAGTTCCAGTTCGCCCAGCGTGGTCTCGTTGGCCTTGCTTTCCCGCTCAAGATCGAGTTCCAGCGCGAACGCGTTCTTCAGCATGTCGAGACGTTTGGAGGCTTCGGGATTCGTGCGGATCATACGTTCGGTGACGGCCAGGTCGCCCGCGACGCCGAGCTCATCAAACTGGGGGCGTTCTCCGGCGACGCGGATGAGGGTGATGCCAGCGAGCGTGCCGTCAGCGGCGAATGCGGCGTTGGCGAATGTGGTCGGCTGCAGGTAGTGCAGCACGAAATACCGGGATATGAGCAGCGAGAACCTCGTACCCGCGAGCGCCCCATCCTGGGGCCAGGTGCGGTCGAACAGCTCGACCACGGCGTCCACATCCTTCCATGTGATGGGACGGTAGATGATGATGTTCGGGTTGACGTCGGCAACTGTACCGGCGGATTTGGTTGCGTTGCTCGCAGCCATGGTGCACTCACTCCTTATTCGATGTTGCGTCCGGCACGTGCGCCCGCCCACACGTGCTGCGCGAGGGTAGCGGTCTTCCCGCAACGCGGCCCTCTGTGCGTTTCCCCTGAAGGCCTGCCATCCACATATGCGTGGCGGCTACGCTGCGTGTTCATACGGAATTCCGTAGCTCGACTCGGCAAGGGTCTTGTCTTGTCTAGCCTACGAACACTCGATTCGGTTCGAACAGGCACTTTCGATGCTAATGGAACGTGTCGATACCGCGGTTATCACGCCGCCTGCACGGCAAACGAATCCCATCGGCTGTCGTTCGTCTCATCGATGTGAGGTTCAGTGGAATCGACGATCTGCGTGTGCAGCCGTTCCAACCGTTCGTCACGCGTCTTCGCGCCCAATTCGCATTCCCACACGTCGATGACACGCCATCCGCTCTCCAGCAATTGCCGGTGCTGCCTGCAATCGCGTTCACGATTACGCATCAGCTTCGCGTTCCAGAATTCGACGTTGGATTTCGGCATCGTCTGTTTGCCGCAGCTTTCGTGCATATGCCAGAAGCATCCGTTCACGAAGACGATCACATGGTATTTGGGCAGCACAATGTCGGGGTGGCCTGGATAGCGTTTGTCGTTCTTGCGAAATCGCAGGCCCTGACGGAACAGGTAGCTGCGGACCAGCACTTCGATCGTGGTGTCTTTGCCTCGAATATGCGACATGGTGTAGCTGCGGGTGCCACGCTCGTATTTTTCGGTTTTGCCCGCTTTGCCACCTGTTCTGCCAGCCGACCGGCGGGTCGAGCGCCCGCTCCTCTTACCTGTGTTCCCGTTTGCCACGCCTACGAGTGTAGCCATGCCCATGCCACAGCTCCACGCCACCAAGTACCCTGAAAGGCATGAAGCTTACTGATATTTCTCCCGCAATCGCACTCACCCCTCTTGACGGCCGTTATCACAACGCCACCGCCCCGCTTGTCGAATATCTGAGCGAGCCTGCGCTCAACCGCGAACGCATGCGCGTGGAAGTGGAATGGATGATTCTGCTGGCCAATGGCTTCGAAGGCAACGGCAATCAGCCGATCGTCGACGGCGTCAAGCCGTTCACCGAGGCGGAGAAGGACTATCTGCGTTCCATCCCCGAGAACTTCGGCGCCGCGGGCATCGCACAGCATGCCGCGCACGAGGCGGTCACCCACCATGATGTGAAGGCCGTGGAATACTATATCGACGACCTCATCGACGCCGCCCCGGCAGAGTTCACTAATATCAACGAGCGTCTCAAGACCCTGGTGCATTTCGCCTGCACCTCCGAAGACATCAACAATCTTTCCACCGCACGCTGCGTCAAGAACGCCATGGAACAGGTGTGGACCCCGGCGTTCAAGGAGATCATCGACCACCTCGCCGAAAAGGCCGAGGAGAACAAGGACAAGGCGCTGCTGTCCCTGACCCACGGCCAGCCGGCCACCCCGACCACGCTCGGCAAGGAACTCGCCGTATACGTGTACCGACTGAACCGTCAGCTCAAGCACATCGAAAGCCAGGAGTATCTGGGCAAGATCAACGGCGCAACCGGCACCTTCGGCGCCCACCTGGCCGCATGCCCGAATGTGGATTGGATCGCGGTCTCCCGCGAGTTCGTGGAGAACCGCATGGGCCTGACCTGGAACCCGCTGACCACGCAGATCGAAAGCCACGACTGGCAGGCCGAACTGTATTCCACCGTCTCCCACGCCAACCGCATCATGCATAACCTGTGCGTGGACGTGTGGATGTACATCTCCCGCGGCGTGTTCGCGCAGATTCCGGTGAAGGGCGCAACCGGTTCGTCCACCATGCCGCACAAGGTGAACCCGATCCGTTTCGAGAACGCCGAAGCGAACTTCGAGATCTCCTGTTCCCTGCTCGACACGCTGTCCGCCACACTGGTGGAATCCCGTTGGCAGCGCGACCTGACCGACTCCACCACCCAGCGCAACATCGGTTCCGCGCTCGGCTACAGCCAGCTGGCCCTGTACAACCTGATGGGCGGCCTGAAGTCCATTCATCCGAACGATATCGTCATCGAGCGTGAGCTTGACACCAACTGGGAAGTGCTCGGCGAGCCGATTCAGACCGCCATGCGCGCCTGCGAGCTCAAGGGTCTGCCGGGCATGGAGAAGCCTTATGAAAAGGTCAAGGAGCTTATGCGCGGTCATGAGATCAGCAAGGAAGCCGTCGAAGCGTTCATCGACCAGCAGTCCTTCGACGACGAGACCGCGGCACGACTCAAGGCTTTGACCCCCGCCACCTACACCGGATGGGCCAACAAGCTGGTCGCCTTCGACCGCTAATCCTATGTTCAATGGCCGATGTTGACGGCGATCTTCCGGTCGTCGTCAACATCGGCCATCCATTTTTCTTCCGCAACCATAGTCATAGTCAGGAACTGCACGCATGACGGATAGGACGGACATGCATATCGATGACGTTGCCCCCAAACGCACCCATGATTTCGGCGATTTGACACGTGCCGCGCTATCGCTCGTCGGCGCGGTCATAGTCATGGTGTTCGCCGTGTACATGGGCGGTATCACCAGCGGCGTGGAGGCCGACGTACACACCGCGGCACAGGCCATCAACTGGCTTGCCGACATTCCCTCCTCCGTATTGCAGCAGCTTGCCACCGTCATCATCGTCGTGACCGTGCTCATCCAGCTGATGCTCGCCCGCGAATGGCTTGTCACGCTTACCGCCATCGCCGGCATGCTCGCCGGATATCTTGCGGCTTGGGGACTGTCCATACTGATATGCACAACGAATAGGATGCTCGCGATTTCGGTGGTTTCCGCCACTACGCTGTTGGACTCGGGACTGCTGCCTGGCATCTATACCGCCATGGCGGCTTTCCTGACCACGGCCGGCCCGCGCCGCATCCGATCGTCGGTGAAATGGGGATGGAACATCCTGTATGCCACGGCCGCGCTTATGGTGATGCTGTCCTGGCATTCGGTCAGCGGCGTGCTGGTGGCGTTCTTCGCCGGCAGGGCGCTTGGCATGATCGTCCGCTTCGCGGTCGGCACGCGCAGCACCGGCATCTGGGGCGAGGAACTGGTGAACGCGCTGCAGGACATCGGTCTCGATGTCGCCACACTGATACGCAATCAGGAACTGCATGCCCGCGTTCGTTCGCTCAACGCATCGCTGGACGACGATCTGGTGGAGGGATCGCGCATCTACGATATGCGCACCACAAGCGGCAAACGATATGTGGTTTCCGTACTCGACGCGCAAACGCACACCGCCGGCTATCTCAAGCAATTGTGGGATTGGCTGCGTTTCACCGGCATCGCCACCCGCCGAGACCGCAACGTCTGCGACACCGTGCAGCATCATTTCGCCATGCTGCTGGCCCTGAGCGCGGCCGGCCTTCCCTCCATGGCGCCGTATGGCGTGGCGGACACCGAGGAATCGGCGGTTCTGGTGCTTGACGCGCACACCGGTGAACGCCCGACGAATCTGAACATTCTCACCCGCGACGACGCCGTCGAGTACATGCGTTTTCTGGATGTGGCGAATAGGCGCGGCTATACGCATCGTCGTATCACGCCCGATACACTTGCCCGGCTGGATGGCGGCATTCCCGTTATCGCAGGCTGGCATAACGGTGACAGCGGATCGTCAGGCGCCAATATCGCACTTGACAAAGTGCAGCTGCTCGCCCTGTTCGCGGCGCTGATCGGCGTGGACGACGCCTTAAGCGCCGCCCGCGAGGTCTGGGGTGAGCAAACGCTTCTGCAGATCGCCCCCTTCCTGCAGAAAGTCGCCATCCCCTCCCCCACCCGCGCCCTGGACTCCTGGGACAAGCAGCTGCTGAAGACACTGCAGACCTCCATCACCGCCATGGCCGACGACGAGCAGAACGATGTTCCCGAATCGGTGACGCTGGCACGATTCTCCTGGCGATCCATGCTGACCATGCTGCTGGTCATCGTCGCCGTGGTCGTAGTGTTCACCCAGCTCAAGCCGGAAGAGATTGTCGCCGCATTGCGTAACGCCAATCCCACCATGGCTCTGATATGCCTTGCGTTCGGCTTGTGCAGCTGGATCGGCTCGTCGGTTTCACTGGGTGCGCTGGTCGAACGCGGCAAACGCCGCCCGCTTGGCATATTCATGAGCCAGGTGGCGGGCGGCTTCGCCACGGTATCGATGCCGGCCGGCGTGGGTCCGGCCTTCGTGAACCTGCAGTTCCTGCGCAAATCCGGTTACCGGAATACGACCGCCACCGCCATTATGAGCGCGGTGATGGCTGTTTATTATCTTGCGTACTTCATGCTGCTGATCGCCATCGGACTGTTTACCGGCAAGCACACGTTGTCCGGTACGATACCCACGAACACCCTGGTGATCGTGCTGGGTGCCGTCGGCGCGGTGCTGGCCATCGCCATGATGATTCCGCCGTTGCGCCACATGATCATGCAACGGCTTGTGCCTGTAGCGAAAAAATATTTCACCCAACTGCTCAACGTGCTGAATCAACCGGCCGAGCTCGCCGTCAGCATCTGCGGCGGACTCGTACAGAACATCACCACCGGACTGGCGTTCTGGTCGGCATTGCTCGCGTTCGGCGTGCATATGAACCCCGTCGAGACGATTTTCGTGTTCATGCTCGCCTACGCGCTCGGCTCCGCCGTCCCCACCCCGGGCGGTCTTGGAGGCGTCGAAGCGGCGCTTACCTTCGCGTTCGTCGCAGTAGGCGTACCCCAGGGCGTGGCGTTGTCGGCCACGCTGCTGCATCGCGTGGTGTTCTACTGGCTGCGCATACCGCTGGGAGCATTGGCCATGCAATGGCTGAACCGGCATAATCTCGTCTAGCGTCGTCCTTGATTCGTTCCAATATGCCGAACTTGTCACACAAGTCCCACATTTTTGCCCAAAACGGGGAGAAAACACGGAAAAACGTTGTCATAATGCGGTATTTGGCGGGTTCGTGCGCTAATATCTTACATGTCACAAACGGATGCGCTCCTGGCGGAGTCATCCCCGGATAAAGAAGGACACTTATGGCATACAACAAGTCTGATCTCGTCTCGAAGATTGCTCAGAAGTCCAACCTGACCAAGGCTCAGGCTGAAGCTGCCGTCAATGCTTTCCAGGATGTGTTCGTCGAGGCTATGAAGTCCGGCGAAGGCCTGAAGCTGACCGGTCTGTTCTCCGCTGAGCGTGTCAAGCGTGCCGCTCGTACCGGCCGCAACCCGCGCACCGGCGAGACCATCGAGATCCCGGCCACCTACGGTGTGCGTATCTCCGCTGGCTCCCTGCTGAAGAAGGCCGTCACCGAGAAGTGATCTCTCAGCGCATATAGCTGCATACACAAGAAAGCCCCGACCACTGATGGTCGGGGCTTTCTTGGTTATGCTCGTGCATTCACTTATCCGCCCTAACAGTGCCGTTCCTGAACTGCGGACTCCTATTCATCGACGGGCAATGCGGCCATCAATGCCTTGAAATCCGGCGTGGGAGCTGTGCTGAAGGGGTCAAGCAGCACCGCTTCGCGCCGTACGGGACTGGTCAGCGTGAACGTGGTCCAATCACAGGAATACTGCGCGTTCGCCCGTTGCGCGGCGTCGATGAACATTCCACGCAACGCGGCGCGGGTGCCCTGCGGAGCACGGTCGACGGCCTGATCGGCACGCCGCCGTTCAACGATCTCACGCAGCTGCCCGTGGGCGACAAGCGAATCATACAACCGACCGTTGGCCACATCATGGTATTCCAATTCAAGCCGTTGCAAGCCGGCATGCGAAATCCGCGGGTCACGGCGACGCATGGCCTGGGCAAGACGATATTTCATCGCCCAGTCCACACGATCCGCCAACACGGCGATATTCCCCTGCTCCAATGCGTTCAACGCCCACTGCCAGGCGTCAAGAACCTCTTCTGGCGATGTCTGCGGCATGCCTGCTGCGATACTCTCGCCATGATTGCGCACAAACGCTTCGACCACGTCGAAATACCGCCGCTGAATCTGCAACGCCGTAAGCTGCGATTCATCGCCGTTCGACTCATTGCCACCGCCTACCGCAAGGCATGCCTGACGATCGTCAAGAAAACGACTCACCGTACGATTCGCCGCCGCGGCATCCGCCAGGGCAAGCCCCTCGAACCCGGAAGGAACACCGCGGCGTACCGCATCCTCGATAACGCATAGCACCAGATGCGTGGTGGCGAGCTTCACCCACGTTGCCCACTGGGAACGATTGGAATCGCCAATAATCACATGAAGACGACGGTAGGATTCGGGATCGGCATGCGCCTCATCCCGCGTGTTGATCATCGGACGTGCACGCGTCGTGGCGGACGAGACAGCCTCATCAAGGAAATCGGCGCGTTGCGTGATCTGAAAGCCCGACTCGGCGAACCTGCCGGCCCCCGTATACAACTGCCGGGTGATGAGGAAGGGCAACAGCTGATCCTCGATCAGTTCAAGCTTGACGAATCGGCGTACCAGATAATTCTCATGGCAGCCGAACGCATGCCCCGCGGAATCGACGTTGTTCTTGAACACATGGATCGTGGCGCGATCACCATGGCCGGCACGCAGACGCTGCTGCGCCCCGCCGGCCAGATGCCGCATAATGCGCTCCCCTGCCAGATCCTGCAGCAACGCATCCTTGGGATCGAGCGCTTCGGCAGTGGCATATTCGGGGTGGGAGCCTACATCCAGATACAGCCGCGACCCATTGGTCAGATATGTGTTGGTGGAACGCGCCTTCGACACAACCGGCTGGAACATCGTCATGGCCACCTGCCCCGCATCCACGGCATGATCGGCGCCGGTGACGGATACGCCGTATTCGGTTTCGATACCGAAGATACGGCCGAAATCATTACGCATTCCCGTATCGGCATGCATGGCGCGGGTGCTGCTGTCACGCAGCTGAGGCATTATTCGCCGCCTTTTTGCACAAAGCTGGAAACATAGTCTTCGGCGCTGGTCTCCAACGTCGAGGCGATATCGTCCAGCACGGAATCGAGTACGTCGAAATCCTCATTCTGCTGGGCATCGACGCTTGCCGCCGTCTGCTCCTCGTCGGCGGACCGGCTGGCTTCCTGCCGCTGCTGCTGGAATTGCTGAGGCATAATCGTCACGCTCCTTGCTGTTGGATGAGAATGGGCTTGAGTTCGCGGTCGATCAGGCCGTTGGTGCATACGATGTCGTTGTTCTGACGCCAGTGGATGTCGCCGCCGTCCCAACGGTGCAACGCCCCCTGCGCCTCCCATACCACCACTGCGGCGGCGGAAATGGCCGGCACGTCCCATTCATGAAGTTCCGGCTCGAAGTACGCGTCATAGGTGCCGTCGGCAACCTTGCACAGATCAAGCGATGCGGGGCCGACACGCTTGACGTCGGCGGGATGGTGATCGGCCAACGCGCCCACCGTGCCCAGTGCACGATTCGATTCGCCGGGCATATAGGACATGCCGAAGCTCACTACGGCACCATCCAGTGTGGGGGTGACGGAGGGAACGACCTTCTCGCGCTTCTCGCCCAGTTGGGTGTTACGAATGCGCACCGCGCCACCGCCACGCACCGCCACATAGGTCTCCCCCAACGCCGGCGCATGGACGATACCGAGAATCGGCTGGGCCGAGCCGAACTCGTTGAATTCGAACAGGGAGACGGTGATGGCCCATTCGCTCATATTGCGCAGGTAGTTGATCGCGCCGTCAAGTTTGCCGACGCACCAATAGCGCTGCCACGGACGGCTCTCCGCCGGGCGCGTCTGCCAGAAACCGTCGAAATGCTCGATATCCGCAAGCCTGCCGGAAACATACCGCAGCAAACGCCCGTCGACGTCTCCAACGAAACACCGACCGTCCTCACCTCGCGTGGGGACGGTGCCGTGTGAATTCAACTGATCCTGCAACGCATGGACTCCGGCGGCCTTAACCGCCTCGACGACCTTCATCGCCAGTTCTCGTAGATTCTCTTGTGTCATAGTGTCTCATTCTAACTACGCCCGGCGATTGCATCGAGCGCCTGAGCCGCGCTATTCGCCTGTTCCAGCAGCTGCGCGGTTTCAGCCTGCGTGAACCGCAGCGGATCGGACATGTCGAGGGAAACCAGATCACATTGCCTGAACCCCGTGGACTGCGCGGCCGAGGCATTGCCATATGTCGCATCAAGCTCGTTACGCAGCGAATCCGCCGTACGCACGGTGATATGCGACCAACTGGCCGCCACGATCTCGGCAGGGAAACGCCTCACGAGTTCGGCACGCAGCCAGGCACGCGTGGTCTGCGGCGCCGCGGATGCGGCTTGGTCGAGCTGCTGGTCGGTGACCATGCGTTCGGTTTGCGATTCGACCTTGGCGTAGATGGAGCGAACCGGATCGAGCGCCGCCCAGCTCAGGTCGATGGCCGCCAATCGTGGATCGTTCCATGCGGTGTTGCCGAGCCTGCGCCGCATCTTTTCCAACAGCTGCCATTTGAGCAGCCATTCGATGCGCCCGGCCTCATCGCGCATGGCGAGACGCTCGTCTGCGCTGGCGTGGCGGATCGCAGCAGTATCGGCGAGCGCCTGCCCCCACATGGCCATGATATTGCGCGTCTGGCGGTCCTCCCACGCCGGTTCGCCCGCGGTGTCGGTGCCGAGCACGATCGCCGCTACCGCATATACTGCGGCTCGCAACCGCACCTGCATCTGCCATGCGGTGGTGGTTCCGCCCTGTTCCAAGGCGAGTTCGGCGTTCAGACTCAGATCATGCGATACCGTGTGCATGGCTCCGACCGGATCGGCAAGACGCAGCCCCTCGATAAGCCCGCGCATGTCGAAGTCTGTCTCTTCGGCATGCTCAAGCGCCCACAGCAGCATGCTGGTGGCACCGAGTTTGAGCGCCTGCGGCGTCTCCATGCGATTGGCATCGCCCACGATCACATGGAGCCTGCGGTATTCGCCGGTGGAATGCGATTCGTCGCGCGTGTTGATGATGGGACGGTCGAACGTCGTTTGCAGGCCGATTTTGGCGTGAATGTAGTCGGCACGTTGGCTGAGCTGATACCCCGCGGTCTCACTGTGCTCGCCTATGCCGACGCGCCCCGACCCGGCCCAGATCTGACGTGAGACGAAATGGGCGGTCATCAGCCCCGCCACATCGTCGAACGGTACGGATCGGCGCATCATATAGTTCTCATGCGTGCCCCAGCTGGCGCCTTTGCCGTCGACATTATTGCGATGCAGCACTACTGTATGGCCGGTGATGTGGCTGGCCTGGCGGGCGGCGGCAAGCATGAGCCGGTCGCCGGCATGGTCGTAGGCCACGGTTTCGAATGGGTCGATGGTTTCCGGCGCGGAATATTCCGGGTGCGCGTGGTCGACGTAGATGCGCCCGCCGTTGGGAGCGATGACATTGGTGATATTGAGCTGCGGGGCGTCGGTAAGCATATCCGGTCTGGCCGCGGCTCGATCGAGACGCGTGCCGCGCGCATCGTTGACCGGGTCCTCCTGCCGATAATCCCAGCGGATATGCCGTTGTTCGGCGCTGGCCGCGGCCCCCACCACGTCGAATGACAATTGCACGGGCTGGTAATGCGACGTGCCGGCCTGCGAGACCGCGTACTCCGTTTCCGTGCCCATCACACGCAACACACTCATAGTCGTTCCTCCTGGCTTATGTTTGGTTCCACCTGCTGCACGCGTCATTCCGTTTGCGCGGCAACGGGGCGGATGGCGACGATGCTTCCCGTTTCGAACCCGTTGACGCGGCTCCACTGCTCCGGGTCGCTGTCCAGCAGCGAATCGCGGGTTTCGGCGAATTCGTCCTCGACCGCCAAGGCGAGCAGATCGGCGTTCAGCGCAACCTGCCTGCCCGTACCGATCGAGGCTTTGACCGCACGTGTCTTGGCTCGATCGACGATGTTCTTCAGACTTGCGCCGGACACCACATCGGCAAGGAACAGACCTCGCCAACGCCCGTTCATGTCACGCACCTCCGCAAGCTGGCGTCGCAATGTTCTGGACATGATATCGTGCACGAGAACGCTGGCGAGCGCGGAGGCATCCATTCCCTGCTGCAATGGCAGATCGTCGGTAAGGTAGTGCCGTACGATCGCCACCGCCGATTCCGCAGATGGCCTGTCGATGCGAATCTTCACGTCCAACCGTCCGGCACGCAATACGGCCGGATCGATCATGTCCACACGGTTCGAGGCGCCGATCACCATTACGTTGTCCAAGGATTCCACGCCGTCAAGCTCGGTGAGGAACTGCGGCACGATCGTGGTCTCCACATCGGACGAGACACCAGATCCGCGTGTTCGCAGCAGCGAATCCATTTCGTCGATGAACACCACCACCGGGCGGCCGTCCGCCGCACGTTCGCGGGCTCGCGCAAAGATCAGACGAATCAGGCGTTCCGATTCGCCCACATATTTGTTCAAGAGCTCCGGCCCCTTGACGGAGAGGAACACGCCGCCGCCCGCACCGGATTCCTCGGCCAACGCATGCGCCACGGCTTTGGCGATCAGCGTCTTGCCGTTGCCCGGAGGCCCGTACAACAGCACGCCCTTCGGCGCACGCAGATGGTAGCGGTTGAACAGCTCCCGATGCGTGAACGGCAGTTGCACCGCATCGCGGATACGCTCGATCTGGCTGTCAAGGCCGCCGATGTCCGCGAACGTGACATCCGGCACCTCTTCAAGCACCAGGTCGAGATCATCCTCCTGAGGCAGCACCGCCACCGCCAGGCGCGCAGATGGATCCACAACGACACGCTGGCCGTTGGCCAAGTGCATCACGGCCAATTCGGAGGAGCGGCGCACCACGCTCAGGGAGCCGCTGGCATCGGAGACGAGCAGTCTACCGTCATCGAACACCTGGGCGATGATACGTACCATGCCCACGGTATCGGCTCCGCGCTGATCGACCACCACCATCGACTCGTTCAAGAGCACGGTACTGCCGGCCGCCAAACGCGCCGCATTGAAGTTGGCCGCGACCGGCACGATCATACGTCGCGTGCCGGCGATCACCTCGGCGGAAGCATGCTGAACGCCGTATTCGTCGGTACGGCATGAATCGACACGCACCATGGTGGCGAAGGTCATGGGCGGCTGGGCGAGCTGGGCGAGCTGGGCGCGGGCCTTGTTCAGCTCCTTGCCCGCACGATTCAGCGCCTCGGCCAACGCATGGTTCTTGGCCATCAGCTGGTCGTTCGCCTGCGCGAGCGCTTCGGCGGATTCGCGTGGAGCATCCGCATTCCGTTCAACCATGGGCACACCTTTCCGTCAAATGCCAGCACCGCCTGCCATGAGTCGTTGCATCCGCTGCTCTCTACAGTTCTCTACAGTAAGGCCTTCAGTCGTTCTCCACCCGTGTTTGTCCCAGCGTTTTTCCACAATCGAAAGCATGACTGCACCCGTTTCACCCGTTCGTACCGCATCCGACGCGCCATCGCTGAGCCGCCCAGGCCTATTGGTGATGGATGTCGATTCCACGTTGATCGACGAGGAAGTGATCGACGAATTGGGTGAGGCCGCAGGTTGCGGCGAACGCATCGCCGCGGTGACCGAGCGTGCGATGCGCGGCGAATTGGATTTTCGCGAGGCGTTGCGCGCGCGCGTGGCATTGCTGAAGGGGCTGCCGGTTCGCGTATTCGACGAGGTGTACCAGCGTATTCATTTCACCAATGGCGCCCACGAGCTCATCGATACGTTGCACGCTCATGGATGGCATGTCGGCGTGGTATCGGGCGGTTTCCACGAAGTGGTGGACCGTTTGGCGGACGATGCGCATATCGACTATCGGCTGGCGAACCGTTTGGAGGTCCGTGACGGCCTGCTGACCGGCAATGTGCTGGGTGAGATCGTGACCAAACAGGTGAAGCTGGATTCCCTGCATGCGTGGGCGGACAAGCTGGGATTGCCGATGAGCCAGACCGTGGCCATGGGCGACGGGGCGAACGACATCCCAATGATCATGGAGGCCGGTCTTGGCATCGCGTTCTGCGCCAAACCCAAGACGCGCGACGCGGCTCCCGCTGCGATTACCACGCGCGACCTGCGTCTGGTACTTGATTTTCTCCGATAAACGCTGGTCTACCATCCCGGGCCACGCCTGACGCCTCTATTGTGTTCGGCACTGGCGGTCAGGCACTGGCGTGTCCGGCATTGCCTGACCGCCGGCCGAACACGATACGGAACGCGTAGAAGCGCCTGCTGGGGTGAACGAATCGGCGACCTTAGTCAAGATAGGCGTCGTCGGCCAGACGCGCGCCACGCGCCCAGTCGGCGGCACGCATGGCCTTCTTGCCCTGGGCCTTGACCTCGAGCAGTTCCAACGGCGTACTGCCGGTACCCATCCATACGTTCTTCTTGCCTGTCAGCAGCCTGCCCGGCTCCAACGCCGACGGCACATTGGGGCGCCGCATATCCGCAGGCTGCGCACGCAGCACATGCAGCGTAATCGACTCGGACGCGTCGCCGGAAACATGCAGGTTCATCCAGGCACCCGGATTGGGGGTGCATGCCCGAATCTGACGGTCGATCGACTCGACCGCATCATGTACCGCAACATGCGCATCTTCCACGCTGATCTTATGCGCGTATTCGGCCTGCTCATGGGCTTGCGGAACGAATCGTGCGGTGCCGTCGCCGACCCTGGCCAACGCATCCACATACATCGGCGCGCCTTCGAGCGCCAAACGATCAAGCAGCTCGCCGGAGGTTTCCCGGCCGGTCAGCGCAACGCTCATCGAAGCGATCACCGGGCCGTCGTCCAATCCCTCCCCCACTTTGAACACGTCCGCGCCGGTAGTGGCATCGCCGGCCCAAATGGCACGCTGCACGGGGGCTGCGCCACGCCACTTCGGCAAATTGGAAAAATGCAGGTTGTACCAGCCTAACGGCACCGCGTCAAGCACAGCTTTGGGCAGAATATTGCCGTAGGCGATCACCGCCGCGATATCGGCCTGCACACCGGCGAGCGCATCAAGGAATTCCTGGCTGCGCGGCTTGTCGGTGAATACGGGGATACCGAGTTCGACGGCGGCGGCCTTCACCGGGCTCGGTGCAAGCTTGCGGCCACGACCGGTAGGCGCATCCGGACGGGTGAGTACGCCCACCACCTCGAAACGCGGATCAGCGGCGAATGCGCGCAGCGACGGCACGGCAACGTCGGGGGTTCCCGCAAACAGCAGTCTCAATGTCATGATGCCTCCTTGATTCCTTTCCGATACAGCTATTGGACGTCGGGGATGCCGACGCCGTTCGAGATAAGCAGCTCGCGCAGCTTCACCGGGTCACGGAACCGGATGCCACGGATGCCTACGGTATTCGCGCCCACGATGTTCATCGCCTTGTCGTCCACGAACACTGCACCTTGAGCGCCGATGCCGAACTCCTCAAGCGCCTTTCTGTAGATCGCGCTGTCTGGTTTGCGAAGACGCACATACCCCGATACCACTTTGCCGTCCAACTGTCGCAGGATCGGCGTGGTGCGCTCCGCAATCGGGAACAGCTCCTTCTCCCAGTTCGACAGTCCCCACACACCGATGCCGGCCGCCTTCAGATCATTGAGCAGCACACGGGCGCCTGGCACGACACCTGTCAGGGAATCCTCGAAATTCTCCAAATAGTATGCAAGAATGTCGGCCCATTTATCGCCATGGGTCCGGCGCATCCAGGCAATGCCCTCCTGTGGCGTGGCACCGGCATCCATACGGTCGTTGGCATCGTAGAAACCCGAAATGTCGTTGTCGAGGAACTGTTCGATGGTCGCCGCGCTGTAGCGGGGAATCAGCACCGCCGCAGGATCCCAGTACAGCAGCACATTGCCAAAGTCGAAAATCACATCGGTGATCGGCTTGCCCGCATTCGCGGCAGCTTCGCCTTGCGCCATCATCGTGTCATATTCCATGTCGGGCTCTCCGGGCCAACCTTTCATCATCCGCTCCTTGCCTCGTGGCTTTCATTCCTATCGGCATGGCTCCCCGCGCACGCCCGCTCCGGGGAGCCATACACCGCCTTCAATTATGCCGCACAGCCGCATCATAGCCGATTAGATGAGATCCTTCGGATCGAGTTGGAATCGCAGTTCGCCGAACTCCCGTGACGCGACATGCCGTGCGACCTCATGCTTCAGCCGTCTTGCCAATTCCTCGCGACGCGCATACGGTACACGCACCACGGCTTTGACACGATCGGCCGTCGCCTCCAATTCGCGTGCGTTCAACGTGCGCGGCTGCGCGATCGGCACCGGGCCGAGCAGTCCAGGCCATTGCTCGCCGAAGCTCACAGCCGTCTCATCCATGCCGTTGCCGTCGCCGGCGTTTCCGGTACCGGATTGCGGGCTCATGAAGATCGCGCCCTGATCGAATCCATGTCGTGACCCTTGCGGTGCCGGGCATAATTCCATGTCGCCGCCAATCACACCGATATGTTCCAAAGCGGTGCGCACCGCATCGTCACGTCCCCACACGCATGCCACCGACACCGCCGGCGGCATACCGGTACTGCACCGCTCCAGCAGTTCCCGCTCGGCGAGAATGGAGGAATCCCACACCATCAGCGATTGCGCAATGGCCGGATAGGTTTCACCGATAAGCAGCACCTGACCGCCACGGGTACGCGGTGCGCACATCGATGCCACACGCATCCAGGTGGCAAGCGTATCCACACGCGCATCCAATCCGGGCTTGTAAAGGCTGTTCCACGCGTCGAGAATGGCGACGGAGGCGTATTCGCCCTGCGCATCCCCCTCATCATCGGACTTGACACGCACACGTGGTTCGGCGCCTGGAGTCGCGATGACGATAACCGGCCTGTTATCGATGGTCTCGATCGGACCGTGCGGCTGGCTGGGACTGGACAGCACGACCGGAACGCCACGGAACAGGCCTCGCAGTTCCTCAGCCGTTCCGGTCGCCCCGACATGCACCACGCGCAGGCGCTCGCCATGGCAGTTCGGGCATGTCCAGTTCAGTGCGGCGAACCCGCACCACCGGCAGCGCGGCGCATTGGAGCCACGAACACGTTGCAACGGGCCGGTGCAGCGGGCGCAACGAGCCTGTCGCAGGCATTTCGGATTCGCGCAGCTCAACGCTTCGGCCACGCCATCGGCCGGTATGGAGAACAGCACCGGCCCGGATTGCAGCGCCTGACGAATATTGTTGACTGCGGTATGCGGCACGCGAGCGCCGATCGAAGGATCGGCAAGACGTGCAAGTTCGTCACGGTTCAGCCAACGCACCCATGGGCAGGCATCCTTCAGCACGCTGGGCAGCGGCCGTATCGCCCGACTGGGGCCGCTGACCGCGCTGCTGGCGTCCACGCCTCCATAACGCCCGCCTTTGCCGCAGTCGATTTCCCATTGGCTTAACGGGCTACGAGCATTGGCGAGCGCCACGAACACGCCGCCGTGCAGTCTGGCGCGCAAACGCATCACGCCACGGGCCTGAGCGTAAGGCACCATGCCGTCGGCCTGTTGGTAGGCGGCGTCATCCATCACTGCGAACAGTGCCGGCCCCTCCACCGGCGCATACATGGCAGCACGCGTACCGATCACGCATTGCACGGTGCCTGTGGCAATGGCCAGCCATGCCCGGTAGCGGTCCGCCGGCGGCAATGCTGCGGTAAGCACCGCGACGTCCCCCGTCCAGCCACCGGTTTGCGACCCATTGCCTGCGAACCTCCGCAGGCCAAGCGCTTCCAATTCCCGCATCATGGCATCGGTTTCACGGGCATCCGGAAGCACCACCACCGCGGCATGCCCCGCCATCAGCGATTCCGCAGCCATCCATGCCAGTGCGCTGGCCGCACGGCGCATACCCGGCAACGGGTCGACGATGAAGGAGGCGAATGCGGTGCCGTGCAATGCTGATCGTAGATCACGGATACCGGCGTCGTATGAACCTGCCAACCGTTCGAACGCCGACCCGGCGGGTTGCCCCAATCGTTGGACTATGCCGCCAGCGCGATGGAACGGCGCCACCAAGCGCTGCTCCTTCTCCACCTTCGCCACGCGAGGCGGAATCGCCAGGCGCAGAATATTGGCGCGGGTACCGCCGTATGCTTCGGCGATGGCGGCAATATCGCGCCGCAACGATTCGGATACGCGCACTCCCCCGACGAACACGCGTTCCACGTAGCGCAATGATGCGGCGGCGACATCGCTGCTGTCCGTTCGCTCCCAGATAATGCCGTTCACACGCTGCCCGCCGAACCGCACGCGCACCATCGCGCCGGGCTGGGCCTGGGCGGAATCCTTCTCGTCGATGAGATAGTCGAAGGTCTGCCCCAAGTGCGCCGCCTGGATATCAAGCACCACGCGCACGATCGGTTTGCTTTCGGCCTTGCTGTGCCTGGATGCGCGTGAACGGCGCCTGCGGGGGGCCAACCCGTCAAGCGCCAGCTGCTCTGCATCCTCATAACTCATGGTTTCAGCTTACGTCACCATACGGGAAAAGCGGTTGGGATCATGCCTGTTTGCTGATTCCAACCGCCCTATGAAGCAGGTCCGCCCGGTTCGCCCTCAGCGAATCGACCGGGCCCGCCGGCATACGCACCTGATCAGGCTTCTTCGATGGCCGCCTTGAGCGCATCGACCTTGTTCAGACGCTCCCACGGGAATTCGACATCGATTCGTCCAAAATGGCCATAGGCCGCGGTCTTCTCGTAAATCGGACGCTTCAGGTCGAGTTCATCGATGATCGCAGCCGGACGCAGATCGAACACCTTGCGCACAGCCGCCGCAATCTGATCGCGGGTCACGCCAATCTCGGTGCCGAAAGTCTCCACGTTCACGCTCACCGGATCGGCCACGCCGATGGCATAGGCGACCTGGACCTCCACACGATGCGCCAGACCGGCGGCCACGATGTTCTTGGCCACCCAACGGGTCGCATAGGCCGCGGAACGATCCACCTTGGACGGATCCTTGCCGCTGAACGCGCCGCCGCCATGATGCGCCGCACCGCCATAGGTGTCGACGATGATCTTACGGCCGGTCAGACCGGCATCCGCAGCAGGGCCGCCGAGCACGAAGGAGCCGGTCGGATTCACCAGTTCGCGGTAATCGTCGTGACGCACCTTGCCGCCCAGTACCTCGTCGAGCACCGGATCGATCACATGCTGCTTCAGCTGCCCGGCAAGCCATGCCTGGGACGCTTCCGGATCATGCTGCGTGGAGATCAGCACCGTATCCACACGCACCGGCCGATCATCATCGTCGTATTCGATAGTGACCTGGGTCTTGCCATCCGGGCGCAGATGCGGCACGATGCCCTCGTGGCGAACCTGCGCCAAACGGTAGGCAAGACGATGCGCCAAATAGATCGGCAACGGCATATACACGTCGGTCTCGTCCGTGGCGTAGCCGAACATCACCCCCTGGTCGCCGGCGCCCTGCGCCTCATAACGTTCCTCACGGCTGGCCGCGGACTCCTGATCGGCGCTCAGACGCGCCACCCCCTGGTTGATCTCGGAGCTCTGCTCGACAAGCGCGACCAGCACACCGCAGGAATCGGCGTCAAGACCGACCTCTGAGCTGGTGTAGCCGATGCGGCGAAGCGTCTCGCGCACCTTGGCCTGTACATCGACGTACCCTTCGGAGCTTACCTCGCCGAACACCATGAAGGTGCCGGTGGCGGCGCTCACTTCGGCTGCGACATGAGACGCCGGATCCTGCGACAGCAGGTCGTCGAGAATGGCGTCGGAAATCTGGTCGCACACCTTGTCGGGGTGGCCTTCGGTTACGGATTCAGCGGAAATAAGTCGCTTTTCAGTCATATCATCCCTCTTTCGGACTTATCGCCCCGCTCCCCAGCGAGGCACAATGATACGTTTTCGTTTGCTGTGTTCAGTTTTGCCGTGTTCAGTTATTCGATCTTCGGTTTTCTTGGGTTATGGGGTCTTCCATATGCGGATGGCAGCAGGCTGCCGGCGATCCCTTGCTTGGGGCTGGCACCTCGGCGCCGCCCCGGAGCGATATTCCGGCAAACAAAAGGGCTTGCCCCGGCCTAACAGCCGACGCAAGCCCTTATGCCCATAAGCTGCAAAATCAGTTGCCTTCGGTCAGATCGTCCTCGCCGAGAGTCTCCTCCAGCAGGCCTTCGTCGATCTCACGGAATGCGATGGACAGCGGCTTGTCCTGGCTCTGGTATTCAACCAGCGGACCCACGTTCTGCAGCAGACCCTCGTTGAGCTGGGTGAAGTAGGAGTTAATCTGACGTGCGCGCTTCGCGGCGAAAATCGCCAGCGCGTACTTGGAATCGGCGTGCTTCATCAAATCGTCGATAGACGGAGTCGCCAGTCCGGTGGGGGTGGGCTCAGTGCCGAATGCCATATGCGTTATCTCCAAACATGGAAAACTACCTTAACCGAGCTAAGTATAGCTTTGGGCGGAGACTATGCCGAAGCACCGGCTCGGCCGCATCACGCATTCCACGGCAACGCGGCCAAAGTCAGTCCAGCTCCGGTTCGTCGGAATCCTCGGCATCGCCCTGTGGCTTATCGTCGGGCATCTTGGTGAGCAGCAGCATGGCGAAGCATACACCGCCCGTAGCCAGGCCGAACGAACCGGCCACAATCCCCTTGCCCAGAATGCCGAACACCAGCGAAAACACCGCCAGCACCATGCCGAACATGCAGAACACCGCATATTTGTCCAGTTTCATATCATGACCTTTCCGTTTCCGGCATGTTCTGCCGGCACAGTCCAACGCTCCACGCCATCCTACTCCCCATAACCTGCCAAGTGGCCTACCTGTGGCAGCAAACATGTAATTCCGCCAGTATGATCCCCGGAATGTCCGGGGATCATACTTCGCACATCTCCTTTTGGCTGCCACAACCAAGCCAACTGGTTTTTTCGACCCGCCTGAATCTGCCACAACCAAGCAAAGTAGCCTGTTGAGACTCAGACGATAATCGGGAAACCAGCCGCGCACAGCTTGGCAACGGCATCCACGATCGGGATACGTTCCTGTTCGATGCGCAGATACCCCACGCCTTCGCCGGTGCACAGCGCCTCGTACAGTTCGCGTTCCTCGGCACGCAGCCCCGGCATCGCACCCACTTTGCGTGGCTCGATCCTCCTGCCCTGTTCCGTATATTCGGTGCCGAATCGCCGGTAACGCCTATAGGCGTCCATATTCATCAATATGGAATCGCAGTCGATTCCCGATTCACGTATGCCGGAAAGAATCTCAAGCCCGTCGGCATCCATGTCACCCCAATAGACGACATGCGGCGTATCGGCAAGCCACGGAAGCAGCGAAACCATGCGATTCGCCGCCCTTCCGCAACCGAAGACGCAGATGCAATCATCGATCTGCGGCATCTCCTGATAGGTGTCCTTGTTCTCCACAATCACCGCATACCTGAACCTCGCGCAATCGGCGGTACGCCACGGCTGAGTGACATACAGATCGGGATAGCCACAATGGGCCGAATCAAGATAGCGCAGGCGGATCTCGCCAGGGCGCTCTTCGAAGTCAAGCGACTCGCGCCCCAGCAACAGGCATATGGCCTTACGACGCACAGAGCCCTTGCCGCCCAGCCATTTGGCGGAGAATCCCGGAATCGCCACAGCGCGCGGCCTCATGCCGGAGGCGTCATGCCGTGCGAAATAGTGCGCGGCCTGACAGACCAGTTCGAAGTCAAGATCGTCCATGTCTTTGAGCTTGTATACGACCGCGGCAAGCACATCCTCGGACACATCGAATTCCCCGCGAAGACACGAAAACCGCTGTTGCGTAGCACAATACCGGTGCGCGCATTGACGTCCCGCGATTTCCAGCGCCTCATGCTCGCCAGGAACGCAGACGCGCGTCACCAATGGCGTGGTGCCGCAATACGCCCCCAGCGAACGGGACTTCTCGCCATACCGGCAGCCGTAGGATTGCGCCCATGACCGAATGGCCCTCGCTTGGGCGATGCAGGTGTCCGAATCCCGTATCAGCTCGCTCTTCGACGGCTGTTTGACGTTGAACTCATACGGCCACTGCGGATTCGCCGAAAACCGTTGCTTGTCCAGATAGTCCTCGACCTTTCCGACAAGCCATTGCCCGGTACGTGCCGCAAGCCGCCTCTCACGCTCCGTTACACTGCCGGCGTTCCTTGATGACATTGACATGGAATTCCCCTTCCCGGCTCATATACGCCGATACCGTATGCGTGCGGAGCCGCCTGCGAGCGCGGGCGGCTCCACTAGCCGATTACCGGACAAATCCACCGTCACTGCCATGAGCCGTTCGCCGAAGAACAGTACCCGGCTCATGGCCTACCTGTCCGAGCCGTCCCCGCTTTCGGCGTCGCCGTCAGTCCGCCCTTCACCCGTCTCGCCGTCCATATCGGCCGCGATCTCGGATTCAAGACGGGTGATCTCGTCGGAGGTGATCTCCTGCAGATAGGAACGCCCGTTGGACGCATCCTTGTACGCCACATACGCCTTGGTCGCCACCTCGAGGATCTCGGCCGTCTTGCTTTCCGGCGCCGACACGATCACCTGGAAGCCAAGCTTGGGCAGCACACCCAATGCACGCTGCGTATAGCGGCCATCCGCCTTGATCAGCGCCTCATCGAGGAACAGCGTGGTGTAGGTCGGTTGACCGGTCACATCGCCGCCAAGCAGGTAGATCAACGCCGCGCCATAGATGAACGACGTCAGCTCCTGCAAAGCGCCGCCGGAGCGCCCGCCGGTCGAGGTGATGCGTTCGTCCGGCCCGTCCTCATGCTTGACCAGCGCGTAGAACGAACAACGGCACCGCGGATCGAGATTCTTCGCACCATAGCTTTTAATGCCATTCGCGTCGCGCACCTGGCCGAGCTCCTGTCGCAATCGCTCCACCAGCGCGCGGCAGCGCTCGAACTGCTTGCGTGTGGCGGCCGGATTCCCCTGATCGCTTTGTTTCCAATCGTTCAGATCGGCGATGGTGTTCTTCATCAGTCCCACGAACTCATGCTCCGGATTATGTACTTCGGCGCTGATCGACAGGCTGCCGTGACGTGGGCCGAACTGCTGCCCCTTCAGCATCGCGTTGATACGGTCAAGCTGCTCGTCGATGCGTTTCTTATCGGTATCGACGGCACGGGCGATCTGCATGAAGCTCATGCGCAGCTTTTCAAGGCTGTTCACGTATTCCTCGTCCGTGGCCTTCCGCGTGCTGAGCATGTCGAGGCTTTTCAGCTCCTCGACATAGAACCGGTATTCCTCCACGCTTGCAGTGACCATATTGTCGTCGGGAGCGTAGGAGCCCAGATAATCCGCCATACGGGTCTCGACGTTGGCACGCATTACACCGGCCTGATCGTTCAGCGACGTGATGCGCTTGCGGATCTCATTGGCCATGTTGTGCAGGACACGGTCGGCGAATACGCCGCTGCCGCCGACCACATTCGCGGTGATGATCTCCGCACGGTTCACGTTGGAGGAAATGCCATAGGTCGCCTCGTATATGTCGGTGAGCTGGTTGGACAATATGCTCGGCAACCGCGAATCGTCGAACTCGGCCTTGCCGTAGGCGTCAAGCCAATCCTGCTCGGCCTGCACAATATGCGAGGCGCTGTTCACGTCGACCTGCGCCTGCGCCTTGGCCATATTGGCCTGATTGACCTGAGCGAGCAGACCGTCGCGCCGCGCCGTCAGCTTGGCGAGTTCGGGATTGCTGCGAATCTCCTCGATGCGTGTCTTGATGTCTTCGACCGCACGCTCGGCACCGACCACATCGACCTTGCTCCAATCCATATCGGAGATGAAGTTCGCCAATTCCTTCTGGTCTCGCAGCAAATCCACCTGACGCTTCGCGCGTTCATGACGGATCGTCGCCTCGGCCAGCTGCTCGACGGCCTTCTCAAGCTTGCGCTGCAACTCGGTCAGATACCGTTCGTTGACGAAACCGATGATCATATGCGTGTTCTTGATGCCGTGGAAGCCATGCGCACCGGATTTCAGCTGGCCATCCGTCTGCACCTGGCGTTCGTCACGGTTATCGTCGTCAATGGTCTGCACGCATTTCGCATCGAAGCGTTCCGACGCGACCTGTTCCCTCAGCCAGCCCGTGAACGGCGAACCGGCTTTGAAACGAAGCTTGCTGGACATCCGCCCCTTGGTGCTCGCGGTGTCGTACGAGGCTTCGGTATCCACGAACTGCCAGGTGCGGCGGATCATCAGACGCGGGTCGATGCCGCTGACCTTCTTGGCGAAGCCCTGCTCGTAGCGCTTGTCGACCAGAATGGTCTGCGCGATCGGCGCATAGGTGACGTTCATCGCCACACGCCAGGCCTCGGAATCCTCACGCACGTCCATCAGCTCGGCCACATACGGCAAATGCTTGGGATCGAGCCCCACCGCATCGGCCAGCATGGCGCGTGCCTCGTCCATGGCCTGCGTGATACGGGTTTTCTGATTGCGCTGACGGTTCAGGTCGGCCTGCAGGCTTTCACGCTCCTTGCGGCAGTCACGCACCTCGTCATACATCGCATCACGCTGGTTCTCACGCTGCGCCTTGTCGATATCGTAGGAGTCGAGCGCCTGGGCGATGGCGTCACGCTTGGCGTTCCAGCTTTCCTCATCGTTCGGCATGGTTTCGCCGGCCTGCTGGAAGCGGGCCTGCACGCTCGTGCGTTGTTTGCGTGTCTCCTCGGCGTCCCTGCGCGCACGTTCCAGATCGCCTTCGAGCCGTGCGAGCGAGCCGTCATCGATGCCGCTGATCTGATCCCTGACCTCGTTCAGTTCGATCTCCAAGTCGCTGCTTTCCCGGCTTGCGGCCTCAAGCTTGCGCTCATACTCCTTGCATTTGCGCTGTGCGATCGGCAGACCGGAACGCACTTCGCCGGCCATACGGGAGTACGCCCAGGCACCGAGCGTGGCATTGCCCTGCTCATCGTCCGGGTTGACCGCGTCGAATTCACGCCTGGCCTGCAATGCTTCGGTGTATTCGCCATATTGGTTCTGAATGTCGCGCAGTTTGGCGATGCGCTTGGCCTTCTCCTCCATGCTGCGGAAGTTCTCGTCGTACCGTTCGTAATCGTCGACGGTGGTACGGGCCAGTTCCAACGCCTCGGGCACACCAAGCACGCCCTGTTTGAAGATGTCGTCCAGGCGCGATGGCGCATCCGCGGATTGGATCTTGTGCAGAAGCCTGCAAGCCTCCGGGCTCAGCCCCATTTCATGCCAGATGTACGCATGGAAGCCTTCCGCGTTCGGGAAGGAATCGCATTCGGGGTACGTTTTCTTCAGCATGGTGGCGGTGAACGGCGTATCGCGGAAGCGATCCATCTTGCGCGGATCGATTTTCCTGTTCCATGCGATGTACTGCCTGCGAACCTCGCCACGACCATCGCCGGACGCAAGATACAGGAATTTGCCGCAGGAAAGCACCGCCCCGGTGGTACGGTTCAGATACGTGTCCACGATCGCGCCCCACACGGCCTGCGGGGCGTTGTCTTCGCTCCGGCCGCGCAGATAGATCGGGGTCTCGCCGTTCTCGCTGTCGCTGGAACCGAGCATGCCCCGCAGGTAGGTGTAATCGTTACGCTCGGAACGACCGGAATTGGAAGCCTTGTTGTAGGGCGTACCGGTCGGGTACAGCAGGGAGATCTGCGCGTCGACCAGCGTGGACTTTCCGGATTCGCTGGCTCCCGCAAGCAGGGTGACCGGCATCTTGTCGCTCATGGACGGCTTGAACTCGTGGTAGCCCTCATATGATCCCCAGTTAATCACCTGACGGCTTTCCAGCATCCACCGGTCCGCAATGATATGCATATCGTTGTCAGTCATCACAGATTCTCCTCGTGCTCATTGCCTGCCATGCCAGCGGCATCCGATGCGCCTGTTCCCATGGAGACCCACAGATCCACGGCTTCCTGCTGTGCGGCGATGTCCGCTTGTGCATCACGCGCTTCATCCGCATCGTAGGGATCGTCTCCGTTTCGGGGTGACTCCGACGCGTTCGTGCCATCGGCATCGTCCATGGCCTTATCGGAGCCGTCCGTCTGTCCGTCCGCCACAGCCTCGTCGATGCCATCGCTTTCGGCGGCATCATCCGTCGAGACCCCAAGCCACTGATCGGCCACGTCACCGTCCAGCACCACCGGCACCAGTGGTGTGATGAGATACATGTCGTCACCGTCGCCTTGATCGAGATATCCGTAGGTCATCAGACGGGAAATCGTGGAACGGATCTTCTTCGCCGAACCTTCCTCGTCATTGCTGGAGGCAAGATAGCCCGAACCGCTGGTGAGCGCGGCACGGATCTCATCATGACTGACGATCCAGCCCTTCGGTTCGACCCGCGTGTTCTCGTATTCCAGCACCCGAATGCGGAGGAACGCCAGCATCGCCGCCTCCTCACGGGTCAGGCTCGCACGCGTTTTGAGCGATCGGATGCTAGTTTCCGCGCCATTGACCGGAGCTGCGTACATGATGCGATACTTGCGGTTCTCCTTCAACTCCAGCAAATCGTTGTTCAGCGAACGCGTGACGGATTCGCGGATGCTTATATCGTCATGCACCAGCCAGTACAGATCGTCGCTGATGTATCGGTCGCGTTTGAGGGCGATGGCCGCCATGCGCGCTTCGACGGTCATGTCTCCGGTGTCCCCGTTGAACAAGGCATATGGGTTGGCAACAGCTTCGGCGGGACGATCCAGATCGACCGCCTGTGCAGCTTGCGCGTCCGCGCCGCCCGCCGCATTGTCCGTTATCTCGTTCGGTTCGTATTCCATGGCATTTCCGTTCTGATTGTTCACTTCGCTCCGCTTGGTCGTATCGTGTAGGTCATCTGTTCCACCGGTTCCACCAGCCATGCTCACTCCTCCCCCACGATTTCGTCGAGGGTCTGCATGCTTGCCGCGATCGGCTTGGTGCGCCACACTCGCGGCGTACCGTCAAGAGATACGCAATGCCATTGCACGTACTGCGCGTCACTTTGCGCATGCAGCGCGCTGAGGAAACCAACGATCTCGCTTTCCCTGCGTTCCCGTTCGGGCAATGCATTGAAACTGGCGGCAAGGTCCACCCTGCCATCGGCAAGCATGCGCGGCGAGCGTCTGATCACATCCATCATGTGCCGAAGCCTCGGACCGCCGACCTCGATCATGGCTTTCAGATCCGGCGAGTCCACTGTCGGAACGCTTTCACGCTCCTGCAGGCTCGGCGGGGCCGCATGAATCATCGGCTTTGCCGGGCGCGTGGGCAATACCGCCAACTGCACGGCGCCGGTATCGGTATGGTATGGCCTGGAGGCACTGTTCGGATTGGCCTTCGCCTCGCCGCTGATCTTGGCGAACAGCGCGTTGAGCTTGCCAAGCATGGTGCGGTAGCGCGTATCGGTCTGCTGCCGCACCAGACGGCTCACCGCCTCGTCCGAGGCGCGCATCTGGCGGCGTACATCCTCGATGCCTTCGTAGATGCGTTCAAGCTCGGCCCTGACCTGATTGAGCAGCACGCCCGGCTCGCCATCAAGATATGGGTTTTTGGCGATATCGCGCACGGCGTCGTCGATCTCGCGGCGGCCTTCCTCGGTGACGATGACCTGGAACGCGTCCTCAAAACGCCTGCCGCTGTCGGATTCGCGGAAGGACCTGCGGTATTCGTCGTGGTATGCACTCAGGATGTTCTCCACCGACATCGCGCCGGCCTGCATGCGGCGGCGAAGCGCATCGCCGTTGTCGCGCTCCGCGAGCGCCAGTTCGCGCAAGTCGATAGGTACGCCGCGCAACGTGTTGTGCACCACGTTGATGATGTCTTCGACCTGCTTGGACGACAGCTGTTCCACAGCCCCGTCCTGTTCAAGCTGTTCGATCTCCTTCTGCCGTTCCTCGATCTCGCGGTTCAGCAGTTCGATGCGTTTATGCGGGTCGGCGGTGAGCTGCATGCGCGCATGTTCGATCTCCATGATGATGCTGTTGGCCTGGGCGCCGGACAATGCCTGCGTGGTGTCTTCAAGATGGGACAGCGCCTCGATCGCCCGGTGTGCACGTGCGGTCAGACGGTACAGGTAGCGGTGCGAGGCCACGTCGAGGGAATTCGCAAGCCATGCATAGTCGCCATCGCCTTCGCGGGAAAGCTCCACAAGAATGCGATGCGCGGCATCAGGCAGCGTCTGATCGTCTTTGAACGCGTAGTCACCGCTTTCGACGAGTTGCGACAGTGCCCTGGTGAAACGCTCCTCGAGGACTTCCCTGGGCAGTTCCCCGGTCAGCGGATCGAACGAGGAGCGGAGCAGCGCCACGTACAGCTGCGAATTGGCACGCATCAGCAGACGCAGCACACCGGTCTCATATACCGGGCGGAGACGTTCCATCTCAGATCGAATATCGCCCAACACCCCTCCTGTCGTCAATCGTCAGCGGCTTTCAGCCCGATTGCCCATTGTACATTCCGCCATCACTTTGCCCCGCCGCGCCCATCACGGGAACAGGAATACAAATCCGAGAAGCAAGGCGGCGGCAAATAAGGGAGCGGAAAGGAAACAAAAGCGGGACGAGGAAGCAGCAGATACGCCATGGCACGGCAACGTGCCGGCCATACCGCCTATTTGCGGCAGATGTACCGATCCCGCATCTTCTCAGTGGCTTGTTTATGGCACCGCAAGGCCCATAACGCGGGTATGGCCGTTGCAATTGCAACGGCCATACCCGGCATATCCCGATTTGAGTGCCACAAACAAGCCACATAGGTTTTCCCAACAAGGCGAATCTGCCACAAACAAGCGGGATATATGGCAGTCACCATCGATGTGCTTTCTTCATTGCCTCCGTTTCTGCCAAAAGCAACGAAGAAGACGGCACTGCCGTTGTCAGGAGAGGCGACCACATCGGATCACTACATGGGAAAAGCCGTGGATGGACTTCCGCGAAACAGCAATTTCATAATGAGAAGCGCATGCCCTTTCACCTCGCAATCCGCATCCGGTCAATGCCCAGCGCCACATTTCACCGAGGCTGGCGGAAATGACGGTCTCCCATCGGCTCAAAAGGCATGTGTGGCTCAAACTGATACCAGTACGCTACGCTCGCCACATCATCCTGCCGCTCGAAGTTACCATTCTCCTCCGTACCTATCTGCTGCCATTCGACCCGCAGATCATGCTCGAAGTGGATCGGATCGGGAATATGCCATCGGTACAGTCCGCGAGTAATTGGGGTGTTGACGTCCCAGTAGTCGCTTTCGCGACGCGACAGTCGCTGCGAATAGAACGGAAACCCGAGATACGGCCCGGTGAATGTCTGCTCATGCATACGCCCATCGTCATCGAACTCGGCGAAACTCCACGCGCCGCCGAAATAATCCTCAGCTCCGGTGCTGCACCATGTGGGATACTGGTCATCGCCGTCGATGTACATCTTGAATTCGCCTTCGCCCCACCACCTGCTTTCCAATGCAGTGAGCGCAATATAGGTGCCGACATATAAGCCTTGCCCACGCACGCCATCAAGCACCACGTAGTCACGGCCAAGTTCGGTCACCCGTTCACGACGCCACTGCGCATGGAACCGCATTGCGTTGGCAGGCAGTTCATCATATTCGGTGTAGTCAATCTGGTAGAAGAACGCCGGAACATCCTCGTTATGGTCGTTGCGGATGACGATTCTCGCATGTTCGAACGGCATGGCGAAGAAACAGTTGAAACCCCTGTTCGGCACAACCATGATCGGAATCGAATTGATGCGGCAGGATTGTGCATGCCCGCAGCAGAAGAAATCACCGATCGGGCATTGCACCGAGGGGGTTTCCTCACCATCCCAATAGCATTCGAGTATCAGGTTACGCAGCACGTTCGGTCCGGTCGGCGAGGTTTTGTCCGTTACTGTCATCCACATATGGCGGATGACACCAGGGCCGTCAACATCCATCAAGGTCACGCTCTGACCGGCCTTGACTGTTTGGATGCAGGGGCTTCCTTTGCGGGAGGGGCCGAGCGCGCTGGCTGCGGTAGCCGCAGTTCCTTTGCCGCCGGTGGGGTTCTCCGCATTGACGCAACGGGTGCGCCCAGTCGATGCCAGGGTCAAGGAATCAAGCTCGTTTCCCCCAAAGCCTGGCCGCAGCATGGCATTCTCATTCATATTGTTCTCCTCTATGGGCGGCGAACGCCGCGAGCACTGACTTGCACAGCCATGCGTAAGTGCTCGCAACGTGAAAACCGCACCGAATTACTGGTTTACGTTACTTCACGGCACCCGCGGTGATGCCTTGGGACAGCTTACGCTGGAAGATGATGAAGAAGATGATGGTCGGTATGATGCTCAGCAATGAAGCCGATGCCAATGTAGTGGCGTCCATGGTGCGCTGCCCCTGCAATGTGGCGAGCGCCAGCGGAATGGTCTGTACATCGTCACTCATCAGGAACGCCATAGGGATCATGTATTCGTTCCATGTCCATACGAAGAAGAACACGAACAGCACGCTGATGGTCGGCCAGGAGATCGGCAGTACGACCTTGCGCAAAATCTGCCAGCGGGAGGCACCATCGATTGCAGCTGCTTCCAGAATCGCCTGCGGAAACGTGCCATATACCGAAGAGAGTAGGTAGGTGCCATAGGCGCTTTGGATAACAGTGAAGATGATGATGATTGCCAGTTGGCTGTTATACAGACCGATTTGTTTGAACGTGCTGTACAACGGATACAGCAACGCTTCCTGCGGCATCATGTTGGCGAGCATGATTGCCAGCACAATCCACGTGTTGCCTTTGACCCGGCCAATGCCCAGAGCGAAGGAGTTGAGCACGGAGAGCACCACGGCGGCGACGGCCACAACCAATGAGATCACGAAGCTGTTCATGAACTTCAACGGGAACCGCGTAGTCGTCCAGAAGGAGATTACGCCTTCCATGGTGAAGTGCTTCGGCAGCGAGAGCGGACCTGCGGCATTGTAGTCGGCGGAGGTTTTGAACGCGTTGACCGTGAGCACGAGCAGCGGGAACAACACCAGCAACGCTGCTGCAATCAGGATGATCAGCGTTGCCCAATCACCGACGGAGCGAACATGTTGTGTTTTCTTGGAGGCCCTGCGAGCGGCGGACCTAGTCATTACTTCAGTCATGATTCCACTTGACCTTTCAGACGAGTTCCTTTTCGACGTGTTTCTGCACGATTGTGAATCCGATGGAGAACACGATGATGACGATGGTCAGCGCAGTGGAGATGGCAGCACCGTAGCCGACCTGCTGCACTTGGAAAAATTGGTTGTAGGAATAGTACGAGGGCACGGTGGTTGCGGTTCCGGGCCCGCCCTTGGTGAGCAGATACACCGGGGCGAAGGTCTTCAGCGCGCCGATGGTCGCAGTCAGGATGACGACCAGCAGCTCGGGGATGATGGATGGCAGCGTGACCACGCGGAACTTCTGCCACCAGTTCGCGCCGTCAAGCCCGGCTGCCTCATACAGTTCCGGATCGACTCGCTGCAGGCCAGACATGAAAATCACAATCGGATAGCCCAACTGAATCCACACGAGGATGAACATCAATACGGGCAATGCGCTGTCGGGGCTTCCCAACCAGTTATGCTGCAACGTCCCCAGTCCGATCTTGGCGAGCATCGCATTGACAGCGCCGTCTTCTGGTCGAAAGATCCACCCCATGATGATTGCGGCGACCGCGACCGGCAGCAGCTGCGGAAGATAGAACATTGCACGCAGGAAGGATGCTGTTTTACCACCGAACTTCTTCTGGATGACGTCGGTGAGCAGTGACGAGATGAATAGGCCCAGGATGGTCGGGATAATCACGATAGCGACGATGATCCAGAACGAGTTGGCGAATGACGTCCAGAAGGTGGAGTCCGACATCAGACGTTGCCAGTTTTTCAAGCCGATCCATTTGACCGGCCCAACGCCACGCCACCGGGTAAAGCTCAGGTAGATGTTCCAGATAAAGGGAACGACGACGATAACAAGCAGGCCAATCAATCCGGGCACGAGATAGGGAACGAATCTCGCGGAGCGATTGCCCGGAAGTCGCGACATTGAGACTTCCCCACGCTTATTCTTATGCGACATTGCAATCTCCTTATTGAGAATATAGTTACAATCCGTTGTATTTCCTGCCGACATGGTTCCAGGAGGCCGGCAGCTTGTCTTTTATGAGGAGCTGCCGGCTCTCCTTGCCTCTAATCGGCGACTGCAGCCAGACGGCTACTGCTTGACGCCCATGTCTTCGACGCCGGTATCGTACTTCTGGTGGATACTCTTGAGTACGGCAGCAGGCGTCTTGGTGCCGTTCACCAGCTCCTGGAACTCGGCGGGCACTGCATCGGTGAGGTTGGATGCCGCATAATCCGGGTAGTAGCTGAGCTTGCTGTCCTTGGCGTATGAATCGTATTCGGCGATCATGGCCTTGCTTCTCTCATCAGTGATCTTGTCGATATCCGCGGCGACCGGGATGCCTCCTGCATTGCCGAGGAAGTTCTGCACATCACTGGAAAGCACATAGTCGATGAACTTGGCGGACAGATCCTTGTGGTGCGACTTCTCGGGAATGACCAGCAGATTGCCCGCGCAACCGACGGCATAGTTGGATTCGGGCATAACCGCGGCATCCCAATCGAAGCTGGTGATCTGCTTGACGAAACGACCCTGGTTCCAAGTGCCGGTCTGGTAGATCGGATATTCGCCCTTGATGAAGGCCTGGGTGGTGTCTTCCGCCTTCATACCGGTTGCATTGCGGGAGATAAAGCCTTTGTCGAGCCAATCCTTGATGGTGTTGGTCGCTTCGGTGAGTGCCTTGGAGTTCCAGTTGACGTCGCCCTTGTACAACTGCCAATTGTCGATGAACTTAGAGTCCGCGTTCCTGGAGACGAGCTGCCACCACAGCCACATGACACCGTACTCCTGTGCATCGGCAGCAATGGGCGTCACGCCCTTGTCAACGAACTGCTGGCAGACATCTACGAATTCGTCATACGTGGTCGGGATTTCAAGACCATACTTCGCAAAGAGATCCTTGTTGTAGTACACGCGCTGGTATTCTGCATAGCTGGTCATACCGTACCAGGTGTCGCCGTTCATAATGCCGTCATCGCCGTATTTGGCGACGGCCGCGTTTGCTCCGGTGACCTTCTTGTCCCAGCCGTACTGCTTGACGTAGTCACCAAGATCGGTGAGTAGACCCATGGTGGAAAGTACACCGGAGGAACCATTGCCGCGGTTGGATTCCATCAGATCTGGCGCCTCATCGGAATTGAGGAACTGGCTGCCGTTCTGCGCAATCTGGGTGAAGGATTTGCGTTCAAATTTGATCTTGACGCCGGTCTCCTTTTCAAAGGCTTTGGCGGCACGTTTCCATGCTTGGGTCTGGCCCGCGTCGTCTTCCTCGTAATACCAGAACGACAGGCTTTCCGGCTTCTCACTATCCTGTGCGCTGTCGTTGCCACAGGCTGCCAGAGACGTCAGCGACACTGCTGCGACAGCTATGGCGGCAAGGCCTCGTTTGATGTTCATGTTCTTCCTCCTTGAAGGTTTTGTTGTGCTATTCAGTTATGAAATATTCAGTTGTAAACTCGATGTAATTGAAACGTTTCGATTACGACAGCGACGAATCGTCTCCAATCGATAAGTGGTGAGCGCAAGTCTTCTGCGTCACAAATCAATATCGAATCGTTTCGATTTTAATTATAAGAAAGCGGTTTCCTCCGTCTTACCTGTCGATTACTGTCCCCCGACGTCAACCTCGGCAACGGAACCATGACGATGCATCGCCGGCCGGGAAAGCTCAACCACGCCCCTGATATCGGTATAGTTCTCAATCGCATTCACCAGCAATTCCACGGCTTTGAAACAAAGCTCCTGCGGCATAACCGGCATCTCGGTAATCGGCTGCGTCATCAACTCACCCTCGAAGTACGTTCCGCATGACAGCACCGACACGTTATCCGGCACAGACAAACCCGCGGACTGCAGCTCCTGCAGCACCTGATTCAGCACATTCGCGCTAGCCTGATTGATAATCGCCGTAGGCCTGTCCTCGACATCGAACACGTCATGCACAAAAGTCGCGGCATCGAACTGATCGAACCCATGCTTTGACGATTCGACGATTCGCAACCCCAATTCCTTGGCATGAGCCATCAGGCTCTCACGAAACAGCAGCACATACCCAGAACCACGCTCGTAATCGGCCTCATTATCACGCAGGAACACCACTTTGCGATGCCCCTTGCTATACAGACAATCAGCAGCCTGACGACCAGCCATGGTGAAATCGATATCCACGCATGCACAGTCGCCGTGCTCGCTCGAAAGACCTATGGCAACACAAGGCTTCGAATACAAACCAGCTTCGGCTGCGCGCACATCATGTTCTTCAATATCAAGCAGCACAACACCGTCGACCAGATTGCTCTGCGTTACACGGCGAAGATCACCCACGGCGTCCTCCCCCGTAAGCAAAAGCACATCGTAGCCCCTATCTTTCGCCTGCCATGCGGTATGCAGGAAGTAGGCGTTGTACTTCGCCTGATTGATATCACCGCGAATCGGGGCGCTCAATGCAATGATCTGGTTACGAACGCCACGCATTTTGCGGGCACTGGCATCCGGCGTGTACCCGAGCTTTTCCACCGCCGCCATAACCTTGTCAGCGGTCTTGACGGAAATAGAACGCTTGCCGGAAAGCACATAGGAAACCGTGCTGACAGACACGCCAGCAGCACGAGCCACATCTTTAATGCCTGCCATACCACACGCTCCTTTACCTAATTTCCGACAACCACACTGAACAATGCCGGTCTCCCATTGCACATAGATGAGCACCAGCATCACCAGTTCGCGAACCGTGCACCCGCCAGCGACTCCGCGCCCAGTTGTAGATCCGCACGCTCGACTTCACTCTTCAATTCACGGCACCACTTGCCTTGATTGTCGAATCGTTTCGTCGAAACGTTTCACTTATAATAGCCATGCGAACGCAATATTGTCAAAACATGCGACACACCCTGCATCCGCTGCATATTGACTCACTCAGCACATGCTTGACATGCATATATGCATGTCAAGCGTCAATCGACGCGGCCCACATAACTGGCATAGCTCAAATCCCGCAGCAGTTATCCTACTTGTTTGCGGCAGATGTACCGATCCCGCATCTTCTCAGTGGCTTGTTTATGGCACCGCAAGGCCCATAACGCGGGTATGGCCGTTGCAATTGCAACGGCCATACCCGGCATATCCCGATTTGAGTGCCACAAACAAGCCACATAGGGTTTCCAAACAAGGCGAATCTGCCACAAACAAGCGGGATACGTGACAGCTGACAGCGCCGAGCCGTCCAACGTGGCGATGCCGTCACGGCATCGCCACGAAACCAGACTCAGAGCTACCGATAAGCATCTTGTATGTTCGTCCACCACCGCATATCATTATGCGGACACAACCATTGCGAATACGACGAGAATTCGTGCAAAAAGACAATCCTCGTATACGGACAGACGACTATCCATATAATGCGAAGCGTCGGGGAGTTTCCTTTTCCCGAGCATTCCTCAATGCTATTGCTCCCCGGCCATCGGCAACTCCCGATGAATCTCCTGACAAGGTGGGACCATCATGCTTGCGATGGGCCCACCTTTGTTTATTGTGCACGCAGTTCAAACCGGAGGGAACTCGCACCGTAGCCGGTCATCCAGCCCACCCCTGCATTGTCCCAAAGCGAGGAGAAGCGACGACGAAGCAACCCGCATCGGCAACGGGCCGCCCTCACCGTCCTACGCCACCATACGACTCGTCTTCCTCCCGCTTCTTTCTCCCGCTCAAATCTGGGCAAACGCCTGTTCAAGGTCGGCGATGAGGTCATCCGCGTCCTCCAGACCAACGGACAGTCGGATCAGATTGGCGGGAACTTCAAGCGTGGTACCGGCCACGGAGGCGTGGGTCATGGCGCCGGGATGTTCGATGAGCGATTCCACACCACCCAGGGATTCGGCCAAGGTGAACACCTGCGTGGCTCCGGCGAATCTCTTGGCCGCTTCGAATCCGGCGGCGATCTGCATGGAGATCATGCCGCCGAAGCCGCCGTGCATCTGACGTGCGGCGATATCGTGCCCCGGATGCGATTCAAGACCCGGATACCACACGCGCTCCACTTCGGGACGGGTTTCGAGCCATTGGGCGATCTTCAACGCATTGCGGCTGTGCTGCTTGACGCGCAGGTCGAGGGTCTTGAGTCCTCGGATATCCAGCCAGGAATCGAACGGGGACGGCACCGCGCCGGCCGCGTTCTGCAGGAACGCCACGGCATCGCGGGTCTCCTTGTCGTTCAGGACCACGGCTCCGCCGACCACGTCGGAATGGCCGCCGATGTACTTGGTGGTGGAGTACACGACCGCGTCCGCGCCATCATCCAGCGGATGCTGTAGCACCGGGGACGCGAAGGTGTTGTCCACCACCACCTTGGTGCCGTGCGCGTGTGCCACGGCGGAGGTGGCGGCGATGTCAGCGATGCCCAGCAACGGGTTGGACGGGGTTTCGACCCAGATATACCGGTACTGCTTGTTCGCGAGCGCTGCGGATACGGCCGCGGTGTCGGTGATGTCGACCACGTCGAGACCGATGCCCCATGGCACGAACACCTTGGCGAGCAGACGGTAGGTGCCGCCGTACACGTCGTTGCCGAGCAGGATGTTGTCGCCGGGCTTCAGGGTGGAGCGCAGCAGCACGTCGATGGCGGCAAGCCCCGAGGAGAAGCTCAGCGCGTACTTCGCGCCCTCCACGCTGGCAAGCTGCTCGTCGAAGCTGTTGCGGGTCGGGTTGATGGAACGGCTGTAATCGTAACCGTTTCTCAGGCCGCCGACGCCGTCCTGTTTGAAGGTGGAGGTCATGTAGATCGGCGTGACCACGGCACCGGTGGTCGGGTCGGGCTCCTGGCCGGCGTGGATGGCGCGGGTGGCGCGTGCGGAGGCGTTGAGGGCGGCGGCGTTGGTGGAGACGGTCATGATGATTGTCCTTTGCTTGATGGATTTGGTCGGATTGTCCGGGTTGACGGGGTTTGGGGATCGGGAAGCGCAAACGAATGCACTCACAGGTATTGTTCGGCCAGACTCGGCTTGGTGGTACGGTCCACGACGTCGTCGAATCCGTTGGCGCGCATCCAGTCGTCGTTGAAAATCTTCTCCATGTAGCTTCGCCCGGAATCGGGCAGCAGTACGATGACCGTCTGATCGGCACCGAGTTCATGTTCGCGCGCGTATTTCAACGCAGATACGACGGCCATGCCGGCCGAGCCGCCAACCAACAGCCCTTCCTCAGCAGCGAGGCGACGGGTCATTTCGAAGGCCTCGGCGTCGGTGACCTGCACGATCTCGTCCGGCAGATCACGGTCGAAGGCCTTCGGGTAGAAGTCCTCGCCGACGCCTTCGATCTTGTACTGGTGCACGTCATCGGGATTGGAGTAGATGGAGCCTTCCGGATCGGCGCCGATCACCTGCACCTTGCCGTCGGAAACGTCCTTGAGGTAACGGCCGGTGCCGGAGATGGTGCCACCGGTGCCGATGCCCGCCACGAAATGCGTGACCTTATGATCGGTGGCCTCCCAGATTTCCGGGCCGGTGGTGTGGTAGTGGCTCAGCGGGCCGTTCGGATTGTCATACTGGTTCGGCTTGAACGCGCCGGGAATGGTGGAGGCGAGACGGTCGGACACGCGGTAGTAGGAGCGCGGATCGTCCGGTTTCACATTGGTCGGAGCGACCACGACTTCGGCGCCGTAGGCGCGCAGCACGGCACGCTTGGATTCGGAGACCTTGTCCTGCACGACGAAGATCGCACGGTATCCGCGCTGCTGGGCGACCATGGCCAGGCCTACACCGGTGTTGCCGGAGGTCGGTTCGACGATCACGCCGCCGGGCTTGAGCTCGCCGCTCTTCTCGGCGGCGTCGATGATGCGTTCGGCGATGCGGTCTTTGGAGGAGCCTCCCGGGTTGAAGTATTCGACCTTGACAGCGATGGTGGCTTCGATGCCGTCCGTCACATGGTTGAGTTTGATGAGCGGGGTGTTGCCGATGAGTTCTGCGGTGCTGTTGTGGATGGTCATGACGTTTCCTTTGGGGCTTTGCGGTTTCGGGGATTCGGTTGGGATGCACTCCCGGGAAGCCGCGTCGTCATGTGCAGCGGTTGAAACAGGACCTGTTGGGATTTTCGCGTTTGTGCGAGGATCACCGTATACGGTTACGGTATGCCGAAGGTTGGCGATCATGCCGATACGTTACAGGAATCCGGAAAATCGAAGTTCTGGCGACCACGCCGAACATTCTGGAATGTCCTATCTCAAGTTATGCGTCGATGAACCACGCGCCCCTCGGGCGGTTGGTTAGCGACAGCAACAACAAGAGCGATTGAACATGTGGCTTACATTACCACTCCCCCGGACATCGGCATGTCACCCGCATTCATCATGCGGACATCCGAACCGTATCAGCTTCCTGGAACGGGCTTGTTCCGTCCCCAATAACCTGCAATATAACAGCCTTCGCAGCGCCCAACACCCCACCGGATATCATCGCGTCTACGTGATATACAGTGCAATTATGCATAGAGGAACCTCTTTCATATTCCCCACACATCGAGTACGACCGTCGACGGGGAACAACGGCCGTTCCCCGCTCACGCCGGAAGCCGATCGCACCGATCACACCGATTGCATCGACCGCACCGATCACACCAACCGCAAACGCCATCGCGCATGGACGCCTTTCGTGGTTCTCTGGGCAGTGATGTCGACGATTCTCGTACTGCTGACGGTGTCCACGCATCCTTCCGATAGCGTGTACACCCTGCAATACCAAGGTGGCACCTTCCTCGTGGACCGTTCGCAGTACCAGCAGCTCGCCGACGCGTTCCTGCATGGCAGAACCTGGATCGACGCGCATGTCCCCGATTGGCTTGCGGCCATGGATAATCCGTACGACGATCAAGCCAGAGGAACCCTCGGCGCGCAAACCGGCGATCCGTCACGCTGGGATTGGGCTTTCTACCATGGCCGGTACTACTGCTATTTCGGCCCGCTGCCGGCGCTCCTGCTCTTCGCGCCGTTCAAAGCACTGACCGGAACCGATCTGCCGACCGCCGCAGGATGCGCGTTCCTTGTGATACTGGCATGCGCTTCGCTCATATTCCTCATCGAAACACTGTGGAAGCGCTATTGGCATGGCACCCCCAGATGGCTCGCGATCCTCGCCTGCACCGCAATCGTGGCGGCATCCGGATTGACGTATCTGGTGCTCGTCCCATGGTTCTATTCGATTCCCATCCTCGCATCGCTCGCACTCGCGCCCGCCGGCATCGCATTGTGGGCACGCTCTTCCAGCGATGGCCATCACACCCCGCGCACTCCGTTCATCGCCATCGGTTCGACGCTTGTCGCGCTCACCATCGCCTGCAGACCGGCGTTCATCCTCACCGCGGTATTCGGCATCATCCTCCTATGGCCGCAAATCCGAGCCCACGATATCCTGTCCACCCGTTCCAGACACGCCATCCTCTCCACCATCGCGGCGATTCTGCCGTTCCTCATCATCGGCTGCGCGATGATGGCATACAACACGGCCCGTTTCGACGACCCGTTCGACTTCGGAGCAGCCTACAATCTCACCGGCTGCGATCTGACGCAACGGCATGTCAGTCTGAAAGCACGCCTGTATTCCGTCCTCCTGCTGTTCCTCACCCCAATCGGTTTCACGAGGGAATTCCCCTACACCGTGGACGTGTTCTCACTGGATGAGGCAAACCCATGGGGGTTCCTGTTCCGTAACCGGAACATCATTCCGGAACAGTTCGCCGGCGGACTCGTCGCGCTGTCGCCGATCTGCCTGCTCGCATTGCCCGCGGCCATCCGGTATTTCATTCGACTGCGGCGCAGCCAAAACTCCCACGCAACACAGTGCGGTGCGATAGGACTCACGTTCCTCGTTCTCGCCGTCCTCATCGCGTGCATCGACGGACCGTTCGGCGTGAACGCGCGTTACCTGTGCGATATGACATGGCTGATGCTCATCGGCACCATGTGTCTGCTGTTCGTGTGGAACACGGATGTGCGTGAAAACGGGCGCCGGTGGCTGACCGTCGTGATTGTCGCCCTGCTTATCGTCGGCATCGGCTTGCAGCTGCTATGGCTTATGACCCCGGGGCGGAGCGAAAGCTGGAATGTTTCGAATCCCGCCCTGTATGACTGGTTGCGCAGACTGTTCACGTTCTAGTCGGTTCAGCCGATTCAGGCGTTCTAGCCGATTCAGGCGATCCAGTCGGTTCAGCCGGCCCAGCCGCCTACCTTGTATCAATCCGACCTGCGATCAGGCCTGCATGGACGCGGCTTCGATGAGCGAGCGCGTGTACGCGGAACAGGGATGCTTCAGTATTTCCGTGGTCGTACCGCTCTCCTCGACGTGCCCGTCATGCAGAACGACGATACGGTCGGCGATATGCTGCACCACGCCAAGATCGTGCGAGACCATGACCAGCGACATATTCGGGTTCGCCTCGCGGATGGCATGGAAGGTCTCAAGGATCCGTACACGCGCGGCCACATCGATGGCGCTCATCGGCTCGTCGGCAAGAATGACGCCCGGATCGTCCACTATGGCACGTGCAATGGCGACACGCTGCGCCTGCCCGCCGGATAGATCCATGGGGTACCGTGCGGCGAATACCGCCGGGTCGAGTCCGACCAGTCGTAATGCTCGCCCGATCCGCGAAGCGGCCTCGTCATCGCCCATGCCCCTATGGTGCAACCGCAACGGTTCCTCTACGGAACGCGCAACACGCCAGCGTGGGTCGAGCGAGGCGAAGGGGTCCTGGAACACCAGTCCGGTCTCACCGCGCAGCATATGGCGCACGGCATCGTTCCGCTCCCCCATCGCCTGGCCACGGTATGCGATCTCACCGCAATCCGCGGATTCCAGGCCGAACAACACTCGCGTCAACGTCGATTTGCCCGAGCCGGAAGCACCGATGATCGCCAGGCACTCCCCGCTGCGCACCTCGATGTCCACGTCGAACAGCACCTGCCTGCGATTCCGCTTCGACCCATAGCTTTTGCAGATGCCACGTCCCTGCAACAGGATTTCATTCATCGCCGCCGTCTTTCCTCACGATCGTCCTATCACCGGATTCCACTCCCGTGGATTCCCGACTTCCGACGTCACCGTCGCCGATGCCGCCGTCACGTGACAGCGTAAGTTGCCTGGCCGCGGCGACAAGGCGCCGCGCAGGCTCGCTTGCCGGTTCCCGCAATAGGCTTGCGGTCGTGTCTGTTTCGGCGATCGAACCGCCGTCCAGCACATAGCAGCGCGTAGTGGCGCGTGCGAGCACCGCGAAATCATGGGTGATGAACAGCATGGACGCGCCGGCATCGTCGACCAGCGACGTCAGCAGGTCGACGATCTGACGTTGCGTGATCGAATCCAATGCCGTGGTCGGCTCGTCGGCGATGATGAATCGCGGCGAGGTGATCAACGCGGTGGCGATGCCGACGCGCTGCTGCTGCCCGCCGGAAAGCTGATGCGGGTATTTCAGCAGTGCATCCTGGGAAAGCCCCACTTTGTCAAGCATCGCCTTGACACGATCAAGACGCTCGTCAAGCGACAGATCGTAGTGCAGGTACAGCGGCAGACCGATCTGCTGTGCAACCGTCATCACGGGATTGAGCGCTGCCGCCGGATTCTGGAACACCATGCCCATATAACGCCCGCGCAGATCGGCCATGGCGGTATCGTCCAACCCGATCAGTTGCCTGCCGCCAGCCATGATGGAACCGCTCACCCGCGCCGTGTCGGGCAGCAACCCCATCAGGGCTTTGGCGATCATGGATTTGCCCGAGCCGGAGGAACCGACCAGACCGATGCGCTCACCGTCGGCGATGTCCATGCACACATCGCGCACGATGGGTTTGTCGCCGATGGTGATGGTCAGCCCACGAATCTCGATGCTCATGCCGCCTCCCTCAGCTCAGGATTGGTCAACGGGTCGATGGCGTCGCGCAGTGCGTCGCCGAACAGATGCAGCGCGATCACCGTCATCGTGACGATCAGTCCCGGCCATAGCACGGTCAGCGGGTAGATGCTGATGAATCGTACGGATGTGGCGAGGGAATGCCCCCAACTGGGTACGCCGGCACCCACGCCGACGCCAAGATAGGTCAGGCCAGCCTCAGCCAGTATCGACGTCCCTGCGCTCATCGACAACTGCACCAGCAGCACCGGCATCACGTTCGGCATAATATGCCTGACGAACACGCGCGCCCCCGAAGCGCCGGACCATACCGCCGACTCCACATACTGTGAACGCGCGGCGAGTATGGCCGCAGGTCTTACGATGCGTGCCAAATTCAATCCGTAGGCGAATCCGCATGCAGCCACGATCACCGCCGCGGAAGCGCCGAATGGCACCGACAACATCAATGCGATCAGCACCGTCGGTATCGAGATCAGCGCATCGACCACCACCACCGACGTGGATCGCAGCGCGGTATGGCGTGACACCATGGCGGCCACCAACGCCAATCCGAATATTCCGGCCACGACTACGGTAAGCGATGCGATTGCAAGATTCGTGCGCGAACCGGCCATCAGCCAGCTCAGCACGTCGGCGCCAACGCCATCGGTTCCCAACGGATGCGCGGCCGTGGGCGAAGCCCATGCGTGGAATCCGTCCGTCTCAAGTAGCGCGTAAGGCGTCCACACCAGCGAAATCAGCGAAACCAGCACCCACAGGCCGAGCACGATCAACGCATATTTTCCACTGGCCTTGCGCCACATCGAACGCATAACCACACGAGTGGCCGACATCACAGCACCTCCTGCACGTCGTCGGAAGCGGTGTTCAGTCTCGGATCGAGCGCATGATGCGCCATATCGACCGCCAATCCCAATAGCAGGAAGAACGCTGCCAGCAGGAACAGTTCGCTCTGCACCGCGATCAGATCACGATTGCCCACATCGGTGATGAGCATCGAGCCCAGCCCCGGCAGGGCAAACAGGTTCTCGACCACCATCACACCCGTTATCATTTGGGCGAAGGTCAATCCGATAACCGACACCAGCTGCGGCATTGACAGCCGCAGGCCTACGCGCAGCAGCGCCTGCCTGCGCGTCATGCCGCATGCCATGGCCATGCTTACGGCCTGGGATTGCGCGGCATCGCCCAACGCGGCACGCGTATAGCGCATGATCCCCGCACCGGCGGTGATGCCGGTGGCCAATGCCGGAAGCACGAGCGACGCCATGGCCCGCCCGCAATCCTTCCAGCCATCGTTCGGAAAACCCTGCGAGGGGAACAGCCCCAGCAGTCCCGAGCCGTGTGAGAACAGCAGGATCAGCAGCAGTCCGCTCCATAACGCCGGAACAGCACCTCCGACAATGGCAAGCACATGGAACAGCCCCCGCCACCGCCTGTTCCTGGTGATGACGGCAGCACAGCCAAGCGGCAATCCGATCAGCAGGGCTATGGCAAGGCTGAGCACGATAAGAGGGAACGTGACCGCCGCCCGGGCACCGACCTGCGAAACGACCGATCTGCCGCTGATGGCGGATATGCCAAGATCGCCATGCAGCAGTCCACCAAGCCAGTCGACGTATTGTACGGGCAGCGGCCTGTCGAGTCCCATCTGCGTCCGCAGTGCGGCGATACGGGCCGCGGTCGCGTTCGTTCCGGCCATTACGGCTGCAACGTCACCGGGGAGTACGCGCAATGCCAGGAACACCAGTATCGACAATCCCACCAATGCCGCTATGAACAGCAGCAGCCGTTTGGCCACGAATCTCATATCATTCCGCCTTGGAAATCTGCCATAGCGGCAGTACCGTCTGACTGAGCTTGTCGGGGAATCCCTTGACGCCCTTGTTGTACGCCACGGTCACACGGTAGCCGAACAGCCAGTCGGCCGGAGCGTCTTCGCTGACGGTTTTCGCCGCCTGCTTGAGGTATTCGTCGCTTTCCTTCTCGTCGGTGGCGGCGAGCGCCTTGGCGTACAGCGCCTGCACGTTCCCGTTGTCGTAGTGGTAGTAGTATTCGGGCGTGGTCCACTTGTAGAAGTCGTGGCTTTCGGCGTGGTCCACGAGGGAGAGCTCGTAGTCGCCGTTGGCGTGCACGTCCTGCAGCCAGGTGGAGAATTCCACATAGCTGATGTTGAGGTCGATGCCGATTGCGGCGAGCTGGCTTTTGAGCTGGTCGCCCAGTTCGATGCCGTAGGTGTTGGCGTAGGTCAGTGTGAGCTTCAACGGCTTGCTAGTCGAATACCCGGCTTCGCGCATAAGCTGCTTGGCTTTGGCTTCGTCATGCGGGTAGAGGCCGGTCAGATCCTCGTAGCCGGGGTCGACGGATGGGATCGGCCCGCCGAGTGCAGTGTCGACTCCGCCGCGGGAGGCGATGATCTCCTTGTGGTTGATGCCGTAACGGATGGCCTGGCGCACGCGCTTGTCGGCGAGTTTCTTGTTCGCACAGTTGAAGGCGAGCACGAATTTGTCGCTGCCATCGGACGCGGAGACATGGTAGGTGTTGGCGTCAAGGGATTTTGCCAAGGTCGCGTTCACTGGGGAGAGCACGTCCACGTCGCCGCTTTTCAGGGCGTTGACGGCGGCGTTGTCATCGGTGATGAAGTCGATGACCACATGCTGCGTGGCCGGCTTGTGCGCGGTGCCCCAATATTTCGGGTTGGCCTTAAGCACCATCTTGCTGGCGGAATCGAAGGATTCCACGGTGTATGGGCCGGAGCCCACGGCCTGGGTCTTCGCGTTATAGGTGGCGTCCTTGTCGAACACCAGGCCCGGGCGCCCGGTCAGGTACCACAGCAGGTTGGAGTCCGGGGAGCTGAGGGTGATTCGCACGGTGTTCGCGTCAAGCGCTTCGGCCTTGCTCAGGCTTTCCACCTGGTTGGCGTTGTAGTATTGCTTCTCCTTCAACTGGTTGATGGACCATGCCACGTCGTCGGCATCAAGCATATCCCCATTGGAGAAGGTCATGTTCCGGTTGAGATGGAAGGTGTAGGTTGTGCCGTCTGTGGAGATGTCCCAGCTTTTTGCCAGACCGGGCTGTACGGCATTGTCGGAGTCGCGGCTGACAAGTCCCTCGTACACGTTGCCGATGAGCACCTGTTCGATGGCCGATCCGGATTGGCGGCGAATGTCGAGGCTGGGCGGGGCGAGTTTGAGTCCGATGGTTACGGTGTCGGCCTTGTTTGCCGACTGTTGCGCATTCCGGCCGTTGAATATGGCTACCGCGCCTACGATGATGGCGATGGCGACGACTGCCGCGATAATGATGCCCCACTTGTTCGGTCTTGGGGATTTCGATGTTCTGACGCGGGCGTTGAGACTCTCGTCCGTGCTGGCCGCGCCATTAGAGCTTGCTGCGTTGCTTGTTGCCGCCGTGGTTGCATCGGCATTGCCGTATGCACCATGTGATGCTGTCATGATATTCCTTTATGCGGTTATTCGGCAGGTTTTGGCCGCCTTGGCCCTTGCCCGCCTGTGTTGTGTCCGGCTGACCGCCCATACGGGTCGATCGCCGCGCATAAGTATACTCGCCCGCATGCCGCACAAGGCGTTTACGTACAGCCCGTAACGCATCAGGCCGTTCGCGCGAAGCTGCCCTGTATGGCATCTGCTTTACGCGAACGGCCTGATTCATGCCGGCAACGCGAGGGTCACTCTTCCTCGTCGCTCTTCCTGTGGTGAAGCCTGAAATGCTTCTCCTTGTCGGCTTCCTCCTGCGATTCGGGGTGCGTCGCATCGTACCCCTGCACGTATTTGGTCTGCCTCCACTGGTGGATGGAGGCGTTGGTGCCGCGATGATGCACATGGTATTGGCGATCGGTGCCGCCGAGCGGCAGCTCCTCGACCTCCTTGGCCACGGCGATCTGGTTGACGTTGGAGGGGTCGCCCGCCGCGATCGGCGCCACCGGCTCAGGCTCGGTCGGCGCGGCGGTGTGCTGCTGGAGTCTGGACGGCAGCCATTCGGCCAGTCGCGACAGCAGCCAGCAGGCGATGAAGTAGATCACACCGGCCACGACCAGCGTCTGGAGAATGTTGAAGTACATGGAGCCGAGTCGACGGGACTGCTGCAGCAGATCGGTGTACATGATGATGGAACCGAGTGCGGTGTCCTTGAGCACCACGACCAGCTGGGTGACGGCGGCCGGCAGCATGGCAACGATGGCCTGCGGCACTTCGATCTGCATCAGCGACTGGGTCTGCGTAAGTCCCAGCGCAAGCGATGCCTCACGCTGGCCGTCGGGCAGATTGCCCACGCCGGAACGCACCAGCTCGGCCACAACCGAACCGTTGTAGATTATCAGGGCGAGCACGACCGACCAGTAGGCGGGGCTGGGCAGGCCGACGAAGGCGAACCAGCGCCAGAAGAAGATCATCATGAGCAGCACGGGCACTGCTCGCGCGAATTCGACAATCGCGCCGGAAACCACACGGACCAGCGGGTTCGGCATCAGACGCCCGATACCGAACACCAGGCCGAACACCACTGCGCCCACCACGGCCAGCAGGGAGGCTCGGATCGTGGCCCACAGGCCCGGCAGGTAGAAGTCCGTCCATGCCTCGGGGTCGAGCGCCGGTTTCCACAGCTCCCAGCTCAGCTGGTTTTCGCCGTCCGGCGGATTATGCAGACGCATCAGGATCAGCACCACGACGATGGCGAAGATGATACCTGCGATCCAATTGATGATACGGATGGTTTTACGGCCCTTAGGGCCCGGCTGATCGAACAGCACTGCGCTTTCATTGTTTGCTGCCATTGCGCGTCACCTCCTCACCGCGAGCTTGTTGGACAGATAGGTGGTCAGCATGCCGATCGGGATGATCAGGATCACATAGCCGAAGGCGAAGATCAGGAAGATCAGCACAATCTGATCGGCATGGTATTCGATCATCTCGCTCATCATGGTCGAGGTTTCGGTGGCCACGGATGCCGCAGCCGCAACGGTGGAGTTCTTCAGCAACGCGATAAAGGTGTTGCCCAACGGCGCCACCGAACCGCGGAACGTCTGCGGCAGAATGATCTGGACCGCGGCCTGGGTGAAGTTCAATCCGAGCGCTCGCGCGGCCTCCGCCTGACCGAGCGGCACGGTGTTGATGCCGGACCTCAGCGATTCGCACACGAACGCCGCGGTGTACAGGCTCAAGCCGGTGACCGCCAGCCAGAAGAAATTGGTGGAGAACGTGTCGGAGAAGGTGAGCTTGAGCTGCGCGTAGGCACCCAGCACCATGAACACCATGATGATGGTCAGCGGCAAGTTCTTGAACAGTTCGACATAGATGCCGGCGACGGTGCGCAGGGAGGGAATCGGCGAGATACGCATCATGACCAGGATCACACCGAGAATCGTGGAGAACAGCGTGGACCACAGCGTGAGCTCGATGTTCACCAGAAAGGCACCCGGCACGTTATATTCGCTAAGCAGCGTCATCAGGTCCTGCATTACTTGTTCCCCTTTCCGTTCGGCACCGGCGGGTTGTATTTCGGATTCGGCGTGTAGTCGGTGCCCTTTGTGTTGTCGGCCAGGGCACGCTTCCAGGAGCCGTCCTTCTCCATGTCCGTGATGGCGGCGTTGATCTTCTTCTTCAGATCATTGCTCCCCTTCTTGACGCCCACGCCATAATATTCCTGGGTGAACGGCTTGCCGACCACTTCCAGTCGTCCACGCGACGCGGATGCGAGACCCGCGAGAATGATGTCGTCGGTGGTCACCGCGTCCACGATGCCGGAGAACAATGCGGTTGCGCATTCGGCGTAGCCGGGCTGTTCCATCAGCTGCACCTCGTTGGCGAACTGCTCCTTGACGGTGACGGCCGAAGTGGAGCCGGTCACGGAGCACAGGCGCTTGCCGTTCAGGTCCTCAGGGCCCCTGACCGAAGTATCGCCCTTGCGCACCAGCAGATCCTGGCCGGCCACGAAGTACGGGCCTGCGAAATCCACGACCTTCTTGCGCTCATCGGTGATGGAATACGTGGCGATGATGAAATCGACGTCACCGTTCTGCAGCATGGCCTCACGCTGCTTGGACGGCGCCTCCTTCCATACGATCTCATCCTCGGTGTATCCGAGCTTCTTGGCAATGTACTTGGCTACATCCACATCGAACCCGACATACGTACCGGACTTCTTGAAGCCCAGGCCCGGCTGGTCGAATTTGATGCCGATGCGAATCTTGCCGTCGCTTTGCGACGAGCCGCAGCCCGCCAACGAAACCGCGCAGGTCAGCGCGCACAGCGCCGCCAACGCGCGTTTGAACCATGTTTTCTTCATACTCCGCCCTCTTTCTCAGTGGGTCAGGATCTTCGAGAGGAAGTCCTTGGCGCGTTCCGTCTTCGGATGCTCGAAGAACTCGTCGGGCGAAGCCTGTTCCAGAATCTGGCCGTCAGCCATGAACACGACCTTGTCGGCCACCTTGCGCGCAAAGCCCATCTCGTGCGTGACGCACAGCATGGTCATGCCCTCGCGGGCGAGCTGCACCATAACGTCAAGCACCTCATTGACCATTTCAGGATCGAGTGCGGATGTCGGCTCATCGAACAGCATGACCTTCGGCTTCATGGCCAGAGCTCGGGCGATGGCGACGCGCTGCTGCTGGCCGCCGGATAGCTGGGACGGCATCTTGGACGCCTGGCTGGCCACACCGACGCGGTCGAGCAGATCCATGGCCATGTCTTCCGCCGCCTTCTTATCCATATGACGGACCTTGATCGGGGCAAGCGTGACGTTTTCGAGAATGGTCTTGTTGGCGAACAGGTTGAAGGACTGGAACACCATGCCTACTTCGGCACGGAGATTGGCAAGCTCCTTGCCTTCCTCGGGAAGGGGCTGTCCGTCGATGCGGATGACGCCGGAATCGATGGTTTCCAGTCGGTTGATGGTGCGGCACATGGTGGATTTGCCCGATCCGGACGGTCCTACGATGACCAGCACCTCGCCTTTGTCGACGGTGAGATTGATGTCCTTGAGAACGTGGAGATCACCGAAATGCTTCTCCACGTGGGTGAGTTCTACTAGAGGCTGCCCGCTGTCTTCAGTGCCTGGCACCAGCGGGCGCGTGATATTGAGTTCGTTCATATCTGACATAGCTGCTCAGTATAAACGAAGTATGTTTCCGCTCGGGTTTTGTCTCATGAACGCCCGAGAAACCAGAGAAGTCAATAGACGCCACAAGTAAACGCCCCGACCCCCTAGCGGGACTGCTTCAATCAAGCATCATCCAGCGCAGCGCAGCGATGGCAACGACGGCGGCTAGCGTCATAACCCCCACCACCGCAAACGCCACGCGTTCCGGCACATTCCGGACGAACCAGTCATGCATGCGACACCACGGATAACGACTCATGCGACACACGGTAAACCAGCAAGATGTTGCACCGCATGCACTCAGGCAAACGGCAGGTGAACTTCTTGGAAAAACCTGATAACAGGGCTTTACACAACGAGCACCAAGCCGCATCATGCGACTTGGCGCTCATGCAATCGAATCTACGATCAGTCCTCGTCCTCATCCGGGTCATAGTCGACGCCGGTTTCGGCGCGCTGCTCGTCGGAGATCGGAGCCGGGGCACCGGTCAGCGGATCGCGGCCGCCGCCGGCCTTCGGGAAGGCGATGACGTCGCGGATGGACGGGGCGCCGGCAAGGATGGACACGGTGCGGTCCCAGCCCAGTGCGATGCCCGCGTGAGGCGGAGCGCCGTACTTGAAGGCCTCCAGCAGGAAGCCGAACTTATCTTCGGCCTCTTCCTTGCTGATGCCGAGCACGTTGAGCACACGATCCTGGATGTCGTCGCGATGGATACGCACGGAACCGCCGCCCATCTCCTCACCGTTGCAGACGATGTCGTAGGAGTCGGACATGGCGTGCTCCGGATCCTGATCGAACTTGTCGATCCAATCCTTGGACGGCATGGTGAACGGGTGGTGCATGGAGGTCCACTTGGAGTGGCCGACCGCCACGTCGTCGTCGTCCGGATCGTCGGTTGGCTTGAACAGCGGGAAGTCCACAACCCAGGTGAACGCGAACTTCTTCGGGTCGAGCAGTCCGGCGCGAGAGGCGAGCTCCACACGGGCGGCGCCCAGCAGCAGCTGGGAGGATTCGCGGGCACCGGCGGCGAAGAACACGGCGTCGCCGTCCTCCGCGCCAACGGCTTCCTTAAGGCCGGCGCGCTCCTCATCGGACAGGTTCTTGGCCACAGGTCCCTTGAGCTCACCGTCGGCGGTGAACTGCACATAGGCAAGACCCTTGGCACCGCGCTGCTTGGCCCATTCCTGCCAAGCGTCGAACTGACGACGCGGCGTGGAGGCGCCGCCCTTGAAGAGCACGGCACCCACATACGGAGCCTGGAACACGCGGAACGGCGTGTTCTTGAAGTAGTCGGTCAGCTCGATGATCGGGTTGCCGAAGCGCAGATCGGGCTTGTCGGAGCCATACTTGTCCATGGCCTCCTGCCAGGTGATGCGCGGCAGCGGCAGCTGGACCTCATAGCCGGCGGCCTTCCAGATGGCGGCAATGACCTTTTCGGCCATGGCCATCACGTCTTCCTGATCCACGTACGCCATCTCCATATCGAGCTGAGTGAACTCGGGCTGACGATCGGCGCGGAAGTCCTCGTCACGGTAGCAGCGGGCGAACTGGTAGTAGCGTTCGACGCCGGAGACCATAAGCAGCTGCTTGAGCAGCTGCGGGGACTGCGGCAGCGCGTACCAGGAGCCGGGTACCAGTCGGGCCGGCACCACGAAGTCTCGTGCGCCCTCCGGGGTGGACTTGATGAACGTCGGGGTCTCGACCTCGGTGAAGTCCAGATCCTCAAGCGCGTGACGGGCGGCCTTGGCCATGTCGGAACGCAGCTTCAGATTGCTCTGCATGCCGGGGCGGCGCAGGTCGAGGTAACGGTACTTGAGACGCACTTCCTCGCCAGGCAGCTTGTTCTCGGACTCGTTTTCAAGCGCGGTGGACACCTGGAACGGCAGGGCGTCGGACTTGGCGAGCACGTCGATGCTCTCGGCCACGACCTCGATCTTGCCGGTGGCAAGATGCTCGTTCTCATTGCCTTCCGGACGCAGACGCACCTCGCCGGTGACCTGGATCACGAACTCGGAACGCAGCGGACGCGCCTGCTCCTCGTCATAGATGACGACCTGCACCAGGCCGGAGGAATCGCGCAGATCGATGAAGGCGACTCCACCATGGTCGCGGCGGCGGTCGACCCAACCGGACAGGGTGACCTTCTGGCCGACGAGAGCCTCGGTGACTTCAGTGGCATGATGTGTTCTATATGCCGTCTGGCTCATGCTTTGAATACTCCCAATTATTCGATTAATCAATCAATAACAACGGTTTGCCGGGCATTAACAGTATCCGGCTCCCACGACGTGCGATCGGCCGGACGCTGTTCGCCGGACACGATGTTCTTCACCTCGTCGCCGGCACCCTCCTGGCCGGGGAACCACACGAATGGAATGCCGAGCTTATCGGCGTACTTGATTTGCTTGCCCAGCTTGGCGGCGGTCGGAGCCACATCGGCGGCGATGCCGCGGGAACGCAACGCATTGGCGATGGCATTGGACTCGGCACGTTCGCTTTCGTTCCACACCGCGACAAGCACGCTTGCCGGGGATACGCGATTGGCATGTGCGCCCGCGGTGTGCAGCATGTAGCTGACCAGTCGGCTCAAACCGATGGACAGGCCGACGCCCGGGTACTTGCGGTTGCCCTGCGAGGCGAGGTTGTCGTAACGCCCGCCGGAGCAGATGGAGCCAAGGGATGCGGCACCGTCGAGGAAGGTCTCGTACACGGAACCGGTGTAGTAGTCCAATCCGCGGGCGATCTTCAGGTCGGCGATGACGGAGCCGGGGCGAATCGCGGCCGCCTGGTCGACGATCATGCCCAGCGTGTTCAGGCCTTCACGCGCGAGCGCGTAAGCTTCGGACTCCTGGGAGATGCCGTGCTTGGCCGCGAGTTCGTCGAATTTTTCGGCGAGTTCGGCGCCGTTGGCGGCGGTGAGCTCGGCCAGCTCGAGGCAGGCGCGGGCCTGCGCGTCGGTGGCACCGCAGGTCTCGACGAGCAGCTTGGCCACTTCGTCGGCGCCGATCTTGTCGAGCTTGTCGATCTCACGCAGCACGCCTTCGATATCGTCGAGTCCAAGGCCACGGTAGAAGCCTTCGGAAAGCTTGCGGTTGTTCGCATGCACGGTCGCCTTGGGCAGGCCGAACTCGCGCAGGCGCTCCAATGCGGAGACCATGACCAGCGGCAGCTCTACTTCGTAGTGGTCCGGCAGATCGCCATTGCCGATCACGTCGATATCGGCCTGGACGAACTCGCGGAAGCGACCCTCCTGCGGGCGCTCGCCGCGCCAGACCTTTTGGATCTGCCAACGCTTGAACGGGAACGCGAGATCGCCGGAATGCTCGACCACATACCGGCTCAGCGGCACGGTGAGATCGAAATGCAGACCGAGCCGTTCCTCAATCGGTGTGTCGGATTCGTTGCCGACATCCTGCAAACGGCTCAACAGGTAGATCTCTTTGCTGGTCTCGCCCTTTTTCAGCAGCGAAGCCCCAGTTTCCACGGCTCTTGTCTCGATGCCGAGGAAGCCGTTGAGCTCGAATACTTCACGGAGCGTGTCGATAACACGCTGCTCCACAACACGTTCAGAGGGGAGCCACTCTGGAAATCCTGATATTGATGCGCCTTTAGCCACGGAATCAATATAATAGGTGAAGGTTGCGTCAATCATCCTTATTTTGTCAGGATGTGAAGCGCGATGCACACACTTCCAAGCTGTAAGGAGCTGGCCATGGCCGACGAGAACGTCACCAAGAACGAAACCACCACCGAGACCACCGCACAGGAGACACGCGAAGCGACTCAGGCACCGAAGCCCGCCGCTCCGAAGCCCCATGCTCCGTCCCCCGCAGCATTCGCCAAGAAAGCCGCACCGGCGGCCCGTCGCGTCGCCGCACCGGCAGCTGCCACCTACACCGAGACCCAGGTCAAGCAGGCCGAATCATTCGGACATGTCGATGAGAACGGCACCGTATTCGTCAAGGATGGCGACGGCGAACGTGAGGTCGGCCAGTTCCCCGACGTGTCCAAGGAAGAGGCACTGGCGCTGTACGCCCGTCGTTTCCTTGATCTCAAAGCCAAGCTCGATGCATTGGCCGCACGTCTGAAGAGCTCCACCATCAAGTCCCGCGAGATCGACGAAACGATGAAGATGCTGGCCGAAGAAACCGAATCCCCCGCCGTGGTGGGCGATCTGGCCGCGCTCAAGGCCCAGTATGAGGAGCTCAAGACCAAGGCCGAAGCCAAGAAGGCGGAGCTGGCCGAGGCACGCAAGGCTGCCGTGGCGGCCGCGGTCGCAGGACGCACCGCCATCGTGGAGAAGGCGGAGGCGCTGGCAGCCGGTCTTGGAGACAACACCAACTGGCGTTCCACCGCCGACAAGTTCCGCACGCTGTTCGACGAATGGCAGGCACACCAGCGCAATAACGTGCGCATCGACAAGAAGGACGCCGACGAACTGTGGAAGCGTTTCTCCGCCGCCCGCACCACCTTCAACCAGGCACGCCGCAAGTGGGCGCAGGCTCGCGACAACGAGCGCAACCAGGCCAAGGCCGCCAAGGAGGCGATCATCGCCGAGGCCAATGAGATCAAGAACTCCACCGCCTGGGGCGAGACCTCCCGCCAGTTCAACGAGCTGATGGACCGTTGGAAGAAGGCCGGTCGTGCAGGCCGCAATGAGGACGATGCCCTGTGGGCTCGTTTCCGCGAGGCCGCCGATACCTTCTTCAATGCCCGTCAGGCCGATCGTGAGCAGATCTCCGCCGATGAGAAGGAGAATCTCGCCAAGAAGGAGGAATTGCTGAAGAAGGCCGAGGCGCTGGTACCGGTGGCCGACGAGAAGGCCGCCAAGCAGGCTCGTCAGGCTCTGGCCGCGATTCAGGACGAGTGGGATCAGATCGGCTATGTGCCGCGCGAGGACATGCGCCGCATCGAAGGCCGTCTGGACGAGGTGGACAAGCAGATCAAGTCCGTCGAGGAGGCTGCTTGGAAGCAGTCCGACCCCGAGGCCGACGCCCGCAAGTCCAGCTTCGAGGAGCAGCTCAACGCCCAGCTCGCCGAACTCGACGCCAAGATCGCAGCCGAAACCGATCCGGCCAAGAAGGCCAAGCTCGAAGCCGAGAAGGCCACCAAGGAGCAGTGGCTGAACGCGGTGAAGTGATCCGGCTTCGGCTTTCACCAGCCTGAATCATAGCGATACGCCGGAGGGCGGCATCCGTATGGGTGCCGCCCTCCGGCGTATGTATGTCCATGTGAGTCGTTTGCAGTCAGCGCCACTCCCCCAACCCCTCATTCAAGGGGATGCGCGAGGTGAAGCGGCGGTGTTCGCCGGTCAGCGGATCGTCGAATTCGAGTTCGCGGGCCACCAGTTCCAGCGGATTGGAAAAATCATCGTAGGCATGTTCGATGATGCGCGGGTAGAAGTCGTCCCCCACGATGGGCAGTCCCAGCGAATTCATGTGCACTCTCAACTGGTGCGTCTTGCCGGTTCGCGGATGCAGCACATATCGCGCCACCATATGGCGGCCGTCCATTCCAGAAAGCGGATATCCCGTACGATCCATATGCCCCAGTCCCACACGTTCGATCAGCGTTTCGGCATTCGGCGTGCCGGGCTCCTCATAGGCTTGCAGTATCCCCCGCTGTTTGACGATGCGCGACCGCCGTTCCAACGGAAACGGCCTGGGCGGTTCCAACTTGCGTATGGTGCCGAAGCACGGCCTGCCGATCGGTCTGAGCGGCGCCAGGCATTCGTAGGTCTTCACCGCCAGATGGTTCTGAAACAGCAGCTGGTAGGCACTCCGGCTGGCACGGTCACGCACGAACACCACAATGCCCGCGGTCAGGCGATCCAGCCGGTGCGCGGGTATGATGTCCGGTTCGCCATAAGTCTGCCGCAGCCGAATCAGCGCCGTCTCCCGATACCACATACCACGAGGCGTGGTGGCCAGAAAATGCGGCTTATCCACCACAATGATCCGCTCGTCCTCATACAGCACCGTACAGTCGAATGGAATATGCGGTTCCTCGGTCACATACCGGTGCCTACGCTCCTGTTTCACAAAACTCTCCCGACTGCACGAAGGCCGGCATACGCCGAAACGCCGCGCATTCGGCTTTGTGCAGATCCATGCGCAACGTAACGGCGTATGCCGGCCATGCCAAGCAGCGACATGCGCTACGACTATTCGACGGTAACGGACTTGGCGAGGTTACGGGGCTTATCCACGTCGTACTTCTTCAGCTTGGCCATATCCATGGCGAACAGCTGCAGCGGCACCACGTCCACCAGCGGGCTCATCAGCGTCGGGCAGGCGGGGCGCCAGAACACCACATCGGCGTACCGCTCCACATCGGGATCGTTCTCCTCAGCCACGGCGATGATGTACGCGCCGCGCGCCTTGACCTCCTCGATGCCGGAGATCACCTTGGCGTGCAGCACGTTGCGCCCGCGTGCGGGCGGCACGATGAACACGACCGGTTCGCCCTCGTCGACCAGCGCGATCGGACCGTGCTTGAGCTCGCCTGCCGCGAAGCCCTCGGTGAAGGTGTAGGCGATTTCCTTGAGCTTCAACGCACCTTCCATGGCCACCGGGTAGCCGACGTGACGGCCCAAGAACAGGAAGGACTTGGCATCGACCATCTGCTCGGCCGCCGCGTGAACGGTTTCGGTCTGCGTGTCGAGCACCCACTGGATCTTGCGCGGCATGTCCTTGAGCGAATCAAGCGTCTGCTGGATCTCGTCGCGGTACATCGCGCCCTTCACCTGCGCCAAGTACAGGCCGAGCACGTAGGCTGCAGTGATCTGCGCCACGAACGCCTTGGTGGAGGCGACGGCGACCTCCGGACCGGCATGCGTGTACAGCACGGCGTCGGATTCGCGCGGGATGGTCGCACCCTGCGTATTACAGATGGCCAGCACCTTGGACCCCTGTTCGCGGGCATGGCGCAACGCCATCAGCGTGTCCATGGTCTCGCCGGACTGCGAGATGGCAACGACCAGCGTGCGCGGAGTCAGGATCGGGTCGCGATAGCGGAATTCGTGCGCAAGCTCGACCTCGACCGGGATGCGCACCCAATGTTCGATGGCATATTTGGCGACCATGCCGGCGTATGCCGCGGTGCCGCAGGCGATGACGATGATCTTGTCGATGCCCTTGAAATCGTGTTCGTCAATGCGTACCTCGTCAAGGTTCAAGGCGCCGTTCTCGCCAAGACGACCCAGCAGCGTGCGCTGCACGGCCGCCGGATCCTCATGGATCTCTTTGTCCATAAAGGAATCCCAGCCGCCCTTCTCGGCGGCGGAGGCATCCCAATCCACGGTGTAGACCTTCGGATCGGGCACGATGTTGCCCATGAAATCGGAGACGACCACCTTGTCGGCGCTTACGCACACGGCCTGATCCTGATCGACCTCCATCGCACGCTTCGTGTAGGCGACAAACGCGGCCACATCGGAGCCGAGGAAGTTCTCCCCCTCGCCAAGGCCCACGACCAGCGGTGAGTCATGACGGGCACCGACGACGATATCCGGCTGGCGCACATCGGTGGCGAGAATGGTGAACGCGCCTTCCAGCATGCGTGCCAGGCGGCGGACCGCCTTGAACAGATCCGGCTTGCCTGTCTCCTCGATGATCTTGTCGCTGATCTTGCCTAGTAGTTTGGCCGCGACCTCGGTATCCGTCTCGGAGGCGAAACGGTAGCCTTCGGTCTGCAGGTCGAGACGCAGCTGGGAGGCATTCTCGATGATGCCGTTATGGATGATGGCGACCTTGCCGTCGCGAGAGGTGTGCGGATGCGCGTTGATATCGTTCGGCACGCCGTTGGTGGCCCAACGCGTATGCCCGATGCCCACCGTGGCCATCGGCATGGGGTTGCGTTCGATGTCTTCGACCAGATTGGCGAGACGCCCGGCCTTCTTACGCACCTCGACATGATCCATGCCCGGTGCGCTCAATGCCACGCCGGCCGAATCATAGCCACGGTACTCCAGTCGCCGCAAGCCTTGGAGACATACCTCCAACGGTTTGCCGCACGCGGTTTCGATCCGTCCTGCGTATCCAACGATTCCACACATATTTCACCAGCCCTAACCAATCGCGCACCATATGGGGCGGCACGCGAATATCGCTTTCGTGGCACGAGCGCCCGCCGTGTTGCCACAAACGTTACCCAAAGCCGCGGCCAAGCCGCAACGCGGCAATTCCTCAACAAGTGTGTCAGACACTCGCCGCAAGCGCCCTATGCATCGTCATGCATTTACCGCATATCTACATAATCGGTTCAGCGCATGCGCTTATTGGCATAGCGCATGGCCCGCAGCGCTTCACGCTTGTCCTGCTCTTCACGCAGCGCCTGCCGCTTGTCGAATTCGCGCTTGCCGCGGGCCAGCGCGATCTCCGCCTTGACGCGTCCGTCCTTGAAATACAGGCTCAACGGAATAATCGTATAACCTTTGGCCTCGCTCTGCCTCGACAGTTTGATGATTTCACGCTCGTGCAGCAGCAGCTTGCGCTTGCGCTTGGGAGCGTGGTTATTCCACGTGCCGTTGAGATATTCGGGGATATTCGCGTTCTCGAGCCACATCTCGCCGCGCCTGTCGATGGAGACGAACGCCTCGGCGAGGGACGCGCGCCCTTCGCGTAGGGATTTGACCTCGGTGCCCGTCAGGACCAGACCCGCCTCGTATTTGTCTTCGATGGCGTAATCATGACGCGCCTTCTTATTCTGCGCAATCAGCTTGGTGCCCTGTTCCTTGGCCATGGCCTCCTCCTTTCCTGATACGTTTTCGCAACATTCCACAATAACAGCAACGCCGCCTGAACCATGCCAGGCGGCGCCGCGGGCGTATGAGTCCGATTCCGCTACAGCGCGGGCTCCCGATCCGACCGATCAGTAGTGCACATACTGATAGTTGCCGGCATTGGCAATGGTCTCCCATGCCGGGAAGGTCGAGAAGCCGGTGCCGCCTTCAGAAATCAGCACGGATCCATCGGCGTTCACTCGCTCCACAACCGCCACATGACCATACTGCCAGTCGGCGGTCCAATGGCCGCCCACGCTTTGGCCCTGGGAGAACACCATCGCCGCGCCGACATGAGGCGTGTTGTTGACGTAATAGCCAAGCCCTCGCGCCGTAGCCGCCCACTGCGCGCCATTGCCCATATAGGAGCCGACCGGAAGGCTCAATTGGGAGCGACGCAGGTATGCCCATAATGTGCACTGACGTGCCGGATACGCGGCGCCCCCCACCGTGTTGCCGGTGTTGTGTCCATAGCAGTAGCTCGATCCTTCGGGGCAGCTGCCCGGCACCGCATAGTTCATGCCGCTGGCCGACCAGCCGCCGGAATTGCCGGAGCTTCCGGCATTGCCGCTGGAGCTGCCGGAACTACCCGAACCGCTGGAGCTCGTGCCGGTCTGCTGGCCCACGCTCGATGGCGTGTAGCTGCTGGCGCGACGCGCGGCCTCTTCGGCTGCGGCCTTGGCGGCCATGACGGCCAGTTCGGCCTGCAGGGAGACGATTTCCGCCGCTTCCTTGGCGCTTTGCGTGGTCAGACTGCTCTTTTGGGATTCAAGCTGCTGGCGGACAGAACTGTCTTTGACCTGCAATGCCTCAAGATTGCTCTGCTTGGCGGCAGCATCCTGCGAGGCCTTCTGCGCGGCCGCGGCCTGGGAATCGGCCTGCTCCTTGAGCTTGGTGATCTGCTGCTCGATGGCGTCGAGACGCTGCTGACGGTTCATCGACGTGTTCAGCGTCGTGGCCGCGGCATCCGCGGTATTGGATGCCGAACGCGCCGCCGCGGAATCGGATTGCATCTGCGCTACGAATTCGTCGGTGCTTTTCGCGTCGGTCACCACATCCATCATGTTGGACGCGTCGGAACCATGGAAACTGTTACGTGCGATTTCGGCGACGGACTCCTTGGCGTCATCGTATTCGATGCCGGTGTCCTTGATTTTCTGCTCAAGCGTCGCCTTGTCCTGCTTGGCGGCTTCAAGACGCTGGTTCGTCGCATCGGCCAGGCTCTGCGCCTGGTATGACGCCTGCAATGACTCCTGCGCTGCCTGCTGGGCGGCGGGAATCTGGTTGTTGGCCAGATCGTTCAGCTCCTCGATGGTGCTTGCCAGGTCGGAATCCACTCCGGCGAGCTGCGCCTTAAGATTCGCGTGGTTCGCCTGTTTCTGCTGCAATTCCGCATAGGACGCCGCCTTCGCGGTCGGCACATTCGTGGTGGTGACCGCCAATCCGGCAGCCATGACCATCGCGCATGAGATGGCCATGCCGATAACGGTCTTCGCGGACTTTGTTCGCTTATTCACTACTGTGGGACCTCCTACTTCCTTCGGCACATTGTAGCGGCAGTTCCTGAACCGTCAATCAGGCCTTGAGATAGCGATGCAGGGAAATCACGGACGCGATGATGGACAGCAGCAACGCCCCGGCGACCAGCGCCGGCGAGACGATCCATACCGTTGCCTGCGTGACGAATGGGATCCAGCTCACCGACTGCGCGATGCCGTCGGTGATGAACACCTGCACGATGGCGGCCAATGTGCCGCATGCCAGCAACGAGCCGATCAGCGACGCGAACAATCCCTCAAGAATGAACGGCAGCTGGATCGTCCAGTTCGAGGCGCCGACCAGCCGCATAATCTCCGTCTCGTTCTTGCGCGATGCGGCGGACATGCGGATCGTGGTTCCGGTCAGCAGAATCGCCACGACCACCATGACGGCCGCAAGCGTGACCGTAACCACTGTGGCGCGGTTGAGCACCGCGAACACCGGGTCGAAGATCTGCTTTTGATCGACCACGCTTTCCACGCCGGTCTTTCCGGACAGGACCTCGGAAACCATCTTGTATTTGGTCGGATCCTTCAGCTTGAGCTGCAGGGAATCCTGCATATCCGCTGCGGTCAGCGTGCGCCCCTGATATTTGCCGTCGGGGTATTTCTTCAGGAAGGTGTCCTTGTAGAAATCGTCACGGCTGACATAGGTGATCTTGGAGACGTTGTCGCGCAGCTCCTGGTGGATGAAATCCTCAAGTTCGACGATCTCCTGCTGCGTGGGCGCCTTGCCGGCCGCGCATGTGGCCGCCTGGCTGCTGCCGTCCGGGCACAGGTAGACCACGACCTCCACCTTGGAATACCAGTCGCCCTTCGCCTTGTTGACCTGGACCTGCAGCAATGCCGAAGCCCCGATGAATACGAAGGAGATGAACGTGACGAGCATCACCGAGATGATCATCGGCACGTTTCGCTTCAGACTCGTCCACGTTTCCGAAAGGATGAATCGCATTCTCATCGCTGCTCCTCCTCATTGTCGGTTCGAATGCCTCGCTCCGCTATCGCAGGCGGCGCAGGCGGAGTCGGCGGAGTCGGCGGGATAGATGAGGACGGCGAAACGGGCGGCGCCGGCGGGACAGGTGGCATGAACGCCTCATCGCCCGTCGCGCTACCGGTCTCGTCGTGCGACTCGTCATGCGACTCGCGCTGCGCCATCTCATCCAACGGCAACCCCTTGCCCCAGGTCATGGTGTCTTCGGGAGAGGCGAACGCCTCCCCGTAACGCCCGGTACGCCCCGAATGCACGGACTGCGCCAGCCTGGCGATGCCATCCCCGCCATCCATGGCATGCGCGGCAATGGCACCGGCCTGCATCGCATCCATCACGGTATGCGGCTCATCGTCCAGCATGCCGCCACCATTCGAACGCAACGCCCGATGCGATTTGCTGGTCACCTCGGAATCGGGGAAGAACACCGCGGAATCATAGGAGCCATGCTCTTCATCACGCACGATCCTGCCGCTATGCAGCTCGACCACCCGCTTACGCATCGAATTAACGATCTCCTCGTTATGCGTGGCCATCACCACCGTGGTGCCGGTGCGGTTAATGGCATCCAGCACCTCCATGATGCCCAGCGACGTGGTCGGATCGAGATTACCGGTAGGCTCGTCCGCAAGCAGGATCTGCGGATGATTCACATAGGCGCGGGCAATGGCCACACGCTGCTGCTCGCCACCGGACAGCTCATGCGGATAGCTTTTCTCCTTGCCAGTCAGGCCTACGGTCTCCAGCACCTTCGGCACCATCGACTTGACCGCCGAACGGCGCATGCCGATAACCTCCAGCGCGAACGCGACGTTCTGCCATACCGTCTTGTTGTTCAGCAGCTTGTAATCCTGGAACACGAAACCAATGGAACGACGGTACTGCGGCACCTGCCGATTGGTGATGCGCCGCAGATCGTTGCCGGCGACACGGATCTCGCCCTCCGTGGCCTCCTCCTCACGCAGCAGCAGACTCAGCAATGTGGTCTTACCGGAGCCCGAAGCACCCACAAGGAACACGAAATCCCCGCGCTCGATGTCGAGGTTGACATCGTCAAGCGCCGGTCTGGTGCCCTTGGGATAGATCTTGCTCACATGATTCAACGAAATCAGTGCCATGTCATTCCTTCCGTTTCCGTTCCCGTCGCACGATCATGCGGGAGCGGGAAAATCTACTCCGCGTCCTCGGCGTGACGCTGCTCATGGCGCCAGCGGATACCGGCCTGGATGAAACCGTCCAGATCACCGTCGAACACGGCCTGGGTCTGCGAAGTCTCATACCCGGTACGCAGATCCTTGACCATCTGATAGGGGTGCAGCACATACGAGCGCATCTGATCGCCCCAGCTGGCCTTGATGTCGCCTGCCAGCTCCTTCTTCTTCTTGGCCTCCTCCTCATGGCGCAGCACCAACAGTCGAGACTGCAGCACGGCCATGGCGGCGGCACGATTCTGAATCTGAGAACGCTCATCCTGCATGGTCACGACCAAACCGGTGGGAAGGTGGGTGATGCGCACAGCCGAATAGGTCGTGTTCACACCCTGACCGCCAGGACCGGACGAGCAGTACGTATCCACGCGGATATCACTGTCCGGAATATCGATATGATCGGTCGCCTCGACCAGCGGCACCACCTCGACCGCGGCAAAACTCGTCTGACGGCGACCCTGGTTATCGAACGGGGAGATGCGCACCAGGCGATGCGTGCCGCCCTCGACGGACAGACGGCCATACGCATACGGCGCATCCACCTGGAACGTGGCGGACTTGATGCCGGCCTCCTCGGCATACGACGTATCCATCACCTTGGCCTTGAAACCATTGCGTTCGCAATACCGCAAATACATGCGCAGCAACATCTGGGCGAAATCGGCGGCATCCACGCCACCGGCGCCGGAACGAATGGTGACGACCGCGGAACGCTCGTCATACTCGCCGTCCAGCAGAGTCTGGATCTCCATATCGTCCAGATCGCTCTGGATCTTCTTCACTTCCTCCTGCGCCTCGGCAAGAGCGTCGGCGTCCTCTTCCTCCTGGCCGAGCTCGACCAAGGTCTCCACATCATCGATGCGCTGCGACGCGGAGTTGAGACGCTTCAGCTGCGACTGCGCAGCGGACAGACGACTGGTCACCTTCTGCGCATTCTCGGGATCATCCCACAAACCAGGCTCCGCCGCCTGCTGCTCCAGCTCGGCGATCTGCGCCTTCAAACGATCCATATCCAACGCCTCGGCGATAGACCCGTACTTCGCACGAGCCTGGGAAATCGCCTCGGAAAAATCAAATTCTGCCATTATGATTCACCTTACGTTTGTTCTGTAGAAATTGTCTGTGAACATGCTTGGGGTTTACACCCAACCCAGAGGGTTTACACACACTCTTTGCGGGCACGCCGTTGTCTTCCCTTCCCTTGCGGCCGCGAACCAGCCGTTCGACGCAGGAAAACGCCCCCGCAGCAGTATGCGAAAGGGCGTCAAAGACCCGCGTAGATGGCGGGAACCACCACAGAAATCAGCATGGCAGCGGCGATGACGATGCACACCGTCCGCGTCACCACGCGACGGCGGCGCTCGCGCATCTCACGCTCATCCCGCTGATCATTAGTCATAAGGCAGAAGTGTACGCACCAGCGCGGATTTTACCCACGATTACGCCAACGGTTCCATTATGTGATTCCCCCAAGAACGTGTGTCCCGTTGCAACGCAAGAATAAAAGACATGGAAATGCGATCTGCAAAACTAATGAATGGACGTGTATTCGCGGGCGCCCGCGCCCTCTACCGCGCCGCCGGCGTGGATGGCAAGGATTTCGGCAAGCCGATCATCGCCATCGCCAACTCCTTTGACGAGTTCCTGCCGGGCCATGTGCATCTGAACAAGGTTGGCCGTCTTATCTCCGAAGCCATCAAGGAGGCTGGCGGCATCCCCCGCGAGTTCAACACGATGGCCGTGGACGACGGCATCGCCATGGGCCATACCGGCATGCTGTACTCGCTGCCGAGCCGCGACATCATCGCCGATACCGTGGAATACCAGGTGAATGCCCACTGCGCCGACGCCCTGATCTGCATCCCGAACTGCGACAAGGTCGTGCCGGGCATGCTGATGGCCGCGCTGCGTCTGAACATCCCGACCGTGTTCGTCTCCGGCGGCCCGATGGAGGCCGGCACCACCGTGCTGCCCGACGGCACCGTGAAGAAGAACACCGATCTGATCGACGTGATGTATGCCTCCGCCGACGACAATCTGGACGAAGAGGATCTGCTCGCCTACGAGAAGACCGTCTGCCCGACCTGCGGCTCCTGCGCCGGCATGTTCACCGCCAACTCGATGAACTGCCTGACCGAGGCCATCGGCCTGGCCCTGCCTGGCAACGGCACCATCCTGGCCTCCCACTCCTACCGCAAGGACCTGTTCAAGCGCGCCGCCGAACAGGTCGTCAAGATCGCCAAGCAGTACTACGAGGACGACGACACCTCCGTGCTGCCACGCTCCATCGCCACCAAGGAAGCTTTCGAGAACGCCATGACCATGGATGTGGCCATGGGCGGCTCCACCAACACCGTGCTGCATATTCTCGCCATGGCCCAGTCCGCCGACGTGGACTTCACGTTGGATGACATCGAACGCATCTCCCACACCGTGCCGTGCATCTGCAAGGCCTCGCCTTCCGGCGAATGGGAGATCTCCGACGTGCATCGCGCAGGCGGCATCACCGGCATTCTCGGCGAGCTCGACCGTGCAGGCAAGCTGCACCGCGACGTGCATTCCATCGATTACAAGTCTTTGGAAGACAAGCTCAACGATTGGGACATCATGCGCGACACCTGCACCGAGCAGGCCAAGCAGATGTACCTTGCCGCCCCGGGCCACATCGTCTCCCCCGACCCGTGGACGCACACCACGCTGTTCGATTCCCTCGACCGCGACCGTGTGAACGGCGCCATCCACGACATCGACCACCCGGCCGTCACCGAAGGCGGCCTGGCCGTGTTGCGCGGCAACCTCGCGCCTGACGGCTGCGTGGTGAAGACCGCTGGCGTGCCCAAGGAGATCTGGACCTTCCGCGGTCCGGCACTGGTTGTGGAATCCCAGGAACAGGCCATCGAGGTCATTTTGAACGACACCCTCAAGCCTGGCATGGCTCTGGTGATTCGCTATGAGGGCCCGAAGGGCGGCCCGGGCATGCAGGAGATGCTGTACCCGACCTCCTTCGTCAAGGGCAAGGGCATCGGCAAGCAGGTGGCCATGCTCACCGACGGCCGTTACTCCGGCGGTTCCTCCGGTCTGGCCATTGGCCATATCGCGCCTGAGGCCGCGAACAAGGGGCCTATCGCGCTGATCAAGAACGGCGATATCATCAACATCGACATTCCGAACCGTACGGTGAACGTCGAGCTTTCCGACGAAGAGCTGGCCCAGCGCCGCGCCGAACTCGAAGCCGGCGACGGCTATGTGGCGCACCGCGACCGTAAGGTCTCCCAGGCGCTGAAGGCCTACGCCGCCTTCGCCCGTTCCGCCGACAAGGGCGCCACCCGCGATCCGGAGCTGATCGACAAGCTGTCGGGTCTCGCCTGATAGCGCATAGCCCACAAGGGCAACCACCGCAACCTGTACTTGCGGTACACCTTCGGCAGTGGGGTGCGGCTTGTTCAGCCGCACCCCACTGCCGTTTTCCATGCCAGGACGCTCATCCACGCCGTAAGCCGGTCATTGCCGCGCTTCCCCATATTCCCGGGTGTATGGTGTGGGATATGACCACGATGAAAGAAATCGCACAACAGACCGGGGTATCCGTTTCAACGGTGTCTTTGGTGATGAATCATCGCGATGAGGGAAGGGTCAAGGCCGAGGTCGCCTCACGCGTCAGGGAGACGGCGCGCAAGCTTGGTTACAAGGTCAATCCGATGGCACGCTCCCTGCGCACCAACAGCACTCGCATTCTCGGCTTCATCAGCGACGAGGTGGCCACCACCCCGTATGCGGGCGGCATGATTCTCGGCGCGCAGACCGCGGCGAGCAGGTTCGGATACATGCTGATCACCGTAAGCACCGATGACGGCATGAAAGAGGACAACGAGATCGATGCGCTGAAGCGATACGGCACGGACGGTTTCCTTTATGCGAAGATGTCGAACCGCATCACCGACGTTCCCGCGAAACTGCTTGACTACCCACTGGTGCTCACCGATGCGACCGACGTCAACGGCAAGGTCCCCAGCGTCGAGCCGGACGAATTCTCCATCGCTTACGACGCCACCACGTATCTCATCAAAGCCGGTTGCAAACGTATCGCCTATGTGGGGTGCAGTGAGCCGTTGCTTGCGCAGGAGGGACGCTTGGCCGGATACCGGGCGGCCATAGCAGAGGCCGGCATGCCGTTCGACGACAAACTGGTGGCTAACGTGGTGAACAATGGGCCTGCGCTGCGTGCCGTTTCCCGCTTGTTCGACAGCGAGCACCCGGACGGATTTTTCTGCTTCAATGACGCGCGCGCCTGGTACGTCTACGAGTGCGCGGCACGGCGGGGCCTGACCGTCGGCAAGGATATTTCCGTGGTGGGCGTGGATAATCACCGCGTATTCGCGGAGACGTTGGAACCGCAGCTGACCACCGTGGAGCTCCCCCATTTCGAGATGGGGTATTGGGCCGCGACCAAACTCATCTCGATGATCGAAAATCGCCCGATGAACGATATCGAATGGCCGAAGACCACCGCTCCCCTGCCACCCATCGATGCGCCGATTCCAGCGAAGATTCACTGCACCCTATTGGAGAAGGGATCCGTGGCACGCTAGCGTTGCGTCTTTGCCGCAGTCGTTGAGCAACGGCATGCGGCCCGGGCATGTTCGGCATCCGACCTGCCGAATACGCCCGGGCTATATGGTATCTCCGTCTTCTCTGCAATGGGCATCCGCTGTTGCATACCTATTTGCTAATTCGACATCATCACGCAATCTGCTGCAGCGTCTGCATGTAATCGTTTACACCGACCTCACCGCGACACACCGATGGCATAATACAGGGGAAACGCACAATCGGCTGTAAACAGGCGATTTACGGACATGTAATTATTCTCATCGTTGTTTTTTTACGTCAATCGATTGACGTAAATCGATTGACGCTTTACAATATAATTACGTTTTTCGGCAAAGGCATCGCAGCCGACGGCGGAAAACCTTATTCAAGCACAGCGTTCGTGCAGCAGCGGGCGCTCAGAAAAAAGGGAAAAACAATGGCAAGCGCACATAAGTCTGCATGGAAGAATCCTTCCTACTTGCAGAGCTCTTTCGGCATCTTCATGTTCTTCTGCTCCTGGGGCATCTGGTGGTCCTTCTTCTCCAGATGGCTCACCGATCCGACGCACGGCCTGGGCATGACCTCCGCCCAGCAGGGCCAGATCTACTCCATCAACTCTCTGGCCACCCTGATCATCATGTTCGCCTACGGCACCATTCAGGACCAGCTCGGCATCAAGCGTAAGCTCGTGATTTTCGTCTCCGCCGTCGCAGCATGCGTCGGCCCGTTCGTCCAGTTCGTGTACGCCCCGATGCTGCAGGCCGGCGGCACCACCCGCTTCATCGGCGTGCTCATCGGCTCCATCGTGCTGTCCGCAGGCTTCATGGCAGGCTGCTCCCTGTTCGAAGCTGTCACCGAACGTTACTCCCGCAAGTTCGGCTTCGAATACGGCCAGTCCCGCGCCTGGGGCTCCTTCGGCTACGCCATCGTCGCCCTGTGCGCCGGCTTCCTGTTCAACATCAACCCGATGCTCAACTTCTGGGTCGGCTCCATCTGCGGCCTGGGCATGCTGTGCGTCTACGCATTCTGGGTTCCGGTCGAACAGAAGGAAGAGCTCAAGAAGGAAGCCGATCCGAACGCGGCTCCGACCAACCCCTCCTTCAAGGAAATGATCGCCGTCCTGAAGATGCCGACCCTGTGGGTGCTCATCGTCTTCATGCTGCTGACCAACACCTTCTACACCGTGTTCGACCAGCAGATGTTCCCGAACTACTACGCCTCCCTCTTCCCGACCACCGAAATCGGCAACGCCACCTACGGCACCCTGAACTCCTTCCAGGTGTTCCTCGAGTCCGCCATGATGGGCATCGTCCCGATCATCATGAAGAAGATCGGCGTGCGCAACTCTCTGCTCCTCGGCGCCACCGTCATGTTCCTGCGCATCGGTCTGTGCGGCGTGTTCCATGATCCGGTCACCGTGTCCATCGTCAAGCTGTTCCACTCCATCGAAGTGCCGCTGTTCTGCCTGCCGGCATTCCGCTACTTCACCCTGCACTTCGACACCAAGCTGTCCGCCACCCTGTACATGGTGGGCTTCCAGATCGCATCCCAGGTCGGCCAGGTGATCTTCTCCACCCCGCTCGGCTCTCTGCACGATCACCTTGGCGACCGCCCGACCTTCTTCACCATCTCGGGCATCGTACTGGCCGCTCTGATCTACGGCATCTTCGTGATCAAGAAGGACGACCAGGAAGTCGGCGGCGACCCGTTCTACACCGACAAGCAGCTTAAGGCCATGGAAGCCTCCAAGGCCTGACCTGAACAATCACCACCACAAGCGGCATCCGGTTTCTCTTCCCCTTCCTGCCGGATGCCGCTTTGCTCTCCAACAGCACTTTAGAATCCCCTCCGCCGCTCAACAAGGTGCCACACCCTACCGAACGGCAACGCACAGAAAGACAATCACGATGACTGACTTCACCCCGAACGAACCGGTGCTCACCCCCATCAAGGACCACGCCGAGGAACTCGCCAAAGCCGAAGCGGGCGTGGCCGATTTCGCCGCCAAGCGCAACAACCGCTGGTACCCGAAGTTCCACATCGCCTCCAACGGCGGCTGGATCAACGACCCGAACGGCCTGTGCTACTACCAGGGCCGTTGGCACGTGTTCTACCAGCTGCACCCGTACGGCACCCAGTGGGGCCCGATGCACTGGGGCCACGTCTCCTCCACCGATATGGTCAGCTGGAAGCGCGAACCGATCATATTCGCCCCGTCCCTGGAACAGGAAAAGGACGGCGTGTTCTCCGGTTCCGCGGTAATCGGCGACGATGGCAAGCTCAAGTTCTACTACACCGGCCACCGTTGGGCCAACGGCCACGACAACACCGGCGGCGACTGGCAGGTGCAGATGCTCGCCGAACCCGACAACGACGAGCTGACCAGCGCCACCAAGCGCGGCATGGTCATCGACTGCCCGACCGACAAGGTGGATCACCACTACCGCGACCCGAAGGTCTGGAAGACCGGTGACAAGTGGTACATGACCTTCGGCGTCTCCTCCGCCGAAAAGCGCGGCCAGATGTGGCTGTTCTCCTCCGACGACATGGTGCGCTGGACCTACGAGCGCGTACTATTCGAACACCCGGATCCGAACGTATTCATGCTCGAATGCCCCGACTTCTTCCCCATTCGCGACGCACAAGGCAACGAGAAGTGGGTCATCGGCTTCTCCGCCATGGGTGCCAAGGCCAGCGGCTTCATGAACCGCAACGTCAACAATGCCGGCTACATGATCGGCACGTGGACGCCGGGCGAGGCCTTCAAGCCGGAAACCGAGTTCCGCCTGTGGGATTGCGGCCACAACTACTATGCTCCGCAGTCCTTCAACGACGGCAAGCGCCAGATCGTCTACGGCTGGATGAGCCCGTTCGTCGCGCCGATCTGCATGGAAGACGACGGCTGGTGCGGCAACCTGACCCTGCCGCGTGAGATCACGCTGGGCGCGGATGGCGACCTGCACACCGCTCCCGTGGCGGAGATGGAAGGCCTGCGCGAGGACACCATCGACCTGGGCGAAATCAATCTGGACATCAACGAGGCATCGACCGTTATGGACGATGCCGAGGCTATGGAAATCGAGATGACCATCGATTTGGCCGCATCCACTGCCGAGCGTGCGGGACTGAAGATCCACGCCACCGAGGATGGCGCCTACACCTATGTGGCCTACGACGATCAGATCGGCCGCGTGGTGATCGACCGTCAGGCCAACGCACGAGGCGACCGCGGCTACCGTACGGCGCCGCTGTCCGCTGAGGAACTGGCATCCGGCAAGCTCAAGCTGCGCGTGTACGTGGATCGTGGCTGCGTGGAAGTATACGTGAACGACGGACGCCAGGCTATGAGCTCCTACAGCTACGCATCCGAAGGCCCGCGTGCCATCAAGCTGGTTGCCGAATCCGGCACGCTGAAGGTCGAATCCATGAAGCTGCACCATCTGAAGTCCATCGGATTGGAGTGATTCGAGGCTCATTACGAGTCCCACAACAGTAAACGCACACCACTGGGCGGTCCATTTGGACGAAATCCGGGTTGATTTCGTCCAAATGGACCGCCCTGTGCGTAGAAACGTCCAAATGGACCGCCTTGTGCGGCGGGCAGCACCGCCACGACTCACCCATATTCGCGCACCTGCCCTATACTGGCCTGCTGGATTACAGGTTTCTGGCCGATGCGCGAACAGGCTCCTCACCTTACTGGTTTCTCGCCGTCGGCCGCGTGCGCGCCCACTTCGGCGCAGAAAGCAAGGTGAACGATGGTCGGGAACCACGTTCGGAACACTCGGGGCACATTAATCAAGATGTTCAGGCGCCGTATCCCCACGCTTGTGACGGTGGTGCTGCTGCTCGTCGTCTGGGAGGCATGGGTGCGGCTAGCGCACGTACCCGCGACGATGATCCCCTCCCCCAGCGAAATCGCGCAGGCGACCGTCGAAACATGGCCGACGCTCTGGCCTGCCACGCGCATCACGCTTCTTGAAGGAAGCGTCGGATTCCTGCTCGCCGTCATGCTCGGTATTCTGATCGGCATACTGCTCTACTGCTCGCGTATTGCGAACGCGGCACTGTTCCCACTGCTTTCCGCTGCACAGACCATGCCGCTGATCTCCATCGCACCACTGTTCCTCATCTGGTTCGGTTTCGAGATATCCGGCAAAATCGTCATCGTCGCCATATTCGGCCTGTTCCCCATCGCCGTGCAGACGATACGCGGCCTTGAAGCGGTGCCCACGTTCTATTCCGACGTGGCGCTGACCTGCGGCGCAACCCGCACATGGACGCTATGGCATGTGAAACTGCGCGTCGCCGCACGGCAGATCTACGGCGGCATCCGCGTCTCCGCCGCATACATCTACGCCACCGCAGCCACCGCCGAATACTTGGGCGCACGCGGCGGACTCGGCATCTGGTTGCAGGCCGCCTACAATTCGTTCCGCACGCCACTCATCTTCTCGGCCACGCTGGTCATCATCGCGATCACCGGCATCCTCATGTGCCTGGTGAATCTGAGCGAACGAGTGCTGCTCGGCTCAACCGGTAGCGATGACGATCCGGACGCCGGACAGTGAATGCGGCCAAGCGCTCCTTCCACGTCGGAACGAGCCGTATAATGAAAACCGCTGTTTAGCCAATGTGTGGCAAACCGGCAATGTTCCACGCTTTCGGCGCTGTACGGGCAACCGTCCGGCGGCAGGCATCACAAGGAACGCCGGGGGCATTGGACGAGCGGGGGCCTAGGGCCCTTCGTACCGTTTTCTGCCCGAACCCCGCCCGCAGCTTTATCCCTAGAAAACGGTAGAGAAGCAAGATTCAAGGGAAATCGCAAGATATGAAGAACAGCATCTTCAGCACAGCAATCGCACGCAAAGCAGTCGCCATGATTGGTGCCATCGCCATGCTCCTTGGCGTGGCGGCATGCGGGCAGGCCAATAGCACCGATGGCGAAGGCACCGGACTTAAGAAGGTCACCTTCATGCTGTCCTGGGCGCCCGACACCAACCACATCGGCGTATACGTGGCCAAAAACAAGGGCTACTTCAAGCAGGCCGGGCTTGACGTGGACATCGTGGCCGTGGCACAGGCCGGTGCCGAACAGGCGGTGAACAACGGCCAGGCCGACTTCGCGTTGTCGAATATGACCAACGTAGGCATGTACACTACCAAGGGCGCCAAGATCAAGCAGGTCATGCAGGTGCAGCAGAAGCCGAGCGCCATCTGGTGCTCGCTCGCATCGAGCACCTCGATCAAGTCCCCGAAGGACTTCGATGGTAAGACCTTCGCCACGTTCGGCTCGAACGAATCCGATGCGGTGATCCGCCGTATGATTCAAAGCGACGGTGGCAAAGGCGACTTTGACAAGGTAACCGTCGGCACATCCACCTTCCAGACACTGTCAAGCGGCAAGGCTGATTTCGGTGGATTCTACGCCACATGGGAGGGCGTGCAGGCCGACATGTATGGCCCTAAGCTCAACTGCTTCGCCGAGCCGGATTATGGCGTGCCTGGCAACGCGGACACCATCGGCGTGATCACCAGCGACAAGACCATCTCCTCCAATCCAGGTCTGGTGAAGAAATTCGTGCAAGCCGCCAAAAAAGGCTATGAATACGCGTACGCGCACCCGAACGATGCGGCTGAAATCCTGGTGAAGGAGGCTCCGGAAGCAAATCTGAAGCTCGCTTTTGTCAAGAAGAGCATGAAAATCATCGTGGACAGGCAGTATTGGGGTGACGCCGCCGACATCAAGGACGGCTCGTTCACATTCGGTACCAACGACGTCAAGGGCGCACAACAGTATTTCGACTTTCTCGCCCAGGAGAACGCCTACACCGATTCGCATGACAAGGTGATTCACACTGCCCCACAGGCGAAGGACATCTCCACCGACGAATTCCTGAAATAGCCTGTTCGGGTAGTCTGCTCAGGTAATCCGTTTGTTCAGAATCGGGCGTGGCGTATCGTTTTGCATTCGCGATATGCCACGCCTGTTTTCGCTCTCTATGCTGGTATCAAGCCAATATTGAAGAAAGAAGCATGCCATGGGCTCTCACAAACTCATTCTTGACATGGACACCGGCATCGACGACGCCCTTGCCCTCGCCTATCTTGCGACATTCAGCGACGCCGAGCTGCTCGGCGTAATCGGCACATACGGCAACGTCGCCACGGATACGGCAGTACGGAACACGGCGTACGTACTGGAACTGCTGGAACTTCACGATGTTCCGGTGATGCGCGGCTCGCAGGCTCCCTCATGGGCGGCCGCGTTCATTCCCGATGCCGGCTGCGCGCAGTTCCATGGCACGGACGGGCTGGGCGGTTTCGGACCGTCTGCGGATTGGCATATGCCGGGTTCAATGTCCGATTCGCCCAAGACGGACGCGTATGGGCACAGACAGGAATGCCGGATGGCTGATCCACCTGAAACGGACGTTCACGCAATACGCAGTCTGATCTCCGTTGGCGGGTACGATGTACACGACCCGCACGCGAATCCCGCAGTCGATTCGTTCTCCCTCTCATTCGCATCCGACCAGTGCGAAACACACGACGATTCCCATAATCGCGCCACGGCCACTGCAGATGTTCGGTACTCCCCCGCTCTGCCTGCCGGTGTGCAGTTCATTATCGACACGGTCCGCCGTTACGGCAATGACGTCACTGTCGTTGCGACCGGCCCTCTGACCGACATCGACGCGGTGTTGCAGGCTGCGCCCGACATCGCAGGTAAGCTCAGACTGGTGATGATGGGCGGTACGCTCACCCAGGAAGGCAACTGCTGGGATCTGACCGCCGAAACAAATATCATTCAGGATCCGGAAGCTGCGAATCGTGTGTTCCATTCCGGCGCAGACATCACCATGGTCGGTCTGGATGTGACACATCAGTGCCTGCTGGGCGGCGAAGCCACACAACATTGGAGGAATGCGGCGGCTCTGTCGGAACAGTCGGACGGCGCTATACCGGTCGATTCCCCTGCACATTCCGCAACCTCACAACATGCGTTGAGCCCGCGGGCACTACGGTTCCTCGCCGATATCGCCGACTTCTCCATTGCCGCCAACCTCAAGGCCGATGCGCGTCTCTTCTCTGCAGGCATGCCGCTGCATGACCCGCTTGCCGCAGCCGTGGCCCTCGACCAAACGCTGGTCTCCTGCATTGACCTGCCGATGAAGGTCGAGACGCAGACCGGCGACTTCCATGGTACGCGCGGCCGCACCATCGGAGACCCGGAGGGGCTGATCGACCCGTTGGCGCCGCGTGTGCACGTGGCGCTGCGTGTCGACGCCGAACGCTTCGTGGTCGGCTTCTCGGACCGCATCGCCGGTGTTCGGCATTGATCTCGGCCTCCGGCTCGATACCATGCGGCACATGACGTTCGGTTCGGACGAAATCCGTGATTTAACGGTCGAAATGGACGAAATCAGCCCTGATTCCGTCCATTTCGACCGCACAACTCGCGCATAAGCTACGTTCCCGGCATCCGTCGCGGCACACGAGCCTCCTCCAAGCGCCTCGTCAGCGCCCGTGGATTGTCCAAGTCCGAGTAGTACATGCGCACCATATCCACCCCGCTCCGTCTGAGGCACTCCTGCCGCTCTCGCTCAGCATCCACAACCTGCTTGACCGCACGTCCCGAAGTCATCGACGGATCCATGAATTTGCACACCCCATCGAGCTCCCCGGCAACCAGGGTGCCGTCCTCGCGCACCCATAGGAAATCCACTCTGTGCACGCGGCCGGGATGCGCCCGACACGGGAATTCAACCTGGAGACGGTGCACCGGGAATCCCATTTCCTGCAGCACCGCGCGGCATTCCGATTCACCGCCGTTCTCGCTTCTGCCATCGCCCATGGCGAGTACGGCACGCACACGCTCACGATCGCGGAGCATCGGCAGGGAATCCACATACGCCAACAGCAGCTCTTTGCTGATCCGCCCTTGACGCAGCGCGGCATCAATCGGCGACAACGCATAGCGAAACGGCATCATTGCCGCGCAATCGACAAGCGTGCGTTGGATCGATGTCACTTTCACACCATCGATGACCACCGCGTCGGAATCAGTCAGCGCGTGATACCGTATCGTCGCCTGGTTCTTCGCGCGTCTGCTTTTGCCCACCGCAACATGAATCGGACGCGATTGCCGGTATGAGCACTCCAAGCCATGCATGATCGCCGCGCTTGCCCCGCAGAACACCCATTGCTCATGCCATCGCCCCAATGAGCGCATGATGTGACGGACCTGTTCGAGCGGATCCAGCCGTTCCCAATACTCCTTCACCGCGTACAGACCGCGATGAACCCGCACGATGCTCCCCTGTGTGACGCGCCGCGCGACCACCTTGATGTCGGTGTCCCAGAACGGCCGCATGCAGCATCGTTCCCGCTGCGCCTTCGCAATCAGGAGATTCAAGGAATGATGTTGCTCTTTTTCACCCATTTGCGCAGTCTAAACGTTTGCCTTGCCCGAGAACAAGTCGCGTTGGTGATCGGATGCGCGGATGCGTTGCATGGCTGTGCGGTTCATTCGGACGAAATCCGTGATTGGGTGGTCGAAATGGACGAATTCGGCCCCGATTTCGTCCAGATGGGTAGTCAATTGCCCGATTTCGTCCAAATGAACCGCCCAGTGGGAGCGAATGTACGGATTGTGTGCGGACGGGATTGGATGCTGAAGTTGAGCGCTGAGCAGGATGGCAGGGAACAGACAGGGAGATGGGGACAGATGGCGGGACTGAGCGATGGGGACAGATGGCGGGACTAAGCGACGAGAATGAGAGGACAGAGAAAAACAGAGAAGAACAGAGAAGAACACGAAGATATGGGTGAATACAGGCGAAGGTACGAGCGAACACAAGCAATACAAGCGGACATAACAAACGGGCGGCGACGCGTCGAAACGCATCAGCCGCCCGCCGGCAGTGTTATATCACTTCTTCACGCCGCCGAATCTGCGATCACGGTGGACGTAGTGGTCGATGGAGCGCCATAGCACCTCGCGCCCGCAATCGGGGAACAGTTCGGGCACGAAATCAAGTTCGGCGTAGGCCGCCTCCCACGGCAGGAAGTTGGAGGTGCGTTGTTCGCCGGACGTACGGATCACCAGATCGCAATCGGGAATATCCGGATTGTACAGGTGCTCGGCAATCATCTTCTCCGTCACACGATCGCCGGAGATCTTGCCGTCACGCACCTCTCGCGCAATCGCGGCACAGGCGTCCGCAATTTCGGCGCGGCCACCGTAGTTCAGGCAGAACACCACGTCGATGGTCTTGTTCTTCTTGGTCTTCTCCTGCGCCACTTCCAGCTCGTCGATCACGGACTTCCACAGCTTCGGACGGCGCCCGGACCAACGCACGCGCACACCCCATTCGTTCATCTGATCGACGCGGCGATGGATGATGTCGCGCGAGAAGCCCATAAGGAAACGCACCTCCTGCGGGCTGCGCTTCCAGTTTTCAGTGGAGAACGTATACAACGACAGGTAACGCACGCCAGCCTCGATGGCACCAGCGATCGTGTCGAATACCACCGGTTCCGCGGCCTGATGCCCATCGGTGCGAATCAGGCCACGCTGCTGGGCCCAACGGCCGTTACCGTCCATGATCACGCCCACATGGCGTGGAACTTTGTTCTTGGGGAAATCAGGAATACGCGAAGGATCGGAAAAAGGCGCTGCCGGAATGCTCAGCGAAGTGTAATCGACGTTTTCAAAAGCCATAATTCCCCAATGTAGCAAGCCCAACGGAACGAACAGCGCCAGCAGCGGCAGCAGCCATGTTCATGCTCCCATGACACGCAGTGAACGTAACGGCCGTTCAAGATAGTATTCGGCCCATTCCTCGATGATCGCACGCGTTTGCGGCATCGGCTCGCGCACCCCCTCGAGTTCGCGCCAGTCGCCGTTCATCAGGGCTTCCAATTCGGCGCGGACCGGCAATGGGATCGGTTCCGAACGCGGCGTATGGTGCGTGGCACATAACGCACCGCCGTCCGGTACGGAGAAATGCGTGATCTCACGGCTGTCGCACACCATGCATGAAGCGAGTCGCGGGGTCCAACCCGCAAGTGACAGCGCACGCATCACATAGGATGCCGAAATGAGTTCGGGGCCGTGCGCATGCGTGGCCAACGCGTTCAACGCTCCGGCAAGCAGACGGTATTGCGCGGTGACACGCTCGTTTTCGGCCGATGCGAGTTTGTCCGCGGTCTCGGCGATGACGTTGGCCGCGGTATAGGAGTCGTAGTCGGCGCAGATCGGCCCGGCATAAGCGGATATGGATTCGGCCTGCGAAATCGTGTCCAGCGTGCGCCCTTCGGCGATAAGCACATCCACTCGCATGAACGGTTCGAGTCTGCCTCCGAAGCGTGATTTAGCCCTTCGCACGCCTTTGGCGACGGCGCGCACCTTGCCGTGATCGCAGGTAAGCAATGTGATGATGCGATCGGCCTCGCCGAGTTTGGCGGTGCGCAACACCACGCCTTCATCATGATATAAAGCCATGATTCGCCCCCTAGTATACGAACAGACCCCAGAAGGCGAAGAAGAACAGGATGTACATCATCGTTGCGAAGGTCAGCCAGAACAGCACACGTGCGAACCGGGTCGAGGCGATTACCGGTTCCTCGCCACGCACCATTCTGCGAATGGGTTCGCCCCGCAACGGCCAACGCAATATACCTTGGCGCCAGGCCGCTTCGATCAGACGCGTGAATACAAGCGACCATGCCAGCACAACGAATGCGCACACCGCTTTGATCACCGGCCAGCTCCAGCCGATCATACCCGGGTCGTCGGTGGATGCCGCGCCCCACGCCAGGTGCACCACTGCCATGATCACCTGGGACAGTCCCGCTATGAACAGCAGTAATGTGCCGACCGTGGTCGCGGTGAGTATGATCAGCGCGTTGTCGAGTCGATGGGCGAATCCCAGCGGATGACGTGTACCGGACATACGCCCTCGAATCCAACGCGCCAGCGCGATCAGCCACATGATGCCGGTGACTGCCAGCAGAAGCAGCATGCTGACATGCAATATGATCCCGTATACGGTTCCGGCGCGTCTGGGTTGCAGTTCCTGCGGTACGGCGATGGATTGGAAGATGGAGTTGCCGGCCACGCGTTCGCTGGTCTGGTCCAACCCGTTCACCGTGCCTTCCACCCATGCGGTCATATCGGTAAGGTATTCGTCGGCGAGCAGAGTTCCCGTTTGGGCCTCGTCGCCGAGTCTGAGCACATGGTTGGCCACCGGGTAGCTGCGTACGGTCACATCCCAGTTGCCGGCTTCGTGCGCTTTGGCGAATATGCGCTTGACGCCTTCGACCTGTGCGGTCATCACATCCTTGGAACCGTAGGCTACAAGCGTCGGAATCGAGTAGGCGTTCGATTCGGGAAGGTCAAGATCGAAATTCGTCAATCCGAGCATCGCGGTGTCCGCGCTGAACACCCGGCGCACAATCGACTGGTACCCTTCATTCGCCCCAGCCAACGCAAAATCCTGCGAAACGAAGAAACCCAATGATTCGCGTGGACTGAACACCATGGGGCTGAGCAGCACCTGGAATGCGATGTCGGGATCGTCCCTCAGCAGGTATTGCGAGATCCATGTGGATTCGGATGTGGCGTAGATGCCGACGTTGGCGGCGTCGACGCTGTCCATTCCACGAAGCAGGTTGATCACATCGTCATAGACGCGGGCCGAAGCCGGGTAGTCGCGATTCACATCGGTGGTGTCCCATACCGGCTTGTCGATCACGGCGGTGACCAATCCTGCCGAAGCGAGCGTCTGCGCCACATCGCCGAAGGAGTTATAGGCGGTGCCGAATCCCGCGCCATGCATGAACACTGCCCCCGGGCGCGCGCCGGTCGCCCCGACGGGCTCGCGGATCAGTACGGTAATGGTCTGTTTGCAGTCTTTGCCTTTGCCGTTTACCTGCCATGTGCCGTCGGCGCTTTCATCGACTTTCACGGCACGCGCGCCGCCGATCTGTCTGCCGTTGCGATCCACCGTAATGCTGAGCGCACGCTCCGCGACCTTATAGTCGCCAGGCTTGCTCAGATCGGCGTTGCCGCCGTCCGCCGAAGCGAATGTGACTGCGGTGTCATTCGTCAGCGAGGCAATGGTCTGACCGGTCGGATTATTGTTCCATGGCACGGTGGTGAGACTGGATATGCCAATCAGCAATCCCATCATCACGATGACGATCGGCAGGCCAACTGCAATCCGGTGCCCTATCGTCCAAGGCCGGGAGCGCATATCTGATGCTTGACTGCTGTTCAACACAGGTTTCATTGTAAAGAGCCCCTCCAACCTGGCTCATGCCGGATTGGAGGGAGGTAAAAACGAACGCAACCGATGCCGTACGGTCCGCTGCGCCGTCAGTGCCCGGGATTCTGGATGGGTACCACGACCGGACCGGTGGAATTGGCCGGAACCTGGCCGTCCGCTTCCATTTGCGCCGCGATTTCCTGCGCCTTGTTCAGGAGCGTCTCAACAATCTGGTCTTCAGGCACGGTTTCGATCACCTTGCCCTTGATGAAGATCTGCCCCTTGCCATTGCCGGAGGCCACACCCAAATCGGCTTCGCGCGCCTCGCCTGGGCCGTTGACGATGCATCCCATCACAGCCACGCGAATCGGCGCGGCCACATCCTTCAACCCTTCGGTCACGGCGGAGGCGAGCTGAATCACATCCACCTGTGCACGGCCGCAGCTCGGGCAGGAGATGATGTCGAACTTGCGTGGGCGCAATCCCATGTATTCGAGCAGTTTGCAACCGACCTTCACCTCTTCGACGGGAGGTGCGGACAGCGAAACACGGATGGTGTCGCCAATACCTTCGGCAAGCAGCGCGCCGAACGCCAGACAGGATTTGATGGTGCCCTGCCAAGCCGGCCCTGCCTCGGTCACGCCGAGATGCAACGGCCAGTCGCCTTTGGATGCGAGCAGTCGATAGGTCTGCACCATGGTGATGACATCGTGGTGCTTCACCGAGATTTTGAAATCGTGGAAGCCTACGTCCTCGAACATGTGCGCTTCCTTCAGCGCCGATGCGACCAGGGCTTCGGGGGTCGGGCCACCGTATTTGGCATACAGTTCCTTGTCGAGCGAACCGGCGTTCACGCCGATGCGCAGGGAGATGCCGGCATCCGTCGCGGCCTTGCAGATGGACGGGCCGACCTCATCGAACTTGCGGATGTTGCCCGGGTTCACGCGTACCGCTGCACAGCCGGCATCGATGGCCTGGAACACGTATTTGCTTTGGAAATGAATATCGGCGATCACCGGAATCGGCGACTTCGCGCAGATTTCCGGCAATGCGTCGGCATCATCCTGACTAGGCACTGCGACTCTGACGATATCGCAGCCCGCCGCGGTGAGCTCGGCAATCTGCCGTAACGTGGCGGGAACATCGGCAGTGACCGTATTGGTCATGGATTGTACGGAAATCGGCGCTCCGCCACCGACCGGCACCGGGCCGACCATAATGCGGCGGGATGTGCGGCGCGGATGCAACGGGCTTTCACTGGTCAGGGCAATGGGGTCGCCGGTCGGGCGGAACGGCTTTTCGATTTCTGCCATAGGTTTCTTCTACTCGCAATTCTTGACGATGACGAACAATTCCGGATGCAGGGTTCGCTCACCTGCATCCAGTCACTGTTGACGGTTTATCAAATCATCGGCACGGCGTCGAGCTTCCCGCTCGACTTGACCCATTTCCTCCACGTCCTTGAACAGCGGGGCGCCACGCAGTTCGCCGTCCATCGCGTCGAGCACGGCCTTGACCGTGTCCACAATGCCCAGATAAGGCAAACGATGATCGAGAAAAGCGTGCACAGCCTGTTCATTGGCCGCGTTCAGCACGGCGGTATGCTTCTCCGAAGCGGCAAGGCAATGCCGGGCAAGGGAGACCGCGGGGAACGCCTCATCGTCCAACGGCTCGAAGGTCCACTGCGCGGCTTTGGTCCAGTCGCATGCCGCGGCGACATCGCCCAGACGGTCCGGCGCGGACAGACCGAGCGCGATAGGCAGACGCATGTCGGGCGGCGATGCCTGGCTGATGGTGGCGCCGTCGACGAATTCCACCATGGAATGCACGATGGACTGCGGGTGCACGGTCACTTCGATGCGATCCGGCGGAATATCGAACAGACGGCTTGCCTCGATGACCTCCAAACCCTTGTTCATCAAGGTGGACGAATTGATGGTGACCACCGGTCCCATATGCCAGGTCGGGTGGTTCAGCGCCTGCTCGGGTGTGATATCGGTCATCTGATCGCGCTTCCAGCCTCGGAACGGGCCGCCGGATGCCGTGACGATAAGCTTGGATACTTCGGCATGCGTGCCGGAACGCAAGGACTGCCAGATGGCGGAATGCTCGGAGTCGACGGGATTGATCTGCCGATCGCGAATCTGCGCGCCGAACAGCAGATGACCGCCCGCCACAACGGATTCCTTATTGGCAAGAGCCAGCTGGGATCCTGCCTGCAGCGCCGCAATGGAAGGCTCCAAGCCGATGGAACCGGTAATGCCGTTCAACACCACGTCGGCTCCGGAACCGGCCAATCCGATTACCGCTTCAGGACCCGCCTGAATCTGGGTGCCGTGGGCTCCCGCCTGGTCAAGCGCCTCGCGCAGCGGCTTGGCGGCCTGCCTGTCGAACACCGCGACCAATGGAACGTGGAATTGCGCGGCCTGCTGGGCAAGCAGCTCGATATGGGCGCCGCCCGCGGCCAAACCGCTTACGGTGAAACGTTCCGGATGTCTGGAAATAACGTCAAGCCCTTGAGTGCCGATGGAACCGGTGGACCCAAGAACGACCACGGTATTGCTGTGAATCACTGCTCTTTCTTTTCGTTGTCGAAAGTCGGGAACGACAGATCGGGAATATCGGCGCCGGGGAAGGTGAAATCGAATTTCACGCCATTGTCGGTGCCGTCGACACCGTTGCCGCCATTGCCATCATCGTTCTGATGAACGGTCTGCGGGGTTTCATCCCCGGCGGGCGCGAAGCTTGGGAACGATGTGGACGCGAACGGGCTGGGGGCATCAAGACTCGGCACCTTGGGCACGAAGCTTTTCTCTTCGATCCTGGGGAGCTCCTGGGAGACCTCGGCCATATGCGCCAGGGAGGCCAGTGAAGCGTTGACGCGGTTGGGCTGTGCAGCCGGTGCCGTCGTGCCTGTCGGGGCCGGTGCCGTCTGGCGTGGCGGTGCGAATATGGAATCGGATGCCGGAGCGAAGGGCTCCGGGGCTGCGGAAGACGGCGCGAATGCCGCAGGCGCTTCCACAGCCGGGGCTTCGACCGGATGCGACTGCGCGGCCGGCTCGAAGGACGGCAGCGGTGTGCGTTCCTGCTGCGGAATCGGATTGACGGACTCGGCAGGGGCGAATATCGAAGCGGAGGAAGTCGCGCTCGGCTCGTCGGCCACCTGCTGCTGCGATTGCGCAGCCGCAGCCTCGGCATGATCGGTGTTGACGACTGGCGGTGCAAAGGATGGCGGAATCGCCGTGTTGTTCTCGTCCGAACCCTGAGCAGGGAAGATGCTCGACGTGGAAACATTGCCGGCAGACTGCACCGGTTCCGCCGCCTGGTCGAATATGGACTGCTGCACAGGCTGGGAGAAGAGGCTCTGCTCGGCCTGGCTGACTTCGCTGAAGCTGTCGCCGGTGTTCACCGGGGCGGGTTCCGGAGTGTTCAACAATTCGCTGACCGCGGACTGGAATTGGGCGTCTGCGGAGATCAGCGGCGCGTCCGTGCCGGCCGCAGCCGCGGCAACGGCCGGGGCGACAGCCGCCATAGCCGGCACTTCGGATTTCTCACCCTCGTTGGGGGCGATGCGGTCGGAGATACGACCATAGGATTCGATACGGCTCAGCAGCTGCACGCAGGAGTTCAGGAAATAATCGACCTGACGCTCGTCATACCCCTTCTTGCCCTTGCGCTGGGTGAACACGGAATTGGCAACCGCCTCCGCGGTGATCTTGTCGAATCCCTTCACATCCTCTTTGGAGATGCCGTCGATGCCCAGCTCCGCCGCGCACTTGTCCACGATCCTATCGGCGAGCTTATCGACCTGCTTGCGGTCATAGGACGGCACATGCGGCTTGCCGGAGCTGAACCGCTCGCCATTCGCACGACCGACGTGACGGGCGACGTCATGATACAGGTCTTCGGTCTGTGCCTTCCACGCGACGCGGCCATGCTGGGAGATCTCGCAGGCGGTCTGCTTATCGACCACCGCACGCTCCAATCGCGCCAGTGCCGCGTCGACCTGCGCAATAACGTAACCGCCTCGGGTCAAGTCAAAAGAAACGTTTTGGATGTCGCGCTGCGTCAGCTGCACGCCATCGCCGTCATACAACGCGTGTGCGTGCTCCAGAAACTCATCCACTTGACCGGGATCGTACCCCCACTTGCGCTTCCCGGCCCTGGGGATTGAAGCTTCAGACTGCTGAGCCATAGTCTACCGACCTCCTAGAGGAACAAACATACTCTGTTCCACTGTACGTGGGCGTTGAGACGCTATGCCATGCCGAATGCTCAACTCGCCGTATATTCCGCCCTTTTGCCGCATTCACCACGCATTCGTCAAGGGTTACGCTATGGTATTGGAGAGCGGGCGATTAGCTCAGTTGGTTAGAGCGCCACCTTTACACGGTGGATGTCGGGGGTTCGAGTCCCTCATCGCCCACGATTCGCAGTGGGTCCGTCAAGCGTTGGCTGGCGGGCTCTTTTTATGATTCCACGCACAATATACGAGATATACGAGGTGGAGGCCTCTTCGAGCGGAATCGTCACTCCCCTTCGCCTCCGTCCAGACCAACCGCCATTCGTGGCGAAACATCCGAATCGACCATTCTTCGCCACATATGAAAAGAGCGACCCGAAGGCCGCTCCTATAACATCTATAAACCGTTCACCCCGCAAAAGACGGTGAGCCTCGGCTCACCGTCCCCTGCCGTAGGCGCGCAGGCGAATGCCGTTCCAATCGCCGCTCACCGTCAATGGAGTCGCCGCATTCATGCCGGCGGTCTTGGCCGCGGATTGCACGGTGCTGGAGCTTGGCGCCCCCGGACGCCCCGGCTTCGGGGTAAGCACCCATAACGGCCCGTCATTGCCGAGCACGGCGTAGGCGTCAACGATGGTGTCCGAAAGCGCATCCTCATCGTCGCCATCCCGCCACCACAGGATTACGCCGTCTACAGCGGAATCGTAATCCTCATCGACAAGCTCTTCGCCAGTCAGTTCTTCAATCTTCTCTCGGATGGAGTCATCCACGTCGTCATCCCACAACCATTCCTGCACGATGTCGCCGCGTTCAAATCCAAACTCTTCAGCGTTCTGTGATGCCGTTTGATTCACAAAGCCCAAGAATAGCAACATGTGACGAAATACGTGTGATCTGTTCACATTTTTCTATTTCGTTTTCTCCACGTCGGTATCGACCGTGCAATGCGGCAGCGATGCGCCCTTGCCCTTGCCTATGGCCACGACGGCATCATAGGCATCGTCGATGGTGGAAACAGCCACATCGCGCAACCCGCTGGGAACGTGGCCGACCACTTCGTCGCAATTGCCTCGGGGAGCCAAAAACCATGTGGCCCCGTCGCGTTTGGCTCCAAGCATCTTCAATCTGATGCCGCCGATCTCGCCCACCGTCCCCTTGGCGTTGATGGTGCCAGTGCCGGCAATGGTCTTGCCGCCGGTCTCATCCTGGGAGGTAAGCTTGTCGATCAGACCGAGCGTGTACATCATGCCGGCGGACGGGCCGCCGATATCGTCCACATGCATGGACACCTGGGCGTCGGCTACATCGATTCCACGCTTTCTGAGCATGTTCTTCGCAGCCTTGACGGCGCTGTTTTGCGAATCCTTCATCTCCGTGGCGCTTTCGGCCTCGTATTCCTCCGCAGTCTGCCCGGTCGGAACCACCACTTCACGCGGCATCACCACGGCATGGGGGTCGAACAGCGCCCACACCACTTCCGCATTGGTGACCGGATAGCCGGGCAGTCCGCTGGCATTCACCGTGGTCAGCAGCAGCTTGCCCCGGCTCCGGTACGTATGCGCTTGGGAAACGGCGATGATCTGCTTGCCGTCGCTGGAACCAAGCACGTTCTGCGTGGGGCCGGGCATTTCCACCGAATAGGCGCTGGGCAGGCACAGCACCACCACGGAAAGCGCCACTGCGATCAGACCGGCCAGATAGCGCGGCGAACGCGCACGGAAATACCGTGCGATACGTGAGGGTATTGAGGTATGCGACATACCGTGCATACTACACAGGTGCGCTGAACGACCAAGACGGATCCGGATGGTGGGCACTGACGCTTGGGAAAGGCCGGCAGATCAAACAGCCGAAGCGCCATCGATATGTGCATATTATGTGCGCACGCATGGGAATCCTGTAAAACCTATGCCGTCAGCAAAGGCAATGCGTATATTAAGTGGACGGCACACCCTAATATGAGTACCACAAGACGCGTGCGCCAGCATGCGCACCGACCACACATCCGCAGGGATCTAAGGACCTCCACCATGGACGAGAACGCATTTCACGATTGGCTTATCACCTGCTTCGGCAAGGAGCAGGGCGACGCTGTCTGGCAGCAGATTTCCCAGCTTCCCGATTCGATTCGCGAACAGTTGCTCAGCCAGGATCCGAGCACACTGCCCAACCCGGCCGAAGTGCAGCAGCTGATGAACGCGTTCACCGTCGGAGGACTCAATACCGTCAACGAAATGCAGCAGACCGTGCAGGACGGCCCCATCAACATCAAGCTGGCGAAATCGCTGGCCTTGCAACGAGCCAACGCGGACGGCTCGCGCACTACTGTCAGCGCCGAAGAGGGCGCGGCCGTGCGCAAAGCCATGAGCGAGGCGAATCTATGGCTCGACAGTGCCTGCGAATTCGCACCGCCGAGCGGTGACCCGCAGGCTTTGACCCGCGCCGGATGGGTTGAAGGCACATTGGATGCATGGGCGAAATTCGCCGCACCGATCGCCGCTTCGATGGGAGATGCACTGGCCTCGGTGATCTCCGAACGTCTGGGAGATTCCTTCAACGGCGAAATCGCCGGCATGTTCGCCGGTCCGGTGCCGATTCCGATTCCCGAAGGCATGAAGGACCCTGCGCAGCTGATCAAATTGCTGGGCAATACGTCATTCGCCATGCAGCTCGGCCACGCCGCCGGCGTGCTCAGCCGGGAAGTGCACGGCGGTTTCGATCAGGGCATCGCGCTGCTGTCCAATCCAGCCGGCGCGCTGATCGCGCAGAACATCGAGGAATACACCGCATCGTTGAACAGCAATGTGGAGGATTCCTTCGGCAACATCTCCGAGGAGGAAACCGCAGCAGATGCAAAGACCGATAAGGCCGACGCCGATGCATCCGCCGGCGAGCAGCACAGCGCGATGGACGCGCAGACCGAGGCGCTGTTCAACGAAATCGTCCAGCCCGATCCGATTCCACAGGATGAAGTGATGACGTTCCTCGCCCTACGCGAGGCCGCGCATGCACGCCTGTTCTCGGCGGTTCCATGGCTGATGCCACGCTTTGAAGCACTGATCGGCAAATACGCCCGCGGCATCTCCATCGATCTGGATGCGATGGAAGAACAGCTGCGCGACGCCGAAAGCCTCGACCCCGATTCCATCTCCAATGCGGTCAACCTCACCAAGGTGGGAATTCCCGATACCCCGGAGCAGCGTGAGGCCATGGCATCGATCGAGTCACTGCTGGCGCTGGTCGAGGGATGGGTGGATTGCGTGGTCTGGAGGGCCGGCATGGCGCATCTGCCGCATATCGAACAGCTCACCGAAATGGCTCGCCGCGAACGCGCCACAGGCGGGCCTGCCGAGCGCACGTTCGAAAGCCTGCTGGGATTGGAACTTCGCCCCAAGCGCATGCGCGAAGCCGCCGACCTATGGTCCATGATCACCGCCGCCGACGGCCCGGAGGCACGAGACGCCAAATGGGCTCACCCGGACATGCTGCCGTCCTTGGATGGCGGGGCAAACGGTACTGCCCCCAGCTCGCAGCATCCCACCGACCCACCTTCCGGCGGCAATGATTGGGACGCCGAACTTTCCAAGCTGCTTGGCGAGGAAGACAGCTGATCCCACACTCGTTCATCGGTAACGCGCGGTAGGACGCAGCGGCTTCACACCTTGTGTTGCCTTCTGCGCTCTACCGCGCGTTACCTCTGATATACGCCGCTGCCAACACAACGCTTATGCACGGCATGGATATGCGCCGCCGGAGACACCCGGCTACCCCGTCAACTGAGGAAACGGCTCAGCACACGCTGCTGGGAGCCCATACCGTCTTTGGAACGGGCATACGACATATGAAGCGTATCTTCGGCTCGTGTGATGGCCACATACATCAGACGCCGCTCCTCCTCCAAGTCGTCGCCGTTGCGGGCGGAACCGTATGGCAGCAACCCTTCCGAACAGCCGACCACGAACACATGCTTGAATTCGAGGCCTTTTGCGGCGTGGATCGTGGATACGGTGACACGGCCGAGCTTACGCACCGCAGCGTCATCCTGTTCACGCATCGTCTCGACCAACGCCAGTTTCCCTGCCGTCTCGAGATCCGCGACCGGCGATGACGATGCCCAGCCGGAATCACGCCGGACGCGATACCCCAGCCGTTCGGTGTGCAATGCGCTGCAGCAGGCGGCCTGTTGGGCGTTGATTCGCGTCAGAATCGCACAATCCGAAGGGTTCGCCCCGTTCGCCACCAATTTCGCGATGCGGGCGGCAACCCCCTGTGCCTCCAGCAGATCCGTCTCGTAGATATTGCGAGACACCCTGCTGCCGTTGGCCCGAGCGGAGCGCAATTTCAGATAGTCGTGCCGCACCGGGGACGCCGCCAATACGCGATTGGCATAGTTCACTACCTGCGGCGTGGAACGATAATCCGTATCCAAGCGGATATCGGCGGCCAGGGGTTTGAACTCGTCGGCGAAACCCAGCAGATCATAGCTGGATGCGCCGGCGAACGAATAGATGGTCTGTGCCGGATCACCCACCACACACACATTGCGGTTATCGCCCAGCCACAAGCGCATCAGCCTGTGCTGCAACGGGGATACGTCCTGGTATTCGTCCACGGTAAGCCATCCGATGGCATGGCGGATCCGAGCGGCGGGCTCGTCGAATTCCTCAAGCACATGGCACATCATGAGCAGAATGTCATCGAAATCCATCTCGCCACGCGCGGTTTTCTCCAGCTCGTAGGCATCGTAGATATCGGCGAAATGCGAGGCGTCGATCCCCGCCGGCATACAGCGTTCGACGGCGGCCGCCACACGTTCCACCTCGCTTGGGGCCACCAGCGACACCTTCGCCCAGTTGATCTCGTCGCGCACCGCGCGAACCGTCATATCGTCCAACCTGTCGGCAAGACCCACCCTGCGCATGGCGCGCATGGTGATATCACGCGCATCCTCAATCAATCGTGGAAACGGCGCCTCGCACACGTCGGCCCACACACGGCGAAGCTGCCGCAATGCCGCCGAGTGGAAGGTCGCTGCAGTCACCTGGCCACCCACGCCCAAGGATTCGAGACGCACCCGCATTTCAGCGGCCGCCTTGACGGAGAACGTCACCGCAAGCACACGCGACGCATCCCATTGGCCGCTTGCGCACGCATGGGCGATACGCCGGGTCACCGTACGGGTCTTGCCCGCGCCAGCACCAGCGATAATACGTACAGGGCCTTCCAGCGCCGTCGCCGCAGCCAGCTGCGCATCATCCAAACCTTCAAGCAGCTCGTCCATGCACCCCATTGTGGCAAGCGGCCTGCCCACATACGGCGGCATGACGGCGAAATCAGCGCCATGATGCCCACCCTCGGTCGTGTCTGGCCGCTCTGGGCCGCACATGTATTAGTGTGGAAGCGTGACTGAACGAAACGAACTCATGATGGCGGCGCTGACCTCGGCTGCCATGCCCTCCATCGTCGTGGCCGGCGTATTCACCGGTACCACGCATGCGCACGGCATCGACCAAGCACAGGTGCGCGACGCGTCGGGCACCGTATACGACGTGTACGCCACCAACAGCGATCAAGGACGACAACTGTTGGCTTCGCGCGTACAGGCGTCGCGTGCGCTCTGCGAGGTAAGGGAATCGGGCGGACTCGGCTTTTCGCTGGGTCGCGTGCTCACCTTCGTGCCCGGCACCGATGCCAAGGGGCCGACCGGAGACACCGCGGTAATGGTGATGATGCATCAGGATGGTGCCGAAGTGCCCCTTGACGTGCTTTCGTCAACGCAATGCTCCGCCATGGGAACCGCCATCGGCGCAATCCACCGTCTGCGCACGGATTTCATGCAGGAGGCGGGCTACCCGGTGTTCGTCACAGGGCAGATCAGGGCTCAGTTGACCGCTTGGATCAGGCGGCTGCGCAATGCCGGCCATGTGCCGAGCGAGATCACCACAAGCTGGGCGCGCATCATGGATACGGAGGGGCTGTGGTCGTTCTCGACATGCATGGTGCATGGCGGGTTCGATGACGGCGATGTGCGTTTCAGCGGATCCACCATCACCGCCGTGAACAATTGGCAGAACATGCAGGTCAACGACCCGGCACGCGATCTGGCCTGGATCTTCTCAAAGCTTGATGAGGAACGTCGCAACGCGGTGCTTACCGCGTATGGGCGCATGATGGGCAACCGTCTTGACGATCTGATCATGCTGCGCGCCAACCTGTGGGTGCAGATGGAGCAGGTAGGCGATTTCATCCGTGCGTTGAACAATGCCGACAACGATCGGATCATCCAGTTCAAGGCACAGGTGGACCGTCTCGCGCATCAGCTCGGCGTGAGTGTAAGAGGCACTCAGGCATCCCACGGCGCTACGGTACAACCGTCCGCCGGCAAGCACCCCTCCACGATCACGGTCGGAACACTGCTTCAGGGCGATGAGAACGGCATGCGTTCGGGCAGCGGGTTCGCCGATGCGGACGACAGCACGCTCGACCCGGACAACACCGGTTCCGCGAACATCTCCACTCATTCCGGCGCATCTTCCGACAGCACGGCAAGCGGGCATTTCGCATCCGCGCCGATGCCCGACATTCCTCCCATCTCCTCGGCCACCATCGCGCTCGGCCAGATGGACGACGCAACCGGCAACACCCATGTATCGCCCGGGGAAAGCGTGGTAAGCGACGACACGAACGAGCATCACATCGTGGCGAACCAGGCGAACGGCAATACGCTGAACAACGAGCAGCCGCAACGTTTCTCCATTCCGGATCTCAACGCGCCGGCAACGGAGGTGATCCCCCTGCTGGAGCGGGAGGAACGCGCCCTGCATGACGCGCAGACCGGATTGGACGCGTCGGATGTGACGAACGAACGGAATATCACGCCGCAAGCGTAATCAGCACTGTGGTTTTCGCCACACCAGAGCAGAATATAGCCATATACGAACCAAACCAAGGAGCATTTCAATGGATATCGAACTGGGCATTCAGAACGTGGCACGCGCCGTCACCTTCAGCACCGAGGAATCCGCAGAGGCCGTCAACGCCACCATCAGCGCCGCAGTAGCCGAGAACAAGCCGATCGTGCTGAACGACGACAAGGGACGCAGGATCATCGTCCCCGCCGGCGCCCTTGGCTATGCGATCGTCGGTTCCGAAACCAAGCATGCCGTCGGCTTCGGGGCACTCTGATCGGTTGTACCGCCAGCGCACAGGCCATGTGCACACCATATGCGTTGAGGGCGCCTTCCGCCAGTAAGCAGGAAGGCGCCCTCAACGCATATCAGCAGAGCTCCGGCCAGACAGCCGGCTCACCAGCCGACGTTCAGACGAGTGCAAGCACCCCTCGTTCCACGATCCGTTCCACCGTGGCCGCATCGGTCAGATGCTCCCCCAACGCGTTCGGCTTTCCTGCGCCATGCCAATCGGACCCGCCGGTCACCAGCAGCCCATACTTGCGTGCAAGATCAAGCAAACGGCGACGCTGATCGGGAAGATTGCCGCGATGCCACACCTCGAGACCATCCAATCCGGCATCGACCAGCATGCCGATCTGCGCGTCGGACAGTAACGTGTCGTTGCGACGCCTATCGCCAGGATGCGCGATGACGATCACGCCGCCAGCCTGTTTGACGGTCTCCACCACCTCCCGTGCCGTTGGCGACGGCGTGGGAATGTAATACTTCGATTGCGCACTCACCGCCCCGGCGAACGCCTCGCTTCGCGTCCGGTACACGCCGGCCGCAACCAGCGCGTCCGCGATATGAGGCCTGCCCACCGTGGTGCGGCTCCCCTCCTTGACCTGCTGCTCGACCTTCTGCCATGTAATCGGAAAATCCTGTGCCATGCGTTCGACCATATGCCGCGTGCGCAGCAAACGCTTACGTCTCGTAGTCGAAAACATATCCGCGATCCGCTTGTTCGCCGGATCATATTGCAAGCCAAGCATATGCACGCTCACCGAACCGCATACGGCCGTGATCTCCGTTCCCCGCAACAGCGCGATTCCTTCGCGGGCGGCAGCATCCGCGGCATCGTCCCAACCCGCACTGGTGTCATGATCGGTGATCGCAATGCCATCCAGCCCATTGCGTAATGCCAGCGAAACCATGCCCTGCGGGGTTTCCGTCCCATCGGAAAACACGGTATGGCAGTGGATATCCCACCCCGTTTCAGGCGGCTCATCGGGAATCTCATAGCGTGTCATGACCCCTATCGTAACCCACTGTTAAGCTCGTTGCGCAGCATGAGGGAACATCTGCAGCCGGTTCAATGAGGAAGGAACAGCATCCATGAGCGACGAAGCAACGGAAAACACCGATCTCAAGCCACACGGCTGGAGACACAGCGCCACCTGGACATACCTGGTGATGCTGGCGGCATCCGCCGCGGCATTGGTCGTATCGTTCATATTGAGCGCAGACACGCTGAAACTGGCGCGGAACCCCGGCCAGCAACTGGGCTGCGACGTCAACGCGGTATTGTCCTGCTCCTCGGTCGCCCAATCATGGCAGGCCGAAATCGTGAAATTCGGCGGACTGAGCTACCCGAACGCATTCTTCGGCATCGCCGCGGAATCGGTATTCGTCACCATCGCCGTCATAGGATTGGCACGCGTCACCGTGCCACGCTGGTTCGCCACCTGCACCTGGCTGGGAGGGCTCGCCGCGCTCGCGTATTCGTACTGGCTGACCTCGCAGTCGCTGTTCGTGATCCAGGCGCTGTGCCCTTGGTGCCTGGCGCTGATGTTCTCCACGACCATCCAGTTCATGGCGCTTTCGCACGCGACGGCCGTGGTCCAGGAATTGCCCGCATGCAAGAACGGCGCAGTTCGCGGTCTCGACACGTATTACCGGCTTAATTACGATCTGATGGTCGACGTGGTGTGGATTCTGGCTTTGGTCGCGATCATCATGGTCAAGGATGGACCGATGATATTCCGCTAGAACCGTCATCCCGTCTCCCATATTCGCCATCGCGGCGGAGGCGTCAATGAGGGCCGCGCATCGATTGTTCGGTGCGCGGCCCTCATTGATGTTGTAGGCGACACCGTCGCCCGCTCAATCACAACAGCGTGATGTCGCCCACCAGCGTCGCGTCTCCGGTAAGTTTCACATCCGTGTCGCTCACGTCGATGCGCAGCACACCGCCACGCACGGCAATCGTCCAATGGTCGATGCCGGTCTTGGCGCGAAGCGTGACGGCGGTGGCGCACAATCCGGTACCGCACGACAAAGTCTCACCACAGCCGCGTTCGTTCACGCGCATGGTCGCCGTGCCGAGGTTATGGCCGGCGTCCCGCGTGTCAATACGCACGAATTCCACATTCTGGTCGGATTCCAGCACCGGGCTGACCACCGGCTTGGTCACCAGGTCGAGATCCTCCACCGCAGGCAATGTGGCCTTGCCGCCTTCGATCACTGCAACGACATGAGGATTGCCCATATCCACGTATGTACCGCGCGCAGACCCTGCGGTCCCCGGAATCGTCACTTCGAAGGCATCCACCTCGCCGCGCTTCCATGCGCCCATGTCCACGCGGAACACGTTTCGGCCAAGCCCTTCGACGCTGCCGAGCGACGTGAGCACCTTCACGCCGGCGCGGGTGCCCAAATGGAAGGCATCGCCCTTGGCGTAGCCGCGGTCATAGGCGAACAGCGTGATCGCGCGGGTGCCGTTGCCGCACATCTGGGCCAGGGAACCGTCGGCATTGCGATAGTCCATGAACCATTCGGCACCGTCCTCACGGCATTCGGCGATCTGCTCGGCCGTCAGATCGGACACGTCCTCGGGATGTGCGAGACGGATCACGCCATCTCCGCCAATGCCGAAATGGCGATCGTCAAGGTGCCGTACCTCGTCGGCAGTCGGCTCGAACCTGCCTTCGGGATCGGCATATACGACGAAATCGTTGCCGGTGGCATGCGTTTTGGTGACTTGCTGCGGAATACTCATGCGCCCCACCCTACCCGTCGCCATGCTCAACACCGCATACCGACCGACATCGCATACCGACCGGCACCGCACGCCAGGAACGCCTACAGTGGTGCAATGGGACGATTCCCGCACATTGCGGCGAGTACTCTAGAAAGAGTCTGATAATCCAGGCTCGATGAACGGGAAGGAACGCATATGAGCTCAACGGCACCGATCGGCGTATTCGATTCCGGCCTCGGCGGCATTTCGGTGGCCCGGCAAATCGCACACGATATGCCGGACGAAAAGGTGCTGTATTTCGGTGATTCCGCGAATGCGCCATATGGGACCAAAACCCCGCAGCAGGTGCGCGATCTCAGCTTCGCCATCGTGGAACAATTCGTAAAACAAGGTGTGAAGGCCGTGGTCATCGCCTGCAACACCGCCACATCGGCAGCAGCCGACGCACTGCGCGACACCTACGACATCCCGATCATCGGCATGGAACCGGCGCTCAAAGTCGCCTGCGACCGCGGCCACGGGCACCGCCAGCGCGTTATCGTCGCCGCCACGCCGCTCACCCTGCGCGAGCGCAAATTCGCCAAGCTGATGGACCGGTTCAAGGCGGACCACACGATTTTCCCCGAACCCTGCCCCGGCTTGGTGGACATCGTCGAGCATGGCCAGCTGGACGACCATGACACCGTAATGCGCACCCTGCACCATTATTTCGGCAACTACGATCTGCCGACCATCGACTCCGTAGTGCTTGGATGCACGCATTTCGTGTTCTACCGCGATTATTTCCGTGAACTGCTGCCCGACACCGCCGCGATCATCGACGGCAACGAAGGCACGGTGAGGCATTTGCATGTGGTGCTGGAATCATTGGGCAAACTCGCTCCGGAGGGGGCGGAGGGCGGCGTTACGATCGCCAATTCCGACACGTCCCCACGCACCGCCGAACTGGCCTCGTACCTGCTGCACCGCAATTGATCGCCGGCCCCGTCCGCCGCCAGCATTTTGCGCCGATGGCCGAACAGCCTTCCGGAAATGTCCGCCGAAACGGCATAAGCTTGGCTCAGCAACACGGCCATCGCACCGACTAGCGCATGGCCAATACCTCATAAGACCCTGAATAGGCAAACAGGAAAGGGGCGGTCCTATGGCACATAGAACAGCGATGATCGACGTTGGCGGCGGCTTCCGCGCGATTTTCGGCGCGGGGGTAATGGACCGCATGCTGGAGGACGGCATTATGGTCGACCATTGCTATGGGGTTTCCGCAGGCAGCGCGAATATGGTCTCCTATATCTCCAAGCAGCATGGCCGCACCCACAAGTTCTACACCGAATACGCCTTCCGCAAGGAATACGCGAGCCTCGACTGCTACATCAAAAACCACAATTATGCCAATCTGGATTACATGTACAGCACGCTGAGCAACCATGACGGCGAATATCCCGTCGACTATGAGGCGTTCGCGGCCAATCCCACCGGCTTCACCGTAGTCGCCTGCAACGCCGAGGATGGGTCGACCAAGTATTTCGACAAGTCGGATGTCAGCTACGACAATTTCGACATCATGAAAGCCTCGTCGGCGGTGCCGGTGGCTTGCGAACCGTATGTGATCGATGGCGTGCCGTATTACGACGGCGGCATTGCGGACCCGATTCCGGTGCAAAAAGCATTGGACGACGGCTACGACCGCGTGGTGGTGATTCTGACGCGATTGAAGGACGTGCTGCGCGAGCAGAAAAAGGACATCGGCCCGGCGACCATTCTCAAGCGCACGCACCCGGAGGCGGCGGAACGCCTACTGAACCGATGCCAGACCTACAACGACGAGGTGGCGCTGGCCAAAGAGGTCGAGCAGGACGGACGCGTGCTGATCCTCGCGCCGGAAAGCCTATACGGCCTGAACACCTTGAGCAAATCCTATGAGGGCCTGGAACGCATGTACCGAGCCGGATATGCGGCGGCCGAGGCCATTCCGGCATTTCTGAACAGCTGAAAGCCCGGCGGCAACAGGAACGCCGCTGCGGGCAACGGCGGACGGCGATGACGTAGGCAATGCCTGCCAACGGGCGAACAGCACACGAAAGGACAGACCAATGGAACGGCTGAATCCACAGACCCTAGTGACCTTGTGGACCATCGAACAGCTTGGCTCGTTCTCGGCCGCCGCCCGCGACATGGGTTGGTCGCAGCCCGCCATCAGCCAGCAGATCAGAAAATGCGAGACCGAACTCGGCGTAAGCCTCGTACACCGTACCTCGCATGGCGTGGAGCTGACGCCGGCGGGCAGAATCCTCGCCCGCCATGGCCAGCTCATCGAAAACCGTCTTGCTCAGGCAGGCAAAGATCTTGAGGAATACCGGCGCAACGGCTCCACGCATATCCGGCTCGTCGCTCCCCCATCGGTGTGCTCGTCGTTCGTGGCACGCGTACTGGTGCATATCAGCAAATCGACCGACATCCGCGTCAGCCTTATGCAGATGGAACCGCCGGAGGCTGTCAAGGCATTGCATCAGGGCCTTGCGGATTGCGCAATCACATTCCGATACAATTCGATGCCCGGCATGGACGATTCCGCCGACCTTAACACCGAATGCTTCGGCATCGACCCCCTGATGCTGATGGTCGGCGCTTCCAGCAGCATCGCCGCAACATACCGGCGTACCCAGGAGCCGGTGAATCTGAGCGAGGCTTGCGACGAGTCATGGATCGCCGGCTGCGAAACCTGCCAAGCCAATCTTGTCTCCTTGGCGAAAGCGGCGGGATTCTCGCCGAATATCACGCATTCGACCGATGACTACTGGGCCACGCAGAATCTGGTCGAGGTCGGTATGGGCGTATCCATCGTGCCGCGTTTGGCGACCATGGCGGGGTTGCGGGGCGATCTCGCCGCATGCCCGATCAGAGACGCCAACGCATTCCGCCAGGTCTGCTTCGTTGCCCGGAACGGCGACGACCGCCCCGCCATCGCACAGGTGCGGCGGGAAATCGGCAAAGCATCCAGGCAGTATCTCGAACCGGTATGTTAACCGGTCGATTCACAGCAGTCGGTTCACAGCAGTCAGTTCAAAGTTTTATGACGAACCCCGGCATCCTCTTGGGTAAAAACACCCTGTGATATAAGCAAAGTTCATAGCAGCCAAACAATCCGGCGGAGGAACACCCTCGCTTCCACGCCGCGCATCACGCATGCTGAAGGTATGAGCGATATCAGCATGACTTCAACAGATCCGGCCGCCACCGCAACCCACTGCCATGAGCAGGCGAACACATCAGGTTTCGACGCGGAAGCCATCGACCGCACTTCCGCCGCGGACCTGGCGGCCATCGGCGGCGACAAGTGGACCCGCTACCCCGGTTGCATCGGCGCGTTCATCGCCGAAATGGACTACGGTCTGGCGCCCTGCATCCAACAGGCCATCGACAACGCCTGCGACCATTGCAAGCTCGGCTACATCCCCGACCCATGGAAGCGCCGTGTGGCCGAAGCCTGCGCCAAGTGGCAGAAAGACCATTACGGCTGGAATGTAAGCCCGGACATCATCCGACCGGTTCCCGACGTGCTCGAAGCGTATGAGATCTTCCTGCGTGAAATCGTCGGCGCAGGCAATTCGGTGATCGTGCCGACGCCGGCCTACATGCCGTTCCTGAGCGTGCCGCGCCTATACAACATCGACGTGATAGAAATCGACATGCTGCAGGACGGCGACGCATGGGCCTTCGACTTCGATGCCATCGAACAGGCGTTCCGCAACGGATGCAAGGCGTTCGTACTGTGCAACCCGCACAACCCGATCGGCAAGGTGCTTACGCTTGACGAGGAACAGCGAATCTCCGACCTTGCCGCCGCATACGATGCGCGCATCTTCTCCGATGAGATCCATGCGCCATTCGTATTCGACGGCTACACGCACATCCCCTTCGCCACCATCAGCGAACAGGCCGCCATGCAGTCCATGACCGCGACCAGCGCTTCGAAATCCTTTAATATTCCCGGCACGAAATGCGCACAGGTGCTGCTCACCAATCCGGACGACCTGACCATGTGGATGGATCGCGCCGAATGGAGTGAGCACCAGACCGCGACCATCGGCGCCATCGCCACCACCACCGCCTACAACGAGGGAGACCCCTGGTTTCAGGATGCGTTGCAGTATGTGAAGCGCAACTTCACGTTGGTCGATGAGGAAATGCACGGACGATTCAACAAGGTCGGCTATGTGAAACCACAGGGCACGTACATCGCATGGCTCGATTTCAAGCCGCTCGGCATTACCGACCCGGCGGCGTATTTCCTCGATAGGGCCAAGGTGGCGCTTACCGACGGCAAGGAATGCGGCAAGGTCGGCCAAGGCTGCGTGCGCATGAACTTCGCCATGCCGCGACCGCTGCTGCGCAATTGCTTCGACCGCATGTATGCGGCATTGCACGAGGATGGGCTGTTGTAACAAACAGCGTGCTGCCGGAGCGAGGATTGCAGAACCTCCGCAACCTTCACTCCGACAACGCCTTTCGGCATTTTTTTGGGGAGGTGGCTTGATTTCTCCGCAGGAATATGGATTATTGCCATCAATGCTGCATTCCGTAGGTGGTTTTGCGGTTCTATAGGTGGTTGCCCGCGGAACCGCCACCGGGAAATGGCCTCAATCAAGCCATTTCCCAAAACCGCTATCCCGCCACACCCCCTACGGAATGCAAAAACCACCTACGGAATCCCCCATGCCCACAACAGCATCAGGAATATACATGCAAACGCTCGACACATGCCCTGCCCACATGCTATTGCTTCCGACGCCAAGCCATCAAGCATCAAGGCACCAGACATCGGGAATCCTGTGGAAGCCCCATTATGCTCAGGCTGCAATTTTCGTCGGGCACGGCCCATGCCCCATCCCTTCCCCAGTCGCCATATAGCTCATTACGCAGAAGGGGCGGTTCAGCTTTGAACTGAACCGCCCCAATAGCATTTCAGGCCCACAACCACGCAAACCCGAACACGCCTACAGCTGACCGGCCTTACTTGCCCGCCTCCATGGCGGCGATGACCTGATCGCGCATCTCGTTGAAACCTCCCGGCGTGGAGGCCGGCAGCACAACCGTCTTCGTGTTCTGCGAGGAGGCGAGATTACGCATGGTGTCGAGATACTGGTTGAACAGCACCACGTTGTTCACATCGCTCACGTTCATGCCCACGGCCTGCAGGCTCTTGATCTGATCGACGATGCCGTTGGCGATCTCACGGCGGTAGTTGGCCTGGCCTTCACCCTGCAAACGGGTCTTTTCAGCCTCGGCGGCGGCCTGCGTCTCGATCTGGATACGCTGCGCCTCGGCGCGCTGACGGGTGGCCTCCTTCTCACGCTGGGCCGCATTGATGGAATCCATGGCGCTTTTGACCTGCGGGCTCGGGTCGATGGCGGTGATCAGCGTCTTGACCACGGTGAAACCGAAACGAGACATCTCATTGCCCACGGTCTTCTGCACATCGAAGGCGACATCGTCCTTACGGGAGAACGCGTCGTCAAGCGTCAGCGCCGGAATGGCGGAACGCAGCGCATCCTCCATGTAGGAGCGCAGCTGGCCGGCTGGATCGCGCAGCTCATAGTAGGCGGTGGCCACATTGCTGGGATCCACACGGAACTGTGTGGAAGCCACGACGGTGACGAACACATTGTCGAGCGTCTTGGTTTCCAACTGCACGTTAAGCTGGTTCACACGCATGTTCGTCTTCATAGCGATACGGTCGACGAACGGGATACGAATATGGATGCCTGCGAACTGAACGGTGTGGAATTTGCCGAATCGTTCGATGATGTAGGCCTGCTGCTGCGGCACGATGAACAACGTGGACAGAAACAGCGCGGCGATAATAATGACAATGACAAGAAGTGTGAGCAGAAAGCCCATGTCCTCTCCCTTTCCTTTGCAAAGATGCGCTGCATCCGTTGCAACGCACCTTTTCAGCGTATCAGAGCGGAACATGGGCCCGATTCGCATGACCGGGAGCTGGGCAATGCCCGTCCGCGAGCTGGACAGACGTATCGGGTCGGGCGTATCGGGTCGGGCGTATCGGTCAGGCGGCATACGCTCCGGCGATGGCTTGGTCGAGGTCGGCTATCAGATCGTCGACGTTCTCCAAACCGATCGACAGACGGATCAGATTATCGCCTACGCCGGCCGCCTCGTAATACCGCTGCGGCACCTCACGATGCGTCACATGCGTCGGGTCTACGATCAGCGAGCGCGAGTCTCCGCTGTTCGTCACGCGCTCGTCCCTATCACCGTTGCTTATACAGCGCACGAATCGTCATAGGGCTTATTTATGAGGAGTTATCGAGCCGAAAAAACACAGAAAATCAACGATTTTCTCGACCAATAACAATGCCGTTCCCACAGGGAAACCATATGTTATTCCCCTTGTGGAAACGGCATTTCAAAAAGCAAAACGGCCTTACAGCACGCGCCCCGCCCGGCGCACGGCCTCGCGCAGCAGATCCTCCGACTTGAGCAGGCTGAACCTCACGTAGTCCACGCCCACTGTGCCGAAGCATGTGCCTGGCAAGGCGGCGACAGCGGCGCGTTCCAGCAGCAGGTCGGCGAACTGCTCACCGTTCAATCCTTCCGGCGCATGCACCCATGCGTAGATGCCGCCGTCCGAATCGAATACGTCGAGCCCGAGCTCGCGCAGCCCACCTGCCACAATCTTTCGGCGCAATGCATAACGTTCCGCCAACTCATGCACACAACTCTGGTCGGATTCCAATGCGGCCGCTCCGGCGTCCTGCACACTGCCGGTGATCATGGACCCCATCTGGTAGTGGTATTGCTTCACATGGCTCACAATGTCGCTGTTCCCCGCAATGAAACCGGCACGCCAGCCGGCCATCGCATACATTTTCGACAGTGAACACACTTCCACGGCCACGTCGAACGCACCGGGCAGCGACAGAATGCTGATCTGCTGTTCACGTACGCCAAGCCCCGCATAGGCGAAGTCCTGCACGATGGCGAACCGGTGTTCGCGAGCAAGTTCGATGGCGCGTTCCAGAAACCCTCGGGGCGCCTGCGCTCCGGTCGGATTGTTCGGATAGTTCAGGATCAGTACCTTCACGCGATCCCAGGTATCCGCAGGAACCGCATCCAAGTCAGGCAGGAACCCACGTTCCGGCAGTGACGGCAACAGTATTTCCTCAGCTCTGCCCATTACCGTCATGCAATGGTATGACGGGTAGTAGGGGTCGGCGTAGGCCACGGCGTCTCCAGGCGATACGAGCACCGCGAATAGTGCGGCCAGGCCATCGACCGCGCCTTCCACGGCGAACAGCTGCGTCTTCCAATCAAGGTCGACATCATACGTATTGCGATACCACGCCTGCGCCGCCTTGAGGAAGCTCGGCTTGCCATCGAACGGCGAATACCTGGCGTTCGCCGGGTCGTCCACGCCCTTTTTGGCGACTTCGCGAATAAAATCCGCGGGGAACGCATCCGGGTTGCCTTTCGCCAAGTCGATCACATCCGCGCCGCCCGCCACGGCCGCGGCCACTTTGCGATCCATGTCCGCGAACACGTTCGGCGGAATGGACTGAGCGACCGTGGTGAACGGGACCGGGGAAACATTCGAAGTCATACACAAACCTGCCTTACTCAACCTGCTGTATTGGCACTATCACTTGGCTGCACTTCACGCGACTGGCGCCGTCGTGCCGCCCGTCAGTGGGTCACTTTACGTGCGATGGCATCGCCGATCCACTGGATGATCTGCACGATGACGATGAGGATGATCACAATCGCCACGAGCACACCGGTTTCGTAGCGGTTGTAGCCGTATTGGATGGCCATGTCGCCGATGCCGCCGGCCCCGATGGTGCCGACCATGGCGGAATAGCCGATCAGCGAGATGATGGTGAGTACCACGCCGCGGATGAACGACGGCAGCGCTTGGGGGAATACCGCATCGACAATGATCTGCCGTGTGGTGGCGCCGGTGGAGATGGCGGCTTCCAGCAGACCCGGGTCGATTTCGGAGAATGCGCTTTCCGCAATACGTGCGAAGAACGGTACTGCCGCAATCGATAGGGAGATCGCGCCGCCGGTCGGCGTGTAGGGGTCGCCGAGCAGGAACTGGGCAACTGGGATGAGCACGACCATGAGAATGAGGAACGGCAACGAGCGAATGGCGTTGACGATGAATCCGACGATCACGTTCAGCGCATGATTGGGTGTGAACAGACGGTTTTCGGTCAAATACAGCAGCAATGCCACCAGTGTGCCCAGCACCACGCCGATCACGGCCGACACGATGACCATATAGGCCGTGTCCAGCAATGCCTGGCCGAGATTCTCCTGAAGGATCTGCAAGGTCTCTTCCATATCGATCATGCCTCCCTAGCTTCAGTGGATTCAGCGCTCCCGGCGCTTTCCGTGGCCCCTGCGGCTGCCGCCAACTGTTCGCGGTCGAGTTCGCGATAGCTGTACACGTGCGTTCTCAGCTGGCCGAGCGCCTGCGTCAACGACTTGCCGTCGCTCGCGACCAGCACGATCAGAATGCCGATTGCCTGCGAACCGAAGTATTCCACGTTGGCGTGCAGCACGTCGATGCTTACACCGTAATCCTGCGCCACCTGGCTGATCAGCGGCTCCAATGCGGCATCGCCCTTGTATCGCAGCTCCACGATGGTGCCCGACGGCAGCGACGGCACCAGCTGCGGCGGCACCTGAATGCCAAGGTATCGTTCCACCAGCGCCTTGGTGGTCGGGTGCTTCGGCGCGCTGAACACGTCGAAGGTACTCCCCTGTTCCACGACCACGCCGTTTTCCATGACGGCCACGCGGTCGAAGATCTGTTTGGCCACATCCAGCTGGTGGGTGATGAACACGATGGTGATGCCCAGTTCGCGGTTGATACGCTGCAGCAACGCCAGAATGCCTTCGGTGGTTTCGAGATCCAATGCGCTGGTCGCCTCGTCGCACAGGAGGATTTCCGGCTTGTTGGCCAGGGCACGTGCGATGGATACGCGCTGCTTCTGCCCGCCCGACAAGCTCGACGGATAGCTGTCGATCTTGTTTTCCAGCCCAACGAGCGTAAGCAGTTCACGGATGCGCTCGTTCCACTGCGCTTTCGGATAGCCGCCGGCTTTGAGCGCGAATTCGATGTTCTTGCCGACGGTGACGTTGGTGATCAGGTTGAAGCCTTGGAAGATGAACCCGATGTTCTTGCGCAGTTCGCGTAACTGTGCGCCTGCAAGCCCGGTGATGTCGTTGCCGTCGATGAGCACCCGGCCTCCGGTCGGGCGTTCCAGCAGGTTGATGGTGCGTACCAGTGTGGATTTTCCGGCTCCGGAGAATCCTACGATGCCGAATATCTCGCCTTTGCCCACACTGAGGCTCACATGTTTGACCGCTTCGACGGTTCGTCCGCCTTCGTGGAACGTGACCGACACATCGTTCAGTTCGATGACGCTCATTATCCCTCGTTTCGATGAGTTTCGATGAATGTGAAGTCGATTGCCGATTGACGGATCGGTGGGCTTCCCGTGTAGCGTATTGCACAAGGAACCCACCAATCCGCATCAATCATGGAACTTGGCTGAACCGTGCATCACCAGGTGGTCGGCTTGCCGAAGTCCTTGAAGTCGCTCTTGGCGATGGCGTCCTTGAATTCCTGGCTGACGAGCAGTTTCTTGACGGCCTTGCCGAAGTCGGAGTTCGCATCCTTGGTGTTAACCACGAACACGTTGATCACGCCTTCGTCCTGCTTCTCCATGGCGAGTGCCTCGGATGGCTTGAGTCCTGCGGCCCACGCGAAGTTGCCCGGTACGAGCGCCACGTCGACGGTGTCGACGGAACGGGCGAGCTGTGCCGCGTCAAGCGTCTTGATCTTGAGGTTCTTCGGATTGTCCTTGATGTCGTTGACAGATGCCTTGGTGGAGTCGATGTCGCCCTTGAGCGTCACCAGTCCCTGCTGTTCGAGCACGCCGAGGGATCGGGCGAGGTTGGAGCCGTCCGCCGCAATGGACACGGTGGAGCCGTCCTTGATGTCCTTGACGGACTTGAATTTGTTGGAGTAGATGCCCAGGCCCAGCGTCGGCACCTGGCCGAGCGATGTCAGGTCGAGGTTGTTGTCTTTGGTGAACTTGTTCAGGTAGTTGATGTGTTGCATCAGGTTGGCCTGGATGGAACCGGAGGCAAGCGCCTTGTCGGGTTGCACGTAGTCGTTGAACAGTTTGGTTTTCAGTTCGAAGCCGTCGTCCTTGAGCAGTGGTCCGATGACCTTGTCGACCATGTCGCCGTATGGGCCGGGGCATACGCCGACGGTGATCTTGGTGGTCTTGCCTTTGGAGGCGTTGAGTGATTCGTTCGATGCGGAGCTGTTGCCGGAGCCGCAGGCGGCTACGGAGATCAGCGTTGCCGCGGCGAGCACGGCGGCGACGGCTCGTTTGATGCCGTTGGCGTTCTTCAGAATGGTGATGGTCATGGTGTTCCCTCTCTGTGCGTGTAAGAAATTCAGGAGTTTTGCTCGGCCCGTTATTTGCTGGCTTCGGCGTCGGCCCTGGCTTGGGCGACGATGTCGGGATGGTGAAGGGCGAATGCGTGTTCCGCCAGGTGAACCTCGCGGGTCAGGAATTCGTGCAGTTTGCACACGTAGCCGTGTTCCCGGCCTACCTTGGCGATATAGCCGTTGATGTAGTCGACTTCCGTTGGGCGGCCTTTGGTCAGATCCTGGTACATGGACGGGTAGTGCAGCGGATGTGCCACGCCGGCGGTGTGCAGAATGGTTGCGACTTCCGTCTCACGGGTGCCGAGCAGCTTGTATCCGGCTGCCTCGGCCGCGCTGTAGGCTTCGTCCACCAATTGTTCGGTGAGCCAGCGCGCGTCGGGGTGTGCATGGAATTCGCCGAATCGGATCTGGTACATGGTGCACAGCGTGTTGAGCACGGAGTTGAACACGATCTTCGCCATGCACATGCCGATGAAGTTGTCCACGATGGTGGGGTTCAGCGTGGCGGCTTTGAAATCCTCGAACAATTCCTGTTCCGCTGCGGCCACGGTGTCGGTCACGGTGTCGGCGTAGGCGCACAGGTTCATGGCCTTGGCGTGCGCGCCACCGGTGAAGTTGAAGTCGCCCGGCCCGTACACGTAGGCGCCGATCAGCGCGGTGCCGCCGTAGATGCGGTCTTTGACGAAGTATTCGTTGAGCTTTTCGAAATGCCCGTAGCCGTTCATGGCGGAGAACACGACCTGCTTGTCGTTGAACAGGTGGGCGCAGCGCTTGAGCACGCCGTCGAGCTGCATCTGCTTGACGAACACGATCCACACATCCGGCTGGCCGGTGTATTCCTCCGGATAGTACACGTTGATCGGCACCAGGTGGCGGTCTTCGCCGTCCTGGGACACGTAGGCACCACCCTGTTCGCGGATCTTCTCGACGTTCGGCTTCCAGGTGTCGATGAAGTCGACGTCCTTGTGCGCGAATTCCTGCAACAGCACGCCGTACTGGATGCCCATGCCGCCAGCGCCAATCACCGCATACTTCATGTTCCCTGTCTCCTCTCTCCTGTGGTTTTCGTTGTTTTCAAGCGAATACCCACAAGATATCGGGAAACATCCTTGTCAATGCCGGCGTGGCTATATGCGCTTCTTATGGAAGGCGCAAACCGCAATAATTCTTTTTTATGAACGGTTATCAGGATATGGAAAAGCCTCCCGCGGCACATGCCACGGAAGGCTTGGAAACAGAATTGACGGACGGCAGGTTGCCGTCAGGTCAGGCGATTGTCAGAGCTTGCCGCCCTCGACCACAATGTCATCCGGATCGACATCGGAACCGTACACCGGCTCCAGGGTCTCCTCGTAATCCTTGTGGAAGAAGTTCTCCTTGCCGAGCTTCACGATCTCGTCGTTCAGCCAGTTGAGCAGTTCCTTGTTGCCCTTCTGCACGGCGGGGGCGATGGTGTCCTCATCGCCCAGCTTGGTGATGCCTACCTTGAAGCCCTTGTTGGACTTGGCCCAGGCCAGCACCTCGGTGTTGTCGGTGGAGAAGGCGTCGCCGCGGCCGTCGAGCAGTGCGTTGTAGGCGTCGGCGTACTGGTCGTACTTCTGCAGCTTCACGTCAGGCTGGTTCTTCTCGAAGTAGGTTTCGGCGGTGGTGCCCTTGGCAATGATCAGGGTCTTGCCCTTGAGCTGGCTCACATCGGTGATTTCAGCGTTCTCCGGGGACACGACGCCCAACGCGACCTTCATGTATGGCTTGGCGAAGTCGACCTTCTCCTTGCGCTCGTCGGTCACGGTGAAGTTGGCCAGGGTGATGTCCACCTTGTTGGAGGTGAGCACGTCCACACGGGCGGCCGGATCGACGGAGGTGTACTTGACCTTCACGCCCAGATCCTTGGCGAGACGCTCGGCGAAGACGATGTCATAACCGGCGTTCTTGCCGTCCTTGTCGACGTAGCCGAACGGCGCCTTGTCGGAGAACACGGCGACCTTGAGTTCGCCGGACTTCTTGATCTCGTCAAGGGTACGGGCCTTGGCGCTGGAGGATGCCATGGTGTTGTCGGACGACGACGCGTCGGACGGCGATGCCGCGGACGGACCGCACGCAGCAAGGGAGGCACCCATAATCAGCGCTGCGGATGCGGCGATAACGGCTTTCAGCGGTTTGATGGTGAATTTCATGGTTGTTTTCCTCTCTATTGCTGATCGTGCGACGCACGTTCAAATTCAAAGGTGCGCAGGAACTGCTGCGCACGTTCCGTTTCCGGTTCGATGAAGAAGCGTTCGGGGTCGGTGGAATGCTCGACGATATGACCGTCCTCCAGCAGGATGATCTCGTCGGCGATGGCACGGGCGAAACGCATCTCGTGCGTGACGATCACCATGGTCTGCCCGGATCGTGCAAGACCAATCACCACGTCAAGCACTTCGCGCACCATTTCCGGGTCGAGTGCCGCGGTGATCTCGTCGAACAGCAGCACTTCCGGATGCAGGATCAACGCACGGCAGATGGCGATGCGCTGGCGCTGGCCGCCGGAAAGCTCATGCGGCCAGGCATCCTTGCGATCGGCAAGACCGACCTTGCCAAGCAGTTCCAGGGCTTCGCGTTCGACTTCGGCCTTATCCCGCTTTTGCACGAGCAGCGGCGCCATCATGATGTTGCCAAGTACGGTTTTGTTCGGGAACAGATCGTAGCTTTGGAACACCATGCCAATATGCGTGCGCAGTTCGCTGGAGCGTGCCGAGCGCCCGGCCTTCTCGCTGCCGGGCTTCCCGGTTTCGATGACCGTGCCGTTCAGTGCGATCTGACCGCCCTGAATCGGCTCCAATCCAGCGATTGTGCGCAACAGCGTGGATTTGCCGGAACCGGACGGGCCGACCACGACCAGTACACGGCCTTTGGGAACGTCGAAGCTGACGTCGTCAAGCACACGCCTGTCGGCATTGGCGTACTGCTTGACCAGATTGCGCACAGACAGTGCCGCACCGTTATTCGTTTCGGTAACGATATCAGTCATTTGCCCACCTTTTCTCAAGTCGACGGGCCACGATGGAAAGCGGCCAGCACACAATGAAGTACATGAAGAAAATCACCCCGTAGATCCACAGGGTTCCGGTCGGATACTGGAATCGGTTCGCGTCGATGATCTGCTGACCGACCTTGATCACTTCGACCACGCCGAGCAGCACGGCCAACGATGTGGTCTTCACAATACGTGTCGCCAGGTTCACCGAGGCTGGCAGCAACCGGCGCAGAGCCTGAGGCAGAATCACATGCACAAAGCCCTGCCAGTTGCTCATTCCCAGCACATACGCCGATTCGGATTGGATTTCGGGAATCGACTGCAATGCTCCGCGCACCAGATCGCCCAGTTCTGCGCCACCCCACAGGATGAACACCAGCACGCAGGCCCCGGTGGCATCCAGATTCCAATCGAACCAGCGCGCGAACCCGTAATATGCGAGGAACAGCAATGCAAGCTGGGGCATAATGCGGATGAAATCAAGGTATATGCGCATCAGCACACGAACCACGCGGCTTTTCAACGTCATCAGCCAACCGACCAGCAACCCCACCGGAACGGAGGCGATGACGGAGACCGCGGCGATCCACACGGTGACCCACAGGCCTTGAAGCAGTCGCGGCATCACGCCCGGCTGCAGAAGAATCTCAGCGCCTTGCATAGTCGAACCTCCTTTCCAACCAGGTGCCGATCAGCGAGATCGGCAGCAGTACGATCAGGTAGCTTACGACGAGCATGGCCAGCGATTCGTAGGTGCTGTAGTACATGCCGATCAGATCCTTGGCCATATACATCACGTCGGCGAGCGCGATGGCGGAGACCACGGAGGATTCCTTGAACAGGAAGATCACATTGGCCACAATGCCTGGAATCGCACCGGAGACGGATTGCGGCAGCACGACCCGTGTGAGGGATTGCATTGGAGTAAATCCCAGCACGTACGCGGTTTCACGCTGCACTTCAGGCACAGCCTGCAATCCCGCACGCATGGCTTCGGCCATATAGGATCCGCCGAGAAAGCCCAACCCCACAATCGCGCAGGTTTCCGCCGACCAGACGATGCCCAGCTTGGGCAATCCGAAGAATAGGAAATACAATTGCACCAGTAATGGCGTGTTACGGCTGATTTCGATGTACACGCGCACGATCTGCCGCGCCACCGGCACCCGGGCCAATTCAACGCCTGCGCATATCAGGCCGACGACCAGCGCCAGGATAATGCCAATTATGGAGATGAACAATGTCATCTCCATGCCTTTTACGAAAAAAGGCGCGTAGCGCTGGACGAACGACCAGTCGAACATGGCAACCCTTTCTTCCATTTCACTTCTGCGATGTCCCGTAACTCCTATCGAAAGGATGCCGGAGCATCAGGCCCGTGCGCTGGGAAGTTCCACCCGACGACCGCAACAGGCTTCACTGCACAACATTGTATTTGCTACACGATGCGCAGGTTACGGCGATGTTATCGGAATTGCTTATGAGACGCTACCGACTTGGCTTGTGGCGGAAACTCTGCCCGGTGCATGCACGCGTGGTGCCGCAATGCGGTTATACACTGGGAGTCATGGATATTACCAAGGCTTTGACCAGATTGAACGGTTCGGGCAACGATCCGGTTTTCCTGCTGCTTCATGGGTGGGGTTCCAATGAGCTTGATCTGCCCGACCTGCTGCGGTACTGCGGTGCCGGTTCGGCGGATTTCGTCTCGTTGCGGGCTCCCATCGCCTATGGCATGGGTTTCACATGGTTCGGCGAATGGGCGCACGAGGGCGTGCCCGAGGGCTGTTCCTTGACCCGGCAGGCGTATGATGCGGCCGATGCCGTCAACCGCTGGGTCGAAGCCAATGTCAATGGTTCCCGCCCGATCATCACCATGGGTTTCTCGCAGGGAGGCCTGCTCGCCACGCATATGCTGCGGTTCGATCCCAAGCGCTATGCCGCGGCCATCAGCTTCTCCGGCTGGCTTGCCCCCGGCTCGCTCCCCGGCGATAAGGCGCTTGAGTCGGCGCAGCCGCCGGTGTTCTACGGACACGGTTCCGCAGACGTCATCTTCCCCACTCAGGACGTGCTCGCCATGAGTTCGTTCTGGCGCAGGCACGGCACGCTCAGCGAGCATATCTATAGCGGCATGGGGCACTCAATCAACATGGACGAGCTGCGCGACGTGCAGCGTTTTCTCGAATCGAATAATCTGATCCGCCCTCAGATGTGACGGCGGCAAGCGGTATGCGGACATCCCTTCAGCCCGCATACCGTTCTTCGAGCGCGCAGGCGAGCGCATCCCCGCAGCACGCTACAGTGGCCAATAAGCGTACGGATATGCCCGCTTCCGGCATGTCCGCGTTGATAAGGAGCATAACGAATGACTGATGAAAGAACCGCATACGGTTGGGGCTTGGCGAGCGTCGATGCCGCCGGCAACACCCTGGACGTCTGGTACCCGGAACTGACGCTCGGCCCGGCACCCGCCGAAGCCGATCGCGGCAATCATAACTTCGGCGCGCTGGCGCATGCCGAGGCCGACGCCCGTGGCGTACGCCGCATGCCGGTGTTCACCGTATCCAAGCTGGACGAGCCGATCGAAAGCGCCGAGGACGCCTATCTGCGCCTGCATTTGCTGAGCATGCGCCTGGCCAAGCCGAACACATTGAATCTCGACGGCATCTTCGCCAAGCTGAACAATGTGGTGTGGACCAATTACGGGCCGTTCGCCGTCGATGATTTCGCCCTGCGCAAGCTCGACGTGATGAATGCCGCCGCGCAGGCTGGCCCGTTGGCTCCGCGTGCCGACGTGAATGTGCTGTCCATCGACAAGTTCCCCCGCATGGTCGATTACGTGGTGCCGACCGGCGTGCGTATCGGCGACGCCGACCGTGTACGTCTGGGTGCGCACCTGTCCGAGGGCACCACCGTCATGCATGCCGGTTTTGTGAACTTCAACGCCGGCACCCTTGGCGTCTCCATGGTCGAGGGCCGCGTCTCGCAGGGCGTTGTGGTCGGCAACGGCTCCGATATCGGCGGCGGCGCATCCATCATGGGTACCCTGTCGGGCGGCGGCAAGCTGAAGAACTCCATCGGTGAGCATTCCCTGCTGGGCGCGAACGCCGGCATCGGCATCTCGCTAGGCGACAATTGCGTGGTCGAGGCCGGTCTGTACGTCACCGCCGGCACCAAGGTCACCATCTACGACAAGGCCAAGGTTGCCGCAGGCGAGCCGCTGGAAACCGTCAAAGGCGCCGAACTGTCCGGCAAGGACAACATTCTGTTCATCCGCAACTCCGTGTCCGGCCGTATCGAGGCCCGCTATCGCAAGACCGGCATCGAGCTTAACGAGAAGCTCCACAAGAACTGAGTCTTCTGGGCCTTCGCCGGCTATTCCGGTGCCCGCGCACTCCGTGCACATACCATTGGGCGGTTTATTTGGACGAAATCAGCCCCGATTTCGTCCAAATAAACCGCCCAATTCGTAGAATCGTCCAAACGGACCGCCCGGTGCGGCGGGAATCATCGTTCTTCCATCGGAATGTAGTCGCGCTTCGTGTAGCCGGTGTAGACCTGGCGTGGGCGCCCGATCTTCGTGTTCGGGTCGGCAAGCATCTCACGGTACTGTGCGATCCATCCGGGAATGCGTCCAAGTGCAAACAGTGTGGTGAACATGGACGGATCGAAGCCGATGGCCCGGTAGATCAGCCCCGTGTAGAAGTCGACATTCGGGTAGAGATGCCTGGAGACGAAGTATTCGTCGTTCAACGCGATCTCCTCCAGCTCCGTGGCGACCCGGAACAACGCGCGTTCGTCTGCCGGTAGTTTCAGCGTATCGGCCCGTGTCATGATCTTCTCCAGGTAGCTCTTGGCAATGGCCGCCCGCGGATCGTACGACTTGTAGACGCGATGTCCCAGTCCGGAGATGCGCTGCCCATTGGCCTTGGCATCCTCGACGAATTCCTTCACGCTCTTGCCTGAATCACGAATCGCCTTAAGCTGGCGGAGCACGGCCTCGTTCGCGCCGCCATGCAACGGTCCGGACAGCGCATTGATGCCCGCCGCGACCGCGGAATACAGGTTGGCATGCGCCGAACCGGCGATACGTACCACGGAAGTGGAGCAGTTCTGCTCATGATCGGCGTGGATGATGAGCAGTCTACCGAGCGCATGCACGTATAGCGGGTCGGATTCGAACGGCTCGTACGGCACGGCGAAGCACATGCGCAGGAAGTCGTCCACGTAACCGCGCGAGTAGTCCGGGTACAGCATCGGCTCGTCACGACGACGGCGAAAGATATAGCTCACGATGGTACGGGCCTTGGCCATGATGATGGTCGCAGCCTCGTCAAGCTGGTCGGAATCGTTGATGTCGGTGGTGTCCGGATAGAAGGTGGCGAGCGCATTGACTGCAGATGCCATGACGCTCATCGGATGCGCGGTGCGCGGGAAGGAGCCCATGAAGGTGCGGAAGTCCTCCCCCACCATGGTGCGGTGGTTGATGTCGGAGATGAAGCGGTCGTATTGCTCTTTGCTGGGCAGCTCACCGTGACGCAGCAGCCATGCCACTTCAAGGAAGTCGGACTGGTCGCATAATTGCTCGATCGGGTAGCCTCGGTAGCGCAGGATGGAGTTCTTGCCATCGATGTACGTGATTTTCGATTCGCACTGCGCGGTGGTCAGAAATCCCGGATCGAGCGTGACCCAACCGTCGTTTCTCAGGTCGGAGACAACGATGCCGTTGGCACCGGCGGTAGCCTCCACTAGGGGAAGGGTGAAGCTGTTCGAGTCGATGCGCAGCTGGGCTGTGGCCATATCACGTGCTCCTTACGCCAATGAGTTAGAGTATCGCTCACTATAGGGCATCGTCGTTTCAGCGGTACCGCATATCTCAAAAGGCAAAAAGAGCCTCCCTCTTCATAAGGAGAGGGAGGCTCTTTGTCCCGGCCCCATTGTCGGGCCGATGCCGATGCTAGTCGCGCTTGGTGAGAATCAGCGGACCGTTGTCGGTGATGGCGATGGTGTGCTCGCTATGCGCGCCACGGGAACCGTCCTGGGAGCGCAGCGTCCAACCGTCCTTCGGATCCTGGAAGATCTCGTCGGTGGTCTTGAGGAACCACGGTTCGATGGCGATGACCAGACCTGGGCGCAGCTTGTATCCGTGATGCGCGCTACCGTCGTTCGGCACGTGCGGATCGCCGTGCATGACGCGTCCCACGCCATGACCGCCGAATTCGAGGTTGATCGGGTAGCCGTAGGTACGAGCCACATCACCGATGACGTTGCAGACATCGCCCAAACGGTTGCCGGCCTGCGCCGTGTCGATGGCGGCGGCGAGCGCTTCTTCGGTGCACTTGATGATGCGCAGATCCTCCGGGTCGGGGTTGTTGCCGACCACGAAGCTGATGGCGGAGTCGGCGACCCAGCCGTTCACGCTGATGGCGAGGTCGAGGCTGACCAGATCGCCGTCTTTGAGGCTGTAGTCGTACGGCACGCCATGCAGTACGGCATCGTTGACGGATGTGCAGATGTAATGTGCGAACGGGCCGGTGCCGAAATCGGGGGCATAGTCCACGTAGCAGGATTCGGCGCCTTTACGGTCGACAATCTTCTTGTGCACGAATTCGTCGATTTCCAGCAGGTTGGTACCGACTTTGGTGGTTTCCTTGAGTTCCTTGAGGATTCCCGCAACGAAACGACCTGCGGGCTTCATCGCCTCGATTTCGGAGGCTGTTTTGATTTCGATCATGGTCTCTAGCCTAGGCCACCCGTCTTACTTTCCAAAACGAATCGCGCGAACAACGGCCATAATGCCAATGACGACCAACGCGATGGCGACGAACATCACCAGCCATACGGTCGATCCGAACGGGTTGAACAGGGCTATGAAACCGGCGACGATGGACAGTAGCGAATAGATCACCGCCCACGCCGAGCTTGGCACGTTCCAGCATTCGAATAGTGTCATAATGCCTTCGAGCAGCCAGCTGACGCCGATCGCCATGGTGCACAGCACGGTGAGCATGGCCGCCGACATCGAGGAGTTCTTCAATACCACTATGCCGCCGACCAGCATCAGTGCGCCGAATAGCACGCCCAGCACTCGCCACCCGCCGGGCAGACCGAGTTCGACGATGGCCGTGACGATGCGCACCATGCCAGAAATCAGCAGGTATATGCCCAGCATGATGGCTGCGACAGCCAGAGTGTGGCCGGGCCAGAACAGCAGGGCCACACCCAGCAGGATGGAGGCGATGCCGATCACCCCATACATGCCGCGAATGCGATTCTTGGCTTGCTGCGGCAACACCTGCTCGAGGAGTCGGAACGGATCCATACCGTTATTCGGCGTGGCATTCATCGGGTTGAAGTCGCTCATGGTTGTTCCTTTCCGTTTCCGGCCGCATACGGATATGCGTCGGGTTCGCCTTCCGCTCGCGCGGATGCGCCTTCTCCCATGATAGAAGCCGTTCGCGGTTTGCGATATGTACAGACTTCCCGATGTGTAAGGCTTTGCCACGGGTGGAGCCGGGACTAGGCTTGTTGCCATGAGTGAAGCATTGAAATCCGGCATCGACCCGGCATCGTTCTCGTCCGTCATCAAACCTTCCGCCGATCTGTTCCGTTACGTCAACGGCCCATGGATCGACACGTACCGTCTGCCTGACGACCGTTCCCGCTATGGTTCCTTCGACAAGCTTGCGGAGGACGCACAGAATCAGATCAGGGATATTCTGGAAGACGATGACTGCCCGGCGGTGTTGTCGCGGGCACTGTACCGTTCCTTCCTGAACACGGACGCCATCGAGCGAGCCGGCATCGAACCGATTCGCGATGCGTTGCAGCTGATCGACGAGGCCGAAGGCAAGACGGATCTTACTCGCGCCTTGGGCTTCATCAACCCCACTGGCGGCCCCGACCTGTTCGGCATGGCCATTTACGGAGACCCGGGCGACCCGGATGTCAATATCGCGCATATCGAGCAGGGCGGCCTCGGGCTCCCCGACGAAGCGTATTACCGCGAGGATCACTACGCGCCGATCCGCGGTGCCTATGTCGACATGGTCGCCGCGCAACTGACCAATGCAGGTTACGCCGATGACGATGTGAACGCACGCGAGCAGGCCGAGCGTTTCCTCGCCGTCGAGACGAAACTTGCCAAGCATCATTGGGATAATGTCGCCACCCGCGATTCGGTGAAGACATATAACCCTATGAGTTACAGCGAACTTGCCTCCACGCTCGCACATTTCGATCTTGATTCGTGGGTCGAGTCCTGGCAGGAGGCCTACGACGCTTCCGAGGCATCCGCCGATCAGCCGCTCGACTTCCATACCGTGCTGAACCGTGTGATCGTGCACGAGCCGAGCTTCCTTACGGGCCTGGACTCCTTCTGGCAGGCCAGCGATCTGGATAATCTGAAGCTGTGGGCGCGTGTGCATATGATTATCGGCTCGGCTTCCATGTTGAGCGAGCGGTTCGACAGCACGAACTTCGACTTCTACGGCAAGGTGCTTTCCGGACAGAAGGTGCAGCGCGAGCGTTGGAAGCGCGCGGTGAGCCTGGTCAACGGCGTATGCGGCGAGGATGTCGGCGCTGAGTATGTGCGCAGGCATTTCCCGGAAAGCTCCAAGAAACGCATGGAACAGCTGGTGGCGAATCTTATCGACGCCTACCGTGCTTCCATCACCAGTTCCGATTGGCTGGGCGAAGATACCAAGGCCAAGGCTTTGGAGAAGCTCGGCAAGTTCACTGCGAAAATCGGATACACCAATCATTGGCGCGACTATTCGGCATTGCATCTTGATGAGGATGCCTCGCTGTCCAAGAACATGCAGTCCGCGAACCTGTACGAGACCGGCTATCAGCTGTCCAAGGCAGGCAAGCCCGTTGACAAGGACGAATGGCTGATGAACCCGCAGACGGTGAACGCCTACTATGAGCCATCCATGAACGTCATCGTGTTCCCCGCAGCCATTCTGCAGCCTCCGTTCTTCAATCCACAAGCCGAGGATGCCGCGAACTATGGCGGCATCGGCGCTGTGATCGGTCATGAGATCGGCCACGGCTTCGACGATCAGGGCGCCCAGTACGACGGCGACGGCAAGCTCCATGACTGGTGGACCCCGGAGGACAAGGCGAATTTCGAGGCACGCACCAAGGCTCTGATCGAACAGTACAACGCGTTCGTACCCACGCAGCTTGCCGAGAAATACGCCGACGACCCAAGCAAGGCGCCACATGTCAATGGCGCGCTCACCATCGGCGAGAACATCGGCGATCTCGGCGGCGTCAATATCGCATTGAAGGCATATGCCTTCGCACTTGACGAGGCAGCCGGCCGCGAAAAGGATTCCACGCCGGAAGGCATCGAATCCACTCTCGACGGCGCCCCCACCATCGACGGCTTCACCGGCCTGCAGCGCTTCTTCCTGAGCTACGCCTCCATTTGGCGCACAAAGAACCGTGACGAGCTGGCCGAACAGTATCTGCAGATCGACCCGCACTCCCCTGCGGAGTGCCGTACCAACGGCATCGTGCGCAATGTGGATCTGTTCGCCAAGGCATTCGATGTGCACGAGGGTGACGCCATGTGGCTTGACCCGGCTGACCGTGTGCGCATCTGGTAGCGGCCACCATGATCAGAACTCCGGTTCTTCGGCAAGGGCGACGGTAGATTCAGACTGGCTTTGCGCCACATACTGTTGACCTCCATTGTTCGGGGACTGGGTGTTGCACGGCGGCATACCGGCCTGTTGCATCCCATTAGGGATGCCGCTGGCCGGTGTGCCGCCGTTTTCCATATCGTTTCGCGTGTTCCGCATGGCGTTCGGCTGCGTCGAACCGTTGCCTGATGCAAAGGGATCGATGCCGGCTCCGTTGAGACCGCCCGCATTATCGGGATTGCCTCGGTCTTCGGCAAATCCATCCGTGTATGCGCCTGCGGAACCGGCCGCGCCATTCGTGCCACCGTTGCCGCCTTGAGCACGATTCAATCTGGAGAACGCCGACGTTCCGTAGTTCAGGTCATGCCCGATCGCACTGGCATCCATGACGATCGCAGTGCGATTGACGCCGTCCTTCGTCCACCGGTCCATACGTAGTGCGCCGGTGACGACCACGGCATCGCCCTTGTGCAGCGAGCGCATCACGTTGGCGGCCAAGGTGCGGTATGCACGGATTTTGATCCATACCGTCTCCCGTGATCGCCATGATTGCGAGGATTGGTCGAAATACCCGGATGAGACTCCCACATTGAATGAGCATGCCGGATTGTTCGGGTCTCTGGAGAAACTCACCGGATCCATGCCAAGATTGCCGGTAAGCGTGACTGTTCCTTGCTGGCCTGCCATGATATGTCCTTTCCACTGGCAACGAGTTGGACCGCACCGCCGCGCCGTTGAGGCAATGCGGTACTCCCAGCATGCCGTACGCCGCATTGGCGAACCAGCCGCTCCCTTGCCTGTGGACAGCACTCCCCTCGCCGGGCGTGTTGTGGATAGCCAGTGGATAACCTCCCGGTTATCCACCGTCGGCAGATTGCGGGGCACCCAAACCACCGACAAACAGAGGAATGCAGGCGTCGGCAGATTGAGAAATCCTCAAACCACCGACACAGAGCCAATATCCACCGCACCCACTTTCCGCCCCGCAAACCCCGCAAAACCGCACAAAAGGCAGGCAGATACAACAATTCCCCTCGCAGAGCCTTGTCTGCGAGGGGAATTGTTATGCTAAAAGGCTTTCGCCGTCAAACGAAACGAACCAGCGAATCAGATGCGCGCAAGCAGCGTCTCCACGGCTTCAGCGGCAGGAACGATCACCTTGTTGTCACCATTGCGGTCGCGGATCTCAATGGTGCCGTCGTTCACGTAGTCGCGGCCGACCACGGCGATCTGCGGCACGCCGATCAGCTCGGCGTCCTTGAACTTCACGCCCGGGGAGACCTTCTTGCGATCGTCGAAGATCACTTCAACGCCCTTGGCCTCAAGCTCGGCGATCAGCTGTTCGGCGCCATCGAACGCCTTCTCGTCCTTGCCGGTGGCGACCACATGCACCTGAGCCGGAGCGATGCAGCTCGGCCATGCCAGGCCGCGCTCATCATGGTGGGTCTCGGCGATGCAAGCCATCACACGGGAGACGCCGATGCCATAGGAGCCCATCCACACCGGAACGGTCTTGCCGTTCTGATCGAGCACCTTCAAGCCGAGCGCATTGGAGTACTTCAGACCGAGCTGGAAGACCTGCCCGATCTCCACACCACGCTCGAAGCTCAGGGGGCCGGATCCGTCCGGGCTCATATCGCCATGACGCACCTCAACGGCCTCGACGGTGCCGTCGGCCTCGAAGTCGCGGCCGTACACCAGATCGTAGTAATCCACGCCAGCCTCGTCGGCGCCGGTGAACCATGCGGAGCCGCGGGCGATATGCGCGTCCAGCAGGTAGCGCAGCGCCTCGCCGGTCTCATCGGCGTTTTCGGCTTTCTTGCCATCGCGGGCCTGTGGGCCGAGCACCATCGGGCCGATATAGCCCGTGACCAGTTCGGGGTGCTTCTTGAGGTCTTCTTCGGTGGCCTCTTCGATTTCGGCGGGGGCGAACTGCGCCTCCAGGCGCTTCATGTCCACCGCACGGTCGCCGGGCACGCCCACAACCACGAGTTCGCGCCATGGCTCGTCGTGGTTCTCGTCCTCGGCGTGCTTGACGACGATAACGACGTTCTTCAGAATGTCGCTGGCCTGCCATTCGCGGCCATCGGTACGCGGATGGTTGACGTTGGCGAATTCGACCATCTTGTCGATGGTCGCGGCGTCCGGGGTCGGGCGCTTCGTGGCGGCCGGAGTGTTGGAGTAATCGATTGCCGGCGGTTCCGGAGTGGTCAGCGCCTCGACGTTCCAGGCCTTGCCGGACGGCGACTGTGCGAAGGTGTCCTCGCCGATCTCCATCGGGGCCAGGAACTCCTCGGATTCGAAGCCTCCCATCGGGCCTGCCATGGCGTGCACCGGCACGTAATCGAGGTCGAGACGCTTGAAGATACGCTCATAGGCGCCGCGCTCGTCCATGTAGGCCTTGACGAGGCCTTCCTTGTCAAGCGTAAAGGAGTAGGCGTCCTTCATAATGAATTCGCGGCCACGAATCAGGCCGGCGCGCGGACGGAACTCGTCGCGATACTTGGTCTGAATCTGGTACAAGGTAACCGGCAGATCCTTGTACGAGGAGTACAGGTCCTTGACCAGCAGAGTGAACATCTCCTCATGGGTCGGCGCCAGCAGGTAATCGGCCTCATGGCGGTCCTTCAAGCGGAAGATGTTGTCGCCGTATTCCTCCCAGCGGTGGGTGGCCTCATACGGCTCGCGTGGCAGCAGGCCGGAGAAGTGCACTTCCTGGGCGTTGATGGAGGCCATTTCCTCGCGGATGATGTTCTCGATCTTGTTCAGCACGTTCAACCCCAGCGGTAGCCAGGTCCAGATGCCGGGGGCCGCCTTGCGCAGGTATCCGGCACGCTGCAGCAGCTTGTCGGATACCACATCGGCGTCGGCGGGGTCTTCGCGCAACGTGCGCAGAAACATAGTAGACATACGAAGAGTATTGGAAGTCATAGGTTCCAAGATAGCGCGACCCGCACCCACGGCGAGCGGCGCCGCAACAAGCTTGCAGAACGCCAACGCCTCCGGCATAACAATGATCATGCCGGATTTGCGCGAGTGTTGCCTCGTTGCAACGTGATGGCCACCCTATGTGGCCGCGGGCCTCACCCGTGCATATTTATTACCATGGTTGACCCTCACCACACAGCGGAATCAAGAAAAAACAACAAATGTTGTGGCGGGTGACATAGAACGACATGACACTGACATATGCACCCAGCAGGTATTATGCTCCTCTGTAGAGGGGCGATGCATCATATGGGCAATCGAACCTTCGGCCCCTGCTGAACAGCCAAAAGAGAGAACATATAGCATCATGAACGTCGTACAAGACAACGATGACGTAGAAAACAGGCCTTTCTCAATCGCCATAGTCGATAATGATGCCATTGCACTGTATGCATTACGTACATTGATCGAGAAAACGCCAACGATGCGCATTATCTGGACAGCGACAACCGGTCGCGAAGCGTTGACCCGCTGCCTTGAAGACGATGCAGCGCCGGATGTGCTGCTCATCGACACGGCATTGTCGGACATGCCGGGAACCGTGCTCTGCCGGCGTCTGCGAGCCAGCACACCGTTCCCCAAGGTACTGGCGATCACCTCCTACCCGTTGGATATTTACGAAACGGAAGCCGCCGAGGCAGGAGCACAGGGCATCATCGCCAAGGACGATTTCAAGATGCTGGCGCAGGCCATCGCTATCGTCCACGACGGAGACGTACTACCGGCAAACACCCCCTTCGAAACAGCCGAAAACGCATACGACCGTATCCGCAGCACGCCAGCAGACCCTCTGACCACTTTGACATTCAACGAGATGAAAGCCTTGAACCTGGCTTCCCGTGGCTTAAGCTCCAAGGAAATCGCAAAGCAGATGAAAGTTACACCGGTGACCGTGCGAACGTATACCCTGCATGCACGAACCAAACTCGGTGCCGCCACGCTGGGCGAAGCACTGGTCAAATGGCAAAGGGCGAAACATGTTTGATCGATTCCGTCATGCCGTACTGCGCCCGACCGACGCGTCGTTCTTCCTGAACCAGAAACGCTATCGGGCGATTATCTGCTGCATCTGCATCGGCATATCCCTTTTCGAATGGTCCGGCATCTTCGATCAGCTGTTCCCCGGAACAGTGGGGCGGCTGATTGCCATCGAATACCTCCTGTCGATGGTGGTGATGGTATTCTTCCCCGTGCCGGCAGGTCTGGTATGCATGATTACATACTGCTGCTTGCTGTTCTCTCCCACATATGCCGCAGCCAACATATACTGGGGCATGCTGCTGTCCATTTTCTACATCGCTTTCCACCTGCGACGTTGGGCTTCCAGTGGAGTTCTGTGCCTGCTACTCATTGCGGAGTTCCTTGAGATGAAACTGATGGAGGGTTCCATTGACGCTTTCGTCGGATTCGCCAGCGAAGATCTCTTCGTATTCTGCATCGGCATACTGCTCGCCACCACGGAGCGCACCGCTCAGGCCAAGCAGGTGGAGCATAATCTGCGGATAGCCTCGCACCTCCATTCGGCGGTCACCAGCGAGCTCTCCTCCATCATTCTCATGGCACGGTCCGGAAGCAAGGACGACGGCACCCTGGAACGCATCGAGACCGTAGCCCGGCTCAGCCTAGCTAATATGCATAGCATCATCCGCACATTGTCCGACACAGGCAACGCCGATACCGACGAGTCCCATAAATCGCCCGATATCACCGCCTATGCACAAGCTCTGGATCACAATGCACAGTCAATGGGGTTCACGGGGCGTCTATCTATTCGATTGGACTCCTTCCCCGTCTCCAACAGCCAATTCATGCTGATACAACTATGCATCAAGGAGTTGTATGCCAATATCACTCGCCACATGGCAAAGAATGGCGGCGAATACAGCATCACCATCAGCGGCTTCGAGAACGGCATCCGCATCACCGAGACCAATCCCTCATCGGGCAATCCCAATGAACTCACTTCAGGGTTCGGGCTCAGCCTTCTCGAACATCAGTTGGAGGTTTCGGGCGGAGCCATACGGTATGGATTGTCCGGCAACACATGGCACGTAGAGGTGACGATTCCTTCAGGCCTTGCACATTGATACGCACCTGGGAATCCTCTTACATGCAGGATATGCCGGGCATGATATGCGTGCGCCGTCATCCGCAACGCTTTGAACATCAACCCCCGCACCCGCCGCCGGCGCAAACGCCATCACACAGGTCAACAGGCCGGAAACCGCCAATCGAATCATCACTTCACGCTCCTCATTTCGCTATCGTTACACCCCTACTATGCACCGAACCGGATTTGGCGGCAACTTAGAAAGCACTATGCGCCCCACTGAATACAGTCATTCGGCGTCGCGTTGCACGTCGTTCAGGCCGTACGCCACGTCGCCGGGCCGAATGTCACCGGCAAACAGCGTGTTCACCGTGACCAGAGTATACCCCTTGCCCTTAAGCCCTTTAATGATCTTCGGCAGCGCCTTGGCGGTCGCGGCATTGCCGTCATGCAGGGAGACGATGGAACCGGAATACGCGCCGTCGACCACACGCTTGGTTATGGCGTCGGCACCAAGCTTGCCCCAATCGCCGGAATCCACGCCCCATAGGATCATGGCCTGACCGGAATCCCTGGCCTGCGCACGCAATGCGTCGCCCCATGCGCCATCCGGAGGGCGGAATAGCGTGACGTCCTTCCCGCTTGCCTTGGAGATCACCGCATCAGTGTCGTCGAACCATTTCCTCAGCTGCTCGGCGGGCATGCCATGCATCTGCGTATGCCGCCACGAAATCGAGCCGACATCATGCCCCTCCCCGGTCATGCGCCTGACAAGCCCCACATTGGAACCGTTCACGAACTGCCCCTGCAGGAAGAACGTAGCCGGCACACCGGCGTTCTTCAACACATCGAGCACCTTCGGCGTGTTCGTCTTGTTCGGCCCGTCATCGAAGGTGAGCGCCACGCACTGGGTGAAATGGCAGTCGAGCGGCATGGACGCGATGATGCCGTCGATAATGGCCTTCAGTCGGGCGAATTCGCCGTTCAGGGCGGTCACATCGTCGCTGCTTGCCGTATCAAGGGTGTGCTTGGCGGAGGCGAGTTCCGTCTCCAAAGTGCTCCGCTTGGACTCATCCGCCTTGCCCTTGGACCGTTCCAGTGCAAGTTCGCCGCGGGAGATGAGCTTGGACAGCTGCTTGCGCATGTCCTGCGCGTTCATCCCGTCAATCATCTGCTGCAGCGTCTGCGAATCGTATTGCACTGTAGTCAGGCCGTTCACCATGACCGTCCTCGACCTGCCGTAACTGTCGGCAAGGTCCGAGAGCTCCCCGCGCGACTGCTTCGCCGAGCATTCCTTCGCTGCGAGCTCTTCGACGCCGCTGCCGCGCAGGCTGTCCACCTGTTGCTGCAGCCGGTCGCGGGCGTCGCTGTCGGTGATGGATTTCGTCTCCTTCAGCAGAGTCGCCGCCTTGCTCATGGCCGGCGTATAGGAGGTATATGTTCTGATGTAATCCGTGCGCGCCGACCGGCAGTCGGCGAGCGCCGCCGCATGGGCCCGTCGATTGTTCGCCATGGCCGCGCCGATGACGTTCCATCCGGCGAATACCATGCCTGCCGCGAATATCGCGATAAGGGCACCGACGATTACGCGCCGTTTCCTGCCGGTGGCCTTGCCGCTCCCATCGCCGTCCGATTGCCCACCGGTGTCGCCATACTCCTCACCGCCAAGCTCGCGCAGCTCGTCCATGCCGTCGCGATTACGATTGTCGCTCATTCAGTCTCCCCTTGTCATCAGGCCAGGGTTCTCATCCGTTGCCCTTCGCCGGTTTGGTGGCGACGGGCGTCCCGCCGCGGCGCACGCCGCGGACTCCCGCTTTTGTGTCTTCCATTAAGAGGATAGGAACAATAAGTTATCAGATGAGCAAAAAGCGTCTTTTTCGCCATCAAATGTTGTATGCGCCTAGAACAGCGCATCCTGGGCGAATTCGCTTTTTGATTCGTCGGCGGCTTCGGCGTTGCTGGGTTTGAACACGCTTGCACCCTCATCGGCCAGCCGCGCCGAGGCTTCATGGGAAGCCACGCGAAGACTGCCATCAAGCCTCACAGCATCCGGCGAGACCAGGAACATGCGTTCGTTCACTCCGGTCAGATACAGCCCTCGCAGCGATTCCACGCGGGAGAGCGCCACGTACCCCATGCCCGGCGCGAAGGTGCGGCGCAGGTCCATCACCGCGCGGTCGAGCGTCATGCCCTGCGACTTGTGAATCGTGATCGCCCACGCGCAGCGCAGCGGTACTTGGTTCACGCTGGCGAGCACGGTGTCGCCGTCCATCATCTCCCAACAATCGGGTTTCATGGTGACGATATTGCCGTTTTCGAATTCGACGATCGGCCAACCGCCCTTCGATTCCGGCACGAACGCCCGAACCGTGCCGAGCGACCCGTTGACGAACTGATGGTTCTGATCGTTGCGCACGGCCATCACCGCCGCACCGGTTTTCAACTGCAGCCGTTCCGGCGCAAGCATGTTGCGTTTGAGCCGTTCCACCAGATTCGCCGGTCCTGCCGCGCGGGCGAGGTATTCGTGCGGCTCCTCGCGGATCTCGAACAGTCTCATATCGTTCAGGGTGTCCGCCTGCTTGTTCACGGGGAACAGATTCACCGCCTGCTGGCCTGGTTCGGGCAGCATGCCGAGACGTGTCGCCAATGCAGCGCGGTCATCATCGTTGACGGTTCCCTGCCGAATGTCGGTAAGCACGCCCAACAGCCTGCCATCGTCCTGACGGTGTTGTTCGGTCAAGTAGCAGACGATGCAATCAAGCTCATCCCATACCAACGATTCGGTGATGAACCCTTCCGGGTCCCTGCCCAAACTGGCGTACCGTTCACGGGATGCCACGAATTCCGGGGTCGGCGCGATCACATCATGATTGCGGTTGGATGTGCTGACCGGCGGCAGCTGGAAGAAATCACCGCAAACCACAACCTGCAGCCCACCGAACGGGCGCGGGTCGAGTCGGATCCTGCGGCACACCTGATCGACCATGTCGAACAGCCAGGCGTGCATCATCGACACTTCGTCGATGACGAGGATGTCAGCCGCTTGCAGTTTGCGTTTGCGTCGCGTGCGAATCGTTGTGAGCAGACGTTCGCTCAACGAGGTGGCCAGGCCGATGCCGCTCCAAGAGTGGATGGTCTGACCGTTGATATGCGTAGCGGCGATGCCCGTGGATGCGGTGACAGCGACGTTCGCGCCCTCCTCACGAGCCGCACGCACGAACTCGTTGAGCACGTAGGTTTTGCCTGCACCGGGGGCACCCGTGAGGAACACGTTCGCCCCGGCGTTCAGAATGGCCAGCGCTTCCGACTGCTGCATATCTCTCCTCGCCTCGCGGGGTTCGCTTCGCCTTCGCTTACTTGTTCAGAATGCTCGTAGCCGCGATATTGTCGGCCATGGCCTTGGCGGCGGCATCATCGGGGCCGGGGGCTGGAGCCATGAAGGCCTTGCGGTAGTAGCGCAGTTCGTCGAGCGATTCGATGATATCCGCAAGCGCACGGTGGCCGCCGTTCTTCGGCGGGCGGTTCTGGTATACGGCGGGGTACCAGCGGCGTGCGAGCTCCTTGAGCGTGCTCACGTCGATGACGCGGTAGTGCAGGTGTTCCATGAGTTCCGGCATGTAATGGTCAAGGAACTTCTTGTCCGAGCCGATGGAGTTGCCGGCCAGCAGCGGCTTGACGCCGTCCGGAGTGAACCGCTTGACGTAGTCGACGACCTTGGCCTGTGCCTCCTCCAGCGACAGGCCGTTCTCCCATTCGTTGATCAGGCCGGAACGGGTGTGCATGTTGCGCACGAAGTCGTTCATATGGTCGACGGCCTTCTGGCTGGGCTTGATGACGTAATCGACGCCTTCGTCCAGTACGTTCAGATCGAAGTCGGTCGGCACTACGGAGACTTCGACCAGCTCGTCGCCGCCGAAGATATCCAAGCCGGTCATCTCGCAGTCGATCCAGATCAGGCGCGAACCCTCCGCGGTGTAAGTTTCGCCATCATGCGCATCTACCATCATTGCCTCGTTTTCTTGTTATGTCGTGGCGTTGCGGCCGTGAGGCCGAACATACGAAGATACCGCGAGGTAGGGAGATTAGCGGATTGCATAACCGGTCCACACGAAGATGCTGTTCAGGCGGAAGGCGGCGGTCAGTGAACCGCAACCCGTTCCGTGGTGCTGCGCAGCACCAGTGATGTCGGCATGGTGATGAACGGCTCGTCCAGAGTCTGCCCGTTCATCAATGCAAGCGCCTTGTGTGCCGCCTCCCGACCGATCTGCGCTGGGTTCTGGTGCACGGTGGTCAGGTCGGCAACGGCGGCGCTGATATCGTCGTCGAATCCGATAACCGACGCATCCTGTGGCACACGCCACCCCATACGGCGCATCTCTTTGATCAACGGCACTGCTGCCGCGTCGCAGGAGACGCATATGCCGGTCGGTGTTCTGACTGCGCTCAACAGCTGCGCGACGATGCCCGAATACATATCCTGTTCCACCTGTTCACCCGCATTACGCAGCGAGGGAATCACTATGACATTGCCATCCCCGTAACCGCATTCCTCGGCGGCTCGTACAAAGCCCTGCTCACGCACGGACTCCGAGCAGATGAATGGCGAGGCATTCACCGGCTGGCTTACGTAGGCTAGCGTCGTATACCCCTGGGAACGCAGGAACCGTACCACACCGCTCATCGCCGCAATCTCCGTGCTTGGCATCAAACGCGTGCGCCAAAATCCAAGTCCGCCCATATGAGTGAGGGGTTGGTCGGTACTATTTCGTACCAATCAACCCCTCACTCGTCGTATCTCGATATCGCTAACCACATATTATTCGCATTAAGCTACAGATGATGTCTTGTTGCTCAGTCGTTGTTCCGTCATGCTTTTGCCGATCGTAATTGTTCGCGTATTATCCAGACCGTATACGAGATCAGCGGGCAGACAATGGCCGAGGTGAGCACATCCGTGGGAAAATGCAAACCGAGCAGCAAACGCGATATTCCAACTGCAACGACCAGAATCGTACCCGTTACCATTGCTCGCCTGGTATAAACGGCTTCAATGCTTCCAGCAGTGCCGCCATTTCTGCAGGCTTCCGGCACTACTCCCATATGCCGTCGTAGTTCTTCGATCCCCCGCATCCTGCAATGCGCAGCGTTACGCACTGTCAATAGGATCATCGTCGCCACAATAACCGCCCCAGCGGTGTGGCCGCTGGGAAAACTCGGATCGGTCGGCAACAGGTTGGAATGCAAGGCGGTAACCGGCCTTGGCCGTTCCACCAACCATTTGATGCCGGTCACATATACGATTGGCGATGCCGCAACAGCCACATCGCCTAGAACGGTTCTGATTGAATGCGCAAATCGAAAATCGATGCAGGCAATGATAGCCAGCAGCAGCACGCAGCCCCCTGTAGAGAACAGGAGTGCGAATATAGCGGAACAATCATAAAGCCATTGTGGACGGTTGGACAGTCTTACCAGCAAATGAGTCTCATACGATACGAACGTATGTGAATTGCAAAGCAGAAAACCTATCAGGGGAACAATACAGCAGACCAGAATCGTCACTGTAATAGCGGAACGTGCCCGCGTATCGTAATGTGCCTTCAAATGCATTCCGTCATTCTCTCACTTGATGTATGCACCGCGTACCCCCTGCGGCGATCCATGACAGAAACGGCACATGGACGACGCCCTGCGGCCTTCCCTGTTTCCCTGCCCGTCCGCCCCGCCGTCGGGCCCGCCCGTGCGTGCGTGGGGAAAAAAGAGGAACCCCCCGGGAGCCCGTGGGGGCTCGACCGGG